>Ga0209417_1000470_pt1 | contig 96009 bp, 78 predicted proteins | sample RifGroF2_FD_184002 | JGI IMG/M metagenome (GOLD analysis project Ga0209417, IMG submission 184002) | Groundwater microbial communities from Rifle, Colorado, USA - Groundwater F2 (SPAdes) (version 2) | ecosystem: Environmental > Aquatic > Deep subsurface > Groundwater | place: Rifle, Colorado... | reverse complement strand
CCGGGGAAAATGCCGCACTATACAGCCTTACAGGTTCCAGCAGGGGGAAAGAGGCATTCTGGAAAAAGCATCAGGAATAGCTTAAAATGCGAAATCGACCCTTAATAATCATCCTAAGCCACTAAAACTATCTAAATATTATCATATTATATTTATAATATACAACTTAAGTGCTAACGACACCGACTTAACGACCGACTTAACGAACTAACGACACCGACTTAACGAATCCCTGCCTTTAACGAACTCATTGATATTTCCCCTGACTTGTTGAATACCTCTATAAGTTTTCGATACTGTGCTTCTTTAATTAATCATGGATATCCTCATTAATTGCTATTGCCTAAACAATAGTCATTAAGAGAATAACATGATCCAGCTTTCCGTGGGTATTTCTAATTGTCGTCAGCGGGTAAATATAATTGTCGCGGGACGGAGCTGATGATACATTTTCTGATGGTGCCATGATATCATTATGGGGGCTAGGAGCAATGGCAACAGTTGGTTTTATCGTACTGATAGCCTTTAAATTCAAATGGATATAGAAATATAACTATCGCCTTCTGGTAACCTCATTTCACTCGGTTCCCAGAGGCTTAGACGTTCGGAAAGATGACTACTTGACATATTGACGTTATAACGCTATAGTGCCTGAAAAAAAGGAGAACTGTTATGAGCGTCGCAGTTAAACGTGCAACAATATATTTTGATATGTCGCTTCACCGAGTGTTGCGGATGAAATCTGCCGAAACCTCTCGAAGCGTGTCAGAACTGGTCAATGAAGCTGTATCCACGGCTCTTCACGAAGACCTTGAAGATTTGGAGCTTTTTAAAAAAAGGGCGAAAGAACCCACTGTTTCGTTTGAATCCGCCTTAAAGGAGCTGAAACTAAATGGGAAGATATAGAATTGAACTAAAGAAAAGTGTCCAAAAGGATTTTGAATCAATACCCAAAAAAGACCTTCAAAGAATTGTAGCGGCTATAGAATCATTGGCCGACGATCCTCGCCCACCTCAATCCAAGAAGCTCTCTGGTCTTGAGCAGTACCGCTTACGACAAGGCAACTATCGTATTCTCTACTCCATCCAGGATGACTTTCTGATCGTTTTTGTGGTCGCAGTCGGACATCGGAAAGAAATCTATAGGTAACCGAACAATTTCCATGCATCCAACCCCGCATCCGCGGGGTGGATGACAGAGGGGCGTTAGGCTAATAATTCCTGAATGGCAGACTTGAAAATCCACTAAAGATACATATATTGTAAGTATGATAAGATTTGAATGGGACACAAACAAGTCTATTATCAATCTCCGAAAGCATGGAGTTTCTTTTGGAGACGCCATGACTGTGTTCAGCGACGAGTTTGCACGGATTATCTACGACCCCGACCATTCTAAGAATGAGGATCGCTTTGTTCTGTTGGGGATGTCGGCAACCGCCCGATTACTGGTAGTGTGTCATTGTTACAGAGAGAACGACGAGGTGATTCGCATAATTTCGGCACGAAAAGCCGACAAACAAGAAACCCGACTATATGGGAGGTACAAACCATGAGAAAATCCTACGATTTTTCCAAATCGAGCCCAAATCCGTATGCTAGGAAACTAAAGAAAAATATCACAATCCGACTTGGTGTCGACGTGGTTGATTATTTCAAATGCATGTCTGAGCAAGCCGGCATACCTTACCAAAGCCTCATCAATCTTTATCTGAGAGACTGTGCTCAGAAACACCGCAAGTTGGAAACTAAATGGGCTTCCTGATGATAGGCAGAACAAATCTGCTGCTCCCAACCGCGCCTTCGCGCAGTCGCGGTGGGAGACCACAGGCGTTCTGATCAGGGATGAAAAAATAATGAACAGAGAAGAATTATCAAGAAAACTAATTGTAATTGCCAATGATTTGATTCAGGCAAAAGGATATATCGCGCATGTCGATATTTTCATGAAATTGAATTATTTGAACTCAAAAGATTATAATTCCTGGAGAATGAAGAAAATTCCATATCTTGAGAGGAATATAAAAGTCAACCTTGGAACGATCAGCTTTATAATGAAATTCATTAGAAAGCATGCCGAAGATAAAGGATTAAGGGAAAGTTGGACAGATTACTCATCGTGGGGTAAAGGCAAGAAGATTAAGCTCCAATTCTCCAAATCGGGAGAAACGACTATTGAAAGAGCCTATGCAACTCATTTAGTTGAACCAAAATTAAACAATAAAACCCTAGACAATCTAGTGTCATGTATCGCAAATACGCCGAATAAAATTATGTCTATTTTTGATGCGGATTTGGCTTGGATGGAACAAGGCGATACTGAAGTATCGTCGGTTCCGGCCAAGACGAAGGCCGCGCAAAAAGAGGCATAACCGTATTACGGCGTGGGTCTTTCGGCGTTCAGCCCGTACGACTCCGCTAAGGCGATGCTTCAGCATCGCCTTAGCGGAGTCGTACAGACTGAACATCCAAAATCCCCCACGTTTTATTTCGGCCTATTTGCGATACATGACACTAGATCAGAACGAATAGGTGCTCCCAACCGCAGGCGTTAGTGTAAAAACTTCAGATAAAAGTTGACATAAAGCACACAATGTGCTATGACTGCATCATGTAACGATACGATTGGAATGACGACAAAAACGAATTGCTTAGACAAGGGCGTGGAATAACCTTTGAAGATATTGTTTTCCATTTGTCACGCGATGGATTGCTCGATACTATTTAACATCCCAGGCAACGACAATATCCAGGACAGAGGATATTTATCGTCAATGTCGAAGACTATGCCTATCTTGTGCCATTTGTCGAAGATGACGAAACTATATTTCTTAAGACGATCACACCAAGCCGTAAAATGACAAAAATATATTTGGAGGATCATCTGAAATGAATATGACAAAGGAAGAAAAGAACCTGCTTGATTCTGTTGAGCGCGGGGAATGGAAACGCATATCGGACTTTCAGAGCGAGTCAGCACGTTATAGTAATGCGGCAAGGGCTGCTTTGCGCAAGGACAACCGTGTGAACATTAGAATGGCTGAGCGAGACCTGCTTCGATTCAAGAAGACCGCCATGCGAGAAGGATTGCCATACCAGACGCTTATTTCCAGCGTCCTACACAAATACATAAATGGACGCATAGCCTAAAACACGAGATAATCGCCGGCAGGATGCCAGCGATCCATATAAACAAAGACACGGCAGGGAACGCCTGAGGGGAAAACGATCGCTGGGCATCTGGATGAATACGGCAAGGCAGGCATGGTAAAGTTCATAAAGTCAAACATATAGCAACACCATTCGGTCTCTCTTCCCTCTGCAGGTGGTAACCGGCGGCATATAAGCTAGGGTATGCACCAAAAGGATAAGAACATGGAAATCAAGAAAAAACCAAGTATGCTCGATAGCGCCGTAACACGGACAGGTGGTTCAGTCATGGGATTGACTCAACCAGGACAAGTCCAGCAATCAATTGAACAGAATCGGTCAACTTGCCGATATGCACCACCGAGCGGGCTGGTTCAGAAGGTTTTCTCGGACTTGGCTATCACCCCGGCGTTGCCTCTCAAGCAGAAACCTTCAAATATCAAGCAAAAGCACAAGGCCGCCTCTTTCAGGCCTCCGACAAATCGGACTCCGCCCGACTCGACAAGACGCGAATGCAGATAGGAATCCGAATCATTTCGGAGTCCTTGGATACTTCGATAATTTGCCGTCAACTGCCTTTCAGTCCGAGACTGCGTCCACCATCCACCACTATGTTCTGGCCGGTGATGTAGTCCGATTCGGGCATTGCCAGATAGCATGCCATGTCGGCGATATCCTCCTGGGTGCAGATCCGGTTGAGATATGTATATTGTTTTGCGAAGGCCGCCTGATCGATATCGTTCGTGCTGCGCTGCACCTTTCCCGGAGAAACACAATTGACATTGATGTTGCAGCGCCCCAGCTCGATTGCCAGGGATTTTGTCGCCGCGATTATCCCACCTTTCGCCGCGGCATAATCAACGCATCGTGCCATGCCACCAAGTGCGACGATGGAGGAGATGTTGACGATCTTGCCGTAATTCTGTTTGATAAGATGGTTGACGGCGGCCCGGATGCAATACAGCGGACCGTTCAGATTGACGGCAAGCATCCAGTCGAGAACCTCTACGGGAAGTTCATGGTAGAGCGCCATCTTGTCACGTGCGCTGCCGCCGGCCGAGTTGACAAGGATATCGATCCGTCCGAAACGTCCGGCAATGCCGTCAAAGGTCTCCTTCACCTTGTCATAGCAGGTGATGTCAAGCGCATAGGCGGCAGATTCACCTCCGAGCTTGCTTATCTCCTGCGCAACCCTGTCGGCGGATTCCTGCATCATGTCGATCACCACGACTTTTGCGCCCTCGGCGGACAGTTTCAGGGCGATTGCCCTGCCGATTGCTCCTCCGCCTCCGACGACTATTCCCACTTTGTCCTGCAGTTTCTTCATCATTGACTCCTATTTTGTATATCCAGCGGCGGCAAGAAGCGCTTCCTGGACAAGAAATTCATGTTCAATCGGGAACGGATTACTGATCTCGCCGCGGATGATGCGTGAAAATTCAATCAATTGCTCCTCATAGCGTCCGTTCAACACGCCAACGTCCACGACATGCGTCCCGGCGGCGAACTCGGTATTGCTTTCTTTGAGCGTCAGGCGCACATGAAGAGGATCGAGGCGGTAACGATCCGCGTGATGCTCAATGGGACAGACCTCCACGGTCCCCTTGGTGCCGCAGACCAACAGGCGGCGGTGCTTCATGCCGTCAACCTCCGCTACGGAGGCCCGGATCGTTGCTGTCGCGTGCGGATACTCCAGGACGGCCAAGCCGTTATCATTGAGCGCGTCATTGCGGGTTTTACGCTGGAAGGCAGAGACTTTGTCCGGACGCCCCAGCATGCTGATGACCAAATCAAGCAGATAGCCGCCGAATATATACATGACGCCTCCCTGGAACTGGGCGAGCCACCTGCGGTAATCGTCATTTTCACCGTCGTACCGGCTCATGACCGCATCGATCTGGAATATTTCACCGAGCCATCCGGAACGGACCGCGTTCATGCAGAACTTGACTGCCGGATTATAGCGGTACACGTAGGCAAGCTGGATCGCAAGATTCCTGCGGGCGCATTCGTCGAGCAGTTTCCTGAACTCCTGAAGCGATTCGCCGCCCGGCTTGTCCAGATGGACATGCAATCCCCGCTCCGCGCAACGCTGTGCAGTCGGCACGAGGTCAAAGCCGTCCCCTTCCACCGCCAGCGCCTGAAGTCCGGGAATGCTGAGCAGCTCCTCTTCAGTCATCCACCTCAAGCCTTCATATGCTTTCAGTTCGCCACGTTTACGTTTCCATTCCTGATCTGCTTCGACTATGCCGACGACTTCGAAAAGGTCCGGCAGACGGCGGAGGGCGATCATCTTTTCAGACGCGTGATTATGCCCTATCCCGATTTGCCCGATTTTAATTCTAGCCATAAACTCCTATCGAAAAATAATTCATCTGGTCAGCAAGTTATGCCAATCACCTTTGCGCCAAGGCGATCTTTACACCTAGGAAAATCAGAAGCGCGCCGAAGGCCCTGTTGATGACGTTTTCAAACCTCGCGTATGCGTCCTGAATCCGCTTCTGCGTGAAGAATATCGCAACGATCGTGAACCAGGTTATGGCAGTCATGATCATTATGAAAGAGATTATGACGATGACATATGCGGGCGTATCCGGACGAATCACAAAAGTGAAGAGGCCCAGGAAGAACATCGTAGCCTTGGGATTCAGGACATTCGTCAGGAACCCGATCTTCACCGCCTGCATCCTTGTCAGGTCCTGGGATTCTTTTTTGGTTTCAATCTCAATCTTTGTCCTGTGCGCCATAAGCGAGCGGATCCCCATGTAGATGAGATATGCAGCGCCGAGATATTTTATTATGTTGAACACGACGATCGACTTGGCGATTATATATCCGACGCCGGCGGCGCAGTAGATGATGTGGACGGCCAAGCCGAGTCCGATGCCGAACCCGGTGAATATCCCGGTCCTGCGCGAATAGTTCAGTGAATTCCTGACAGCCATGACAAAGTCCGGTCCGGGGCTTATCGCCGCCAGCAGGTTCAGGAACGCAGCAGTACCAATCAATGTCAGTGTATCCATTATTTTTCCGTATTCTTTAAGACTTCAATGCTTTCCGTTACAGGATCGGTCTTGTCCTTCGAGCCTGTTTTCCTATGGCGATACTCAGGTCTGGAATATCTCCTCAGGAGCTCGCATGCCTTCGTCGCCTGCTCATCGCTCATCTTCTTGTCCATGAGCGCTTTTTTAACCTTTGCATAGTTCTCGTTTATGATATAATTGCTGAAACCGATTCCCTTTAGCTTGGACAGCAGTTCGCTGTTCCCAGGCAAATCCAGGGTCTTCCTGTATTCGTCGGCTTCATCCTTGTTCAACTGCTCTTTTCTTTTATTGCTCACTTCATATGCTTCCTTGACTTTCCTGTTGCATTCAAGTTCAGCCTTCACCCGCTCTTCACCGTATTTACCCAGATTCTGCGAAAGCATCTTCCCCCATTCCGCAATTGCCGCAATATCCTCTTCCATCAGGGCCCTGCTTTTAGCTTCGAATTCCGCCTGGCTGATCTTCGTAACCCAGTAACCGTCGACCCTGGTTTCTGATGGCTTCTGCCCAATAACGGCAAGAGGCGGTGCAATCATGGTGTTCCACGTATAGCCGCTTATCGGGAGGATCATTCCGGGTCCGATGAAATAGTAGCCTCCCTTGCAGGCTGAGTCCATCATGTAATAACCCGGAACGATGACCGTTCCTGCGGTCGCACCAAGAGCGCAGCCGGTGAATCCTGCTGTCACCCTGAACATATTGTCGACAAAAGTCTGGAACACCGCTACGGGATACGCCATCGGCCATCCGAATATCCGTTTCTCGACCTTGTTGCCGGCTGCCCCGAAATAATCGAACCACGCATTCGGAACCCCTTTGATTATGAACTTGTTGATGCATTTGTCGAAAGCCCATTCATATGCGTCTCCGCTGGCGTCCGCCATATCCTTGTATTTCCTGCTCTCAAAATATTCCCCGAACGATTCTGCCGAATCCCCCCATCCTTCCCAGGCATGCCTTGAAGGCGCCACGTATCCCGGGACCATCCTGATGTTGTACCAGTTGCCGTCGTCACCCAGGATCTGTCCGCGCCAGATCAGCTGCCCCTTCTGGCTGAAGGAAAGAAAATATCCGTCATCCTCGATTGCCAGCAGGTTCAAACTAGAAAATATAACCATTCCCAGAATCAAGAGTTTTTTCATTTTTCTGTGTATTCCGTGTGTTCTGTGGTTAAAATCGTGAACTGGTATTATATTTTATATTATGAAAAAAGCAAAAGCACCTAGACTCGACTGGAAGCGGATAAGCCTTCTCATAAAGCTCTCGCTCGAAGAAGATATCGGCAGCGGAGACGCCACAAGCATGTCCGTGATTCCGAAGAATCTTACTGCTGAGGCCGTACTGGTAGCCCGCGAGGACTGCGTCTGCGCCGGACTCCCAATCGCCGGAGCCGTGTTCAAGGCTATAAATAAAAATGTAAAGCTCATTCCCAAGGTCAAGGAAGGCCAGCACTGCAAGAGAGGAACTGTCATGGCGGTCGTCAAAGGAAACGCCAGATCGCTCCTGACAGCCGAACGCACCGTGCTCAACTTCTTCCAGCGCCTCTGCGGAGTCGCGACAATATCTGCGAAGTTCGCAGCAGCAGCCAAGGGTACGAAGACGGAAATCCTCGACACCCGCAAGACAACCCCAGGCTGGCGCAACCTTGAGAAATATGCAGTAGCCGTCGGCGGTGCTTCAAACCATAGGATCGGCCTGTACGACCGCGTAATGATCAAGGACAACCACCGCGAACTTGCCGGACTCGAAGGTGCCGGAGGCTTGCGCAGGTCAATTGAAAAAGCCCGCAAGGCATATCCGAAGCTGGAGATCGAAGCCGAAGCCGACAGGCTTGAGGAAGTCAGTGAGGCCGCAGATGCCGGAGCCGACTACATCCTGCTCGACAACATGAGCAATGAAATGATGGCGAAGGCAATCAAGATAAACGCCGGGCGCGCCAAACTCGAGGCCAGCGGCGGAATCACGCTCGACCGCATCCCGTCAATCGCAAAACTCGGCGTCGACTACATCTCCGCAGGCGCCCTCACCCATTCCGCCAGGGCGATCGATATTGCAATGGATATTTTCGTGTGATTGAAAGTAGGGACTGGCTTTAGCCTGTCCCATGGATTCAAGAATGGTACACCCTGAAGGGCGTACCTACTTTAATACATTCTTTCTTCGCTGAGACAGCGAACTCTACATCAAGAACATGCCTTGCGGCATTAACTACGAATTCGGAATGAGCTAGGTTTTTTCGTGTATTTCGTGTGTTTCGTGGTTATTATTTAAGTGTAGTCTGTGTGTTCTGTGGTTTAAGCCTCTCGCCAAATTCCAAGCAGCTAGTTTCCAGTTACGAATTACAAGTTACACAGATACTTGTCGATCTTGTTCGAAACTATCACTCCGTAGTTTGCCGCACCGAGCCAGCCGGACATTATGATGCCTACCGATCCGGCGTGGAAAAGTCCGGGAACCTGTTCGGAAAGCTTCATGCTGATTTCGAGCCCTTCAAACTTCGTACCGAACGAAGAGCCGAGTCCGTGAAGAGTGTATCTATTGAAAGTCTTCGGAGTTGCGGCCTCGGTGAAGTCAATCTTGTCCTTGATGCCCGGCACGTACTTGTCCAGTGCCGAGAGAGTGTCATCGATGAGATATTCCTTTGCTGTCTTATATTCATCCGGACTTAGATTCGCCCAATCCTCGTATCTGGCGTTCATGGAAGCCACAATGGTATAATCTTCACTACCGGGCCTGATCTCAGGGTAATATACTGAAAATGTGCGGCTGGATACTTTCTTGGAAAGCAGTTTTTCCGGTTCGAACGTCGGATGCGTCGAAGTGAAGAGGAGATCCCCGATGAAATCGAACTTTTCGCCTTTCTTCAGGCCGATATAGACCTGGCAGCTGCTTGTGTTCAGCCTGACCTTCTTTGCCTTCTCGATGAAACCCGGCGAGAAATACTTGTCTCCGGTCCATTCGTGGATGGTGCTGAGGATGTTTCCGTTGGACAGGACAGATCTGCATTTTATCTGACGCCCATTGATCCTGACACCTGACACCTTGCCGTTTTCGACGATGACTTTTTCCACCTTCGCCTTTGTGCAGAAGTCTGCGCCGTTCCTGGACAACTCCTTCTCCATCATGTCGATCATCAGGTCGGTACCGCCGAGGAAGGTATATACGCCCTTGCTCATGAAGTTCGAGAACACAATGCCGTAGGTGATCGCAGGTTCGTCGAGGTTTGAACCGTTGGCGTAGGTGATGGGTTCCATGAGGAGGCGGACGACATCGTTCCTGCCCGGGAAATACTTATCGAAGAGGTCGCGGTTGGTCATCCTGTTGTCGTCATAGAAGTTCATCGTCTCAAGCTCGTTGTAGAAGGCGTCGACCGTCTCCTTCCTCAGGTTGAACTTGTTTATGAGGATGCCGGTGAAATCGTCCCTGGTGAAAGTTGTTTCGAGAGTGAACTGGGGATTGTCGAACCGTATGCTTTTCACCTGGATGATGCGGTCGGACATCTCGGTGGACCAGTATTTCCTCAGAGTCTTCTTCATTCCGATCGGAAAACCGTGCAGGGCTACATCGAAGATATGGTTCTTCCTCTTGAAATAGGTGGCTAGTCCGCCGAGCTGGAAATGGTGTTCGGCAAGCAGTACGCGATGGCCGTTCCTGGCGAGAATGTTGGCGGCAGTAAGCCCGCCCAGCCCTCCGCCGGCCACGACGACGTCGTATTCGTCTGAAATCTCCTCGAATTTTTTCTTTGACATTTTCCCCTGTGGAAACAGCAAAATTATAAAAGGTTGGAAACCTTAGAAGACTTTCAGGTCAATTCAAGCTGTTTTATCCTACTAAACTCGTTTTTGTTGTCTGTAAGCTGCGGATTTCCTTATCTTTATCAGATCGGCCTTAAACCCTTCCTTCTCAGATTCGGCAAGCTTTGGGAGGGAAGATAATACTGCAGGAAGCTCGGATATTTTTTTGAGCGTGCCAGCGGCTTTAGTTCGGCAATGGCCTTTCCCCCTCGCACTATCACAAAGCTTTCTCCTGAATACGCCGTCCGGTTCAGATACTCAGAAAAATGCCTTCTTAAATCTGTGACATTGGCAATTATCAAATTCACTTCTATTCCTCCAGCCATTACTAAAATAACACTATCATAATTTCATATGAAATCAAATTCAGCGATCAAGCTGCATTATGAACATATCATCTTTTTTCTAATCTGCCGACAAGGTAATTTTCATGGTGAGAGTTATAGTAGGATTTGTATCTGAAAAAATCCGGCAATACCTAAAGGGAAAGCTTATTATGCCTGTCAATACGGACGATAAATCCCTCAGGAAAATCTTGGAAATTTTGGGAGTAGGGAAATAAGTTATAACAAGTTATACGGCCTTGACCGTATAACATTGTATAACCGCGTATAATACTGAATAATGCCGTATAAATGGGTAGAAAAGGTAGAAATGAAAGAAAAAACACAAGTCAAATCCCATTCAAACATGTCTGCACTTCCTGCCATCCCTCTGCGTTCTGAATTTTATCAATCTGAACGAAATCTCTGGAATTTCCGTCAGTTTTATCTCTGTTTCCCAATTGTGAACGCAGTGCGTTCACAATCTGCAGCAAGACATATCTCGCGCCCAAGCAAAGGAATATGCATTCACTCAGACCTGCGTAGCGAATTGAGATGGATGCTCGTCGTCCGGGAACTGCAAGAGGCCTACGGATGAAAATTTTTAAATAAGAAAACACATTAGATCATATGCTCAAAGCCGATTTCCATATCCATACCAACGAGGACAAGAGGGATCTGATCACTTACTGCGCCAGGGAGCTTGTCGACGCAGCGGCCGAAAGGAAGTTCGAGGTGCTGGCAATCACAAACCATAATATCTTCACCTACACGCCTGAACTGGCTGAGTATGCGTCCCTGAAGGGGATATTCCTCGTGCCTGGCATCGAGTCGACCATCGAAGGCAAGCACGTGATCATCCTCAACCCGCAGCAGGATGTCGAGTCCATCAAGACGTTCGAAGCGCTGAAGGAATACAGGAAAAACCATCCTGAAATATTCGTGCTTGCCCCGCATCCGTATTATCCGCACCTGCGGAAGTATTCCCTGAAACCGCAGCTCCTGAAAAACATAGATCTTTTCGACGGCATCGAATACTGCCACTACTACACGAGGATCTTCGACCATTTCAATTCAAAGGCCAGGAAAGTCGCCGTAAAATACGGGAAACCGATCATCGGGACGTCCGACGCGCACCATCTTTTCCAGCTCGACAAGACTTATACGATGGTCGACGCCGAGAAGAACATCGATTCAATCATCTCCGCCCTCAGACACAACAAGATCAAAATTGTCAGCAGGCCTCTTTCCCTGTTCATGTATTCGAAGGCCAGCATATTGATATTCTTTAAATTTATCATCAAGAGGATAATTTTTCTCATGCGGCGGGAAAACCCGCCGCATGAGTAAAATTAAAAAAGGAAAATAAAACCATGCCGGAGATAATCAGGACAGAATGGGAGTTCCGGGCGGTGAATCCGCCTGAGGATAAGAGCAGGCTCAGCGGATTCAGACGAGCTTCAGTTCCTGGAACAGTACAGCTCGAACTGATAAAATACGGGGATATCCCGGAACCTTTCCTCAAGGACAATCTCAAGGAGCTGGGCTGGTTCCACGGTGTCAGCTGGGAGTACCGGACAAGGCTCCCGCATGTTCAGGCTGACAGGAGATGCAGGATGGTCTTCGAGGGCATTGACACCGTCTCCACGGTGAAGCTCAACGGGGAGATCATCGGGAGGACCGACAACATGCACGTCTGCCATGAATTTGATCTTTCCGGAAAACTCTCAAATCCCCAGAACGATCTGACGGTCCAGATCGAATGCCCCGTGAAACATGCCCAGGACAAGGCCGGGATTTCCGGTCACAAGGTGTCGGAGAACCAGTGCCATGGAAACCCGAAATTCCTCTATCCGCATATTAGGAAGCCCGCATACTCGGCCGGATGGGACTGGCTGGGCGCCGTTCCCACGCAGTCCGGCATATGGAAGCCTGCCTACCTGTGCATCGACGAATCTCCGGTAATCATCAGGAGCACAAACTACCTGGTTGATCTTTCAAAGGACCTCGGGACGGCTGAGATAACCGCTGACATTGAAATCCTCGCACATGAAAACACGGTGCTGATAGCGTCGCTTGATGTTGACGGAATGGAACTGCTCCCCACCCACCGGATCCGGCTGGAAAAAGGACTTAACAAAACTTCGCTGCGTCCAATCAAGATCTTCAATCCCATCCTATGGTGGCCGAACGGCCACGGCTCGCACAACCTGTACAGGATGACCTTGAAGATTTCACAGTCCGCCGACGGCAAAACCATAATTGACGAGAAGCACATCGGCATAAGGAAGATCCGGCTGCTGCAGCCGAAGGACAAGGAAGGCCGCAAGTTCGTGATAGAGATCAACGGCAGGAAGATTTTCGCGAAGGGTGGCAACTGGATCCCGAACGATGCCTATCTCCCGAGAGTAAGCCATGGGAAGCTCGAACGCCTTGTAGGCGACGCCGAGGAATCCAACTACAACATGCTCCGGATTTGGGGCGGCGGATTCTATGAGGACTCATATTTCTTCGAACTCTGCGACCGTGCCGGGATGATGGTGCTTATGGATTTCCCGTTCGCATGCAACCTATACCCCGAGGACGACGAGACCATCTCTTCGATAAGGACCGAGGTTGAGCAGAACATCAGGCGTATCCGGCACCATCCGTCGCTGGTCCTGCTCAGCGGCAACAATGAATGCTATCCCTGCCATTTTGTCTGGCAGGGCCTGAAGAAGGAGGACAGGTTCTTCGGAAGGAAGATATACGAGGAGGTTCTGCCGGAGATCTGCAGGAGATTGATTCCTGATGTCCCGTACGTTCCCGGAAGCCCCTATTCCCCTGACAAGCCCGAGGATCCGGACGGATCCGAATCTGGAGACAGGCATGCCTGGTGGCTCGGATTCGGAATAAGCAAGGACAAGAACTACACGCACATGACCCAGGAAAAAGGAAGGTTCATATCCGAGTTCGGGTATCTCGGGATGCCTCCTTATTCCACTGTAAAGCAGTTCCTTCAGGGAAAGGACATTTCAAAGATCGATTCAGACGTGCTTGAATCACATCAGAACACAATCGTTACCATGAAGATGCTGAAGGAATACGCGGAGTTCATGTTCCCCTTTCCTGACAACCTGAAGAACTACTGCTATCTCTCAATGGTCGGCCAGGCCGAGATGCTCAGGTACGCCGTCGAACATTTCAGGAGGAGGAAATTCGACTGCGGCGGTTCCGTGATCTGGCAGTACAACGACTGCTGGCCGGCCCCGAGCTGGTCCGCCGTCGACTATTATCTGCGGCGCAAGGCGCACTACTACTATATAAAGAGGGCTTATGCCCCGATCATCGCAAGCTTCAACAGGAATGAGAGCGGCTTCATCGAAGCATGGGCTGTAAATGATACGATGACCGATGGTTCCTGCGAACTTCGCATTTTCAAAAGCGACTGCACCGACAGGAAGGAGATCCTTTCAAGGAAATTCGACATGCCGGCGAACGACAGCATGAAGATCACAAAGATCGCACCGGCTAAATTTGATCCCAGCAAGGAATTCCTCATCGCAGAGATCATCAAAGACGGAAAGATGATCGCCAGGAACACCTATTTCGGCGTTGTTCCGAAGGAGTTCAGCTGGCCGGTCAAGCAAAACCTCTCCGTGGCCCACGAAAAACTCTCCGGAAACATGTTCAAGGTGACCTTGTCGCCGGACTGCCTGCTGAAGGATCTCTACCTCAACATCGACTTCGCCGATCCTGATGCGATATTCAGCGACAACTTCATTGACGTCCTCCCCGGCGACAGGATCGAGACAAAGGTAAGAACATCAAAACATTTGAGCACGGATGAATTCAGGAATGCATTCTCCATGACCCACCTGAGCATGAATTTTGCGGTAAAATGATGTCTCCTGTTCTTTGGATTATGTATTTTACAGGTTAGATTAGAAAATCAACCTGTTTTATCCAGTTCACGGAAGGATACATCGGCTATGCGCTATAAAATTCTCACTGTCGCCACGGCTTTCATCTTCGTCCTTTTCTCCGGCTGCAGCACTTTCAACAGCCAGGAGGAAATGTCCGGCGGAAAAATCATCAATCCTGACTTCCAGTCCGCGATCAAGTGCGCCAAGGAAAAGGTCTTCCCAGCCCTTGTCTTCATCATAACCCTGCGCGAGGAGTTCAGGGAGGGGAAGAAGGTGACCCTTGAAGCCTCCGGAAGCGGAGTCATCATCTCCCCTGGAGGAGAGTTCCTGACAAACTGGCATGTGGTGAACAAGGCCACCGAAATAAGATGCCTGCTGTTCGACGGCACCAACTACGAGGCTGAACTGATGGGCGACGACAAGGATTCCGACCTTGCCCTGCTGAAGCTGAAACTTCCGGAGAAGCATCCACCCCTTCCCTACGCGACAATAGGCAACTCTTCAAAACTCAAGGAAGGTGATTTCGTCATGGCACTCGGTGCCCCATGGGGTCTCAGCAGATCAATATCCGTAGGAATAATCTCGTGCACAAACAGGTTCCTGCCCATGAAGAGCGAGTACAGCCTGTGGCTGCAGACGGATGCATCGATCAGCCCTGGAAACTCCGGCGGTCCGCTCGTGAACATCGACGGCACGATCATCGGCATCAATTCCCTCGGTTCGACGATGGGCGGCGACATGGGCTTCGCAATTCCTGCTGAAACAATCCAGCAGATCATCCCGCAGCTCAGGGAACACGGAAAAGTCAACTGGACCTGGACCGGCCTCCTCCTCCAGCCCCTGAAGGACTTCAAGACCAACACATATTTCAACGCATCTTCAGGCGTCATCGTCTCCGGAACCGAACAGGAAAGCCCGGCAAGGCAGGCCGGGATAACGTCGAGGGACAGGATCATCAGGATCAATGGTGAACCAATAACCGCCATCACCGAAGAGGATCTGCCGGACATAAGAAGAAAGCTCGGGCTTCTTCCAAAAGGAAAACCTGTGACCGTAGAACTTGAACGCGATGGCAAACTGGCCAGCGTGCAGTTCACACCCCGCGAGAAAGGCGAAGTCGAAGGAGTGGAACTAGACTGTCCGCGCTGGGATTTCACAGTCAAGACAATAAACCAGTTCGACAATCCCCAGCTTTACTTCTACAGGAAGAAGGGAGTCTTCATATTCGGCGTCAAATATCCGGGGAACGCCCAGATGTGCGGCCTGCAACACAACGACATAGTGACCAGCATCGACGGGAAGGACATCCAGACGCTCGACGACATCAAGGCGGTGCACAAGGCGGCGATCGAGAATGTCAAGGACAAGCCGCGCATCCTGGTCAATGTCCTGAGGAACGGCTCGCTCAAGCAGGTCGTGCTCGAATTTTCGCGTGATTACGAAAAATAATTTTTCGTTGAAAAATTATAACGGAGGATATATGTACAAGACTATGGTTTTATTGCTCGCCTTTGCCTTTCTTGCCGCGTTTTCCGCCTCATCCCAGGAAAACAAGGAGCAGGATGAAAAGGAGAATTCTAAAACGCTGAAGGCGGTCGCAGATGCCGTAATGCCTTCGACCGTGCACGTTGAATATTATCTGAAATATGACAAGGGCGAGGAGCCGGTGATTGCCGGATACAGGTGTTCGAGCTGCAGCAAGTTCCATGGCACGAACGCCGGTGAATACGTGAAGGAGAACAGGCCCGTGGAAATTCCAGGATATCTGATCTCGGATACCGAGGTCATCTCCCCGGACATCCTTACACAGCCAAGGTTCATAAGCAAGATCAGGGTTTCAAACGGCAAGTCTGATTCCATAGCCAAAATATTCGAATACGGAGTCAAACAGCAGGCAGTGATCCTGAAACTCGAGAAACAGCTCGAAGGTTCCAGTCCCGCGCAAATCAATCCTGAAGCAAAAGGTCCATATTTCACTGTCGGGTTCTCGCTCGACAACGGCATGTGGCAGGTCAACGTCAGGGGGCTCGGAAACGACATTGTTTCATATCCTGAAATTTCGGAGTCCGTAAGAAAGGCCATGCCATCGTCCCTGATCGTGAACGAAAAGGGCGAGATTGCAGGAGTTTCGATGAATCCCGAGATAAGCGCCGACGACTCATGGAAATCCCCCGTTTCAAAGATGGAGAAGATGTCACAGGAGCAGCTTGACGCTGTTTTCGCAAAGATAAAGGAGACGGCATCAAAGAACATCGTCAGGGTCCAGATAACCTTCAGGAGCCCCCAGATCAGGAACGATACGAGGGATGACATGTCCAGGAGGTATTCCAACGACGACGACGAAGCCCAGCCTTTCGATACCGAAGTCAACACCAAGGGAATAATGATCGATGGCAAGCGGATCCTGGTATTCGCCGATATCAAGCCCAAGATGACAGCCAGGCTTGAAGGCATCAAGGTCTTCGCCGACGGAGCCTCCAGCGGGAAACCCGCCGACTTCGTGTGCTCCATGAATGAATATGCTGCGATCATCGCAGAACTCAAGGAGCCCCTGCAGACCAAGGGCCTTGAATTCTCAAGCGAGGACATACTGAAACTCCGATCAATGCTGCTGCCGGCAGTCCAGGTCAAGGTCTACGGCGACAACCTTGTGATGAACTATCTCTACAACAGGATCACCGACTTCGACATAGGCTGGAAGGGTAACCGCTTCCCCGAGCTTCCGAGTGTTTCCGACTATCTCTTCCTCTTCGACCTCCAGGGCAGGCTCATAGCGCTTCCTCTTGCGTACAGGCCACGGATGTCGATGGAACGCTATAACTCATATTCCCGCCATGACAAAAACCTGCTGCCGGTCTCATACCTGTCTGCCGCTCTCAAGAACCTTGATTCCCAGAAGAACCCCGCAAACGTCCCCCTCAACGAAAAGGATGAGAACAGCATCGCCTGGCTCGGAATTGAATTCCAGCAGCTCACTCCCGACCTCGCTCGCATGAACAAGGTCTCGGAACTCACCAAGAACGGTAAGAACGGAGCGGTAGTCTCCTACATATTCCCGGATTCCCCAGCAGCGAAAGCCGGAATCAAGGAAGGCGACATCCTCCTCTGCCTGTACCTTGAAGATGACCCGGCGCCTGTCGAGATCAGGGCCGAAGACCGTTACACGCGCGATTTCCCCTGGGCGGAATACGACCGGATTCCCGATCAGTATTTCCAGAGGATACCGACCCCGTGGCAGACCCTCGACAACGCCCTGAACTCGTTCCTGACCAATATCGGCTTCGGCAAGAAGTTCACCCTTGAATACAGTTCCGGCGGAAAAATCATCTCCAGGGAGTTCACCGTAGAAAAAGCTCCCGACTACTATGACACCGCAGAAAAATACAAGTCGGATTTCCTCGGCCTCACCGTGAAGAACCTGACCTGCGAAGTTCGCAGGTATTTCCAGAAGAATCCCGACGACCCAGGTGTCATCGTCTCCAAGATCGATCCCGGCAGCAAGGCCTCGGTATCCGGACTCAAACCATACGAGATCATCATCCAGGTCAACGGCAAACCCATCAACAACGTCAAGGATTTCGAGGAGCAGATCAAGGATAAGACCGATCTGAGCTTCGGAGTCACAAGAATGGGCACCAGCCGCTCCGTGAAAATCAAGATGACCAACGGCAAGGACGCCAAGCCCGCCGAAGGCGAAAAAGGAAAACCGAAGCCGGAACAGCTAGGTCCGGTAAAGGCTCCGGTCGCAGCACCTGAGGAATGATATTTGAAGATTTTGCTCTTATTTCTTATTCCATTAATATTGCTGGGCTGTGCAAGTTCCGATACCAGATCGGTGTTGTCAGTCTCCCAGCTCAATGTCCTTGCCAAAAAAGAATATGATGGAAAAATAGTTGCTTGCGGCTACTATTATTATCACTGCGAGGAGGATGTTCTCTTTGAGAAACCTTTATTACCAGGAGAAGAGCCATTATTCAAGGAACCCAAGTTCCAATTGACTTTTTGTCCATTATTCGAAAGAATTCAACCCTATGACGGATATAAATACCGCATCGAAGTCTTGAAGAAGAATTTTGATGGACAGAAAGTCTTGGTTCGAGGCGTATTTCAAAAAAGAATAGCCATTCCTTATTTAGTTAATTCTCCAATCCATACTTATCTTGATGTTGAATCAATTCAAAGATTCGACCCTCCATTACTGCCTAAGCCTTCAAGCTATCCTCCGATTGCGAGTGAAAGAACAATGAAGTAGGGACATGCTTTAGCTTGTCCCATGTATTTGAAAACCTAAAGAATGGTACATCCTAAAGGACGTACCTACTTTCAATGATCTCGCCGCCCTGCGGGGGCTTTTGACTATTTACTATTCATTTTCCCAGGGCTGACGCCTTGGGCTATAAGATAACGCCTCATGCGGAGGTTAAACCCAGAAATCGTATAAACGAGTATACCATCGATCCCAGTCTCAACACGATTACAGGTAGGAGTTCACAGCTTTAGATGTGTCTTGAATTAGAATCCGCACAACTGAAGTTGTGAACTCCTACTTATTACATGTCATATCCTTTTACCGATGCTTTTCACGTGGATGGAAATTAGCAGCCGATGTAGTGTTGCCTGTCCCAGGCAAGATTCTTAATACTTTTCGCTGAGACAGCGAACTCTACATTCAAGATTATCTAACTCAATAAATTATCTTAGTCATACCCCCCTTCTTTTTCCCATAATTTATTTTTATTTAACTTCTTGACTTTTGAAACGAAAGCATTATGGTTTCGTTTCGTAAGCCAAGGAGGGATAACTGGATGAACGAGCGTTTTGAGCTTATTATAAACATACTTCTCAAGGAAAAGAAGATTTCGGTCGGCGAACTGAGCAGCCGCCTGGGCGTCAGCGAGGTTACGATTCGAAAGGATCTTACCGAACTTGAGAAGCAGGGTCGTCTCCTGCGCAGGTACGGCGGCGCCATTCCCGCGGAAAACCCGCAGCAGGTCGTCTCCCATCTCAAACGCGTTTCCCAGCAGCAGGACGAGAAGCACAGGATCGCGAAATTCGCAGCTTCAATGATAAACGACGGCGAGAACATCCTCCTCGATGCCGGGTCAACAATTCTTGCACTGGCAAAAGAACTTCATGGACGCGAGCTCCGCATCGTCACAAACAACCTCGCGGTCGCCAACGAGCTCATTCCCGACGAAAAAATCGTAGTCGAAGTGATCGGGGGGACTCTGAGGAAGGCCAGCGGTGCGCTTGTCGGACCGTGGGCATGCAGATCCCTTGAAAACATACGTGTCGACAAAGTCTTCCTCGGCTGTTCCGGATTCGATCCCAAGCTCGGATTCTCCAGCGAGAACGCGGTTGAAGCCGAGACAAAACAGAAAATGCTGAACTGCGCTTCGGAGATAATCATCCTTGCTGACCATACCAAGTTCTCGCGTCCTGCCTTTGCGAACTTCGCAAAACTGGACGAAATAACAAAAATAGTTACAGACAGGAAAATGGACGATAATATTTTAAAGGTTATAAGAATGAGGAAGAAAGAAATAATAATAGCATAATAGACAGGATAACAGGATTTTCGAAATGAAATATTTTTCTATGCAATTCGACATATGGAGCGCCGGCAACTTGCCGGCACAATTAGAAAAGATGCCAGCAAGGTGCTGGCGTTCCAATAAGAGCTTATTTCGAGAACACTGAGAAATTCTCTGTGCTCTCTGTGGTTTATTTTAACATTAAGGAGAAGGCAAATGGTTCCGTTCAAAGTAGATCTGAAGAACAAGGTTGCAGTCGTGACTGGCGGCGGTGGAATCCTCTGCGGTGCAATGGCTGAAGCGCTTGCCGAATGCGGTGCGAAAGTCGCAATCCTCGACCTCAGGCAGGAAGCAGCCGACAAGGTAGCAAAGATGATCACCGACAAAGGAGGAGTTGCCATCGGCGTTGCGGCAAACGTCCTTGAACTCGACAGCCTCAAGCAGGCCGAGAAGATCGTCTGCGAAAAGCTCGGTCCCTGCAACATCCTCATCAACGGCGCCGGCGGAAACCATCCCAAGGGCACGACCAGCAATGAATTCCTCACGAAGGAAGATCTTGCAAAGGTCGGAACCAAGGATTTCGTATCTTTCTTCGATCTCGATCCGGAAGGCATCAAGTTCGTGTTCAACCTCAACTTCATCGGCACGCTCCTCCCAACGCAGGTTTTCTCCAGGAAAATGGCGGAAGCAGGCAGCGGCGTTATCATAAATGTTTCTTCAATGAATGCATTCTGTCCGCTCACCAAGATTCCGGCGTACAGCGGAGCGAAGGCGGCCGTCAGCAACTTCACGCAGTGGCTCGCTGTCCACATGTCCAAGCTCAACATCAGGGTCAACGCGATCGCACCGGGATTCTTCCTTACTGACCAGAACCGCGCGCTTCTCACGAAACCCGACGGATCATACACGCCCAGGGCTGAGAAGATCCTTGGCATGACCCCGATGGGCCGTTTCGGTAAACCTGAGGAACTCATAGGCGCCCTGCTCTGGCTCTCCGACGACAAAGGAGCAGGATTCGTCAACGGAGTAGTAGTACCGGTGGATGGAGCGTTTTCCGCCTACTCAGGAGTCTGAAAGTAATAATTGAACGTCGAACATTGAACATCGAACGTCCAACATCGAATGAAATCAATGAATCAACAGAAAAATAAATACGACCTTTAAGAAAGACTGTTAATTTATTTTGTAGCCAGTTTTAAAGCTCAAGAAATGGTCATGGCAAGTATGACCCTCCATCCCGAGCGCGAAGCGCCTCGGGATAAGAATGGAGGGACGCTCTTGCCGCGTCCGAGGTTTTGAAATTTGAAGTTCGATGTTCATTAATTTAATATTGAAAGGAATATAACATGAAAAAGAACCTGTTGATTGCACAGTCCGGCGGTCCTTCGCCGGTGATAAACAGCTCGCTCCGCGGAGTCGTCGAAGCCGCAAGATCTTTTCCCGACAAGATCGGGAAGGTGTTCGCAGGCTGGCATGGTATTGAAGGAGTCCTGAAAGAGGAACTCCTTGATCTTTCCGCACAGGATGAAGACGAAATTTCACTCCTTAGGAATACTCCTGCAGCTGGCGCCATCGGTACATGCCGCTACAAGATCAAGTCCAACCAGAAAGAGGACTTCGACCGCGTAGTGGACGTCCTCAAGGCGCAGAACGTCGGATATTTCCTCTACAACGGCGGTAACGACTCCATGGACACCGCCAACAAGGTTGCGAAACTCGCACAGGAACGCGGACTCGACATACTCGGGCTCGGAGTTCCGAAGACCATCGACAACGATGTCGGCGACAGCGAGTTCAAAGTCATCGACCACACTCCCGGCTATGGCTCGGTCGCGAAATACTGGAGCTGCATAGTCCAGAACGCCGACGAGGAAAACCGCGGTTCATATCCTGCGGACCCTGTCCTTGTCCTCCAGGCGATGGGACGCAAGATCGGCTATATTCCGGCTGCTGCGAGACTCGCAGATCCGAAGCGCGAAATGCCTCTGCTCATCTTCCTTGCCGAAGGCGGCATGAAAATGGAAGAAATGGCGGACAAGATCAATGCAATGCTCGTAAAGCGCGGCAGGGCGGTCGTGGTTGTCAGCGAAGGCTGCGACGTCGGAGATCTCGGATTCACCAAGGACAGTTTCGGCCATGCACAGTTCGGCGCAAGCCAGACGACTGTCCAGCAGGCCCTCGTGAACTACCTGAACGCGAATGGAATCAAGGCCAAGGGCAGCGCCCGCGGCCAGACGTTCGGGACAGACCAGAGAGACACTGCGATCTACGCATCGACAGTAGATCTTGACGAAGCGTACCGTGTCGGACAGAAGGCCGTGATGCTTGGACTCGAAGGCAAAGGCGGATTCATGTCGACCATACTCAGGGATCCCGGGATCATATACAATGTAAGATATGACAAGGTTCCGCTAGAAGTCGTCGCGAATTCCGAAAGGACATTCCCGGCAAACTGGATCACGAATGACAAGAGCGATGTGACGGACGAATTCGTCGCATATGCCAGGCCGCTCATCGGAGAAGACTGGGCGAGCGTGCCGGTTGTCAACGGACGCCAGCGTTTCGCAAGGCTGAAACCGGTGTTCGCGGACAAGAAGCTTCCGAAGTACGTACCGGAAGCGGACAGGAAAAAGAAATAAAATTCGAAGCACGAATATCGAAATCCGAAACAATATCGAATTTTATAATTCAGGATTTCAAACATTAAGAAATTATAATTTGTTTCGAATTTCGGGTTTCGACATTCGAATTTAAACACCTTATCATAGAAAATAAGTTTAGGAGACAACAAATGGATTATGTTGCGCAATTGAAGGATCTGCCGAGGCATAAGGAATTTTTCATCGGCTTTGACAGTGACGGATGTGTGTTTGACACGATGGAGATCAAGCAGAAGGAATGCTTCTGTCCTGCTTTCATCAAGCATTTCGGGATGCAGGCGGCGAGCAAGTACGCCCGTGAAGTCTGGGAGTTCGTCAACCTCTACAGCAAGGACCGCGGATGCAACAGGTTTTTAGCCGTTCAGAAGGCGCTGTCATTCATGCGCAAGCGCCAGGTATTCAAGGATCGCGGAATAAAAGTCCCTGAGATGAAGGCGCTGGACGTCTGGCTCAAGGAGGAGACAAAACTCGGAAATCCTACTCTTGAAGCGAAAGTAAAAAGCTCGGGCGACAAGGAGCTCGAAATGCTTCTCGCCTGGAGCAAGGAAGTGAACACCAGGATAGCGGACATGGTATACGGATGCCCTCCGTTCCCGGGAGTTAAGACTGTCCTTGACAAGGGCAAGGTGAAAGCCGACATGATAGTTGTGTCACAGACCCCGCTCGAGGCGTTGAAGCGCGAGTGGGAGGAGAACAAGATCGACCACTATCTCAAATGCATAGCCGGGCAGGAACACGGCACAAAGACCGAGCATCTCATGTTTGCAACAATTAAGAAAGGCTATGCTGAAAACAAGATCCTCATGGTCGGCGATGCGTATGGCGACCTGAAGGCGGCCGAGGGAAGCAAGGCGCTCTTCTTCCCGATCATACCCGGCGATGAAGAGGCTTCCTGGAAGAAGTTCGCGGAGGAAGGCGTAGAAAAGTTCTTCAACGAGACATTCGCAGGCGAATACCAGAAGAAGCTGCTTGTGGACCTGGAGAAGGCGCTTCCCGTCATCCCGCCTTGGAAGGATTAAAAGAATTGAACGTCGAACATTGAACATCGAACGTCCAACTTCGAATGTAAAATGGGTCGAAGAAAAGATATGTGAATATATAGAAAAAGAAAGTACTTAATCTTTTTTGATTCGACGTTCAAAGTTCGATGTTGGATATTCGATGTTCATGAAATTATTATTATGAAAATAGTAGCAGACAATAAGATACCGTTCCTGAAGGGCGTGCTTGAGCCTTACGCCGAGGTCGTCTATCTGCCGGGTGCGAAGATCGCAAAGGCTGATCTTGCTGACGCGGACGGGCTCATAGTGCGGACCCGGACGAAATGCAACAAGGCTCTTCTTGAAGGGAGCAAGGTTAAGTTTGTCGCCACCGCAACGATCGGATTCGATCATATCGACACCAATTACTGCGAGTCCAACGGGATATTCTGGACAAATGCGGCAGGTTGCAATTCCGCGTCGGTCGCCCAGTATGTCGCGTCGGCAATCCTGAACATCGCCGTGGAAAACAAGTTTTCACTGTCGGATAAGACACTTGGAATCATAGGCGTCGGCAACGTCGGCTCGAAAGTTGCGAAGTTCGCAAAGACCGTCGGGATGAAGGTTCTTCTGAACGATCCTCCACGCGCCCGGAAAGAAGGCGAAGCAAGCTTCGTCAGCCTGGAGCAGATAAAGGCCGAAGCCGACATTATTACGATGCATGTGCCGTTGAGCATGGCCGGATCTGACAAGACTTATCATCTGGCTGATAAAATATTTTTCAATTCCATTGCCAAGCGCGCATGGTTCATAAACAGTTCCAGAGGCGAGGTGGCCGACACGGAGGGGTTGAAAAATATTTTAAAGACATCTATGATCGCAGGTGCGATCCTGGATGTGTGGGAGAATGAGCCGGAGATCGACCTGGAGCTCCTGGGGCTTGCGAAGTTCGCAACTCCGCACATTGCCGGATATTCCACGGACGGAAAGGCTAATGGGACTTCGATGAGCGTTGAGGCCTTGGCGAAGTTCTTCGGGTTGAAGCAGCTTGATGGCTGGTATCCGAAGGATGTTCCGAAGCCGGAAAATACCACGATCAAGATTGACTGCAAGGGAAAGAGCAAGGAACAAATTTTACTGGAAGCAGTAAAGTTTACTTATGATGTCAGAGGCGATGATCAAAGATTAAGATCCTCTCCTAAAACATTTGAGAAGCAGAGGGAGGAATATCCGCTGAGGAGGGAGTTTAAAATTTTTAAAATCATCCCTGGCGGTATTCCAGACGAAGTTATAAAGATATTGCATGATCTTGGATTCGAAACGACTGTTAACGAATGATTTTATAAATTTTAACAAGGAGATAGAAAAATGGCAAAAGGAAAATTGGCGGACATCGGTCTTGTAGGACTGGCTGTAATGGGCGAAAATCTCGTGCTGAACATGGAAAGCAAGGGGTTCACGGTGGCGGTGTTCAACCGGACGGTGAGCAAGGTGGACGATTTCATGAACGCACGCGGCAAGGGCAAGAAGTTCATCGGCTGCCACAGTCTCGAGGATCTCTCGAAGAATCTGGCAAAGCCGCGCAAGATCATGCTTATGGTCAAGGCGGGGAAGCCTGTCGACGACTTCATCGAGCTGATGCTTCCCCATGTTGAGAAGGGCGACATCATCATCGACGGCGGCAACAGCCATTTTCCGGACACGATCCGCAGGACGAAATATCTTGCCGACAAGGGTATCCTCTACATCGGAACAGGTGTTTCCGGCGGAGAAGAAGGAGCACTCAGGGGTCCTTCCATCATGCCCGGAGGAAATCCCGAGGCGTGGAAGCATGTCAAGCCGATATTCCAGGCGATATCTGCGAAAGTCGCAGACGGCAGCCCGTGCTGCGAATGGGTTGGCAACGACGGAGCCGGACACTTTGTGAAGATGGTCCACAACGGAATCGAATACGGCGACATGCAGATGATCTCCGAGGCGTATTTCCTCATGAAGAACATCCTTTCAATGTCGGCCGAAGAGATGCATGACGTCTTCACTGAATGGAACAAGGGTGATCTTGACAGCTATCTCATAGAGATTTCCAGGGACATCCTGAAGAGGAAGGATCCTGAGACCGGCAAATACATCATCGACATAATCCTTGATACGGCAGGCCAGAAGGGAACGGGAAAATGGACAAGCCAGGCTGCTCTTGATCTCGGATCCCCTGCCCCGACGATCGCGGAAGCTGTTTTCGCGAGATGTGTTTCGGCGATCAAGGACGAACGTGTTGCTGCAAGCAAGGTCCTCAGAGGACCAGCGAGCGAATTCAAAATTTCAGGAAACAAGAAACAGATGATAGAAGACATCAGGAAGGCCCTCTACGCCTCGAAGATCTGCTCGTATGCCCAGGGCTACCAGATGATGAAGCTGGCCGCCGCTGAATACAAATGGGAGCTGAAGTACGGCGAAATCGCCCTCATGTGGAGAGGCGGCTGCATCATCCGCGCGAAGTTCCTCGGCGACATCAAGGCGGCGTTCGACAAGAATCCGAAGCTTGAGAACCTGCTTCTTGATCCGTTCTTCACGAAAGTCATCGACGACTGCCAGGACTCCTGGAGAAGGGTCATAGCGACCGCAGTCCAGATCGGGATTCCGGTTCCGGCGTTCTCGAGCGCGCTTTCATACTATGACTCATACCGTTCGGCGCTCCTGCCGGCGAACATGCTCCAGGCGCAGCGCGATTATTTCGGCGCCCACACGTATGAGAGGATCGACAAGCCGCGCGGCCAGTTCTTCCATACGGACTGGTGCGAACTCGGCGGGACGACGACGTCCTCGACGTACATCGCATAAATTCCTCCGGAATTTATAACAAAAGGACGGGGCTGGAAACAGCCCCGTCCTTTTTTATTTATTGCAATGATGTAATCTTGATGTATAATATGACTGATGTAATATTTACACCATAATAAAGAATCTCTTGACGTTTATCCTATTTCCACAGCAAGCCAGGGAGTATTACGAATGGTGTCCATGGCCTTTCGGCTGGCCTGAGATTCTTTATAACGAAGACCAAACCAGATCCCAAGAGTAAGGGATTTGACCTTGGGAAGATTAAAATTAAGGATGGAATCATGGTAAGAACTCAGATCCAGCTGCCGGAGCATCTGTACCGGGAGGTTAAAAAAATAGCCTCTGAACGCGAACTGAGCCTCGCAGAGCTTACAAGACGTGGGCTTGAGTACGTTGTCAGCGTATATCTTCCTAAAGAAGGAAGTAAAACGGAAAAATGGATGTTGCCCGAGTCTATTGACCTCGGAGGCGCCCCCCTTGTTTCCGAAAGCGACTGGAGAGAGCTGGCAAATGAAAGCATGCCTGCTCATGTGAAAAGGACAGGAAAGGCTAAAAAACAATGATTTCCTGTGACACCAACATACTGTTCTATTCGCTCAACAAGAATTGCCCTGAATATGAGAAAGCTAGAATCTTCCTCGAATCACAGTCGGAAAATGAGAACTTCTGCATATGCGAGCTGGTGCTTGTTGAGCTTTATGTGCTTTTAAGAAATCCAAAGATGAACAAGCATCCTGCATCCGCCCAGCAGGCCGTTGCAGTAATCCAACAGTTCAGGTCAAATCCATCATGGCGTGTAATTGATTATCCCGGAGGACTGATGAATGACATATGGCGCCATGCCGGACACAGGAATTCAGCCTACAGGTCAATCTTCGATGCAAGGCTCGCATTCACCCTGCTCCATCATAATGTGAAGGATTTCGCTACAAGGAACATCAAGGACTTTGAAAACTTCAAGTTCAGGAAAATCTGGGATCCTGTGGGGGAATAGCTTCACAAATCTCGGACAGGAATGTCCGAGTTACTGGTTCAGCTTCTTCAGGAGCCAGGCCATGTTGATGCCAAGGTTCTTCATGGTGTCGATGCCTTCCTTGTCGTTTTCCACATCTCCGATCTCTCGGCCTATGCCGTCATTCCAATACGAGGAACCGACGATTATCATCTGTCCGATGGTGAAGAAATGGTTCATGGTGTCGAAGGCGTGGATCGCTCCTCCTCTTCTGACGGCGACAACAGCTGCTCCGGGGCGGCGCTTGAACATGTTGTCGTTTGCACGGGCAACGAAGCCGACACGGTCGATGAAGCACTTCATCTGGCCGGAACAGTCGGCGAAATAAGTCGGCGAGCCAAGGATAATGGCATCGGCACCGAGCATTTTTTCAATGCATGCATTGACGTCATCCTTAACGACGCATTTCTTATCTTTAGCCTCAAAGCATTTGCAGCAGGCGATGCACCCATTGATCTTTTTCCCTGAAAGCTGGATGAGTTCGGTTTCAATTCCCTCGTTTTCCAGCTCCTTGAATGCGGTCCTGATGAGGATCGCTGTGTTTCCGTCCTTGCGTGCACTGCCGTTTATTCCGATGACTTTCATGATAAATTTTCCTTTCAGGATAATTTATAATATTTAGAGTTTCACAGAAAACCTATACCGCTACCGTATTTTTTCTATTGAACAGCCGGTATTTCCTCGGTGAACCGCCATAGATCTTCTTGAAGGTATGGTAGAAATGGCTGAGGTTGTCGAAACCGGAATCGATGGATATGAAATCGATCTTCTCGTCGGAGTTGAGCAGGCACGAAGCCGCGTACTTGATCCTGAGCTCGTTGATGAAGTCAGTCGGAGTCGTGTCCAGGTAGAGGCGGAAGGACCGCGAGGTATGCTCATCGCTCCTGCAAGCCAGCTTCCTCAAAGCCGGCAGACCTTTCTTGAAGTTCTCCTTCTTCTTCATCTCCGACAAAATCCTTTCTATCCAGACAGGCAGGTTCTTCGCCTGGGCGTCGCCAATATTCCTCTTTTTAAACATACTCAGGATTTCGGCTGTCAGGATCTTGAAATATACTCCGGCATCGGCGGGGTTCTGGAGGAGCATTTCCCCGCCTCCGGTCATCCGGTCATATATATATTTTTTTTCAGCCAGGCCCAGACGTCTGATTTCCGGCAGATATTCCTTCAGCGGATACTCAAGAGAGAACTCCGGCTGGAAAAAAATATTCATCTCGTTGAACCATCTGATATTGAACGCAAGATTGATGAGTTCGCATTCGCTGTCGCGGTACTGTCTGAAGTAATGCGTGTCTTCTGGTCTGATGAAAACAAGGTCGCCTTCGACCAGCTTCTGCTCTTTGCCGTTTACGAGATGCCTGATGGATCCCTTGGAGATGAGGAATACCTCCATGAAATCATGGGTGTGCCCCATTGAGGTCACAGAAAACAGGGAATTGATCTTGTAGTTGACCCCTGATACCGGATCAAGAGTTGTCTCCGCCTTTAAAAGCCTGGAATTGTCCATAGTTATTTTACTCCGAACCAATATTATGTCTCCACCCTGCGGGGGCTCTTGATGATTCTTATCTCTTTTTCCCAAGGCTGGCGCCTTGGGCTGAAATATGACGCCCTCTGCGAGGACTAGTAATTCATTTTCTCAAGCCTCCGCAGGGCGGCGACATAACAATATAGTTTTGTCATTTCCGGATATTATTATATCAATACAGGACAATTATTCAATATGATTGCGAATTAATTTATCATCCATAAAGAAAATAATGAAAGGATGTAAATATGAATTCCCGTGAAAGGCTTCTGACGGTTCTCAAGGGTGGAATACCTGACTGCGTCCCTGTCGCACCTGACTTCTCGAACATGATTCCTGCGAAGCTCACAGGCAAACCTTTCTGGCAGCTCTACCTCTACAATGACCAGCCGATATGGGAGGCCTATATCGACTGCGCGAGGAAATTCAATATTGATTCAATGATGGATGGATACTGCCCTCTGGCATTTCCTGAAGAAACATCGAATTCACCTGAATGGATAAATGTCATCGTCCAGAAAACCAGCGACATGATCGTGACGCAGAAATATTATAATGACAATGGGAAGAAAATCTGGAGCGACAGGGTTGATGTATACTACATTGCTGATCCGCCGACACATGGGTTGCGTCCTGCAAAAATTGGACTGCCGGAAGTCCCGTCGAAGTGGGAACCGTTGGAAGGCGTGAAGCCGGTTGATGTCGGGCCTGCGAATTTCGCAAAGATGAAGAGGAAGATCGGGAACCAGGGGCTCATAGGGACGTGGTTGACAAGTTCAACCATTCTCCGAGATGAAGAGGGCATATACGATTTCTATGATCATCCGGAAAAATACGAGAAGATAGCGGTCGAGAGGGTTGAACAGGTTGAGAAGAGGTTCAAGAGGATAATGTCCATGGATGAAAAGCCGGATTTCCTATGTGTCGGAGGTTCAGGCACTCTTGTATATCAGACGGTGGAGATTTTCAGGGACTACGCCCTGCCCGCGTTGAAACGGGGGATTGAGCTTGCGACGGCGGCAGGGATTCCGACACATGTGCATTCCTGCGGCCCTGAAAAGGAACTTGTAAGGATCATGGCGGAGGAAACCACTTTGACGGTGATCGATCCGCTTGAGATTCCTCCAATGGGCGACTGCGATCTGAAGGAACTGAAGAAGCTGTACGGAAAGAAGCTCACGCTCAAGGGAAACCTGCATACTACGGAAGTCATGCTCAGGGGCAATGTCGACGATGTGGTCAGGGCCAGCAGGAAAGCGATTGATGACGGTGCCGAAGGAGGCCGTTTCATCCTTTCCACCGGCGACCAGTGCGGACGCGACACGCCCTTTGAAAACCTTGAGGCGATGGTCGAGACGGCCAGGACGTATGGAAAGTACTAGTAAAATTTTGCCTTGCAAAATTTTACAAACGGGCTGGAAAGCCCGAGCTACTTTCTCAGATCGGGGCTCCTGTCCGAGCCGATCCTGTACCGCTGGAGGATGTCCGTGGTGGCCTTACGGGCCTTTTCGACGTCAAGCACTATCTTGTTGTTGTCTTCGAGCACTATCTCCAGAAAGCCGGTCTTTATGCCTTCGATCTTGTCGATGAAGTCCTTGAGGTTTTTGACTTTGCGGGAATTGACGGTGCTTACGGAGGTGTATCGGAGATTCTGATAGCCCATGTTGACATCATCTGCAAGGACGTTGGACAGGACGACGACCTGGTCGCGGTCATCGGTCACTTCGCCCTTCATTGCGAAATTCACAAGCTCGATGGGGGCCTTGGTCCATTGTCCCCATGTATCGAGATAATTCTCCGAGAGTGGCACCCACAGGAGTCCGCCTATCACATAGTATGACGGCAGGACATCGTATACGCGCTGAGGAACAAGTTTTGTCCCGCCACCGAGAGTATATTCAAAATCAATAGGTTTTCCCTCGCGCAGGACTTTCAGCATGCACTTGTCGCCGACATGCTTCTGCCAGATAAGATGTCCGAGGAAGATCAGTTCGCCGTCCCTGAACGGCACGGATGCATCATTTGCTATTTTGACGCCATCTATCTCCAGGATGACATCATTGAGTTTGAAAAGCCCTTTTTTCTTCTCCGGTTCGGTCAGATGCGTCACGAGCACGCCTGTCTGGCCGTCGGCCATTCCCGCCCATTTCCTGATGTCCTGATTCTCCATGGTGCTGACATCGAGATCGATGTCCGGGAATCCGTTGAATTTCCCGTCCTTGACATCGTCGAGGAAATGGGACACGATGGTTGCCGGGACCATGTATCCGATATTCTGTTCCTCGCTCATGTTCTGGAAGGCGACTCCTACGATCCTGCCATCCTTGATCACGGGTCCTCCGCTGTTGCCTGGATTGAGCGCGGCGTCGATCTGGACGGCCAGGAGATACTTTCCGCTATGCGAGTAGATGGTGGGCTCGATCCTTGAAACGACGCCCTCGGTGATCGAGATATTATCGCCGCCTATGGGGTATCCCATGACGGCAACCTTGTCCTGGAGGAGAGGAAGCTCTCCGATATCCAGGGGCTCCATTCCGTTGAAGAAGTCCTCATCCTCGACCTTGAGGAGCGCAAGATCGCACTGGTGTCCGGCAATCACCAGTTTTGCGACATACTTCTTGGGATCGCCCTGCTTCCTGACCATTATGAAGGTGGAGTTTGATACGACATGCGCATTTGTAAGGATCAGGTTTCCCCTGATCAGGCAGCCGGAACCGGTGCTGGACGACTGGGGATAATTCTGCCAGGGCTGATGATAGTCGGGGTTGCTCTGGACGGTATAGACCTTGACCACGGAAGACTTGGTATTGGCATCCACCGCCACAAGCGAAACAGAGAGTGTGAAAAGCAGGCACACGGCAGCTATTTTAATCAATTTCATGGGCATCTCCTCTTGATTTGAATGAGGGGTCTAAAATACCGCAGATAGGGCAATAGACAAACTTTTTCCACTGGATGATTGGATGAATGGATTGCTAGATGGCTGGGCAGCAAAGACATAAGATGCAGCAAAGACATAAGATATAGAACAATACTGTAAAAAATAATCCAAGATGACCCCTTAAATATTCATATGAAAAGGCATTTCCCGCGCTCTAAATTGAATTCAAACCCAGTAATCCATCCATCCAATAATCCAACCATCCGTCATCCCGATCCTTCAGGATGACTCTCAACATTTTCTCATTTTTGCGGTGTAACTCATTTGTTTTTCACTGCTTTAACACAATATTAAGACCAGGCAACAGAAAATAATTATGAAGGGCGGGTGCGTAATTTAAAATGTCTTCAGACACAGATTCGCAACCTAGTTATTTAATTTTTACAGTCCAAAAAACCTGCGAAGAACTTCCATGCGCTCTTTCCACGTCTGCGCTTTTTTCCTCTGAAAATCCAATTAAGATAAGATCTTTCTGCAATTATAATCCAGGGAAAACTGTATGAGAATTGCTGTTGCGTACAGCAGTAAGAAGGGGCTTCAGAAAGAATACAGAAAGCACCTTGAGGAATTCCTTTTCGACCAAGAGGAGGAGCCTCCGCCCAGTGACTTCTTCGCGGAAGGCGACAGCGAATGCACGATCAACGCTGTCATGGAAGCCTTCCGTTCGAAGGGTCATACCGTCTGCGGAGTCGAAGCCGACGATGAAGCTCCCGTCAATCTTGCCAGATCACGTCCCGACATGGTTTTCAATATCGCCGAAGGCCTGTTCGGGGATTTCCGCGAATCCTATATTCCAATGGTCTGTGAGAGGCTGGGACTGCCCTACTCCGGTTCCGGCCCGCTGACTCTTGCAGTGTGCCTGAACAAGGAGAGGACCAAGGAGATCCTGAGCTATCACTCCATACCGAACGCCAGGTTCATGACAGTATCCCCCAATGAAAAGATAAATCTTGACGGCTTCAAGTTCCCGGCGATCATCAAGCCGGTGGCCGAAGGAAGCAGCAAGGGCATATTCGATGACTCGGTCGTCGATGATGCCAGGACCGCAAAAAAGAGGATCGTTGAAAAGATCAGGAAGTACAGGCAGCCGGTGATAGTCGAGGAGTTTCTTGACGGCAGGGAATTCACGGTAGCGGCCTGGGGCAACGGGACTGGCTTCGAGGTGCTGCCGATAATCTCAATCAGCTATGACGAGCTTCCAAGCAACGCCCGCAAGATTTATTCCTACGAGGCGAAATGGGTCTGGGACACCCCTGAGAAACCTCTCGATATATTCAAGTGCCCCGCGGATCTGACCTCGAAGGAGAAGAAACTCATTGAAGACACTGTCAGGAAAACATGCGCCGTACTGGGCGTAAAGGATCTGTGCAGGGTCGACATCAGGTTCGACTCGAAGGGCGTTCCAAACGTCCTTGAGCTCAACCCGCTGCCGGGGATTCTTCCCAATCCCGACGACAACTCATGTTTCCCGAAGGCGGCCAGGACGGCAGGCTACAACTATCCCGACATGCTTGACAATATCATAAGAATCGCCGCGAAGAGATGGGGGATCGGGAAAGAATCGGAGAATCGGAGAACCGGAGAGCGGGCGGCAAAGAAGAGCAGGAAAAGCAAATGAAGAAGAAAAAACTCAGGATACTGATAGCGTACAACGATCCGGCAGACGCCGGCGCCAACGATCTTGACTATATATCCGAGGTCGCCGTGAAGAACGAGGCCGACATCGTGTATGACACCCTTATCAAGATGGGTCACAGTCCGGCACTGATGGCTGTCAGCGGCATCGAGGAGAACATCGCCGAGATAAATGACTTCTCCCCGGACATGCTATTCAATCTCTGCGAAGGATTCCACGGCCAGTCAAAGCACGAGATGCACATCGCCGCGCTCTGGGAGATACTGGGGATTCCATACAGCGGCAACAAGCCCATCACCCTGGGGATTTCACAGAACAAGGTGCTGGCGAAGAATATTTTCACTGCAAACGGGATTCCTACGCCGGAATTCGAAGTATTCGACAAAGTCCCCGAGAAGACACATCTGCCATTCCCTCTGATCGTAAAACCTTCTAATGAGGACGCCAGCCTGGGCATAAGCCAAAATTCACTGGCGACGGACATGGAAAGCCTAAGGATGATTGCCACTGCGCTCCTTGAGAAATATAAGGAGCCGGTGCTCGTTGAGAAATTCATAGAGGGGCGGGAATTCAATGTTTCCATCATTGGCGGCAAACCTGCAAAGGCGCTGGAGATCTCGGAAATAGATTTCACGGCTTTGGACGGCGATACTCCGAAGATAACCGGATATGAGTCGAAATGGCTTGAGGATCATCCCCTGTACAGGAAAACTCCGTCGGTATGCCCGGCGAAAACAGGGACAGGGCTGAAGAAGAAGCTTGTTTCTACGGCCCTCAAGGTCTATGAGGTGTTGATGGGCAAGGATTATGGAAGAGTGGATTTCAGGGTGGATTCGAAGGAGAACGTATTTGTCCTTGAATTCAATCCGAATCCTGACATTTCGGCTGATGCCGGATTTTCAAAGTCGCTGAGGGCTTCAGGATTGAGCTACGAGCAATTTTTAAAGAAGATCATAAAGGATAATACAGGTTATTAATTCATATGGTAACGATAAGACATTTAACAGAAGCCGACCGTGATCCGATACACAGGATCCTGGTCGAGACGCTGATGTTCACAAATGACGAGGTTGCGGTTGCGCTTGAGCTGGCCGATGAAGTCATTTTCAAGAAGGAGCAGAAGGACTACATAGTCCATGTCGCCGAAGTCGAAGGGAAGACAGCAGGCTACATCTGTTATGGACCGACACCGGTGACGACGGGCACATATGACGTATACTGGATAGCAGTCGCCCCCAACATGCAGAAAAAAGGGGTTGGCAGAAAGCTTCTGAGCCATGTCGAAGAGGAGATCGCCGCAAAGAACGGCAAGCTGATCATAATCGAGACTTCGTCGCAGCACAAATATGAGCCGACAAGGAATTTCTACATACGCACCCATTACATAATGGAGGCGAAGATAAAGGATTTCTATTCGGAAGGCGACGACAGGCTCATTTACGTGAAAAGGCTCAATTAGAGGGTTCATAAATATGAAGCAGGAGGGTTCATACATGAAAGAGGATAATTGGCGGAAAGTATTGAAGCGAAGTATCACGTCGGCAAAGGTTCTTTCAGAGAAGTTTGGAATCCCGCTGGAGGAACTGGAGGCAGTCGCCCGCAAGTTCAAAATCAGGATAACCCCGTATTATTTCTCGCTGATAAAGAAGAAGGACGATCCGATCTACAAGCAGGTCGTGCCCGACATCAGGGAGCTTGAGAACAATGATCTCTTCGAGGATCCCCTCGCCGAGGACAAGGATTCGCCGGTGAACAATATCGTACACCGCTATCCCGACAGATGCCTGTTCCTTGTGTCGGCCGTCTGCGCCTCCTACTGCCGTTTCTGCACGAGAAGCAGGAAAGTCGGAGATCCCAACAAGATCGACATGAAGTTCATCGACGAAGGGATCGAATACATCCGCCAGCACACGGAAATACGAGACGTGGTCATATCGGGCGGAGATCCGCTGCTCCTCGAAGACAGCAAGATTGAATATATACTCAGGAACCTCCGCGCCCTAGCCCACATTGAAATCATCCGCATTGGCACCAGGGCGCCCTGCATGCTTCCACAGAGAATCACGCCGAACCTGGTCAGAATGCTGAAAAAATACCATCCCCTCTACATGAACGTCCACTTCAACCATCCTGACGAACTCACCCCTATTGCAATGAAGGCCCTCGGCAGGCTGGCGGACGCCGGCATCCCCCTCGGCAATCAGACAGTCCTCCTCAAAGGCGTGAACGATGATCCTGAAGTGATGAAGCAGCTGATGCAGAAGCTTCTGCGGGCGAGAGTGAAACCCTACTATATCTACCAGGCAGACCTGGTAGACCGCACAGAGCATCTGAGGACTTCGGTACAGAAGGGCCTCGAGATAATTGAAAGCCTGCGCGGCTGGACTTCCGGCATGGCGGTACCTCATTTCGTCATAGACGCCCCGGAAGGCGGAGGGAAAATACCTCTTCTTCCGGAATATGTCACCAGGATAACCGACAAGGAAGTGATCATGCGCAACTACGAGGGCAAAGTATTCCACTACACCCAGCCGGCGCACGCGAAGGATGAGATGAGGAAGCTCCAGAAGCCTCCATGCGAAATAGACATCGAACAGGAACTTTCCATCGGAAGCTTTCCTGATACGGAATCAATCCCCGCACAGTCCAGAGGCATCATGCCCGAAAGAAATCAGGCCAAGATTCCAGTGAAGTGAGTTAGGCGTGATTGCCGAACTCAAGATGTGCATGTATTAAGTAGGGACTGGCTTTAGCCTGCTCCCATGAATTCACGATTCTTGCGGTATCGTGTCGAATCCTATCTTCTTGCTTGGTGATGCAGTTTTTCCCTTAGATTCCTTCAGAAGTTTCCTCAGCGTCTCCATTATGGCTATGGTATTCCCATCGTGCATATCCAGACGGTCTTCAAGTTCCTTCAGCTTCACTGCAAATTTTGTGTTCGTCTCAATCATGTCCCTCATCCTGACAAAGGCCCTAACGACTGTAACGCTGACCAGAACCGCTCTTTTAGACTTCAAGATGGAAGCCGCCATTATTGCCCCGTGTTCAGTAAAGACATATGGCAGTTTCCTAACACCGCCGCGCCCTTCGCTTGATATCACATTTTGTGATATCAAAGTCGTAAACTCCTGTTTCAACTCCATATATTTCAGCAAGGTCAGAATCAAGCATTACCTTGTGCCCCCTGATGAAAAGTATTCTATTTTCAATCCTCTCAATTGGTATCAGCGAATTGCTATTGTTCATTGTGTGTCCTTCAGATTTCTGTTGTCAGCCTATCTCTCGGATGACATTTTCTGTGCATCTTGTTCGGGTTTAATTTAGCACAGCGCTGAAAAGTATCCAATAATCCGTGAAGCATTACTCCTCGCCACCTCGCTCCTGCCGAAAGTCAGTTCAGGGGGTCACTCCTGCCAATTCCATCAGTTGATTGTATAAGGTTTGATCCTGTTCCCATCCCAGTTCCTAATCTTCGAGCTTTGCTAACTCCAACTCAGCCGACTGCACGAGATCAAAACACCAAAGGTATGGATGTAGCATATTTAAATGCAGGCAGGAGCGCAGCATGGCACCGATGCCGCCAAAAAGACACAAGCAGGATGTTTACCCGCCGCAGGAGAGCTTCGGCCTTAGAAATGAGTTCAAGAAGAGCTGAATTCGTTTGGTAGTAGCGCATGTTTACGCGTTCTTAAAGTAAGGACGGGCTATAGCCTGTCCTATTTCTAGATTAAGATGGTACAGGCTGAAGCCCTATCTACTATACGCATATTTTACAACCTCCACACATGAATTCCCGAGTTTCTCCATCTTCATCCCGGAGGGATGAGAGATAGTAGCCGGGGGTTGAGCCTTGCGATACCCCCGGATCAAGGGGGAAAAACGAATCGCACCCTGAAGGGGTGCCAGAATCATACGTTCTAATAATCATTCAACCGTCACAACAAATATTTCGGTTCGATGATGAATGCTGTAATATGTTGAACCCATAGATGCTCCGCCAGTTTCTGGCACCCCTCCAGGGTGCGAACTAATTTTAATCTCCATCCGGAGGTCTACGCGATGCTCCGACCTCCGGCTACTATCTGACAACCCTTCAGGTTGTAAACAAACATGGACTCAAAATCAAATACAGATGCCCTCTCGATGAAATTCCTGAGAAATGCGTATAGTAGTCAGGGCTGAAGCTCGTACCTACTTCTTCTCGACCAGTTCCTTGTGGAGGGCGATCTGGGCGTCTTCAAAATGCTTGCGGTCGATTATGAACTGCATGTTGACCTGGCGGATGTTCTGGTCCATTCCGAGGACGTTGATCCCCGCATGCGCGAGCGCGCCGGCGGCCCTGGCGAGCATTCCCGGTATGTTCATGTTGCTGCCGATGGCGCAGACTATTGAAACAGGCTTCGCGCTTATCTGGGCGCCTGGGAAGCCTTTTCTCATGGCCTCGATGCACTCCTTTATCCTCGGAGTCTTCTCGGGGACATAATGCGTTATTGTGTTCGCATCGCTGTTCACCGCGATATAGCTGATGTTGAAGTCCGCGAAGTATTTCAAAAGCAGATAATCATATCCGCTCTGTCCGACCATTTCCGGATCATGTACCTCGACCGCAAAAACTTCCTTGCGTCCGCATATCATTTCAACCCTCGGATCCGGGGAGATGTAGTCGATGCTTATCAAGGTGCCGGGATGATCCGGTTCGAATGTGTTCTTGACCCTGATTGGAATCCTGCACTGCTCCATCTCCTTGGACGCCTTGGAATGGATGGCCTCCATGCCGAGATCGGAAAGCTGGTCGGCTATGTTGAAATTGGTGCTGCCGATGGTCTTGACCTTGTCCACTCCTATGAGCTTCGGATCGCCGGTGCTGAGATGGAACTCCTTGTGGATGATCCCCTCCCTGGCCCCGGTTATCACAGTTATCTTGCTGAAGGTGATTTCGCTGTAGCCGCGGTCGAAGCGGGTCATTATGCCTTCCTCGCACTTGGTATAGCCTGTGGCAATGGCAAGGCTCTTCTCGAGTTCTATCCCCTTGAATGTCTTCCTGATCATGTTGTCGAACGAATGCTGTTCGGTCTCCTTCCAGCCTGTAAGGTCGACGTATACCGCGTTCACACCGTTTGCGTTCAGGATGAGAGTTGAATTGTAGGCGCTGTGGGCTTCTCCGACAGCGCTCAGCATCTCCCTGCTGGCAGGGAGGAAATCACTCGGTTTCAGATGGCCGTACGAACGGAGATTTATCAGGTCTTCGAGGCATGACTTGATGCCGTCCATCCTTTCGTTGACGAAGGCGTCGGCCTTGCCGAGGTCAAGTCCAAGCTTTTCGAAGGAGGCGTTTATCGAGATCATCTTCTTCCGGAGGTCCTCAAGGTTCTTCACCCAGGTGGCATCGCCTTCCGCGAATTTCGCATAGATGCCGGGAGTGCCTGTCTTCTTGTGCTCAAGAAGGGCGTCGGTGATGCCTGAATAGGCTGAAACGACGAAAATCCTGTTGTACAGGTCCTTGCCTTTCCGTTTCCCGATGATGATGTTGTCCATCACGTCCTTGAACTGGGACATCGAGGTTCCGCCTATCTTCTCAACTGTGTGCTTGCCTTTCATCGGTATCTCCGTGTATTCCTATGTTTTATTTAAGTAGGGACGGGCTTTAGCCTGTCCCATTCCTGAATATTAAGACTGGTACATGCTAAAGCACGTACCTACTTACAAGAACAGCCCTCGCGGGCTTAACTCCTTTAAACTAACTCCAAAGCTCAATCTTCAGCCTGTATTCCAATCATGCAATCTCAAGATCTTCAAATCACCCAATCCTCAAATCTCAAGATCTTCAAATATCTTCCACATGTATCAGGGTCACCTTGCCCTTGACGCAGTCAAGTTTCTCCATTTCCGTGACCGCTTCATTCATCGCCTGTTCCTTCGCAAGATGCGTCATGATCTGGAGCGAGACGTTGTCGGCGGACTGTCCTTCGATCTGCCTTATGCTCGAAATACTGATTCCCTTGTTTCCAAGGACAGTCGATACTCCGGCGACAACGCCGGGCTTGTCCATGACCTGGATCCTCATGTAATATCTCGACATGATCTCCTGCATTGGGAGCATGTGGCGGAACTGCCTTCCTATCGTGAATGCAGGAACGCGCCTGTGCGAACCGAACTTCAGGTTCAACGCCACGTCGACGAGATCGGCGACAACGGCGCTGGCGGTGGCTTCGCGGCCGGCGCCTCGTCCATAGAACATGGTCTCGCCTACGGGACTGCCGCTGACCATCACCCCGTTGAAGACGTATGCGATGTTCGCAAGCATCGATTCCGACGGGATGAGAGTGGGATGGACCCTTATCTCGACGTCGTCATCCTTCTGTTTAATAATGCCAAGCAGCTTTATGCTGTAGCCGAGTTCGTTGGCGGCCTTGATGTCGCAGACTGAAATGCCGCGGATTCCCTGGACATTGACAGGCTTCATCCCGAACCATTCGCCGTACGCCAGAGATGCGAGTATCGCAGTCTTGTGGGCGGTGTCGATGCCATCGACATCGAGAGAGGGATTTGATTCGGCATATCCGAGCTTCTGGGCCTCCTTCAGGACCGGTTCGAAGTCTATGTGCTCCTTCTCCATCCTTGTGAGGATGTAGTTGCATGTGCCGTTCATAATTCCGATGATCTTATTTATCCTGTTCCCTGCCAAACCTTCCTTGAGCGCCTTGATGATGGGGATTCCTCCGCAGACGCTGGCCTCGTAGTAGATGTCGGCCTTCGACTTTTCCGCGGCTGCGAAGATCTCTTCGCCGTGTTCGGCAAGCAATGCCTTGTTGGCGGTGACGACGGGCTTGCCCTTCTTCAGGGCTTCAAGGATGAATTCCTTCGCCTTTGTCGTGCCTCCGACGAGTTCGACGACAACATCCACTTCTTCAATGAGCTTCATCGCGTCGGTGGTCAGGATATCCTTTGAGACGTCGACCTTGCGGTCGGTCTTGATGTCAATGTCGGCAATCCTTGAAAGTACGAGCTTTATTCCCGTCCTGCGGGCGATCACGTCCCCGTTTTCAAGCAGGCACGAAACGACTCCGGCACCAACGGTACCGAATCCTATGATTCCTATTTTTACTTCTCTCACGGTTGAAATCCCGGTTATTTGCTGAATTTATCGAATTTTTAATATAATAGCATTTGTTCAATTTTCACAGGATGGATGTGAAAATAGGAAATAGGGAGCCAGATTCAGTGTCATCCCACAGGATGACGGATGGATGGATTGCTGGATGAATGGATTATTGGGTTTGAATTCACGATAAGGATAATAAGGAAAAGACAGGGAGAGAAATTCCAAAAGAGGCGTTTCGGATTTTATTGGTGTTCCTTTCTGTGTATATCTCCTTGATTTGCAACAATCCATTCATCCAGCAATCCAATCATCCATGGGACGGCAGGGAACCAGATTTACTTACTGTCCTTTGCGGCATCCTGGGAACTGGCAGGGATCTGTTCATCCCCTGTGGATTTACCCGGGTTCCCGGCATTCATCATGGCATCGGCATTCATCTTGTTGCGTACGCTTATCATCGCCTGCTGGCTCACCTTGAGGAATCCCTGCTGGGGGCGGTCGAGATCGTCTATGAGGATCAGGATCGCGGAGAAGGCGACCGCAAGCACGACGGCGATAAGCCGGCTTCTGCTTACGGTGATCCCTGAGTAGTATCCGACTGCGGCCATGGAGAAGAACAACATTGCATAAAGCACCAGCCATATGGTTCCGGGAATGCGGTTGGTGAAGGCGATGCTTATTCTCTTGTTGTGATTGTCAAAGACGTTGTTCAGGGACTGGAGGAAGAGCGCGTTGGGATCCTTCTGAGAAAGCTTCAATCCAATCGCCCAGAGCTGATCCTGGATCTGCTCGGTCCTGGCAAGGGAATTGATGCTCCGGTGCTCCGGATGCAGTGAAACATCGATCCGGATGTCCACATATTCGCGGAGCAGGATGCGTGTCATTGTCCTTTCAGACTCATTGAGCAGATCAGCCCTCAGATAGGCAGTCCTGATCGCGTTGGCATCTTCAACGACAAGTTCCTTCCTTATCTCGAAACGGTTTCCTGACATTCCGAATGTGAACGCCAGCATGAATGCCAGCAGTCCGAGCGCGGCGCCCACCATCGTGCTGACGGGGGACGTATCGACATGCCTGCCCTGATGGCTTTTTCCGAGCAGGTAGCCCGCCTCTACGGCCAGCATGACGAGAGTAATCGTCATCACGAACAGCACCCAGAGGGGTATGTAATCAAGAATCGTCACATTCATTGCTCAAATCCTTTAGGGAACCTCTAAAAATTGACATATGGCGCGCAACAATAAATTATGGAGCTATGGCAAGGAGTGGAATTCAGGAGCAGCCCTGAAACGGGCTGTGACTGAGTTCCGGACGAAGCCAGAATCCATAAGAACTTGTTGCCCTCTGGGTTGCGGATCTTTTTGGCTCAAGAAATAATTTCTTCTGTCGGCGTATCGCTTTGGATACGCCTCCGTCCAGAAATTCTTTTTGAGCTTTCAAAAATCTTCCGCAACGCGCCAAATGTGAATTTTTAGAGGTTCCCTTTATTTCAGCGAAAGGTCGCCGATGATCTTCAAGAGCGTTCCGTCACGGACTACCTGGAGATTTTTTCCGGGGAACACCTCTGGAAGACGTCTGTTCAGATAAGCCTCGACAATCGACTCAGCCTCTTTCCTCGTCTCTTCCGGAACTGGTTTCAGTGTCGCCCATCTTGTCTCAATTACATAACCTTCGCCGTGCCGGGAACCGAAACCTGCTGAGAACGCTGCTCCTACATCAAACAGGCCGCTGTCTTCAGGATTATTGGTGGCACCATGGCCTGCCCTTACGGGATTAAGAGGAAAAGTGCTGCCGTATCTATCTTCAAGGATATGATCCAGTTCATAGAAGATGTTCCTAAGACTTTCTTCCCATGTCTCAAGTTCTGTTGCCATAACGCTCCATTGCCTGCAGGTATTCAGCTTATATTGACGCCTCATAAGTAAGGCGGGTTTTTAAACCGCCTATTTAAAACTTAAGAATTGTCGGGCTTCCTTCGACAAGCTCAGGACAGGAAAGCCCAACCTACTTTTATCGTACAACTTATTTCCCTCAAACTGTCAAAATAAGCGGTGTTTCACTGAAATTTAAGTTTAAACCCGGAACATTCAACTTCCTACATCCAATTTTGAATGAAAATAATTCCTTGCCGCCCTTGACTTTACGACGATGAAACCGGATACTTACTCATGGTGTGGAAGCAATACTGTGCCCCACGTGGGTCGGGGCGGATGGTTGGATTTATTCGCCCGTGGCGGGTTGATGGATGAATGGGTTCATTTTATCGTTTCAGCTTTTTACATCCATCCAAGCATCCAGTCGTACATGCATCCTGAAAAACATGTCAAACGGAGGTGTTTATGGCCAGGAAGAGAAGGATCATTCATCTGACGGCGGGAGAACTGAATCTCACGGCAATGATCGACGTGGCATTCCAGCTCCTCTCATTTTTCGTGATGACAATGGTGCCAGTTGACATCCTGGCCAACATGGAAGTCAACAGGCCTGCCAAGCAGGACAACCCCACAACCGAACCTATCAAGACTCCCGTCTACATCACAATTTTCCCGAACGGCGAATATTCCTTCAACTACGTGAAGATGAGCAGGGAAAACCTCGACAGGACTCTCTGTGAAATCGGGAAGAACAACAGCCAGTATACGATTCTGCTGCAGTGCACACCGCAATCGTCGCACGGGAAAATGATCGAGGTCCTGGACATCTGTTCAAAGGCTGGACTGTCGAATCTGTCGGTCGTGAGCGTGCAGTAGGGGAATTAATAAATACAAAGGCCGGGGCTGCATATGGCCAGAATAAAAATCGGAACGAGGACATGAATTAATTTCAGGCGTTTCTTTATGAATTCCATGATCTTATTCATGAGCACCATCTTCCATGAAATACATCCGCATTCTTCCCTTGCCCTTCACTTCAATTTCACCCCTGTCGACGAAGTGGAATTTGTCCTTCACCAAATCATATGTGGTTTCAGAGACATTTATTTTCATGGGTTCGCTGCAGGATTCCATCCTTGAAGCAGTATTGATCGTATCTCCGAAGATGTCATAGATATATTTCTTGACGCCGACAATTCCTCCGACTAGGGCGCCGGAATGTATTCCGATCCGGACCTTCCATTTGATTTCCGCCTTCTCATTCCTCTGATTGAGGTATTTGACGATCTCGGACGCGGAAGCCACCAGGTTATATGCATGGGCCTCGTTCTTCATGGGCATTCCGCATACGGACAGATAGGCGTCTCCGATTGTCTTTATCCTCTCGCAGGAGTTCTTCTCCATGATTTCGTCGAACCTGGTGAAGATATCGTTCAGCTCGGATATCAGCAGCCTGGGTTCGAGATTAGATGAGAGAGCCGTGAACCCGACCATGTCTGAAAAGAACACTGACACATTCTCGAACAGCTGAGGTTCGCTTTTCCCGGACTCCTTCAGCTCGACGGCCACTTTCAACGGCAGGACGTTCAGGAGCAGTTTTTCAGATTTTTCCTTCTCGGCAGTTATGATTTCATTGGCGTTCTTCAATTCGGCATTTTGTTTTTCAATCTTTTCAAAGGCATCCTTCAACTGCTGGGCCATCTTGTTGAACGCCTCGGAGAAATCGCCCATGAAGCTGACCTTGTGTTCGAAATCGCCGCTGGATATCCTCTGGGTGACATATGCCAGGTGTCTGAGGCTTGACTGGAGGCTTTTGAAGGACTGGGCAACGACCATGCTGCTTTTGGGAGGGCTGTAATCCAATTCCCCCCTGGCCATTGAATACATGAAATCGGAGAACGAATTATATTCCTTCACGAAGTTATTCACGTATTCAACCAACTGTCTGATTTCATTATCAGGAAGGTCCGCCGGTATTTCGATGACCTCCAGCTTTTTACCTTTCAGGACGTTGTGGATGGTTCCGGTTATCCGGTCTATGATCTCAATTTTTGCGACAAGCTCCCCTGTTCCCGGCTGGAAACTTGAACTGGCATTGTCTTCTTTAAAATCTTTATTCATTGATCCTTATTGCTTTCCCTTCAATAGCGTCCAAAACAGAATAATTCCGGTCGCGGCAAGCACGACCCTCCACGCCTTACGGCGTAATTAAGACAAAAAACGGCGAAGCCGTGGAGGGTCGCGCTTGCCGCGACCAATTGTTTTCCTTTAATCCTTCCTCTCGGCGCTGAAACGGCAGACCCTGTCGCCCGAGCACCAGCAATCGACTTCCTTGACATCGAATTCGGCGCCGGTGAAGGACCGCAGGAGCCCGCTCAGGAATCCTTCGTCATAGGTGCATATTTCCTCGTCGGTGACGGGAAGGCCGGAACAATCAAGATCCTCGGCTATGACTATTGTGAATTTCATATTTTCAAGGTCGGCCTTTTCTATCCTCATGATGCCGATCCTCAGTTTTTCCAGTACTTCCTTCAGTTCCAGGACAAACTTGTTGAAGTCGGTCTTCTCCTTTATGAGATTGCTGAAGAATTCCTTGCCGGCATGCTCTCCGGCCATGAAGTAGATTTCGTCGGCCTCCTTCACCCCGTATTTCTGGATGAGGACATCCCTTAGCGTAAACTGCATCAGCCTGTAGACGGCGACATCCATGGTGGTTCCGAGGTTCGGCCTGCCTGCCTGGATATCCCCCAGCATATTCCATTCAAATCTTGTTTCCTTCCGCTCTTCCTTGAACATGATTGATCCTCCTAAATTAAAGTTGACAGGATAACTGGATTTATTCGCCTTGGCGAATTGGCAGGATAAACTGGACTCAACAAAATCATGAGAATCCTGTAATCCTGTCTATAAATATGACTTTTTAATTATTTCGAATCCAGCCTGGTGATTCCGTTCCAGGACTCGTCGGGTTCGCTGGCGATGTACTTGTCGCATCTTGCAGTGTAGAACACCGAAACGACGTCATCGGGGAAATCGCGGAGGATGGCTTGGAACAAATCCCTGGCAGTCGTCCATTCCCTTTTCAGGAAGAGGTTGTAGGCTTCCTGGAACCTGTCGGCAAGAGTCCTGAGCTTGTCGGCTCCGGGCGATCCGTTTTCCGCCAGCAGCTCATATATGACGATGCTCTGGACGTTGCCCAGGACGGCCACCTGGTCCAGTATCCTGCATACGAACCGGTTCTGGACATACCTGTGGGTCGACTTGCTGATAATGATGCTTGTGCCGTAGATCTTGTTCACTCCCTCCAGCCTGCTCGCCAGGTTGACCCCTTCACCGAGGACCGTATAGTTCATGCGCTGCTTCGACCCCATGTTTCCGACGACGTTATAGCCTGTGTGGAGTCCGATCCTGGTATGGAAGGGGCTTTTGCCTGCCTTTTCCCACTCGCTGTTCAGGGCCTTGATCTTCTTCTGGCATCTCAGGGCCGCCCGGCAGGCCATGACCGCATGTTCGTCGTTTGCAAGAGGCGCACCCCAGAACGCCATGACCGCATCTCCGATGAACTTGTCGACAGTCCCCCTGTCATCCTCGATGATCTGCGTCACCGCGTCAAAATATTCCGACAGCTGGAGCATCAGCTCCTTGGGCGATGTGCTCTCGAAGAGGGAGGTGAACCCGGCAATGTCCGAGAAGAAAAGAGTAAGTTCGCGATCCTTCCCACCGATGGTCACGTTCTCTCCTGATTCTATGAGCTGCTTCACGAGCGTTGCCGGGACGTATATCTTGAATGCCTTCAGGCTGCTCTTCATGGCCTTTATCGCTGCATCCATTGTCTGGATCTCGTGGATGTGGGAATGGAGTTCCAGGGCGGAGTCCAGGTTGAAATTCTTCACCTCAAGCACCTCTGCGGCAAGCTTCTCGATTGGCCTGGATATCTGCCTTGCCATCAGGATGCCTGCAAGCAGCGAGGCGATGAGGATGCAGAGGGAAAGATAAAGCGTCTTGCGGAACGTGTCTTTCATCGGCCCCAGGAAATCGTCTTCCGGCGCTATGATCGAAAACATCCATTTCCTTCCGAATTCAGGAGGGAACTTTGCAAAGCAGGCCAGATATTCCTTTCCGCCGACATCATACGAAAAAAGCTTCTCCCCATTATCCTCATGCTTCCTGACGGCCTCGGAAACCCAGGGGATTTTCAGTTCGACGGGCTTCAGGCTCCTGGCGACGCCGTTTTCAACCCTGACTATGAGCCTGGGATCGGGATAGGCTACCAGTTGCTCCTTCTCGTCTATTATGAAGACCAGTCCGTTCCTGCTCACTTTCACGTTCTGGAGGAATTTCGACAGCCCGCCGAGGAGGATGTCGGCCGCCACGACCCCCCTGAGGGTCTTGTCCTTGTTGTAGATGGGACATGCCACTGTTATTCCGGGCTCTCCGTTCTCGAAGAAGATGTATGGCTCGGTCCAGAAGGTCTTGCCGCTCTCCTTCGCCCCTTTGTACCAGGGCCTTGCCCGGGGGTCATATTTGGTGTCGGGAACGCTTTCCTCGCGCAGCATTTTGAGATTCAGGTCGAAATAGCGGAAATCAGTTGCGGCCTTGCCGTCAACCTGCCGGATATGCTTCGTGTAAATCTCGTTGCCAAGGAGGGCGGACTGGAGGAAGTTGCCCTGTTCATCTCCGTAATAGAACAGGCCGATCTGCGACTGCGTCGTCACGACCTTGAGAAGATACCTGGCCTCATCACCATCCAGGCTCAGCCTGGGATCGGGACCATCAAAGAGTTCCGTGGAGATTTCAGCGGCGATCTGGGCATTCCTCAGGTAATTGTCAGTCTTGCTGATTACAGACCTGGCCTCCTCCTCGAAGTTGCCGCGGATGAGCTCGATTGTGGATTTCCTGTTTTCAAAATAGGAGAAGCAGGCGAGCAGCAGTACCGTCGCGACGATCAGCGCGGTGAACACGAAGACGATGTCGACCTTGAAAGTCCGTTTTTCGAGAAACTTCAGCAAAGATTTATTTTTAATCATTCTGGATCCTGCCTGCCTTTACAATCATCTCCATAGGATAATATCAAAGTGTCCGAGTGTCAACGCATACGGAGATAATAAAGGTGTTGGAAGTGATGGGGAGGTTCTGAAAGAATACTGGATTGCGGGAAGAGCCCTCCATGCCATGGAGGACTAGACTATGCCGGCAAGGGTGCCGGCGTTCCATGCTTTACCGGACCGCCAGCACCCCTGCTGGCAGTCTTAACCTTTTCCCCCATTCCCGATGCCGGCAAGGGTGCCGGCGTTCCATGCTTTACCGGACCGCCAGCACCCCTGCTGGCAGTCTTAACCTTTTCCCATTCCCGATGTCGGCAAGGGTGCCGGCGGTCCGTGTTCATCTTTATTGATGCAGGGTTGCCAACGCCGCTAAATCATGAATTAGACTTGAATTATTCTGCCGGAGGTGGCATGATATGTTTTATATTTGAGGCAATTTCAAAACTGCCTCGTTTGAGTAGATTTCTAAGGTTGGGGTGAGCTGTCCCGACATCGTCGAACCGGGATCTTCGACTTTAGCGTGTGTAGCCTGTTGAATACCAAGACACGCTGAAGCCGTGAACTCCAGCAAACGTTTTTCCACAACAGCCGTTTTTCATATTTTTGAAATCAGCTCATATAAATACAGGGTTACCGGATAATCCAGAAGGAACAATTCCGATGGAAATGGAAAAATATCTTCAGAAGATCGTCCAGATCAGCCTTAGCAGCACCCCGGAGGACATGCTCAAGACCTCGCTTGAGATCTGCATAGAAATAGCGGAAGGCTCCTCGGGCTCGATACTCGGCGAGGAAGGCCCCTATCTCCAGTTCCTCTTTTCGGAGGTGCCTGCGCTGATCGGCGTGAGGGTGCCCTTCGACAGCATCGCAGGATCCGCCATGACGAAGAATCTTGTCATCTACACGCATGCGCCTTCTGACAAAAGGCATTTCGACGGCATAGACAAGCAGCTGAAAAAGACGACCAACTATCTGCTGAGCATCCCAATCCCTTCGATCCACAGCGCCTCATCGTCCGATGGCAAGGCCAAGAACGCCGGGACGTTGCAGATCCTTTTCGACAGGGACGTGTTCCCGGACCTCGGCGTCGAAAAGGGCCCCAGGGAATTCAGTCTCGGAGACTTCAAGAGGAGCGGATTGAACAGCGAGAGGATCAACAATATCTTCATAATCCTGCCCCTGATCGCGTTCGGGATCGAGGTCATGCGGCTGAGGCAGACTTCATACCAGGTGATCCACGAACTCAAGAACAAGATGATATCCGCAGGCTCCTGGATAGGCTGCCTCAAGGAGGACATTGCTTCAAAGTCTCCGGAGCTGGCTGAGGATGAAGCCATCAAGGAGGACTTCACGATTTCCGAAAACGCGATCCGGGAGGGTGCGGAGATGGCGAAATCATATCTCCAGCTGACAAAGCTCTACACTCCCAACTTCAAGATGGCGGACATCAATGCAGTGCTCAAGGAGACGGCGTCCTCGGCGAAGGCGCTGTCAAGCGAGCTCGGGATTGCGGATTTCGCAGTTGAAACGGCCCTGGACGCAGGCATTGGGCGGAAGGAGCTGGACGAGGAGAAGCTGAAGATGGCGTTCTTCAACCTCTGCAAGAACGCACTGGAGGTGCTGCGCGAACGCTCCGTGGACAATCCGCGGATAAAAATCTCCTCCTCGCTGAAGGAGGACGGGTGCATGGAAATAAGGATCGGCGACAACGGACCCGGCATGCCGCCCGAGATAGCCGACAATCTTTTCATCCCGTTCAAGACGAAGAAGGAGGGCGGCACCGGACTGGGCCTTACCATCACGAAGAAGATCATAGATCTGCATGCCGGCAGCATATCCTGCCACACGGGCTCCGGCGGCACGGAATTCAGGATGACATTGTAACATGGCGGGATCGGCCCGCCGTCTAAGCTCGAAATCCGAATATCGAAATCCGAAACAAATTGTCCTAAAGCTTATAGAATATTAAATATTGACACTAACGAAGGAGCTTATCATGGAACAGGAACGTTTTGATGTTGGAAGTGCGGAAGGGACCGACTACTCGAAATTCCTCGAGCTCATCAAGAAGAAGATGGATCCGGAGAGCAACTATGTGATCCTGGTCGACGACGAGATGGGGATAAGGAAGAAAGTGGGGAGGGACATAAAGTCGTTCGACACGAATATACAGATCCTCGAGGCGAGCGACGGACAGCAGGCGCTGCACGCCCTGGAAAAGGGCCGCCAGAAATACAAGAAGGATCCCCTGTTCATGGTGGTCGACCTTAATATGCCTGTAATGGATGGCTGGACTTTGATAGACAGGATGAAAAAGGATTACGAGGGCAGCGGAAAACCATACGGCATTCCAATAATAGTGCTTTCATCGACCAGCGGTGAAAAAGGGATGCTGTTCATGAAGAAGAGCGTCCACAGTGACAAGGGTGCATATCAGCCGCTCGTGGCGATCGCGAAGGAAAACTGTACGGACAGCAAGAAATATGCAGGCATCGGGGAGAAGAACCTTGTCGAATGGCTGCGGCATTTCGCCAAAGAGAGAGATTGAAGGACATACCGTTTTTCTAAATTTTGTCCCCGGACGTTTAAATGGATTATTCCAAGGCAAGACATTACATACTCGGACGAATGGAGAAGGAGCTGCCTCCGGATCTGCTTTACCATAGGCTGGAGCATTCCCTTGACGTACTGCAGGCGGTGGAAAAGCTCGCATCCGCTGAAAAGATTGGCGGAAAGGATCTCGAGCTCCTGAAGACTGCCGCCTTGTTCCATGATTCCGGGTTTATTTTCCAATACGCATGCAATGAACCAGTAGGCTGCGAGATTGCCAGGCAGTCCCTCCCTGAATTCGGATACTCCAGCAGAGACATCGAAAAAATATGCGGCATGATCATGGCTACGGCAATACCGCAGAGTCCGAAGAACCATCTGGAGCAGATGCTCTGCGACGCCGATCTGGACTACCTCGGCAGGGATGATTTCGGGAAGATAGCGGAAAACCTGCGGGAGGAATTGAAAAAGCATGGCAGGGAATTTACAGACGAGGAATGGATCGCCTTCCAAATCGACTTCCTGGAGAAACATGTATATTTCACACGGGCGGCCAGGAAGATGCGCAGTGCCAGGAAGCAGGAAAATGTTGACAGGTTGAGGAAATGTATTCGCTGGAGTCACAGCGTGTCTTCCCTTCCGTAAAGGAAGCATGATGTAATATGAATAAGAAAGGGAGCAAGAAAGGATCATTTAAATGAACAACAGCGGAACATTGAAGGAGCTTCCAATTTTTTCTGCCCTGACCGATGACGAGATCAAGGCTGTTTCGGAAATAGGCGTCATCCGTACTGTCCCCTCCGGCGAGATTGTCTTTTCCGAAGGAGATCCCGGGAAATCCATGTGCGTAGTCGTCAAAGGCGCAGTGAGGATTTATACCCGGATTACGGAAAACGTGGAAAAAACCCTTGTAACGCTGAGAGGCGGAGGTCTTTTCGGTGAAATGTCTGTTTTTTCGGAGGAGTTCCGTACCGCCACTGCCATGGCGGTGGAGGAAACCGAACTGTTCTCCATCGACCGGGAGGACTTCAGGAATCTGCTCGACAAGAATCCCGCAGCCGGGAAAAAACTACTTGAGTTCATCGTAAAGATTCTTGCAGGCAGGCTGAAAGCGACAACCGACCTTTACAGGCAGGCCGTCGACTGGGGAATATCCATCAGCGGGATATTGGAGCTCAACTACAACCAGCTCATATCCCAGCAGCGGGACATAATGATCGACTTGAACTCGGGAAAGAGCGTAAGCGGCATTCTTCTCAAAGCTGAAAAACATGCCTCAGGACTGGAATTGCTATTGAAAACAGGCCCGGATAAATTCGTGGTCATACCGTCCGCCGCCATTTCTTCAATATCTTTTGCGGCGGGCAAGGCGGATCACGGCGACACAGGGGGGAAGACATAATGGCGGCGGCAATTGACAACTTGCTGGAATTCCTGATTTCCAGCGGAGCCTCGGATCTCCATCTCGGCAGCGGTCTTGTACCATCGGTCCGCGTGGACGGGGAAATGACCAAGCTGGATGGCACGGGAATGATCGACAAGGATGCGGCGCGGGCGCTTATCGAGGAGATCATGCCGGAACAGAACAAAAAGGAATTCCAGGAATGCTGCGACACTGATTTCGCCTATGAACTGCCCGGCCTTGGCCGGTTCAGGGTCAACGTGTTCATGGACAAGAACGGAATAGGGACGGTCATCCGCCAGATTCCCGCAAAAATCCTTTCCGCCGACGCCCTGAACCTTCCGCAGGCGGTGCGGGATTTCTGCTTCCTCAACAAGGGGCTTGTAGTAGTGACCGGCCCGACGGGAAGCGGGAAATCGACGACGCTTGCAGCAATGATAGACCTGATAAACGAAAAGCGCACCGATCACATAATCACGATCGAGGATCCGGTTGAATTCGTGCACAGGAACAAGAACTGCCTCATAAACCACCGCGAGGTGCACAGCCACACGAACAGCTTCAAGCGGGCCCTCAGGGCCGCGTTGCGCGAGGATCCGGACATAATCCTGGTGGGGGAGATGCGCGACCTGGAAACTGTCGAGATAGCGATCGAGACCGCCGAGACCGGACATTTGGTCTTTGGAACGCTACATACTAATACTGCGGCGAGCACGGTCGACAGGATCATAGACCAGTTCCCGGCCGAAAGACAGGCCCAGATAAGGACAATGCTGAGCACTTCGCTGAAAGGAGTCGTCGCCCAGACGCTGCTGAAGAAAAAAACTGGAGGAAGGGTAGCCGCGCTTGAAATCCTGATCGTCAATTCAGGAATTGCGAACATTATCAGGGACGGAAAGACATACCAGATCCCGTCAATGATGCAGACCGGGAGGAAGTTTGGGATGCAGACGCTGAACGATGCATTGTTCAGCTTTGTCGAGAAAGGCATAGTCACCCCGGAGGAGGCCCTTTACAAGTCGGTGGACAAGCCAAGCTTTGAAACAATGCTGTCGACAGCGGGATACAAGCCGTAGCCTGTGGAAGATTTGAACTTTGAATTATTTCGAAATATATTTGAACTTAAATAAAATGCAAAAAGAGGTGAGTCATGCGAATTTTAGCTATGATGGCATTGTTCCTGATGGCCGCGCTGGGCATAGGTGCACAGGAACAGCAGGCCCCGGCAGCAGCCCCTGCTCCAGCCGCGCCAAAACCTGAAGCGGCGCAGCCAGCCGTGCAGAAGGAGCAGATCGTTCCGCAGTTCACGAAGGCACAGCTCGAACAGCTCGTAGCGCCGATCGCGCTGTATCCCGATGATCTTCTCGCGCAGGTGCTGGCAGCCTCGACATATCCTGTCGACATCGTGGAAGCCGCAAGATGGATCAAACGCAATCCGAGCCTGGACCAGGACGGCATCAACACCGAACTCACGAACAAGCAATGGGATCCGAGCGTGAAGGGGCTGGTCTTCTTCCCGGATCTGCTCGCAAAAATGAACGACAACCTTGACTGGTCGAAGGAACTTGGAGACGCTTTCCTGACACAGCAGAAGGATTTGATGGACACAATCCAGGTCATGAGGAAGAAGTCGATAGACGCCGGAGTCCTCAAGTCCAATGAAAACCAGAAGGTCACAACTACCGAGGGGCAGACGGAGATCCAGCCCACGAGCACCGAGACGGTATATGTACAGGAATATGTGCCTTCTACGGCTTATGGATCAAGCTGGCACAATGATGACTGGGACTATCCCAACGTGATGATCGCTCCGGGATGGGGCTGGAACTCATATCCATATTACTGGAGCATGGGCTACCGCTGCGGCTGGGGAAATCGTGCCATCGCATATGGCAACAACTACTACAATGGCAACTTCTACAGGAACAACAACAACCTCCGGAACGCAAATGTCAATCCTGCCAACGCGAACAGGAACTGGACCCATGATGCGGCCCATGCAAGACAGGTTACGTCAAACACCCAGCAGCTTGCCAAGCAGCTTGAGACTCCACGAACCCCGCAGAACTTCAATGCAGGCAACAGTGCCGCCGCCAAGGAACTGCGTCAGGAAGTTCCACAAGGCGACAGGACCCAGGCTGCCTCAAAGGCTCTCCAGAACGTTGACCGCACCAAGGTTGCCGAGCGAGCCCAGAACGCGAACCGCGACGGACAGAATATCGCCAACAGGGCCCAGAATGTGAATCACTCCATCAGCGGTTCCGGAAATGCCAATCTCGAGCGGAATTACAGTGACCGTGGCGCCCAGAGCCGCAACATGAGCAAGAGTCAGGCCGTACGCAGCAAAGGAAGCACTTATTCCCGGAGCGGTGGAGCTTCCAAGGCAGGCGGCGCTGCACGTTCCAGCGGTGGCGGCTCGCGCGGTGGCGGCGGCGGAAGAAGGTAGGGAACAGACGAATGACGAATATCGAACAATCGAATAACGAAGTAATTCCAGGGAGCGCTGGCGTCCCGCCGGCGATTCTTGAAATGATCAAGTGTAAAAATTAAGGAGAAGATAATGAACATGATCAGATATGCTCTACTGGCCTTTACAATGGTGCTTTTAATTTCCGGATGCAGCTCGGTCAAGCCAGACATCGGACAGGTCACATTCGCATCAGGAGGGGAGGCTGTCGCCGCCATTGCAGACGCTGCGGAGAAGAATGACACGAAGCGCATGATGGAGATCTTCGGCCCGCAGGGAAAGGACATAGTGTTCTCCGGCGATGAGAAACTGGATGTCGAAACCAGGGCTTATTTCGCAAAGACAATCAAGGAGAAGATCGAAATTATCCAGGCGGAAGACAACAGCTACGTAGTCGAAATGGGGAAAGATAATTTCCCCTTCGCAGTACCACTGGCGAAATACGACGGCAGATGGTTCTTCAACACCACGGACGGACTTGAGGAACTCATCAACAGAAGGATAGGACGGAACGAGATCTTCACGATAAAGGTCTGCGACGCTCTGGCCAGGACTGAAGTCGAACGCGCCAGGATCAAGATGGCGATTGGCGGCGTCCGTGAATTCGTGATGGACTTAGTGGGTAAGAATACCAATACGCAGTACTGGAATGCCGACTCCAAGTCGCAGGAGAACCTGATATGCCCGGCGCTCGCAAATGCCGCCCTTGAATCCGGCAATCCAAAAAGGGAGCCCTATTATGGATACTATTACAAGGTTCTCAAAGCCCAGGGTCCTGCCGCGCCCGGCGGGAAGAAGTCATATCTTGTTGACGGAAAACTCAAGAACGGATTTGCGATCCTCGCGTATCCTGCAAGCTATGGCGACCTCGGGATCAAATCCTTCATGGTCTCCAAATGCGGAGTAATCTTCGAGAAGGATCTCGGGGATGATACTGAAAAGACCGCCGCCGTGATGACTGAGTTCAATCCGGATGACACCTGGGAGCCTGTCAGGAACTGACACAAACGCAATGGATGACTGGACGAATGGATTGCTGGATGGACGGGTATTAGAATTCAAACCCAATCATCCACACATCCAACAATCCATTCATCCGCGACCGTAAGGGAGCACCATGCAGGCATGGCCGAAATATCCTTTCATCTATGAAATCAACACTTTCGTCTGGCTTAATGAACTGAGCGAGAAATATAAGAGGGCTGTCAGCCTTGGCTCCGTGCCAAAAGAGGAATGGGATTATCTTGAGTCTTTCGGATTCGATGCCGTCTGGTTCATGGGCATATGGGAGAGAAGCCCGGCCGGAATCAAAATTGCGTCAGCAAACAATGGTTTGATGTCCGAATTCCGCAAAGTGCTTCCTGATTTCCAGGACAAGGATCTTGTCGGTTCGGCATACTGCGTGAAGAGCTATGTCGTCGACAGGAAGTTAGGCGGTCCCGAAGGGCTTGCGCACGCCAGGGACATGCTGGCCAAACGCGGGATCAGGCTCATACTCGACTTCGTGCCCAACCATGTCGCACCAGACCATCCATGGGCATCTTCCCATCCCGAAAATTTCATCCGTGGCTCCGAGGAGGATCTCAGGAATGATCCCTCATCGTTCATCAGGATCGGCAAGAATGTCATCGCCCTGGGACGCGATCCGTATTTCCCGGCATGGCCGGACGTGCTCCAGCTCAACGCATTCAGTCGGGATCTTAGGAAAACCGTGCTTGAGACAGTTTCCGAAATCGCCGATCAGTGCGATGGCATCCGATGCGACATGGCGATGCTGATGATGAACAAGATATTCGAGCGCACCTGGGGCGCCAGGGCCGGACAAAAGCCATCCGACGACTATTGGTCAACCCTTATTCCGGCAATCAAGAGCAGATCGCCAGGATTCCTTTTCATTGCAGAGGCATACTGGGATCTCGAATGGGAACTACAGCAGCAGGGATTCGATTTCTGCTACGACAAGAAACTCTACGACCGCATGGAGCACAATGGCGCAGAGGCTGTCAGGCAGCACCTTCTCGCAGACATGGCATATCAGGACAGGCTGATACGCTTCATCGAGAACCATGACGAGCCGCGCGCGGCAAGTTCATTCTCCTGCGAAAAAGAAAAAATGGCTGGTGTAGCTTTTTCAACACTGCCCGGTGCCAGGCTTTTCCATGAGGGACAGTTCGAGGGGCGGAAGGCACGCGTGCCTGTATTCCTTGGAAGGCGTCCCTCCGAAGGAGCTGGCAAAAGTAACGTGGGCTTTCCAGCCTGCGAATCAGACTCGGTCAGGAATGATCAAGTTACTATTTCAGGAAATGACAAATCATGCGACATCAAGTCCTTTTACTTGAATCTTATGTCCCAGATCGGCAAGGATGTATTCCGTAACGGCAGCTGGCAGAGCTGCGAGATTCGCGGATGGGCTGACAACAACAGCTGCCAGAACCTCCTTGCCTGGACCTGGCGCAAGGACGACTTCAAATATCTGATCATCGTCAATTTCAGTGATTCTATCGCGCAGGGCATGGTAAGGCTCCAATGGGATGACATCTGCGGAAAGGTTTTACGGCTTACAGATTCCATGAATGGCGAAAAATACGAACGTCTCGGAAGCGAAATGGTCGACAATGGACTCTATGCAGATCTCAGGCCATGGAGCTGCCATTTCTTCAGGATTGAGACGTAAGCAAAAAACTTGAACTTCGAACATCCAACATCCGCCATAGCTTCTCAGCGACGTCGGATGTTGGATGTCCGACCTGTCCTAAGTTTATCGAAGGAAGTTCAAGTATTGTCTTTCTTCGCCGGAGCCTCGTGCCATTTCTCCTTGGGAACAAAGACCTTTTCCGGAGGCTGGGCCTCGAAGTTGGGCGACATGATCTGGACGCCGTACTTGTTGAACTCGTCCTGGATGTTGGCATGGAGCTCGGTCTTAACCCTCATATATGTTTCCGGCTTGTCCATGAAGGCATTGATCTCGTATACGATGTAGAAATCGCCGAGGGATTTCTGGATTACGAAAGGTTCAGGCTTCTTCTGGACTCCGGAAGTCTTCCCGGCGGCATTTATCAGCAGGGCATGGACCTGGCGCCATGGGACGTCATATCCGATCGTGACGCTTGAATGTATGATCAGGCCTTCCGACTTTGAAAGACGTGAAAAATTCTTTGTCAAGGATCCCATGAGAACTGAATTGGGGATGTTTATCTCCTCGTTCTTCATGGTTTTCAGCTTCGTCGAGAAAAACCCTATTTCCATGACTCTGCCGACATTCTGGTCGACTTGTACGAACTCGCCGACCTTCATGGCACGGGAATACATGAGGACCATTCCGCCGATAACCTGTCCGACCATGCTGCTGGCACCCAGGGAAATGAGAAGTCCGAGGAAGACGCCTATGCCCTTGAAGGCATCGGTATTGCTTCCGGGAATATAGGGATAGGCCATGACGATACCGAAAATCCAGATTATGGCGGAGAAGATCTTCGATGTTGGAAGCGCAGCTTCCGGATCAAGCCAGTTGAGGACGACGCTCCCGTTTGCAACTCCCCTGAAGAATGACTTGGAAATCTTGACAAACCAATGGGTGATCAGGAAAATAATGAAGACGACAAACAGGTCTGGAAGTGAATCCACGACCTTGGCCGACAATCCTGCAATAATGTCGATGATATAACTGCCTAGTTTCCTGCCCCATGGTTCGGTATAGGGGAACTGGTGCAGGGCGAAGGTTATCAGCGTATACAGTAGGAAGAGACTTATCGACCAGTATATCAGCTTGTTGATGAAGGCAAATGCATTCACATGTATTGAATAGGATGAATATCCCAGCTCTTTCAGTTTCCTGTCCAGTCCTTCCTCAAGACTGCCTACCTTCGGCTTGATCCATCGCTGGATGCGGCACAGGACAATTATAAGAGCTGCAAAAAGCAGGATTGCCACCAGAGTGCGTCCGGCCCCTATGAGATTGGCTTTCGGATCCTTCTGCCTACGTATCAGCTCAAGCACCTTCTCCAGCCTGTCTACAATTACCTTGACACTTGAATCCATGGTTTCCCTGGAGAACGGATCAAGATCCTTATTGCTGAAAAGCATCAGAAGTTCGCCATCCATCAGGATCAGCATGCCTTCAGTGCTTTGCTGGCTGGATATGGCGTTTATCTTCCCTGCCTTGACATTCTCTGAAAACCTTTCCTCTATTGCCCTGACCCTGTCGCCCGGAGAATGACCAAAAACCGATGACCTGAGTATTATGATAGGCCTGTTGAATAGCTTCAACAGGGCCGGCTCCACTCCGATCTGGGCCTCAACGGTTTTTTCTATTGCCTTCTCATTGTTTGAAATATCCTGGGAATAGGAGAGTTGAGCCGCCAGCATCGCGGCAAAAATCAGTATCATGACTTTTAAAAATGATTTTTCCATTACGAAGTCCCTCATTATAAAAATGACTTAAGGTAGGGACGGTTCGCCGAACCGTCCGTTCTTAATGCGGCGCTCTCGGCGAGAGACGCCCTACCTTCTAATTTTGCAATTACCTGAATACTCTACCTTTTAAGAAAAAACTGTCAAATGTCCTTGTCATGTCACCCGCGCCGACTGCAAAAATAGAAGTAGAACAGGTCTCCGGCTTGTTTTCACGCGAGCCGGAGGCTTACGCTACTACTCCCCGAAATCGGACTTTGCAATTACCTCAGTTCTCAGTCTGAGGAGTTTTTTTTAGATTTGCAATCAGTATGTACACGCTGATCAGCAGTATCCATAGAGGAAAGACCAAAGGGATCCATTGCATATGTCCGCCGCTCAGCAGGAGCAAAGTAGCCAGCGCCGATATTTTGCGTGCTTTCCTTTTTCACTCATACCTCATTAGGGAATTCTATGCTGTTCCATTCTACCGGACCGCCAGCAACCCTGCTGGCAGTCTTCTCTTTCTTTTCCACTTTCCACCGATGCCGGCAGGGGTGCCGGCGTTCCTTAAAGATTATGGTACCCTCATTTCTTTGGCTCTTCGCCGCCCACCTGTTGCTTGACGAGATGTTCAAAAAGGCGTCCGCGTCCGATAACCAGCATGGTTTTGGCGTCAACACGCCCAAACACATCCATCATTATCGCAACCATGCCGGTCCATCCAGTCTGGTGGCTGGCCCCGAGTCCCGCCCCGTTGTCCCCATGGAAATATTCATAGAACAGGATCAGGTCTTTCCAATGCGGATCATCCTGGAATTTCTCAGTGCCGCCGTAGACAGGGCGCTTTCCATTTTCGTCCCGCAGGAAAATATTGGACAGGCGGTCCGATATCTCTTTTGCCACTTCGAAGAGGGTCATGTATTTGCCGGAACCTGTCGGGCACTCAACCTTGAAATCATCGCCGTAGAACTGGTAGAGGTTCAGAATTGCTCGAATGACAAGCACATTAACTGGCATCCAGATCGGACCGCGCCAGTTGGAGTTACCTCCGAACATCCCGGTGTTGGATTCGGCAGGCAGGTACTGCACCTTGTATTCCTGTCCACCTGTCCAGAATGTGAACGGATGGTCGAGATGATATTTCGACAGGGAACGGAGACCATACGGACCTAGGAACTCATTTTCATCGAGCATATATTTGAGCACCCGTTCCAGTTTCTTCTTGCTGAGTATTGACAGCAGACGACGTCCCTGATATCCGATGCTTTCCTCCGGCATGATTTGTGCAATAACCTCCGGATGGCGTTTCTTGAACAGTTGAATGAGTTCATAGAGCTTCGGATACTTTGTAGCGGCATCTGCAGAAAACACAGTGGATGCGCAGAGAGGCAGCAAGCCCACCATGGATCTCACCTTCAAGCGCATTGCATTTCCGTCCGGGAGTTTTAACAGATCATAGAAGAATCCATCCTGCTCGTCCCACATCTCATCATGATTCTCTCCGATGCGATCCATTGCATACGAAATCCATATGAAATGCTGGAGGAACTTGAAGGCGGTCTCCTCGTAGATCGAGTCCTTTTCGCACAGGATCAAGGCCATTTCCAGCATGCATTGGCAGTAGAATGCCATCCAGGCCGTTCCGTCCGCCTGCTCAAGATGTCCTCCAGTAGGAAGCTGTGCGCTGCGGTCGAATATTCCGATATTGTCCAATCCCAGGAAACCGCCGGCAAAGACATTGCGTCCGTTGGGATCCTTACGGTTCACCCACCAGTTGAAATTCAGCATGAGCCCGTGGAAGGACTGTTCAAGAAATTCGATGTCTCCGCGTCCCAGACCTTTCTCATACTTGTACAGCCATAGCGTGGCCCAGGCGTGTACCGGTGGATTCACATCGCTGAAATTCCATTCATACGCGGGAATCTGTCCGTTCGGATGGAAATACAGGCTGCGCAGCATCATCAGAAGCTGCTGCTTGGCGAAATCGAAGTCCACCAGTGAGAATGTTATCGTGTGGAAGGCGAGATCCCAGGCGGCAAACCACGGGTATTCCCATTTGTCAGGCATCGAGATCACGTCGCGGTTCAGCATATGGAACCATTCAGAATTACGAGTTCCGCGGTTTTCATTTCCAAGCAGAGGGTGGCTCTTGTGTTCCAGGAGCCATTGTTCCAGATCAAAGAAGTAGTACTGCTTGCTCCAAAGCATTCCCGCCAATGCCTGGCGGTGCACGCGACGCTGATCCTCATTCAGGGATTTCGGTGTGATCCTCTCGTAGAATTCATCCGCATCGGCAATGCGGCTCTTGAATATTCCATCGAATGTCTTGAAATTGCTTTCAGCCTTGTTTTTGGAGAGGCGAAGACGGACGGTCTTGCTGCCGCAGGCAGGAATTTCGAGAGCATAGTGGGCTGCAGACTTGGTTCCCGTCTTGGCAGGATTCACCGCGTCGCGGTTCCCGGAGACTACATACGAGTGGAATGCATCCTTTACATATTTGGACAAGCTTGGCGATCTCCAGAGACGTTCGTTGTTTGTCTCGTTGTCGGTGAAGAGAAGTTCCGGCTTTCCTTCGCAGGACATGAAATAATCGCCGAGTTCATAGTGAGATGCGCGAATGACTCCGGATGATTCCTCCTTAACCATAGGCTTGGGACCCGACTCCGTAATCCACGACCAGTCGTTTCGGAACCACAATGTCGGCAGGACACGGATCTTTGCTGATTCCGGACCCCGGTTATGGACCGTGATGCGGATGAGCATGTCCTCCGGGCCTTCCTTGGCGTATTCCACGAACACGTCGAAGTACCGGTTGTCGTTAAATATGCCTGTATCGAGAAGTTCGTACTCCATTTCCTCGCGGGAACGTCCACGGTTCTTCTCGATCAGTTCAGCGTAGGGATACTCCCTCTGCGGATACTTGTACAGATACTTCATGTAGGAATGCGTGGGTGTGCTGTCGATATAGAAGTAGTATTCCTTCACGTCCTCGCCATGATTCGCCTCGCTGTTGGTCAGGCCGTAGAGACGTTCCTTGAGGATGGGATCCTTCCCGTTCCAAAGGGAAAGCGCAAAACAGAGGCGCTGCTGGTCGTCGCAGATCCCTCCGAGGCCATCCTCGCCCCAGCGGTAGGCGCGTGAGCGCGACTGGTCATGGGTGAAATAGTTCCAGGCGTCGCCATTGTCGCTGTAGTCCTCGCGGACCGTCCCCCACTGTCTTTCGCTGAGATATGGACCCCATTTCTTCCATGGAATTTTCGCTTCGCGTGCTTCGTTAAGGCGCTTCTGTTCCGTGACATCGACAAATTTCTGCGCAGCCATGGCATCTTCCCCTATATTGAATTTTCGTGCAATCTCTTGAGTACGGCACTGACCGACTTGTCCTTCAATGCTTGCGATTCAAGGAATGAAGCCAGCTTCTTATCCTTGGTGCTTATGTGGTTGACAAACCAGTTGACGACCAGATAGTTCAGTCTCAAAAAAACTGGTTCCAGGGATTCCTCCTGGAGCCTGGGTTCAAGCTTGTCCAGCTCCGCGATGAAATTATCGTGGAACGTCTTATGTTGCTTGATGGCAGGATACTTGTAGTCTACCATGAGTTTCTCTTCGAGCCCGAAATGTTCGGCGATGTAGTTCTTCAGGAAATCAAACGCCTTCAGGATAAGCTTCTTGTCGTTTTCTGAACCTTCAAGGAGATCATTGGTGAGCTTGAAGAAAGTCTTGTGCTGCCTGTCTATCACAGCTATGCCTGTGCAAAGATCCTCCGACCATTTGATTCCGGATGGCATGACTCGACTCCTTCAAGCAGTTAATATATGGAGCTGATTTCAAAATTGCCGATGTCAGGGCGGTTTCTCCGAAACCGCCGTTTCAATACGGACGGCTTCCCTATACCTTTCAGGATCGGGATAAACTCGATCCATCCCTACCTTGAATTCATCAATTTTGAAACTGCCTCTATGTCTTATGGATTCTAGACCAAAAAACACTTTTTCAATTTGGGTGTCCTTTATTTTTCCAAAGCGGAGCCTTACTTCATATTATCAAGCGCATTGGATTCTTCCGGATAGATCTTGAAGTAGGTTCCGAGACCCATCATGTCAAAACCCGCCTTTATCGTAGGAGAGACATTGCAGAACGCCATGACCGCATTTTTCTCCTTCGCCTTCTTGCCGGCAATGATGAACGAACGGAAGAACAGGCTGGACATCCTGGTCACATTCGAGATGTTAACCAGGACTTTCAGGGATCCTGAATCAAAGGACTGGGTGAGAATCCTGGTCATCTCCTCCGCCACAGCAGGATCAAGCAGCATCGTATTCCTGATCCTCATTATATTTATGCCGTTCCTCTTCTCCTCTATTATCTGAAGACCTTCAGCCATTTTCCCCTCCTGTTTTTTTTATTAGAATAAAGTGATTGGCCCCATCCCTGTGATAATATCTCATTTCATCCGTGAACTTCCTCATGAGCGGAACCCCCATCCCCCCCGCCTTTCTTTCATCAATCGGGACATTCAGGTCGGGTTCAGGCTGCATCGTGGGATCAAACTTAACGCCACTGTCCACCAGTTCCACGGCCACACGGTCGATTTCCCTGCCTATGATTATTTTCACGCTTCCCTCTTTTCCGGAGTATCCGTGGAGAATGATGTTGGTTATTGCCTCGTCCAACGCCATGAGGAGTTCCTGCCTGCTGTTCTCCGGGATATTGAACTTCTGCAGGGCAAGGTCGGAAAGCGTGCTCATCTCCTCAATGTTTTCGGGAAGCGCTTTTCTTTCAATGATGCATTCGTTCATAGTCAATAATGCCTTAGAATTATCACAATCCCTCGCCATAGGATACAGGGGAACATTTAAAATTAATCTTGCATGAGGATAAAGTCAAGGCGGCAATCTTGTGTCCGCAAACCCTTTTGCATGATGAAACTCGTACTTGATGGAAAATATCCGTTAGCCAAAAACAACTTCGAGGAAGGTCACGTCGTCATCGAAGCGGATCTTGTCTGAATATTGCAGCACGGAGCGCGGGTTTTCCAACCCGCGGTACTCTTTCTGTGGCGGGTAGGAAAACCCGCCCTCCTTTATTTTGGAACTCCATTCTATTTGAAGACTATTAGCAACTCGCATGCGCCTCTTCTTTGAATTCTCGCTTTCATCGTGTCTTTTTCCTGCGCTACCCTTGAATCTCCCCGTCCCGTCCTGTAATTTTCACAACTCAAATCAAGGTCTGATATTGCATAATAGCACAGGCAAGATGACTGTGCTACATTAAGGATTAAACTTCATGGGCGGAATTCAGGAATACCTTAAGGACGTCTCCGGCCAATACAAAGGCGGCAACGCCACTGAGCACACCTACAGGGGCTTTCTCGCCGTGCTCATCGGCGGCATCTGCAATGATGTCAAAGTCACCAACGAACCGAAACGCCAGGACTGCGGCGCACCGGACTACATCATTTCAAGGAAAGAAATCCCCGTCGGTTTCATAGAGGCAAAGGACATTGGCGCCGATCTCAACCAGGTGGAGAAATCCGAACAGCTCAAGCGCTACCTCGAACAGCTTGACAACCTCATCCTCACCGACTACCTCGAATTCCGCCTCTTCAGAAACGGACAAAAGGTTTCCATCGTCCATCTCGGCATCCTCGAAGACGGGAAGATCCGGCCCGACAAGAACCAGTGGGCCGTATTTGAAAGCTTCATAAAGGATTTCTGCAGTTATCAGACCCAGACCATCACTTCCGCCGAGAAACTCGCAAAACTCATGGCCGCAAAAGCACAGCTCCTACAGGAAGCCATCTATAAGTCACTCACTCTCGACAAGGGCGGAAATCCTTCCGATGACAAATCCCGCCCGGCAGTCTACGAGCCCCACGCGGAATACGGTTCTTCAAACGGCCTCCATGAACAGCTGATTGCCTTCAAGAGAATCCTCATCCATGACATGGACGAATCGATATTCGCCGACATCTACGCGCAGACCGTCGTCTATGGCATGTTCGCAGCACGCCTCGCCGATCCGAGCCTCGAATCTTTTACGCGCGGCGAAGCGATGTTCCTCATTCCCAAGTCAAATCCCTTCCTCCGCCAGCTTTTCACCTATGTCGCCGGTCCGGAACTCGACGACAGGATCACATGGATTGTCGATTCCCTCGCCGACGTCTTCCGCGCCTGCGACATTCGCAAGATCCTCCAGGACTTCAAGAAGACAAGCGGACACGATCCCATGATTCATTTCTATGAAACCTTCCTCGGCGAGTACAATCCGAAACTGCGGAAGGCGCGCGGCGTCTATTACACTCCGGAACCTGTCGTCAAATTCATCGTGCGCTCCGTTGACGAAATCCTGAAAACTGAATTCGGTCTTCCACAAGGAATTGCCGACACCAGCAAAGTCGAGGTCGAAGTTGAAAATCCCCACGGCAAACGCAAGCTCAAACAGCAGATCCATAGGGTCCAGATTCTTGATCCGGCGGTCGGCACCGGTACTTTCCTCTGCGAAGTCATAAGGCAGATTTATGCGAAGTTCGCAAACCAGCAGGGCATGTGGAACAGCTATGTCGAAGAGCATCTCATCCCACGCGTCCACGGATTTGAATTCCTGATGGCGCCTTACGCGATGTGCCATCTAAAACTCGAAATGCTTCTCGCAGAGACAGGATACAAACCGGAAAAGGACCAGCGTCTGAGCGTCTATCTTACAAACAGCCTGGAGGAACCGCATCCCGACACGCAGACACTTTTCGCAAGCTGGCTCTCTCACGAAGCCGAAGAGGCAAACCGCGTCAAACGCGACTGCCCGGTAATGGTCGTAATAGGGAATCCACCGTATGCCGTCAGTTCCAGCAACAAAGGGGAATGGATTCAGAAATTAATCGCTGATTATAAGAAGGATTTGAATGAGAAGAAATTAAATCTTGATGACGATTATATAAAGTTTATTCGTTATGCTGAACATTTCATAGAGAAGAACGGTCAGGGAATTGTTGCCATGATTACAAACAATTCCTTCATTGATGGAATAACTCACCGCCAGATGCGAAAACATCTACTTGAGACCTTCGATAAGATTTACATTCTGGATTTGCATGGAAATTCTAAGAAACAAGAAACTGCTTTGGACGGTGGAAAAGATGAAAACGTATTTGACATCATGCAAGGTGTGGCTCTCTCAATACTTGTGAAGAACGCAAAGCGAACTTCGCAAAAGCAAAGCAGTGTCATCCCGGTCATTCGACGGGATAAAAGCCAACACTCCAAAGACGGCTGCTCCGTCAAAATTAAACATGTGGAAATATTCGGAAAACGGGAATCTAAATATGATTTCTTAAATGATAATTCTATTTGTTCTGTTGAGTGGAAAACATTGAATTGCAATGAACCTTATTATTTTTTTGTCCCGAAAGATTTTGAACACAAAGAACAATACGAAAACTATATCCCCATATATAAACTCTTTAAAATCTATCAGAATGGTTTGAAAACAGATCGAGATGAACTGTTCTTTGATTTTTCCAAGACTGATTTAAGAGAGAGGATGAATCTTTTTTATAAAGAGCCCCTTGATAGCGATTTTAAAACCAAATTTAAAATCTTTGACTCCAGCAGTTACGATATTAACATGAGAAGACATAATACGTATTTCAGAGATCAATATATCCGTCAGTGTTTGTATAGGCCACTTGATACTAAATACCTTTATTATAATCCCGCTTTGACAAGTAGACCAGCCACCAAAGTTATGAAACACATGCTCGGACGTAAAAACATATGTTTGATTTGTCCTAAACAAGTTTCTGAGAATGAAGCTTTAGGAGCTTTTATTTCTAAGGATATAGCAGGGCATAAATCTTTCAGCGCATATAATATAAACAGCATTTTCCCCCTCTACCTCTACCCCGACGAAGGCGAACTGAATTTAGGCGAAGGTAAGGCGGCGGCGCGGGTACCGAACTTGAACATGGAGATAGTTGCGAAGTTCGCGGAGAAGATTGGATTGGAATTGGGAAGTAACGTGGACATTCCTGTCCGCGATTCCTCGGGCAAGAATGCCCGAGATACTTTCACCCCCGAAAACCTTCTCGACTACATCTACGCCGTCCTGCATTCCCCGAACTACCGCGAGAAGTACAAGGAATTCCTTAAGATAGACTTCCCGAGGATTCCGCTGCCGGAGAACACCGACGAATTCTGGTCTTTTGTCTCAAAAGGCTGCGAACTCCGCAAACTCCATCTCATGGAATCCCCGGAACTCGACACGCCGTTGACAAGCTATCCAATCAGCGGAAGCAATGTCGTCGACAAGATTGTCTTCAAAAGTAGCACAGACATTCCTGTCTGTGATTCTTCCGGCAAAATCTCCATCAATAAAAGTATGTCGGGTTTCAACCCGACGATTGAAGATGGCGGGTTAAAACACCGCCCTACTTCCGGCAAAGTCTTCATCAACTCCACGCAGTATTTCGACGGAGTCCCTGAAACCGCCTGGAACTTCTACATCGGCGGCTACCAGCCGGCCCAGAAATGGCTGAAGGACCGCAAGGGCCGCACTCTGTCATACGACGACATTGTCCACTACCAGAGGATCATCGTAGCCCTGAAAAGGACATCGGAAACCATGCAGGAAATAAACATGATCAGGACATTTTAGCCTGATAAGGTTCATAGGATAGAATGGGACGCGTCAGCAGAGTGACGCGGCTACATCAAAAGCCAAAGTCAAGGAGAAAATACCGTGCGGCAGACTGGAAACTATCTTTTCATGCTTGTATTCCTATTGATTTCAATAGTGCTGGCGATGTCAGTCCGGAACATCATGATGGCGAAAGTCCTCGGCTTATGCCTCCTCTTCGGACTATGCCTCTCGGCATATCTCATAACGCGCCGTCACCGTGACCAGCTCATACTGCTACCGCTGGGAGCCGCAGCACTTGCCGTATATGTGATTATACACACTGTCAACGAGCCGATTTCAGTGAGGTTTCTCGACAAGATCCTCTGGATGGGGTTTTGCGGATACCTGTTATTGATTGTCTTCAGGGAGATATTCAATGCCAGGGAAATAAAGTCCCAGGAAATCTTTGGCGCAATTTCGGCGTATCTCCTGATGGGCATAATGTTCGCCCAGGTTTTCGATATCATACTTGTTTTCGAACCCGCTGCCCTCTCCTTCGACCCGAAGAATTTCGGAGGGGCCGCACTGCAGAGCGGAGATGTGCTGTACTTCAGCTTCGTGACGCTCGCAACGGTCGGCTATGGCGATTTGACGCCCGCCACTCCCCTTGCGCGCGCCTTGTGCGTGGTGGAATCCATCACCGGCGTGATGTATGTGGCAATATTCATCGCCAGGTTCGTCTCCATGCATTCCGGAAAATCCGCGAAATAGCTTTGACTCCATATAAGTCTTAATGGACGGGCCTTGTAGCAACTCTTCTACACTTGTACGGGCACATTTACTCAAAAGAACTGCTCAAGTCCGGGAAGAAATACGCTATTTTCCATAACAAGGAAAGCAAGTAGGTACATCCTTCAGGTTGTACCATTCTTCTGGGCATTCAATTCATGGTACAGGCTGAAGCCCGTACCTACTTCCCTCACTCCGGAAAGCAAGTAGGTACATCCTTCAGGTTGTACCATTCTTCCGGGTATTCAATTCATGGTACAGGCTGAAGCCCGTACCTACTTCCCTCACTCCGGATCAACCACTGGCTTGTCGGGCTTGCCGGTAAGCAGGGAGCTGGGGTTCCGTTCGAGATAGTCGATCAGCTGCTTTGCCGACTGCAGGGTCTCATTGAGATCAACAATATTTTTTTTCAGCTCGCCCCTCAGCGTATCAATATTCCTGACTGTCTGATCCGATGTCTCGATCAATGTCCTGGCCTTATCCGTCAGTCCCGGAATATCTGCATCCTTGATCTCCTTGTTGGTCGACTCGGCAAGCTTGTTGACCGCATCAAGCGTCTTGTTGAAGCTTTCAAAGGACTTGTTGACATTTGACATGATCTCATCGATGCGCTCCCTGCTCATGGCGTCATTCACCCTGGAGGACAGGTCCTTCAGGCTGCCGCTGATAGATTCTATCTGGCTCACAATGTCCTTGATCTGTTTCTCGTCTATGATCTTGTTCGCCTTCTCGAGGAACTGGTTGAGCTGGTCGGAAATCTTCTGGAGGTCCATCTTCGCCACGTTCTGGGTGGCCTTGTGCACCTCTGTTATGATGCTCTCTATGCTGACCGTGGGAATGGACGGTATATATGGAGGATGATCTTCAGGAAGGTCGAACTCTATCGGCTTGTTCTCCTTTGGATCAAATATGGCTATATCAACGAAGAGCGTGCCGGTTATGTCGCCATACTGGAGCTGGCAGCGGAGTCCTTTTTCGACATGTTCGTCTATCTTCTCGCTGAAACTCTCCATCGCCTGTTTTTCCGACATGAGCTTCAACTCGCTCTTTTTCTTTGTCGCCTTGCAGAAGGCGTCAGGATCAAAGTTCATGTAGACCTGGATCTCCTTCATGTCAGGTCCCAGCTGGATTTTCCCGACGCTGCCGACGGTGACCCCCTTGATCTTGACCTTCGCCCCCTTCTCAAGCCCCTGGACGGACGAGGCGACAATTGTCATGAAAGAATAGGACCTCTTGAAATACTTGAAGGACCCAAGGGCGACCAGTGCGATTATAAGCAGCGTGAACGCCGTTATGGCAAGAACCCCCACTTTGTATTTATTTCCAAGATTGCTCATATTTCATCCTCTCATGTTTGAACGGTTTAAAAATTGCCTCACCCACTCATTCCTGCTGTTCTCACGCAGCTTCCTCGGATCGCCCTCTTCTATAATCCCCTTGATTTTATTGTCCAGGATGACAACCCTGTCCGCCACGGAATATATGCTGTCCAGCTCATGCGTGACAATCACCATCGTCGTACCGAGGGTGTCCCTCAGCTCCAGGATCAGCTTGTCGAGTCCGGCGGAGGAGATCGGATCAAGTCCGGCCGAAGGCTCGTCGAAGAAAAGTATTTCCGGGTCGAGCGCCATCGCCCTGGCAAGGCCCGCCCTCTTCTTCATCCCTCCGCTGATCTCCGAAGGCATGAAACTCTCAAAGCCCTCGAGCCCTACCAGGCTGAGCTTGTGCTTTGCCACCGAGGAGATCATATCCTCGGACAAATCGGTGAACTCCCTCAGCGGAAGAGCAACGTTCTCCTCGAGAGTCAATGAACTGAAAAGCGCCCCCGACTGGTACAGAACTCCGAATTCCAAAAAGAATTCATCCTTATCATCCTCGGAGGCGTCAGCCATGTTCCTGCCTTTGATGACAATGTCCCCCGACATTGGCTCATAGAGTCCGATCATGTGCTTGAGCAGCGTGCTTTTTCCGCAGCCCGAACCTCCGAGTATGACAAATATCTCGCCCTTGAATATCTTGAAGTTGATATTCTTGAGTACGATCATGTCCCCGTACCCTATTTCCAGGTCCGTGACCTCAATGACTGTTTTCCTGTCCTGTGCCTGCATATCAGTATTTTATCCCGAAAATCAACACTATCTGGGGGAAGGTGAATGTAACGAAGAAATCCGCTATGACAACAAGGAAAATCCCGGTAACGACAGATGATGTAGTCGCCTTGCCTACGCCTTTGGCATCCTTTTCGGACTCGAAGCCGCGGAAACAGCCGACACCCGCGATTATGCAGGCGAATACTACGCTTTTCACCATGGATTCCGCGATATTCGCAGGGATCAGGGAGTCTATGGTCCTGTTTATGTATCCCGTAACATTCATGTCTGTCATTCCCATGCTGATCAAAAGACCTCCGAATATCCCGCTTAAATTCCCGATCACGACCAGCATCGGCATGACCGCTGCCAGGGCTATCAGCTTTGGCACCACCAGGAAGCGCGCGGGTTTCAGGCCCATCGTGTTCATCGCATCGATCTCCTCGGCCACGTTCATTGTCCCGAGTTCAGCCGCATATGCCGATCCGGCGCGTCCAATGCAGATCATCGCCACCATCAGCGGCCCGAGCTCCCTTACAAGCGCGAGTCCGACTAGATCAGCTATGTAGATCTGCAGTCCGAACCTCTCCATCTGGGTGATCCCCTGGAACCCGAGTATGACGCCTATGAGAAAACATATCAGCATGACGATCGGGACAGCATCGGCCCCGCTCTTGTCCATGTAGTAGACGACTTCACGCAGATCAAGTTTGCGGGGATGGCGGAACAGATAATAAAAGGAATTGCAGATCTCGCCTATGAAGCCAAGAAGTTTCTTTGCATCAGCAAGTATCTTGTAGCATGCCTCCCCTGACGAAATGAAAACAGACTCGGGCTTTTCCTTGCGGAACTTCTTCGGATGGTATCTGCCGTCCTTGTCAAACCCTAGTTTTGCGAGATTCGCGGAAAGAACCCCGTCGGAAACTCCCTTCAGCTCAATCTTCACGTTCCTCTTCGAGCAGAGTTCTCCGCATCCTATCAGGAATGTAACAACAGAATAGTTTGATGACGCAATCCCTCCGAGGTCTACGGAAAGGAGATCTATGTCTTTTTTCAAGAGCATCCTGATCTGATCGTAGGAAGCCTCCAGTTCCTGGAAGGACATCCCGCGTTCAGGCAAATCCCTAACCTCGATTATTCTACCGTTTTGATTCAGCGAAGGCATTTATAATCCGTTTTCCCACTTATTATCAGGGGCTCTTCCTTATGTCGGCAGTCAGCTGTTCCAGGATTTTTGCTGCTGCCGCTGCAATCCCCTTGGCGAAACTCTCCCCTGTCACTTTTCCTACAGGCATTTCCTGCGAATATGTCTTCCTTAAAAGAATTTTCCCGGAGGAGCGTTCTTCAAGGGAAAACTGCAATACCAGCTTCACGGATGATTTTGCGATATCCGCCTCGATCTGGAATATCTCAGCCTTCAGGAGGCAGACGGGCGCCTTTTCATTTGATGCGCTGGTTTCATACGCAAGCGAAAGATATTTCTGGAGCATGTCGGCGGAAGAACAGCTCCAGCGGTTGTACTCGTCCATCTCGATGCGGTTTTCCGAGATTCTGAAGACCATCTTCTCCAGGTAGGGCCTTGTCGCATCCACATCGGAAACAACCACTGACCTGCCGCCTACATCCTGCACGGCAGGCGAGCCAATGTCAAAAAAGGCGACTCTTATATAGGGCTCCTTATGGAAAACCCCGCAGCCGCAGAGCAGAAGCAACGCAAAAACAAACAACAATATATTCCTCATTAAAAACCTCCCAGAGTATTTAGTTAACTCGTAAATATAGTCTTCCTTCAAACTTTTATAAAGAGTCAGGATGAATTTTATTCTGTCATGCAAGGCGCAAAGCCCCAGAGCAGTCAGTTTCTTTTCAAATTCTGAGGAGGATTGAAAAAACCTGTTGTCAGATGTATGCTTGAAACAATAACTGCATGGGAATTCCAATGAAACGAAAATTGAATCGCTTGTGCCGATGGAGAGGATCGAGAAATGGAGATCGCAAATTGCGATGTCCAAATCCGATATTATGGGACTGAGAAGACCCCCCTTGAGAGAAATTATAAAAGCATACGTATAACAGCAAAGTCAGGTGGATATGAACTTTCGAAATACTCTTCTTCCAGTTCTCATCGGAACATTATGTGGCTGCGTACAAGTCCAAAACAAGACGGTTGACCTCCGGGCGCTTCAGTCCGATGTCGTCGTGATAGGCAATCTTGGAGTTCCCGTAGGCAATGTTGTCGAGGTCGAATGTACTATAATTGATGGTGATTCCCTCCGACTCAAGAATCTACAGGGCACTTATTTGCTCAAGGTGTCGAAAGTAAATAATCTCCCACTTATGGCACACCCTGAAGGGCGTACCTACTTTAGCTCAAGTCTTCTTACTGCCTGAGAACTTATTGATCATCTTCTGGATGACCACAAAGAAAGATGGTATCAGGATTGTACCGAAGATACAGGATACGAGCATCCCTCCGAAAACAACTGTACCTAGGGAACGGCGGCTTATGGCACCGGCGCCGAAGGCGACTACGAGCGGTGTCACGCCCAGGATGAAAGCTATGGCGGTCATCATCACCGCCCTGAACCTTAGTTTGGCGGCATGCGCGGCCGCCTCTTCGATGCCCATCCCCTTCTCGTGGCTTTCCTTTGCGAATTCCACAATCAGGATGGCGGTCTTGCAGGCTATTCCAAACAGCAGCACGAAACCTACCTGCGTATAAATGTTGTTGTCAAGACCCATGAGGAGCAGGAAAACAAGTGCGCCAAAAAAAGCAATAGGAACTGAAAGTATCACCGAGAACGGAATCATCCAGCTCTCATACTGGGCGACCAGGAACAGATAGATGAAAAGAAGGGCCAATCCAAATATCATGGCGGCCTTGTTGCCGGCGAGTTTCTCCTGATAGGATATGTCCGTCCATTCGTACTTCATACCGGCCGGAAGGTTTTTCGCCGCAACCTCCTCCATCGCCTTCATGGCCTGTCCGGAACTGAACCCCGAAGCCGCATTTCCATTGATGGTGACTGACGGGAACAGGTTGTAGCGGCTGAGATACTGGGGTCCGAAACGCGTCTCCGGAATCACCAGCGTGTTGATCGGAACCATTTCACCTTTGTTGTTCCTGACATGCAGTCCCATTATGTCGTCGAGCTCGGCCCGGTATTTCGAATCCGCCTGCATCTCGACCTTGTATGTCTTACCGAACTTGTTGAAATCATTTATATATGTGTAGCCGGCAAGACCTTTCAGGACCGTATTTATCTCATCGATAGACACACCCAGCTTGAGCGCCTTTTCGCGGTCGAAGTTCAGGAATATCCTCGGCACGCTGGAACGGAACGTCGAGAATGCGCCGGTGATTTCAGGCCTCTGGTTCGCCTCGAGGATAACCTGGCTCATGGCCTGGAAGAGCCTCTGCGGATCCGAGCTGGCAGTGTCCTGGAGCACGAATGAAAAACCTCCGGACGTACCGAGTCCGGGAATGGCCGGCACATTGAACGGCATGACTATCGCGCCCGGTATCGACATGAATTTCCCATAGATCTGGCGAATTACGGAATCCTGGCTCAGTTCCGGAGACTTCCGTTTCGACCAGTCGTCGAGCACACCGATGATGAACGCGTTGTTGGACGCATAGGTCGACGTGAGGATTCCGTATCCGGTCGTAGTAAGCGAGTCGGTCATGCCCGGTGTCTCAAGCATCATCCCGGATGCCGTATTTGTTATCCTGGTCGTACGCGGGAGGGATGCGGCCTCGGGCAGCTGGACGTTCACCATGAATGCGCCCTGGTCCTCGTTCGGTATGAATCCCGTCGGAAGCAACCCGTAGATCTTATAGCTCACAAACATGAGTCCGGCATAGACTACCATCACTATGAACGACTTCCGGATCACGAGCCCTGCGACCCTTGAATACCCCTTCGTGGTGGCATCGAAGACCCCATTGAACCACCTGAATATGAAGAACAGCTTCCTCCCTTCGACCTCGGGTTTGAGCAACGTCGCGCAGAGCGCAGGGCTCAACGTCAAGGCATTTATCGCGGATATGAGGACCGCCACGGAAATGGTCACCCCAAACTGCCGGTACATCTCGCCGGTTATTCCCGGAAGGAAGCAGACAGGGATGAACATCGCGAGAAGCACGAGAGTGGTCGCGATTATCGGGCCCGTCACCTGTTCCATGGTCTTCCTGGCGGCGTCGCGCGGCGAGAGCTTTTCGGTATTCATGAGGTGGTTCACGTTCTCTATGACCAGGATCGCGTCATCAACCACGATTCCAATCGCCAGTATCAGGCCGAACAGCGTTATCAGGTTGATCGAATATCCAAGTGCCAGGAGAACTGCGAATGTTCCGATGAGCGATACGGGAACGGCAATTGTCGGAATAAGCGTCGAGCGCCAGCACTGCAGGAACAGGAAAGTCACAAGTATGACAAGGAAGACCGCCTCATACAGCGTCTTCACGACCTCTTCGATTGATGCCTTGATGAACTTCGTGGTGTCATACTGGATTCCGTAGTCGATATCCGGCGGGAAATCCTTCTTCAACTCCTCCAGCCTTTTCCTGCACGCCTGCGCAATCTGGATGCCGTTCGCGTCCGGAAGCTGGAACACCATGAGCAGGGACGCCGGTTTCCCGTTCAGAGCGCTCTCGGAATTGTAATTCTCTGCTCCGAGCTCGACGCGGGCTATGTCCTTTACCTTTACATTGTTTCCGTCGGGCATAGCCTTGACGACGATCTCCTCGAACTGCTTCACCGATTCCAGGCGCCCCTGCGTCTGTATTGTAAAGCGGAAAGGCTGGTCTGACGCACACGGAGCCTCGCCGATGGCCCCTGCCGATACCTGTACGTTCTGCTGCTTTATGGTGTTGATCACGTCGGAAGCCGTCAGGCCCAGACTGGCCATCCTGTCGGGATTCATCCAGAGCCGCATGGAATACACTGCCGCTCCGAGCGTCGTCGAGTCCGCCACCCCGGAGATCCTCATGATCTCGTCCCTGATGTAGAGATTGACATAGTTGGCCAGGAATATCGGATCCTGGGTGCCGTTCGGGGAATAGAGGCTTATTACCAGGAGGATGTTGCTGGACTTCTCCTTGACTATGAGCCCCTGGGACTTGACTTCCGCAGGAAGCTTCGGCTCAGCGATGCTGACCTTGTTCTGGACGTTGACGGTATTGATGTCCCCGCTGGTTCCGGCCGGAAATGTCACGGTGATTATCGCAGAACCGTCGTCGGAACTGGTCGATGAGATATACATCATCCCCTTGACGCCGTTGACCTGCGCTTCAATAGGTTCGACGACAGTCTTGAGGACGGACTCGGCGTCGGCTCCTGGAAACTGCGCCGTTATCTGGATCTGCGAGGGCGTGATGTTCGGATACTGCGCCACTGGCAGGCTGAAAATGGATATGAGCCCGGCAATGGTGATGACAATTGAAATCACAATCGCAAAACGCGGATGGTCTATGAAAAACTTACTGATCATTTATAATGCCTTACACTTTTTATTGTCCATCGGATGAATTGTATTTCCAGGTAGGGACGGCTCTCCGCAGCCGTCCGAATTCAGGCGGCGCGTTGCGGAGAACGCGCCCTACCTTCAATTTCCCGGCTTTGCTTCAAGCTTGTTGAATGTGTATGTCTCGTCGACGGTCGGCTTGACAACCGTACCGAGCCTGACTTTCTGCAGACCCTCCACAATCACCATCTCCCCTTCCTTCAACCCTTCGAGGACTTGTATTGAAGGTCCGTTCTTGGTTCCAGTCTTTATCACGCGCTGTCCGACCTTGCCGTCGGCTCCGACCACCAGGACGAACCTTCCACTCTGGCTTTCCTGCACGGATGACTTAGGGATCAGCAGCGCAGGCTTCTCGTCCTTGTCCTTCAGGATGACCTTGACATACATTCCTGGAACTACGACCTGGTCGGGGTTCGGGAAAAGTGCCTCCACAAGTATGGTGCCTGTGGAGCTGTTCACCTTGTTGTCCGCAAAACTTATATTGCCTTCCTGGTTGTAGATCCTGCCGTCCTGGAACTGGATCAGCACCACGTAACTTTCCTTCGGAGCTGCCTTGTCCTTGATCTTGTCTAGCTGGAGGTTGACCAGATCGATCTCGTTGATGTTGAACTGCACCCTCATCGGTTCAATCTTGACCACGTTCGCCAGTCGCTTGCTTCCCGGGCCGACCAGATTGCCTTCGCTGTAAGTATAGAATCCGATCCTGCCATCGAAAGGCGCGCTTATGGAGGTATAACTCAGATCAAGTTTCGCATTGGAGAGCGCCGCCTCGGCCTGCATGACCGCGGCCTTGGCCTCCATGAATGCCGCATTGGCATCATCATAGTTCTTTTTTGCCGTCGCATCGCTCTCCAAAAGCTTCTTCTGCCGGGCATAGGTCGTCTCGGCATTTCCATACGTCGCCTGCACCTTCATCAGGGCCGCCTCCGCCGCCTGTACCTGCGCCTTGTACTGCTCCTGCTCAATCTCGAAGAGCGGCTGCCCCTTGCTGACGACAGTTCCCTCCTTGAAGGAAATCTTCCTGAGGAAACCCTGGACGCGTGCGACAAGGTCGACTTCGTCATACGCCTTCGCCTGTCCGATCATCTCCATGGATGAAACTACGCTTCCGCTGGCGACCTTCACGACCGTAACGGCCGGAGGAGGTGGCGCTGGCTTCTCCTTTTCCCCGCAGCCCGGAACAAGGAGCACGGCGGCAAAAAGCAATAATAATAAATTTTTCATTGTGTTTTTACGTTTCGGATTTGTTTAGGGTTTCGTACTTCGGATTTCGAGTTTCACAGTCACGGATTGATGAGCTTCATCGCCGGTCTCTCATCCTCAACCTTTACTCCGGTCTGCAGAGGGCGCTTGTCCATGATCTCCAGGAACTCCCTCGCCCATTCATCGACAATCTGCTCAAGATTTCCGTATGCGCTGAAATCCTGGAAGTTGATAATTGCAGATGTCTGCTTCTCACGGTCTGCGAAACTCGCAACCACCTTCTTCGTCATGCTGTCCCTGATATTCCCCTCTATTGCAACGGAAGCCTGCAGCGGACTGTCGGTATTGGCGGATACTGCCGTCTTCACAGGCGCCATCACGAAAGCCATTGCCCTGAATGCCCCTATTACAGGAGTGGCCGCAGTCTTGGCCACGCCAAGAATAGGTTTTTCGGGGACGATCTTCACAAGTGCAAGTTCAAATATCAATGTCCTCGGACCGGGCTTGTCAACCAGCTTGTAGTTCCTGCTTTTCTGTACGGCCTTCCTGAATGCGTTTTCCGTATATTTTGCGAAATCCTTCACGTCCTGGCTCTCTTCGTCCATCCAGGTCCTGACGTTCGCTTCCTCCATCCAGGACTTGTCCAGCTGGGCCCTTGTAAATACGGGAACGATCATTATCGAATTGTAGGCCCTGGAGTCGAACGCCGGATCCTTCCAGACTTTGTCAAGGGGGACCAGATCATATTTCTTCATCAGTTCGGGGTTCTTTGCGAAACCCGCAGGCTTCACCGGCTCAGACGAGCATCCGGCAAGAAAAACTGCAAGAAGGCAAAAAATCGGACAGATACGGCATGCTTTTATAAGGTGTTTCATTTGTTTATCCTTTATTATAGTTATTTCAGCCCGGAATATAGTTCATGGAAACAATGTTTCAATTTCCAGCGGGCAGCTTTTCCAGATTGTCATTTCACGGCACCGCCGAGGCGGCCCATCATCCGCTGGACTTCCGCTGCGCTCTGGGTGACGCTCGTGGAACCGGTCAGCTGCTGCAGCTTCTTCATTGCCGTCAGCGGATCTATCTTGTCGGAGGCGAAATCGTCCATCACTTTCTGGACATTGCTCCAATGTTCGATTGCCGCCTGCCTTGATGTGCTGCTGATCGTACTTCCCGCGGGAGGGTTTTCCAGGCGCTTCAGCACTTTTGTCTTGAGATCCTTGCCAAGGCTGCTGCAGGCCTTCTTGAGATTGACAAAAGCCGGATCAGGGCCTGCCATGGCGTTCCTGACCTTGTTGTAGATTGCGGAGCCGGCCTTTTCGAAATCACGCGGATCTCCAGCATCGCCAACCTTCTGTTCAAGCCATTTCAGTGGAAAGGACTCGCTGTGGACGCTGGTGGTGATATTCTGGTCGGCCAGGACTGCGCTGCGTCCGGTCACCTGCTTGTAGCTTGCGTTGTAGGCCTTCTGCCCGTCGTCCATGAACTCGTTGAGGGAAACACTCTTTCCATTTTTCGTCAGCTTCCCCTCCATCTCGGCGAGCAGTCCAAGATCGCGGTCGCGGTTGGCCCCTCTGCTGGTGGCGTTGCGGAATTCGCGGAACCAGCCAGACTCCACATTGTATCCCTGCTTGTTGAGAGTTTTCACCAGCTGGGCATCGGTCCGGGGATAAATGCTGTTCTGCAGCCGGCTGTTGTAGATGCCCTGATACGAATTTATTTCGCTGAGGGCCGCGGCCGCCTCCCTGCCGCCTTTTTCCGCCAGTGTCTTCTCGGCGGCGACAAATTCGTTCTTCATGATGTTTTTCGCGAGCGAACTGCTGTTGGCCGCAACGACGGCATCATCAAGTTCGGCACGGATCTTCAGATAGTCCTTGCCTCCCGCAGCCTTGCACTTCTCCATGGCGCCGGCCTTATCCTTAAGCCTGTTCACCAACGCCTGGTTCCACTCCATCTCCTGCTGGTGCCTTTTGGCATCCAGAATCTTCCTGAACGAATTAACCTCGCTCTGGGCGACCTTGGGATTGAGGAATTTGCCGATGGCCCAGCCCCCGGCCTTCATCGTACCCATGCTCAAAAGCATGACCCCGCCCTGGACAACAGCATTTTTCAGCGCCTCCTTGGGCCCCTTTTCCACTGCTGTGCATGATCCTTCATATACCATGCTGAGGGCGAGCCCGGGAGCCATGCCGGTGAACAGGGTTCCTGCGAAGATCGCACGGTCGCAGTTCTTCTTCACGCCTTCCGCAACGGCAAGATTCCATTCAGCCCGTTCCAGCTGCGCCTTCCTCACATCGAGGTCCGCATAGTTCTGCTTCTGCGACTCCTTTACCGCCGAACTCGCGCTTCCATAGACTGCGTCCAACGCCTTCTGGGCCTTGTCCAACCCGCCTGGCTGGTAAATCCCCTGCACCATCTGGATCCGGAGGCTTTCATAGAGCTTGCGCGCTTCATCCGGCTTGTATTTCTCCAGCATCTTGGTCATGCGGACAAATGAAGCCTGCATCTGCTGGGCCCTCTTGCAGTCCTCAACCAATTTCATTGACGTCCTGGCCATCACGGCAGTAGCATGCTCGTCCCAGGGGCCGCGTGTCTTGACGAGCGTACCTGTCCTGATGGATTCAATGAGATCCTTGCTGTCATGTACATCCTGCTCAAGATGCAGGCACTGGAGGCGCAGCGCCTCACGGCGGTCCTTGTCTGTTTCAGCGGCCATCTCCTTGCGTATGCCGTCAATCGCCCGCTTGGCGGCGGCGATATTCGCCCCGTGCTCTGCGATCTGATCATTCTTATCGGCACCCAGGCTGGAATCCTGCTTGGTGGGCTCCGGCTTCTCGGAACCTGAGGCCGGTTCAAATTTATAGCGGATAGTGGCGTGCCAGACAGCCATGTTGTCGATTTCGACAACCTGATCGTCAATGATTTTATTTTTAGCAGTTTGATCCGCATAATGATATTCCAAGGGCAGCTTGTCAATCTTGGCTTCAGCGCCACCCGGCGCAACAACATCGAGAATACCCTCCTTGCACCATCTGGCGCTTTTATAGCTGACACCCACGCGAACTTCCTTTTTCATGGATCTCGACGAGAATGATGTTCCTGTGTCCTTGACAGCAATATTGAAAGGGAAATAATTTTCATCGTCACCGCCAGCATAGACAGGTATCATTCCAGGCGTCTGCCAGGTGCATTCGAATTTAACAATATCATCTTCCTCTTTAAGCTGCTTGCCGGTTCCCATCTGCTTTGCTGCATCCCAATGGGTAACTATGGTCGTGTTAGCCGAATTTTCAGTGACATCACAGACTCCTGCAGCAGGATTATTCTTCAGTCTCGCCTTGAATACCGATTTAACTTCGGCTGTAGTTTTCACGTGTTTCAGATATCCTAACAGCACTTTGCCGGGTTTGGCTGGATTGACAGTCTCTTTCCCGGGGCTGAGGGCGTCCAATGCATTTTTACGTTCCGCATCATCTTCGGCCTTGAGCTCTTCAGGCGTCGGAATATCAGGAGCCTTGTCAATTTCCGCGCTCAGGGAATCAAGATTCTTTTTTGCATTCTCGGCGACCTGCTGCTGGAGTTCAGCCATCATTTCCGCCGCGTCCGCCTCCTCATTGTCCTTCATGAAAATGGCCAACTGCCTCTGCGCGACGGCGAAGTCGTATTCCCACGCGGCCTGGACCATCGTCTGGCGGTTCACCATGGACTGCAGAAGAAGTTCGCTCTGTTTCCGGATCGCCTTGTGGGCCTTGGGTGATTTTGAGGCGGCATAGGGAGCCCATTTCCTGTTCATCGCCTTGTCCTCCTCCTCGCTCAGAGGTCCTCCTGCCTGGCGCAGCAGCACCATCATGGCAGTGACATCGCCGCCCGGGCGTCCCCCTTCCATGGCATCCAGCATCGGCCCGGGTTCGCTTCCAAGTCCGAGCGCCCAGCCCGCCACGGAATCAACAGGCTCCTTTCCAGATATGGGAAGAATACATGGCACCACGTCTTCCTGATCGGAAAAATTCTCCGCAGTCACGGCAGCGGTTTTTCCCGGACCAGCTGCAGGGATCTCCAATTTTTCACCTTTCGGCGCTTCTATGACACCTGGCCTGGGCAATGCAGCCGCATTGAAGCCGCCATGGCTGCGAAGGCTTTTCTGCGCTTGGACATTCCCCTGCTCGGCGGCCTTGCGCCACCACCTGACGGCCTCCGATTCATCTTTTGCCACACCTTCACCTTTGGAGTAGCAATTCCCAAGGCAATTCTGCGCCTTTGCATCCCCCTGTTCAGCGGCCTTAAGATACCACCTTGCGGCTTCCACGGCATCCTTCGCCACCCCTTCACCAAGGTAGTAGCATAACCCAAGGCCATGCTGCCCGGATGCATCCCCTTGTTCGGCTGCCTTGCGGAACAACTTGACGGCTTCCACGTAGTTTTTTTCCACGCCGTTGCCATCGCAGTAGGCATTCCCAAGATTTACCTGGGCTTGCGAGCATCCCTGATCGACTGCCTTGCGGTACAACTTGACGGCCTCCACCGGGTTTCTTGCCACGCCTTCACCGTTGGAATAGCATATCCCGAGGTTTACCTGGGCCAGTGCAAATCCCTGATCGGCTGCCTTGCGGTACCATTTGACGGCTTCCACGGCGTCCTTTGCCACGCCCTCGCCAAGGTGATAGCACAACCCAAGGTTGTTCTGAGCTTTTGCAAATCCCTGATCGGCCGACTTGCGGTACCACTTGACGGCTTCCACAGGTTGTTTTGCCATACCTTCGCCTTTGTAGTACCGCAATCCCAGCTTATACTGCTCCTGCGCATCACTCGGTTCCTCGGACTGGCAGACCAGACACAGGCATACCGCCACCGCATAAAACAACATTATAAATTTAGATCTCATTTAAGGTCATACCCCTCATTTTCTTGGATTATTGGATTATTGGATTGCTGGATTAATGGATTGTTGCAAATTAAAGACTCATGCAAAATAAATCATATGAGAAAATCCAAAATGCCTATTTATAATTTTTACTTATAATCCAGCAATCCATCCATCCGTCATCCTATTGGATGACAGTCATCTACTTCGCAAGCCTGCCCTGTCCATATGCATCCTTGACTTTTTTCAGATGCTCACGCAATGCAGGCATCGGAATCTTTGAAAGGTCGTCTATCGGGATAGACCCCAGCACCCTCTTCGGGTCCGGAATACTGTCGCCACGGCCGTCAGAAGGAAGATTCCTCATAATCTTCTCCACCTCACTGTCGCCCTGGAAATATTTCACGTCATGGGGAAGCGGGAAAAGTGTCGTTTCTCCGGTCATGCGATATTCAATCGCCGCATTGACATCGTCACATACGCCAAGCGCGTAATACCCGCCAAAAGGAAGATCCGGATTATCCTTCTTTATCCTCTCGTAGGTCTTTATGATCTCCCCTTCCAGCCTGACGACTTCGACTGCGTCCTTTCCAGAGTAGGTTCTTGCGATACGTCCAAGAACCCATGACTGGTCGAGCGTATCCACGATCCTGAATTCAACCTTGCCGTCGATTCCAAAATAGAATGAAAGTTCTATCGAGAAATCAGCTCCGTCAATGTGCAGCTCGTGCTGCGAATGGCTTACCGGCACCAGAAGCGAGGAATCAGTTCCGGGCACTGGAATTTCCGTGTTGAGCCAGTAAGCAGTCAGGACTTCCATCCCCTTATAGAACAAATCCCCGAAATTGGCGAAATAACGGGCGTCCTTCACTTCAACTTTGCATCCGGATTTCATAAGCTCTTCGACAAGAGTGTTCGGAGAATCTATTAGCTTCTCGCCAAGCTTGACCATGTATCTAGGCTTGTCCTTTTCAGCCGGATTCAGGGAGAGCCTGTTCAGCATAAACGCCATGCGCCTGCTGTCGGAGACAGTCTTCGTCTTTGATAAATCGATCTTGTCACCTGCCTGAAGGCCGAACCCGAGATCCTTCAGGAGCGCATCAGCGGCAGGCTGTTTCTCATCCTTCGGCGCCGGCAGCCTCAGATCCTCTATGATGTTTTCTGTAAGGACTGCGTCTACTGGCTGCTTTTCAGGCTCAGGATTTTCCGCCTTGCGCTTCTTCGCCTTCTCACCGGCGATGGCAACGGAAATACCCATGCCTTTAACTGTAAGTCCAGGGAAACGGTCGAATGCGGCAAAATCCCTGAAGAAAATAATTCTTTTCAGGATCTGGATCTCTTCGGGCCCCATAAGCCCGCCTGCATTTGGATTGCGTCCAACCCTCGCCATCAGGGCATCCATGAATTCCTGGTTCTTTGAAAGCTCAGACATCACCCTGGAAAACTTGACGAAGGTGGAACTTCTGCCAGCATCCTTTTCCCTTGCCGCAGCCTTCTGTTCATCAATCTCCTTGAGATGCAGAAGCACAAGTCTCTTGACTTCAATAATCGTGTAGGGATTGCTGACGCAGGTGTGCGAGTCTCGCACGAGATATTCCGAAAGCGCACCATCAAGGTGGGAACTCTCATATGGGACTATCCCGTCGCTGCTTCCGGGACCTGTCTCGGCGCCACGTATGCCGATTATTGAATGGTATTTGACATCCTTCCAGATCGGAAGCCTGGACGTCACCTGGACCGCAATGCTCTTTGGCGACAAAGCCTGTACAGATGTCGGTATTATATCCTGATATTCCGGGGGCATCTCCCTCAACAATTCTTTTTTATGCAACAGGACTCCGGATGTGGCATTGACAAAATTCGCAGGCAGGCTGATGGTCCTTGAAAGCAGGCGTGCCCACCAGGCTATCGCAATGTCGCTGCCGCGATGCGGCGTCGCAATGAACACCGTTCTCTTTATAAATGGGAAATGCGTGAAGAACATCTTTTCCTTAAGCATCTGTTTTTCATCCGGGGTGAAGTCAGTACTGTCAACAGGCACCTTGAAGACGGCGTTGTACATCTCGTCGCCGCTGTCCTGGCTCAGCATCTTGGACAGGATCCCTCCCATGCTGTGGCCTACAACCATCATGTTGTTGAAGTTCTCATTTTCGCTTTTCGGATCGTACTTCTCATGTATCGCCTTCAGCTTCCCCCTGAATATGCTGCTCGATTCGGCTATGGGCAGTCCGCTAGGATAGAAGAAGAACCAGAACTGGCATCTCTCCCTCACCTCCGGAATTCCAATCAAATCATTGTACATCTCCAGGAACGTGCCCGGGCTGGAATAAAGACCATGTACCAGGATAACGGGAATCTTGTCCGGGTCATACGGTTCAAGCATGAAAATATTGCTCCTGGCTACAAGACTGGCGGGATTTCTCAATCCTGCGAAACTGAACTGCCCCGGATCGTTGTTGGCCAGATATACATTGAGAGGCACGGTAAAATCCGCGTCTATCCTGAAAGGATGCCCTCCAAGATCCATGCTGCCAGTCCTCATCGCATTGTAGAACCTGAGATCCGCACTCCTGGCGGTTCCCTTGTCGTCAGGCTTGTTGTTGAACTCAAGCACTGCCGTCATAGGAAGAAAGAAAAGCTTCGGATAATTATAGTCCTCGGGAATGTCCCTCTTCACATGCTCCCCGAATATCGAAGCGCCCAGCCCGTTCAAACGGTATTTATTGGTGAATCCTTCGACCTCGTAGTCATACGACGAATAGAACCTGCTGAAGAATGACGGATCCATTAGGTTGGAATTGTCGTTCTTGACGGCTATCGTGAATTTCCTGTATCCGAGGTCCAGGACAAGATCCTTGCTCCATGGAGTCTTTGATGTCTGCCAGAGCATCACCCCTCTTGAAACCGAGCTGTTGTAGAGGCCTGCGGCAAGTAGAAGTTTTGAAGATATATTGTTAGTCTTGCCGAAAATCCCCTTTGAGAGGTAATCGTAGCAGAAAGAAGCGCAGAGGGCGTAATACGCCGCCGACTTGAGCTCATTCCTGTGTTCAAGCCTAAACCCCTCGCAGTATGAAAGCTCGGCTATAGGGATGACACTTTCAGGCTCACCAGTCTTGTCGAACCTGTCAACAAGCTTGGCTACGACGGATTCCGGATCCTGCAGATACTCCTGGTCAAGGAAGTTCAACCTGAGATACTGTATGGTGTCCGGGCTTACCTTCTCGGACACGAGCCTGCTTTCATTGAATTTCTGGAAAGTGTATACCGAATCGATGTTCCTGAAAGAATAATTGCTCGCGCATCCTGAACCGAGCAGCAGTACCGTCAAAGACAAGACCGAAGACAATATGAATCTACGCAGGGCATTTCTCATTTGCTGTAACTTCTCCTGATTGATAAACCTATCTACTGCTGCAATATGCAGTTGCGAAGGATTTATAAGATATCACAGATACGTAAAAATACATGAATTGCCATGAAATATCTGGACATATTGAATAAAATCAAAAATGGGATATAATTACAATCCTTTTTGACAAGGAACCCGGAGAGATGGCCGAGTGGTTGAAGGCGCACGCCTGGAAAGCGTGTAAACAGGTAACTGTTTCGGGGGTTCGAATCCCTCTCTCTCCGCCATTTATAACTCATTGCTCAGCAACTAATTATGGCTAATCTATTTTGCAATTACTTGTCGTCTAAGATGAAAACAACTTGTCGATTCCTGGCTCATTAACAATAAAACCCATTGTTATGTATGTCTTTACCCTTTTCCTGTACATCTTCAGCGTTGTCGCACAGAATGAATCGAGGTAGTCATAAACTCTGATGTAATCCTTTTTTTCATCCACCCTCTGAAGCCTTCCGATATACTGAACGAGCCTTCCCTTGAATGACATTGGCATTGATAGCACTAGGACATCAAGAAACGGCAGATCAAATCCTTCGCCAATCAATGATGCCGTTGCAATTATACAGCATGGAGTTCCGGAGCTTCTACATCCAATTATCTGTGATATTGCCAGCTTCCTCTCCTTAAGACTCATCGCGCCATCCAAGCGAAATATTTTGGCATTCCGATCGTTTTTGATATTCAATAATCCATTTATTTTTTCAGCCAGTTGATCAATATGCATTTTCCTGTCAGTCAGAAGAAGGGGATAATGACCCGAGTTCAATTCCAAGATTATGTCTTTTGCAATAATTTCATTCCGTTCCAGATTGCCTGTCAGATATTCTGCAAGGATATGGTATGGCGGATTCTCCCCGACGCTTTCAGGCAATCTGATATTTGTTTCCCTTACGAGGGCCTCTTTCCTGATGCCGATGTTTAAGTCGGAGTGCTGTATTTCATATCTTGCTGGACCGCACTGCTGGAATATAATCTTTTCAAGCCCATCCTTCCTATATGGCGTGGCAGTCAAACCCAGAATATACCTTGCCGAAAATTGCTTCATCACGCTTTCAAAAGATGCCGCAGGAATATGATGGCATTCATCGACTATTATCTGGGTATATTTTCCTGCAATCTCTTCAAGGGCATCGTTTTTTACTAGCGATTGAATCATTGCAATATCAATCTTCCCTGTAAGCTTTGATTTTGCGCCCGATATGCTTCCAATCTCCTTTTTGTCAATTCCAAGGAACTCATTTATCCGGTCACGCCACTGTTCGACAAGTGGCTGACGATGGACGATGACCAAAGTTGAAACTTTTCTTTCTGCGATAAGAGCGCATCCTATGACTGTTTTCCCAGAGCCCGGAGGAGAGACAAGTATTCCGTAATCATACTTTTTGACTTCATCCAGTGCCGTTTGCTGCAAATCAGTGAGTTTCCCGGCAAACTCAGCTGGAATCTTTCTTCTCCTCGGGCGTTCATCCTTTATGACAACTTCTGCCCCTGCTTTTTCAAGGATGGATACAAGTCTATCTAGCGTCCCCCGTGGCATGGAAAGTGAATCAGGCCTTGTTTCTCCTGAAAATATGAATCTCGGATGCGGGTATGTTGACATCCTCATACGCTGGAGTTCATAAAATTTTGGATTTGGGAAAGTTGCAGCCCTTTTCAGCTTCATGACAATCCTCGATGGCAGTTCAAGAAGTGGAATTGACAAATGGGAGCTAATTGTTATTTCGACAGGAGATTCGAATTTTACAGGTTTTATCTTCTCGCTTTCAGACTCAATGATCCTTTCATCAGACTTCAGGGAAAAGTCTCTTTCATCCTTGACACGTGACAAGCCTGGGAAATATTTTCTATTCAGACAATCCAAATCCAAGGAAGAAAGACATCTTATCTCCGAAAGATATATCCACTGATCCTCATGAGGCAGAAGCTTATCATCAAGGAAAACAGTATTGCCTTCTTCGCGTGGATGTTTTTGCAGTGGCAGGGCAATAAGGTTTCCGAATCCACCTTTGGGCATGTAGTCCTGGTTCGGAAAGAACCGGTCATAGGAACTCAGGGATATGTTGTGCCTCAGCTCCGTGCTTTTTGTCAGTATTATTGTCCCAAGAATTCTGGCAGCTCTTGCGGGGATAGGTTCAGAGAAAAATATCCATGCATGTGCGCCTTTGCCGGACCGTGACCGCTCGATCCCGACATCAACCCCCATGCTTTCGGCAACAGACCGATAAGTCACTACATCCTCAGGCCAGGTTTCACCGTCAAAGTCGCAGGCAAGGAAAACACAGGTGTCATCTTCCCTTATGGCATATGTCCCTATTGTCTGATATCCCCTCAGGTGGGAATCTACGGCCGTTGAGTCAAGACTCAGGAACCTCTGGTTCTGACAGACTGAACATTTTATCTTAGGCTTTCCACATATGCCGTGCCTCCATTCATTGCTGCACGTTGGGGAATAGCCTTTCCTATTCTGCTTCAGATTCTCCCACAGTTTCGGATAGACATTCTCCCGGCATCTGAAAAGCCTAAGGAACAGTTGTATCTTTTCCTGGGGGCTTTGAGGAATCTTGTCGGTTATAGGCAGGCCGTATTTCTGCCCTGCTGCAGTGTTTTCATCCTGCAACTTCAACAGGACGATTCTGCTTCGTATTGTACGGGACTCCTCATCAAGTTTTCTGAGCTGTTCTTCAAGGGATTTTATTTCTTCAGAGCTCATTGTCACAGATTGAAATAGGTTTTCAATATTTTCAATTCGTCAGCGAGATTGAATGACTTGCTGGAAATGGCATTGCCAATCGCTTTTTCCTCCCCAGCGTTCAAGGCAGACATTTCCTGAAGGAAAGACCGAAAATCCTTTCTTATTGCATTCTTCAACACAATATTTGTATCATCCGGCAGTATGCCGGAAAGCCTGAATACATCATTTCTGTGCTTTTTAACATCCACATCATCAATTTTCAATCCTTCCCTCTTCCTCTGCGATAAATCCAAATATGCCTTCGCTTTGAGCGGAATTATGGTTGTTGGAGGAATACAGGGGATATTCTCTATCTCCTGTTTCGAGTCAAGAATGAATCCATAATAATCATCATCCAGCAGGATTGCCGAAAGGCTTGAGATTTCCTCATCGGCAGGGATTGGAATCAGATGCTGGCCTTTGGGAACTGAGACCATTTCAGGATTCCTCGAGAAAATCTCTATCATGGCAGGAAATGATTCATCCTTCGGCTTGTCAAAGCGGTAAAATATCCGTTTGCCCGAACTCTTGTGCTTGTTGTTGTATCCGCCTTTCCGTATGAAGTCCCAGAATCTGCTGATAAACTTGCTGCTTCGTCCTTCAAGGATAAGAACAATGTCAAGATCCTTGGTTATCCTGGAACTGAGTCCAACTCGGTTCATGCACAATTCGCAGGCCGTGCCTCCGATGAGCACATAGTCTTTTTCAAATCCCTTGAAATGTTCGGCAAACTTATCAAGCCCTCTTACCATTTTACATCCTCCAGAATTTTGTCCAACGAAGCCTGGACGCGTTCATCTGCATCCTCCCTGAATATCAAATACGTGGACAGCCTGTCAATGATACCTTTTTCCGCAAGCATGGCTGGATTCCCGCGCCAGACTTCTATTAAAATGGAATCTTCTTCAGGATTGGGAATTTCAGTCAAAGCCCAGTTCGCTGCGACAGCTTTCCATGTCTTCTGAGAAACGGCATAGGTTTCGTAATCATTGTCGGCTATCATCGAATAATGAGCCAAAGCTGTCATGCCGGATTTGAAAAACATCGCATCTGGATTCCGGGTTAATTTTACTTGGTGATTGTGCCAGATTGGATTTTTCAAATAAGGAAGAGCCTTTTCCCATAGAGCTCTTCCCTGGACAATAAAATGGATGTTCTTATTCCGGCCCTTGAAGCCAGTTTCACAGAGTTTCAGTTCCTGCATCTCGAATATTGCGTTGAAGACGGTCATTTTGTCAAAAGAAAATAGATCAGACAGTTCTGCAAAGGTAAAGTCCTCCAAGACTTTTTTCTGGAGATGATAGAGGAGCAAGGTCTGTGCGGCAATGGAGAGTTTTTCAGCAGAAACAGCCCTGTTTATTTTCGCCATCCCGAACTCTTTCAGTTCGATCATCATGAACGGCATGAATATCTGCCATCCGGGAATGATGAACGGGATTCTGTGACGAATCATCCGGTTGCGGTTATACGCCGCCATCGCATCCCTCTGAAACACAAAGACGGTTTCTTTTCCAGTAGCTTCCTTTATCAACTCCCTATGCTTGTCCAGCTGGGCTGGAGTACTTTCGTTCTTTTTATTTGCAAATGCCAGAATGAAAGCTTGCTCGAGAAATATCGCCTCATGAAAATCATATAGATCAAGAAAAAATCTGGGAAACCGTTTGCAGACAGCATCCTGGACAGGGAATATTTCCAAGGGCTTACCTGCAATCCCATTGAAATATCCTTTTGTCTCTTCAAGTAGTTTCATTGATATTTCCTATATTAATATATCTCTTATTGCAAATTATACTATGCATTATATGTTTTGCAAGTTAATATCTAATCAATGTATTGAAAGGCTGTTATTAAACTCAGAGATTATCTGGCCGGCAAATCTAAAGATGAACTTGTTCAGGAAGTTATTACACTTTCAAAGAAGATGCAATCTGTTCAAGAATATTATTTAATTCAATTGGGCAGGAGTGAAGATGTGCTCAATAAATTCAAAGAATCTATCAGAAAAGAATATTTCCCATCTAAAGGGATCGGTAATGCAAAGGCCGGAGTAGCTAGAAAAATAATCTCGGATTTTAAGAAAATCTCAAAATCAAATCACGATTTAATCGATTTGCTTGTTTTCCATGTGGAACAAGGAGTCGACTCTACTAATGAATATGGTGATATAGATGAAACTTTCTATTCTTCAATTGAATCCTCCTTTAAATCAGCCATGGAACTCATCAAGAAAGATAAGTTACATCAGGATTTCCAGTCAAGATGTTTAAAAGTTGTCGAGGAAACTGATGGAATTGGCTGGGGTTTCCATGATTGTCTTGCGGATTTGTATTATTCAACATATGAAAACATCTGACAGACAACCGAGTGCATTTGAAGACAATTATGAACTATCACTTTATTATCACTTTCGCATCAATATTTGACAATACAATATATGATAAGATGTTATATTCTTTAAAGAAAACGGAACGGGATATAATCTGTTGGTAATGAGCTTACAACAAGCACTTGCAGAAGTTTCAGCGCGATGGCTCCTACTATCTCGGTCACACGGGAGGCTCAAGACATTCAACCTCAGCTTTGACGTTGGAGTCGACTGCTGGAATTATAAGCCTGTTCCCTGGGAGACAATGGAGGAACAGATAAAAAGCAGAACGGCAGAAATGGAGCTTGCCGGCAGGGTAATCAAAGAGAATGGCAAGGCATTATACCGTCAGGACGATGTAAGATGGCTGATGGACAAGCAGGGCCCTTCCGTGAACACAGACAAGTCAGAAGATCTAATCCTCAATTAGTGCTATTTAGCCGCTGTTCACTTTCCTTGCCTGTTCACGAAACATGAACAGGCTTAAATAATGAACAACGTTTGAGATAGGGAATAACGCGTTTTTGCGAACTTCGCAAACCTAGATACGAGGATCATAAATGAGGCTGAATTTCAATATTTGCCACGTTTCAATGTTATTGAAACACATGATTTATTGAAATATTGATATTTGCGGCATCCTGTAAAACATTTATGATTCTGGTAATTCAGTTACAAAAACACTGTTTTCAGGAAAAATGATTACGACTGTATTTTATTTATGCGATCAGAAAAGAGCTTGCTGATCCCTTCTTGTTTGTCAGCAGGGAGGAAGGAACTGGCAAGAGCTTCCGGAAAATTTTTCTCCGCACTGGTAATAATGCGCTTTATCGCATTGCGGATCTGCGTATCGGTCAGCTTTACTGTCTTCCCGAATATTTCAAAGTCGCGTCGGCTAATTTTGGTTTTACGGCCGTTTAATGGAAGTGCAAATTCCTCCTTATCCTCCGGCAGTACGATTTTTACTGGCACTAGGTCATATGCCGGGGCGAGCTGGTAGCTGCCATTATTCAGGCGTATCAGGGAGAAGTTCTTGAGATGCATGTCCGAATTGCCGGTCAGATAGCAGAAAAGCGCAAGCTCGAAGAACCGTATCGCATCAAGTCCCGGCGTTGAGGATAACTCGCGGAGGGCCTTGCAGACTTGCTCCATGGAACCATTGTACTTCTGCTCTGTCAATTTATTTGTCAGCTGGCAAAAGTCTTCCATATGGAGAGGACCCTCTTTCGTGCGATCCATGCGCCGGGCAATGAAGGATAGTTCCCCGGATTTGAGGGCAATTAGGCCAAATTCTTCGGTCTCAATGCCTACCAGGCGGGCAAAGGTCATGCAGAAATGTTCCGCTTCCGGGAGAAAAGGATACTTCTCACTGGGAGGCTTCAGGATATAATCCCCATCGAGCCCGACAAGTGTCAGACGGTCAGCGCGCAACCTATGGTCTTTTTCCAAGTGGACGGATAGTTTCGGCTGGACTCCAGGCACGGAGATCCGTTGCTGTATGATCTGCTTTGCCATCTGGTTCAGTTCCTGCCATGAATAATCCATGATGGGCGCTTTGGCAGAATGAAAAAGCGCTTTGAGGCAGCGCACATGGTAGCTGCCTTCATCCAGTTTGGTATCCTTCCCACAGCATAGGCAACGGTTCATGATTCCACCCCATTGGAAATTTCGTATATGCCTGCAGCACCGATGCAATCCTTGCAGCATGCAAGCAGAAGCCCCATGCGGTCGCGCGGATCGAGCTTCCAGTTCTCCTGGGCTATTTCAAGCAGCCAACCCTCTGGAATCAGTCCATCGAAAAAAGGAAAAAGGACACGGTTGAAAAAAGGCTCTGACTGCAATGGCAGCAAACGACTGACAGGTATTGCATCCGGAGACTTTATATATTCAGCAGAGTATTGAAATGTGTATCCGTTTTCGTCCTCTGTGAGAACTCCAGCCGTTTTCCCTAAAAGCCGAACTTCCGCTTTCCTTGCCATGATTATTCCCCTTCCTGGTCTGGAACCTTCGGAACCGGCTCTAGGCAGTGCCCAAAAAGCTCCAAAACAATATTGACTTTGTCCATGCGCAAAGTGGCTTTGCCTGATTCAATTTCCCTAATAAATCGCAAGCCTACCCCGGAGCGATCTGCCAATTCACGCTGAGTCAGATGATGTTGTTTTCTTTGTTTTTTTATAAAATCTGATAATGTCATATTTATACCCTTTCGGGATTATTTAATCCATCAAATCACTAATTACACCCCATCGGGTATAATTTCCTTTATTAATTTATATATTATACCCTATCGGGTACGATTACAAGTAAATCTTCATTATCCACCGTCGACTGACGACCATCGACCGACGACTCCCGCAGTTCCCTTCCTGGTAATTGCTTCCTTAATGAAGCCGGCAACTTTCCATGCGGCATATCTGCCGAGATTGTTCTTACTAAAGCTAAAGGTTGACCCATGAAGCCTCCACCTATAACCTGCTCAATTGACACTTATCCAATTACCATTGTGTACCTTCCACAGACTGGCACCGTTTTCCTTTTCCACCTATAACCTGCTCAATTGACACTTATCCAATTACCATTGTGTACCTTCCACAGACTGGCACCGTTTTCTTCTTTTTCTTTCCGTTTTCTTCTTCAAGCAATGGGGTGGAACAAACAAGAAGAAGGCCGGCCGTGTTCTTGACGGTAAAGAATGGAGCGAAATGCCGAGAATCGCTATTGTTGCATCATAAGCTGTAATTGAACGTGGATGCCATGATGGATTTTTCTTTAAATACTCAAGAAATGCATGTGTGTGCTATATGAATGTCTTTCACCCGCGGGATTCATGCATCATCATCCCCTCCGTCACCTGCACGACTTCCCCGTCGCGCATGAATGCCCGTTCGAGCCTCTCGAATATCCTGCTGCGGGACTGTGTCTTCAGATATTCGATGTCGCCGACAATATGCATCTCGCGTCGGCACCTCGTGTGCGCGACGTTGATCCTGTTGGGATTGTCGATGAATCCTATGCCTGAACGGCCACTGCGGACATAGCAGATTATGACTACATCGCTCTCGCCGCCCTGGAAGCTGTCCACGGTCGCTATCCTGGTGCGGAGGAAATTGTTCCAGTGTTCAGGAGTTATTGCCTGCCCAATCCGTTCCGGCGACAATATCTCCCTTATCAGCGACACCTGCCTGCGGTACGGTGCTATGATCGAGATCTCCTCAAGTGGATACTTTGCTGCGGCCCTGTAGAAAATATCCGCGCATATCAGGGCTTCTGTCCTGTTGGCGAGTCCCGGTCTGCCGGCGTCTACGAATAACTGTTCGTTCCTGATGGATTCCGGCAAGGAGGATGTCGAGTATATCCGCATGCTGGAGGCCGGATAACGAGATTCACGTTCATGGTATGGCAGCCTGTAGTATTCGGCTCCGCAACTTGTTTTGACTCCCGCACCATAGAAAAGAGTGGATGAGAACCTGAGCAACCTGGGGTTCTGGCAGCGGTATGAATGCTCCAGCATTATTACTGGAATACCTCTCCGGAGTGCGAGATATTCGAGCGCGCTGTCGGATACCATGTTCCTGAGATGGTGTGGAACCGCCTTGAATTCGGTCTCCAGCTTTTCATATACCGATTCAGGCATCGGAAACGGAGGCAGCTGCCTGTGGTCGCCGAAAAGCACAGCCCGCTTTCCCATGTTTGCGCACAGGAGGAATTCCGGTAGATTGGACATGCCGGCCTCGTCGAACACCACGGCGTCATATAGGCCGTTGAGCTTCATGTCGTCTATGACGATCTGGTCGCGCAGCAGCGAGACATTGGTTCCGGCATAGATGCCGCCACCTGTCTTTTTGCGTCCTGCTACGAAGCGGTCTACGGCATCGTGGTTGCCGACCCAGTTGCGTCCGGCAATATCCGGAGCGATGCTGGAAGGATTTGACCCGAACCGCAGCACAGGCATGTCCGATAATCTACGGCAGATATTATCGATGGCTGTGTTCGAGGGAGCCGCCGCCAGAACACGCAATCCTTTTGAGCATAGATGCCTCAGCACCTGCTCTAGCGCATAGCTTTTCCCCGTCCCCGGGGGGCCCTGTACTAATATAACTGGATTTTCCGGATCCGTTGCAGCGCCGAATGCCCGCAGCTGGGACTGGTCAAGACTTGGAGGAGGATTGTCTGGAACGCAGGATTTAGAAATGAACGGGACCATGCCAAGACAGTACCGCAATGCAGGGGACAGCCTGTAGTCCTCGGATTCCCTGATGGCGCTGTATAATATTCCGATAGAAGCGGCGATGAACTCGCTGGGGCTTTTCGGCGGCAGTCCGTACATGCGCGGAAAATATTCCTGCGCCTCCCTGCTGAAATCGCTGCGCAGCCGTCCATACAGCATGTCGCCGTCGAGTATGTCTATCTTGAATGTCGCTACAGGTTTCCTTTCACCGCGCAGGAACACCTTGAGGATGTCGCCTTGTACGAGCCTTGCCGATATGGGCACGGGCATTCTGAGAGGAAGATCGATTCCTGAGAGAGTGCCGACTATTTCCGCGCCGTTGAATGTCAGGGCGAAAGTCTTCTCGGTTTCGGCGGACAGCAAGCAGGCCCTTTCAAGGAACTGCAGTTCCCTCGTTATTGTCCAGCGTGTCCTTGCCGGCACGGATGCTGGTTTTGACTCAGTCTTTTCCTGCCGTAGATTTCCAGCCGCATAGCTGCCGCCCAGGCCGAGGCTGAGCTGGTTGCCCAGTTCGTCTTCCGCCATGTCCGAAGACGCCTCCCTGAGCAGATCCCTGATATCCTTCAGTGCAAGCTTTTTCATCTTGACAATCGTATCCGGATTATGATGCCCGGATACCGATTCCAGCGCAGACAGGAACTCCTTCCTTGAAAGTTCGAGTATGCCGGTGGAATTGCCTGTATCCTTAAGATGTCCGATAAGATCGTATACGGCTTCAAGCTGGTCGCCATGGCAGGCAGATTCGTCTCTATCCGTCGATTTTACGGATCCGGGTTCAATGCGGGGTTCGCCGTTGCGGAATTTCAGCAGGTAGGAATATTCCGAATCTGAAGTTTCAAGGATGAGGGACGCGCACACGGCTTCATTGTCCCAGGTGAAAAATCCGCACATAGGCGAACCCTTTCCGGCTGGAAGTACGAACTTCTTTCCTGCCAGTATGAAATCCCTATCCTTGAGGATGAACGGCATGGGCCTGTGTTCCAGCTCCCAGCGGGCATAGAGATCCTGTTCATGCCAGTCTGCAGGGGAGTTCAAACCGAGCTTCCGTCCTTCTCCGAAGTAGTGCCTTATCTTGTCCAGTTCAGTGTTCAAATTTCGAGTCGTCTTTCATGTATGTGCAAACGGATAACATACCCGGGAACCGAGGTACAGGCAACCTGTGAAGCTGACAATGTTGATGGAATGCATGGGAACATTCAGGCGAGCGGGGAAGGTGTGAACCTCCAAGCCAATTGAACCTGAAGTTAGCTAATTCCCTGAATCGCATTAAGTCCGGCGATGGCGGTATCTGGACTCCAATGTGCAGAATATTCGGCACATTGCTTTCAGGGATCGGATCTTGCGTGTATGGGAGCGGCATGCTTGTGCCTATTTCTGGGTTGAAATTGATTCCCCAGGCATTGAAAACATGAACAAATATTTACATTCCAAGACGCTCCGGATGCTTCTTGCCAACTTCCCAATGAATTCTAAAGACTAACAATATGGGATAAAAATGTGGTGTGGCAGGATTACACTCTATAGAGTAGCAGGTGTACACCCATAGTATGCCGTCAGGACATGACCTATAGTATTTCCTGACAAGCCAATGCCAGAATAAAGGAGAACCTGCCAATGCCCTTCAAGAGCAAATTGCAATTGAGAAAGTTCGCAGTCCTGGTGGAGCAGGGAAAGATGAAGCCCAAGCCAAAGACTGTAGCGTGTTTTCTGAAGGTTTCCAAAAGGCTGTACTTGCCGTCAAAACATAAGGGGCCGAAAAGCTTGCCAAGTCCGAGTATGTGAAACTCCTCCAGAAGCTAGTGTCATGTATCGCAAATACGCCGAATAAAATTATGTCTATTTTTGATGCGGATTTGGCTTGGATGGAACAAGGCGATACTGAAGTATCGTCGGTTCCGGCCAAGACGAAGGCCGCGCAAAAAGAGGCATAACCGTATTACGGCGTGGGTCTTTCGGCGTTCAGCCCGTCCGCCTCCGCACAACGATGCTTCAGCATCGCCTTAGCGGAGTCGTACAGACT
>Ga0209417_1000469_pt1 | contig 96227 bp, 73 predicted proteins | sample RifGroF2_FD_184002 | JGI IMG/M metagenome (GOLD analysis project Ga0209417, IMG submission 184002) | Groundwater microbial communities from Rifle, Colorado, USA - Groundwater F2 (SPAdes) (version 2) | ecosystem: Environmental > Aquatic > Deep subsurface > Groundwater | place: Rifle, Colorado... | reverse complement strand
ACACCGATGCCGGCAGGGGTGCCGGCGTTCCATGCTCTTCCCGGACCGCCAGCACCTTTGCTGGCAGATTCTCTTCCTCTCCTTCACTCCCACACCGATGCCGGCAGGGGTGCCGGCGTTCCATGCTGCGTACCATCTACCGGACCGATTGTTCACGCAAGTCTTGATTCCGCAAAATCCCAGTTCGCGAGATGATCCATGAAGGCCTGTACGAAATCCTTGCGCCGGTTCTGGTAGTCGAGATAGTATGCGTGCTCCCAGACATCGCATGTCAGAAGCGCGTTCTGCTTGTGCGCCACAGGCGTGTCCGCATTTGAAGTCTTGATTATCTTCACCTCGGCACCATCCTGCACGATCCACACCCATCCGCTTCCGAACTGCGCGAGGCCCGCAGCAATAAAGGCGTTCTTGAACTCCTCAAAACCGCCGAACGCCCTAACAATCATCTCGTAAATCCTTCCGGACGGGATTCCACCGCCCTTCGGCTTCATGCTCCGCCAGAAAAAATCATGGTTCCATACCTGCGCAGCATTATTGAAGATTGACTGCCTGTCAACCATGCCGGAACTTTCAATTATGATCCTCTCCAGCGGCTGCTCCCCCATCTGCGCGCCAGCAATGAGCTTGTTCAGGTTGTCGATATAGGTCTGATGATGCTTGCCGTAGTGGAAGCCCATGGTCTTTGCGGATATGTAGGGTTCAAGGGCGTTCTGTGCATACGGCAGTATTGGAAGATCAAAGACAAATTCCTCACGGAAGGCGGTTGACGGGGATTTCCCGTTTCCCCCATTGGCAAAATGCCTTGTCTTCAATTGCGGAAAAAATATTTTCGACAAATCTGTCTCAATGACTACGTTCTTCATTTCACATCCTCCTTTATTTTTCTTAAATTAAAACACTGCCGTCCCATGGATGAATGGATGACTGGATTGATGGATGGTTGATTATCAAAGACATAAGACCAAAAACAGTATGGATAAATTATCCGAAATGCTCTTCTAATAATTCTCATGTATCTCCATGTCTTACATGTTGTTTTGAATTCAAACCCAATCATCCATTAATCCAGTAATCCAGTTTTCCCTTCAGGCCACTTTCAGGACTATCTTCCCGCGCATATGGCCTTCCTTGCTCAACTCCTGGGCGCGGCGCGCCGCGCTCAATGGCAATACGGCTTCCGTGTAGACCTTGAGCTTCCCTGAATCCACAAGCCCGGCAATATCCCTCAACTGGCAGGAATTAGGCTGCACAAACACAAATGCCTGCCGCACACCTTTCACGCACGCAGCCGGTGGACTTACAATTGAAACAAGAATCCCTCCCTGCTTCAGGACTTTCCAGGAATGCTCCTGTGTGTCGCCACCAACCGTGTCAAATACGACATCCACGTTCTGGACGGCATCCTCAAAGGGCACGCGCCGGTAGTCGATGACTTCATCGGCGCCCAGGCTGCGGACATAGTCAAGGTTGCGTTCAGATGAGGTTCCTATCACATATGCCCTCCTCCATTTGGCAAGCTGTACGGCAAAAGTTCCAACCCCTCCGGCAGCGGCATGTATCAGCACCCTCTGCCCTGCTGAAAGATTGGCGGTGCAGAAAAGCGACTGCCAGGCCGTCAGCGACGCAAGCGGTATGCCTGCCGCATGGACATGGTCGACGCTCCTCGGCTTCAGCGCCACTTCCGATTCCTTTACCACGATATATTCTGCATAGGCGCCATCCCTTGAAATGTCAGGACGGCTGTAGACCTCGTCCTTGACTTTCAGGCGCTCCACGCCTGCTCCAACCGCCTCTATGACTCCTGAAACATCCCAACCGGGCACCAGGGGGAGCTTGTGGTCCAGCATGTCCTTCAGATATCCTTCGCGGATCTTCCAGTCGACGGGATTGACTCCTGCCGCGTGGACCTTGATCAGCACTTCCCCTTTTTCGGGAGATGGCATGGGAATTTCCTCATATCGAAGGACCTCCGGGCCGTCATATGAATAGAAGCGTATCGCCTTCATTGTCTTCATTTTTCACCTTCACAAGATATTTTAGCCAAAAGGAATATTTGCACACTCTGAAAGCAGGGACGGGCTTTCTGTGTCCGCAATAGCTTTAACTACGGCTGAAGCCTGTCCCATTCTTAGAAATTAAGATGGTACATGCTAAAGCACGTACCTACTTCATGCGCATACCCTGCTCTGCTTCCTGGCTGCGGGATGACGGCAAATCACAGGTCCGTCCTGGACGAGCCTTAAGCTGGAAGAGCTCCGTATTTCGCCATGGCGGTGCTGGATCAGACAGCGCATGTTGCACTGGGTCCACGCACAGCTTGCAGCCATGTGGCAGCTTGATCTCCCCATCCGGTTGTTGATGGACTCATTGAGATTGCTGAGATTCTCTTCGAACTTCTCGCTCTTTGCCGATTGTCTGACAAAAACCGAAAGACCCGTCTTGTCCTGTAATCTTGCGTCCATAATACCCCCTCCGTTTGAATTTGTTTCGGTAATATAGGATTTCCGCAAGCTGATCGCCATAGGGGATAACCCTGCCGGATGATAGGGAAAAACCCTACTGAACAAACGAATGACGAATATCGAACATTCGAATGACGAACGTCGAAGTGCAATAAAGATTCACTGCCGTCCCATGGATGAATGGATGAATGGATGACTGGATTGATGGATGGTTGGGTATCAAAGACATAAGGGAACCTCTAAAAATTGACATATGGCGCGCAACAATAAATTATGGAGCTATGGCAAGGAGTGGAATTCAGGAGCAGCCCTGAAACGGGCTGTGACTGAGTTCCGGACGAAGCCAGAATCCATAAGAACCTACATTTTGCTTTTTATTATAGCAAAATATACCGGGAGGCCGATGTTTCGAGGCGGACGCCTCGAAAACCGGGGTTTTCCCCGAGACACAAAAGTGTTCTCGGCCTTGGCGGCAATGCCGCCAAGGTGGATATTGCTGAACTCAACAATAAATGCAATATCCAGGAGAACTTGTTGCCCTCTGGGTTGCGGATCTTTTTGGCTCAAGAAATAATTTCTTCTGTCGGCGTATCGCTTTGGATACGCCTCCGTTCAGAAATTCTTTTTGAGCTTTCAAAAATCTTCCGCAACGCGCCAAATGTGAATTTTTAGAGGTTCCCATAAGACCAAAAACAACATGGATAAATTATCCGAAATGCTTTTCTAATAATTCGCATGTATTTCCATGGCTTACGTGTTATTTTGAATTCAAACCCAATCATCCATTAATCCAACAATCCATCCATCCGTCATCCTGTGGGATGACTCTGTATATTATTTACTTCGACATTCGATTGTTCGGTTGTTCGATATTCGTCATTCGCCCCCACTCTTTTCTTTCCTGGCAGGATTTTCCATTATTGGCTTGAAGCAATTGCCTCAATTCACTTCGACATTCGATTGTTCGGATGTTCGCTATTCGTCATTCATTCCATTCCCTGGTAGGATTTTCCCTTATTGGCTTGAAGCAATTGCCTCAATTCACTTCGACATTCGATTGTTCGGATGTTCGCTATTCGTCATTCATTCCATTCCCTGGCAGGATTTTCCCTTATTGGCTTGAAGCAATTGCCTCAATTCACTTCGTCATTCGATTGTTCGGATGTTCGCTATTCGTCATTCATTCCATTCATCTCCTCCCCTGGTAGGGTTTTCCCTTACCAAATGCCATTTGAATGGCGATGATTTGATATTATATTTAGATTCATGAGCAGATATTTTTAACATGGATGGATGCGACCTACATGAAAAACATTACCGTTCTTCTGGCCGATGACCACACAGTTGTAAGACAGGGGCTTCAAGCGCTGCTGAGCTGCGAGAAGGATATCGAAGTCGTCGGCGAAGCTGAAAACGGACGGCAGGCCGTAGAGCTGGCCAGATCACTCAATCCGTCCGTGGTCGTCATGGACATCTCGATGCCGATGCTCAACGGAACCGAAGCCGCCCGGCAGATACTCCAGTATGTTCCTTCGACAAAGATAATCATACTTTCCGCGCATAGCAGCGACGACCATATCAGCCAGGTTGTCGCCTCGGGGGCGGCGGGATATCTCATGAAAATGACTTCAGCGCAGAATCTCGCAAAAGCCGTCCGCGAGGTTTGGAAAGGCAAGACCTTCTTCGACTCACCGGCCGCAAGACGCATTCATTCCCAGTTCCAGAAATCTCCTGTAATCGGGAAACTTATCAAGACACGCGGCTCGGATCTCACATCGCGTGAGATGGAGGTCCTGCAGCTTGTCGCAGAAGGCCTGGCCAACAAACAGATAGCGGACGAACTCAAGATAAGCATAAAGACCGTCGAGAAACACCGCCAGCAGCTGAAGAAGAAGCTCCACATCCAGGATACGGCAGGACTCACGCGCTACGCCATCGCACAGGGCGTAATCGAGAATTAGAAGTAGCTCCTGATAAATAATGAATTTACGAAAAAGATAGGGACGCCACCAACCTGGTGGCATCTGTTCCACCGATGCCGGCAAGGGTGCCGGCGTTCCATGCTCTTCCCGGACCGCCAGCACCTCTGCTGGCAGATTTTCTTTCCCACTCCCACGCCGATGCCGGCAAGGGTGCCGGCGTACCATGCTCTTTCCGGACCGCCAGCACCTCCCGACGCACTTCGTGGCCGGGATCTGCGACCTGCCGGCAGATTTTTCTTTCCCACTCCACCGCCGATGCCGGCAGGGGTGCCGGCGTTCCATGCGGAAACTTCCAACCTCAAAGGAATTTATTATCCAATCCTTCGATATTCGTCATTCGATTGTTCGTCATTCGATTGTTCGTCATTCGATTGTTCGTCATTCGACTGTTCCTTCCTTCTTCCCGGCAGCCGCCCCCTTTACCGCCTCCAGCAGCGTCTCCTCCTTGAAGGGCTTCTTTATGATGCCTTCCACGAGATGGGAGACATTCTCCTCTGCGAGCACCTTTTCGATGAAGGGCCTTCCAGAGACGATGAACACCTTGGTCGCGGGATTCTTCTCCTTGATCTTCTTCAGGAAATCAACACCTGTCAGACGTGGCATCTTGTAGTCCAGCAGCGCAATGTCAAAAACATGCTTCTCAATCAGCTCCATCCCTGCGTCCGGATCGGATGTGTTCATCACCGAATAGCCTTCATCCTGCAGTATGAATGCGACACCGTCGCAAAGTGTCTTGTCGTCGTCGATCAGAATTATACGCGTCTTTATCATGTTGGTTTTTCCCGTCTTAAAAAATCCAAGCTCCAAATTCCGAACAAAACAAAGGAACAGCCCTTGCGGGCTTGACTACGAACAATTCCCCATTACTATTGCAATCCGTTCGCACCCTATCCGCCTGCCACGCGTCTATAATAACATTGCCGGCGAGACTTGTACTGAGCAAGGTCGAAGTACGCCGGCGCTCCTTGAACATCGAACACTCAACTTCGAACTTCCAACCTCGAATGAATTTGCAAGGGTCGTTTATCCCGATGAATATCGGAACCGAAACTGGCTCGGAGGTGTCCTGAGGCTGTTTATGCGCTCGGGACGCCATACTTAGCTCCAACCTTGGCGAGGCCAGTATGCCAGTTTCGCCGAAACTGGCTCGGAGGCGGTTTCGGCGAAACCGCCATACTTAGGTCTTGTTCGATATTCGGCTGTTCAACTCTTCCCCTGCCCCCTCTCCTTCTTCGGCAGTGTTATTGTCATGGTCGTTCCCTTGTCCAGCTCGCTTTCTATGCCGATGGAGCCGCCATGCATGTTCACGACCTGGTTGCAGACTGTCAGGCCAAGGCCGGTACCCTTCGCCTTCGTCGTAAAGAAAGGATCGAAGATCTTCTCCTTGTGCTGGGCGTCAATTCCGTGGCCGTTGTCCCTTACCTGGATCCTTATTGATTCAGGAGTGTCTTCAGCCAGCACCTCGACTTCCCCGCACTCGTCCGGAACAGCGTCGGCGGCATTATGCAGGAGGTTGTGCAGGACTTCCTTCATCTGGAGGGGATCGGCATTGAGCATGACATCCTTCAGCGGCTCGAAACTCCTTTTGAAATGTATATTCCTCTTGATCTGCCTGCTCAGGTTATCAACACATTCCTCTAGGATTTCGTATATGGCGATGTTCTCACGGTGGGGCGAACGCAGGCGGGAGTAGAAGAGGAGATTGTTTATGATCTGGTCGCTCTCGGTCACCATCTTGTCTATGTTCCCAAGCATCTCTTCGACAATCTCATTCTTGGCCTTCCTCCTTATTATGGCTGCGGACATGGTTATCGCTGCAAGAGGATTGCGCAGCTCATGTGCAACGGTCGAGGCCAGCGTACCGATGTCGGAAAGACGTTTCGCCCTCTCCAGCTCCAACTGGATCTCCAGCATCTTCTCGGTTCTTTCCTTGACGATGCTCTCCAGGGTCTCCTTGTCGCGCTTCAAGACCTCCTCGGCCATCTTGCGTACTGTTATGTCGGCATTTACTCCGAACACGCGGATGACCTCTCCATCATCATCATATACGGCTCCGCCCTTGGATGACAGCCAGCGGATTTCGTCCTGTGAATAGTTGACACGGAACTCCAGATCGAACGATCTCCGCGAGGCAATCGCCTCCCTGCGTTCCTTCTCGAACCGCGCAATGTCGTCCGGGTGCACCTTCCTCTGCAAATCCTGATATTTCGTGATGGCATATGGAGATTCCCCGTAAAGCCTGGAGAGTTCAGGCGTGGAAATAAAGCTGCCGTTCTGCGGATTCCATTCCCATACTCCTACGTTGGCGCTGATCTGCGCCAGCCTCAGGCGCTCCTCGCTCTCGACCAGTTTCTTTTCCCATTCCTTGCGCTGCAGCGCAACCGTGACCAATTCGGCAGTCGCCTTCATCATGGAAATATCGTCCTGTGAGAACTTATCCCGGTTTTTAGTTCCAAAAGAGATTGTGCCCAGGACTTTATCGCCCGTCTTCAACGGATGGCAGCAGTAGGCGCGCACGCCATATCCCCGTACGAGATCCGTGCGAGGATCCTCTGTGGTTAAAATGTCTTCGGCAATGATGCGCTGCCCGTCCCGTGCGACACAACCGCACACGGCCGTTCCGAAGTCCAGCCATTCGATCCTGCGTGATTCCGCCTCCGAGATTCCTGAATATGCGTTAAGTTGCAGCTTGTCCTTGTCCTCGACGAAAAGGAAATTGAAAAAGACCTGGCAGTCGAGGAACTCCATGGTCTTCCCGCATACTTCGTCAACGACTTCCTGGGGGTCCACTGCCTGGAGCATGGCGGCTGCGGATTCAGAGAGGATCGACTGCCTTTTCTCCGCCTGGCGCAGCTCCCGTTCAGCCTTCTTGCGTTCCGTGATGTCCAGGAATATGACGGCGAACTGCCTTGGCGCCGGGGAATAGGCAAACACCTGGAAGTCCTTCTTGAGCACAGGAGAATAGTTCTCGAATTCGACAGGTTCACCGGCAAGGGCCACCTTGCCATAAATCTCGACCCATTTCGGATCATCGCCGGGAAGGATCTCACTATGCATCATATACAGCACGTCCCTGCGTTTCAATCCGGTCAGCTTTTCAAACGCCGGATTGACTTCGAGGAAACGATAGTCGACTGGCTTTCCGGCGTCGTCGCAGATGATCTCGTGGAGCGCAAAACCTTCTGTCATGCCGTCAAACAGGGTACGGTAGCGCCTTTCACTCTTTATCAGGGCCTCTTCGGTCTGCACATGGAGTTTGCGCAGGCGCAGCTCCATTATGCCATGTGCGAGATCTCCTACCAGCTCGGAAATCAAATCCATCTCCTTTTCGGAAAATGAATCAGGTTCCTTTGAATAGATGTTTATCGCGCCGAAAGCCCCGCTTTTATCCAATAGGGGTACGACAACAGACGATGCATATCCACGTTTCAGGGCATCATTGCGCCAGGGCTTGAATTTCGGATCGGTGATCATGTTCCTGCAGTAGCAGATCTCCCCGGTGCGGATCGCAGTCCCTGTCGGCCCCTGGCCGCGCTCAGTATCGGACCAGGAGATGTTCAACTTCCCAAGATAGCCTTCCTCGAAACCGGCCGAAGCTACCGGACGCACGGTCTTATTCTCGTCATTTTCAGCAAAACCTATCCAGACCATCTTATGCCCGCAGTCCCCGACGATTATCCTGCAGATTTCGTTCATATATTCGCTTTCGCTGGTGGCCCGCATCATTACCTGGTTGCTGTGGCTCAGCGCCTTGAGGGTGCGATTGAGCCTTTGAAGCTCTTCCTCCCTGATTTTGCGTTCTGTTACATCCTGCGTCGTGCCGAATCCCCCCAGCAAGTCCCCTTTACTGTCGAATTCCAGTTCAGCCCTCTCCCTGACCCATTTGATCTTACCTCCTACGATTATCCGGTGCTCGACATCATATGGCTCACCCTTGAGCGCATCCTTCCATGCCTGATCGACGTGCAGCACGTCATCAGGATGTATTGTGCTTAAGAATGTCTCATATGTCATCTCCGCCCCCTTGGGAATACTGAAGATGCGGTGGTTCTCGTCCGACCATATGAGCTCGTTCTTCTGGACGTCCAACCTCCAGCTCCCGATCTGGGCCACAGCCTGGGCGCGGTTCAGGTCCGACTGGCTTTCGCGAAGTTCCAGACTCTTCTGTTCGACTTTCCGTCGCGCCTCATCGGCATCCTCCATGAGATTCATTGCGGCAGTCCGGGAATTGAGCAGGGCCTCATCAGACTGGTTGCGCTCAAGTTCGCTGGCTGCCCTCATGGACACCAGTTTCAGCGTTTCTTCCGCCTGCGCGCGGTTTGCAAGCGGTTTATGGCCGATGACGGCGATCAGTCCAATCGGCTTGCCAGCGAGATTCCAGAGCGTCACCCCGACGTAGCTCTCCGCCTTCCGATCCCGGAGCACCTGATCACGCGGGAAAAACTGGCACACGCTGGCAGGAAAGCAACAGACTGTCTTACCCACCACTTCGCCACAGGGTGTGTCTTTCAGCGCATACGACACATTGTCCTCGAAATCACCGTCGCACCATACGGACACGGTATGGGCTGTCAAACCGTCCACGTCCAGGCGGTCAATGCAGACGAAGTCCATCTGCAGGCTCTGGGCCAGGTATCTGGCCAGCACGTTGAAGAAAGATTCACCTTTTGAACCGCTGCCGGTTTGCGCCAGAAAGGACCGGACTTCATCCGCACGCTTCCGCTCGGTGATGTCGAAATTCACACCCAGGAACCGTATGGGCCGACCAAAGTTCCCAGCGGAGTCTTTGATTTTCTCAACGATAAACTGTCCTTTGCCGGCCAGCCAGCGGACTTCACCATCGGCGCGCACTATGCGGAACTCCGCATCCAGCTTCCCTGAGTGCAATGCCTCATCCCAGTTCGCCTGAAGCATCTTGATGTCTTCAGGATGGACAAAGCGGAAGAAGGATTCCGGACCTGGAGGAATCTCGCCAGTCTTGAGCCCCAGAAGTTCGTATTCAACATCATTCCATCGCTCCTCTCCCGACACAAGATCAACCTCGAAGATCCCCATGCTGCTGGACTGGAGCACCATGCGCAGTCGTTCCTCGCTGGAGCGCAATGCGTCCTCCGCCTGCTTGCGCACAGTGACATCGTTGACAATGACTCCGAAATACCCCTTGGCGGGACGGAAGATGACCGCTTCGAAATGGCGTCCGAAGGTTTCCGAATACTCCGAATGGGTTGCGGACTGTCCGGTGAGGGTCACGCTGCCAAAGGCCTCAAACCATCCGGGCCTGATGTTTGGTACGAGCTCCTTCATCCGCTTCCCGACAACCTGTTCACGTTCCCGGCCCATCAGCTGCAGGAATGCAGGATTCACCTCACGGTATATCGCATCGCAGAGCATCCCCTTCTCATCGAAGACCGCCTCGGCGAGATAAAATCCCTCCTGGACGCTCTCAAAGAGACCCCTGTACTTCGCCTCACTCGCACGCAACGCCTCCTCGGTCCGCTTTCTCTCGGTTATGTCATGGAGCATGACCTGGCTGGATTTTACACCGCTGTCCACTATAAGGGAGGCTATGATTTCAACATCTATCTTCTTTCCGTCAAGACGCTGGACATTGGTTTCAATCTTGGGTATGAGCCCGCCCCCCAGGACCGTCTTGATCCTTTCCCTCATCAAAGGATGATATTCAGGAACAAAAAGATCAAATGGAGATCTGCCAAGCAGCTGTTCCTTTGATTCCGCGCCGAACAGTTTGACGGCCGCCGGATTTACAAAGACGATGATGTTTTCACGGTTGACAAAAATAGCCTCCGGAGACGTTTCGACCAGGGCATGGTATCTCTCTTCCATATCATGCAGGGCCTTCTCGATGGAAATCTTCCAGCCGCCATGACGCCTGAATGTGGTAATTACCGCCACCATCAGGTATATGCATCCCAGATACTGCGATATCCTGCTTGTCCAGTTGATCGAGCAGCCAAGCCTGACCTGGAAGGAAACCCCTATGAGCCCGACCGCTATCAATCCCAGTCCGACTGAATAATACTTGAGAAAATCAGAACCGCCCCTTGCGCATCTGATATGCATCATGACCGACGAGGCGGCGAACATTCCGGCTGAAGCATACAGCGCGGCGACGTTCCAGGCAGTGGCTCCTTTTCCATCGACGAAGAAGACTGGCATCAGCCCCATGCTTGTTCCGACTGCAAGGAGGACGGTGATTGCGAATATCGCAAGATACATTGATGAAAGCAGAGTCAGCCCGCCGCGGAAGATTCTGCTCTTGTCCGGAAAGCCAGTGATAGCACCCAGGAGATGGAATAGCGCCGCCAGGCAGGCCCCGGAATTGTAGATCGTTATTACGCGGTTCGCCGAGGAGATGTCGAATGGAAATACCGCCAATGCCCCTGCAAGCCCCAGCACCAGTGTTCCACATCCTATGAAAAGGACTGAAGCCGAATGCTCGACCAGATAGCTCCTCCCTGCGAGGATCGCAACATGGAGCGAAATGAGGACCATGAATATCAGTGTCAGCGCCGGCAGGAGGTACGGCGGATCATATACGAAACCAGGCTTGATCATGACAAACGCAAAAATGATAAATGCAAAGATTGGAATCGGGATCCATGCAGGTATTTTAATTTTTCCGAAACTCATACTGCCTTCCAATTACTTTTTCTCCTGCGAATTGCGAAATTCGCAACCGCAGCGCTGCCATGCCCGCAAAATATAAACTCCCGTACTTCTTCGCTTCTGTTAGTTAAGCCATTATTGGCTGTGTTCAATCTACCGGACCGCCAGCACCTCCCGACGCACTCCGTGGCCGGGATCTGCGATCTGCTGGCAGATTTTTCTTCCGGACCGCCGGCACCCCTGCCGGCAGTCTTTCTCTTTCACACTCCCACGCCGATGCCGGCAAGGGTGCCGGCGTACCATGCTCTTCCCGGACCGCCGGCACCCCTGCCGGCAGATTTTCTTTTCCACTCCCACGCCGATGCCGGCAGGGGTGCCGGCGTACCATGCTCTTTCCGGACCGCCGGCACCCCTGCCGGCAGATTTTTCTTTCTCTTTCCCACTCCACCACCGATGCCGGCAGGGGTGCCGGCGTACCATGCTCACACCTTCCTCTCAAACACGTTATACGGGGCAGGTCCGCCCAGCTTTTCTGACAATTCATTGATCCGGCTCTTAAGCTCGACCATGCGGAGTTCACGATCGACCATCGCTTTATTGAAGCGTTCCAGCTCCTTGTTTGCATTTCCGATTTCCTCGACTTTCCTGAGGACGTCCTTATTCGCACTCTCCAGCTGGGATGTGCGCTGCCCGACGAGTTCCTCAAGATGGTCGCGGTGCTTCTGGAGCTCAGCCCTGGCAATCTTCATTTCCGTGATGTCGATGCCCATTTCGAGGAGCATGCGAGATCCGTCCGAGTCTGTAAAAGGAAAATCGTAGACATCATAGTTGCGCCCGTCCGGCCCGAGCCATTCCCATCTGTGGGGCTTGTTGGTCTTCATGACAGTGAACGTCTCGCAGTTCTCACAGGGTTCGCTCTTATTGAACAGGTATTCATAGCACCTCTTCCCGCCGGACTTGCCGAAGCGCGACTCGAAATAATGGTTGGCGAAGGGTACATAGTAGTTCTTGTCAATAAGCACAACGTAGGCTGGAAGGGCGTCCAGGATCTCATGGAAACGACGCCGCTCGAAGTCGCGGGAGGCTGTAGTAGTCTTCAAATCAAATACCATCTTGTCGAATGCCCTTGAAAGCTGGCCTATCTCATCCTTATGTGCGGTCCCCACCTTGAAGTCGAGATTCCCTGATCCAATTATGTTCGCGCCTTCAGAGAGCTTCTGTATCGGATCTGAAATCGATTTTGCCACGGAATAAGCCATGATTCCCGACAGCAGCGCGACTATGAGCAGGATTGTCATCGCCAGCTGCTGCAGCTTCACCACATCTGAAAAAGCCTCCTTCGCGTCAATCTTGGCAACAAGCCCCCATCCCATCGCAGGAATCGGCCTCCATGCCGAGACGATCTTCTCCCCCCTGTAGTCGGTGGATATTCCGGCGCCGGCTTTGCCTTGCAGTGATTCCTGTGCCGGAATGCCTATTTCATCACCTATCCTGAGCTTCTTTTTAAATGCCGCATCCGGCTCAAACCGCAGGGGGGTTAGATACAAGACATTGCCATTGTCTTTCTTCACCAGCAAGGTCTCACCGGTATTCCCAAGTCCGGTCTGATCCAGGATCATCCTGTATATAAGCTCAATGTCCACCTCAAAAACTACAGCCCCGATGAATTTATTCCCGGAATCAATGACAGGGGCGCTAACCAGCATTCCAGGCCTGTCGTGATTCATCCTGTTTATGAAGATGTGCGAAAAATGGATTCTCGCCCGCCCTCTCTGAAAAACATCATTGTTGAAGTCTGACAGGATTTTCCCGTAATCCTTGTGCTTGTGTTCGCTATTGCTCGAATAGACTATCTTGCCTTCAGGCCTGACCAGCATGATATCGACAAGGCCAATGGACAGCTGCATGTTCTGTATCGGAGGATCAATCATCTCCCTGGCTGCAATAAAATCCGGATCGTCAGGATTTGATGCAAGCCGGTTCAGGACAGGAAAATTCTTTATTATTACGTGTGCGCCCTGGGCTATCCGCATAAACTTTTCCATGTCCGCAAAAAACTCCTCAATCTTGCTGGCCTTGTATGCGGCAATGTCCCGCAGGGCGCTGATGCGCGAGGCCTCGATGGATTCCTTGTAGTTATGGAATATTATGGCGTTGACGAACAGCAGCGGAATTATGGCGATCGAGAGAAACATCAGAGCCAATTTTATTCGTAAAGACATATCAGGCCTATCCCTAATAAAGCTAACAGCACAGCTGTATGGAACGCCATTGCGGAATTAACTGTTGCAATATAGTAATACAAGGCCGGAAAATCAATGACATATCCCGTGATTGCCGAGATTCCAACCGCTGCGAGGATCAACCCGATAATCATCAGAGAAACATGCAATCTCCTGATCCGCAGAATCGTCAGCACTCCAGCCATTGCCATCAGGATGAAGCTGAACATCGTTGGAATCGAAGGAAGTCCGGGAATCACCGTCTTCACCCCTCCGGCCTCCTCTCTGACAAACAAGTGTTCTGCCCCGGTCATCACCCCGAACACGGTCGAGAAGAACAGTATCCCCATCAGCAGGATTATCACCAGTGATGTAATGGAGATGACCACCTGGGCCCTGTCAAACTCGCCCTCCTGGGCTCTGGCAATGAAATAAAGCGTTAAACCGCTCAGGAAAAATGACAGGGCCGTGTCGAATTTCATTGATATCCATGAAGGGGAAAGGCTTTTAAGAATTTCAATGTCGAATATCCATCCAATCATGACCATGACGCCTGCCAGGCCGACCACAAGTGAAATCAGCTTTACAATTTTCCTTCTGTTTTCCAGAGTCATGTATTCCTTCCCTTTCCGGACCGCCGGCACCTCTGCCGGCAGATTTTTCTTCCGGACCGCCGGCACCCCTGCCGGCAGTCTTTCTCTTTCCCACTTCTCCACCGATGCCGGCAAGGGTGCCGGCGTACCATGCTCTTTCCGGACCGCCGGCACCCCTGCCGGCAGATTTTTCTTTCTCACTTCTCCACCGATGCCGGCAAGGGTGCCGGCGATCCATGCTCTTCCCGGACCGCCGGCACCCCTGCCGGCAGATTTTTCTTTCCCACTTCTCCACCGATGCCGGCAAGGGTGCCGGCGATCCATGCTCTTCCCGGACCGCCGGCACCCCTGCCGGCAGTCTTTCTCTTTTCCACTCCCACGCCGATGCCGGCAAGTCTCAAGATCCCGGCCACGGAGTGCGTCGGGAGGGCCGGCGTACCATGCTCTTTCCGGACCGCCAGCACCTCTGCTGGCAGATTTTCTTTTCCACTCCCACGCCGATGCCAGCAGGTCTCAAGATCCCGGCCACGGAGTGCGTCGGGAGGGCCGGCGTACCATGTCGTTCCATTTTACGGACACATGTCATACGTTGGTAACTTAGCTGACGGAAGTGTCTAATACATGCGCATTGCTATCTTTCCATATGGGGGAAAACCCTACCATGGAAAAATGGGTGATTGGATGATTGGGTGACTGGATGATTGCTTGGATGGGAGTATGTTTCTTAATCAGCCATCCAACAATCCATTAATCCAACCATCCATGGGAATGCAATGGATATTTTAAGCAGATACAAGCCCTCGGTCAGCAGGCATAACCTGCTGCTTATTGCAGGCATTGCCTGGACTGCCGCCGGGCTGATTCTTACAGGACGGGGGCTGAAGTACTTGATCCAGCATAGTGAGTTCTTCGGATGGCGCCTGACCGGTGGATTGATATTTGGCGTGCTCTTCTATATCCTGCTTTTTGCAAATATCTCACGCAGCCACATCAAGAGGATACGGGGCTTGAACATCCCATATCCGTGCGCCTTCTCATTTTTCAACCTGAGGAGCTACCTCATGATGGGCCTCATGATTTCCGGCGGGATCATGTTGAACAGGTTTGACGTGATCAATAAGGAATGGCTGTATAATTTTTATGTGGTCATGGGAGTGCCATTGCTGATTTCGGCATCGCAGTTCTTCTATACCTGGGCTGCCGGAAAGGAAATCGACTACCTTTAAGCTGGGTGTCTTGCCTCATAGGCCAGGTGGTTTTCAAACCGCCAATCCAAGAATTCAGGCATTGTCGGGCTAAAGTCCAACATACTTTTGTCGTATAAAAATTATTTTAGTCTCAAGCCGTCAAACTCAACGCTTAAGGAAATTGTTTGTAGTAGCGCATGTTTGCGCGTTCTTTATTTTTCCAAAGGAGCGCCGGTCTTCCTCCTTCGCTAAGAAGCTTCGGCGCGACAGGCCAGACCGGCTTCTTGCCGACCTGGAGTTTTACCCGCCTTCGGCGCGCCATAGGTTTACGCGCCTCACAGGCGCACGAGTGCGACCAAGGTCGGCGTTCCTTTAAGAACGCGCAAACATGCGCTACTCCTTTGAAACTTGCCTTAAAGTAGGTTGGGCTTTCCAGCCCGACAAGATGGCGGCCAGGAATGACCGCCTTACTCAATTGGCAAAAGTTTCTTATTGATAAAACTGCGACCTCCGCAGTCGGTCGCTACGAACGAAATACACCAGCATTTGACAACGCCAAGTATTTACACGCCTCAGCCTTGCGACCTGTCTACTATACGCATTTTGGTATTCTAGAAGTTGATCTGTGTTTCCTGTCCTGGCTGGGGGAATTGGGCATCTTTTGTTAAAGTATGCCGGTTTCGCCGAAACCGGCACGAGGCTCTTTCGGCGAAAGAGCCATACTTGATTGCATTAAATATGGCTGATACGCCCAGTTTAACGCTTACAAATATGCGTATAGTAGATAGGCCTTGCGACCAGGGCTACGCCCGACACGGCAAGGTACCGCACTCCATATAAGAAAAATGGCGCAGGATGTTCCACCTGCGCCATATGATATTCTGTGCTCCAGCCACTGACGACTGATGACTACTTCACCTTGTCCACTTTGTTTCCTGCCTTGATCCAGCCTTCGATCCCTTCAGGATATTCCATGATGTTGGTGTATCCCATCTTCTTCAGGGTTCCGGCAAGATCGCCGCTCGCAGGACATGCAGTGTTTGCGCAGTATGTCACGACTGCGGCATTCTTGTCGGGAATGGCCTTTGCAATCTCATCGGCAGTATTTGCAGCGCTGAGAGTCTTCGCGCCCGGCACTCTTTCGCCGGTGTCATATTTTCCTGTCCTGGCATCGAATATCAGCGCGCTCTTGTCGGCAACTATCTTCTGGAGTTCCGCCGTGGTTATTGCCTTGACCCCTTCGGGAACCTTGGCTTCGGCCTTTGCTCCTCCGCAGAAGAACGGACAGTTGCATCCTGCAATAACTGCCAGCAGTGCGGCCGCCATGATAACTGAGAATATCTTTTTCATCCCATACTCCTTATTATGTGTTGTCCGACATCATTCCATTACTTGGCTTCCGGTTTCGCCTCAGGCTTCGCTTCCGGGGCCTTCTCAAGGACGACTCCCTGGTCTTCCAGCTGCTTTATGTATTTGTCGGGATCGGCCTTGATGGTGGCGGCACAGTTCGGGCAGCACATATAGATTCGCTTGCCCTTGACATCTACAAAGGCCTTTTTGTCGACAATTGCTTTTCCGGTGATCGGGCACTTGGTCTGGACCTGCGCCTCCTTCTTGGCGTCCTTGGCGGCGGCGGCCGGCTTGGCGTCCTCCGCGCTCAGACAGAGGCCAGTCAGCATCACGGCGGCGATCAGGATCATAAGCTTCTTCATAGTCATCCTCCCTTATTTAATTTTCGGAATAAAAATATCATCGGAAAAGGATTAAGCCATTGAAAACAAGTTCCTTCCACATGGGGATAAACCCTACCGCAAAATACTTGTGGATTGGAATTAAAATCAATATCACGCTGCGGACATTTACAGGAGCAGGGTTTTCCCCCATGCAAAGGTAGAGGTTCCCCCCATATGCAGAATTGATCCGACGACATATGTTTTGATCTATTAAATATAAGGAGGCGTCATGAAGAAACTGTCCATCAACGAAGTCAAGAAACGGGCAAAAGAACTAGGCTTGGATCCAGCAAAAACATCAAAGAAGGACGAACTCATCCGCGCCATACAGGCCGCCGAGGGAAACTCCCAGTGCTTTGGTACGGATGCGGTAAAGAGCTGTTCCCAGGAGAATTGCTGCTGGCGTCCCGACTGCCTTGAGTTATGAACTCGCAGACATCCGGCTGGCAAGCATCACGGGGCTTCCTGCCGCACAGGAGCGCTGGTGGTTTGATTCAGGCTAGTGTCATGTATCGCAAATAGACCGAAATAAAACGTGGGGGATTTTGGATGTCCAGTCTGTACGACTCCGCTAAGGCGATGCTGAAGCATCGTTGTGCGGAGGCGGACGGTCAACAGGCGAAACTGGACCTGTCCGGAGTTTTACCCAACCCTGTCACGTGCATTTTATCGCGTCCACAGGACACTGGGACGCTGCATCCTGACAGAGTTTTTCGAGACCCACAGGAGGCGACTCCGCGTTGACAACGGCCTTGTTCTCCTTGTCCATCTCGAAATAATCCGGACACAGCTCCGCGCAAAGTCCGCAGCCTACGCATGCCTCCCTGTCGATGATCACTTTCATAACACCCCCCTTATATTAAAATCCAGACTCCAAATTTCAAATCGCAAAAAAAATTCCAATAATCAAATCAAACAAGAACATGCCTTGCGGCATTGACTACCAACAAGAGCAATTTGAAATTCGTTCGTAGTTAAGCACGCAAGGGCTGTTCTTTTTCATTCTTTGCTTGATTTGCTTTTTCTGGAGTCTGGAATTTCCATATTCAGTCTCCTGTGAAATTCCTGAAGAATTCCCGGATCGCCTGGACAGCATCGGTTGAGTCATCTCCATATGCGAGCACGGTGAATTCCGTTTTCGGACTTATCTGAAGCATCATCAGTTCGAGGATGCTCTTTCCATTTGCCCGCACGTCATTGCATTCGATGAAGACTTCCGACTGGAACTGGCTTGCAATCTGAACAACTTTCGCCATCGGACGCAGATGGAAACCATTTGCATCATCGAGATTCATCTGAATCTTGCTGGATGACAGATTCACATCCGTGTTCATATGCCGCCCCTTCCGTTGCTATTATTTTTGATTTAATTAATTTTAATGCGGGAAGGACGCATGCTCAATAAGTAATAACCCTACCTTGTGGTAGGGAAAACCCTACCGGAATCCTTGTTGAAAACTCTTGGAACAGACTGTCTAATAACGGAGAAAGCTTTTATGCAAACATGGAGGCTGGAAATGTTCCGTGATCGGATGCATGCAGGAAAAAAACTGGCGGAAGCCCTTTCCGAATACAGGAACGGGAACGCCATCGTACTGGCCATTCCCCGCGGCGGGGTTGAAGTAGGATTCGAGGTGGCCCGGAAATTGAATGCGGAATTCTCGATCATAGTCTCACGGAAGCTTCCATTCGTAGACGAACCGGAATCAGGCTTTGGCGCCATAGCCGAGGACGGCAGCATATTCATGCTGGATGACACCTACAACATCTACTCGAAGGAAGTGGTCGGGGAAATAATAAGGGAACAGAAAAAGGAGACGGCCAGGAGGGTCGACGTCCTGAGAGGCGGCAAGCCACTGCCAGAAATCAAAGGCAGGACCGTGATCATAGTCGATGACGGAATTGCAATGGGCTCCACGATGAAAGCTGCAATAATGCTATGCCGGAAGGCGAAGGCGAAAAGGATCATCGCAGCGGCACCAGTTACAAGCCTTATGAGGCTTATTGAATTGTCCCATATCGCCGATCAGGCGGTTGCCGTAGAGACACCTGACAACTTCTGCGCCGTAGCATCATCATATGAGAACTGGTATGACGTCAATGACTACGAAGTGATTGATCTTATGGAGGCATGGGAGGATCTGAGGAGGGAGCAGTTTTGAGCTGCTGCCGGAAAAGGCGTTGTACAAGATGCGTCTGAACGGAGTTGAAATAGTGGAAAGGCTGTGGAAACCGTCCGCCCATGGCTGTTTGATATGCACCGGATGTATGATAACTTACTACCATGCTATGTCCTAACAAACAGGAGAAACATCATGGGTGGAGAAATAAAATGGGAGCCCGACCTTGAGACCGGCATAAAAATCATCGATCGCCAGCACAAGGAGTTCTTCAAACTTGTAAACGCACTGCTGAACAATTCCATGGGCTCCAAGAACAAAGATTTCGTGCTCAAAGCCTTCAATTTCCTCAACTTCTATATAATCGAGCATTTCGGGATGGAGGAATCCCTGATGACAGAAAACAAATACACGTCATTGAGGGAGCACATGGGCCTCCACAGGTATTTCAGGATTGAACTCGAGAAGCTTGAGGCGCAGCTCAAAGGCAATCACTTCGATGAAGTTACAATCAGGCTGAACTATCTGATGGTAAACTGGTTTGTGAACCACATCAAGGTACAGGACAAGAAGCTGGCTAAATTCCTCCAGGAGGAAATGAAAATCAATAAAAGCCTGTCCGGCAGGATTGCCTCCCTGATGAAGAAATTCTTCGGCAAATAGCATCATCCCTGGAACTTCGAGTTCATGAGCTTCGCCCCTATCAGCCCGAGAAGGAACGTGCAGACGAAGCAGCCGGAAATGACGAACAGCATCCCCGCCAGCGTCTTCGTGGAAACTGCCATGGTGACCGCCATGTATGCGTTTACCGTGGACAGCACCAGAAAAAAACCTCCTATGTAGATTTTCTTCACCAGCAGCGGTGTTGTCACCTTCCTGAAACGGGTCCTGCCGTCGAACAGCCCGGCCGCAGCCGCGAGGAACACGGTGAACGGAAGACATAACGAAAGAGTCTTCAGCGTCGGGACAAGCAGTCCTTCCCGTCCGTCCGGCATCAGGAGGCACAGTGCTGAAAGCACAAGCATAGTGAAGGTGAACGCCTGTGGAAAATGCACGAGGATCGGATGGATGTCGAGAAAGAAGACTACCCTGCGGTAGCGGGAGATCTTCTCCACATAAGGCTCAAACATCTTTGCGGCGACTCCGCAGGCCGGACACTTGTCCTTGAGGGAGTTCCTCCCCATCACATACCCGCAGGCCTTGCAGACGACAAGTTCATTCGGAACGATCAATTCCATAAGATTCATAATGGCACCTCGCTTTTTACCTTTTTGTCTTTCCGGCTGAATATTGCATATACCGAAAAAACATAGAAGAGTATTGAAACCATGCCGAAAAGCGCCGACAGTACAATTACTCTCAGCGTGCTCAGCGGCGCCGAACTGTCATATATCGTCATCATGGCACCCCCACCCTGGACAGGATTCGCAATGTTGGGGAAGATTGAACCTGCCATGACAACCCATATTCCGCCCATGCCCAGCGTTGAAAAGGCGAACATGTGCCTTTCAAATTTCGAACCTATGGCAAAGCGGCATGACAGCGCGCCTGCAACCGTCATCGCCGCACCGGCAAGGACCATCGGCCTTCCGACTATTTGCGGACTTTTCAGATACAGGAAGAATATTCCTGCCAGGTATAGGACAATGAAGACCGGGAACATCCTCTTTGCCAGCTTCATCAGGCGCTCCCTCAAGGCCCCCTCGCTCTTCCGGGTCAGATATGAGATGCTGTGCAGGAGCATCATCAGGAGCCATGCTGTCGCAAATATCAGGGGCAATGGCCGGATTATGTCCCCGGCACCTATCCGGAACACTCCTCCTTCGCCTGCTGGAATTCCGGAGATCATGACACCGAGGAAAAGAATTCCCAGAAAAGAGGCCAGGAAGCTGCAACCGGAGAATATCCAGATGCTGGTCTTCGAAACGTGTTTGCCTGAATAATATGCGAACTCCAGGGAAATAGCCCTGCAGACGAAGAGGATTATGATGAAGAGGAATGGCAGATAGAAGGACGGCAGCAGGCTCGCGTACGCCTGGGGGAAGGCCCCGAAGAGCGTGGAAACAGCGATGACAAGCCAGACTTCATTGCCATCCCAGAACGGCGCAATGTGACCCAGCAGCGCCCTCTTCTCCTCGTCGTTCTCCGTCACAAATCCGATCAGCACGCCAAGTCCGAGGTCGAAGCCGTCCAGTATGGAGTACATGAACATCATGAATATCAGGCAGGCGAATGCCGATATCTGCCATAAGGCGATATCATCCATCTGCCACCTCCTTTCCTCCGGAACCGGCCGGCCCCTTCTTCACGGCGGCGGTGAAATGTTTCAGGAAGAGATAGCTCAGCAGGCAGTACAACAGGACGATGAACGAAAGTGAAACCACGGCTTGTACCGCAGGGATGCTCGTGGTGGACGCCTGGTCGGTCCTCAGGAGGCCGTAGATTATCCATGGCTGCCTTCCCATTTCAGTCCCGATCCAGCCAAGCTCGTTCGCAAGATATGGCAGAGGGATCGCAAACATGAGCACGCGCAAATACCACCGCTGCTCGACCAGCTTCCTCTTCATCTGGAGGTATCCTCCGACAACGGCTATGGCTATCATGGCGGCTCCAAGCATCACCATCAGATGGAACGTCGTGAAAATCACATTTACAGGAGGCCAGGTGTCCTTCGGGTATTCTTCAAGGCCCTTCACCTCGGCAGTGAAGCTGCCTGTCTCAAGAAAACTGAGCATGTACGGAATACCTATGGCGAAATGTATCTTCTCGTTCCCGGAGTCCGGAATCCCGAAGGCGTAGAGCGGCGCGCCTTTGACAGTATGGAATATGCCCTCGTAGGCTGCATCCTTCTCTGGATTGTGTTCAAGTACCTTCATGATGTGCACATGGCCGAGTCCGGCCTGCAGGATCGTGAACACCATCATCAGGGGGATGCTGAGCCTGAGAAGCCTGCGGAACAGTTTCACGTCTCTGTTCCCCAGGAGGTGGAACGCCGATATCCCCGCGACCAGCACGCTGCCCGTTATCCATGCGCCGATGGTCACATGCACAAACCTGATGATGGCCGTAGGATTGAGGACGGCGTCGAACAGGCTCGTGAGCACGACCTTGCCGTTCTCAAGCGCGTAGCCGGCAGGCGTCTGCATCCATGAATTCGCCGATACGATCCAGAATCCGGAAAGGTGCGACCCGATAAAAACCATGAGCGCCGAGGACCAGTACAGTTCCCTGGAAACTTTGTTCCTGGCAAATATGAGCACTCCGATCGATACAGCCTCGAGTGAAAACGCGTTGATGCTTTCAACGACAAGGTGGATTCCAAACACAGGCCCGGCAAACGTCGAGAAGCGCGACCAGTTCGCACCAAACGCAAAAGGCATCATGAACCCAGTCGTCACACCAAACACGAAAACGACCGCGAGGAGTTTTATGAGGAAGTCGGACAACCTCCTGAAATCATCGTCCTTCCTGTAGTAGTATAGCGACTCCAGCAGCAGGATGTAGAATGCCAGTCCGAGCGTCGTCAGGGCGAAGAGATAATGGAACCCTATCGTGACCCCGAACTGGATCCTGGACAATGTCGTGAAATCCATACCGACTCCCGAGAATTTACTTGATTGCGCCAATTGCATGGTTGGCGAAGGTAGGGCGACTCTCTGAGTTTACCCCGATTCCAGAGACATCGGGGAGAGCGCCGCCTGAAAAACGGACGGTTCGGAGAACCGTCCCTACCTTAGATTCGACAATTTTGCAATTGCCTTGATTGAGGAATATACGGCGGTACAACAGCTTTGTCAAAAGCATCCATGCCGCTGCGAGAGATAAAACAGGAGGCAGAACAGGTTCATTCCAGTCGCGCTGATCACATTGAAGCGCATGGCATGGCCGTAGTCGGCCTTGCCGTTGTCCTCCAGGCATGACATGAACCATTTTGCGAAATACGCAGCTGACGGCATCAGCAGGAGGATTAGGGCAGTCGCTGTTTTCGCCTCGTAATAACTGCCGAAGAAGATGCAGAATAGAACCGATGCCGCAAGCAGCGCAAGTCCTGAAAAAATGAATGTGCCCCTCGTTCCAAGAAGCATGCTCATGGTAACGTCGCCGCGCCTTCTGTCCTCGGCATGCTGGTAGATCTGGGTGGTAGGGTAAAACCCCATAAGAAAAATGGTGACAATCCCGGCGGCAAGCAGTAGCTTTACTGGAGGAGCATGGAATCCGCCGCCGGGCTGTATTGCGGAATTCGCAGCCAGGAAGATGAATCCTCCCTGTACCAGCGATGTCCCGAGCCAGCTGGACACAGGTCTCCGTTTCAACCTGGTCTTGTCGAAGCTGTAGAGCTTGGAACAGACCCCGTAGAAGAACATTGCCGCGGCGAACTGCCATGAGATGAGGAATCCGGCGATCACCGCGGCTGCGTCGAAAGACAGTGAGACCATGAGAAGATCCTTCTCGACCACCGGCGGGTTCTCCAGGCATCCGATGCTTGACGTATCTCTGTCATACAGGGAATTGAAGGCATTGCTTGCGGGATAAAGGAGAAGGTGGATTACGGCGAAGGAAATGGTGAAGTTCATCCAGTCCACCTTGTCGGCCAGGCATGCCGCCAGCAGGAATACCGGCATGAGGAAATATGAGAACGGTATTCTCAGGTGTAAGAAAGTAGATCTTGTCATCTGCCGGGGCCTTCCATGTTTGAAAAGTAATATGATGTCGGTAGGCTCTTTAGACAATCAATGAAGGAATTTATCTTTAGGAACAGGTGTAATGAGCAACTATGGAAACTGAGCGCATTGTTTGTAGTTAAGCCATTATTGGCTGTGTATTTCGGAAAAGGAACACGCAATAAATATTTTGTTTTTTGACAAACAAGGACAAGGAGGCATTTACCAATGAAATTCAACGGCGTGAACCATCTTGCAATGGCGACAGGCGACATGGATGCGACAATAAAATTCTGGCGCGATCTTCTCGGAATGCGTCTCATTGCAGGCCTGGGCGGGCCGGGATACCGACATTACTTCTTCGAGATAAGTCCAAAGGACACAATAGCCTTCTTCGAATGGTCCGGCATCAAACCGGTGTCTCCGAAGGAGCACGGCGAACCGGTCAGAGGACCATTCGTCTTCGACCATGTCTCCTTCGGCATGGATTCCGAAGACGAGCTCTGGGAGCTGAAGGACAAGCTCGATGCCGCCGGATTCAATCCCTCTGACGTCATAGACCATGGGTTCATACATTCCATCTACGCGTATGATCCGAATGGAATGCCAATAGAATTCAGCTGCAATGTCAGGGGGATGGATGTCCATGCTAAACCTACGATGGCTGACATAAGCCCCACACCGCTGGCGCTCGAAGGATCAAAACCCCAGCCCGGACGCTGGCCTGCCGTTATAAAGGCGACTCCTGTTTCAGACCGCCATGTCTTCAAGGGCGCCGGCAGCGAAATCTTCCATGGGATGATTGAGGAGTAGCACCAATTGTGCAGTTGATACTCCTTTCCGAGGATTTGTGCATCAAGTAGGTACGTGCCCTGGTCGCCTGCGTAGCCTGTCGGACTTAAAAATGAGTTCAAGAATGGCTGTATTTGTTCGTAGTAGCGCATGTTTGCGCGTTCTTTGTTTTCCCGAAGGAGGAGCGCCGGTCTCCAGACCAGCTTATTGCCGACCTGGAGATCGGCGTTCCTTTAATCTTAAGAATGGGACAGGTTCAACCCCTATCTTCTATACGTATTTTGGAATGCCAGAAGTTGATGTGTGTTGCCTGTCCCGGCCGGGACAGGATGAAAATAGGCAGGGGCTTCAGCCCCTGTTGAATGGATTATATGTAATTAGGCGTGCCGCAGGTACGCCGTGAAAACCGTAAAACCGAGATATTGACATCGCGTACCTATGGCACGCGAACACAACTACGGCAATAAACAGGGGCTGAAGCCCCTGCCTATTTCCATTTCGTCCCTCCGGGACTGAAGCCAGCAGGAATGTTTCTTATATGCAAAAATGCTTATAGTAGACAGGCTAAAGCCCGTCCCTGCTTTAAGAACACTCGAACACGATCTGGGACTTGATGCCACTTGTTTTCAGGAGGGAATATAAGTATAGTTGGACAATGGAGAACGACGTAAATGGGAAATCCTGACATCAAATTCTCGCTCGCAGCGAACTATGATCCGGAAATTGTTCCGGAGCTGGCGCATTGCTCTGTCGAGGAGGTATACGGGAAATTTCCAGCCGACGGAGTAAGCGGCGGCAGGCCGCGCTACATGTCCAGCCCGGTGTCAGGGAAGGCTCTGCGGAACTATGTCGGACTTCTCTCCAGGCACGGGATCGCATTCAACTACCTGCTGAACGGTTCCTGCATGGGCAACCGCGAATGGACACGCGCCTGGCAGAAGAACCTGATGAAGCTGCTGGACAGTCTCGGCGGCATGGGAATCAAACGGCTTACCATATCCACTCCATATCTGCTTGAACTCGTCAAAAAAAGATTTCCTGAATTCAAGGTGAAGGTCGGAATCTATGCGCAGGTCGATACTCCTGAACGCGCCAGGTTCTGGGAGGAGCTCGGAGCCGACGGTATCACGCTGGAAAGCTTTTCCATCAACCGGGATTTCCGCCGCCTGCGCGGGATCCGCAAGGCCGTCCGCTGCGAACTCCAGCTGATCGCGAACCATCTCTGCCTGCCGAACTGTCCTATGCAGCCATACCACCAGAACGGTTTCGCCCACGCATCGGATGAGCCTGGCACCCTTTTCATAGACTACTGCTTCCTGCGATGTTCGCGGAAACGCCTGGAGGATCCGTCCCTCTTCATAAAGTCCGGATGGATACGTCCTGAAGATCTGGGATCATATGCCGAAATCGGATACACCAGGTTCAAGCTCCTCGAACGCGGCATCCCCTCCTCCGAACTGCTGAAACGCGCAAAGGCGTATTCCGAAGGCCGCTCAGTGGAAAACCTCGCCGAACTCCTGCTCTCGCACGGCTTCCGCGAACCCCAGCAGAAGGAAAGCTTCTGGGCGCTGCGGAATTTCTTCAAGCCCCTTCAGGCAAGTCCGTCAAAACTCAAGCCACTCCTCGATCTCGCCCGCCAGCAGGGAATGCTCTTTCCTCTAAAGGAGAATCCCGTCAGGATAGATTCACGCATGATTCCTGAGAATTTCCTGGACGCATTCAAGGACAAGGACTGCATATCCCTTGACTGCGCTGAATGCGGATATTGTGCGAAGATCGCGGAAAAGGCCGTGGTCGTCTCCCCTGAATTCCGCAGGGAATCCCTGTCGCGCTTCTCGGAACTTGAAAAGAATCTGGCGGAAGGAAAATTCTGGAATGCTTGAAACACGTTCAACTGAACCCGAATATCTCGACAGCGCGGACTGCGACCCCGAGCTTGCAAACGAAAGCTATCGCTTCATGGAAAAGGTGAACCGCCATTTCGGAGGAATATCCAACGTGCGCCGGTTCATCGAGAGTGAAATTAAAAAAATCGGTCCAGGTTCAACTTTGAGGGTGCTCGACATCGGCTCGGGAAACTGCGACATTCCAATCGCCATCTGCCGCTGGGCGGAATCAAAGGGGTTCAACGTGCATTTCACATGCCTGGAGATCTTTGACCCTGCGCTCGCGCTGGCCAAGCGGAATATTGAATCCGCCGGGATCAGATCGATCGATATACTGCGGGAGGATGTATTCAAACATCATCCTGCGGAACCATACGACTGCGCGGTGTCGTCAATGTGTTTCCACCATTTCAAAGACGGGGACATCCTCAGGCTTGTCGGAATTCTCCGCGGCAGCGTAAAAGGCGGCATCCTGATAAATGATCTAAGGAGATCGCATTTCGCCTGGCTGGGGGCGTTCATACTGACACGATTCTCGCATCCCGGTGTGAGGCACGATGCGATGCAGTCGGTGAAGCGCGGATTCAAAGTCTGCGAACTTCGCAGACTGCTTTTGAAGGATGAAAACAACTCGGTCAAAGTGCGACGTGCCTGGTTTTTCCGGGTCAATGCAGTAGTCCGGTCTGAAAACACGAGCCAATTTCAAAACACAAGAAATGGTCATGGCAAGCATGACCCTCCATCCGCCTAGACGGATAATAATGGAGGGACGCGCTTGCCGCGTCCGGAGTTTTAAAATCAGCTAACATAAAGGAAACTCAAGAAAATTCAGAGGGCACCGGGACTCCTTAAGGAACGCCACCAACCTGGTGGCATAGTATTTAAATGGAAAGAAGAAAGATGCCGGCAGGTTGCCAGCGTTCCGTAAATATAAATTTCCATACGGTTAATATAAAGGATCTGAAATGAATTTCTCAATCATAGGAATCGGCACAGCCGTCCCGCCGATGTACATAACACAGGCGGAGCTGCTGGAGCATTTCAGGAATAATTTCATCTTGAAACCGGAAGAGGAGGATTTGTACAGGCGTCTTCTTACGAATGGCCTGATCAGGGGCCGACATGTCGGGATCGGACAGAGAAGCGAATTGGTCAGCACGGATCCTGAGGAACTCATTGCACGCTTCCAGAAATACGGAGTGTCGACGGCAGTTGAAGCCGCACGCAAGGCGATGGCCGATGCAAAGGTCAAGCCTAAGGACATAAAGGGCCTCGTAGTCAACACCTGCACCGGATATCTGTGCCCGGGACTGTCATCATATATCTCACAGGAACTCCGCCTTAGCCGGAACATAAGCATTATGGACATCATGGGGATGGGCTGCGGTTCCGCGATCCCGAACCTTGAATGCGCCTGCGGAATGATATCCAGGTCGGGGACCGGACCTGTGCTGAGCATCGCGGTTGAAATATGTTCGGCGACATTTTTCCCGAGCCACGAACCTGAACTGATCGTCAGCAACTGCATTTTCGGAGATGGAGCCGCTGCCGCCGTCATTGATTCTACCGGGAAACGCAATGGATACGCCCGGATACTCGATTTCGCTTCCGGCAATTATCCTGAATACAGGGAGGAGCTCCGCTACAGGAACAAGAAGGGTCTACTCCGCAATTATCTGAGCCGACGAGTGCCTGTCATAGGAGCAAAGACAGGATCCGAAGTCGTATCCAAGCTGCTTGCCAGAAATAAAATTTCCAAAAATGATATTGCCTGGTGGGCGGTGCATCCCGGAGGCTCCCAGGTACTGGCGCAGATCGGAAAGAAGATGAAACTCGACAGGAAAGACCTGGCATTCTCGTATGATGTCTTTGAAAACTTCGGCAACATGTCTTCGCCGTCAGTTCTTTTCGTACTGGAAAAAATCCTTGAGGATGGCCGTCCAGAATCAGGTCAGAAAGGAATCCTGCTGTCGTTCGGCGCCGGGTTCACTGCATTCGCCGCGCTGCTGGAATTCTGAAACCGACAGGATGACGGATGGATTGTTGGACGAGTTGATTTCAAAACTACATAAAACGCTTGTTGGCAAGATTAGCCCGTTGGTGTTCAAACCCTGGTCGCCTTCGGCGCCGCCAGAGGAGCCTGACGGACTTGAGGTTATTCGCTTGTAGTAGCGCATGTTTGCGCGTTCTTAACGGAATCTTAAAATACTGAAGTACGCGCAAACATGCGCTACTACGAACAAATTCAGCCATTTCCGAACTCATTTCTAAGTCCGACAGGCTCCAGAGGCGGGTGAACTTTAGTTTGTTCTTCTCTTATCTTAGCGACATTTTGGCCTGAAGCCAAAGAAAGTATGCAGCATCCAGGATTCCACTATTTTGTGACAAGCTTGAAACTGCTTATCCATAAAAGAGTGATCTTGTCGGCCTTGCTTGGAAGAGCTCCTACCAGAATTGAGACGAAAGTCGCAGGCCCATGCCATTTGCCGTCGGCCGCACCGCCCCAGCTCTCATATTTCGAGACGGCCTGCGCCGCCGGCGAATTCCTGTCGGCCAGATATGCGCCAATCTGGAAATTGACCTTCTGCCAGTCGGAAGAATCCTTGAGCTTGAGATTGATCTGGTGGCACTGCCCGCTGGTGTCCCCAACCCTCATGCATAGGTTCGTGGAGCCGGGATATTTCAACTCCGCTTTAATTTCACTTATATCTACATTCTTCAGCTGGTGGAGCGCCTGGACATAGGCTCCGCCGTTGGAGAAGTTGCCCTCCAGCTTCAGGCTGTTCCTCTCCTGCTTGTCAATGCTGATCTTGCCAGTTGCTCCAGGAAATTCCTGGCCGTTGTCAAATGTCCATCCGTAATTGTCAACTGACTTGTCGACCAGCAAATCCTTCTCAGGACCTTTCTGTTCCGGCTTTGTTTCCTGCTTCACAGCGGCCTGAGGAGGCGGCGGCGGGGCTTCGGCCTTCTGCGTAGCTCCGGAAACCTGGATGTCCGGACCCGTGGCAGACGCCTTCATGTCGTCGATGTTTCCTGTAGGGGAAATAAAGACCATGACCTGGACAGACTCGAGGTTGTCCTTGTCGGGCATGTCAAACTTGAAAATGAAATCGCCGTCGGCCTTTGCAGGCTGCGCAGGAGCAGAAGCGTAGAGACCGGCGGAAACTCTTCCATTTGTGCGGCAGTAGAGATTGGCGCCGACCTGGGTTGGCTCCTTGATTCTTTCCGAAATACTGGCTTTGACTTCGAATGCCTGGCCGATGCTGGTTTTATCGGGCATGGTGAGAGTGCACCATTTTTCAGGCTTGGCGGTTTTCATCCCCGGAGATTTGACCGCAGCTTCCTGGACAGGCTTGTCGGCGGCAACGGCCGGCCCGTCGGGCTTCTTATCCTCTTCGGGTTTTGCGGCAACGGCTTCAGCTTTCCCGGGTTCGACGCCCAGCATTCCTTCAGGAGGTATTTTCGAGGGCGGTGTGAAGGAGTTTCCAGGTTTCACGAAGGGAATGTTCACTTCCTCGGCCTTGACCTTGTTGAGCATATATGCGAGGCTGTAGGCGAGTTTCTCGTTGAATGCCGGAAGCTGCACCTTGAAGAGCAATGTGTAGAGCTTGTCCGGCTTGGTGGAATCATACTCCCATTTCTGGTAGTCGTAGTCGCCGTCGCCTTCGCGGATTCCAATGCACTTGAACTCGTCCTTCCTCCTGTTCAACAGGACATAGTCGTAGACGCTGAGGCTTCTGCCAGGATCAGCCTTGATTGTTATGGCGGCATACGCGACGTCCGACGTAATCCTTGAAGCGGGCTCCAGGGGATCAACGTTCTTGATGACTGGGACATCGGCTCCGTCCAGAATTATTTCCGCGGCGAGAACTGTCCCGGAATGGATACGGGCCACATGCATTTTCTTCTTTTCGGAACCTGCATCCTGCGAGAAAAGTGCCGTAGAGACGGTAAACACCAATGACAAACAAAAAGTCTTTAATATTATTTTCATAAGCGGTTAATATAGCATGCATACAGCCTCCATCAACGACGGTATCCCGCGCTGGATTATTGGAATAATGGATTGCTGGATTAATGGATTGTTGCAAATCAAAGAGATATGCAAAAAATATCATCTATGGTTATTCTTGGACTCAAACCCGAGCTGATTTCAAAAATACGAAAAACGGTTGTTGTGGGAAAAACGCTTGTTGGAGTTCACGGCTTCAGCGTGCCTTGGTATTCAACAGGTTACACACGCTAAAGCAGCGCACTCCAACTTTAGAAATCAGCTCAAATGAGGCGATTTTGAAATTGCCTCACCCAATAATCCAGTAATCCAAAAATCCATTAATCCGTCATCCTGTGAGATGACACTGGAGCCGTATCGGAAGTTCGAGGCCGTTGCTCTCAAGCAGCGTCCTGTCGCGCAGTATCTCCTCGGTCCTGCCATCCGCCGCCACCTTTCCAGCTGATATGACGATCACGCGACCGCATGTGTCCCATATGAAATCCAAGTCGTGGGACACGGTTATGCAGGTAGCCTTGAGACTATTGATCAGATGGATCAGCTTCCGGCGGTTCCTGGGATCAAGATCGGAGGTCGGTTCGTCGACGACGATGACGGAAGGCTTCATGGCGAGGATCGTTGCGAATGCCGCAAAGCGCTTCTGTCCCTGGGAAAGATTGAAGGGCGGCTTCAGCCGGAGGCTCCAGATGTCAAGTTCGCGCATCACCTGTTCCGCATCACGCATGGCGGCATCCTTGTCGATTCCGAGGTTCATCGGTCCGAAAAGCACGTCGTCGATTACACGTGGCATGAAAAGCTGGTCCTCGGAATTCTGGAAGACAAGCCCGACTTCCCTCCTGAGTTTCTCAGCGTTCTCCTTCGAGGATTCGATACCGTTTACAATCACCCTGCCCGACTGGGGAAGATGGAACGCATTGAGATGGTTTATCAGGGTCGACTTGCCGGCGCCGTTGGCACCTATGATCCCGACGGAGGCTCCAGCCGGTATATCCAATGACACTTCCTGAAGAGCCTGAGTGCCGTCAGGATATGTGAACGAAAGATTTTCAAATTTGACCATATTCATACCTGTCAAAGTCTTTTTTTACTGTAAAGAACATGCCTTACGGCATTAACTACGAACGAATAAAATCGATCTGGAATTCGTTGGTAGTCAAGCCCGTAAGGGCTGTTCTTTCTTTTCTCTGCTTGATAATTTGAGGTTTATACATTGCCTCGAACTTGGGTTTACACAAGACAGAGGCTCATACTATTTCCTTCGCCTAAACTGCGAACGCTAAATCTTAATCAAGACACAACTAAAGTTGTGAACTCCTACCTGTTTTCTGTCTGTCCTCTGTTTTCTCTCCCCACATTCGACGTTGGATGTTTCCTCCGGAGGAGGATTGGATGTTCGTTTCCCTTAAATTGAAATCCGTACGATCACAAAGGCGATACAGGAGGAAATCACCAGGAGCGCATCAGAGATACCGAAGCTTCTGGCTTCCCTATATGTGAAGGTTCCGCGGAACCCTCTGGCGAGCATTGCCTTATAGACTCTTTCAGAACGCGACACTGAACGGAGCAGGAGCGAACCTATGATCCTCGATACAACGGACAATTCCCTGCCCTTCCTGCCGAAACTGCGGAGTTCGCGGGCCTTGTTGAGGCACTGGGCCTCGTCGGAGAGCAGGAAGGCATATCGGTAGACAAGCATGAGCTGGGTCGTAAACACTTCCGGCACGCCTATCCTGAGAAGCGATTCGCAGATGCTGTTGAAGGAAATCAGTTCGACAAGCGTCAGGACGGCCGCCACTGAAACCAGCCCCTTGAGAATTATTACGGAAGCCGAGATCATGCCTGCATTCACAGGCAGTCCGAATATCTCGCAGACCGGACGCGTGTCGATGAAAGGGTTTGCGGCGGCGACAAGGAGGATGAAAGGTGAAAGCATGAGCACCCTCCTGAGGATTTTCAGTGCGGGCAGATGGCATGCCATGATTATGAAAAACGGGAACGCGGCGAATGCAATCGCGGTGCCGACGGCGAATTTCGGAACAGACACCATGAACACGACGAAAACGAACCATACGACAAGAAGCGCCCTGCCGTCAAAGACGGGAAGCGACGATGGACTGCTGTCCTCAAGCAGCGCCTGCCTGCGGATATCCTCCAGCACCTGTACCTTCTGTTCAAGCATCGACGGGCCTCCTCCTCCAGCGGTTCCGCAGTGTGGCGCCGGCAAGGCCGGCAAGCGAGAAGACCATGAGCCCGCCGACCACTCCCGCCACCGAAGTCCCGATGTTCGCCGGGATGAAGGATGCCCTGCCCTCATCGCCCACGGAGGAGCTTTTGAACGCATAGTCAGGCAGGAAGGCAAGCTTGTCCTGCACGGACGCGAGAAAGCCTTCGAAACTGTTCCCCGGACCTTCAAGCTCCTCCTTGCCGGTCACCTTGGTTATCGACCATTCAAGGCCGTCTGGATTTGACGATGCGAAACTGGAGATGACGCCGCCGGTGATGAGCGCCGCTATTGCGAAAACCGCAAGGACATGCCTTGAAGGATGAAGTCTTTCCGGGCTGGAAGGTAGAATATCAGGCTGGGCCTGCATTACGAACGAGATCACAAGAAATGACACCACGCCCTCGACAATGCCTATCGCCAGGTGGATCGGAAGCATGAACAGGAGAAAGGAGGTGAAACTGAGGTCTGAAATGCCGGACATAGTAGTTTGGACAACCACGGAGAACGCTCCCATGAGGAGTCCGGCAACTGCGCCTGCCATGCATCCGGCGGCGAGCCTGGATCTGCCGTCCCCTGCCCCGGCTATCACCCTATATATATATGGATATGCTATGAAGGCAGGGAAGAACGCGAGATTGAAGATATTGCACCCGAGGGCGAGCAGACCGCCGTCGGCAAAGAACAGGCATTGTATGACAAGCACTGAAGCAAGTGTTATGAACGCCCGGTATGGACCGAGAAGGGCAGCCAGTATCAGGCCTCCACCGAGGTGGCCGCTCGATCCTGTTCCCGGGATTGTGAAGTTGATCATCTGGGCGGCAAAGATGAAGGCGCCGGCGACACCCATGAGGGCGGTCTTGGAATTGTCGTTTTCGGCGGATATCTTCCGTGCGGAATATGCGACCAGCCCGCCTGCTGCGAGCCAGAACGCCCCGCCTACCGCGGGTGAAAGCAATGCGTCGGACATGTGCATCTTTTATTCTCCTTTAATCGCATAGAATAGCATGTTTTACAAATTCGTGCCACCAGCCCCTGTGCTTTTCCATGAAAATCATCTGGGCGGATGCATGAAGTAGCACTAAAGCTTAAAACGTGCCATCTCCTACGGCGGAGATGCTGAGGCTGACGTGCTTGACGCCGACAAGGGACTGGAGGCTGTTGGAAAGCTGCTCGATCTCATCGGCCTTCCCCTTGGCGGCGATGATTTCGAGGCATTCGTGGTGCGTGAGATGGATATGCTGCGTGGAAATTATAAGTTCCTGGAAGTCGTGCTGGATGTCGAGCATCTTGCTGACAAGCTCGCGCTTGTGGTGGTTGTAGTTCATGACGATCACGCCTGCCACGATACCGCCTTCCTTCCACTGCTTCTTCACCAGTTCGCTGCGGATCAGATCGCGGATCGCCTCGGATCTGTTCTTGTAGTTCTGCCTCTTGATATGCCTGTCGAAAGCGTCTATCAGGGGTTTTTCAAGGGAAACTCCGAAACGGTAGAGCTTGCTCATAAATCTAACCTGTAGGTTATATTTATTTCTTCCTGAAAGTTATTCTTCCTTTGGAAAGGTCGTATGGGGACATCTCCATCGTCACCTGGTCCCCCGGAAGTATGCGGATGAAATTAAGGCGCATCTTTCCGCTGATGTGCGCAAGAACTATGTGACCGCCCTCAATCTGCACCTTGAACATCGTGTTGGGCAGCAGTTCCTTCACAACACCTTCAACTGTAATTAAATCTACTTTAGCCAAGTTAAAATCTCCGGTTTGGATTCTGTTATCAATACCATATGCTCGAAATGGGCTGACAATTTACCATCACTTGTGCGAACTGTCCAGCCGTCGGACTCAGTTATTACCTTGGAAGTTCCAAGATTGAGCATTGGTTCTATCGCCAGCACCATCCCGGGACGCAGCTGCGGCCCCCTGTTAAACGACACGTAGTTAGGTATTTCCGGCGGATCATGAAGGGTCTTGCCGCAGCCATGTCCGCAGTATTCCCTGACAATCCCCAGTTTTGCGGATTTCGCGACTTTTTCTACAGCCGCACTGATATTCTTGACATAATTGCCCGCCACAGCCGCCTTCATCCCCTCTTCCAGGGCTCTCCTGGTGTTGTTCAAAAGACGCAGGGTGTCGGGATCATTCGTTCCCCCAAGGACAAAACTTACTGCCGTGTCGCCGATGTATCCGCCTATGTTCACACCTATGTCGAGGCTGACGAGATCCCCGTTGTTCACGAACCTGTCGGGCCTGCCTATCCCATGGACGACCTCGTCGTTCACGGAAATGCAGATCTGCCCGGGATATCCCCTGTAGCCGAGAAAGGCGCTGACACCGCCGATAGAATGAATGAGGGCGGCGGCGATGTTGTCGATCTCCTTCGTGCTCATTCCGGGCCTGACCATGGCAGGAAGCTGGTCCCGGACACGGGCGGCGGCTTCCGAGGCCCTGCGAATTCCGCAGATATCCTCTCCCTGGTATATTACATAGTCCTTTTTGTCAGACATCAAGCCAATCCTTCAGAAATATCCAATTTCCAACAAGGAATTTCCAATTTCCAACGAAATACAATCCTGGGTTCCCAGTCTTTTACTTCGTCATTGGTTATTCCTTGTTCATTATTGGATATTCAATTTATTATTATGAAAGCACCTTTATGAGCTCGGGATACGACTTGTCCTTGGACAGGGCCGCATTGATCGTGGCGAGCATCTTCTTATTCTTATAGTAGGGAACAAGAGGGGCTGTCTGTTCATTGTAGATCAGGAGGCGGTCCTTTGCCGTCTCGAGCGAATCATCAGGCCTCTGGTAAAGCTCGATGCCGCACTTGTCGCATATGCCCTTTTTCGCAGGCGCGCTGAAAATGGTATTGTAGATGGTGTTGCACTGCTTGCATACAAGACGGGCTGTAAGCCTCTTGATGAGAAGATCTTCAGCAGCCTCGAAATAAACGACCCCGTCAAGCTTCCTGCCAATCTTCGTCAGGGCCTTTTCAAGGAGGTCGGCCTGGTTCACAGTCCTGGGAAAGCCGTCAAGCACGAAACCGTTCTGGCAGTCGTTATCGAGAAGCCTCTTTGCGACCATGTCCGCTACGAGGTCGTCGGGGACGAGTCCGCCGGACGTGACATATGAGTTGGCCTTCTTTCCGAGTTCGGAGCCTTTCTTGATCTCGCTCCTGAGGATGTCGCCTGTGGAAATATGGGCGAGTTTCTTTTCCTTGCACAGCTCCTGGGCAAGTGTTCCTTTTCCAGCTCCTGGGGCTCCGAGAAATACCAGATTGCGTTTCTTGATCACGACAGACCTCCCGTCAATTATTTAAGAGTTTAAATTTACGATTGAAAAAACCCCCTAATCTACCGCGCCCTTTGATTTCTTCAATCCATGGAAGCTCTGTTTCATCATCTACACTCCTATTGATTTCCACCAATCATCATCTAAATTATACCTTTTGCACTTGGATAATTACGGGGGTTCAATGGCCGATACTGGAAAAACTGGGACTGACAGCGTGAAGCGGAATGTATATCTGCTCGCCCTGAGCGCAATCGGTATCGTCTACGGGGATATCGGAACCAGCCCCCTTTATGCATTCAGGGAATGTTTCGCGGGAACCCACGGCGTGCCCGCATCCCCGGATAACATCCTTGGGATCCTTTCACTCATATTCTGGTCCCTCATACTCATAATCTCCGTGAAATACCTGATGTTCCTCCTGAACGCCGACAACAAAGGCGAAGGCGGAATACTCGCATTGATGGCATTGGTCCAGCGAGAGAAGAACTATGGCAAGAACTGGACGATAGTCCTGACCATAATCGGGATAATCGGGGCCGCCCTGCTCTACGGAGACGGAATCATCACCCCTTCAATCTCAGTCCTCAGCGCCGTGGAAGGTCTCAACGTGGCGACAGACCGCTTCCAGCCCTACATCATCTACATTTCCCTTGCGATACTCACAGGCCTTTTCCTGGTGCAGCGGAAAGGGACTTCCAAGATAGGCTCCATCTTCGGCCCCGTCCTCCTTGTATGGTTCGCGGTAATCGGCCTCCTCGGTATTGCGGCAATCTTGAGGAGACCCGGCATCATCGGAGCAATCAACCCCGTCCACGCAGTCAATATCTTCCTGGACAACCATTATCAGGGATTCGTAGTCCTTGGAACTGTCGTGCTGGCCATCACCGGCGGTGAAGTCCTTTACGCCGACATGGGACATTTCGGGAAAAAACCTATCAGACAGGGCTGGTTTTTGGTCGTCCTGCCATGCCTTCTTCTGAACTACTTCGGACAGGGCGCATATCTGCTGGACAATCCTACGATGTCGGAAAACCTGTTTTACAGGATCGTACCCGAACTCCTCCTCTATCCGATGGTCGTGCTGGCGACAATCGCAACCATCATCGCGTCGCAGGCCGTCATTTCAGGCGCCTTCTCCCTCACAAGGCAGGCGATCCAGCTTGGATTCAGCCCGCGCCTGCACATAATCCACACATCATCGCTTGAGATCGGACAAGTCTATCTTCCCGCCGTCAACGTCGCGCTTTTCCTGGGCACCTCGGCGCTGATACTGGGCTTCAAGAACTCGGGCAACCTCGCAGGCGCATACGGCGTAGCGGTTTCAGGAACAATGCTGCTGACAACCATACTCGCCCTCTTCATCGCCAGGAAGATCTGGCAGGTGCATCTCGGGATATTAGTGCCCGTCGCAACATTCTTCATCCTTGCGAATTTCGCATTTTTCCTGTCGTGCATCCTGAAGATCAAATACGGCGGATGGATACCGGTGCTCATCGCGGCGGTCGTCTACCTGCTGATGATGACATGGAAGCACAACAGGGCGGTCCTTCGCAAGAGGATGGAGTCGCAGTCGCTGCCGGTCGACATATTCATCACGGACATCCAGGCGAGCAAGCCGCTCAGGGTCTCGGGAACGGCCGTCTTCCTCAGCGGCAATTCATCGGGCATACCAAGGACCCTGCTCCACAATTTCAAACATAACAAGATCCTTCACGACACAACAGTCCTGATGTCGGTGATAAATGAGGACATCCCGTTTGTTCCAAACGACAAGAGGTCCGAAATGACCGAACTGGGCTGCGGCCTCTACCGCATCGTCTTGAAATATGGATTCAGCGAAGATCCGAACATACCGGAAGCATTGAAGAACTTAAGCCATCACAATATCAACTTCGACCCGATGAAGACCACCTTCTTCCTCGGCAGGGAAACCCTCATTGTCACACCCGGAGCATATTTGTCCAGCCTCCAGAAAAGGATATTCTCCTTCATGTCCAAGAATTCATTCGACGCCAGCAAGTTCTACAAGATCCCCCCCGGCCGCGTGATAGAGCTCGGCCTGCAGATCGAAATATAATTTTTCGAACGTATCCGTTTGAAAAATTATTTCCTTTCAAGCGCCCTGCGTCCGATGTCATTTCTGAAGAAGCAGTCCAGCCAGTATATCTCCTTCACGGCCTTGTATGCGTTGTCTATCGCGGCCTTGATATCCGCGCCTTTGGCGGTCACTCCCAGCACGCGTCCGCCGTTGTTCACGACTTTCCCGTCCTTGAGCGCAGTGCCTGCATGGAAGACGACCGCACCTTCATCCTCGGCATCTTCCAGGCCGCTTATCGGGAATCCCTTCTTGTAGGCTTCGGGATAACCGCCTGAAGCCATGACAACACAGACTGCAGGCTCGTCGGTCCATTCGAGAATGACCTCGCTGAGCCTGCCCATCGCAGTCTTGATCATGACATCGGCAAGATCCGATTTCATCCGCATCAGGACAGCCTGGGTCTCAGGATCGCCGAATCTGACATTGAACTCGAGCACTTTGGGACCGGCTGCCGTAACCATCACTCCGGCATATATGATTCCGCGGTAATAAAGCTTGTCGGTCTGTATCCCCTTCAGGAATCTTTTCAGCACCTTCTCGTCGATCTCCTTGAACAGGTCCGGTGTGACAACCGGCGCGGGAGAATAAGCGCCCATGCCTCCGGTGTTCGGACCGGTATCCCTTTCGCCAGCCCTCTTGTGATCCTGCGACGTTGCGAGCGGGATTATCGTGTTTCCATCAGTGAGCGCGAGTATCGATGCCTCTTCGCCTATGAGAAGTTCCTCTATCAGCACTTTCCTGCCGGCATCGCCGAAAGATCCACCGAAACACTGGTCCAGGGCATTGAGCGCATCCTTGAGATTATAGGCCAGGATTACGCCTTTGCCTGCCGCAAGCCCGTCCGCCTTGATGACAATCCCAGGGCAAGGCACAGAAAACTTGTCCTTCAGGTAATGCGTGGCCGGCTCCGCTTCTGTAAATGCCATTGATGAGGCCGTAGGAATTCCATGTTTCATCATGAACATCTTCGCAAAGGACTTGCTGCCTTCGAGCCTGGCTGACGACTTGTCGGGTCCGAAAATTATCAGCCCCTCCTTCCTGAAGGCGTCCACCAGCCCGTCACAGAGAGGGGCCTCGGGGCCTACAACTGTAAGATTTATATGGTTTTCCTTTGCGAACTGCAGAAGCCTGTCAGTCTCATTTATATTTATGTCGAGGCATTCTGCGACTTTCGCAATTCCGACGTTGCCCGGCGCGCAGTAGACCTTCTCGGCCTTCGGGCTCTGGGCGAGCTTCCAGCAGAGCGCATGCTCCCTTCCGCCGCTTCCTATCACAAGAATTCTCATGGAAAACCTCTTAATATGAAATTTTATTTGTCATTTGTGATAAAATACTTCTTTTCCCAAGGAAATACAATTTATTCACACGTTGGAATAGAATTCCACCGGCTGGAGTTCCTTGGAGCTTATCCTGCGCTTGAGCACAAGATGCCTCCTTATTTCAAAACACAGTTCGCATTTGGAAAGATATTCGTCCGCAGGCTGGAATCCATAGTTTGAGACGGCAAATTCAAGGAAGGCGTTTATCCCCCTGTCATACAGCATGTTCAAGATCGGATATTCCCGCATTTCGAGCTGGCTTCCAAGATCATCCACGGCGATCGAAAGCCCTGTGCACAGGCCCGGAATGTAGTTCCCGAAAAGATCCACATGGAAATGCGATATGTCCGCAAGCTCATAGCAGCCTGAATCGTTCGCCTTCAGTATCTCCTCGACCGAACGCCTGTTGAGCTTTCCCGCATAAGTCTTGAGCGCGCGCCCACGCATCGTCAGACCGTATCTCGAAATCAGCTCTATCACATATTTGTCACCGAACCTCTTCTCGTACTCATCCAGCGAATGGGTCTTGTTCTCATCGAAGGAACCGGTCTCCGGCACGAATGACTTGAGCCATGGAAAAATGTTCACGCCCGTGATGCGGCAAGCGTTTATCACGCCCTTTATCTTCTTGAACGGTATGAATTCATTATGGAAGGGACTGACTGAGACCAGAATTGTATCCAGCCCTTCGCTCTTAAGCTTGTCCAGCAGCCCGCAGGCTTCATTCTCGTCCTTGTACCAGGAGGAGTTGGTCTCGACATATTCAACCGAAACTCCAACCTTGCGCGCGACTCTCAGCACCTCGCTCAGCGCTTCCGGCCGAAGGAAAGGTTCGCCGCCGCCGATATGCACGGAAGTGCAGCCGAGAGACTTTACCTTTAAAAGATTCTTCTCCACTTGTGCCTGCTCGATGTACCTTTTCTCCCATTCGGGACCGCACCCGTAAAGACAGTGCCTGCACTTCGACGAGCAGAAATAATTAGTTATCAGCCCGCCCGAATGCAGTTTCGATATGTGTAGGTTTTTCATTATTTTTAAATTACTGAACATCGAACTTCAACTGCAGGTCCTAATTTAAATTTGTCACTTTACACGTCTGCTTGCCACGGCGAAGCCAGTATGCCAGTTTCGCCGAAACTGGCTCGGAGGCGGTTTCGGCGAAACCGCCATACTTAATTCCAACAACTCACCGGTTCTCCGATTCATTGTATTTCCCGACCGCCCTGCTTATAACAGACGACTGGAACCCCCTCGATGCAAGGTACCTGAACATTTTCATCCTTCTTTTCAGCCTGTCGGACTCCCTGGCGAAATGCAGTTTGCGTTTCAGCAGCAGGGCCACTGCACCTTCAAGCTCCTCGTCTTCGGAAACCCGCTCGCTGAGCAGTTCCGACAGAAGCTCATCGCCTATTCCGCGCTTTTTCATCGCAAGCCTGATCCGCCTGACGCCGAATCCCTTCGCCTTGAGCTCCTCGAAATAAGCTCCGGCGAACCTGGCGTCGTCAAGGAACCCGCATGACTTCAGCTTCGAAATGGTCTCATCGATCACTTCCCTTGGAAATTCGCGCTGTCTGAGTTTTGCGGTAAGCTCATGCACGGAATGAGGCCTCCTCGAAAGAAGCCTGCCTGACGTTTCATACGCCTTCTGGAATGGATCCTTGTCGTCCTGTCTCATGTTCTCCTGCTGTTCTTTTTGAATTCCCTGGATATTTTAAGAAATTCTGAAATTTCAGTGTCGGACGGGCGGGTCTGGCGGAATCTCATGTCCATGTATTTCCTCGCCACCTCTGCGAATTTCGCAAGATTCCCGTCGGGAACTGGAAAACTCCCTATCCATTCGTTTATCGTCATGCCGGATTTCCTCGAAATCCCGTACCTCCGCTTCATGAATCTTTCAAGCCTCAGGTATTCGTTCCGGATCACTGCGGTCTTCGGATCCACTTCCGCCCTGAGGATCAGTATCCTGTTCCGCCTGCGCATATAGAAAATGACTACCGCAACTGTCAGGAGGACAAATGCCGGTCCCCTGACAGGATCCCACAGGAAATCCTTTATCGCAATGCCCAGCGCGGAGAATATGTCCACCACCGCCTTTGCGAAATTACCCCTGCGCAGATCGGACAATGCGGACTGGAGCATCTCCTTGAACCTGTCGGTCCAGTTCTCCCAGAACCCCATCTTGGACTCGGCGCTGCCCGGTATCCCGGAAGGCGGGGTGACCTCGACGAGAACCCATGAATTCACTTCCTTGAGATATGCTTCGACCCAGGCGTGGGCGTTGCCAAGCCTGGCGACATAATAGCGCTTTGACGGATGGAGCTCCTCGCAGATGAATCCTGTCACGTATCTTGCCGGAATCCCCTGTTTCCTTAGGAGCATGGTGACGGCGGTGGCGAAAAGTTCGCAGTGCCCGTTCCTGGTGTTCATCATGAAATCCACGACCGGATCCACGCCGGCGGGAGGCTCCTTGATATCGGTTGTGTAGCTGTAATTGTCCGAAAAATATTTCATGATCTTCTGAAGTGCATCGGAAGCGGAAAGTTCCTCATCGGGAATTATGCCGGACAATATCCCTGAGACGTCCTTGGAAATATCTTTCGGGACATTGAGAAGGGTCGTATCGTCCGCATCCGCCGGTTCCTGATATGCGCTGTCCTGCCCGGCCTTAGGACAGAAGGCGGTATACCCGCCGTCCTTCTGCCATTCTTCAGGTATCAGCACTCCATCAGAGGAGAAATTGAGGCGGTCGGCGACCAGATCGAAGCGGTTTGCATTTCCTGGCACCAGCAGCACATCGCTCGAGAAACGCCTTGTCGGATAGATGGTGACATTGTTGTTGGAGGGGTTCTCGCCGCCCTTGTAGAAGAAGCTCTTGATGGCTACGACTCCTTCATACTGGGTGAACGACATTTTCTGGAACGTCTGTTCGGGATTGGTCCATTTGCCGTCACGGTATCTGGTATACGCCCTGCCTCTGAGGTATCCGGGCGCAAACCTCGATTCCGCGCGCAGCACGACCACATTCCTGTTGGCTTCCAGCTGGGGGCTCAGGAGCCGGTTCAGGTTGACCTCCCTGTTGAATACAAAGTAATGCGACTGGGCGTAGCGCCTCATTCCCGCCCTCAGGAAAATATTCTCCAGCCTCCTGAAATCCTCCTCGTATGTCCTGAAAAGCATGTATCCGCTTATTCCGAGGAAAACGGCGAATACGAGTGCAAAGACCAGTACGAACCTCTTCTCCCATCTTCCGGATGCGCTTGTGAAAAGGAGCCGCCTGGGCTGCAGGGCCAGGAGTATGAATATGATTTCGATGATTATCGTCACTGCGAAGATATGGTTGAAATTCCTCGTGTATGAGGCGAAGAAGAGAAGCCCTTCGCTCTGCTGGGTGTTGAGAGTCACATCGCTGCCCAGCATGATCGAGAATATGGAAAATGACGCGGCCACCCCCGTGCTGTATGCGTTGAACTCGAAGAATGTGATGAGCACGGCCATGTAAAGAAGGAACGGGGCCGTGATGTTCGTGGAGAAAATGTCGCCCAGGAGGATGAACCTGTTCTTGTCGACTGGAAACGCAAGATCCAGGATGACCGCCATCACCAGCGAAAGCACGATGCTGTATATCACGGAACGGTCGGTGAACTTCAGGGCACGTCCGAAGATCAAGGAGATCACAAGCCCTACAATACATATTATCAGGACATGCGGCAGGTTCAGCGTGGCCGAAAGCAGGAAAGCCGCAGGCAGCACCATGCCAGCCGCCAGGAAGACGAACAGCCTGTCCTTCTTCAGGACTTTTTTCCCATGACCATTTTGTGTTTCAAACATGTTCACGTTTCCATTTTTCAAAGAAAAACAAATCCAAGAACAGCCCTTGCGGGCTTAACTACGAACGAATTGAAAATTGTTTGTAGTCAATGCCGCAAGGCATGTTCTTTTCCATACTTTGTTTAAAATATTCCATATTATTCATAGTTTATAAAATCCAGTCCTGGATTTTATATATCCTTCACATTCCCAGCCAGTATGTCCGCACAGTTGATGATTACTGCATCATGCGGCGCATTCTGCGGGGCAACCTTGTCGTATACGATGATCGTCTTGACCACGGTTCCGGATTCGGCCAGCTGGCTGACCAGCCGCTCCCTCGTCCCATCCCATTTCAGGAGTATGAGGATCACGCTGCCTATGCTCGCGATCTCGTTGAGGACTTCGGGCCTGAGCGCCCCGAAACATTCCCCGGAACACGGATCTATGCACGCAAGTATGTCGAGGATGTTTTCAAACTGAGCCAGGCTCCGTCCGGTCTTCAGATGGTAGACTTCCGGACCCGCAGCGAAAATATCGACGACGAAATCCCCTTTCAGAAGATGCTCCGAAACCGCAGCAGACAGCGAAAGAGCAGCCTCAAGATCAGTATGGGCATGTTCCTTCATAGTAAAGAAACGTCTTAGGGCACTAGGAACTCTGGCGGACGTGTCGACAATCAGCGCCATCCTGGAAAGATATTCCTCCTGGAATTCGCGTACGACAAGTGCGCCCGTACGGGCCGTGCTCGGCCAGTGTATGTGCCTTGGATTGTCGCCAGTGCGGAATTCGCGGCAGCCTAGGAACTCCATTGACTCGCCTACCTTCGATATCCTCGCGATCGCGTTCCTCTGGTATCTCTGTCCGACAGGCAGCCCAACGGAATTCAGGCTCCTGTAGTCGGGATAGATGAGGAGCCGCTGTATGTCATGCCCGTGCGATGTCCATCTGAAGACCCCGAAAGGGAATGTGGAATCCGCGATAGTCGCAGGAAGATTGTAGACGCCGCGCCTTTCAGATATCAGGAACGTGCTGAGGTTGACCTCGGCGCCGGCCGCGATATATTCCGCGGTCGCAGGATTGTCGGAATGCTTTATCGAAGAACTCGGCGTATGGTTGTCGAGATTGATATTCCACGTCGGAATCGACCTGAGGTTCTTCACATAATAATCCACCCTGACAGGACATCCTGCCCTCACCCTGACAGGAATTTCGCGGCGTATCCTCAAACGGGGCTTCAGGAGGAATCCTATTATGAAGTCGGTTGCGAATATCGCAAGAAGCGAGAAGGCGAGAATCCTGATCGGGTTCTGGAGGAGCGTAAGGCTGTATGAGACTATGAGGAAGCTTATGGCGATGATGATACGTCCAGGCACGGTCAGGAACAAAGTGTAGAATGCGTAGGCCCAGGCGACAAGGAGGAGCGTCGGCGACCGGTAGGAGGAATTCCTCACATACGACGGCAGCTCGATCCAGTCGGGGCCGTCATAGAAACGCCTCCTGAAATCCTTGTAGAACGATGTGATCCGCCTCATTTCCTGCAACTCCCTTTGTCATGGGATAAAATAGGCGGTTTTCCACAGTTTTAAACCCGGCAATCAGGGAACCTATGAAATATGGCAAGCAAGTATGCCGGTGGATGTTCATCCAGATGAACATCGGGACCGAAACCGGCACGAGGTGTTTTTCATCCTCCTAGCAGGGAAGTTTAACCCCAGCAGAAGTTTCTCAGACCTAGGTAATGACGTGCGTATTTTGTTTGTAGCAGTAGCGCATGTTTGCGCGTTAAGCAGGTACGTGCTTTCCTGTCCTGAGCTTGTCGAAGGGGGCATGTAGCATCTTAATCTAAGAATGGGACAGGCTGAAGCCCGTACCTACTTAGAAGAATCAGGTTCCCCGGAATTTTTGACCTTCCTGAGGCATTTCGGGCAGATCTTGTGAGAGACCTCGGTTTTCTCCCCTTTGCCGACCTCGCAGCCGGCAAGGGTGAAAACCTGGTTGCACCAGGGGCAGACCACTGGGATCTTCTTTATTTCCTTGATGTTGAGGGCGTCCCTGTGGATTCTCTGTGTCGTTTCTGCATTATCTGGCTCAGCCATATGTCAAGTTCCTTATGAAATGTCATTGATTGAATTTATCACAGCCTACCGTTTTTCTTCATCTTTTGGTAGCACTGCGGGCAGATGCCATGCGAAACGCCGGTGCGCTTGTCCCTGGAGACCTGCCATTTGGTGACCTTGTATATCTTGTTGCACCATGGGCAGACGATAGGAATTGTCTTTATCTCATCATGGGACAACTTAGGCATGACCTGGGTCATGTCGCTAATAAATTTTTCATCTACGGCGTCATCCGACATTTTATACCCTCCGTGGTTTGTATTATATCCTAACAGATCGCCTTTTGCAACCGGCTGGCTGTCCTGGCCCTGGCAATACTCGACGCAAGGAGTCCGGACAGATGCGTAATTGTTTTCCTTTATCTCATAATTATATTTTTTATCCATCATTGCTTGAATATGCTGTTAGCAGCGCTTAATTATGCGTAAACGATTACGCATAATGGCAGGCAAATGGAAACCCGCAGGTTGAACATCAAGGAATTCGCGTCGAGGCTGGGAATCTCCACGGCCACGGTGTCGCGCGCATTCAGCACGAAGGGGCGCATCAGCGAAAAGACGAGGCGGATGATCATCGCCAAGGCGGAAACGCTCGGATACCGGGCGAACTACCATGCCAGGAACCTCATCGGCAGGAAATCCCACACAGTCGCCTTCTTCTACCCCCCGCTCATCAAGGGCGAACCCGACTATTTCATCACCGAAATCATGTTCGGTGTGAACAGTTCCACCTCCTCCAGAAGCAACCCGCTCCAGATCCATCCGATATATCCGGGGTCAATGGAATTCTGCAAGGACATCATCCTCAATGGGAGCATCTCAGGCATAATAGTGACAGCCGGGACGCCGGAGTCTTCCGAACTTGTGAAAACCGCGAAAAACGCAGGCCTGCCATATGTGGTGATAGGCCATATGTCGGAGGAAAAACAGCGCGCCGTAACCTTTGACAACTCCCGAGGGGCGATGCTTGCGGGAAAATACTTCCGCGATACCGGCAGGAAGAATCCGGCATATGTAGGCGGAATTTTCGACAGGCGCAAACGCGAGGGCTTCAGTACCGGACTTGGACCAATTTCATCAAGACTCCATTTCGACGAGGGGGGCAGCACCTTCCACGACGGCTACTCGTCCTTTGAACGCGTGCTCAAAGCCGCGCCAGGCACCGACTGCGTCCTCTGCGCCAACGACATCCTGGCGATAGGATTCATTAAGGCCGCATTGTCCAAGGGCTATAAAGTGCCGGAAGACGTAGCTGTAATAGGCTTTGACGACATAAGGATCGCAAGGTATTTCTCCCCTGCCCTGACAACGGTCAGGCTCCATCTTGATGAACTCGGCGAGAAATCCGTTGATCTTCTAAAAAGGATAATGGACGGTGAAAAGATTATCTCCGGTGAGTCGGTCGACTGCGAACTGATCGTCAGGGATTCGGCGTAGGAAATCAAATCAGAAAAATATTTTTTACCACGAAATACACGAACTATACGAAAATAATATATTGCGGAGCAAAAGAAAATGAATGATAAGATCAAAGTGAAACCAAAAGTCACACCGGTGCTGGATCCCGGTTTTACGCCGGCAGTACTGTGGAACAGGGAATACGGCAGTATCGTCGAAAAGTCCGGCAGGGGCGTGGATATCGCGATATGCCTTGAGAGGACCAACGGCTCAGTTTCCGTGTTCAGGACGAAAGTGCTTCCTGATGAACCAAATTATTCCAAGCTGAACCTGATGTATGTGGAAAGGCTGGTCAAGTATCTCCTGTGGATGAAGGGCGGATGGAAGATCACCATCGCCGGGAGTCCGAAACTCGCCGGTGAAATCAGCGGGATATATTCAAAGGGCGGCGACAGGAAGTTCGACAACGAGATCATGGGCGAAAAAATCTACGGCAAGGAAATGCTGGTCGCATCCTGCGAACTGCGCAATGCGCCTGCGGAAAGGGAAACGGCCGTATCGCTCGGAGGCAATCTTGACGGCTGCAGGATCGGATTTGATCTTGGCGGATCCGACAGGAAGTGCGCGGCAGTCATCGACGGCAACGTCGTGTTCACCGAGGAAATACCCTGGGATCCGTATTTCCAGAAAGACCCTTCCTGGCATAAGGCGGGCATAAACGAAACCCTCAAGAAAGCCGCGGCGCATCTTCCCAGGGTGGACGCGATAGGCGGAAGCTCCGCAGGCGTGTATGTCGACAACCAGGTTCGGGTCGCATCGCTTTTCCGCGGTGTTTCAAAGGAGGATTTCAAGAGCGGAGTAAGGAGCATGTTCATCGACCTGCAGAAGGAATGGAATGTCCCGTTCATAGTTGTTAACGACGGGGAAGTCACGGCCCTTGCTGGCGCGATGTCCCTCAATGACAATTCCGTGCTGGGTATTTCCATGGGCACCAGCCTGGCCGCCGGATATGTCACCCCTGCTGGAAACATAACCGACTGGCTGAACGAGCTGGCGTTCGCGCCGATCGACTACAGCGGAGGTGCGCCTGTTGACGAATGGTCCGGGGACAGGGGATGCGGCGTGCAGTACTTCTCGCAGCAGGCCGTTGCGAGGCTCGCTTCCCCTGCGGGGATAAATTTTCCTTCAAGCACACCTTTTGCCGAACAGCTTATCGAAGTCCAACGTCTTATGAAGGCCGATGATCCTCGTGCCAGGAAGATTTATAATACTATTGGCACATGCTTCGGATATGCCGTCGCCCAGTACGCCCAGTTCTATGAAATTAAGAATCTTCTTTTCCTGGGGAGGGTCAGTTCAGGCGCAGGCGGGGAGATAATAATTTCCAAGGCGCAGGAAGTCTTGAAAGCCGAATTCCCCGAACTTGCGGGGAAAATAAATTTCAGGACACCGGACGAAAAGATGAAAAGGCATGGACAGGCGGTCGCGGCCGCCAGTTTGCCCAAGATAAAAGACTAGACAGGATAACAGGATTTACTGGATAATAAAAATACTGAAAGGATTTTTATAATGAAAGAATTCAAGATTGGTTTGATAGGCGCATGGGGAAGAGGCCAGCTCGCATTTTCGGCTCACAGGCCTGCAGAGGGGATAAGAATCGTCGCAGGAGCCGACATCTCGGACACTGCGCTTGAAAGGTTCAAGGGAAGGATCGGCCCGGAGGTCGCCGTCTACAAGGACTACAGGAAAATGCTCCAGGCGGAAAAACTCGATGCGGTCTTCGTTACGTCTCCGGACTTCTGCCATGAGGAGCAGGCGATTGCGGCGTTGAACCTGAAGATCCCGGTGTATCTTGAAAAGCCAATGGCGATAACGATAAAGGGGTGCGACAGGATACTTGATGCCGCCAGAAAAAACAGGACGAAGCTTTTCCTAGGGCACAACATGCGCTACATGCGGTTTGTCCATAAGATGAAGGAGATAATCGACAGCGGCACGATTGGCGAAGTGAAGGCGATATGGTGCAGGCATTTCGTCTCCTACGGCGGCGACGCGTATTTCAGGGACTGGCATTCGGAAAGGAAATATACGACCAGCCTGCTGCTCCAGAAGGGCGCGCACGACATCGACGTGATCCACTGGCTTGCCGGTGCATACACCAAGAGAGTTACAGGATTCGGCAACCTTTCAGTCTACGACAAATGCAAAAGGCGGAAGGCTTCTGAGAAAGGATGCGCATCCTTCAACGCAAAGCACTGGCCGCCGTTGAAGCAGACTGGGTTCAGCCCTAAGATCGATGTCGAGGATCAGAACATGATCCTCATGCAGCTCGACAACGGCGTCCAGGCGACATACCTGCAGTGCTTCTTCACTCCTGACTCCTGCAGGAACTACACGATCATCGGCACCAAAGGCCGCATTGAAAACTATGGCGACTTCGGAGACCATTGCTCAATAGAAGTCTGGAACAGCAGATGCGACGGTTCCAGGCTGAAGGGCGACAAGAGCTACGTTTTCGGCAGGGACATGGGAGGGCATGGCGGAGCCGACGAGAAGATCGTAGGCGGATTCATTGATTATATCCGAAAGGGCAGGACTCCATACACTTCCCCGATAGCATCGAGATACAGCGTGGCCACCGGCTGCATGGGCGCGGAATCAATAAGATCCGGAGGAAAGCCTTTTGACATTCCGAAGCTCAAGCCCGATATTGAGAGGTATTTTTCAAAACTGGGGATGAAATAACATGAAATTGAAAAGCAAAAAAGCAGATGTTTTCGTTCCGAACGGTTCAACCGTGCCTGAGGCGCTCAAGCGCACCACGCACCTGAGCATAGCGGCGCACCAGGACGACACGGAGATATTCGCCTACAACGGCATTGCCGAATGTTTTGGCAGGAGCGACAAATGGTTCTCAAGCGTGATAGTCACTGACGGCGCCGGCAGCCCGCGTTCCGGCATCTACAAGGACTACACGGACGAACAGATGAAGGAAATCAGGATCTCCGAGCAGAGGAAGGCCGCGTCCATTGGCGATTATTCGGTCCAGATACAGCTCGCCTATCCGAGTTCTGTGGTGAAAAACCCGTCCGGCAAGGAAGTTGTAGAGGATATTTCTGCGATACTCGCGGAAAGCAGGCCGCAGGTCGTCTACCTGCACAATCCCGCTGACAAGCATGATACCCATGTCGCCTGCGTCCTCCGGGCCATCGAGGCATTGAGGATGCTTCCGGAAAATGACAGGCCCGCAAAGGTCTATGGATGCGAAGTATGGAGGAACCTCGACTGGCTGTGCGACGATGAGAAAGTCGTCCTGCCTGCATCTGAATTCAAGAATATCGCATCTGCAACGCTGGGTGTCTTCGACTCGCAGATCACCGGCGGCAAGAGATACGACCTTGCAGCGATAGGCCGAAGGCTGGCAAACGCGACATTCTTCGCTTCGCACGAGACCGATGAATGCGACTCGCTTATTTTCGCGATGGACCTGACACCTCTCATAAGGAACACAAAGCTTTCCGTCGCGGATTTCACGGTCGATGCAATTGAGAGGTTCAAGGGAGACGTCAAGTCGAGGATTAATAAATTTTCGTGAATAAATTTTTGTGAAACAAAAATTTAAAATGGAGAATGATTGATGAAACCAACACTTTTAGTTCTTGCAGCAGGGATAGGCAGCCGCTACGGCGGACTCAAGCAGATTGATCCGGTCGGACCATCCGGCCAGATAATAATCGACTATTCGATATACGATGCGATACGCGCCGGATTCGGGAAAGTTGTGTTCGTGATCCGCAAGGACATCGAGCAGACTTTCCGCGAGTGCATCGGCAGCCGTTTTGAATCGAAAATAAAGACAGAGTACGTCTTCCAGGAGCTCGATGCCCTGCCCTCCGGATACAAGGTTCCGGAAGGACGCCAGAAGCCATGGGGGACCGGGCACGCCGTCCTTGTTGCGAAGGACGCAGTCAGGGAACCTTTCGCCGTGATCAACGCCGACGACTTCTACGGACGCTGCGGCTACGAACTTCTCGGGAGCGAGCTTTCAAAGGCAAAAAGCGGTAACCCCGAGGAATATTTCATGGTCGGCTTCGAGCTGATGAAAACACTTTCCGAACACGGGCATGTGGCCCGCGGAGTATGTAGAAGCGACTCAACAGGACATCTCGTGGAAGTCGTGGAACGAACCAAAATAGAGAAGACGGCAGACGGCGCAAAGTTCACGGATGAAAAAGGTGCAGTGACAAAACTCGCCGGGAACGAAATCGCCTCAATGAACATGTGGGGGTTCACCCCTTCGCTTTTCGGGTATCTCGACGAGCAGTTCTCGGAATTCCTTAAAAACAATATCGGCAACTTGAAGTCCGAATTCTTCATACCTACAGTTGTCAGCACGCTGATAAACTCTAAACAGGCCAGGGTGAAGGTTCTTCCGAGCAGGGACCAGTGGTTCGGTGTGACATACAAGGAGGACAAGCCTATAGTAGTTGAAAACGTCAGGAAACTGATCAGTTCGGGAGCATATCCCGGGAAACTGTAAAACAAATTGGGAGAAATTGATGAGTTCAAACAAGGGCCATGACATCAAATCGATATGCCGGAACTTCCAGATAAGCGGGGACTATATCAGCGCCGCACCGTATGGTTCAGGGCACATAAACGACACGTTCGAGGTGATCATCAACCAGGGTGGCTTGAAAGTTCGCTACATCCTCCAGAGGATCAACCACAACATATTCAAGAACCCGGCGGCATTGATGGAAAATGTGGATCGCGTGACAACGCATATCCAGAAGAAACTTTCCGCATCCGGCGAAGCCACCCGCAGGACACTTTCCCTGATCAGGGCGGCCGACGGAAAATCATACGCAAAGGATCCGGCAGGGAACTTCTGGCGGACATATATTTTTGTCGAGCACACGAAGAGCTATAACATCATTGAAACCATTGAACAGGCGTTCCAGGCCGCCAAGGCGTTCGGCGACTTCCAGAAGCACCTTGTAGATCTCCCCGGCGGCAGGCTGAATGAGACCATCCCGGATTTCCACAACACCCCCAAGCGGTTCGAGGCGTTTGAAAAGGCACTGGCCGCGGACATCTGCAGCCGTGCGAAATCCGCAGAAAAGGAAATCAAGTTCGCCATCAGGAAGAAGGAAATGGCTGCCACACTGCTCAGGCTGTGCGGCGAAGGAAAGATCCCTGAGAGAATCACCCATAACGACACGAAGCTGAACAATGTCCTGCTCGACGAAAAGACTGGTGAAGCCGTGTGCGTGATCGATCTCGATACTGTCATGCCCGGGCTTGCGCTCTATGACTTCGGTGATCTCGTCCGGACAAGCACCAGTCCGGCGGCCGAAGACGAGAAAGATCTTTCGCAGGTACAGATGCAGATGCACATGTTCGAGGCTCTTGCCAGGGGATACCTGGACGCCTCCGGGGAATTCCTGACAAAGACTGAGGTCGAATACCTGCCTTTCAGCGGCAAGCTCATAACCTTCGAGATCGGGCTCAGGTTCCTGACCGACTACCTTTCAGGCGACACGTATTTCAAGATCCACCGCGAAGGACACAACCTCGACCGATGCCGCACCCAGTTCAAGCTGGTGGAGTCCATCGAGGCGCAGGAGGATGAAATGCAGGAACTGATTAAGAATATTTAACCACAGAAAACACAGATGACACTGAATTATTGAAAGGCATATTATCATGAAGATATTAGTCACAGGCGGGGCGGGGTTCATCGGCAGCCATATCGTGGAACATTTCCAGGGCAAGGCCGAGATTGTGATACTCGACAATTTCCGTTCCGGCAAGAAACAGAATCTCAAGAATTTCGATCACAAGCTTATTGAGGGCAGCATTCTTGACAGGAAAGCTGTGAAGGAAGCGGTAAAGGGAGTGGATTATATTTTTCACATGGCCGCAGGAATAAGCGTAGTCGAGTCCATGGAAAAACCTGTCGAGTACGTGCAGGTGAACACCGAGGGGACGCTCATCGTCCTTGAAGAGGCTGCGGCCGCAGGCGTCAAGAAGCTGTGCTTCAGCACTTCCGCCGCATGCTACGGCGAAAATCCTGAATCTCCAAAAGTCGAGACGATGAAGCCTGATCCGCTCAGTCCTTATGCGATCACCAAGCTTGACGGGGAATACTACTGCGACATGTTCGCGCGTGAAGGTAAATTGAAAACAGCCTGTCTGAGATATTTCAACGTCTTCGGTCCGCGCCAGGATCCTAAAAGCGCATATGCCGCGGCGATTCCAATCTTCGTGTCCAGGGCGGTCGCCAACTCGACTATATCGATCTACGGCGACGGTGAGCAGACCAGGGATTTCATTTATGTGAAGGACGTGGTCGCCGCAAACGTCTTCATGTCCCAGAACGATCACACGGGACTATTCAATGTCGCATATGGGAAGAAGATAACCATAAACGATCTTGTGAAGATGGTAATAAAGATGACAAACTCTATGTCCAGGATCGAATACAAGCCCGAGCGTCCCGGCGAAATAAAACATTCCCTGGCATCGATAGGAAAACTCCTTTCGACCGGCTTCAAGCCGACCTCGGACTTCAGCGAGGGCATGAAGAAGACCGTGGATTATTTCATGGGAAATAAATAATAAATTCCAAGTAGGGACGGCCTTTAGGCTGTCCCATGAATTCAAGATTGGTACACCCTAAAGGGCGTACCTACTTTAAGAACGGACACGGCAAGCATGTCCCTCCACGCCTACGGCGAATTACAGGTTTCATTCTAGATAAATCTAAAGTCGGGGGTCTGTCCGTCCTGGATCACTTCGTGCACCTCGTCCCACATCCTGTCCTGGTATGACCGGCATGTGTAGAGGCCCAGAAGGGAGAATGTCAACGTCGTCGTCGAACGTTTCCGGCTCTGGCTCTTTCCCTGGAGCTTTGCAACAAGTTCCTCGTAGACCTTCGCCAGCTCCTTGCGTTTTCCGTCACGGGTGAAGATTCCACCGTGGTTGGAAATGTCGTTCGCCTTCGGCATGTCGAATGTCGGCCAGTTGATGAAGCCATTTACGTGTGGAATCAGCGTGTCCATCAAAATCCGCGTGTAGTCCGCATGCTCCTTTTCGCTCCGGAACGGAAGTTCACAGAGGAAGCGCGATGTGCCGCCGCCATACCAGCCGAATTCCTGTACTACGACAGGCTTGCCATAATGATCCATCCTCGCGTTGCCTATGCATGAGCTGAGCCAGTACTTCAATGGCTCTCCGCCGTCGAGAGGATCACCGCGTCCGTCAGGAACAGCCTGGCAGGCGGGATATGGATGGAATGAGATGAAATCGAAGAGGTCATGCAGTGCTCGATTGTGGAATCCATTTGCAAGCCATAGGTCCTGATCGGGAGATGACCAGGTGTTGTTGCCTGAAACGATCATCTGTCCTGGAGCGGCAGACCGTATCACGTCGCACTGCCGCTTGCACCAGTCGTATCCGCGGTCGTTCAGATAATTGCGGAAATCGCAGGCGCAGACGTCGAACGGCTTCTCGATGAACTTCACAGAGCCTGGTACGTCCTTGAACGTTGCGAACTTCGCACCATGCACGCGGTTCATAGTTTCAACGAAACCATATCGTTTCTCAAGCCATAGCGGCCAGCGGTCCTTGAGCATCAGATCGACCTTGTTGGCATTTATGGAACCAGGAGTGACCATGTGCGATTCGTTGTCGTACAGAAGTTCATTGCGCAGATCCCAGGCCCATATCGCCGGATGGTCCTTGAAGTGGCCGGCAAAAGCCTCCCAGAACAGGCAGTCATTGTCGAGCGCCTTTCCTGAATCGGCGAGTATCGGCATGTCGAACCAGTCGTTCCCACCCAGATAGCCGCCGACAGGCATCAGATATATCCCGTGCTTTTCAGCAAGAGCTATGAACGCATCCCAGTTCTTCATGCCTGCCGCCTTAAGTCCTGTCTTCGGATCGAATACCTGGTTGACGCCGATCGCCTGGCGGAGGCAGTTGAGCCCGAGCTCGGACATGATGCCGAATCTGCGGTCGCAGTCGTTCGCATCAAAGTCCTGGAAGAGGATGCCTTGGCCGGGATGCTGGTCGTCCAGCATGTTTCCGCCGATCGGAGTTATGAACCTGCCCGATCCTTCCAGTTCGAAATTCCATCTGTCCTTCGACACCCTTACTTTTTCCATGATATTATCCTGAATTAAAATTGTTGACCGCTCAAAGATTTACTGCATGTTTGATAAATTCCAAGTTCCAAATTCCAAATCCCAAATAAATTCCAGTGTTCAAACAAGGGAAAAACACCAGAACAGCTCTTGCGAGCTTAACTACAAACAAATTCTTAATGCTTTTATTCGTTTGTAGTTAATGCCGTAAGGCATGTTCTTTTGCTTTTGATATCAAAACTTGATTTTCATGCTCAGGATGTTCTATTTTTAAGGCAAATGTTGGTTGCTACGACAACATGTCTCCGTACCCGGCTTTGCCAGCAAATGCGTCAGTCGCAGCAAATTTTAGAGCATTCCACATAAGGAGAAGCATATGAAATACATCAGCCAAAGCAGCCTTGCCGGAACAATCGATTCGATATCCGAAGCCATTTTTCATTCGCATGAAGTTTCAAAACCGGAGCGAGTGACGGTCGGAAGATGGCTGGCTTCACGCCAGGGGCTGCCTGGTTCCTACGCCAACATGTTCGCACCGACAAGACTTGACATGCAAAATGGCATCCGGGTATTCACAGGTGAAAAAATAACCAGCGGCGCTGCAGTCTCGCATATCCTTGGGGAGGAAACCTGCCGCATCTTGTCCATGTTGAATTTAAAAGACAAGGGAATAAATGACGCACAGGCCGCAGCAATAGAAGGTTTCACATCCCGGCTCGATGATTCTGAAAAAAGGGGATATGGGATTGGCACTTATTGCTGCGGCAAATGTTCCACGGCGTACTGGCGGAATTTACTGGTGACGGAATTTCCCAGGCGCGAGGAACGTTTGTCAGAAGGCATGAAGGAATTAAAGAAAAACCGCATGGGCGATGGCCATTGGCGCCGCTTTCCCTTTTACTATCTGAGCCTCGCATTGACCGAGATCGGTCCTGGCCTGGCGAAATCCGAAATGCAATATGCCGCCCCCGCCTGGGAGAAATACTTGAAGAACAACCGGAATTCAGAGGGCAAGTATACGATAAGGAAATTTCGAATTGGACAGATGCTGCTTGATCTGTGTTAATGCTGGCCCGGCAGGCTATAACTGCGTAGGACAAACTCCCGCAAACTGCACAGGAAACACGTTTTAAAACTTGACAAATCAGTTGAAACCTGATATAATGTTATCGTTTCATTAATACTTTACGATAACATTACAGAAGAAAGAAGAATGAAACGTAGATTTACATTGATCGAATTGCTGGTCGTAATTGCGATCATCGCAATACTCGCGGCGCTGCTGCTGCCTGCGCTCAGGAATGCGAAGGAGCAGGCGAACAGGATAGCCTGCTGTTCGAACGTGAAGCAGCTTACCATTGGCTCGCTGACATATGTTATTGATTACGATGACGTGCTCATGCCGATGGGAAAATACGGACAGATGTCCAGGGGGCAGGTCAACAATGAAGTCAGCGGAGCCTTCTACTCCTTCTATTCCGACTACATGAAGGGCAATCTCAATGCGCAGTCATCTCCCCTGCTCAGCGTCCGCTTCGCGCTCGCGGAAGTTTTCGTCTGTCCTTCCAACCGAAGGAAGGACAACGGGCGCATCCCCTACATGATGTGCGGAGGCTCGTCCTATGACCGCAAATTCAAGATCGGGAGACTCAATACCGCAGCGGCGGCAATGGTGTCGGAGAAGGTGCCTGCGCTCTGGGCGGACAGGTGCAACAGGGTGGAATATGCCGGCGTACAGACAGGAGGGTTCGCAGAGACCAACCATGACGTCAACAAGGCTCCACCGAAGGGTGGCAACGTAGGTTCCTCGGACGGTTCAGCCTCCTGGTACTCATACAGGCCAGGGAATGGCATACATGACAAGGCACAGCAGCAATACGTCGCCAACGGAAGCAATCTCGGGGGGGACTACGTCGTGCCTTCAAACTCCATCTGGCCGCACTGCGACAGCAGCGGAAACCTGTCACTCTCCTACGGATATTACATGCTCACCGGCGGAGTCGCGCGTGGACTGGAACCGTGGTTCTAGTGTCATGTATCGCAAATACGCCGAATAAAATTATGTCAATTTTTGATGCGGATTTGGCTTGGATGGAACAAGGCGATACTGAAGTATCGTCGGTTCCGGCCAAGACGAAGGCCGCGCAAAAATAGGCATAATATTTGCTTGCGGTCTTGAAAATAAAATGCCCGAACATAATGTTATCTTTATTATAAATCATTACGATAACATTAATGCTGCAATATTCGAAAGGATCACCGGATGAAACGGAACTTGGCGATATTGAAACTGCTGCTCCTCGTTGCGATGTCCGCAATATTCACCACCCAGAACGCAGGCGCCCTCCAGACCGACAACCACGGCATCCATGCCGTACCTGCGCCTGGCAAAACCGTCATCGACGGCAAGCTCGACGACTGGGATCTTTCCGGGCAGATATTAATGTGCTATGACGTGCTTTCCCTGAAGGACATCTACTCCGGCCGCATCGCCATGATGTATGATGCCGACAATCTCTACGTTTCAATCCACTGGAAGGATCCTATTCCGATGGGCAACTCTCATGATCCGCAGTTCCAGGCAGGAAAAGGATGGGCCGGAGACTGTGTCCAGCTCAGGATCAAGACCGACAGGATAACACATGCGACCGCCTGGTATTTCGCAGGCAAGAACGAACCGTTCATCAATCTTGACTATGGGAAAGACCTCAACGAGCCATTCGGCGGAGGAAGCAAGAATCTTTTCCGCAAGGACGGCTGGAAGCTTGACGACGGAGCAGAGATGGCGTTCCTGAAGGATGATGACGGCAAAGGTTATGTACAGGAAATCAAGCTCCCATGGAAGCTCATGACGATTGACAAGAAATATGTCGCAGGCGACATTTTCCGCTGCGGCATCGAACTGCTCTGGGGAGAGGCCGACTGGCCGGTGCACCGTTATGCCGACAATCTTGCCGACGGCACGACGAGCCGCGAATTCTTCTGGACGGCGAAAGACAGCTGGGGCGTGGTCACCTTGGAAAGCAAAGGCAAGCTCACTCTTCCTCCGCAGCCATGGGACAACCCGCCGGGCTCGGAAAAGATGGAAGGCCCTGTCGCAATCTCCTACGAACTTCCGAAAGACAGCCGCGTGACCCTCGCCGTCGACGACTCGACGGGCAAAAGGATCCGCAACCTGCTCCCGTCAGCCGAACGCAAGAAGGGCGCGAACACCGATCTGTGGGACTGCCTCGACGACAACGGAAACATCGTGCCTCCTGGAAACTACACTGTTAAGGCGATCTACCATGACGGACTCCATCTCAAATATGTCGGAAGTTTTGCAAGTCCCGGAAATCCCGGCTGGCAGACGTCCGACGGCCGAGGCGCCTACTACGGAGATCACACGGCACCACAGGCGGTTGCCGCAGGAACCGATTATCTCGCCCTCGCCTGTCCGATGGGCGAAGCGGGCCAGCATCTCATCGGCATCGACATGAACGGACAGAGGCAGTGGGGTCTCGCCAACCGGATGTTCGGCGTAAGCGACCGCGTATCACTCGCAACAGACGGCAAAATATTGTGGATCGCCTCGAGCGAGGGCAAGGGCCGTTTCTTCATCTGGCGCTGCGATCTCAAGACCGGCGCATACGCGGCCTGGAACCTCAAGGACAAGGACGGCAAGGATGTCCTTGACCTGCAGCTGTGCGACACGGACGGTGGCGCCCAGTGCCGCACCATCGCGCTGAAGGACGGAAAGCTCGCAGTCATCATGGCCGCCGACAAGAAGATCCTGATCTTGAATGCCGACAAAGGAAATGTAGAAAAAGAGCTTAAGGACATGCCGGAAAATATGGCGGCCTGCGGATACGCACCGAACGGTACGCTTTTTCTTGTCGCAGGTCCTTCCTTATATAGTATTGATAAGGACTCAGGCAAAGCCGTGAAGGTGATGGACGGACTTGATGATCCGCGCGGGATCGCATTCGACAAGGACGGCAGGATCTTCATCAGCCAGCGCGGCAGGAAGATGAACGTCGAAATCTTCGATGCAAAGGGCAGGAAGACAGGCGCCATCGGCAAGGCTGGGGGACGTCCGGCATTCGGTTTCTTCGATGAGACAGGCATGCTCAATCCTACCCAGATCGCCGTTGACAGCAAAGGCCGCCTGTGGGTCGCCGAGGAAGACAAGCAGCCGAAGCGCACAAGCATCTGGAACGCCGATGCCACCCTCGCCTTCGACTTGATCGGCACGACTGCGTATGCGGCAGGCGGCAGCATAAATCCCTTTGACCACACACGCGGATTCAGCGAGCTGGTCGAGTACAAGCTTGATTTTGCAAAACAGAAATTCCGTCCGCTCTACACGCTCACAGATGCTCTCGGCACGGGAAGCGACTGGGTAACGCAGTATTCGAAGGTGGACGGCCGCGAATACATCCAGATCAGAAGCACCGCGCGCGATGCTTCAATGGTAAAAATATACCTGCGCCAGAAGGACGGCAGCTGGCGCCATGCGGCGGAATGGGGGAATGTCGGGCTTGGAAAGACAATGGACGAGGCCTACCACAAGGACTGGAACCAGAAGTTCAACAAACCGCTCTGGGAAGGGCTGTTCGGCAAGGCATTCCTGTGGGTGGACAAGAACGACGACGGCATTGCACAGCGTGAAGAGATCCAGACGAGGGACTTCAACCTCGGGCGCTACTACTGGGGCCAGGCGATGGGCGACGACCTCAACGTCGTGATTCCGATGGGCAACCCATCAAAGGAGTTCCTGTCTTTCAAGCCGCAGGGATTCACAGCAGGCGGCACGCCGAACTACAGTTTTGATTCGATGGTCAGGATAACTCCGCAGGGAGAGATGGGCGGCGAAGGAATGCTGGCCATCGGACGCGACAACCGTATCTATCTCAACCAGAATCCTCTCCAGGCGATGGGTACCGACGGAAAAATCCTATGGACCTATCCCAGCCATTATGTTTCAGTGCATGGCTCGCATAACGCGCCTGCATCGACACCCGGACTTCTTATCGGGCCTTCCAGCTTCTATGGCCGCGCCAAGATAAACGATGAAATCGGCGAGGTGTTCTATCTCAATGGAAATCTCGGACAGAATTTCATCTTCACTGAAGACGGTCTCTGGGTGCAGAGCCTATACAATGACTGCCGTGGATGGTTTGATGTACCGCTGCAGGCCGTTCCCGGAATGCCGACCGATGCGATGACTGCTGGCGGCGAGAGTTTCGGTGGATTCTTCTGCAAGTCCGACGATGGTAAATTCTACTCGCTGGGAGGTGGAACCGCAGCGATAGTCTCAGAGATCACCGGTCTTGATTCGTTGAAACGTTTCGGCCAGACTGTGACCGTCAAACCAACCGACATAGTGGCCGCGCAGGAGCTGAAGGTCAAGCGTGCGGCAAAAGTCGCCAGCAGGAAATCCTATTCCATCAAGGAGACGAAAACTGTACTGCCTACGGACGGCAATCTCGAAGCCTGGGATATCTCGAAGAACAGCATAGAAATCCAGTCCGGCAACAACAAGATCGCGACGATCAAGGCCTCCTACGACGACAAGAACCTCTATCTTGCATACCAGGTTAACGATGCTTCACCGCTGAAGAATTCCGGACAGAACGAGCAGCTCATGTTCATCACAGGCGACTGCATCGACCTGATGCTCCGTGCTGATCCGGCCGCAAAAAGCCAGGATTGCGCAAAGGGCGACATGAGGCTGCTGATGACCTTCAAGGACAATAAGCCGCTTGCCGTCCTCTACGAGCCGGTCGCACCAGGAGCACCTAAGGAACAGAATGGTTCATTCAGTTCTCCATGGCGGAGTATCAAGATGGACCGTGTCCGCGTCGTCGACTTCCCGATCACCATGAAAGCCGTCCAGGGCGGATATGCCATGACAGCTGCGATACCTTTGAACCTGCTTGGAGTTGATACTCTCAAGGGAAAGATCCTGAGCGGTGATTTCGGCGTCCTGGGCTCTGACAGCGCCGGACAGGAATGCACGTCGAGGAACTACTGGAGCAACAAGACCACGAACAACACCAACGACGTTCCTGACGAGGCAATACTGACTCCGTCCCTGTGGGGTGAACTGAAATTCGAGTAGGATCAAAAAGATAAATACATTATAGACCACTGAATATACAGAAAACACAGAAAAATGTTGATTGTTAAAAAAAGAACTATCAATTAAATGGCAATGCGTCAGTTTTTATTTCTAAAGGTAGGGACGCCTTAAAGTTTATCCCGATCCTGTAAGGCATCGGGAAGGCGTCCGCGGCGCTCTCGGCGAGAGCGCCCTACCTGAATTCATCGCATGCAATAGAAACTGACGTGTTACATTAAATGATTCCATTCTGAGTAGTCTGTGTGTTCTGTGGTTGAATTCTCCATGATTTTGAAACCATAAGGAGTTGCAAGATGAAATCTGGAATTCCGAGACTGTTTGCCGTATCCCTCACCGCTCTGCTCCTCTGCAATTCCCTCTTTGGACAGGATGCCAAGCTGCCAGCAGCTTCTCTCTTCGATTCTCCCGTAACCCGCGAGGATCTTGACAGGTCCGCGTTCACGCAATGGCTGGACGGCAAGGAAGACAAGGTGTTTAATGAAGGCAGGGAAGCGGAACCTTCACGGGTCATCTGGACCCGCAACTCACGTCCGGAATGGAACGGCGTATCTTCTTTCGCGGATGGAAAGACCCTTGGCCCGCGCCATCTCCGCATCGGTTTCACGAAGCCGGTACAGGTTGGCACCGTGATCACTGCAGGGAACTGCCGCGTAGGCGTTCTCAAGCCTGATGCCAAATATCCCGGCGACATCGCAGACGCCTCGCAGTGGTTGCCAGCCGAAAGGATCGCCGGCGATAAAATTTCAAAGGAAGGATCAGGATTCCTAACGTGGGTTCTTCCTCCGAACACGCAGACTCAGGCCATCCGGTTCACACACGAGCCAAAGGCGACGGATCGATCATATGCCGGCAGCCTCGGAGGAGTCTATCTGCTTTCAGGACGTTTTGCGAATCTCGCACCGCAGGCGAGGATCATGGCGTCCGTGAATGAAAACAAGACCGGCGTAATTGCAAATGAATGGAGCGACTGCTGGAGTGCATGGGACAACTGGAACGACAGCATTCCTCCAAAACCCATCTCCGAACAGGCGCCATGGGTTATGCTGACATGGCCTGAACCCGTGGCAATCAGCGGTCTCGCCGCATTGTTCGGCGGTTTCGGCGCAGCTGAAGTGCAGACTTTTGCCGGTTCCAAGGACAAGAATCCCGCAGAAGCTGTTGATTCAGACTGGAAACTGGTCAAGGCATTTAAAGATCTTCAAAGCTGGTATCCGCTCCAGCTTCCGTTGCAGATGATGGACTTCGGCACAACTGTAACGACAAAGGCGATCCGCATCCGCATGACAAAAGTCGCACCTGAAAGCCATCCCCACCTGAATGGAAATGCAAAGAACGGACTCCGCGTATGGCTTGACGAACTGATCGTGCTCCGTCAACTCGGCGCAGATCCTCTGACAGCTGCGCTTCCTAAAAAGGTTGAAGAAGTGAAAGTACATCCTCCGATACCCGTAAATTTCAAGCTCAAGGAACCGGGATATGCGACGATTGTGATTGAAGACGCAAATGGGAAACGCATCCGCAACCTGGTGAGCGAGACTCCGTTCCCGGCAGGCGACAATGTGGCGTGGTGGGACGGAATGGACGATGTCGGCCGCGATCCTGCGGCTGCAAGCCATGGACTGTATCATGTCCCGGGAGTATTTGTCGCGCCCGGCACCTACAAGGTCAGAGGGCTCAGCTACAAGTCAATAGATCTTTTCTATGAATTCCCTGTCTACACGGCAGGAGCTCCGGCATGGAACACTGCGGACAACACCGGAGCCTGGCTCAGCAACCATACGCCTCCATGCTGCACGTTGTTCGTCCCGGCCAGCCGTAACCACTACGACAAGGATCTGATCTATATCGGAAGCCATGTCTCAGAAGGAACGCATGGTCTTGCCTGGGTCGATCTCGAAGGCAGGAAGGTCGGCGGAATCAACTGGGTCGGCGGACATTGGACAGGGGCGCAGATGCTGGCCCTTGATTCCGGCGCCAAAGCCGACAAGAACACAATACTATTCGTCGGTTCGAATTTCGAAGGCGAGCTCAGGCTGACGGCAATGACCCGTTCAGGCGAGAAACCAGTATTCAAGATTGGAAAGAAGGAAGATGGGAACAAGTATGATATCGCAGGAATGGCGGTGCGTGACGGGATGCTTGTCTGCAGTCTGCCAAAAAGCAACAAGCTGATATACATCGATGCCGCAAACGGCAAGCAGTCCGGTGAAACAAACATCACCGAACCACTTGGAATCGCCTTTGACTCGAAGGGCAGTCTCCTCGTGATATCCGAGAAGAAAGTGCTGCGCTACACGATGACAAATCCTCCTCCGAAGGAACTGCCGAAACCCGACATCATGGTTTCGAAGGGACTGGATCAGCCGGTGCAGATAGCCGTAGACAATACAGACGCAATGTTCATTTCCGACAGGGGTGCAAGCCATCAGGTGAAAATATTCACAGCTGAAGGCAAACAGATGCGCAGTCTTGGAAAAGCCGGAATCCCAAAGGCCGGCCCATATGATCCCATGCACATGAACAATCCAGCAGGACTCACAGTCGACAACAAGGGCCGGGTATGGGTCACCGAGCAGGATGAACAGCCCAAGCGCGTAAGCGTCTGGCAGTACGATGGAACTCTTGAAAAGGCGTTCTATGGTCCAGCCGAATACGGCGGCGGCGGCAACCTCGATCCGCAGGACAAGACCCTCTTCTACTACAAGGGTATGGAGTTCAAGCTGGACTGGGAGAAAGGCGTTGACAAGCTTACAAATATCTACTGGCGTCCTGATGGCACGAACATGCTTCCTGAAGGATTCGGGGTCGGAGGTTTTCCGCAGACTGCGATATACGCAAACGGCAGGAAATACTTCACGAACTGCTATAACAGCAATCCAACCAACGGCGCATCTCTCGTGACAGTTTGGATCGAGAAGGACGGACTCGCCAGGCTTGCCGCGATGATTGGACGCGCTAACGACTGGGGACTTCTCAAGACCGACAAGTATTCAAGCTGCTGGCCTGCGGGCATTGATTTCAAGGGCGACTACTGGAAGAACCAGGCTTTCTGCATCTGGACAGATTTGAACGACGACGGACAATTCCAGCAGGAAGAAGTTAAAATCACCAAGGCAAGTCCCGGCGGAGTTGTGATCATGTCTGATCTTTCAGCAGTCGTCTCGAGGCTCGATGAAAAAGCGATGCGTTTCCCAGCTGCGAAATTCACAGCTGGCGGAGCTCCTATTTATAGTCTTGATTCAGCTGAAGTTCTTGCAAAGGACGTACAGGGTCCGGCAAGTTCAGGCGGTGACCAGGCGCTTGCACATCCGGACGGATGGACAATTTTCACAGCAGTCCCCAAACCCTATTCGCAGCTGTCGGTGGCGGGTGTGTTCAAGGGCGAAGCGAAGTGGTCCTATCCGGATCCCTGGCCGGGGCTGCATGCATCGCATGAGGCGCAGTGCCCCGACAGGCCGGGAATGCTGATCGGCACGACACGCCTGCTCGGTGATTTCGTGACACCTCGCAACAGCAACGCCGGACCGCTCTGGTGCGTGAACGGAAACATGGGGCCGATGTTCCTCATGACTGTCGACGGACTGTTCGTGTCGACATTGTTCAAGGATGTCAGGCAGGGCACCTCATGGTCGATGCCTGTCGCACAGCGTGGCATGAGGATGAACGACATCACTCCGCACGATGAAAATTTCTGGCCTTCGATCACGCAGACAAAAGATGGCAAGGTCTATATCGTGGACGGTGGACGGACAAGCCTTGTCCGCGTGGACGGACTTGAGATGATACAGCGCCTGCCGGATTCCGAAGTCAAGGTGACCGAGGCGGATCTTAAGAAGGCCCAGGAATATTTCACCGTCCAGGAAGCCTTGCGCCAGGCAGCGCAGGGCCGCAAGAGCCTGCTGGTCTCGATCTCGAAGGCTGCTCCGGTCGTGGACGGGAAGCTGGACGACTGGAAGGAGAGCGACTGGGCATCTATCGACAAGCGCGGTACTGCAGCCAATTTCAACAGCAACAGCAAACCCTACGATGTCCAGGCGGCGGCAATGATCTCCGGAGACAGGCTTTATGTGGCATATCGCACCGGCGACAAGGATCTCCTCCGGAATACCGGCGAGAAAATCAATGCGATATTCAAGACCGGCGGATGCCTCGACCTGATGCTCTCGACCAATCCTGCAGCCAATCCTAAAAGAGCCGATCCCGTTGCCGGCGACCTGCGTCTCCTGGTCACAAAGATCAAGGAAAAACCCATAGCAGTATTGTACCGCGCCGTCGTACCAGGCACTCCCGAAAAGGACCGCGTACCGTTCTCTTCACCGTGGCGCACGATCAATTTCGACAAGGTCGAAGATGTGAGCGACAAAGTCCAGCTGGCTGGCATTGAAGGCAGCTTCGAAATTTCAGTTCCGCTCTCAGTCCTTGGATTGAACCCAGTCGGATTAAAGCGCGTCAAGGCTGATCTCGGAGTGCTCCGCGGCGATGGATTCCAGACACTCCAGCGCGTATATTGGTCAAACAAGGCCACGGGCATCACATCGGATGTCCCGAGCGAGGCCGCCCTCAGTCCGAATCTCTGGGGCGAATGGGAGTTTAGAACAAAGTAAGGAAAAATGAACGTCCAACATTCAAACATATCAGATATTGATATTTATTGATGAACGAAGCGAATCACTTGGAGTGCGGGAACTTGTTACCGCCTTGTTTCGCGAAATTTATTTCGCGGCACTTATATGGGACGGAATAAATTCCGTCATTAAAAGCGGCAATAAATTGCCGCACTCCACGTGCGAATTTCGCAATTCGCAGAAGATAAAGACAGGTATTGATGTTCTACAAAAGGAATCTTATGTCATCAAATAATATTGGCTCAAGGACAATCACTTTCGACGAGCGTGCGTTCCTTGTGGACGGGCAGCGGAAACTTCTCGTCAGCGGGGAAATTCATTATGCACGGTCGCCGAGGGAACTGTGGCCTGTCCTTCTGGACAACGCGAAGGAGCTGGGGTTGAACTGCATTGCGTCGTACGTCTTCTGGAACTGGCACGAGCCTGAACGGGACGTCTACGATTTCTCAGGGGTCCGCGATCTTGGACATTTCCTCTCCCTCTGCGCGGAAAGGGATCTTGATGTCATCCTCCGTGCCGGCCCATACTGCTGCGCCGAATGGAACTACGGCGGATATCCGCCCTATCTGCGCGATGAGCCAGGCATCGTGATCCGCACATGGAACGAGCCGTACATGAGCAGGGTTGAAAAATACTTTTCACATCTTGTGACCGAATTCCGCCCTTATCTCGCAAGCAACGGAGGTCCGATAATCCTCGTCCAAGTCGAGAACGAATATGCGAATGTCGCAAAGAGATATGGCGACGATGGACAGCGCTATATCGCATGGATGGGTGATCTGGCTAAGAAGCTCGGTGTCGATGTTCCGGTAATAATGTGCGAAGGCGGAGCTGAAGGCGCAATTGAAACTGTCAACGGCTTTTCAATTTCACAGGAAAGGATGCAGCAGTTCCGCAAGGCGCATCCTGGCATGCCTGCGATCTGGACGGAACTGTGGCCTTCGTGGTACGACACCTGGGGGTTCCAGCGGCACTACCGCGATCCCCGCAACATCGCCAGCCATATCCTGTCATTCATCTCCAACGGCGGCTCAGGATTCAACTACTACATGTTCCATGGCGGCACGAATTTCGGTCGGACAAGCATGTACCTCCAGACCACCAGCTATGAGTTCGACGCACTCCTCGACGAGTATGGCGCCCCTACCCTCAAAGGCCGGTATCTTGCCAGACTGCACAACCTGCTGATAAATAATTCCGCAACAATCCTCGACGGAGAATGCGAAGTCCGCAATGATGCAAAGGGAGTCAGCACCGCAACATGGCGGCATGCCGGCAGATCTATCATCATTTCATGTAGCAAATCGCCTTTCCATGCAGTCGTGAAAGATGAAAAAGGCTCAGTGCTCTTTGATACTGAAAAAATATATTCTGCAGTTCACGCATCCCATCGTCCCCCAAAATGGAAAGAACTTCCAGCTCCTTTGGATTGGCAGGCATGGGCTGAACCTCGGCCAAGCGAAAGAACTGACGATGCCATCTCATCGCCGGTACCGCTTGAACAGCTTTCCCTCACCCATGACAAAAGCGACTACTGCTGGTACAGCGCGGAAATAAAACTGGAGAAGAACGGTGATCACGTTTTGGAACTCAGTCACTGCGCCGATGTCATGTCCATCTTCATCGACGGCAAGCCAGTGGGATTCTCGCAGCCTCCATTCCTGGAAAACCGCGGGCCTACCTCGACAACCCCGGCGATCAAGACTGAAAACAATAAAGTGAACGCCCTCGAGTCCGCAGTCGGACATTACAAGCAGTCGTTCACGTTCGCATCCTCCAAAGGAAAGAAGCGTCTTGACATACTGGCGTCCTCGACCGGCATGGTCAAGGGCGACTGGATGCTTGGCGCTTCGATGAATACCGAATGCAAGGGCATCTGGGGAAAAGCAATATGTGACAAACGTCCAATCAAAAGCTGGGAGATGAGACCTTTCCTTGCCGGAGAAAAGTTGAATTTGCCGGCTTTTACAAAATCTGTCAGTTGGCACAATGCGAATAAAATCCGTAGCCAGTCATGTGTCTGGTACCGGTCAACGTTCATAATTCCTAAGCGCGTCCTTAAATCTGACTTCCGTCTTGATGCCGAAGGACTGGGCAAAGGGATGCTCTTCATCAACGGACATGCGCTGGGCCGTCACTGGCTTGTCGAAGGGAAAGGCTACGGAGCCGACGAACCCTGGCAGAACCGCGAACTTGAAGGATTGTCGCTTGGTCCGGTAGGCGAAGCGACCCAGAGATATTACCACGTTCCAAGGGCCTGGCTGCAGGAAGTTAACGAACTCATGATTTTCGAGGAACGAGAGTGCAATCCCGGAAAAGTTTGTCTTGAGACAAGGAAGGCGTAATCTAGATTCATTGGCATAATAAATAATTGGAGATAATTAAGAATCGGCTCGGGCAAGCCCCACCCTCCACACCAGAAACTGGCGTATAAATGGAGGGACGCGCTTGCCGCGTCCGGAGTTATGAAATTTCTGAATTTTATAAAGTAACTCGGACATTCTTGTCCGGGGTTAATTTGAATCTCGGGCTGGAAAGCCCGAGTTACTTAAAAGCAAAACCCGACATACTGAGGAAAGAAAATAATGAAACAAAACAAGATTTCTATTCGCAAGTTAATATTACTCGCTGCGGCATCGCTTTCGGGCATCTGTGCAGTGTCAGCCGAAGAACCCGCGGAAGGCCAGTGGAAGACGGCTTATGTAAAACGCGGTTTCTGCGGGGCGTTCCAGGACGGCTGGCTCAAGGGATCAGGATCGGTCATCCGTTCACGCACGCCAATGCCGTTTGACGGAACCCGCGTCAAGGTTGAAGTCTCCGGCTGCCACGATACCGTAGTGGAACTTGAAAATCTCTTCCTTGTCCGTGGCGCCGATGACAATGGCAAGATCACCGGTCCGAAATATCCGATTCTCTTCGACGGGAAAGCGGCAGTATCGTTCACCACCGGCACGAAGAAGTGGTCCGACGAGGCGGAGATACCGATCAGGAAAGGCACCTGGTATGTCCAGGATTCCTATTTCTCCCAGAAAATGCCATACGCCTATGATGTCGACATCGGCACCTGCGATGTGAAGGGAAGCGATGACAAGGAGGTTTTATCAGGGCAGACCAAAGGTTCAAGGGTCGGGATACTGGCCCGCATCGATGTGTTCACGACCGACAAGAGGCCGACCATCGTCTGTTATGGCGATTCGATAACGCACGGTTTCAGCTCAACTCCGAACAGCGGCCAGCGCTATCCTGACCAGCTGGCAAAGCTTCTTGACCGTCCGGTGCTGAACATGGGCGTCAACGGCGACATGGTCCAGTGGGCAGGCGGTGCTCCAAGGCTCATAAGTTCTCTCAAAGGAGTGGACACAGTGGTTTTCCTCATGGGGATAAATGATATTGTCACGGGCACAGTAAAGCAGCTTTCGGATTACACTGCGAAGGTGAAGCCGGTGATCGAAAATTTGAAGAAGCAGAATTTAAAGGTGTATATCGGCACATTGCCGCCGGCAGGCGGATTCAAGAAATTCGATGACAACCCTGAACATGACAAGCTGCGCCAGGAGATCAACAAATGGATACGCACATCGAGCGGAGCCGACAAGGTGATCGATTTCGACATGGCCCTCTTTGATCCTGCAACTCCGACAAAGATGAAAAGCGAATACCAGAGCGACTGGATACACCCGAATGACAGCGGATATAGGAAGATGGCCGAGATCGCCGCCTTCGTAATTTCCGGATCAAGCGAGAAGAAGAAATAATAAGGGAACGCCGGCGTCCCGCCGGCAATTGCCACCGAGACGGTGGCGCTCCTATAAAGGAATAATTAATTTAAAAATATCAACAGAGGAGATTGTCCAATGAGAAATTGCATGAAAGGGATAATGATCGCCCTGACCGCAGCCATGTTCGGTGCGAACTTCGCAGCATGTGCAGGGGAGAACACCATCGGCAGGCAGAGCCAGAACGAAGGAATAACCGCAGTTCCAGCGCCGGGTAAAGTCACAGTCGACGGTGATCTTTCAGAGTGGGACTGGTCAGGCCGCATCAGCGTGTTCGCCGAATACTCCATGCGCAACCGCTACTCCGTGGATGCAGCGGCAATGTGGGACAAGGACTACCTCTATCTCGGTGCCAGGTGGAAGGATCCGATGCCGTTGAACAGCACCATAGATCCCGCGATCAATCCTGACGAGGGATGGAAGGCCGACTCCTGGCAGATGCGCATCCATTCCGACCGCAACCTATGGATCACTGTCTGGCAGTTCTCGACCAAGAAACAATCCGTAATGCATTTCGCCTATTGGAAGAACGACAAGAGCGAGAGGGACGGTACCGACGTAAAGATGCTGGTAAGCCCTGAAGGCTCAGCGGATCTTGGTGAAGACGCCCAGATGGCATACAAGATGGATGCAGACAACAAGGGATTCTCCCAGGAAATACGCATACCCTGGAAACTGATCTACCGCACAGTTCCGGAAATAAAAGCTGGCAACGTCATGCGCCTGGGCTGTGAATTCCTCTGGGGCGATTCAACTGGGCGCACCTGGCCTATCCATCGCTATGCCGACAACATGCAGCCGGGAAAGACTTCACGGGAATTCTACTGGTCGGCAGTCAATTCCTGGGGAAACCTCACTCTGTCCGAAAAGGGGAATATTCCTCTGCGCGAATATGTGGTTGAGACCGACAAGATCGCAGGTACGGTTCCAGTGCGGGCAACTATTCCAAAGGATGTCGCCCGTTTCACCATGGTCATCGACGACAAGGACGGCAAACGCATACGTACTCTGGCAGCCGACCGTGATCCGGCAGATTATGCAGTCAAGGGCGCCGACAAGGATGGAATGCAGACGGTCGAAGTCAAATGGGACTGCCTGAATGATTTCGGAAAACTGGTCGAACCCGGCACTTTCAAGGTGCGCGGCCTGACACAAAAGGGTATTTCCGCCGAATACGAGATGTGCTTCTACAATCCCGGAACACCGCCATGGGACACAAAGGACGGCAGAGGAGCCTGGGGCGCCGACCATAGCGCACCAGTTGGAATTGCGGCCGCCGGAGACTGGACGATGCTCGGCTTCGAAGTTCCCGAAGGCGGAAGCGGAGTGATCGGGATAGATCCTACCGGGCAGAAAAGATGGGGTGACCGGCGTGGGACGCTCAAGCTTGCCGGCGACGACAAGTATGCCTACGCTTATGTTACGCACTGGTACACGAAGGAGACAATCTGCCGCTACGATCTGAAGACAGGCAAGACTGCGGCCTTCGTCAAGGATGGAAAAGAACGCACATACGATCTTACCCTGAAGGAAATTCTCGGTGAGGAGAATCCTGGGAAGCTGACAGGCATTTCTGCTCAAGGCGGAAAACTCGCAGTCGCAGTAGATTCAGGAAAGATTTTCATTCTTGACGCCGCGTCTGCCGCAGTGCTGCAGAAGTTCAATGCTACGAATCCCGGAGACCTTGCCTTCTCACGCGACGGAAAGCTATATGGAATCGTTGACGGTAAAGTGAGTGCGATTGACACGACTTCAGGAGCGGCAGCACCGATTGCGATATCCGGTGCCGGGAAAATCTCCGGACTTGCAGTGGACAACGACGGCAACATCCTGGTCGCCGATGTCGGGCCCGACAGCCAGGTCAAGGCTTTTTCCACGGATGGAAAACTGGTTTACACATGCGGGAAGAAAGGCGGACGCGCGCTTCGTGGGATTTATGATGAACAGGGCATGGTGAAGATGAGCTCGATAGCTGTTGACGCCAAAGGCCAGATATGGGCTGTTGAAAGCTGGAGCTTTCCGCGCCGCGTGTCCGTGTGGGGCAAGGATGGAAAATTGATCCGCGACTACCTCGGCAATACAGGTTACGCCGGAACCGGATGCTTCCTGCACGACCAGGATCCGACACTCGGATACTGCGGTCCTCTTGAATTCAAGCTCGACAAGAAAGCCGGGACATGGAAGCTGAACAAGATCCTCTGGGTTCCAGACAGGGAGAACGGTGAATGCTTCACTGTATCCACAGGTTCGCATGTCGGCCCGCAGCGGTTCACTGCGAACATCGCAGGAAAGAACCGCGAATACCTTTACCTCCACGATCCGGGCAGCGAAGGGGTCGGACAAGTCCTCTTCATGGAGACTGAAGCCGGATGGAAGCCCGTATCGGCAATCTGCAACGCAGGCCAGGCACTCGGCGATCTCGCCCATGCAGGACAGGTTGTGAAACAGCCCGGCGGCGAACTTGCCGGACTCAACGCATACGACATGATCATATGGAACGATGGTAATGGAGACGGAAAAATCCAGCGCGCTGAATGCGAAGTAATTCCTGCAAAAAGACCTGGAGACGAGAAAAAGGGCGGTGAATCCGCTTTCCGCACCGGCAACGGCTGGGGTGGACGTATCGACACGAAAACCCTCACGATATACGTTGACGGCCTGACAGCAATCAAGCCTGTTGAAATAAAAGCCGACGGTGCGCCGGTGTACGCATCCAAGGCGTTTGTAAAGCTTCCAATTGCTGAAAACGGCGATCTGGTTCCAGTCCCCGAGGAGAACCGCCTGCTCTGCCTAAGCTTCAAGGGATATGCGGGTCCGACATCCGGCATGCTTGGAATCGATCTCGCCAAAAATACAGTTGACTGGGCATATCCGAATCCTTATCCTGGTGTGCACGGCTCGCACAATGCAACGATGCCAAAACCCGGACTCGTGATCGGACCGCTCAAGATCTGCGGCGTAGCCAACGCCGGAGAACAGGCAGGCAACGTATTCCTGCTGCGTGGAAACCTCGGACAGGATTTCATCTTCACCACTGACGGGCTATACGTCGGCGCCATGTTCCAGGACGGACGTCTGCCCTGCGACACACTGCCCGACAAGGAGAGTATGCTCAAGGGAATGCCTCTGGACAATTTCACGGAAGGCGGCGAACCTTTCAACGGCTGGTTCGGCGGACAGAGCGATGGAAAGATACGTCTGACGACCGGATGGCCGCGCCAGGCGGCAATGATCCTTCTGATCAACGGACTTGATTCCATAAGGAAATTTTCAGGAACAGAGGTTTCCGTCGACATGCCGACCATCGTGAAGGCAGATCAGGAGAACATCGCACGGACCTCTAAGAAAGCTGAGGCGTGTGTGTATGCCATCAAGCCGATGCCGAAAGCTCCGAACCTCGATGGCACGCTCAAGGACTGGAATGATATTCCCGCGATTGACGTCACCAGGGAAGGCCTGCCTGACAGGGCGAAAGTGAAGATGGCATATGATGCGAACAACCTTTACATAAGCTACGAGGTGAATGACAGCACCCCATGGAAAAATGAGGGGAAGGACATCGCGCGTCTTTTCAAGACAGGTGATTCTGTCGATCTCCAGCTGAGCGTGAATGCAAATGCGAAGAAGCATGCCCAGCCCGAGGCAGGCGACATAAGGGTTGTGTTTGCACAGCTCCAGAACAAACCGGTCGCAGTCCTGATGGCGCCAGTGGACAAGAAGGCAGCTCCTGAGGCGAAAAAGAACTACACTTCACCGGTTGGCACGAAAATCTTCGACCGTGTCGAGGCGATCGCAGACGCAAACGTGAAGATCAAGGCGGAAGGCAGCAGATACGTAGTGGAAGCCGCCCTGCCCTTGAAGTCGATCGGGCTTGAACCGAAGCCGGGGATGAAGATCCGCGGCGATGTCGGATTCATCTCGTCGGATGCGAACGGCATGATAAACACGGCGCGCACCTATTGGTCGAACAAGCACACAAACCTGGTGAACGACGAACCGCAGGAAAGCTGGCTGTTCCCGGAGACCTGGGGCGAATTCAGTTTCGAGTAAATAGGGACGGGCTTTAGCCTGTCCCATGAATTGAAGAATGGTACACCCTGAAGGGCGTACCTACTTTAAAGGAGATAAATGCACAAGCCGTTTTATATCGATGACATCGATGTCCTCAGGGAGAAGCTTTTCCGCGCGAAACGCGATGGGACATTGATGGGGCGCGTGTGGGATTCGGTAATCCGCCGTTCACGCAATGCGCCGGCACAGTTCCCGTGGTTCACGCCTTTTGTCGCGCTCATAACCTGCGAGCAGAAGGACATCGAGAACGCAAAGGATGCCATCCGCAACTATGTCGCCACGCTTGACCCGCAGACGTTCGGAATGGGGCTGCAGTTCCATTTCTGGTGCTTTGCCTTTCCGCATGCGCGGTGGTCGCTGTACTTCCACTGGCTCTGCGAGATTGGAGCATGGGATGCAGCTGAGGAAAAAAAGCTGAAGGAGGAGCTTCTCACATTCCAATATATAAACTTCTTCTACGGCATGCGCACCAAGCCGGAACCCGAATGCGTCGACAACCAGACGATGTCGCTCTGCTTCAGCAATGCGCTCCTTGGGCATCTGTTCAGCGAAAGCGCGATGGCGAAACGCATGTACGTCGACGGTATCCGCCGCCTGCCCTCGCTGATCGGGGGGATCCCGACTTCCGGCTATTCAGGGGAAGGCAGCACCTACATGGACTGCGTAGTCGGTCCGTCCATACCGTTCATCGTGGAACTTCTCGAAAGAAGCAGCGGCGAAAGCTGGTTCGACAAATCTCTTCCGCCGCATGGCGGCAGCGCAGACAAAGTGTGCAGGATGATCGCAAACGAATGGATGTCCAGCGGCCTCCTGCTTCCATGGGACCACTACGGTTATACGCTTCCAGTGCGCTCCTGCATCGCCTATGCCGCACACCGCAGCAGTGATCCGTTCTACGGTGAACTTCTGGAGCGCCAGGCGAACTGGTCATACGATCAGTCGATCGGCTGGGGATATGATGATCTCGTCTGGTCTCTGATCTGGTGGCCGGAGAATAAAAAACAGGAACGTGCGAAATTCGCATCCTGGAGCGAACCCGAAGTCGGCGCCGCACTCGTGTCAGACGATGCACAGCTCTACCTGATGCAGATGTGGGACGAGTCCACTCCTGTCTACCCGACCCGCGCACATGTCAATCCAAACTCGCTCATACTGTCCGCCTATGGAAGTCCGCTCACCATCGACGGCGTCCCCGACAAGGAATGCACGGCGTTCAAGTTCGAAGACACATGGCGCGAGGTCAGCTACATGGACATCGGCTCAAGCCGCAAATTCAATTTCGGCGCCGGATGCGGCGGAGCACATTCCGTCATCCTTGTTGATAACTGGGAAGGGATGCGCGCCTTCACCGAATACCGCCAGGCGACAATGACCGCGTTCTCCGAGAAGGAAAAATCCGTCACATCCGATGTCACACCGATATATCGCGAGAAGTTCCCCGACGCAAAGGCCGTCCGGCGCCGTTCAAGGCTATGCTGCGAACGGTTCTGGCTGATCGAGGATCTTGCGGTGTTCGCAAATGAGCACAAGGTCACCTCCAGATTCTTCCTGCGTCCAAACGTGATCGGATCGGAATGCGGAATCAAGATCGAAACCGCAGAAGGCGTGCGGCTTTCCCTGATCCCCCTGCTCGGACCTGACAAGATGACATCCACACCGATAAAAGGATATCCCGACAGGCTTGACGGAGAATCAATAATGGTCGATTTCACCCAGCAGGGCAAGGAATGCCGCTGGCTCTGGCTCCTATGGCCGGAAGCGACAAGACGGACCGAAGCGGATGTCAGCGAGAACTGGCAGGCGATTCCGGATGCTGCAGGCAACCTTGTGCTTGATGCGGCAATAAAACTGCTTGGTGCGAATCCGATCAGCATCCCCCTGACAATACCTCCATATCTGCAACGCGATCTGCCGGTGGTCCGCCGCTGGTGGTTCAGACGGACAATCAATATTCCCGCGGCCACAAGCTGGCTGCGCCTGCCGAAACAGATGCTGAACCTGCGCATGTGGATCAATGGAAAGGAGATTGATACCAGCAGCCACAAGATGCGCATGAACCTGATGGAACCTGATATTTCAATACCGAATCAGCTCCAAGGAAATGATGTCGAAGTCGTACTTTGCTGTGACACGGGATACAGCCAGTATGCGCCAGATGGAAACGGCGGCGGGGGATTCTATGGAAAGCCGTTGATTCTCGTCGAAGAGCCTGTCTCTGGCATTGAATATGCTCAATACAAAGACGGAGCCGTAGGCATCCGTGCCGGCGGCAAGGATTTTAAAGTTGAACACGACATCATGGAGATAGTATAATGAACTCGGTTTTCGACAAAATGGAGTTCTGCGTAGAGCATTCCAGCAGCCAGGATGAAAGGTCGCTTGACAAGATAATCTCATGCCTCTGTGATCAGAACTGGCGTGTCAGATATGCGGCGGCAATCGCCCTTGGCGACCGCAGGGATCCAAAATCCGTTGATGCGCTGCTCAAGGCCTTGAAAAAGGAGAACCAGGAACCCCTCTTCTCGCAGCCCGCCCTGGAAGGCGGAGCACATGCCGGATCGAACATCCCGTTCACGGTGATCTTTCCTGAAGGCACCACTGAACATACCAAGGAGGCCTGGCGCCGGCGCGGACGCCTCATACAGGCGGTCTGCCTGGCGCTGGGAGGCATTGGAGCTACTTCTCCGGCAGTCCTTGAGATGCTGCACCGCTATGCGACCGACCAGAAATGCGACTACGGCGTAAGGGCAGCAGCATGCAAGGCGCTCGGACAGCTCGCGTCTCCGGAAAGCCTGCCGATCCTCCAGAAGGCCGTAGGCGACGAGGAATGGTGCACCAGCTGCGAGGCGAAGAAGGCGCTAAAGAAGATAAGCGAATGAACAACCGAATATCGAACAGACGAACATTCGAATGCCGAAGTAAGATGGAACGCCAGCCCTGGTCGCCTATGGCGCCACCTACGGCGGATAAACACCCTGCTGGAAATGTATTGATGTAGTGTTCGCCGTCTCGGCGAAGAATCTAAATTCTCTTGTCCGTGACGGACAACCCTACATTATAGAAATATGAATTAAATGTTTGATGAGCGAAGCGAATCTTTGGAGTGCGCGTACCTTGGTACCGCCTTTCCCCTGACAAGCTCGCTTGTCAGTTATACGAGGAGCAAGCTCCTCTGAACAAGGCTGAAGCAAGCTTCAGCCCTCCAAGGTCAGGCCAAAGCGCCTGACGTAAATACATTAGGGAATTATTTCGAGACTATCTTCCCGTGTCCTGCAAAAGGATAGTCGATTGTGATCCGGCCGACTTCGGCGTCGCCGATGCCGCTGTACAGATCCGCTTTTCCATCCTTGCGCATGACAATGCCTGAGGTAAATGCGCAGTCGACAAGCTCGGGTTTCTTCGCCGGCCCCTTGGGATAGCATGGGCGCGTTCCAATGATCTTCACGTCGATAGCCCTGTGTTTTTTGGGATCGAAGACGATGGCTATGTTCATGTATGTCTGTATTTTCACACCTTTGGCGTTGACCTCGTTGTAGCACTTGTGCCCTATGACGCCGATCTTTCCGCTGTCCAGCAGATATGCCTGGTTGCAGCCGCCCCACTCCAGCTTGTCGAACAGGCCCGGAATATATGGAGCGTTCTCGATGACATCACCGGTAAGGTCTTCAAGCTTCTTGATGACCGTGAAGCCGATCTGGGATTCGCAGCCAAACTTCTTCATGATCTCCTTGTTGCGCGGACGGGAGAAGACGCCGATGCGTCCGTCCTTCAGCTGGACCAGGCGGATGTCCTTCATGTAGTCGGGTCCGGTCGTGAAATAGTACATGTCGCTTATGTCGGCGCCCCTGAAGAAATAGCCGTAGTAGGTATCGACTTCCGACGACTTGTAGCGGACGTGCGTGCCGCCCAGGACAAGCTCACTGCCGATCTTGCAGACATAGGGATCTTCAAGCTGGTAGATCATCGAATCCTTCACGAGCGTCCAATCGTCCTTGCCAGTCTTCTCGAAGAGCCGCACCCAGGACCGCGCCCACTCGTAACGGCGTTCGACGCGTCCGAAGATATAGTCCCTGCCCTTCCATGTGAACGGAATCGACGAATTATACACGTCGTACCCTTTGACTCCGTGGAAAGCCAGTGTTGCTTTCTCATAGATCTTCTTTGTCTTCTCGAAATGGGCTCTCTGCTCCTTGAGATTCATATCAACTCCCTTGTATTTTTTTAATGTCAATCACTTACAGGATTCCATAACAGGCGCTTAACCTATACTGCCGTCAGTCTAAATCAACCAGGCTGGAACAAGTGCAAAGTAAATTCACTGCCGTCCCATGGATTATTGGATTGCTGGATTAATGGATTGTTGCAAATCAAAGAGATATGCAAAAAACATCATCTATAATTTTTCTTGAACTCAAACCCAATAATCCAGTAATCCAAAAATCCATTAATCCGTCATCCTGTGGGATGACACTGAAAGAAATCCTGCAAATAGTTGGATTTTCCGGCTTGACTCTTTCACTTTACTATCTAGATTATATATATTAAAGCATTAATAAACACCAGGTGCAGCATGATTTCAAGAACGTTTATTTTGATTGCCGCATGTTTCCTAATCTGCTTCCATGCAGGAGCCGGACAATACACCGAGATCGTCGCCTTCGGGGACAGCACAAGCGATGTCGGCAACAGTTTTTCAATCCCGGACAAAATCCCATACCCCAGCGCGTATCCGTTGCAGGCATGGGTCAAGCAGCTCGCTACAATGTACAAGATCGCCACATTCAAAGCCTCGGGCAACGGCACCTTCGCTGTCGGCTCAGACTATGCATACAGCGGCACATCCACAAAATATACTTCTGACAAAGGGTGGACCTGGGGCGACAACAAATTCATCCTGAAACGCAATCTTACCGACCAGATCAGCGACCGCTACCTTGGTCCGTTCAACAAGGACGGCGCAAAGACCGGACCGGAGGCCCTCCATACGGTATGGACAGGGCTGAACGACCTGGTACTTGCATATAACGACAAGAAACAGATCAAGGAGAAATGGAGCGGACTTGACCAGATGTCCGTAGAAGTGGCCAGGAGCGTCGAAGGACAGATCCAGGCCCTTGCAACCGCAGGCGTAAAGAATATCCTGTGGCTCAACCTCCCCGACCCCTCGAAATTTCCTGGCATAGTTTCGCAGAAGCTGGCAGGAGGTTCAGGCCTCAAGGCGCTGTCAGACTCATCCCTGGCCTTCAACAAGGAGATGGATGCCGCCATCGACAGGCTGAAGAAGGCGAATCCGGGACTCAACCTGATCAAGCTCGACGTGGCGAAACGCCTGGGGGAGATCCTCGAGAATCCTACAGCCCATGGATTCAAGAATGTGAAATCCGGAGGGTTCACTGACGGCGACCTTTTCTTCTTCGACGGCATACATCTTACGCCCCATGGAAACCATCTGCTTGCGAAATTCGCATACGACACATTGCAGAAACAGGACGGGCAGGAAGCAAACAGGCAACTCAGCCTGTCAAAGGGGGAAAAATGAAATCAATACCTGACAATTGCCGGAAGGCAAGTCCAGGATCGTTTACGCTGATCGAATTGCTCGTGGTAATCGCGATCGTCTCAATCCTGATGGCGCTCCTGCTTCCCGCGCTGAAGAACGCAAAGGAAATATCCAGAAGGGTCTTATGCGCAAGCAACCAGAAACAGCTTGGCGTCGGATGCCTGCTCTATGCGACGGACACGATCGACAATTATTTCCCTCCGCAGGTCATGAACCCGAACTATTTCTGGAAGAGCGGACTCTCATGGGAGAACGTCGCCGGTAACGGAATAATGGCATTCGGCCTGGGCAATCTATATCCCAACGAACAGGTAACCCTCAACAGGGGGACTGAATATGTCAAGAACGAGGGAGTCTTCTTCTGCCCAAATTCCGTATACCTGTTTTCTCCGTACCCATCCATGGCGGACCGGTCCGCCTATTACTACCACAAGTCCCACCAGGGAATGGTCGGATACGTGTACTGGGGCAACCCCTGCAAGGCATATGACTCTGATACATGGCCCTCCTGGTATGAACCTGGTGAACTGAGGGATGATCAGAATCCCGGCGCAATGAACACCAGGCCAAACAATTGCATCGCCTACACTTTGAACAGGGTTTTGAATGGCTCCAGGAAAGAGGCGCTGCCAAGCAAGGCCGTGCTGGTCACCGACAATTACTATGGAGATGAAAGTTTCGTTAGGAACAACCATCCCAGGGGCGGAGTCCCGGAAAAAGGAGGAAGCAACGTGCTTTATGCCGACGGGCATGTCAGCTGGCTGCCTTACGGTGAAGGAAACTGGAAATTCCTCAGCGGATCAAACAACATCCTGCAGCCATGGAACGAACTGCAGTGAAGAAAATTGGATGGGTGGATGATTGGATTTGAGTTCAAGATAACACAGAAACCATAGATGTACATGAGAATTACTGAAAAGGCATTTCGGATAATTTATCCAGACTGTTTTTGGTCTTATGCCTTTGATACCCAACAATCCATTAATCCAGCAATCCATTCATCCAAGAGACTTACATGAAATCTAAAAAAATCCCAATCTGGCTGGCGCTCTGCGGAATGGCTGTCCAGATCATCGGAATCGGAACTGCGATAGCGATCTTCAGCAGTGAAAGGGGCGGCTTCTCATTCCTGAACAATTTCGTGTCGGAACTCGGCGCGCCCAGGAATTCCGCGATGGGCCAGATTTTCAATTGGACGATGATCATATCCAGCCTGATGGTATACCCGCTCATGTGCTCGCTGGGCATGCATATAGGGACGAAACTCAGCTATGCCGCCACAGTCCTTGGCACCTGCGCCCTGGCAGGCGCAGTAGGCGTCGGATTCGCCCCCATGGATCTGCTGATACCGCACATAATCCTGGCTATGATGTTCTTCTGGGGATGGCTGTTCTCCGTCATCTTATTCACCATCGCGTTCTGCCGCAGGTTTTCCTTCCGTGAATCCCCTGCGCTCGTAATCGCCGGAATACTTGCGATGCTCGCATGCTGCCTGTTCCTCGCCGTCGTCTTCAACGCACTCCACATGTCCGCCGACACCTGCTTCAATATCAAGAACCCGCAGGCGTTCAAGCGCCCGGCGATATGGGACATAGCCATACTCGAATGGTGCGTCGTCCTGACCCTCATCGGCTGGAACCTGGCCACGCTGCGGTATCTGATGGGAAGGCAAAACTCAACACAAACTGAACGTCCAACATCCAACATCGAACATTGAACGTCGAATTTGAATTCATTCGAAGTTGGAAGTTTCCGCCGCGGCGGATTGAATGTTCGATGTTAATTTTTTGACACTTTATATAGAGAGTACTCAAATGCCTGACGGAAACCTGAAAGCCTATCCGGCTCCCGAAGGAGCGAAACTTTCTGATGACTACAGGATAAAAGTCAACGGAACGCCGGTTGATGTGTATCGCGGGGAAATATATGATCAGACGATGTCGCCACCGTTCGGAGGACCATACTCATTCGCGTACTTTGATTTTTCCGGAACCGTCGAAGTCGAGGTAGAATCCACAAAGCAATGGCTGCGGGATGTCGTAATACGGCCTGAATCAAAAGGTGTAAGTCCGACACATGTGTATCGCGGCAACATGAAGTTCAATCTCACCGAAGCGCCTTCATACCTCTCAATCGAACCCGATGCAAAACATGGTCCACTGCTCCTCTTCGCGAATGCACTTGAGACTTCTGCTCCAGCACCAACTGATGTAGGCGTAAAGTATTTCGGACCTGGGCTCCATCAGGCCGGCGCAATAGAACTCACCGACAATGAAACTCTCTACATCGCAGGCGGAGCAGTAGTCAGGGGAGGCGTCCATGCAAAAGGTAGGAATATAAAGATTCTCGGACGCGGTATTATTGACGGACTGAAATTTCCATGGTTCCAGGGCCCTACCAACACAATAATCGATCTGGACCACTGCGAGGATGTCATGATTGACGGCATCGTTGTCAAGGACGGCTGGGGCTGGAACCTGAACATGCGGGGATGCAGGAATGTGACGGTCAGGAACTTCAAGCTGGTTGCACTGCACTGCATGAACAACGACGGGATAGACATCTGCAACACCCGGGATGTGCTCATCGAGGACAGTTTCATCCGGAGCGAGGACGACTGCATCGCGATCAAGGGTTTTGGTTTCGCCGACAGGCAGGTGGTCGACAATGTCCTTGTGCGGCGCACATCTTTGTGGAACGACCGCGCGCATGTCTGGCGCATCGGGTGCGAATGCAGGACTGAAGCCATGCGCAACATCACTTTCAGGGACATCGATGTCCTTCATTATGTGACAAACTACTGGAACTGCGATGATCTTCCCACATGTGTTTCCCTGCAGCCAGCCGAAGACATGCCTCTGGAGGACATCCTTTTCGAGGATATACGGATCAACCATGAAGGACAGGAATGGGTCTTCGAGATCATGCCCAAGATGACACAGTGGGCCGAGAAAAAGACATTGGGACGAATAAGGAACTGCACGTTCAGGAACATATCCCTGAACGGGACTTTCCTGGGGAATTACGGAAAGATCAAGCTCCACGGCCCGGATCCGGAACACACTGTGGAAAATGTAACCTTTGAAAATGTAGTCCGCCACGGCAAGATCACCAGGAAGGATTCCCCTTCGGTTGAAGTCAGCGGACACACCAAGGGCATCGTGTTCAGATAGATTGAGTTAAAGTAGGGACTGGCTTTACGTGCCCGCAATAGCTGTTCTTTGGCTACGGCGAAGTAAGCGTTAAGATGCCTTTTAGCGTAGGCAATTAGGCATGTTTTGTTAAAGTATGCCGGTTTCGCCGAAACCGGCACGAGGCTCTTTCGGCGAAAGAGCCATACTTGATTGCGTAAATGAGGCTGACGTGCCCAGCTTAACGCTTACACGGCGGAAGCCTGTCCCATTCTTAGATTAAGATGGTACATGCTAAAGCACGTACCTACTTAACGCGCAAACATGCGCTCCATCAGTCCGGCCACATTCTTCCTTTAGTAGCCAAGGGCCAGCGGTCGGTGCGGAAAGGAACTGCAGGAAGACCGGCACTGTTCATGAGATTGCAGTCTGGACATCCTGTCCAGGCGTAGCGTACGGCGAAAGGCTTAGGAACTAGAGAAGAACTTACCCTTACAACGTTTTTCTTTTCGATTCGCGCTTCAGCATCCACAAACACCCGGTCTTTTCCGGCTATTGAAAATCCACTGGCTTTTCCACCATTGCCGCCGCAAAGCCCTTTTCCCACGTCCTTGAAAAATATTTCCACTGCGGATTTCGCAATCCTGTGCCTGGCATAGGACGGGCTCATGCACGGGCATTTCACCTTATACTGTTTAGCTATCATCGATATTGTAATTTTATTAAAAGTATGTCGGGTTTTAACCCGACGATCAATTGGCTGTTTAAAAACCTCCTTACTCTTTGAATGCAACTCGGCATTATAAGTATTAGACAGCGCCAGCAGAGCGAGTCGTCTGCCGACCTCCTGTTTGTTGCGTGGATGGATGTTGTCTGCCTCGCCTACGTCTATGGCAACCGCCATGCCGGTATTCTTCAATCTCAATGTTTCCGCCTGCGCCTCACGCAGTTCCGGCCAGCTTATATTCTCCTGAATGTTCTTCTCTGTTCCAAAACCTGCAAGCTGGACGAAATAGAATGGCAGTTTCCCGTCATGCCATGCATGGCGCCACGATTTGATCATTGCAGGAAAAAGCTTCGCGTACGACTCGGCCCAGCAGGCGTTGCTCTCGCCCTGGTACCAGAGGAACCCTTTTATCGGAAATGAAGCCAGGGCGTGTACCATCGCATTGCAGTGGGTCGACAGTGCATGCCTCTTGAGATTATTCTTGGCAAGCGCATCATTCTGCCTGTCCAGAAGAATTTTGAAACGCCTGTCCTTGAAAACATCAGACGGAATCCATGGTTCGATTTCAGATCCGCCCCAGCTGCTGTTGAGCAGGCCTATTGGTATTCCAGCTTCCAAATGGACATGCCTGGCAAAGAAATAACCGACTGCAGTGAACTGTCCCGACGTCTCCGGCGTGCATGTTTCCCATTTGCATTCAATCTCAGGAACTGGGACATCAGACGCAAGCTGCGGAATCCTGCAATGCCTGATCAATGGGAATTCCGCTTGTGAGATTTCCTTCTCTGCATCCTTTGAATCCTTAAGCGGCATTTCCATGTTCGACTGGCCGGAACACACCCAGACATCGCCTGCCAGGATATCCTTGAGAACGATTGTGCTTTCACCGTCAGAAACCGTTATTGAAAAAGGCCCGCCTGCCGGAAGAGCTGGAAAAGCAGCAAACCATTCACCATTGGAACCCGCAATGACGTTCTTCTTTTTATCCTGCAGCGAAACGCTTATGGTTTTGCCGGGAGATGAAACGCCCCGGACGTGGACAGGCTTGTTCCTCTGGATGACCATGTGGTCGGAGAACATGGAACTTACTTTGAGCAGATGCTTCATCATCATTTCAATTCATCCGCGAAGACCGCCTTGACAGTCGCTTTTACCGGCGGAGCCCCATCCTTCATGGCGCGCAGGAAGCGTAGCGCCTGCTCGAGAACCTCCCTGGCATCATATCCAAGACTGGCAACTGGTACCGAGCTTGGAGGTATGCACGGGAAGTTGCAATGTGCTATCACATCCAGTTCCTGAGGAAACTTGACTCCGGATTCGGCAACACCTTTTGTAACAGATTCGACGATGTTGTCGTCGGTGATGATAAGTCCGTCAGGTCGCTTGTCCTTGCCGCCATTGAACAGGAGCCGTGCAAGATTGCATCCCGGCAGAGTGTCGCCGAGACTCATCCCCTGGATCCAGTGCGGACCGGAGACGAAGCCATATTCCGACATTTTCTCGAGCCAGTTAAGATTGGAAATATCAGGATGTCCGATGACGGCAATGCGTTTTCTGCCCTTTGCCATGAGGTAGTCAAGAGCTTTTGCCTGGAAACTGACATCGTCCGTTGAAATCTGGGTGATTTCGGGATAGCCCAGCGGAGTCATCAAGGCGCATCTAGGAATTCCCGGTTCTGTCACAATCGGCGTCCTGTCAACCAGGAAAGGCGGAGAGGTGAAGAAGATTCCCATCAGCCTCTTCCTCAGGACATCGTTGAGGAGACTGACCTGATCAGTATTGTCGGTCCATCCATTATTTCTTATATTGAATCTCTGGATGATTCTGAGCCCATCGGACCGCGGCGTCCTGGCTACTGCAGAAAGCGCCTGCCAGAAACGGCTGTTCCTCGCCTCCTCCGGAAATACCATGGCCACGTTGACCAGATGCGGGGGAGTCTTCACGACAAATGTTCCGTTGCGTCCGTCGGATCTCAGGAATCCATCCCCCTCGAACTGGTCGATGATATTCTGGATGGTGATTGGACTTGCACCGTATCTGGCGCATAGCTGGCGCCGGGTGGGGACGCGCATCTCCGGCTCCCATTTCCCGCTGATGATATTCTTCTTGAGCTCCGCCGCTATTTCCTGGAACCTGTCGTCCGAACGCCCCCTTTTAGCGCGTCTCATGCCCTGCTCCGCAGGAGGAACGGCATATGGACCTGTGTTTTTCCGCTTCTTGTTCCCAGCCATAAATATCCTCGTTGATGATGAATCTAGTTCATTGTTATTGCATTATTTGCTATTTACAATACCATAACATATATTGAATTTCAATGTTGTCTATAAAGGGAACCGCTGTAAATTCGCATTCACGACCGAGGTGGAAGCCTACGGGAAACCTGCGAAGTAGTATAAATTTTCACTTCTGTGAAAATTTATCACCAGTCGATCACGACGCCGGTGAATTTCTCAGGGCTCTTCAGGAGTCCCTGGTAGGCTTCCTCGATCTTCGCCGGCGGGAGCCTGTGCGAGATCATCGGTTCGACGGTGAGCTGTCCTTCCTTTATCCATTCGAATATCATCTTCTGCTTGTCCCAGAGCGACAGGAGCGGGAGCGTCTTGTATCCGAACATCCCGATAGGCGGATATACGGGAAGGCACCATTCCAATGCGCCCCTCACACAGATGTTCCGTAGATGTATCTCGTTGAATGCTGTTGTCAGGTTGCCTTCGACAGGCGCGCGCGGCGTGCCCAGGAGGATCAGCTGTCCGACATTCGCCGTCAGGGCAAGGGCCTGCAGCACGACGGAAGTGTGTCCGACCGCATCGATGCAGATGTCCACCTTCGAATTTCCTGTAAGCTTTGTCAGACCTTCCTCAAGTGATTTAAGTTCACCTCCCGCAAGCGTATTGCGGATTCCGCAGGCCTCGGCAAGTTTCCTCCGCGACGGAATAGGATCGATGCCGATGACGTTCGCGCCCAGTATCCTGAACGACTGCGCGGCGAGGTTGCCGACCATGCCCAGTCCGAACACTGCGACATTCGGACGGTGGAGCGAGCGGTCCGCCATCGCCATCGCCGCCGTGGCGACACCCGCCATCCTGGAAGCGGATGCAATTCCCGGATCTATTTCCCTGGGAACTTCCATGACCAATGCTTCCTGTGAATATATGTAATGCGAGGCATGGGGGCCGAAGGTGAATACCCTCTGGCCTTTCACCGCTCTTGTGACCGCGGCTCCAACGGCTTCGACTGTACCGACATTTGCGTATCCCGACTTCCAAGGGTATGCGCACCATGAGTTCTTCTGGAACACAGCGGATTCCTTGGCAGTAAAAATGGAGAGTTCAGTTCCCGCGCTTATGAACGAGCATTCCGTCCTGACAAGTATCTCCTCCGGTCCAAGCTTCCCTTCAATCTCCAAATCCTGCAACTCGGCTTTCTCCTGTCCTGTAATCACAACCTGTTTGATTTTCATTTTATAATTTCCTCTGTTTATTCAATATCAAATTTCAATCAAAGAATAAGGCGGGTTTTACTTGTCATGAGCCTGTCGAATGAACCCGCCAATTAATCGTCGGGTTAAAACCCGACATACTATTAATGAAATTACTATATCGTTGGAAAGCAAACAGTATAGCAGCAACTTTCAGAATCCGTTGTACGGCCTGCAGAATTCATTGGCGCCCCAGGCTATGGCCCAGCTCTCGCCGGCAAGGAAGTTCACATGTCCATCTCCGAAGAGTACATTGCCTCCGTTGCGGGGATAAGCTTTCCCCGGCGGATGCATCCGCATGAAGTTAGTCCCTCCTTTCTCCTGCATTAATTCGCAGGTCAAGGGAATTCGGTCAGAAGAAGTACCCTTTATTTCCTGTCTTCCCGACCCATATATGAATCCACATTGGAAGTTCAAATTGGTCATTCCTGAAGTCAGAAGGCCGGTATAGATCAAATCAAACCAATCGTTAGTCTGCCATGGATCTCCGACATAGAGATATCCTGCACCTCCAAGGTCATGCCAGACGTCGAATCTGGAATCCAGATTGAAGTTCGGGGCATTGCCATTGTTCAAATTGGGGCAGTAGAAAACCTGTGTATTGGTAGTATAGGTGGGGGAGTCGCTGGCAATGACGGCCTTGGGGAGAGGGCCCAATCCATCGCAGGAGCGTGGCCGGGACAGCATGCCAAGCCCATGGATATATTTACCATCTACAGTGTTGCCGGTCAGCCAGTTTCCATTCTGGTTGAAAGGGGGGAACCAGCCGTTATAGTCGGAGTCATAGCACAGGTTCATCGTGCCTATCTGCTTCAGGTTCGACGTGCATACGATCCTGCGGGCGGTCTCCTTGGCATTCTGCAGCGCCGGCAGCAGCATTGACGCGAGAATTGCGATGATCGCTATGACGACGAGTAATTCAATCAGGGTGAACAAGGATACTGGATGCCTGACAATGGTTGCTGGATTCTTAATACTGGCCGCTTGCGACCGACGACCGACGACTGTTCGAGATTCTGTTCCGGATGCTGGTTTTTTGCATCTTGGATCATGCATCTTGAATCCTGCATCATTTGGATTAGTTCCCAAATTGGCAGTCAGGGAACTCACGTCAAACAGATCGCTCAATGTGAATTTGCAGTTCATGGCCCCCCGAAAACGTTATCGCATCATCCGCATCAGGCGATGGAATCATAATATCCATTCCATCATCTGTCAAGTCGCCAGCCCATATTTCCGTGCTTTTCAAAAATCCTGTTTCGGTTCAGCGCCAGCAGTCCTCCCCTCCGTTCCAGTATCTGTTCAAGCTGTCGGATGTGCGCCAGAGCACCCTGCCGCTAAGACAAAGGGAATTACTGCCTTTTGGCCTCGCCAGGGGATAGTTCCGGGGCGCGTGGTTCGCCCATCCCTTTGGACTCGACCAATATCCGCCGCCGCTGTCAGTTATCAGGACTATGTCGTCAGGCCCTCTCTTGGTTTGCCAGCCACGTCCGTCAATATACGCGCCATATCCGTCGGCACCCCAGTTTCCGGCAATCATCTGGGTCGTAGGCGCAGAATTCCCGTCAACATCAAGCCCGCAGTTCCAGCCGACGTTCCACAGCCACGAAAGCATATATCCCTGTCTGGATGTATAATAGGAGTCCCAAGGCAGGGTGGAGACGATGGGACATCCCCAGATGCTGGTGGAATTTTCTACGATCTTGATGTAGTCGGGTGACAAGCGTCCTCTGACAGTTCCAGTATCATGCTGACGTCCATCGCATGCCCCTGGAAGGCTGAAATTGAAATCGCCTGCATACAGGTTGACTGCTATTCCGACCTGTTTCATGTTTCCCCGCTCTAAGGTAAGCCTCGCCTGTTCCTTTGCATTGGAAAGGGCAGGCAGGAGCATTGCCGCTAGAATTGCGATAATCGCAATCACCACCAGAAGTTCGATGAGCGTAAAACCCTTTTTCATATGACTTTTCCCTCGGTGCAAATCCAGCAGTTTTCATTATATCAAGTTTCCATCCGATAATCAACATCCTCCTGACATTGCATGCTCCCACCTCCCTGCGGTGCAATTCATGGAATTCCAGCACGGCTGGCTGAATGCAGATATTCCGCATGGATGTCGCCAAAAAGATAGTTGCGGTCGTAATGGTAGTTTTCAGGGGACGGTCCCCAGCCGACATCATACTGGCCGTTGCTGTAGCTGCCACGGGCGGATTGAAAGCCGTGCGGCTCGCGGATGACTGAATTGTCGCTGGTCACTACCGAGGGACAGCCGAGAAATGCAATCTGGGAAGGTGTGAACTCGGCAGGATGGCCAAACAAGCGCATTCCCCAATTGACTCCCTGATTGAAGCGGCCCATAAAGTACATTCCCGACATATGGCCATTGTTTCCGGCGGAGACACGCGAGAGGTGAGGTCCGTTATACATATAGAGGGCTCCGCCATTCGACCCTGACAAGTCGCCCATGTAGGCGCCGCCATTATATCTCCACCCGCCAGGCAGATTTCCGGTACAGAGATTGGCACCTGTCGGGACCATTCCAGTAGGTCCTCCAGACCAGAGAGGCCCCGCCCTGTAAGTCGCGTATCCGGCTCCCGCAAGCCGCGCCCAGGCGCCTTTTGCGTAGTGGGTAACGTCAACAGCCTTGCTTGAGTTTGGATAATAATGAACGGGATTACCGGGAAGCCATGTGTCAGTCATGGGATCGCCGAACCATATTCCAGAGCATTCGTCTCCCCAGTTCCAGGAAACTTCAGTTGTGTCGTTGTCATAGTTCGTGGGATATTCAGTAAAGTCGGCGGCATATGTTGCAAGCGACAGCCCCATCTGCTTCTGGTTGCTCATGCAGCAAAGCACCCGCGCCTTTTCCTTGGCACGGTTGAGGGCGGGAAGAAGCAATGCCGCAAGAATTGCGACGATCGCAATGACGACGAGCAGTTCGATGAGGGTGAACGTATTTCCGATTTTAGTTTTCAATTTCAAATCGGCAATTGGCAATCGGCAATTGGCAGTCAGGAAACTCGCATCAGGCAGCTTGATGAGCATTAATCTGCGGTCCATCTTCCTTGCCCCCCCATAACTGTTATCGTTATTACATGTTATTACGATAACATTACACGCGGCAATTGGAAATGTCAAATCCCGGAAGGCATGATTATTGAATTTTCTGCCAGGCCGGGATGACTTCAAATTTCCGTACACGGTACTCCTCAGGAGGACGTCGGACTTGCAAACGAGCTCAGGAATGGCTGAATTTGTTCGTAGTAGCGCATGTTTGCGCGTTCTTTGTTTTCCAGAAGGAGCGCCGGTCTCCAGGCCGGCTCTTTTAAGCCGACCTGGAGGTCGGTGTTCCTTCAAAATAGCAGTTTTGAAATCGCCCAAGCTTATGCAATCACGGAATGTACTCGCGGGTGGTCGCATGTATATATTCGCCATGCAGGTCGCCGTACAGGTAGTTCCGGTCGTAATGGTAGTTTGCAAGCGGGTAGGAACCTGTGAACCCGGCATCGTACTGGCAGTAGGCGCTGAACGACTGGAAACCATGTGGCTCCTTCATAATTCCGCTGCCATGGTATACCGTGGGACATCCCAGGAATGCGATCTGCGACCAGTTGAACCCCTTCGGACAGTTCCCGATAAGACGGACTCCATGGCTTACCCCCTGTTTATGCCTTCCAAGGCGATGCATGCCGTTCAGGGATCCATTGTTCCCAGTGTTGAAGGCATGAGGACCGTTATAAGTATAAAGTCCAAACGTATATCCGACGGAGCCGCCCCTGTAGGTCCATCCTGTGTCTAGGTTTCCTGCACAGACGTTAATGCCGGTTGGAATCCAATTGCTTGCAGTCCGCTTGTATGGTACGTAGCCTGCTCCGGCAAGACGATACCAAGCTCCGTTCGTATTGTTGATTCCTGGATCTTCGTCAGTATCGTTTGGATTTCCGTTGGTTTCAGTTGGCGCCTGAGGGGCTCCAAACCATTTGCCGCAAGACTCATCGCCCCAGTTGCCAGGATATAGAGCTGTGCCATCTGAATAGTTCGTGGGATATTCCGTGAAGTCTGAACCATATGACCCAAGTGCGAGCCCCAGCTGCTTCTGGTTGCTCATGCAGCTGATCACCCGGGCCTTCTCCTTTGCCTGCTTTAGGGCGGGAAGCAGCATCGCCGCAAGGATTGCGATGATCGCGATGACGACCAGAAGCTCAGCGCTTCGCCCGGGGGGCTACGCCTGGCACAGCGAGTAATTCGATAAGTGTGAAAACCGATACTGGTTGCCGGATGCTGGTTGCCGGATTATTAATACTGACCACTGACGACCGACGACCGATGACTGTTCGAGATTCTATTCCGGATACTGGATTTCCATATCCAGCATCATGCATCCTGGAACCAGCATCAGCAATTTGATGTCTGTATTTCATCTTCCGTCCTGCTGCTGAAAATTAAAATCCACCTTCACTTCACTATATATAGTATATTTAATAAAGCATTAAATAGCAATAGGCAGTGATGGAAAAACTCGAAAATAATAATCATGATGCAGGAACAAGCCACAAGGCAGTCCAGGCAGGAACGGCAATTTCACCAGTACTGAAATGCTTTCCGCCGATAAGGTCGCGGAAACCTTCCCTGCCGGAATCCGGCAACTGGCATCTCGCTTCCCCCGAAGTGATATTATGCAGCGCGAAAAGTTCCTCACTGCCATCCTCGGTCCACCTGCGCAGGCAGAAAAGCTTCGGATGCAGCTTAAGGACCTCCTGCGGGGCGCCAGGATGGAACGCACGGCATTTTGAACGGATCACCAGGAGACGCCTGTATTCACCTGCGACTTTCGCACGGATGGACTCCTTGTTCCCCAGCTCCGCTTCAAGCCTATCGGCATTCAGTGTCTCGCGGTTGATCGTCCTCGCGCGTCCTGTCTGCTTCACCCCTTCAGTCCAGTTGCGCGAACCAAGAAGACTGTGGATGTAGATCCCGGGGATGCCGATGAACGACATCGGAATCGTCTGAGAAAGCATGAAACGCCTTATCTGCAGATCAATGCTTTCATCAGCATTCGGACCGTTTATCGCATCAAAATAATTTATGTTGAGTTCATATGGGCTTATCGAACCGTCGGAATTCCGCTTCCCGGTGATGTCCCCGCCATGCCTCCGCGCAAGTTCGCACAGTTCCATCCGCTCATCCACCGACAGAATCCCCTCCGTCGGCCTGACCCCTATCCCATCGTGCGTCGCAGTAATATTGAGGAAGGTCGTATTGTCCGAAACCTTTTTCACGCCTGAAGCCCAGTCTGACAGGACGGTCGCGTCCTGTTTGTATACCGACCAGAGGATCAGCGGAGCCAGGCTGAAATTGTAGATGATCTGCGCTTCGTCCCCGGCATTTCCAAAATAGACGATGTTCTCCTTGTGCGGCACGTTCGTCTCCGTCAGCAGGATCACGTGCGGCGCCGCGACATCGAATATGTCCCTGAACAGCTTGATGAGTTCATGGGTCTCCGGAAGATGCGCGCAGCTTGTCCCAAGCTTCTTCCACATGTACGGAATGGCGTCAAGCCGTATCATCGTCGCGCCATGCTCCGCGTAGAAGAGAAGAATATCCACGATCTCCAGCAGGACCTTAGGATTGGAAAAATTGAAATCAACCTGGTCGCGGCTGAAAGTCGTCCAGAGCCATTTCTTACCGTCTGCGGAATCGTAGTCGTGCAGCAACGGCAGGTTCCTGGTCCGCAGCACAGACGATGTGTCGGTATCAGGCGGAAGCGAAATGAAATAATCGGCATATTCCGGATTCCCCGCCAGATATTCCTTCAAATAACGGCTCTGGCTCGAGACATGGTTGATGACGCCGTCAAAGACCAGCTTGAAATCCCCGCCCATCGACTGGACATCCTTCCAGCCACCAAGGTCCTTCCTGACCTCGCGGTAGTCTATCACGGAAAATCCGTCGTCGGAGGAGTACGGATAAAAAGGCAGGAGATGCACGAAGGATATCTCTTCCTTGAAATTCTTCTTCAGGAATCCATGGAGTGTCGACAGGGGATTCTTCCCGCCGGTTATCGAATCGCCGTATGTTATCAGGAACGAGTCCTTCTCGCTCCAGCCGGTCTTCGTCGCAGGAATCCGTCCGCGATACGACATGAGGAGCTTTTCAAGATCCTCGAAGAGCCGTGGTGAATCCTCCCCGTACACGAACCGGAGCCGCTTCAAAATTCTAGATCTTGCTATATGATCCATCACAATCTCTGATTTATTAAAGGGAACCTCTAAAAATTCGCATTTGACGCGTTGCGGAAGATTTTTGAAAGCTCAAAAAGAATTTCTGAACGGAGGCGTATCGAGTAGATACGCCGACAGAAGAATATTCTTCTTTGAGCCAAAAAGATCCGCAACCCAAAGGGAGACAGATTCTTATGGATTTCGTCCGCGTTGCAAATCCAGTCACAACCCGCTACGGGGTTGCTCCTGGCGTTTGCTCCTTGCCGATTCTCCATAATCTCCTGTCTCGCGACATATGCCAATTTTTAGAGGTTCCCTAAAGCCCATTCATCCATCAATCCACCCATCCATTCATCCGTCCCAAAGCCATTTGGGACATTTGCAGTCCATCTCTTGCATAATAGAATAGCTTACAGGCGGACTTGAAATAAAACAAGATTAACACTGCACTTTGGAGAGCGCTCGAGGTACTTTGCACTCAGGGCGAGCTGATTTCAAAAATACAAAAAAACGGTTGTTGTGGGAAAAACGCTTGTTGGAGTTCACAGCTTCAGCGTGTCTTGGTATTAAACAGGTTATACACGCTAAAGCCGCGCACTCCAACTTTAGAAATCAGCTCAAATGAGGCAATTTTGGAATTGCCTCAGGGCAATTGTCTTAAGAATGTGATACACAGGCGGGACGCCTGTACCACTCTCTTCAATTCCCCCTTTGTGTCTCTGTGCCTCCGTGCGAGGAATATCTTTCCGTCTCTTATCCGGCTGTCCAGCTCACTCATCTTACTTCCCCATTCGACATTGGATGTTTCCGCCGCGGCGGATTGAATGTTCAAATTTTCCTTCCTAGCGGACCGCCGGCACCCCTGCCGGCAGTCTTTTCTTCTTCTTTTCCACTTCTACACCGATGCCGGCAAGTACTGACGACCATCGACCGACGACTTCTCACTCCCCAATCTATCCAGCGGGCTTTCTACGACCGCCAGCTTCTTCTGCGCCACATGCGTGTAGATCATCGTCGTCTCTATGCTCGAATGCCCCAGCAGTTCCTGTATAACCTTGACATCCGTCCCGTTCTCAAGCAGATGGGTCGCGTAAGCATGACGAAACGAATGACACGTCCCGTGCTTGTTGACCCCGGATATTTTCTCGTACAAAGGCACAAAGTCACTGAGACATGAATTGAATCTGACCATTGATGAGTCTTGTTATCCCGTCTTTCATCAGGTTCTCCCCGAAATTCAACAGATAACCGAGCTTGCAACCGGGAGCGCCGAAGAGTTTTCCAACCACTAATCTTCACTTATCCTTCACTAACAATATCTTGCCGGGAGATTGTCTTTGACAAAAAGCCAATATCACGGCAATTGCTTTCCCCATATTTTTTCACTTCGCAATTCGAATGTTCGATTGTTCGATTGTTCGATGCTGAATGTTCGATGTTCATGCATTTAATCTATCCAACGGGCTTTCCACCACCGCCAGCCTTAATATTGCCTCGCACAGAGACACGGAGCCACAAAGCAAGAATTAGTTTTATCTAATACAAGAAGATTCTTCCCTCCGTGCGAGGAATATTCCCCATTCACATCATATCCAGCGGCGACTCCGGTCTGTTGCCCAGCGTCCGTATTACATGCGTGTAGATCATCGTCGTCTCCACGCTATTGTGGCCAAGGAGATCCTGCACCTCCCTTATGTTCACGCCTTTCATGAGCAGATGGGTCGCGAAGGAATGCCGGAGCGTATGCACCGATCCGTATTTCGCAATGCCCGACTTCCGCATCCCCTCCTTCATCGCCCGTTGTATGGTCATGTCCGACACATGATGCCTCCGCATCTTGCCGGACCGCGGATCTTTTGATATCGTTTCTGAAGGAAAGACATACATCCACCCCCAGGTTTTTCCAGCATCCGGATATTTCCGATCAAGCCCGTTCGGAAGATAGACCTCCCCGACTCCTGCAGCCAGATCCTCCTCATGAATCTTCCTGACCGTCTCAAGATGTTTCCGCAACGGCTCCACAAGCTTCCTGCCCAAAAGCGTAGTCCTATCCTTGTCCCCTTTCCCGCCTCTCACGAAAAGCTGGCATCCCTCCCAATCAATGTCCTGCACCCGCAGCCTCATCAGCTCTGAAATCCTGAGCCCGCCCCCATATATAATTTCAAGCATGAGACGCTCCGTACCTTCAAGCTGGGCGAAAATTGCCCTGACCTCGTCCACCGTCAAAACCGAAGGCAGCTTTGATCCGGATCTCGCCCGGAGATTGTCGGACTGGTCCCCCATGTCCTTCTTAAGGACTTCCTTGAATAGGAAATTTATGGCATTGAATGCCAGATTCTGCGTAGATGCCGCAACATTACGGGATAATGCAAGCCAGCTGATATACCTGCGTACGGTCTCCGGATCGTCAATACCCAGGCTGTTCCTCTCGGCATAAGTGAAATAGGATTTTACCCGATCAAGATATGACTGTTCAGTATGATATGAATAATTCCTTACCCTCAGTATCTCCCGCATCCTGCGCTCAATCGAATCCCTTCCCTCCGCTCCAGAATTGATGGACGCGCTCGCCGATTCCGTGTTTTTTCCCTCTTCAACGGAGCGCTGGCCTGCTTCGACAATCCCACATCGGCCTTGCTCAGTACAGGACTCTCCTGGTTTTCGATTTGCATTACGTTCGTAGTTAAGCTCGTGAGAGCTGTTCTTCATCCCTGCGCCTTGGCTTTCGTGCGTACCATGGCCTCCCGCCGGCAATAAGGAATGTAGCACCCCGAGGCACTGCGCGCTCGGGGTGATTTCAGAGCGCTGCCCCTGGTCGCCTACGGCGCTGCCACAGGCAGGTAAACCTCCGGCCGGCAATAAAGAATGTGGTACTATGCCTTTTGCCTTATCAACGGAGCGCGGGTTTTCCAACCCGCGAGCAGGTACTTCCGCATTTACTCCTGATTCCTGCTTCTTCAACGCCGGCTTATACACCGTCTCGAAAATCCTGACCGCCTCCTCTGCCTGCCTGACGCGCCAATCTTCCAATCCAGGCTCGCACCTGAGATTGTTGAGGAAGTAGTTCAACCTGTCGGAAAGCTTCTCTATACCCGGCGGCATGACCATCGCAGAATATCGCTTCACCCAGTACAGCCAGTATTTCACCTTCCCTTCATCGACATATCTGTTTTTGACAGCAAACTCCCCAAACCTGTAGAGATCTATAATTTCAGCCATACTCCCCCCTTAATGTATCACAGGCGTCTCGCCTGTGTCTTCCGGAGCGCTGGCGTCCCGCCGGCAACTCGTTCGTAGCCTGTCCTCCGTAGCTCATTTGGCGAAGGAGGATCAAGCTCGTAACCTGTCACGGCGTGGTTCCCTAAGGAGCCGAACGAACTCCAGCACTCCAGCAATTTAGAACTTTAGAACTTCAGAACTTCCCGGGTGTGGCTTTTACCCCCTTTTTCAGGAGTTATGCCACAGACATAATTATTTTCCCTTATTATGCCACATGTGGTATAATACCGGGAATCGCCCCCAAAAGCAACATATACTAACTTATTTACGCTATTTTATAATAGTTTATTGTCCTCTAACCACTGAATTTGTTGTATTTTTATTGATTTTATCGGAAAGGGCCAGTAGAGTACCAGCAAAAGTAACGTGTGTCATAATAATAGTTGAACTAAAAATGATAAGAATAAGAGATATAAGAAACAAGAAATAAGACAAAAGTAAATAAGAAATATTGACAAGATATTGAAGAGATATATAATACAAAATACAATGATAATTACATGACCTTGGAAAAAACATGATAGAATTCAGAAATCATGAATTCGAAACGTCTCC
>Ga0209417_1000466_pt1 | contig 96602 bp, 87 predicted proteins | sample RifGroF2_FD_184002 | JGI IMG/M metagenome (GOLD analysis project Ga0209417, IMG submission 184002) | Groundwater microbial communities from Rifle, Colorado, USA - Groundwater F2 (SPAdes) (version 2) | ecosystem: Environmental > Aquatic > Deep subsurface > Groundwater | place: Rifle, Colorado... | reverse complement strand
CAAATACCTTCATAGAGGGGGAGAGATTCATGTAAGAGTTGATAAGCGGAGGGATGTTCTCACCCAGGGCGCGAACCTCTTTAGAGAGAATCTTGTAAGCCTCCTTATAGTCGTCTGTTTTGAATAACTCCTGATAATAAGCATTTTCCACTTCAAATCCGATTGTCTTTTTAGGAATTACCAGATTATCTGCATCGGGGAAAAACTTAAACAGGAAGTTGAGCAATGTGTTCCTGGCTCTTACATTATATGAGGTATACATGGTCACTTTGCCAAAAAAGTACCTGACCTTAGGGTATCGGAGCACTAGCGCGCCAAGACCATCCCATAGGTTATCCAAAGCGTATAATCCCTTTCTTCTGATGTTTGTACTCTGGTAATTAGGTTGAATGAACGACCGGCCCAACTCAATGGTAAACGGAAGATATTCTTTCACAAATTCGTCTGAAAAATCGAAAAGTTCACTCGTTGCCATCTGCTCAGTATCAAGACCTGCGCACTGGATGTATCTGTACCCTCCAATAATCTCCTGATCCTTTGGGTCCCAAACGATAAGCTGCTTGTATGGAGTCTTTATATGAGTGTCAAACTCGTCTATATCAATCGCCTTACCCGTTCCTCCACCTGAAAGTCTGAATGAAATTTCGCGCAGTCGGCCAATCTCATTCATAGTATGTGGAGAGTTGTGAGCAGTTATCTCATATAGTTTGTTGTCCCCTTTGCGGGTGCCCCTTATAAATTTGTCGCTTGTAAGTTCCTCTATGATTAGCTTTCTGTCGACGGGTTGAATTACTGGTTCCATAATTAAGGTTTTAGCGAGTAAACTTTTTCCCTCACATAATTTGTCCAAAATGCAATATTGTGTTCGCTGGTAAATTTTCCGAACGGTATGGCATCTCCTACAAAAACGTCAAATTTCATCTTTTTTTGCCGGAACATCTCGTGAGGAAGAAGAATCAGCTCAAAATTGAATTTTATACCAAGAGCCTTTCTCAAATTAGCCAGCCTGTAAAACAGATTCGAATTTCTCCCGCTGAAATATACCGGAATAATATCTCTTCCATATTTAATTGCCTGATTAAGAAAGTTTTTCTTCCACTCAAGGTCTTCAATCACTCCATTATTAAGTCTGGAGCATAACCCTGCAGGAAAATTAAGAATCTGACAGTCTGAAAAATAGGCATCATGAATAAGCACTGCATTATCAACACTCTGACGTCCGTATTTGTTCACAGGGATAAAAACCGGACGCAGGGGATCTACATTCATCAGAAGGTCATTAACCAAAAATTTGATGTTTTTATCAAAGAAATTTCCGAATGCCTCCAGCAAAATTATGCCATCAAGACCTCCGAGAGGATGATTTGATACAATAACGTATCTCCTTTTACGATCGGTTTTCTCTATTCCATGTACCTCATAACTTGCCTTAAGATGATTAAGTGATGCCGTGGCGAAATCCACCCCTTTATGGTGTCCGTGCTTTGTGAGAATCTCGTTGAGTTCATCCTGATGAATCAGCTTCTCGATCCATCGGATAACAAAATTTGGAATAATTTTCAGCAGTTTAGGGCTCCTGGACCTTAATACTGAGTTCAAGTCAATCAACCGGATATTATTAGTTTCGCTCATCTGTAAAGCAAATTTCAAGGGTACGAAGTTAAATAAAAATCATATCTTTGCACAAACGCTCCATAAATATGTTAAAACAAGGTTTACAACAGAAGTTATTACAGAAGCTATCCCCACTGCAAATTCAGACAATCAAGCTGCTGGAGCTACCTACCTTGGAATTGGAGCAGAGAATCAAGAAGGAGCTTGAAGAAAATCCTGTTTTAGATGAGGCAACGGAGAAGGAAGATCCAGATGAAGGGACAGGAGGCAATATTTCTCTTAGCGAGTACAATTCTGAGGATCAGATTCCATCATACAAACTATATTCAAACAATCAGGGGAAGGACCTAAAACCGGAATACAATACATTTTCTGTGAGAGAGAGTTTTCACCAAAGCCTTATATCACAGCTAGGTTACAGCAGTCTGGACAGTCGTGCAAAAACCATCGCAGCCTTTATAATCGGCAGCCTGGACGACGACGGCTACCTTAGGAGAGATCTTGATTCTCTGGCAGATGATGTTGCATTCAGGCAGGGGATTGAGACAAATGAAGAGGAGCTGGAGAGGATACTGCTTAAGATTCAGGAGTTCGAACCTGTGGGAATAGGTGCCAGAACACTACAGGAGTGCCTGCTGTTACAAATAAGGGCAGCAGAACCTTCACCGGAACAAAAAATAGCAGAGAAAATACTTTCCGACTATTTTAGTGAGTTCACAAAAAAGCATTATCCCAGGATAATGTCAAAGCTCTCGATTACGGAGGATCAGCTAAGGGATGCTATTGATGAGATTGTAAGGCTCAACCCAAGACCCGGAGGGCAGATAGATGATTCTTATACAGATCAGGCACAACAGGTAATCCCGGACTTCCTTCTGGAGTTCAAAGATGGTGATCTCTATATGACCATGCCAAGATTTTCAGTTCCTGAACTCAAGGTAAATAAAAGATATGCAGATTTGCTGATGAGTTCTGCAAAAACAAGCAACCGTGCAGGAAAAGAGGCCGCTACCTTTGTAAAGCAAAAACTGGACTCGGCAAAGTGGTTTATTGAGGCAATAAAACAGCGACAGAATACTCTTCAGAACACAATGAATGCAATAATAGACTTTCAGAGAGAGTATTTTATTGAAGGTGATGAAACTAAGCTCAGACCTATGGTTCTGAAAAACATTGCAGAGAAAACAGGGCTGGATATCTCTACTATTTCAAGGGTGGTCAACTGCAAATATATACAGACGCACTTTGGAATATATCCGCTCAAATACTTTTTCTCTGAGGGTCTTATGACAGACAACGGAGAGGAGGTTTCGACCCGTGAAATCAAGAACATTCTTGCAGCGAGCATAGACGTGGAAGATAAACAGCATCCTCTGACAGATGAGGAGCTTGTGGCAGTTCTCACAGAGAAAGGCTACCGGGTTGCGAGAAGGACAGTTGCAAAGTATCGTGAACAGCTCAACATTCCAATTGCAAGGCTCCGTAAAGAGCTATAAACCACATCAGTCTATGAAAAAAATAATTTCGGGGCTTTTGTTTAGCTCCCTTATACTGGCCTGTAATATGAAAGATAAGGCAGACATGATAATAATAAACGGTATTGTCTATACCGTAGATTCCACATTCTCCAGATGTACTTCAATAGCTGTCAGGGACGGAAAGATCCTGGCAACAGGTAGCGATGACAAGATATTGAACACATACAGGTCGGAAACCATAGTTGACCTTGAGGGAGCTGCCCTCTATCCCGGGTTCAATGATGCTCACTGCCATTTCTATGGCATGGGAGAGGGACTCAGGACAGTGGACCTGAGAGGTGCACTCTCTTTTGAAGAGATACTGGAGAGACTCAAAAAATCGCAAGAGGGAAAACCATCGGAATTTATCGTGGGAGAGGGTTGGGATCAGAACCTCTGGGAGGACAAGAGCTTTCCTTCAAATGAAAAGCTGAATGAATTGTTCCCGGTTGTTCCTGTGGTTCTGGCAAGGATAGATTACCATGCAGTAATTGCCAATGAGGCTGCAATCAAGAGGTTGGGAATCATTCCGGCTGACCCTTCGATAGCCCCGGGAGAGGCACTTATGAAAAACGGAAAATTTCTTGGAGTATTTCTGGAAAAGAGTGCCGACAGGTTCAAATCGTCAGTTCCGGCGGTAAAGCCCCAGGAAGCTGCAAAAATACTGCTTGATGCTCAGAAAGAGTGCTTTAAATATGGTCTTACATCTGTTTCCGATGCAGAGGAGCCACTTTCGGTAATCATGCTTATGGACAGCCTGAGCGCTAAGGGTGATCTCAAGATAAGACTGGATGTATGGCTGACTGCAAGTGAGGAGAATAAAATGCATTATTCCAGCCCTTATATTAATGGCAGGGTGAGAGTTTCAACGTTAAAATTATATGTAGATGGCGCACTTGGTTCAAGAGGAGCCTTAATGGTGGAGCCATATTCCGATATACCGGGGACCAGAGGCATACGTGTAGGAACTTCGCAGCAGTTTGAAGATAATTGCAAATGGGCCTTTGACAAAGGGTTTCAGGTGGCAACACATTGCATTGGTGATGCAGCAAACAGAGAGGCACTAACTGTCTACTCAAAACTCCTGCCGCCTGGCAATGACCTGCGGTGGAGGATAGAACATGCTCAGGTTGTAAGGCCGGCCGATCTTGATATTTTCAGGATGTATTCAATTATACCGTCCATTCAGCCAACTCACGCTACTTCTGATATGTTGTGGGCCGACGAAAGGCTTGGCGAAAGGATAAAGGATGCCTATATATATCGTCAGTTAAAGGAGCAGCTTGGCTGGCTCCCGAGCGGAACAGATTTTCCTATAGAAAGTGTGAATCCTGTTTATACTTTTTTTGCTGCCGTATACAGGAAGAATCTTGAATTTCTTCCTGATAAAGGTTTCCAGATGGAGAACTCGCTTACAAAGGAAGATGCTCTTCGTTCAATGACCATATGGGCCGCCAAAGCCTCTTTTGAAGAGGGCATAAAGGGAAGCATAGAGCCGGGGAAATATGCCGATTTTGTAGTTTTGGACAGAGATATTATGACAATAAAGGAGTTCGACGTCCCTTATGCAAAGGTCTCAATGACTTTTGTGGGAGGAGAACTGGTTTATTCCAAATAGCGAATCAGAGTTTCACCCCGTAGGCTAAGTCGCCGGCATCGCCCAGACCGGGAACAATGTAAGATTTTATGGTAAGCTCTTCGTCAATTGCACCAACCCACAGAGTAGTGTTTTTGTGAGGAAGATGTTTGGACAGATACTCAATACCATCTACGCTGGCAATCGGACACACAAGATGAGTCTCTTTGGGCTTGGCATTATCGCAGATCTTGTTATAGGCAAGCACAACAGAAGAACCCGTTGCCAACATTGTATCGGCCAGAATAAGCACCTTGTTTTCAACTGAAGGGCTGCTGGCATACTCTATCTGAATTGTAAACTTGTTGTCTTTACCGTATTTTCTGTAGGCAGCTATGAAAGCATTCTGTGCCTTGTCAAAATAGTTAAGAATTCCATTATGAACCGGCAGCCCAGCTCTCATGATACTTGCAATTAGAATATCCTCATTGGAAGTCCTGCATGTTGCAATGCCCAGAGGGGTCTGAACATTTTTTTCGCTGTACTCTAAAACCTTGCTTATTTCGTAGGCGAATACCTGACCAATTCTCTCCAGATTGTTGCGAAAACGCATACTGTCCTTCTGTATGACGTGATCTCTGATTTCTGCTATGAAGTTGTTGAGGACAGAATTTTTCTCTCCAAGATTTATTATTTTCATCCTTAGTTGATAATGAGATATTTGACTCAAAGGTACAAAATATTCACATTATTCCATCGTCAGCAAAGCTAAAATATTCATCACCTGCAATAATTAGATGATCCAGAAGCGAGATGTCGAAAAGAGCGGCTGCGTCTTTAAGGAGCCTCGTCTGTACCTTGTCGTTCTCGCCTGGTTTTGGGTTTCCGGAAGGGTGGTTATGAATAAGAATTATGGAACTGGCTAGTTTGTCCAGAGCGTTCTTTATTACGATTTTGATATCTACAACAGTAGCCGATACTCCTCCTATGCTCAGTCTCTCCTTGGATATAAGCTTGTTTGCCCTGTTAAGGTACATTACCCAACACTCTTCGTGTGAAAGGTCACGTAAAATGGGACTGATTATTTTTACTGCATATGCAGACGACTGTATCTGTGCAAGAGACTTAATCTCTGTTGATGAGAACCTTTTTGCAATTTCAAATACCGCGGTAATGGCAATAGCCTTTGAAGAGCCTATTCCCTTTTTTTCCATGAGCTTGTCCACAGTCATCTTTGAGAGCTCCCTCAGACTGTTTTCGTTTGATGAGATAAGATTTCTGGCAACATCCACAGCCGTCTCTTCTTTATGGCCAGATCCGAGGATTATAGCTATTAATTCTGCATCGCTGAGAGTAGCTGCTCCTTTCACTTTCAGTTTCTCCCGAGGTCTCTCCTCCTCCTGCCACTGTTTGATAGATAATTTGTTTGTCATTGTATAAATTAAAAAGCTTCCCAAAGATTGGGAAGCTTTTTAATTTTTGTGTGACAAAAAGTATAAACTACGCTAGTTTGTTAACATAAGCAGCTATACCGCTTTTTAAATTTGATGCCTTGTTGTCGTGAATAACATTAGTTTTAGCTAATTTATCTAACATTGATGAAACTTTAGGTAATAAAGCTTCTGCCGCTGTTTTGTCGGTAGTGTTACGTAAAGCCTTGATAGCATTACGGGTAGTCCTTGCATAATACTTGTTATGCACCTTGCGTTTTTCACTCTGACGAGCGCGCTTCTCTGCTGATGCGTGATTTGCCATTTTGTATTTTATAATTTTTTGTAGTCGGTAGGGGAATCGAACCCCTATTGCAAGAATGAAAATCTTGAGTCCTAACCGTTAGACGAACCGACCGCATCAAAACTCACCGTTTTGGTGTTGGGAGTGCAAAGGTAGAAATATAATTTTTAGTTCCAAAAATTTCTTAAAAAAATTCAAAAGAGTAAATAATTGATTCTACCTGGCGAAGGTAATTTCTCTTGTCGTACCTTGGCGCATATACAAATGCCTCCAGTACAATAATATTCCTGTTCTCCTTATCGAGGAAAATATGGTCCACAAAAGGCCCTCCCATAAAATCGTTCTGAACCTCCCAGAGGCCACGAAGTTCAATGAAATTTCTCTTGCTGTATTTAACCCATCTCATGCCCGGATCAAAAAGCATGTTTGTGGTCATGTATGTGTTTTCCAGCTGACCGGGAACATTCTTCTGAAGAATTTCATTTCTTCTGGCTAAAAGGTTTTCAATCATCAAGTCGGTTGTATCTGTATACGGGTATTTGTAAATCAGAATTCCCTGATTTGTATAGGTAGTTTCATATGAGATCCAGATAAAGTCTTCTGTCTGCTTTCTGAGATTATAACCTTTTGGAAAAAAAGGAGAACCTCCGAATTTTGAAGTAACAATGTCTCTAAGTGCCTTCTCCTCGTATTTCTTTGCATTCTGGATGTTCCTGTTCCTCTCAGCTTGCAAAAGAGCATTGGCAAGCTTATCACTCTCCCTGGATATAATAGATGCTGCATCCTGAGGAGTTGGTGCGGATATTGTGACAACTATCTGCGGTGCAGCCCAAACATTTTCCTGAATTACCATCTTGCTCTCGGGGAGATTGGGAATAACATTAAGGATAATAATGTTCCTGTGAGACTGGAAAATGCTTGTGAATGCGTTTTCCGGAATATTTATCAGATTGAAAAGGGGTTCCGACTGAGGAAGGAAAGGGTGCTCAATTGCAAGAACCGATCTTAGTGCAGCTCCCGGATCACTCTCCCAGTTGCCTTTATTCACAACAATAACCACTTCTCCCGCTTTGCCACTGATATTTGGCATAAGCTGAGGACCGCCTGTGCAGGAACTTATAATTGTCCCGGCAACTATGGTCAGAAGTAAAATTAATTTTCTCATGATTCTTCTATTTAAAAAGTCTGTATATATCATTTCCAAAAGCGAGGAACATAATGGCAAAAAGAAACAGCATTCCTACTAATTGGGCATATTCAAGAAATTTGTCGCTTGGTTTTCTTCGGGTGATAATTTCATAAAGGAGAAACAAGATATGTCCACCGTCGAGAGCCGGAATAGGAATCAGATTGACAACGGCAAGCATTATGGAGAGCCACGCTGTAATGTTCCAGAAAATCTCCCAGTCCCATGATGAGGGGAATATGTTGCCAATAGCAATAAAGCTGCCTACCGACTTGTATGCCTCTGTCTTTGGAGAGAATATGAGCCCCAGCTCCTTTATGTAGTTGCCGATTGTAGAAAATGTCTTGCCGGCACCTGCCGGGATAGCACTTAAAACAGAATATTTTACCTCTGTAACATTAAAAAATGCCTTGATTTCGCTGTTCAGCAGAACCCCAAGCCTGCCAAGGCTGTCTACAAGAATAGATTTTGTAAGAATGGTGCCATTCCTGCTAAAAGCAACATTAATAGTGTCGTTTTTGTGTGATTGAAGTATTGGCTGGATATCCTGGATCATGGATACCTCGATTGTGTCAATTCCTACTACTCTGTCACCGGGCATCAGACCTGCATTGTAGTTGAGCGAGCTGTCGGGTATGCTGAGGATCTCAAAAGGAACCCTTAGAGCGAACATCCCAGGAGTATTTAATATTGCCGGAATATATTGGGGATTGATATTAACGATTGTAGTATCACCATTTCTAACTACAAGTGCAGTCTTTGCCTGGTTCCTTGCAATATCAATCTGTATGTTCTGGAATTTTTCTATTGTTATTCCATCTACTGACAATATTCTGTCTCCGTTCCTGAAGCCTATCTCCAGAGCCAGATCGTTACACTGTACCCCGTAAACTGCATCTTTGTTCATCAGATACTCCTCTCCCCATGCAAGGAGTGTAGAAGAGTAGATAAGAATAGCGAGAATAAAGTTGAAGAACACCCCTCCGAACATTACAAAAAACCTCTGCCAGGCCGGTTTGCTCCTGAATTCCCATGGTTTCGGTTCCTCTTTGAGTGCCTCTTTGTCCATCGACTCATCTATCATCCCTGATATCTTGCAGTAACCTCCCAGAGGCAGCCAGCCAATACCATATTCTGTGTCGCTTCCCTTTGGTTTATGTTTGAACAGAGAGAACCAGGGATCGAAGAAAAGATAGAATTTTTCTACTCTTATCTTGAAAAGACGAGCAAAGAAAAAGTGTCCGAATTCATGAACAAGTACAAGTATCGACAATGCTATTATAACTTGCAGAATCTTAAGAATTATATCCATTTTAATAATTTAGTTTTAAGTGTGATGCCAGAACTCTGGCCTGTAAGTCGGTTTTATATATATCGTCTATGGAGGGTTCTGCAACAAACTCTGTTCCAGAGATTACCTCTGCAATAATCTTTGGTATTGCAGCAAAGGAAATTTCTCCCGAAAGGAATGCCTTTACGGCAATTTCGTTGGCAGCATTCATTGCACAAGGAATGTTTCCTCCTTTATCAATTGCTTCATATGCAATGCGTAAGCAAGGAAACTTGTTCATGTCTGGCTTGAAAAACTCAAGCGAGTGCAACTCCGAAAAATTTAATCTTTTTGTATCAAGCGCTACTCTGTATGGGTATGAAAGTGAGTAAAGTATAGGGAGACGCATATCAGGAGTGCTCATCTGGGCACTTACAGATCCGTCGGTGAACTGAACCATTGAGTGAACGATAGACTGAGGGTGTATAAGGATTTCGATTTCCGATGGATTAATGTTGAACAGCCAATGTGCCTCTATCATCTCGAATCCTTTGTTCATCATGCTGGCGGAATCAATAGAAACCTTGGCTCCCATGTTCCATTTAGGGTGACTGAGTGCCTGATCAACGGTTGCCGAAGCAATCTCCTCCTGGCTTTTCCTGAAGAATGGCCCTCCTGATGCAGTAAGAAGGATTTTTTCAATTGTAGCCTTCTCACCCTGAAGACATTGGAAAATAGCAGAGTGTTCGGAATCTACAGGAATAATTGCTGCACCGTGTTCCTTGGCGAGTTTCATGATAATGGCACCGGCAGCTACAAGCGTCTCTTTGTTTGCAAGAGCAATTGCTTTACCGGCCTTGATTGCGGCAAGGGTTGGCTCGAATCCGCTGAATCCTACCATTGCTGTGAGAACCATATCAATATTGTCGCCCGATACTATTGAGGAGATAGATTTTATACCGGTAAATACCTTTATATCAAATGGGTTTAGAGCCTCGAAAACCTCTTGGTACTTGTTCTCGTCGGCTATTACTACTGTATTTACATTGAACTCTTTTGCCTGCCTTATCAGTAGTTCTGCATTAGAATTTGCAGTAATGCAATCGACCTCAAACAAGTCCGGATGTTTAGAGATTACATCAAGTGCCTGAGTGCCTATGGAACCCGTTGAACCTAAGATGGCAATTCTCCTCTTCATGGTAAATCTTAGAATTTGATATACTTAGAAGGGTCAATTGCTTTGCCTTTGTGCCAGAGTTCAAAATGCAGATGGGCACCTGTACTAAGCTTTCCGGTGCTGCCGACCAACGAGATTGCCGACCCGGCCCTTACTATGTCTCCGGTTTTTTTAAGCAGTTTTGAATTGTGTTTGTATATGGATATAAGGTCGTTGTTGTGCTGAATCTGAATTGTGAAACCTGTCTCATCTGTCCAGTTTGCCATAATGACCGTTCCGTCAAGTACAGCAGATACAACAGCGTTTGAGGGTGCTGCAATGTCAAGATAAGGGTGGTTGGTTGCAAGATTGAATCCATCTGAAACAATGCCTTTTACAGGAGGGAAAAAGTGCAGTCCCTCAATTTGCTCTATCTGATTTCTTTTTGTCCCGAGGTTAAACTGTTCCTGCTTAATTACATCTTCTCTAAGCATCGAATCTTCTTTGGAACCTGTGGCCCTCAGTCCAACTGTTTTTGATGTGTCAGCAACTGCCGATACATTGCCCATAGCCAATGGTTTCTGACCTGTGACAACTCTTTGTATGTTGGCAAGCTGGAAATCCCAAAGCTTAACGGCCTGTTCAAGAGAGTCGGCTTTTAATGCATTCTCTACAATTGCCCTTCTGGTCTGTGAGTTAGGGTAACCTGGAATAAACTCCCTGAGAGGAGTGAATGAGATAAGTATTGTCACAGAGGAAATTATAAATATGACTGCAAGACTGAGGCTTAAAAGCATCATTAGTCCGTTTGCCCTGAAAACGAAAAGTTCTTCGTGTGATGTGTCGTTAAAGATGGAAAAACGATATTTGCTTCTGAGTCTGTTCCTCTTCTCCTTTTTTATTCTTGCCATTATTGTCTGTTATTTGGATCTACTCATCCTTTATTGTAACATAAACCTCTTCGCTTTGCCAGAGACCGTGTTTGTTGCAGTATGCCAAAGCAGTGAGTCTAAGGCCTACTTTGGGTATAAATGTAAAGCCGCCCTCTATCTGTACAGGCAGGTCACCATAGCTGGCTCTCTGCAGCTTTATCTCTCCAATAAGTGTCTCCAGATTCCAAAGCTGGATATATTCATAGTGATGGTCGGGGGCGTTAGGATGCTTTATTGTTTTGCCGATTCGTACAGTAACCGTGAATGGTTTGTTTCTTATTGCTTCACTATCACAAATGATTACAGGGCTGTGTTTGTCTGCATAGAGGCGTACTTTATCGCTACCCTGGGCAAAATCGTTATATGAAAATAGTCTTGGCATAATGAAAATGTAAACTTCAAAAGTACTAAAAAAAAACTAACTTTGCACCATGAACAGAATGATAGGTATTGACTATGGCAGAAAGAGAGTTGGGGTAGCTGTCAGCGATCCTCTTGGTATCTTTGCTTCCGGCCTGGAGACTGTTCGTGCTGCAGACATCGTCGATTACCTCAAAAATTATACCCAAAAGGAGAATGTCACGCTTTTCGTTGTGGGTTATCCTATGAATCTAAACAACAAACCGTCAGAGGCAGCAAAGGATGTAGATCAGTTTTTAAACCTTCTTAAGAAACATTTTCCGCAGATACCTGTTAAATTAGAAGACGAAAGATTCACATCTCAGCTTGCAATGCGTGCAATGATAGATGGTGGGGTTAAAAAAATGGACAGAAGAGACAAGTCGATGGTGGACAAAGTTAGTGCAGCAATTATTTTACAAACATTTTTAGACAGAACAAAGGTTTAATTTTTATGATACTACCAATATTTGTATATGGCGCAGAGATATTGAGGGAGAAAGCGAAGGAGATAGATGTCACTCAGGAGGGATTAAAAGAAGAGTTAAAGGTTCTGGTTTCCAATATGTGGGAGACTATGACAAAAGCAGACGGAGTTGGACTTGCCGCACCTCAGGTAGGCCGTCCTATAAGGCTTCTTATTGTAGATGGCTCTTTGCTTTCGGAAGACTATCCTCTTTTGGCCGATTTTAAAAGAACAATGATCAACCCTGTTTTAATTGAGGAGAGTAAGGAGGAGATAGAGTATAACGAGGGATGTCTTAGCATTCCTGATATCCATTGCGGGGTTATTAGACCAAAGACAATAAGAGTGTCTTACTATGATACCGATTTTGTAAAGAAGGAGGAGACTTTAGATGATTTTGCCTGCCGTATGGTTCAGCACGAGATGGATCATCTGGATGGTATACTTTTCACAGACAAGGCTGCCCCAATCAGGAGAAAAATGATTCAGGGAAAGCTCAATAACATTAAGTCGGGCAAGACAAAAACCTTTTACAAGACAGTAAGATAAAATTTTATGGGAGCTTTTCATGCCTACGATATCAGAGGAATTTACAATAAAGATTTCGATAAGGAGACAGTATACAAAGTAGGGTTTTTCATTCCTGAGTTGCTTGGGTCGCTCAAAGTTCTGATCGGGAGAGATGCAAGGGAATCGTCCCCGGAGATTCATGATGCTCTTATAGCCGGAATAACAGATGCAGGGGCAGATGTCTACGATCTTGGACTCACCACAACTCCTATGGTCTATTTTGCTACCGGCAGGTATGGCTTTAAAGCGTCTGTCCAGATTACGGCATCGCACAATCCAAGAGAATATAACGGGCTCAAGGTATCACGGGAAAATGCTCTGCCTGTGGGTTTCGACAACGGGCTTGGCACAATCAAGGGGTGGATCGAAACCAGAGAGTGTAAGGTATCTCAAAGAAAAGGAGTAGTGCACCTTATGGATATCCGGCAGGAGTATATCGATTTCCAGATGAAGTACAAAGGTGATTACAGCAACCTAAACATAGGGATAGATGTCTCAAACGGAATGGCGGCACTTATTATCAAGGATATCATGGGGGAGGGTTCAGAATCTCTGCATTACATCTTTGACGAGCTTGACGGTACATTTCCCAATCATGAGGCAAACCCTCTTATCCCTGAAAACGTAGTTGCTCTCAGGCAACTTGTAAAGGAAAATAGATGCGACATTGGAGTCATTTTTGACGGTGATGCAGACAGGGTGATGTTTGTAGACGAGAACAGCCGCTTTATATCTCCCGACCTTATGATTGCAGTGCTTGGCCACTATTTTCTTGAGGAAAAGGGTGGCAAAGGAGCTGTTTTGCAGGATATAAGAAGCTCAAAGGCGGTTGGAGAATATTTGGGGCCAATGGGAGCTGAGATGCATACATGGAAGGTCGGAAGAGCCTTTGCTGCTCTTAAGCTGCGAGAGATTGACGGAATCTTTGGAGGAGAACTTGCCGGGCACTATTACTTCCGCGATTTCTTTTACAGCGACTCGGGAATAATGGCATCGCTTATTATTCTGGATGTGGTTACTAAAATGAAAAAAGAGGGCATCTCTCTCTCGGCACTTATTGCCCGCATAGAGCGTTACCAGAATTCAGGGGAGATGAACTTCAAGATAGAGAAAAAGGCAGAGGCAATGGATAAGGTAAGGGACTACTTTATATCGGTGGAGCAGCCGGTTGCATCATACGATTTTGACGGTTACAGGGTGGAGTTCAGGGAGTGGTGGTTCAATATACGCCCTTCAAACACCGAACCATACCTGCGCTTTATCGCCGAAGCATCGACTAAGGAGCTTTTAGACAGTAAGTTAGCTAAGCTAAAAGAGCTGCTGGCAGGTTTTTAGCCCTATGCTTTCATGGCCAAACGTTGATTATCAATATATTATGAAAAACAGAATATTCAAGTATCGTGTTGGTTTTCAATTAGTTGCCACTTTAGCCTTGGGCTGTATTGGGGCATATGCACAGGAAAATACAGGATATGCTGCTAAAGAGGAGTCTTTTGAGTTGACTGACCTTATTCCCGAAAGCCGGATAGTGGTGAATTGCCCTAAAAAGGAACTGATAAATTCCAGGCTACCTACAAAAATTGTATTTTTTGCCTTACCCAATGGCAATACCATAGAGCAGACAGCCGGCAAGCTTACGACACCGGCCGATGACTGGCACTTTGACATTCAGCATATAGCGGCACAAACCCGCTTTCTGATGGAAAATGACACAAAACACAATTACATTGTTGTATATCTGCAGGCTTCGATGAAGGCGTGGACATCCCATGCAGCAAAATATCCTGAGTCACCCAAGCTGTACACCCATCTGGTAGATACTGTTTGCTCAATCATAGCAGCCTGGTACGTCCCCTTAAGAAAACAGGAGGTAATTCTGAGCAGTCACAGCGGGGGAGGCAGATTTCTGTTCAATTACATAAATGGATCGGAAAAGATTCCGTCCATGGTAAGGGGAATTGTATTTATAGACAGCAGTTATGGGTACGAAGACTCCCTTCATGCCGACAAGCTTGCAGATTGGGTGAAAAGTTCCAAAAGAAACACTCTTGCGGTATTCAGCTATATAGACACAACCGTGGTACTGAATGGAAAACGGATAGTCAGCAGCAATGGAGGGACAGGTTACAGAAGTAAAATGATGAGTGAAGCACTCATAAACAGAGGGGTCAAATTAAGAAGCTCACAAGACACCACTTTTTGCAGATTCGTGGGCAAGGGTGGCAGGGAGATAAAAGGAGCAAAGGTACAGATACTTATAAAAGAGAATCCGACCGGGAAAATCTACCATACGGTCTTAGTTGAACGCAACGGATTCATTCATTCGTTGTTAATAGGTTCTCCGCTTGAAGAGAAGGGTTACAGGTTCTGGGGAGAGAGGGCATATTCTACTTTTATTGAATAGATTTTGCTCAGGAAATTATATCTTTAGATAAAATTTCTACATACTATGAAACGCTACCTATCATTAGACCTGTTGCGCGGAATTTCAATTTTCGGCATGGTCTTTTCCGCTATAGTTCCCCACGGAGTTTTACCTGCATGGATGTACCATATTCAGACACCTCCTCCCACCCATATCTTTGACAAAAGCGTGTCCGGAATCAGCTGGGTAGATCTGGTTTTCCCGATATTTATTTTCTGCATGGGAGCAGCAATACCATTTGCAGGCAGAAGACGTCTGGAGCAAGGATCATCGACATATATAAAAGAGCTATTCGAACGTTTTCTTATGCTATGGCTCTTCTCATATCTTTATGTATTCCTGAACTTTAGCCAGGCAGAAGGGTTAGGGGCACAACTTGCAACACTGGCAGGATTTTTTGCACTTTTCCCACTATATATGGTCTTCACCAACTCTGGTCCAAAATGGATGAACTCACTCATCCAGTATAAAAAGTGGTTCCGCCTGGGGGGCGTGATTCTTATTGCAACTCTGATAATTTTTGGCCATTATCAGTTCGGAGAGAAAATCTCGTTGGACAGAAGAGGAATTATAATCTTTCTGTTGACATTTCTCTATCTTTTCGGGGCTTTATTATGGTATGCAACCCGCGATAGCATCAAATGGCGGGCGGTTGTTTTTGGAGTATTGATTCTCTTTAGCGCCTTAGCCATGTACAATAATTTTGTAGAGACTCTCTCTCCAAGCTGGTTCTTCAATCTTGAGTACTTCTACTTTCTTATGATTCTTATTCCTGCTACATATATTGGCGATCTGCTGCAGAAAAGAGTTTCCTCACCCGAAGGTTACAACCCAATAAAAGGAGCGAAACACACCCACCTTATTGCAGCAATATTGTTTGCGTTGGTAGTATGGCAGATGGTGGCCCTTTACAATGAGTACCTTCTGACGAATTTTATTGTGTCGGCAATAGTTGTATCATTTCTGGTCGTTTTAATCAAACGTCACCTTCCGGTATACACCAAAGAGACAAATCTGGCATCCGCACTTTTGCTGGCAGGTCTTATCTCACTCGCTGTTGAAGGGTCAATAACAAAAACTCCCTGCACAATTTCATACTGTTTTGTTACAACCTCAATAAGTATTTTCCTTCTTATGCTTATGGATTATGTGTCGCACTATACAGGCAAAAGTATTGTAAGCTTTTTTACCTGCATATTCTCCGGAGCAGGCAGTAACCCGCTAATGAGCTACATAGCTTTCGGGGCACTTCTCATGCCGGTATTTAAACTCACAGGACTTATAGTAGTCTACCAGGCGGCTTATCCACAGGATTATCCATGGATAGGAGTTGCCCGGGCATTCATAGCTGTTCTTCTTACAATGGCAATAGTTGCCTCACTCTCCGAACGGAAAATTTTCTGGAGGGCTTAATAAATATGAACTTTACGGCTATAGATTTTGAGACAGCAAGCAGCAACATCCCTTGCGAAATAGGTTTATGCGTTGTCAGAGAAGGAAAAATAAAAGAAACCAGGTCATGGTTGATAAAGCCTTCCTGTTTTCCTTATATGAACTGGTGGAACCAGCAGGTGCACGGAATATCTAATGAAATGCTGGAGAATGCGGTGACATTCGATCAATTATGGGAAGATGAGCTAAAGCCATATTTTATGAACGAACGTCTGGTGGCCCACAATGCTCCTTTTGATGTGGGAGTTTTAAAGGCAACGCTTAACCACTATAACATCACTCATCCTACATTCAGCTACTTCTGCAGTTGCCAACTCTCAAGGAGAGTATGGACCGAACTCCCCAGGCATGGTCTGGGTTATCTCTGCGATGAGATGGGCATCTATTTTAACCACCACAGGGCAGGAGAAGATGCAGAAGCTTGTGCAAAGGTAGTTTTGTATGCAGCCAGAAAACTTGGAGCCGATGACGTTGAGAATATTGTTCAAAAAAGCGGGGTAGGCGTACGATTGTATGACTGTTCTGCAACAAAGTCCAATAAATAACAGTATTAAAAAGACTAACAATGAAATTCAGAAAGAGCATCAAGATCATATCACTCATAATATCAGTATTGTTAATTCTGATGTTCCTTTTACCTGTGGTTTTTCCAAGAACCATTTCTGAAAAGGCAAAAGAGTTGGTAAACAAGACAATTTCAGGAAAGCTTGATTTCGGGAAAGTAGGCCTTTCATTTTTCGAGCATTTTCCAAACCTTACGGTCTCTATCTATAACTTCTCACTAACCGGTTCGGCTCCTTTTGAAAAAGATACCCTTGCTTCAGGAAGAGAATTAAGTCTGGGAGTAGACATTTTTTCTGTTTTTGGCAAAAGAATGATTGTAGACGCAATCTATCTCGATGGTGTCAGATTGAATATAATAAGAGGTAAAGATGGTACGTCAAATTACAACATAATAAAAAGTGAGCCAGAAGTAGATTCTATCGTCAATAAAAGCTCTTATAAACAGGAAGACAGTAAGTTTGACCTTAACCTTATATGGTTAAAGGAGTGCGGCCTCAGATTTTCCGACAGTTCCCTTAACCTTAGCATAGAGGCGAATAACCTTAAATACAAAGGAAAGGGCACTTTTGCCGACGATGTATTCAACCTGGAATCAAATGTAAATATTGAAGATTTCAGTTTAATCTATGACGGAATAGCTTACCTTAACCAGAAGAATATCAGGGGCAAACTCAAAACGGGAATCAATACTGCCAGTTTTAATATCAAACTGCTGGAAAACAAGATAAAGGTTCAGGATATAGCAGCTCTGTTTTTTGGGGAGATGACAATTTATGAAGATGGATACGATATTGATTTCAACCTTAAAACTGATAAAAGCAGTCTGGCTGACCTGTTTTCACTCTTGCCCCCTGATTATACTTTCTGGATCAAGAATACCAGGTTTGCGGGTTCTGCTGAGGTATCTGTAGGGTTCAAAGGATCAGCAAGAGACAGCTCCGGAATGGCTCCTGATCTTGAAGTAAAACTGGATGTCACAAAAGGGAAAATATCGTATTCCGATGCACCTTTCCCCCTTGAAAAGATATTTTTAAAAGGATCGCTCAATGTTCCTGGATTAGATCCGGAAGCAATGGTATTTAAGGTGGATACACTCGGATTCTCTCTCAATGGAGACCATAACTCTGCAAAGCTGCTGTATAAAGGAATTACAATGCCATTCTTTGAGGCAGATCTCAAGGGGTCGGTAGACCTTGGAACACTTACGGAGTCTCTGGGATTAAAAGCATTCAGCTTAGATGGGAAAATGGATTACAGCGCTTCGGTTAACGGAATCCTTGATCTATCCAAAAAGGCACTTCCATTGATAGATGCCTCCTTAAGTATTTCTGAGGGAAGGATTTCATCGTCTGAATACCCATATCCGTTGCAGGACATTAATGCCTCATTTACAGTTACTGCCGGAAATGGTAAGTATTCCGGTCTAAAAATCGTTGTTGACCCATTCACCTTCAAATTTGAGGAGAAACCATTCATGCTTACAGCAAAACTGGAAGATTTTGAAAATCTTAAGTATGTTGTTAAAGCACAAGGAGACATTAATCTGGACAATATTTATAAGATATTTGGTCTTGAAAATGCAACAATAAAAGGTCTGTTGCAGGCAAATCTTAAATTAGCCGGAAACCAGGCTGATGCAAAAAACGGTAAGTATAATAGACTCGACAACAGCGGTACACTGGCACTCAAAAACTTTGAATACAAAAGCGACAGCTACAAGTATCCTTTCTCAATACCGGAAGCTCTCCTGACATTTGACAAAGAGAGGGCATGGCTTAAGAATACAACCTTGATCTATAACAAAAACAATCTGTCTCTTGACGGATATGCTCAGAACTATATGGGTTACTACTTCGAAGGTGGCGACCTTCTTGGGCGGCTTACCGTAACATCACCACAGGTTGACCTGGACGATTTTGCATGTATGTATGATACAACAGCCACAACTGAGCCGTCAGAAGGTGTCATTCAGATACCTGTACACATGAACCTCACATTGAATGCCGGAGTCAGAAGTATTCTTTATGACAGTTTAAAGGCAAAGGATTTCTCAGGCGAGGTTGCCATAAAGAACGGTGCTGCCGAACTAAGAAAAACAAAAATCACACTTGCAGGAGCAAAATTCCTCTTTTCAGCCGGATATAAACCGATTGGTGCAGATATGGCTGATTTCAACTTTACGGTTAAAGCAGACTCTTTCGACATTAAACGAGCATATAATGAAATACCTGTTTTCAAAGAACTTATGAGCTCTGCGGCCGGTATGGAGGGGAAAGTATCTGCCGAATACAATCTCCGTGGAAAACTCAACAGTAAGATGGAACCTGTTTATCCGGGCATAAAGGGGGGAGGCTTTATAAGATTAGAAGATGTAAACGTTAAAGGGTTTAAAATACTGGGTGCTGTGAGCAAGGCGACCGGCCGCGACAGCTTGAAAAACAATCCCAACCTCAAGGCAGTACTCATCAAAACCACTATAGCCAACAATATTATGACAATTGAACGTACAAAGCTTAAAATCTTCGGATTCAGGCCCCGTTTCGAGGGTCAGGCATCATTGGACGGAAAGCTCAATATAAAATTCAGGCTTGGACTTCCGCCACTTGGAATTGTAGGGATACCAATGACAATAACCGGAACCATGGACAATCCAAAAGTGAATATGCGGCGTGGCAAGGAGGAAGATCTTCTTGAAGAGGAGAAAGACGAGACTGAAATTGATTTAACTTAAATATATGAACGTACTATTAGTATTAATCTACATTCTTACTCCTGCTCTTGTAATTTGGCTTTGTTCCAAATACTCTTTCCTAGATAAGATAGGACCAATATTACTACTCTATTTAATTGGAATAGTCCTTGGTAACAGCGGTCTTTTGCCCGATACGGCAGCCAAACTTCAGGATGTGCTGGTAACCATAATGATACCCATCGCCATCCCCCTAATGCTGTTCTCGTGCAGTTTCAGACAATTGGATTTTAAAAATGCTTCATTGACCCTTATTACCGGTATTGTTGCAGTAATCATTGTTGTCATAGGAGGATATTTCATCTTCAAACCATTAATTGGCGAAGATCCACTTATTGGAAATCAGTTCCACAATATTGCCGGACTGCTTTCTGGTGTCTACACCGGAGGTACTCCAAACATGGCTGCTATCAAAATAATGCTCGATGTACCCAATGAGACATACATTATGGTAAATTCATATGATATGGCAATAAGCCTTATCTATATGATTTTTCTTTTCGTTATCGGCATAAAATTGTTCCGTAAGATTTTGCATTCAACCCCTGCAAAGGAGAGTGTGACAATAGAGGATATTCCGGCAGAGATAAAGCAAGAGAGTCCGTATAAAGATTTTTTTACAAAAAGGAACTTTATACCACTTCTTGGAGCAATAGGTCTATCGGTATTGATATTTGCCATTTCAGGCGGGCTCTCGTTACTTCTGCCAAAGTCGGTGCAGACTGTCGTTATAATTCTTTCGATTACAACACTTGGTATTGCTGCCTCCTTTGTCAAACAAGTGAGAGAGATAAAGATGAGTTACGATGCCGGAATGTATCTCATTTATATTTTCAGCATTGTTGTAGCATCAATGGCAGATATTACCAGACTTAATCTTACAGGAGGCATCTATGTTCTTCTCTATGTGATTTTTATAATTTTCGGTTCTCTTGTCCTTCAGTTGATTATGGCGCGGTTTCTAAAACTTGATGCAGATACAGTGGTTATAGCCTCTGTTGCACTGATCAACTCTGCTCCATTTGTTCCTATGGTTGCAACAGCAATGAAGAATAAAAGTGTGATTATTCCCGGTATAACAATAGGTATTATAGGTTATGCAATAGGTAACTACGTTGGATACTTGATTTCAAAGTTCCTTTTTTTATTTGGATAAATTAACATGTTAATAATTAGAATAATGAAAAGCCAGAAAAGTTTAGTGATGATTCTACTGCTCATAGTGGCTCTGGATGCCACCGGACAGAAGATAAAAAAAGGATGGAACTTCGGGCCTCTGCCTGCAATATCCTATAACAGTGATCAGGGTTTCCAGTATGGTGCCTTATGCGACATCTTCTACTTTGGCGATGGTAGTAAATTCCCTGAATACGTGCACAAGTTCAACGTTGAGGTATCGCGTTACACAAAGGGGTCAGGTGTATATCATTTTTTCTATGACTCAAAATATCTTTTGAAAGGTATCAGGGCCACTGTAGATGTTAGCTATCTCACCGACAAGATGATGGACTTCTATGGTTATAACGGGTATAATGCTATATATGACGAATATAAAGGTGCTTCATACTATAAGATTGACAGGCGCCTTATGAGAGCTACTGCAGATTTTCAGGGTAAGTTAGGAGGAAACTTCGGATGGGCGGCAGGTATTGGTTACTACAAGTACAACATTGGAACAGTTAAGCTGGACCAATATCTTGGTGAAGACAATCTCTATAACGAATACGTTAATACAGGATTGATTAATACCGATGAAGCAACCGGAGGTACCAGAGTGGAGCTTAAACTAGGAGTGGTACATGATACAAGAAATCATGAGGCTGACCCATCGCATGGCTTCTGGAGTGAGGCTATCCTCATTGGAACCACAGATTACCTTAAGTTCTCTCTGGTACATCGTGGCTATATTCCTGTTGCAAAGGAAAAACTTACATTTGCCTATCGGTTGGCATATCAGGGTGGATTGGCAGGAGAGCAGCCGTTTTACATGATGCAGAATCTGTCTAGTCTCTATATGAGCCAGATAACCAATGAAGGCTTAGGCGGAATAAACTCTCTGCGAGGTGTTCTCCGCAACCGTGTAGTTGGAGCAGGAGTAGCCTGGGCAAACCTTGAGTTGAGATACAGGTTCTGGGACTTCAAGTTCCTGGGCCAAAACTGGTACCTGGCCCTTAATCCATTCCTCGATGCGGGACGCGTTATACAGTATTACAAGAAAGCAGAGATGGAAACAGCTCCGTTAACTCCACATACATCGTCTTCCTCAACAGACTACAAACCGGAGAAAGAGACATTGCATATGTCTGCCGGTCTGGGTATAAAAGCAATAATGAACCGCAACTTCATCATATCTGCCGAGTGGGGAAAACCTTTTGACCAGCGAGATGGTAAAAGCGGATTGAATATCGGTCTCAATTTTATTTTTTAGAAAGTATCAGCCCTATGCTTTCATGGCCAAGTGCTCATAATCAGAGTGTTATAGACTTTAGGCAATAAGCATAAATCGTTGATATACAATAATATGCCATGAAAGCATAGGGCTGATGGACCGCTCACTGCAACAAAAAGAAGTACTTGTTCGTCTACAAAGCAGAATGACAAACCAGGAGTTTAACATAGTAGTAGAAAAACTTAGGCCTAAGTTATTGAATTTCGCAAATGGTTTTGTGAGGGAGGGCGCAGCAACGGCAGACGATATGGTACAGGAGGCAGTCATAAAACTATGGAACTCCAAGAATCTGGATGAAATAAGAAACCACGAAGCGCTTACTATACAGATACTTAAGAATGTTTGCATTGACTACCTGAGGTTAAAGAAAAACAACAATGAGAGTATAAAACCTAACTACACTGCTTTCTCCGAACATGACCCGCTTACAGTACTTGAAAGAAAGGACCAGTTTGAAAACATTAAATGCTATATAGAAGAACTTCCCAGTGATCAGATGATTGCCATAAGACTCAGAGATATTATGGGTTACGAAATGAGTGAGATAGCAAATATAATTGGCACAACTGAAGTGAACGTAAGAACCCTTCTCTCCAGAGCGAGGCAAAAATTGAGGGAAAGGCTACAAAACAGATGGAACTAAGAACAATAAAAAAGATAAGTGAGATGGAAAAGATACAAACAACGAAAACAGAAAATATAAGAGTTCTTTTGGAGATGTACTTCAATGGCGATAGTACTCTGCAGGATGAGGAAACTTTGAGGAACTATTTTTCCCGGAACGATATAGATCCTGAATTTAAACAATACTCTCCGTTATTCAACTATTTTTCTCAGGAGAAAGGAGCGATGGATACACACACAAAGGATACACACACAAAAGTTAAACATATATTTACCAAAAAGATGTTCTTCAGTTCCTTTTCATTGTCTGCTGCAGCAGCACTAGCCATTTTCACCTTTATTCTCTGGCCCGATCAGCAAAAGGGAGTTGAGATGATGATTGGCGGAGAGAGGATAAACAATGAACAACTTGCTATTTCAAAAACTGATGAACAGCTTAAAAAGATCAGTAGCATGATGGGCATTGTGGACCAAAGTACGAGTTCTCTTAAAAAGCTAAGTAATGTTGAAAAATCACTATCGATAATTAGTAAAAAATAAAAATATGAAAAAGGTAATTTTAATTTTGCTGGCGGCAGTTTGTCCACTGCTGGCAAACGCACAGTCAAAACAGATAAGCGAAATCTTTGACAAGTATGAAAAGAAGAAGCATGTAGAATCAATAGTCGTTACACCATCATTGCTGGGATTTATGTTAGGGGGAGAAGACAAGGAGGCAAAGGACCTAATGTCAAAAATCAAGGAGATCAGAATTCTGAATGTTCCAACCAATGCCATCGAAAATGGAGTTCCACTCCGTCAGATTCTAAAAGATGAACTGGACAAACTTATTATAAAGGAGCAATTTGCAAGAGCTGTAAAGGTAAACGACGGTGATGAACTTCTGGAGGTTTACATATCGCAAAACGACAAAGGAGCATTACTATTCCTGGCGAGCTCTACAGCAGAATTTGCAGTGATATCAATATTCGGAAAAATAGACAAAGAGGTTATCAACTCTGTCATGAACGGAAGCTTGAAGCTAAAATAGAACACTCCCTACCAGACCTGTGTAATCCCTTTGAAAGTAATACGGTTAACGATATTGGTGCCCACAGAGGATGAGAGATCTGCAATAATCAGGTCTCTTTTTTCTGGATCACTCATATTATTGACAATCATTTCAATTTTTCCTCCTGCAGCATAGAAGTTGCTATACGACTGAAAATAAGATTGCTGGCCTCGGTAAATAAACTTCATGGGCTCCTTCACTGTGCAATTAATTCTATTTGAATTCTCGTAATTTCCACTGTGTATCGACATAAAGTTGCATGTTCCGTCAACTGAGTAATCATATAGATAGGGGCCAACAGTTTTTGCCGGAAGAAGAGCCTTGACCAGCAAATCTGTGTTGCCGGTATACTGCCAGTCTTGGCTGTTCTGAGAGGTGAGTTTCCATTGCTTGTCACCGGTACACTCAATATTAACTATAAACTTGCCCTCATACTGGCTCACTCTCCATTTCGCACCTGTGGTTTCTAGTGATTTACCATCGGTAGTAATCACATAATCACTGTTTAACAAAGCCCAGGTATTGCCTGTGGCCCGAGGTTTGAACTGAGGGAAAAATCGGTCCTCGATTGCATTTTTCTGGTCTGCGGGAGTCTCAGAAAATTTATTGACTTTTATTGCTATATCTGCCAGTGCCAGATTCGCAGATATGAATTGTTCCGAGTAATCGAAAATCAATTTTCCTGCCTTAGTCTCTCTGGGAGGGGTATCACCCTCTTCTAAAATACATGAAGTGGTTGTTAGGCCAAGGACGGCTATAACCAGACTGAATATCATTTTTTTCATATGTAACACCTATATTAAAATGATTTACGCACGGGCTTTAACCTCCATCCCATTCCTACAGTAAAAAGACCAAGTGTTCCAATAGCACCGGCCTCTGCAAAACCAAAAAAAGATTTACCGACAGAGATACCAAAACCTGTCAGTTGTATAGAAGGGCCAAACTGAATATCTTTTTCAAAAAGTGAGGTATTACTGTACCGGAGATCATCTGAAATCATAACCCCTGCACCCAGCCCAACCGATGAATACATCCGTACCCACTCTCGGGTGAACCATGCAAACCGAATTGTAGGAGTAAAGAAGAAACTATGTCTGTTGTCAGTTGTTACCACAGAATGGTCAACCGTGCTGTATATATTTCTGAAGCTTCCATTATATGAAAGTACCGCTCCAACCTCAAGCCATTTTTTCACCCTTACCGAGTGAGAGAGGTTGAGAGAACCGGTAGAGTACAAGTTCCCTTCGTATTGCAATGCATTAGCATATTCATAGTCTAAGGTCCTTATATTAACATCGCAGTATTCGGTTCCACCAAGGATGTTTTCAGGAAAGTCGTATGTAATTGGTAGAAATCCATGACTGACACGGAATTCAAATTCAATAGGAAATGACTTTTTTATTGATTTACCTGCCGGCTTGCCGGCGTATCTGACTCTCTCCTGGCTGCTTGCAATAGTCACAAACGCCATCAATAATAGTGTACTTAAGATAAAAATCCGTTTCATAAGAATTAAAGTTCTAGTAACCCTTTGGCAACAGAAACCGTAAGGGTTTTGTTTTTTTGAGATATATCTAAAATAAATTCATCAATTAAGGGAAGCAGTTGTTCCTGACTCTCCCTGTCGGCCATTTTTACTCCCAGACAAGGATTATTAGGATAGTCATAATAGCTAACTACCTCTCCAAGAGTCGTGCCATTATTGTCAACGATTAAATATCCAATAAGATCTTTTGGTCCTGTAATTTTAGTACCGGCTTTTTTAGATTTCTTTTCCAGATAGATAAGCTCACCGACAATTTCATTTGCAAGAGATTCTGAATATATCCCCTCAAGCTTCAGCAGCGCCTGATCGGTAGCTCTGTTTTGTATGGACTCTACAAAAAAAGGAACCGGTAATCCATCATAGTAGATGAATACCGGTTTTTTCTTGTCTATATCCTCTTGCGTTTCGGGGGAGTATCGGATTACCATCTCGCCCTTTGTGCCGAACGATTTTAAGACCTTTGCGACAGGCAGCAAAATATTTGCTGACTTTTGCATTGCTTAAGCTTCAGGAGTTTCGGCAACTTCTTCAGCAGGAACTTCTTCAGCAGGAGCTTCTTCAGTTACCTCAGCACTTGTACCTGCTTCGGCAGCAGCAGCTTCAGCAGCTTTCTTTGCTTCAGCAGCTTTCTTTTTCGCAATCTCAGCAGCTCTCTCTTCTTTTACTTTAGCCTCAGTTTCAATAACATTTTTCTTAGCTGAACGGCCATTCAGTTCAAGATCAGATTTCTTTTTGGAAACCTTAGACTCTTTCTCTGCGATCCATGCATTCCATTTCTGGTCTGCAATTTCCTGTGTAATTGCCCCTTTGGTAACACCTTCCTGAAGATGTTTCTTTAGGAGAACACCTTTGTAAGATAGAATTCTGCGGCAGGTTTCAGTTGGCTGAGCACCGTTTGAAAGCCATTCAAGAGCTTTTTCGTTGTTCAACTCAATTGTTGCAGGGTTTGAATTTGGATTGTAGGTTCCGATACGCTCAATAAAGCGTCCGTCGCGTGGTGCGCGGCTATCAGCTACAATGATGTGAAAAAAGGCGAAGTTTTTTTTGCCATGTCTGGCAAGACGAATTTTAACAGCCATAATACTGGTTTTAAAGTTTTTATTATATAACTTCCTAATCTTCTCGAGAAAAGGCCCGCAAATGTACAACTAATATATTTAAAAAGAAAGAGGCATAGTCAATTTTTAACTATGCCAACTTCTTACTTAACCTAAAACTTAAACTATGAAAAACTTCTCGATTAATCAAGTTGCAAATCATGTGCCAAAGTTCGGTTCTCATATATAAAAATATTCTCAAAATTTACATTGATTTTTGATGAATCCAGAGGAACTGAAAAAGTTATTGTACAGAGAGCCGGCAGCTCATGTAAAGAATTATTAAAGAACATCATAAATGGAACGGACGACAAATTTGTTATTGTATAGAATTTGGATTTTTCACTGCTGAAAACCCTCTTTACTGAGAGCGAGGCCTCAACAAAACCTTTTGCTATATCTTGCTTAGCAGCCAGTCTGTTTTGAAACAATGCAAGTGTCCTTCCGGCATCAAGAGCCTCTCTTATTCCTGAAAGAGAGTGTTCCTTTGTCAGGACAAGGGTCATTGGTCTGAGAACGCCATTGCTCTTAAGAACACCACTTTCTACGTTGCCGTGAACATCACTTGCTGCAATTATGGCTAGTTTTTTGTCAATTGCCCACGCAAGTACACGCGGATAGAACTCGGAATTGTTGTACACTTCAATTCCCTGTATCAGCCCGTTTTTAAAGAGATCTTCCTGAAACTCCTTTATATAGGTAGTGTCTACTGCCCAACCCGGATGGTTCCAGATTATAAATGCATTCTGTTTGTGGGCCTCAACAATTGACTGCTTAGGATCATCCACAGCAATAGGATTTGCATCGTTTATAAAAAGTGCATTAAAGTGTCCCAGAGTACTTTGTTTACGGGTTATCTCACAGCCTTTTATAAGCATGAACCCAACCTGGTCAGCTATCGGTTTTGCAATTTCATAAGAGGTGTTGTGGTCGCTGTTAAGGAAACCCTTGTGCGGCCTGTATTCAATATGGTCGGTTAATGCCATAGCGTCCAACCCCCCGAGCCATGCCTCTGAAACACGCAAATCTGGCCAGACCAGTCCATCTGAAAATACAGTGTGTGTATGGAAATCACAAGCCAGTACCTCATACCCCAGAACTTTGGGAAATGTAAGATTCTCCCTTGCCTCTGAACTGTATTGAGGAAAATATACTTTATTTGGGTTCCAGTTCTTGCTGCTCTCAAATGAATTTTTGTTTTGGGCACTTGCCGGCAGAGAAAAAAACATAAGCAACAACGTGCAGATTGTCAGTATTCCCCTTAAACGTATGTTGTTTTTCATTGTAATTGTGTTTATTGATTATTTAACCTTCACCTCTGACAGATCTTCAAAAGATATATCCATCAGCTTGAATTTGTCCCGCCCTTTTATATTGTAATGCCACCACTCATGTTCGTAAAATGTAAATCCGTTCAGGGTCATGATATTGAAAAGAGTTGCTCTGTTTGCAAGCTTCACGGAGTCCAGTTCCATGTAGTTATGAGATGCAGCAGGGGAGAAGTCATCAAACGGAGTTGGCATAAGAAGCTCTTCGCCTGTTGTAAGGTTGATAAGCGACAGGTCAACAGCGCAGCCTCGGTTGTGAATTGATCCCTTCCAAGGTGCAGCTACAAAGGTAGTGTCGGGGTATACATCATAGAAGTAGAGAGTCCCTGCATATGGTCTGTATGCATCATAAATCTTTATGCCCAGACCTTTTTCTGCAAGTAGTCTTTGAATCTTAAGAAGTGAATCTGCTGCAGGTTTTCTAAGGAAAGCCTTTGGTTGAGTATAAATTTTCTTGTGGGTGAAATTATTTGTGTCGGCATAGCGGATATCCAGAACCACACCGGGGATATACTGCTCAAGATCTATGAGCCTGTTGTTCTCATCCTCTGCAATGCTTTTAAGGTATGCCTCACGTGTACTTACTATATCAAGTCCATAAGGGTTCTTAGGGTCCTTGCACCCTCCCAGATTCATGCCGGCTGCCAGAAGCAGGGCAAACAGAATAGATTTAAAAATTTTCATCTTCATAAGTTTTATTACCATAACCACAATATATCAAAATACAAAAACTATTGCCTATTGCCTAATGCCTAATGCCTATTGCCTATTGCCTATTACCTCAATCAATTCAGGCAAATCCATCCCGATGTTTTTCAGATGCTCCACAGTTGGAACACCGTTTTTGTTCCATCCGCGACGCTTGTAGACGGCATCCAGGAGCTTCTCGTACTGATCTTCGCGATACTCCCTCACCTTGGACATTTTCTCCTCCAGAGTCATCTTTGAAGGGTCCATCCCTATGATCTCCGTTAATTGCTTGTCATACCTCTCCTGACGGCTTAGGTACTCCTCTTTGGTCACAGGGCCGGCGGCGCGGTAAGGTTGCTTGTCTTGTTCGCGGGTACCGAAGCCCATTCGGATGTTGAATATCTTCTGGAAGTTGTAGACCCTTTCCGACTGGCGGATCATCTCCTCCTTGTCGAACTCCCTTCCTGTAACGGCCTTGAATATTGTAACATAATTGTCAACATGCTCTGGCACCTTGTTAGGTTCAGCATACTTTGAATTGTCGGCAGGCTCCACATCGTTCCAGCAAAGCTTGCAGAAACCGGCAAGGCCAAACCATGTGCGGAAGTAAGGGAAGTAGTGAAGGGCCTCTGCCTTGTTCTCAAACGTAGGAATCATGTTGTTCACCATGTCCATGAATATGAGCCATGCCTCATCATGCTGAGGTCCCTTGTTAGTCATTGCGTAACCACCCTGTTGTGCAAGGGACTCTTTTGAAAGGTACATTGAGTATTCCAGACCTTTGTTTTCCATGCCTATGTCGTTCATGAAATTAATGTCTCCCCACCCATTGGCGGCGAACATCTCTTTTTGCTTGCGCACTCCAAGACCGGCAATAAGACCAAAACCTTCGCCTCTGGCCATTTGATGAAGAAGTTCAAGGGCAGAATCTGCATTACCCCAGCTGATATCTATGCCGCCTGTCCTTTCCAGATTCAGGATTCCATTGTCCCAGCACTCCATGAGGAAGCCCACTACATTGCCCCATGTTATTGTGCAGACTCCGTATGTGTCGCAGTAGAAGTTAAGTTCAATAATATCCCTTGGGTCAAAAACCGCAATATTGGAACCAAGTGCCGCGGCATTCTCATATTCAGGTCCGTCCACAATAACTTTTGATCCTTTATATGGCCCTGTACGTAGTTCGAAGTTGTCCACCCCTTTTGCACATGACATGTTGCAACCTATCCAGCAACCATCGGGAACTCCTTGTGTGAAGTAGCTTTTCCATACCTCCTGGTCAATCTTTGGACAATCCTTATGGTCGCCAAATTTGAAGTTCATAACCGGCAGAATATCATATTTTTCCAGAACTCCCATAAGGTGTGCGGTTCCTACTTTTCTCATCTGACATTGAATATCGTCCAGTTCACGCATCTCCCTATTGAACCTTTTTCCCCGCTCCTGAATGGCCGGCAGGTCAACTACGTTATTTATGTTACCGGTTACCCGTGGCACTTTTGCAACAATTGCCCGTACATTCTTGTGACGCATAAGTGTACCAAGTCCACCGCGGCCTGCCTGCTTCAGCCTTACCTTGCCTCGTTTAAGATCATAAAATGTGAAGTTGAGCATGCCAATAAGTGAGTGTTCTGCAGCCTTGCCGGATGCAACCACTGAGACGTTGATTTTGTCTTTTTCACTGTCGGCAAACATATCCAGAAGCTCTTCTCCCAAAAGGTGAGAGTCGTAACTCAGTTCCTGCGGGGCCTCAAATATCTCTACAACATTATCAACTGCATTAATATAGACAATTACATCCTTTTCTGAATTTCCCTGAAGTTCAAATGCATCAAAACCTGCAATCTTAAGATGGGGGCCAAAGTGACCGCCTACATTACTATCAATTATTCTCTCTGTCTGAGGAGAGAGAGCAACCACAATGCATTTTCCTGATCCTGAATACTGAGTTATTCCGCAACATGGACCGCCTGAAATCACGATCTCGTTTTCCGGATCCCTCCATTTTGTTTCTGGTGTTATTGCGTCCCAGAGCATTCTGAGCCCGTAGCCTTTTCCACCTATGAACTTCTCTTTGGTTTCAGGGGCAATTTCTCTTATCTCCACTTTATTTGTCCCTACATTCACATAAAGGCTCTGATCGCTGTAGCCTTTATCCATTGGTTTCCATTTGTAAGGGAAGGAGGTAATGAGTTTTCTTCTGTTTTTGATATCCTGATAGTTCATCTGTTTTTTTTTGTTTTACAAATATTTGGTAAATTTACAAAAATTGTAACCAAAACAACCTGTACAATGCCAACTTTTAACCAAATCAGATCTGTTTTGTCACAAAAAACAGTAGGAATAGCCGGGGCAGGTGGTCTTGGCTCAAATTGTGCTGCTGCTCTTTTAAGAAGCGGAGTCGGCAAGCTTATTATTGCAGATTACGATGTGGTAAGCGAGCCAAATTTAAACAGACAATTTTATTTTCGTGACCAGATTGGGCAGAAGAAGGTGTTCGCGCTGGCAGATAATCTGGCAAGGATTGAACCGGAAGATTGTGTACAGGTTCATGACACGAAAATTACGGAAGATAATATATCTCTTATATACTCTACCTGCGATGTTGTTGTAGAGGCATTTGACGAGGCTTCTGAAAAGGAGATGTTCATTAATTACATGCTCACCCATTTTCCTGATAAACCACTTGTTGCCGGATCTGGTATGGCTGGATGGGGGAGGCTGGAGCTGCTTAAGAGCGACAATTCCGGCAATCTGTACATCTGTGGCGACGAAGAGAGTGAAGTTTCGGAAAACAACCCTCCGTTGGCACCAAGGGTTGGCATTGTCTCAAACATGCAGGCCGACAAGGTGCTGGAACTACTGCTCGAAAGGAAAAAACTCCATTGAAGTTTTTTGTAAATATCATTCAATCAGTTACATATAAGAAGAGTTTCTTAAAATACCCCACAGAAATATCGCGTATAAATCAGTAAATCAAATAAATACAAAAAACTCCATTGGAGTAATTTTTTCGTATGCAAATAATATTAAACAACAGGTCAGAAACTTTTAAAGGACAGGAACTCACTGTTTCAGAAATAATGGAGTTGAAATCATTCAGGTTCAAAATGCTAGTTGTAAGACTGAACGACCAGCTGGTTAAAAAAGAGGATTATGCCACAACGATTGTGAAGGAGGGAGATGACCTTAAGATTATACACCTGGTAAGCGGCGGCTAGCCCTTATTGAAAATCTCCAGCTGCTGTCTTACTGATTCCTCGTGGATTGCCTCCAGTATCTGCCTTACAAACTCCTCATCCATTTCCAGCCCCGGTGCCTGGGAGACTCTCTCTGTAACCAGATGCTCGTAACGTTTAGGCTGCAACACCGGCATACTGTGCTGCTTTTTGTAGCGGCCAATTTCTCTGGCAATTGACATTCTTTTTGAGAGCAAATCAAGCAGTCTTTGGTCGAGCTCGTCAATCTCTCTTCTGAGTTCGTAGAGCGATTCAGAATCATCAGTAGTCTCGCGGATAATTATTGCTTTGAGAATTGTATGCAGGAGTTCCGGTGTTATCTGCTGCTCCTTGTCACTCAGCGCAATAGCAGGATTGCAATGACTTTCTATCATCAGCCCGTCAAAACCAAGATCCATCGCCTGCTGCGAAAGGGGATATATAAGTTCCGACCTTCCTCCTATATGGCTAGGGTCACAAAGCAAAGTGAGAGAGGGTAGCCTTCTTTTCAACTCTATAGGTATATGCCACTGGGGCAGGTTCCTGAAGAGTCCCTTTTCGTATGAGCCAAAACCTCTATGAACAGCTGCAATATGTTTTATTCCACTATTTTGAAGGCGTTCCACTGCGCCAATCCAAAGCTCAATATCTGGATTTACAGGGTTCTTTACAAGTACCCTTACCTCAGAACCACTCAGTGCCTCTGCAATCTCCTGTACAGCAAATGGGTTACCGGTTGTGCGTGCCCCTATCCAGAGGATATCCACGCCTGCTTTAAGGGCCGCCTTTACATGCCCGGAGTTTGCAACCTCAGTAGAGGTATACATTCCGGTCTCTCTTTTAACTTTTGCCAGCCACTTCAACCCCTCTTCACCAACACCTTCGAACCCTCCGGGTTTTGTCCTCGGTTTCCATACGCCGGCCCGGAATATCCTGATTCCGCAGGCAGACAACTCTCTTGCAGTGGTCATTACCTGCTCCTCTGTCTCTGCACTGCAAGGGCCGGCCAGAACGAGGGGGCGACTCTTTTCAATATCTGGAAACGATAGAGGTGATATGTCCATGTAGCTAACTTTAAGGTGGTAAATTTAACCGAAAGGTAGTGTTTTTTGCTATCTTCGCTAAAATTTTTTTACAATGAAATTCAGGTCTTTCATTATCATTATAACGTTATCTATAGCATTGGCAGGATGTAAATATCTGCATATCGACGGCTTCAGCGGTTCAACACTTTTGTGGGAGTCAGGTGCAAACAACTATTTCAATCAGGAAAAGGCCACGTCACTCGATACTCCTGAAGAGATTCTTATAACAGGAGAGGTAGAGAAGGATGTCAGGATTTCGCTCAGGAATATTCCATGGCACTCGGTTGCAGTAAAGGAGGCAAGAATGAGCGGAGACACTCTCAGGTTTGAGGGGGCCTTCAGGTACGATGGCTATGCGCTTTGCGATATCCTGAGCTCAGTAAAGATTGACAAAAGCAGCAAAAACGACTTTTATCCGCCGGTTGACCTGTATATTGAGGTCTATAACGACAAGGGTGAGTTTGCAACATTCAGCTGGGGCGAAATCTTCTACTCATCAAACACATACCAGATATTAATTGCCAAAAATGTAACCAGGGTAATTCCGGGCAAAACCAAGGAGATGTGGAAGCTTTCGCAGCATTCAAGGCTGGTTGCAGGGACAGATAGATTAAGTGTCAGGAACATATCTCAACCAACGAAAATTGTTATAAAAACCCTTGCTGGAAAGTTTGTTGTAAACAGGAGACCGGAGAAGTTCTATGCAGAGAAGCTGGAGCTTATCGGACCGGATTCTACATATGCACAACTTGAGAAGTTGCCGGAAAATCTTGCGGCTGTAAGCTTTGAATCAACCTATTACGGACACAGTATGGGATTTAAGGGAGAAAAAGTATTTACAGGGGTGTTGCTCGGAGATGTGATGAAGCCTTATTTTCCTAAAGATGAAGCTTCTCTCAGAGAGGGCCTGGTCTGTATAGAAGGGGTTGACGGCTACAGGGCATCATTCTCACTTTCGGAACTTACAAACAGGAACGACCAGCGTGACCCATTGCTGATGTTTGGAATGAGCAAGAGCAAAGCAGATGACAAAAACAAAGACAAGGGACACGAAACATTTTCGATTTATGCCGGTTGTGACATGTTCGCCGACAGGTCCATCAAGGGATTGAATAAAATAACTCTATATTAATAGTTTGGAAAATTGATGCAACCATGAAAAGAGTCTTTATTGTATCACTTTTAGTAATATTTGTTGTAATGAACAGTTCATGCGGACGAAAAAAAACTGCAGTGACAGATTCCACGCTCAGCGGTAACCTTATAATATTTCATGCAGGATCGCTCTCTATGCCGTTTAAGGAAATTGCAGATTCATTTATGCAGATACATCCCAATGTCAAGGTATTATGCGAGGCATCAGGGAGTATAGATGCTGCAAGAAAGATTACTGAACTCAAAAGGGATTGTGATATTATGGCATCGGCCGACTATTCAATAATCGACAAGCTGCTGGTTCCTCAATATGCCTCCAGGAATATCCAATTTGCCTCAAACGAGATGGCTATAGTTTACACGGAGCGGTCGGCCTATGCAGACAAAATCGACACCAACAACTGGGCCGGAATCCTTCTACGTGACGATGTTATAATTGGCAGGGCAGATCCCGATGCGGACCCCTGCGGATACAGATCGGTACTTACCTTAAAGTTGGCAGAAAAAAACTTTGCCGCCAAAGGAACAGGCAGCATTGGTCTGGCAGAAAAGATAATGGCAAAGGACAACCGGTTCATGAGGCCAAAGGAGGTAGATCTTCTGGCACTTCTGGATACAAGAACAGTAGACTATATTTTTCTATACAGGTCAGTAGCGGTGCAGCATAACCTTAAATACCTGACTCTCCCTCGTAGTATTAATCTTGGGGACCCCACCCTGAACCCATACTATGCAGAAGTTCAGACAGATGTGAGAGGGTCAAAGCCCGGTGAAAAACTTACCATGAAAGGTGAAGCCATGGTTTATGGGGTTACGGTTCTGGATAAGGCGCCAAACAGAGCTGCGGCAGAGGCCTTTATCGAATACCTGCTGTCCGAAGAGGGAGGCAGGAAAATCCTTAAAGCAATGGGGCAGGAGCCGGTCTACTCTTCCGGAATATAGATAAGTTCATCAAGTGTGCGTTTTGGCACATGATGATTCTGCAAATTGTCCCTCCAGTATTTTACGTCGCCATCCTTTATTTCGTCCACAATTATAACTTCCTTTGGTTTTCCGAGGGCAATCACCATTATAGGGTCAAGATTTTCGGGTAAATGGAGCAGCTCAGAGATGCCATCCTTTTTGAAAGATGCTATCATGCAACCGCCAAAACCAAGATCAACCGCCTGAAGAAGTATGCTTTGGGCAAAGATGCCGTTGTCGCACGAATAACCGGCAGAGATATTCTTATCGTGAATGAGAATTATGTATGCCGAAGGTCTCTCTCCCTCCGACGGGCCGTCCCACTCCTTAAGATATCCTGCCCAACCAAGATTGGGGAAAATCTTATCGTTCATCCTGCGGTTGTTGTTGATATAGAATTTAATAGGCTGGACGTTCCTCGACGATGGCGACAACCTTGCTGCTTCTACCATGGTTTTAAGGTTCTCAAACGAGATCTCCACCTCCTGATGGAACCTCCTGTAACTTCTGTTTTGTAAGAATGGTATCATATCTCAATTAAATTTAACAAGTCAATCAGATTGGCTGCCTTGGTGAGCCTCGGATGGTCACTCTCTTCTGCAACCTCGTGGGCCCAGATTATCTCTGAGGGTATATAGATTGCATTTGCCCCGATTTCCAAAACAGGCAGAATGTCCGACTTAAATGAATTTCCCACCATCAGAAACTGCTCAGGTTCCAGATTGTGCAACCTCACAATTTTAAGGTAATTTTCTGAATTCTTCTCACTCATAATCTCAATATGCGAGAAATATTTTTTAAGCCCTGATCGTGCAATCTTTGACTCCTGCTCCTTAAGGTCGCCTTTTGTGGCAAGCGACAACTGGTATTTTGCAGAGAGCTTTTCAAGCACATTCTCTGTCTGTGGATAAAGCATCATCTCCTGGCCAATTGTATCTTTCCCGATCGATATAAGTTCCAGTATATCCTCGTTGGAAAGAGTGCCGCCACTTATCTCTATCCCGCACTCGATAAGTGAGATTATAAAAGGCTTTGAACCATACCCCAGAAGGGGAAGATTATCCTTTTCCACCCTCAGCAGAATTCTGTTTGCCTCATCTGCACTGCAGTACTTCTCCATCAGCTTTCCAAAACGCTCCTCGGCCCTTCTGTAATGAAGCTCATTTTCCCACAGAGTATCGTCGGCATCAAAAGCAATGAGTTTTATGTTGTTATTGAATTTTTTCTCCTGTTGCATTGAATATTTTACTAATAAGACACAAAGGTATTTAAAAAGGTTCATTAGTAAAAGACAAATGGGCGAGTATAAATTAGGTTGTTTAAAAAGCATTTGATAATTTTATACGGATATTTAAAGACATAAACATGAAAAAAAATAAATTTTCAATACTGACAATAATTTTGTTGGTATTGGCTTTCAACAATGGTTGCGGTAAGAAAGAGCCTGCAATAGTAACCGGGGCCGACCAGACAGACAGGTACCTTCCGTTACTGGCCGACAGGAATGTAGCCATGACAATAAATCAGACATCTACTATCGGCAACCAGCTTAGTCTTGACAGTTTGTTGTTGCTGGGCATTAATGTAGTTAAGGGATTCGGGGCCGAGCATGGCTTCAGGGGAGGAAACAGCTATGATTCTATTGATATTAAATCAGGCGTTCCTACCATCTCTTTATACAGAGGCAAGAATAAACCGACTAAAGAAGATCTGGAAGGAGTGGACATTATGATCTTTGACATGCAGGATGTGGGTACCCGTTTTTATACCTATCTGGCTACATTGCACTACATTATGGAAGCATGTGCAGAGAACGATGTAGAACTGATTATTCTCGACAGACCAAATCCTAATGATTCATATGTAGACGGACCTGTTTTGGAGGAGCAGTACAAATCATTTGTAGGGCTCGATCCCATTCCGATTCTGCACGGAATGACATTCGGCGAATATGCACAGATGCTAAATGGTGAAGGATGGCTCGAAAACGGGGTTAAATGTAAGCTCAATATAATTACAATGTTGAATTACAAACATGGAAAACCTTATCTGGTACCAATACCTCCTTCGCCCAATTTAAATACTCAACAGTCAATCTTGCTATATCCGTCACTTTGTCTGTTCGAAGGAACAGTAATCAGCCAGGGGCGGGGCACCCAGCCTCTTATTGCATTCACGGTGCTTGGAAATAAAGATTTAAAAGGCAAGTACCCATTCTCTTTCAATGTAATAAGCCGTCAGCGCGATACCATCCCACAAACTACTACCGAATGTTTTGGGCTGGATTTACGTAATTACGATACCGGCATATTCAAAAAAACCGGACGGATAAATTTAAGCTGGCTAATTGAATTGTACAACGCTTACCCAGATAAAGACAAGTTCTTTAGAAAAGGAGCGAACGACTCATACTATTTTGACAAGCTTGCTGGCACAAACAAGCTCAGAGAACAAATTATAGCAGGTAAGACAGAACAGGAAATCCGCGACAGCTGGGAACCCGCACTTTCGCAGTTCAAAGAGATACGGAAGAAGTACTTAATTTACTAATGTGCTAATTTACTAATGTGTTAATGTGTTAATGTGCTAATGTGCTAATGTGTTAATGTGCTAATGGGGGAACCAAAAAACTTCCTTGAAGTCTCCCACATGGTCAAGTATAACATAGTCAGAACATAGTCAGTATGTAAGAAGGTGTTTTTTGTCTCTTTAGTTTACAATAGTTCAAACTATGATAATAACAGGACAGTCAAAGTAACTTTGCTTTAATCGATTTGGAAAAACACCGTTGACGCTGGTAGTGACGTTGGTATATATCACATATTCAAGTATATACGCAACAGGTTAATTATCAGACAATTTTTTAAATATTTGTAAATCACACATATGCTAACACCTCTGGCAGAGTTTAGTAGAGCCCTTTACAGTTTTTATGATTTTGATGGACATGTGGGAAACTTCAACGGAGTTCTTCCCCACAGCTTGCGAGAAAGCGATCAATGTAAACACCTTTAGCAAAGAGGTGATCCCGTTAAACGGCGATTCTCTTAAATACAAACCCATCCCTCTGAACAGCCTCAGGTTTTCGAAGAAAACTGGAAAGCTGAGAAGAGGGATGGGTCTTGTATCAGTTAAAAGAATCCTTTACAGGCTATATTAACTGGAGGTGTTTACTTAGATACCCTTTCGAGCCATCTGAGCATAATAAGCATGGTTGTCATTGAAATAAGGCAGGCAACAACAAAAAGAGTCCATGTCAACCAGATAGGAACGCTTTCGTATAAAATGGCACCTACGAATAAAAGCTGATTTCCCACAGCGGTTGCCGATAGCCATCCACCTTGCATTACTCCCTGATACTGAGGAGGAGCCACCTTTGAAACAAAAGATATTCCAAGAGGGCTGATAAACAACTCGGCCACGGTCAAAATCAGGTATGTTCCAATCAAAAGGAAAGGAGTTACCCTTAATTCATTCGGAAGGCCGCCCATTGCGACAACTTCGTTGTGACTAGGTAAACCGAAAGATCCTATAGACATGACAATAAATGCCGTTGCTGCTATTGCCATACCGATTGCTATCTTCTTTGGAGTAGAAGGTTCTATGCCCTTTGCCCTGAGCCATCCGAAAAATGCAAGAATGACAGGGGTGAGAAACACAACAAAAAATGGATTGGCAGACTGGAAATGCTCTGCTGTAATATTGAGTGACCCGATTTTCAGAAGGGTAAACTCTTTTGCAAAAAATGTAAGTGTAAGTCCGTTCTGGTGAAAAGAGAACCAAAAGAAAATAACAACTGCAAACACTGCGAAAAGTGCATAAATACGTTGCTTGACTTCTTTTGCATCCATGAAAACTTCACCCGGTGTAGCCTGTCCTTTGACACGAATTATAGGATCGGGCATAGTCTTCTTGTTGGACAGATAAATTACTATAGATACAACCATTGCAATAATGGCAACTCCAAAAGCATAGTGGAAACCTGTTGCAAACGCATCAAGGTAAGAATTTACAAAACCGCCCATATTGCCAATAAATGAACTATTTACATCGGCCGTTGCAGCAAGGTCATTCAAGCGAAGCGAACCTTCTGTTGTGAGTGTGCCGGACAGATATTCGTGACACAATGCCGGAAGATCGGAATTATAAGAGAATCCCTTAGAAGATAACCACCAGTTTCTAACACCGGAAGCGGCTAAAGGTGCAAAAATAGCTCCTACATTGATAAACATATAGAACAAAGAAAAACCGGAATCGCGCATTTTTGAATGCGTAGGATTGTCGTACATTTGTCCGACAAGAGCCTGTAGATTACCCTTGAAAAGACCGTTACCAAAAGCGATGACAAACAGTCCAATACAAGTCATAATAAGAAACAACGTCTTATTGGGAACCGGTGTGGGTGTAGGTATGGCAATCAGGAAATAACCTACTGCCATTGTAATAAGCCCGACTAATATTGTTCCCTTGTAGTTCCTTGTTTTGTCTGCAATTAATCCACCGACAAGAGCCAAAACATAGATCATTGCATAGAAAACCGAATAGATGATACCTGCACTGACACCATCGAGGCCGAACTTCGCCTGAAGGAACAGAACAAGGATTGCCATCATTGTGTAGAACCCAAAGCGCTCACCCATATTTGCGAGAGCAGCTGAAAGAAGTCCTTTTGGATGTTTTTTGAACATAGTTTATAATATTATTTAGTTAAAAAATTGGCTACATCTGTACAAAAGTAGTAAAATTTAGATAACTTTGTTAAAAAGTGAAATGCTCAATGGCAAAAATCGGTTTTTATTTAATTCTAGTGCCTCTTTACATAATATCACTTCTGCCCGATAAAATTCTCTACTGTATTTCTGATTTTTCGGCTTTTTTTCTGAGGCGAGTTGTAAAGTACAGACAAGATGTTATCCATGTAAATGTTGCCAGATCATTTCCGGATTACAAGTATGATAAAATAGAGGAGATTATAAAAAATTTCTATACAAATTTCACCGATGTATTTATTGAACTTCTTCGTTCAGTATCCACTTCAAGGGAAAAACAATCATCAATCACAGAGTTGGAGAATCCGGATTGTCTGAAAATATTTCATGATGAGGGTAATTCTGTAATGATTGTGCTTGGCCATCAGGCAAACTGGGAGAATATCCTTGTTACAGATTTATCTCCATCTGGCTATGAATCAAAAGATTTCAGAATCGTATACAAGAAGATGAGGCACAAAACTCCGGACAAGATTATTAAATGGATAAGGTTGCGTCAGATGGAAGGTAAGCTTGTGGAATCGAACGAAATTGCAAAATATATGTTTAAACATAAAGAAGAGCAGCTATGCTATTTCCTGGCTGCCGATCAGTCTCCTCTTCCTGGTGCAAAATTTGTTGTGAACTTTCTGAATCAGCCCACACTTATGATGAACGGACCGGAACAATTGTCGGGCAAACTTAATTTACCGGTTGCCTTTTTGAACAGCAGGAGGGTTTCAAGAGGAAAATACAAATCTACACTCACTGTTATTACTGACAATCCTTCCAAAACAGAGGAGGGAGAGATAACCCGGAAGTTTGCAGATCTTCTGGAAACAGGAATCAGGTCGCACCCTTCAGATTGGTTGTGGTCACATAAAAGGTGGAAGAGAAGTTTAAATGATTTAAATAATTCAAGTAAAAGAAAAAATGAATAGAATATTAAAGATTTGCCTGATAGCAATTTCATCACTAATTGCAATCCAAGCGCAGTCACAGTCAAACAGACAGGCAGAAAAACTTCCGTTGGGAACAATTGTATACTCTTTGCCAAGCACTACAATTCAATTTGTTGCAGAGGCTGGTCATGAGTCATTTATTGCCGGCCCCTATGCAAAATTCGCACAAAAATATCTGGGCATTCAGGCAAGGGAGGAGAGTGGTGAGTTCTACAAGCTCGTTTCGGTAGAGATGATCCCATACATAGAGGCCGACAACTCTTCCAATATCATACTAAACCTTGGCAACTCAAAGACAGCAACACTTAACTTTCTCGAGTTCATAAATCAGGGGCTGATTATTTGGTCCGACTCCAATGCAGGAAGAGAACAGAAAATGCGGTTTGCGACAACTATGGACAAATCTGCTTTTACATCTTCACTCTCTACCTCAAATCTAACAAATGAAAAAAGCACTCTTTACAAAACCGTTCAGTCAACATCTGGTCTGGAAAGGGTAGCCGTACAGCAGAATCAGGTGGTAGAGAAGAGTATGGAAAAAAGGGCAGAAGAGACAGCGGCGCTAATATTCAAATTGAGATCAAAGCGTGTAGATATAATTACTGGAGAGACCGATGCCACATTCAGTGGTGAGGCGCTTAAATCTGCCATTGATGAGATCAACAGACTGGAATCGGAATATCTGAGCCTTTTTATTGGAAAAAGTAGTTTTGACACACAACGAATGAGTTTTGAGCTTGTGCCTTCAGCAGAAAGCCAGAAACAGATGTACATAGCTTTCAGAATATCAGACAACCTTGGTTTGCTCCCGTCAAACAATCTTTCAGGCAGGCCTATTATACTGGAATTGTCGCAGGAGGGAAAAATTTCAGAGACTCCTCCAATGGATCTGTCAACATCAAAAGGAAGAGTAATCTACAGAAAACCCGCTATAATGAACGCAAGAGTCATGGATGGACAGGCACTTCTGCTTCAGACAAGAATGCCCGTTTATCAGTTAGGAAATGTACTGTCATTTCCTCTAGAAATAGCAACAGCAAAATAGAACAACAATTTTTAAATAATTAAAACAATGAGTATTGCAAATTTAAATCCAACAAGGGTTTGGAAAAACTTCTATTCCCTCACACAAATTCCCCGACCATCAAAAAAAGAGGAAAAGGCAGTCCTTTTTCTGCAAAATTTCGGAAAAAACTTAGGGCTGAAAACCGTTATTGATGAAATAGGAAACGTTATAATCAGTAAACCAGCAACCCCGGGAATGGAGAACCGCAAAGGTATAATACTACAGGCCCACATAGACATGGTTCCTCAGAAGAACAGCGACAAGGTCCACAACTTTGAGACCGACCCTATAATTCCAAGAATAGTTGATGAATGGGTATATGCTACCGGAACAACCTTAGGAGCAGACAACGGAATGGGTGTTGCTGTTGCTATGGCAATCCTGGAAGCTAAGGATTTGGTGCACGGTCCGGTTGAGGTTCTTATAACAATTGACGAAGAGACCGGAATGACCGGAGCAAGAAATCTTAAAGCTGGTTATTTAAATGGTGATATTCTCATAAATCTTGACTCTGAGGACGAAGGCGAATTGTACGTAGGTTGTGCCGGAGGTCTTGACGCAACTGCAACATTCAAGTATAAAAGTGAGCCGATACCGGCAGGATTTGTCGGCATGAAGCTGGTTATAAAAGGTATGAAGGGCGGACACTCAGGTATGGATATAGTTCTAGGCAGAGGAAACGCAAACAAGAGCCTGGTAAGAATCTTATTGCCACTTATCAAGGAGGCAGATGCGAGGGTGTCATATTTTGAAGGGGGAAGCCTTAGAAATGCAATTCCAAGAGAAGCTTTTGCTACATTGGCTGTTCCGGCTGGAAAAGTTGCTGTTGCTAAGGCAATTGTAGAAAAAAATTTCAATGAAATTGTAAATGAGCTTGCTGCTCAGGAGTCAGGAATAAACATTACAATTGAAGAGTGCGCAGCACCTTCCGATGTCATTGATGCTGAAACAGCATTGAAGGCTGTTCTTGCAATCTATGCATGTCCTAACGGAGTTGAGAGAATGAGTGACGCTATGGAGGGATTGGTTGAGACTTCTAACAATCTTGCTATCGTTAAGGCAGAAGCAGGTAAAATTGAAATTAAATGTCTGTTGAGAAGTTCAGTTGACTCTGCAAAGGACATGCTTGCATCTTCTCTTAGTGCCGTATTTGAACTGGCAGGCGCAGATGTAAAACTAACAGGTGGCTATCCTGGATGGAAACCAGATATGGACTCTGCAATTTTATCTACAATGAAGGATGTATACAAGAACATGTATGGCAAAGAGCCAGAGGTTAAGGCTATTCATGCAGGTCTTGAATGTGGTATACTAGGTGGTACATACTCAAATTGGGATATGATTTCATGCGGACCTACAATTAGATCTCCTCATTCACCAGACGAAAGAGTAAACATCAAAACTGTCGACAAATGGTGGAATTATGTTGTAGAAGTACTAAAACAGGTTCCTGTAAAAAAATAATTTGTCCGCTTGGAAATATTATCTATCTTTGCAGCCCTTTTTAAATAAATTATTAATCAAAAAACGAGTATGTTAAAACAGTACGAAACCGTTTTCATTGCAACTCCCGTTTTATCTGATGTTCAGATAAAGGAAGCGGTAAAAAAGTATCGTGACATCATTACCGAAAATGGTGGTGAGATCGTTCACGAGGAGGACTGGGGCCTAAGAAAGTTGGCTTACCCTATTCAAAAGAAAACCACAGGTTTTTATCATTTAATCGAGTTTATGGCAGACCCGCAGTTTGTAGCAAAACTTGAAATTCAGTATCGTCGTGATGAGCGCATCATTCGCTTCCTCACATTTGCAATGGATAAACATTCAGTTGCTTATGCAGAGAAGAAACGTGCAATCAAAGCAGAAGTAAAAACTAAGGAGGTTTAATTATGGCAAATCAGGTAAACAACGAAATCCGCTACTTAAATCCTCCGACTGTTGAGGTTAAGAAGAAAAAATACTGTCGCTTTAAAAAGTCCGGTATTAAGTATGTAGACTACAAAGATGCAGAGTTTCTAAAAAGATTCCTTAACGAGCAGGGCAAGATTCTTCCCCGTCGACTTACAGGAACTTCGCTGAAATTCCAAAAGAAGGTTTCCGTAGCTGTAAAGCGCGCCAGACACCTTGCTTTATTACCATATGTTACAGATTTATTGAAATAAGCTAAGGAGAGAGATAACATGGAAATTATACTAAAACAAGACGTTCTTAATTTGGGACATAAAGACGATATAGTAATCGTACGTAATGGTTATGCCTCAAATTACCTGATTCCTCAGGGCTTTGCAATAATGGCAACATCATCTGCAAAAAAAGTACATGCAGAAAACATGAGACAACGTGCCCACAAAGAGGCCAAAGTTCGTGATGCAGCAGTTGTACTTGCAGCCAAGCTTGAAGGAATGCAGGTTAAATTAGCAACAAAGGTTAGCTCAACAGGCAAGATCTTTGGTTCTGTAAACAATATTCAGGTAGCAGAAGTTCTTGCTGCGCAAGGTTTTGAAATCGACCGCAGAGACATTACCATAACTGGTGAGGCCAATATAAAAGAGGTAGGTATATACGATGCAATTGTAAAATGTCATCGCGACATTAAGGCAAATATCAAAATTGAGATAGTAGGAGAGGAATAAACCTAACCCTTACAAATCAAGGCCATCTGTTTAGGTGGCCTTTTTTTTGTTTATGTTCCATTTTTTTTTGATATATATGTTTTTCATATTAACTTTGTATACATTGTGTCAACATATACACAACATTAACTAAACGCAGATCATCTAACTATAAATAATTAATAATATGAAGAAATTTCTAACACTAGTATTATTGTTAACAGCTGTTGCAACATATGCTCAACAGACTGCGAATAAACCCGAAAGTAAGTACGGGCCATATCTTACAAATGGATTCTTTGACAACTGGTTTGTTTCTGCCGGCGGTGGCGTACAGATTTACTATGGCGAATTTGACGGAGACATCAGCACTGGAAAACGTATTGCCCCAGCTGTGGATGTAGCTCTTGGTAAATGGATCACTCCTAACTTCGGTGTTCGTGCACAGTATGCTGGTGGTGATGTTTACGGCGCAATAAGAGGAGCAAACGGAAGATACAGAGAGGGAGTAATAGGTTGTACTGGCTGTTATAAAGAGCAATTCAAGATGTTCAACCTTCATGGAGATGTTCTTTGGAACCTGTCGAACACATTAGGCGGTTACAGATCTGACCGTTTCTGGGAGGTCATACCATTTTTGGGTGCTGGCTATGCAAGATCATGGAAACTGACAGTTAATCCTGTAATTAAAGAGATTGGAATGACAACAGGTGTTATCAACAAGTTTAAAGTAACTCCGGCAATCGATGTCAACTTAGAGGTAAAGGCTCTTCTGGTTAACGACAGATTTGACGGATACGAAGTTGGTGAAGGTATTGAGGAACTGCTTACTGCAACTGTAGGTTTTGCCTACAACTTTCCTCAACGCGGTTTCAGACGTCCTGAAAAACCAATTATTCCTGACTACACACCTTACACAACAAAAATAGCTGAACTTGAAAAACAAATATCAGCTGCTGATGCAAATGCAAAAAAACTTGCAGACGAGCTGAATGTTGAAAAGAACAAAAAGCCGGTTAATATTACCAAAACAGAGTATATTACTGCCCCGATGGCAATTTTCTTCCCTATCGACGTTTCTAAACTTACAGACAAAGACATGATCAATTTGGGCAACTTTGCCGATATGATTAAGAAATCTGGAAACAAGTTCAAGATTATGGGTTCTGCAGATAAAGAAACAGGCAATAAAAAATATAACATGAAGTTAAGTGAGCAACGTGCAAACCGTGTTTACGATGTTCTTGTAAACAAGTTTGGTGTTAATCCTTCGCAACTTGAGGTTATTGCCAAAGGCCAGGAAAACGAACCATTCAACAAACCAGTTCTTAACCGTGTTGTTATTCTTGACTAAGTTTATTTAGCCATAATAACGTAACGTACAATATGGAGACCGGTAGTATGCTGAAAAAGCAACTACCGGTCTTTTTTATAACTAAAAATATTAGTTGTGTAACTAAAATATTTAGTTACATTTGTTGCAAATTTATACCAACATGCAGCAAAGAGCAAAAACCATTCAGAAACTGACAGTAAAAGAGGAGGAACTGATGAACTTCTTCTGGGCAAAAGGAGATCTTTTTGTTCGCGAATTACTGGAATTCTATCAGGAACCAAAACCCCATTTCAACACACTTTCTACAATAGTAAGGGGCCTTGAAGAGAAGGGTTTTCTGGATCATAAGTCTTATGGTAATACATATCAGTACTATCCTGTTATATCTCAGGAAGATTATAAGAATGGTGCCTTGAGCAATGTGGTAAGCAAGTATTTCAAAAACTCATATCTGGGTGTGGTCTCATCGCTTATAGAAGAAGAAAGGATTTCTGTAGAAGAGTTAAAAAGACTTATCGAAAAAGTTGAGAAAGTAGAAAAATCACCACAAAACATATAGCCATGGGAGATGTGTTTGTATATATACTGAAATCCTCCATCTGTCTGGCGGTATTTTATCTCTTCTTCAAACTGATGCTTAGCAAGGAGACATTTCACAGGTTCAACAGAGTTGTGTTGCTCTCTCTTTTTGTATTCTCTCTGGTGATTCCATTTATTGAGATCACCCTTCAAAAGGAGACCCCATATTCCGGTCTGGCCCTTAATCTGGAAGTCTTGATGGCTATGGCTCAAACCACAATAGATGCCGGAACTGAGGTTGTCAGCAAGACAGAGGGCTGGCTGGTGGCACTGATAGTTATCTATTTGGCAGGTGTTGCTTTAACTGCATTTATCTCTGTCTGGTCATTTGGGAGAATGTATACTCTGCTGAAGATAAAGGAATCAAAGAGAGTAATTATTGAGAGGAACATTGTGCTTGTCATCCATAATAAATCAATTGCCCCATTTTCATGGATGAGATTTATTGCAATATCAGAAAAGGATTATGAAGAAAACGGCAAGGAGATAATTACTCATGAGGTAGCCCATATATCCAGATTTCACTCAGCAGACCTGTTGTTGGCAGAGATGGTGAAAATAATTCACTGGTTCAATCCGGCAGCATGGCTCTTAAAGCAGGAGCTTCAGAACATTCATGAGTATCAGGCCGACGAAGCGGTCATTAAAAAAGGCATCGACGCAAAACAATATCAACTTTTATTAATTAAAAAAGCTGTTGGCGACAGACTCTACACTATGGCCAACAGCTTTAATCACAGCAAACTAAAAAATAGAATTACTATGATCACAAAGAAAAAATCAAATCGTCCGGCAGCTCTTAAAGCTTTGTTTGTGCTGCCTTTATCTGTATTAGCAGTAGTTGCATTTGCCTCAGATAGGGTGAGCACTGCATTTGAACCGGTTTCTGAGGTCAAAATTACAGATTTTATTCAGAAAGACACAATCAAAAAAGAGGGAAAAACTATAACTGTCACAACTCAAAATTACTCTCAGGGTTTTGGTATAGCCTATAATATTGACTCTAAGGATACAAACAAAATAAAGAAAATGACAGTCACTGTTTTTTCTGACCAAAAAGGTGACAGTCTAAGTACTATTGCCATGATAGATAGAGATAAGGAACACAGACCATTAGTGATAGTAAACGGGAAAGAGACTGAATGGCAAGTATTTAACGCACTAAACCCAAGTGCCATAAAATCAATATCTGTACTTAAAGATAGAAGCGCAGCGGAAAAATATGGAGAAAAAGGCAAAAATGGAGTTATCGATATAACATTAAAGAATGTCGAAAGGATCTCTGTAACAAAATCTGACAATCCAGCAGTAAGCGAGTATATGAATATCATGTTGAAACACAAACCGGGAGATCCTAAGCCAATTTGTATTGTAGACGGGTTAGTAAGTGAGGATTATTTATCTTTGGACCCTAATTCAATCAATTCGGCAGAAATTTTCAAAGGCGAAGCTGCAATTCGTAATTATGGCGAGAAAGGTAAAAACGGAGTTATTATAATTACTACAAAAAAATCGTCTGATAAATCTGATAAAAATTTACTGGTTCTAAGAGGGGCAAACATACGGGCCAAAGACAAACCTCTATACATTATTGACGGAGTTGTAGATAGCGCATATACTAAATCAATATCCCCGGAATCTATAGAATCTGTAACTGTTATTAATAATATCGCCGCAGCTGTTACACTGTATGGCGACAAAGCCCAGAACGGTGTAATTTTAATAACTCTTAAAAAGGGAAAACCGGAGGAGAGTAAAAAGCAAGCAGTCAGAATAACCGGAACGAAAGGAATAGATGAGCCTCTTTTTGTCATTGATGGTGTGATTAAGGAGAATGTCAACATGGATACAATAAATCCTGAAAGTGTTCAATCAATAAATATTTTGAAGGACAATGAAGCGATTAAAAAATATGGCGATAAAGGTAAAAACGGAGTTATTGAAGTGACACTTAAGCAGAAATAAAATTTACATCACACTGTCGTTCGACTAACTGTAATAGAATCAGCTTTATGCTAATATTATCATGGAGGTACTATCATGATGATATTAGCATAAAGTTTGTAATCAGATGAATAAATCTATAAAAAACTAATATAAAATGTTATCTCAAACTCCTCCAAAGTATGTTTTTACCTGGAATTTTTTTGTACCTTTGAAAACTTTTTTCGAAGCATTTTAAAGACAAAATATAACAAAATGAAACAAGATCTTCAAATTTCCGAACTCATAAAAAAGGAAGAGAATCGTCAACTTCATGGGATAGAATTAATCGCATCTGAGAACTTTGTCACTCCGCAGGTATTGTCGGCACTTGGCTCGGTTCTTACCAATAAATATGCAGAGGGATACCCAGGCGCAAGATACTATGGTGGATGTGAAGTGGTGGATCAGGTGGAGCAGCTTGCAATAGACCGTCTATGCCAGTTGTTTGATGCTGAATATGCAAATGTTCAGCCTCACTCCGGAGCTCAGGCTAATATGGCTGTCTTTATGGCATGTCTTAAACCAGGTGATACATTTATGGGACTCGACCTTGCACATGGCGGGCACTTGACTCACGGGTCGCCTGTGAATGTTTCAGGTATATTATATAATGCCGTTGCATACCAGGTGGCAGAAGAGACCGGAATGATTGACTATGATGAGATGGAGAGAAAAGCTCTCGAGTTCAAACCAAAACTTATTGTTGGAGGAGCATCGGCATACTCCAGAGAGTGGGATTGGGCACGCATGAGAGAAATTGCAGATAAGATAAATGCAATTTTTGTAGTTGACATGGCTCACCCTGCAGGGATGATTGCTGCCGGTTTGCTCGACAATCCTGTCAAGCATGCACATATTGTCACATCTACCACTCATAAGACCCTCAGAGGTCCACGTGGCGGAATTATACTGATGGGCAAGGACTTTGAGAATCCTTTCGGCATAAAGACTCCAAAAGGAGAGAACAAGATGATGTCGGCAGTATTGAACTCAAGTGTATTTCCCGGTATTCAGGGAGGACCGCTTGAACATTGCATAGCAGCAAAGGCAGTTTCTTTCTTTGAAGCACTACAACCTGAGTTCAAGGTGTACCAGCTTCAGGTTAAAAAGAACGCCGCTGCAATGGCTGCTTCCTTTGTCGAAAAAGGGTATAAGATAATTTCAGGGGGTACAGATAATCACTTAATGCTTATCGACCTTAGAAGCAAGTTCCCGGATCTTACCGGAAAAGTAGCAGAGAAGGTACTTGTTTCTGCAGATATTACAGTTAATAAAAACATGGTTCCATTTGACTCCAGGTCACCGTTCCAGACATCTGGTATAAGAGTAGGAACACCTGCTGTTACATCAAGAGGGTTGGTAGAAAAGGATATGCCATTTATTGTTGACCTTATAGACAAAGTGTTGTCAAATACTGGCAACGAGCAGGTTATTGCTGAGGTGAGAGAACAGGCAAGGAAAAAGATGCACGGATTACCTTTGAATATTTGGTAGATCTGCCTTTTTTTCAGGCTCCTTTTTCTTTCCAAAATATATAGCGGTCTGTTTAAAGGTAGGTTTTTCTATACTTTTAACAGATTCAGCCTGAGAGTTTTTAATAACTCTGTCAGAGATATCAAAGCGGGTTTTTGGCCTTGACGAATCGAGCCATCTGAATCCTTTTAATATCTGCTTATCCTTTTCCAGACCAAATATTGGATAGGCATTGCTCTCAATATTATCGTAGCTGGTTATCTTCTGAATACTTTTACCTGAGAATTTCGTGCGCATCTGTTTGCACACCTTCTCGTTCATTGTGGTTATAATACTGTCCTCGGCAATAAACAGCAGAGTTGATACTCCGCCAAAGGCATCAAACCTGCTTAGTTCTCCCGCCTCAAAGAAGGCTACCATATCTGCACTCTTTATCTGATGAAAGTGGGTGGAATCCTCCTTAATTGCAACAAAGGCCGATGTTGTGAACTCTGCCTTCTTTATCTTGCCGCCATTAATAACAACCTGAATACTGTCTGCTGATAGCTGATTGTTGTCGGTCCATATAACAGGATCCTTAAACAATCGTATAAGAGAGTCAATCGAATTGAACAACAGGGAGTCACACATCCCCTGCATATTGTTCCTGTAGAACTTCACGTTTTTATTGGCATAAAGGAACCTGATGGAGGTAGTGTCTGCACTCTTGAGAAGAGTAGAGTCCGCACCCTTCTGCAGAGTGGAGTCAACCTTTTTCAGCAATGTGGAATCGGCCCTTTTAAGAATTGTTGAATCGGAAAAAGGGTTGACAATAACTGTATCAATCTTGACAGGTTCTTCGACGACAGGAGGTTCTTTCTGCTTTGACTTAATTTTTGCCTTTCGCCCTATTGTGTTTCTGTCAGGAGGATTTATAGAGTTGCTGGGTTTCCTCTCTAAAGGTCTCTCAAGCGTTTTCTCATTAGTGCCGGAAGACTTCTTTAGTTCCGGTTGTTTTTTATGCATCTCACCCAATGGGTCCTTTTTACTCTCTTTATAGCGGCTTTCTGACAGGGCAACAGTAACGGAGTCTACTTCGCTTTTCATAAGCGTATGGTACCTTATTGTGTCGGCTTTGAAGAAGAGAGTATCAGATACACCATCTTCAACAGTGTAGGATGCCACACTTGGTCTGTTTGTAAGGATAACCTTGAATGGTTTTTGTTTGAATTTAGCGTAGTCGGCAAAAAGTATTGCTGATTGTGCAGTATCGAGAAGCTGAATATTGTTGAAGAGTTCTGCCTCTGCAGTTTTTTTGTTATAGTTGATGGTGTCTGCCCAGATTTCTGTATCCTTGGTCTTAATGTATGCATCTTTGGTAAAATGGAAAAGTTCGTTTTTCCTGTCATACCAGCCCCCGTTAGCCTTCAGAAATCCATCATCCTGCCAGGCATTGGTCCTTCCAAGAAAAAGGGCTCTGTCTGTTTTTGTGAGGTAGGCAAGAGAGTCGGCAGAAAATTCCACGGAGTCTCCCATCATCTCTACCTGGTTCCTGAAGACAAATTTATTCAGCTTGCTGTAAAAGAATCCGTCAAGGCTTTCGATTGTATTACCATCTTTGTTTACCATGCTTCCACCGTTGTAGAAAAGGGCAATACTGTCTTTTGTGTAGTAATCGAGGTAGTGGGTTCTGAGTTTATTGTTCTCCTTATCTACAAGCTCAACCAGATTTCCCCTGACCTCTGCTACTGACCTGTCTGCGTAGTATTTAATGCGATCGCCAAAAAGCGTTGTCTGGTTCTGGATAATCCTGACATTGCCTATTGCATCAACCGTGTTGGAAAGGACGTTCCAGATTGCTGTGTCGCAAAAAATAAGAGCGTTGTTGTGAAGAAACTGTGCAGGTCCGGTAACCTTTCTATATTCTTGTCCATCAATCTGTTTGTGTTCGGCCGACTGGGCATAAATGAGCCTTACAAGTCTGCTTTCCTGATTCTTGAGTGAGTCTTGCGAAAACAGCAGAACCGGAATAAGAGTAAAAAAGAATGTAGATAATTTTCTAAGCATTATTTAATCCAGCCCTCTCTCTTGAACGGACAATTTGCGAATAGAGGATCAATCACTATAAATGTACTTTTCTGTTTCTTTGTTACAAATTCATCAATTGCCTTAAGGGCCGCCTGATTCTTGAACTCATCCTGAAGTACGGAGAAGTCCTCCTTGAAAGATGCAATGTGAGATGGGATTATTTTATCCAGTCTGATTACCTTGTAAACAGTATTGCCGCTTTTCTCTGCATTGTCGACAGATTCGAAAGGGTCAGAAATCTCGCCGACTTTAAGAGTTTCAATAATCTTATAATCAGCAGGATTAAGCTGGTCTTTGTCGAAATATGTTGAACCGGTATTTTCGTCTGCAACCAGCCCGCCGTTTACAAACGTTTTTGGGTCTTGAGAATACCTTCTCGCTGCATTTTCAAATTTGAGACTATCAGAAACGACCAATCTTTTAAGACTGTCCAATCTGGAGAAAGCCTTAGTCCGGTCAATGCTTGTATATTGCGGTTTTAAAAGAATGTGTCGGGCGTTGAACATGTCTCCCTCCTTGGAAATCAGCTGAATAATATGGAAACCATATGGAGTCTCTACTATTTGGGAAACCTGGCCGACTTTAAGTGACATTGCCGCATCTGAGAAGGCAGGCACATAAAACTGTTTGGCTGCCATGCCCAGAGTACCACCTTTTGCAGCGCTGTTTGGATCTTCTGAGTATATTGTTGCAAGAGTACTGAATTTCTCTCCCTTCATAACCCTCTCCCTGAAAGAGAGTAATTTTTCCTTGACCGCCATAACTGCATCCTCTTTATTGGGATAGATAACAATTTGATGATATTGATACTGGGTTGAGATTATCGGAAGACTGTCCTTTGGTGTGTTTTTGTAATATCTCTCTACATCTGCAGGTGTAAGAGCAGGGGACTTCTGGGCAATATTGCTCTGCATGTTCTGTACCAAAGACTGTTCAGACAATGCCTCTCTCCATTCCTGTTTGATCTTGTACATGGGCTTCTTGAAGTACTCCTCAGTTGCTTTTTCGCCGCCAAGTTGTGTCATAACCTCCTGTACCCTCTGATTCAGGTTTGTCTCTACCATATCCTGGCTTACTGTAAGACTGTCTAGTCTTGCCTGAGTAAGGAAAAGTTTCTGGACAAGCATGTTTTCAAGTACCTCGCACCTGAGGTTCTTATCAGAAGTTACTCCGCGGAAAAGCATCATCTGAACCTCTGTCTCGAGTGTAGACAACTGGATCATGTCATTTCCTATAAGGGCTATTGTTTTGTCCACTAACCCGTTGGCGTACTTCTGAGCTGTTGCTGGAACCGATATGAATCCCAACAAAACTACGGAGAGGAGATATAAATTTAACCTGTGTTTCATTACTTGTCTTTATTATTAAAGTTGGTTTTTAGAATATTCTTTTCAAGAGCTTCCTGGATAAGATTTTTTTCCAGCTTGACGATAAGTTCCTGTTTACGTTTGCTAATAATTATCTCTTTTATTTTTGTCTTGTAAAATTCATAAGGAGCAGTCCCTTCAGGGGCAATCTTATCAAGAAAAAAAACAAAATATCTATAAAGGCTGTCGTTTGTCTCAATATATGATTTTGACCAGGCCTCTCTTTCACACATCTGCACATCATATGGAATCTCTTTAGCAATATTCGAAATTTCAACCCATTCGTTGTTGAAATTGTCGTACCTGTCGGCAGAGTTGTAGCATAGCTTTTCAAGTTCGTCGATATCTTCAATTGAGTTTGCCCTGTACATTCTCCGGATATTCTCAAGATTAGGTGACCGCTCAGATATCTTTATAACTCTTGCCTTTACAACTGAGTTATTAAGTGTGAAGTTTGAAGAGTAATTGTCGTAGTACTCCTTACATTCATCATCAGTTACAACGGTATCGAGCCTGGCCTCAAGGTAAATCTTTTCATATTTGTATACCAGCAGCGATGATTTATAATCTTCCAGCTCCTGTTCTACATCACTTTCAGATTTGGACAATTCACTTTCTGCTTTCTTTTGAAGGAGATGTTTAAGTGCCCATGAGTTAACATACTGCTCAACCATTTTAACGCTGTCGTCGGGAGAGGTCCCTTGTGGGATAAGGTTCTTAACTTCCGATTCATACAGAACTTTATCTCCCACCTCTGCCACTACAGCATCGGAGGATGTAAAGTTCAGATACTTGCATGAAAATAGCAGCGGTATCAGAACCAGAATTAAGGTTTTTTTCATTTTCTATCTACTATAATTTGGTGCCTCTCTGGTAATTGTAACATCGTGAGGATGGTTTTCAATAACTCCGGCAGCTGTAACCCTTATAAATTTTGCCTTCTGAAGCTCTTCAAGGTTGGCTGCCCCGCAATACCCCATACCTGCTCTTAATCCACCAACCAGCTGATATACCATTTCACTGAGAGTCCCCTTATAAGGTACCTGTGCCACAATCCCTTCCGGAACAAGTTTCTTTATGTCTTCTTCCATGTCCTGGAAGTATCTGTCCTTGGACCCTTGCTGCATTGCCTCAAGTGAACCCATACCTCTGTACGATTTAAACTTCCTGCCGTTTAATATTATGGTCTCGCCGGGTGACTCCTCTACACCTGCAAACAAAGACCCTGCCATAATTGAACTGGCTCCCGCAGCAAGTGCCTTGACCACGTCTCCCGAGTAACGGATTCCTCCGTCAGCGATTACAGGAATACCTGTGCCTTTGAGAGCATCAGCTGCCAGCATTATAGCTGTGAGCTGAGGTACACCTACCCCTGTTACAACACGGGTTGTGCAGATTGAGCCCGGGCCAATCCCGACTTTAATTCCGTCTACTCCGCACTCAGCCAAAGCCTTGGCGGCCTCTCCTGTGGCTATGTTGCCTGCAATTACCTGAAGGCTTGGGAACGCAGCTTTAACTTGTTTTATAACTCCCAGAACATAAACAGAATGTCCGTGAGCAGTGTCTATAACCACAGCGTCTGTCCCAACAGAGACAAGCTTCTCTACCTTGAGAATTGTGTCCGAGCCAATTCCTACAGCAGCAGCTACAAGCAGCCTCCCTTTTTCATCTTTGCTGGCGTTAGGATTATCTTTGATTTTTGTAATGTCCTTGTATGTGAGAAGACCGATAAGAACCCCATTTTCGTCTACCACCGGAAGTTTCTCAATTTTATGCTTTTTGAGAATTGCGCTAGCCTGTTGAAGGTCGGTCCCTCTGCCGGTTGTTATAAGATTCTCCTTTGTCATTATTTCACAAACAGATATCTTCATGTTGTCTATGAAGCGAAGGTCCCTGTTTGTAACAATGCCGATTAATCGTTTATGTTCATCTACAACCGGAATGCCTCCGATTTTATTCTCCTGCATAAGACTGAGAGCATCTCCCACACAAGCATCTTTGAATATTGTGACAGGATCGTAAATCATCCCGTTCTCTGCTCTTTTAACCTTGCGTACATGTTCCATCTGGTGTTCTATGGACATGTTTTTGTGGATAACGCCTATGCCTCCTTCTCTTGCCATTTCTATTGCAAGGGCAGCCTCGGTAACGGTATCCATGGCAGCAGAAACAATTGGGGTGCTTATTCTGATATTGCGTGAGAACCACGAGCTGACATTCACCTCGCGTGGAAGTACCTCCGATCTTGCAGGGACCAATAAAACATCGTCGAATGTTAATCCCTCTTGTATAATTCTGTCTACTAAAGATTGCATGGTCTTTTTTTTATAATCTACAAAGGTATAGAAAAAATGGTTATATTCGAGGTCAAATCTTAATCTATGAAAAACTTAATAACACTTACAGCAATTCTGATGATTTTAGGCAATATATCCTGTACAAATCAGGCAGGAACAGAACAAAAAGACGATGTGTCAGCAATTTCCCAAAAGGTTTTGGCAAGTACAACAGAACTGATGAAGCAAAAATTTTCGGATCTTGCAAATCAGGAACTTATGATTGCAGGTATTGAGCAATTGGCGCAACAATGGAGGGCAGAAGATGGGTCGGCAGAAGAATTCGCCTCTTTCTGTATGGAAAATTTTGCTGCAGCACCTGAGGCAAAAAAGATGCTCTTCAATAAACTCTCAATTGCATTTGAATCTTTATGGGGAGGATATAATAAGATGAGCGTAGATTTAAAGAAACCTCTTCATCTTGACGGGGACCCTCTTGCATCTATCGATTATATCTTTGGCGCTTATGACCCATCGAGTCATCTTACAGAAGATTTGTATAGCAATAAGATAGCGTATATTACAATGCTGAATTTCCCATATTTCACACTTGTTCAGAAAGATGAGAAAGCATCGGAATGGAATCGTCTGGATTGGGCATATGCAAGAATGGGTGATATTTTCACTCCAAAGGCACCTGCAGCAGTTAAACAAATGGTTGCCGATGCAGAAATGAGGGCAGAAAGCTATATTGCCGAGTACAATATAATGATGGGTCATATTGTTAATGAAAAAGGCGTGAAACTCTTTCCGGAGGATATGAAACTACTTAGTCACTGGAACCTGAGGGACGAAATCAAGTCGAACTATGCAGCCGGTCCTGACAATATGGAAAAGCAGAAAATCATATACAAGATTATGATGCACATAGTAGAGCAGACAATTCCACAACAGGTGATTAACAATCCTGAGTATGACTGGGCTCCGTATGCAAACACAATTACCAAAGGGGGCGTTTCAGAAGAGGTAAAACAGAAGGGTGATAGAAGATACGAAGTTCTTCTGGATCAGTTTAAGGCACAGAAGGCAATGGATAAGTACTCATTTGCAAATCCCACTGCCATTCTGAGGGCATTTGACGGAAGTATGCAGATAAGACAGGAGGAGATAGAGAAGATGTTTATTGAGTATATCAGTTCTCCTAAGGTTTTAAAGGTTGCAGAAATGATAAAGGAGAGACTTGGCAGACCATTGGAACCGTTCGATATATGGTATGACGGATTTAAGTCGCGCAGCTCAATTTCTGAGGAGATGCTCACTAAAAAGACTAAGTCGCTTTATCCAACTGCTCAGGCATTTGACAAGGATATCCCGGCCATGCTGGTAAAATTCGGTTTTCCGGCAAGAAAAGCAGAAGAGCTTGGAGGAGCAATAGTTGTTGAGGCGGCTAGAGGTTCGGGACATGCCTGGGGGGCACAAAGCAGAGACGATTTTGCACGTCTTCGGACAAGACTTGCTGCCGGTGGAATGGACTATAAGGGTTTCAATATTGCTGTTCACGAGATGGGACACAATGTTGAGCAGACTATAAGTATGAGAGATGTAGATTACTATATGCTCAACGGAGTTCCAAATACAGCATTCACAGAGGCAAATGCATTTGTCTTTCAAAAAAGGGACCTGACACTTCTAGGTTATAATCAGAAAAATCCGGATCAGGAAAAGATGACAGAACTTGATATTTTCTGGGGATCGTATGAAATAATGGGAGTTGCACTTGTAGACATGAATGTATGGAAATGGTTGTATGAAAATCCGGAAGCCACACCTACACAGCTTAAGGAGGCTGTGATAACAATCGCAAAAGATATCTGGAACAAATATTATTCACCTGTGCTGGGAGAAAAAGACACTCCGCTGCTTGCAATATATTCACACATGATAAATTCTCCGCTCTATCTTGCAAACTATCCTCTGGGTCATATTATTGAATACCAGCTGGAAAAGTTTTATGCGAAAAAAATATGGTCAGAAGAGGTAATGAGAATATATGCAATTGGAAATGTGACTCCTCAGCAATGGATGTTACAGGCAGTAGGGGAGAAGATCTCAACTAAAGCAATGCTTGAAGATTAAATTCAGGGTTTATAAAGACGGGACTGGAAGGTGTCTCTCTCTTCCAGTCTCTTGTCCAACATATGTAGCAGTCCTGCGTTCCTTACAAGTCCCCAGGGAGTACTGTTTACAAATCTGGGTGGCACCTCGCCTGCAAATCGTTCGATGTATATATCCGGCCTGAGCAGTTCAAGAAAATCTATGAAGAAATCTATATATTCGTCCAGTTTGAACTGAACGAAATCATTAGGTTTTTGCTCAAACTCCCTCTCCATTGCAGTTCCTTTGACTATCTGCAGCTGATGAAACTTAATGGATTGAAGTGGTAATTTATTGATTTCATGCACCATGCCCATCATCTCCTCCCGTGTCTCCCCCGGGAGCCCCAGTATGAAATGCGCTCCCTGATGTATGCCTCTCTTTGCAGTTTCATTAACAGCATCAACCGCTTGTGCAAAGGTATGTCCGCGATTGATTCTTGAAAGTGTTTTGTCGTATATTGTCTCTATGCCATATTCCAATATCACAATCTTTGTTTTTGAGAGTGATTGCAGATAGTCCAGCTTTTCACTATCGATACAGTCTGGTCTTGTTCCAATAACGACTCCTACTACTGCAGGGTGGGAAAGAGCCTGACCGTACACATTTCTTAGATGTTCAAGAGGTGCATAGGTGTTTGAAAATGACTGGAAATAAGCCAGATACTGTTCTGCTGTCCTATATCTCCTCTTATGAAATTCGATACCTGTCTCAATCTGTTCAAAGATTGTTTTGTCGGGGGAACTGTATGATGGATGGAAAGCGGAATTGTCACAATAGGTACACCCTCCTGATGCTATGCTTCCATCACGGTTGGGACATGAAAAACCTGCATCTATAACTATCTTCTGAAGTCTTTTGCCATATTTCTCCTTGAAGTACCCGACATATGAGTTGTACCGTTTATTCACTACATTCTTATTTTGATGACAGCTTTTTTGATTTTGCCTTCTCCAATAAGGGGAGCATGCGCATCATGAGGGAAAATAACTGCAATGTTGTCCGGTCCAAGGCTGACAAAATTTTCAGGGGCCTCTTCCAGAAACGCGATGTCTTTTGCCTCGTCGTAAGGCACATTGTCACCGTTACAACGGCTCCGGTCGCGAATTCCTATAGTTTCGGTTCCTTCAAGCAGCACATGAATGTCAATATATGTGTCGTGGACCTCCAGCGGCGGTATTTCAAGTCCTTTTCCCTCTCCTGCCCATATAGTGCAGTAGATATCGCGGCCTGCAATAGGATACTCTCCCGGTTCCATCTCATGGAGCTTGTTTTTTAGAAAAAATGCGTATACCTTTTCAAATCTGGAGTGGAGGTTGAGATATCTCTCAAAACCCTTCAATGAATCTAAAATCATGCTGTAAATTTTAATGCAAATATAGTATCTTTGTATACAATAACACACCCTAACCTACAACTTAATGAAAACCAGAATAATAACAATCCTGTCGTGTCTGGTTGTTTTTCTTGTGGCAAATAACAGTGTTGCAAGGGCTCAATACGACGGCAAGCATGAGTGGAGGGCCGTATGGATTGCAACTGTCAATAACATTGACTGGCCCTCAAGACCTGGACTGACTTCTCAGGAACAGCAAAACGAGCTTATACAATACTTCGATCTTTTCAAGAAGATGAACTTTAACGCCGTTGTACTTCAGGTAAGGCCCACAGCAGATGCTTTCTATATATCGGAAATAGAACCTTGGTCAATATATCTTACAGGTGACCAGTCAAAGGCTCCTGACCCTCTCTACGATCCTCTTGCTTTTGCAATAAAGGAGGCTCACAAAAGAGGCATGGAACTTCATGCCTGGCTGAACCCTTACAGAGTGAGTCAGGATACCTTGAATATCCGACAGTTTTCCAACAATCATCTTTACAAAAGAAACCCGGAAGTTTTCCAAAGGCACGGAAAAAAACTTTATTTCGACCCAGCCTATCCGGAAACACGCGAGTTTGTAACCAAGGTCATAAAGGATTTGGTTACACGTTATGATCTGGACGGAATTCACTTTGACGACTATTTCTATCCAAACAATGACTTTGACGATTCCCGCTCCTTTGCCACACATTCACGTGGTTACAAGACGGAGGACAAAATGGCATGGCGGAGAGAGAATGTTGATTTAGTTGTAAAGATGCTGAGAGATACAATCAAAGCGGTTAAGCCTTATGTGAAATTCGGAATAAGCCCTTATGCTGTCTGGAGAAACCTGAGGGAAGACCCAAGAGGTTCAGATACAAAAAGCTATGGATACACAAACTATGACCATCTGCATGCAGATATACTGCTTTGGATGGAGAAGGGATGGATAGACTATGTTTTGCCGCAACTCTATTTCAACATAGGCTATGATAATGCAGATTTCAATATTCTTGTGAAGTGGTGGAGAGACAACTCAGCCGGAGTCCCGGTATACGGAGGGCTTGGCACCTATCGTCTGGAAAAGGATTCAAAGATACCTGCATGGCGCTCTTCTGAAGAAATCAGGAAGCAGGCAGATATTATAAGAAGACTTCCTGTATATCAAGGAGTTTGCTACTTCAATGCAAAAAACATGAAGGAAAACAGACTGGGTATAAACAGTGTACTTAATACATTGTATAAAAATCCTTCTCTTGTACCTCCGCTTAAAGGATTCGACACAACGGTTCCTGATGCTCCGGTTAAAGCGGATATGTACAAAAAGGGAGAGGTTTTGTATTTCACATGGGACAACCCGGCAAAAGATGATTCCAAAGGGAAGAAATTATCTGTCTATTACCATGTAATATATAAGTTCAAGAAGGGTGAAACGCCAGATTTTACAAAAGGCGATTCCATTGTGACTTTAACTGGAGAGGAGAGTTTTGTAATGCCGTCAGTTGGATATTCATCCTATACATATTACGTTACTGCACTTGACAGACTTTTTAATGAGAGTGTTCCTGTTAAGTTCAAATAGTTATCAATCAATCTTAATATATTAATTATGAAAAGAGTTCTTATTGTAACAATGACTGCACTGCTGGTCTTTTCGTGTTACATCGGTCCAAAAAGCAAAGAGATACAGGAGCAGTTCGATATGGTGTCAAAAAAGATAAAATCTGAATATGCACCCGACAGAAGGGTGAAGACATACGAACCATCTATTGACATCTCTGCAGATTTTAAAAAGATAGTTCTCAGAGGTTCCACAACAGAAGCGTCAGCTAAAGAGGCACTCATAAAGGCACTTGCTGCAAAAAACATTGAGGTTCTTGACAGTATGGTTGTTTTGCCGGACTCTTCGCTACAAGGTAAGGTTTATGGTATTACAAACCAGTCAGTGATTAATTTCAGATATGGTTCTGATTACTCCAGTGAATCTGCTACTCAGACAATTCTAGGTACTCCTTTAAGAGTTTTGGAAAAGAAGGGTGGATGGACACGTGCCGTGACGCCCGAGGGGTATATTGCATGGACAACATCGGGCAGCATACAAACAATGACAGAACAGGATTATAATGAATGGATTGCAGCTCCAAAACTGATAATTACCGTTCACTACACTCTTTTACGTGATGGAGCTTCTGAAAATTCAGGTGTGGTAATGGATGGAGTGATGGGAAACATTGTCCGTGCAAACGGAACGGAAGGCAACTATTACAAGGTTTTGCTTCCGAATGGCAAAAATGCATTTCTGTTGAAGTCAGCTGCCGAGGACTTTGGCAAATGGATAGAAAGCCGTAATCCTACTCCTGAAAACATTATTGCAACTGCAAAGAAATTCCTGGGATTCCCTTATATGTGGGGTGGTACATCTATCAAAGCTGTTGATTGTTCAGGCTTTACAAAGACAGTACATTACCTGAACGGAATTATACTTGAGAGGGATGCCTCGCAACAAGGACTTACAGGCGATAGTGTAAACATAGAAAACGGAATTGACAGTCTAAAACCTGCGGACCTTATTTTCTTTGGATCAAAGGCAACTGCAGAGAAGAAGGAGCGTATCTCACATGTAGGGATTTACATAGGTGGGGGAGAATTCATCCACTCATCAAATTGTGTGGGAATAAACTCGCTTATTCCTGAGGCAGCAAATTATTATACGGGTTCAAAACGACTGGTGCGTGCCAGGAGAATTCTTACAAAAATTGATGTTGACAATGATATTATATCTATAAAGAACCACCCTTGGTATTTTCCTAAACAATCAAATTAAAATGAAAGAAGTGACAAACAGAAGAGATTTTCTCAAAACAGCCGGTCTGCTCACAGCTGCCGCAACAATTCTTAACCCGTTCGATCTTTTTGCCCAGAAAGGTGGAAGAGCAATGAAAGGCGGTAGTAAAACCATGGTTCTCTCCTTCAGGCCTTATGATGCGCAGATGAGACATGTCTTTACCATTGCAAACTCATCACGTACCACCACTCAGCTTGTTCTTACAGAAATAACCTGGGACGGATATGTTGGTTACGGAGAGGCCGCAATGCCTCCTTATCTTGGAGAGACACAAGCGTCTGTTATTGACTTCCTTAAAAAAGTAGACCTTTCTCGTTTCAGCTCTCCTTTTGAAATACAGGATATTCTTACCTACGTTGATGCAATTGCTATCAACAATACGGCAGCCAAGGCAGCTGTTGACATTGCCCTTCACGACCTTGTTGGCAAGATCCTTGGGCAACCATGGTGGAAGATATGGGGATTCAATCCTGCTAATACACCTAACACCTCTTTCACCGTAGGTCTCGATACTGAGGCAGTTGTAAAGGAAAAAACCAGAGAGGCATCGCCATATAAGGTTATCAAGGTGAAGCTGGGAAGGGACGAAGCTACTGACAAGATGATGGTAAACACCATTCGTTCTGTAACCGATACTATAATATGTGTAGATGCAAATCAGGGATGGAAGGACAAGCACTATGCCCTGGACATGATTAACTGGCTCAACGAGAGAAATGTAAACATGATAGAGCAGCCAATGCCAAAATTGTTACTGGATGAAACCGCTTGGGTTACCGAAAACAGTCCCCTTCCAATTATTGCGGACGAGGCTTGTCAGCGGCTGACCGATATTCCAAAGCTCAAGGGAGCTTATAACGGAATCAACATCAAGCTCATGAAATGTACCGGTATGCGTGAGGCAAGGGAGATGGTTACACTTGCAAAAGCTTTGCACATGAAGCTTATGATTGGTTGTATGACAGAAACATCCTGTGCTATATCTGCTGCAGCGCAAATTGCTCCGGAAACCGAGTGGGCAGATCTTGACGGAAACCTGCTTATTTCAAATGACGTGTTTAAAGGAATGCTCATTGTTGACGGCAAGATTACTCTCTCCGACCTTCCGGGAATTGGAGTCGTAAAGCTTTAGTCAAATATTTTTCCTACCTTTGCACGAAATAAATCATAATTATGGCAAATCTTAGAGTAGTTAAAAAAGATATTGACTTCCTGCTGGCTCAGGTAATATCTGATTGCTGGACATTTATCTATATAAATCCAACAAAGCAGAGCGAAGCAGCAATAGAAATCATGAACGATGCAATTGAACTCAGAAACAGTCTGTACACACGGGTAAACCATCCCGACAGAAAGAGTCTGAAGGATTCGTACAAGGCAGTAAACATTGATCTTCTAAAAGGAGTAGATGCACTTTTCGTAAGAATCAGCGAGCTTACAAAATAGAGGGTACTTGGGTACATGGGGACGCATATTGTGTACCCGAACCGAGGCGAATTAAATAAATAGTGGGTAAATCCGAATTTCATCGGATTTACCCACTACCGTTTAAAAGAGACCTCGTGGTAAATCAACCTACGGTTTCGTGCGGTAATCATATTGATCCAGCTCAAATTCGCTACGCACTGCGTATCTAATTGGGTGTATTCCGGAAAAGCAATATAAAATTACCCAGCTCAGCTCCAAAACTGAGGGTAAATTCCATCCGGAATCTTTTGGCATTCAAATTTAAGTATAAAACGAATGCTGAGATAACGAAATAACTCCCTTGAAGTTTTTTGCAAGTCTCAGATATGTACGCTGATACAAATTTTTTTTCAATAAAATTTTTCAGAATTTTTTTTGTATGCAGATGTATGACAGCTTTATATGAAAAACTTCAAGGGAGTTCTTAAATTCAAATTTTAGATAGATAGGGCATTGCAGGCATCATGTAGGAAATCTCCAAACAAAACTCACCTAAAGACTCAAACTGTATGGTTTCTACTGCATCTCATAAACATTGATTGTATAACCGGCAGAATAGACGTTGCATGGAGCGTTTGGGCACCCACACAGTGAGTTACGCGTTAAGAAAAAAAATGAGCGTAAACATGCAGCTCTTAATACCCGCAAACTCGTTTACGCATTTGTTTTTTAGCGAAACGAACTGCTTGTGGGTAAACGCGGTGCACAGGCTACTCTGCCGGTTATACAACAAACAGAAAGAGATGCAATAAATATGAGGGTACACAATGTGCATCCCTTAGTACCCAATTTGCCAATTAGATGGTGGTGCGGTAGGTTCGAAGTTCTTTCGAGTAGAGTTTTTCCTTGCCTTCGCAGAGGTTATTGAGCAACTTGTGAAATTCCGCACCGTGGTTATGATGCTTAAGGTGACAAAGTTCGTGGAGAATTACAAAATCGGCAATATGTGCAGGGAGCCTCATAAGATGTATGTTGAGGTTGATGTTGCCAAGTTTTGAACAACTTCCCCAGTTTGTTTTATTACTCTTAAGGCTAACTCTGTTGAATTTGAATCCGAATTTGTTCCCCAGTTCGCCAGTCCTTTCCGGCAGATACTCTTTTGCGTCGTGCTTGAGAATTTTTAAAACAGCCAGAGCCAACTCATCCTTTGACGTTTTTGGTGGATATTCTATTTTTCCCACTCCGGGTGAGATAGCTACCCTTATCTTCACGGCCCCATCAACCTCAAAGAACCTTATCTCTCGTTTAATGGTTGTTATTGTGTGACCATCACCTAAAGGAATTGATTTTTTTTCGCTTTTTAGCTGCTGTCTGCGGATACTGGATATAATCCACTCCTCCCGCTCATAAATAAATCGTTCTGCCGAAGAAAATCTTGTAAACCAAGGAATTGATACATTAACCCCTTTAGCAGGGTGAACAGTAATACGGATATTTCTGTTACCGACCTTTTTCCTTATTGTAATAACTCCGATAACCGGGTGCTTTATGACTTTTTCCATTATTGCAGTAAGAATACCCGAAGTTTATCTCCAATTCCGATAAAAGAAATCCCTTCAGGAATCTCAGCAATCGCATTAGCCTTGGCAAGAGCAAGAATATGGGCCGATCCGTTATAGTTGATAATAGAGAAAGTCCCGTCAGGAGATGCAATTACCGGAATCAAAGCCTTTCTCTCAGTATGTTTTCTTTTGTAGTCCTGTACAGAAGTCATTTCAAACCACATAACAGGATTCCTTGAATGCATCGATTTGAAAATAAACGGTCTGATAAGCAACTCAAACTGGATAAAAGATGATACCGGATTGCCGGGCAGTGCAAAAATCACCTTTTCTGTCTTATTGGAATCCGGTTCCTTCTTTATTGCAAATGTGCTTGGTTTGCCCGGCTGAACTGCCACCTTGTCAAAAAGAATTTCGAACCCCAGATCCTTAATGATAGAGGGTACAAAATCAAAGTCACCCATAGAAACCCCACCGGTCAGAATCAGGATATCATTATTTAGAAGTGCTTTTTCAATAGCATCTTTAAGACTTTTTTCATTGTCGGGCACAATGCCATAATAGTTGGCAACAGCTCCGCTCCTCATAACCTGAGCCCTCAGTTGCCATCCGTTCGAATTTCTTATCTGAACCTCATCCGGCACCGAATCTGGTTCCACAATTTCGTCACCTGTGCTAAGTAAGCCAATGTCAAAAGGCTTAAATACAGGCACATTGTTGCTGCCAACTGCAGCCAGAATTGCAATATGCTGCGGTTTTATAAAAGTGCCGGTAGCCAGTACCAATTCATCCTCTTTGATATCTTCACCCTTCAGGCAAATGTTGTTTTTCAATTTTTTCCTGTCCGGATTTACATATCTGATAAAATCGCCTGTATCTGCTGCCTCTGACTCCTTTGCCACTTTTATCACCTCTTCTACCATAATGACAGTATCTGCCCCCTCGGGAAGTTTGGCTCCGGTCATGATTTTACTACAACAGCCGGCTGAGATTTTTAATTTTGGAGAGTATCCAGCAGGAATGTTCTCAATGACTTTCAGTTCCTTTTCAATATCCACACCCCTGCATGCATAACCATCTACTGCCGACTTGTTGAAAGGAGGCATATCTCTGTCTGCGTATATATTGGATGCCAGGAAATGGCCCATTGAGCTGGCCAGGGGAATAAGGACCTGATCTGTTTCAAGGGTATGTGAAAGAACAATTTCTATAGCCTGTTCGAACTTAATCATATTGGTTGCAATATTTGGTGCATAATTCCACAAATTTAAGAAAATTGTTGTGCAGTGAAAATATTTGCCTATATTTGCGGTCCCGATTTTGGGGTAACAACAATAATTATCAATTGCTTAGAACAATGGCAACTTATTTAGCAGCAGAGAAAAAGCAAGGGATTTTCGGACAATACGGAAAGTCTAATGCAGATACCGGCTCCGCAGAGAGTCAGGTAGCTTTATTTTCATACCGTATCGCTCATCTTACCGGTCACTTAAAAATCAACAAAAAAGATTACAACACTCAAAGATCTTTGTTGAAACTGGTTGGTAAAAGACGTCGTCTTCTGGACTACCTTAAGGCAACAGACATCGAGAGATACAGAAATATAGTGAAGGCTCTTAACCTTCGTAAATAAAGCACAAAAGAGGGTGTCCTGGTGGCACCCTTTTTTTATCATTCATACCAATAATCTATCTATATTTGCATCAAACATCTGTTACTTAAATTCTAAGCGACTCGAGGCAAGTAGTATGGCGGAATACATTAATAATAATAAACTCTCGTAGGGAGAGACGAGTTGCATAGAATTTATATGAATATAGTAAAGAAGACCATCCAGTTGAACGATGGCAGAACTATTGAAATCGAAACAGGAAAGCTTGCAAAGCAAGCTGATGGTGCAGTAGTTGTAAAAATGGGCAAGACCATGCTTTTGGCTGCCGTAACCTGTGCTAAAGACGCAAAAGAAGATGTGGACTTTATGCCACTCTCTGTTGAGTACAAAGAGAAATATGCCTCAGCAGGCAAATATCCCGGAGGATTTTTAAAGAGGGAGGGACGTGCAAACGACTCGGAGATATTGGTTTCCCGCCTTATTGACCGTGCATTACGTCCTCTTTTTGCAGATGATTTTCATGCAGAAGTATTTGTTACCGTAAACCTGATTTCAGCAGAGAAGGATATTATGCCTGATGCTCTTGCAGGTCTTGCTGCTTCAGCAGCATTGGCAGTAAGCGACATTCCTTTTAACGGACCTATCTCAGAGGTACGTGTAGCCAGAATAGATGGAAAATTTGTGATCAATCCTTCTTTCACAGAATTGAAAGAGGCAGATATAGATATAATGGTTGCTGCAACACTTGACAATATTATGATGGTTGAGGGAGAGATGAAGGAGGTTGCTGAAAAAGACATGCTGGAGGCAATCAAATTCGCTCATGAGGAGATTAAGAAACAGTGTCAGGCTCAGATTGAACTGATGGAAGAGGTTGGCAAGACTCAGAAGAGAACATATTGCCATGAGAAAAAGGACGAAGAACTGCAAGCAGTCATTCACAGTTTTTGTTACGACAAATGTTATGCAATAGCAAAATCAGGAGTGTCAAAACATGAGAGAAGCGATTCATTCGAAGCCCTTAAGGCAGAGTTTGTCGCAACACTTTCCGAAGAGGATGCAGCTGCAAAGAAATCTATGATCGACAGATATTATCATGGTGTTGAGAAAGAGGCAATGCGTAACATGATTCTAATTGACGGTATCCGCCTTGATGGCAGAAATACAAATGAAATAAGGCCTATCTGGAGTGAAGTTGACTATTTGCCAACAACCCATGGTTCTGCTCTCTTTACAAGAGGAGAGACCCAGGCGCTGACTACTGTCACTTTAGGTACCAAAATGGATATGAAAGAGATAGATGAAGTTTTGGTAGAAGGCTCTTCTCAATTTGTTCTTCACTACAACTTTCTTCCATTCTGCACAGGCGAAGCAAAACCATACAGAGGAACAGGCCGCAGGGAGATAGGACATGGCAATCTTGCAATGAGGGCACTGAAATATGTGGTCCCTACGGGAGAAGACAATCCATATGCAGTACGTGTTGTTTCCGACATTCTGGAATCAAACGGATCATCATCGATGGCTACAGTATGTGCTGGAACACTAGCACTTATGGATGCCGGTGTAAAAATTAAGAAGCCCGTTTCAGGCATTGCAATGGGCCTGATTACTGACTCAAAAACCAAGAAATTCGCAGTACTTTCAGACATCCTCGGAGATGAGGATCACCTGGGTGATATGGACTTCAAGGTTACAGGAACAAAAGATGGTATAACCGCTACACAAATGGATATAAAGGTAGACGGGCTCTCTTATGAAATCCTTGAACAAGCCCTGGAGCAGGCTCGTCAGGGTCGTCTGCATATTATGGGGGAGATGATGAAAACCATGAGCGAACCTCGTGAAGACTACAAGCCTCATGTTCCAAGAATTATCCAGATTGTTATTCCCGGAGAATTTATCGGAGCAGTTATAGGTACTGGCGGAAAGGTGATTCAGGAGATTCAGAAGGTTACAGGCACAACAATTACAATTACCGAACAGGATAAGACAGGTGTTGTGGATATCTTTGGTGAAAACCAGGAGAACATGGAGGCTGCTCTTAACTGGATCAAGGGCATCACAACTGTTCCTGAACCAGGAACAGTTTATAAAGGAAAGGTTGTCTCAATTCTTGAGTTCGGAGCATTTGTCCAGATTCTTCCAGGAAAAGAGGGATTGCTGCACATATCTGAACTTGACTGGAAAAAGGTAGCACAGGTAGAAGACGTAGTTAAGGTGGGAGACGAAGTTGAAGTCAAGCTTCTTGAAATCGATTCGAAAACCGGTAAAATGAGACTTTCACGCAAAGCTCTTATACCAAAACCTGAAGGATATGTGGAACCTGAGCACAGGCCAAGGAGAGATGATGACAGAGGACCAAGGAGAGATGACAGAGGACCAAGGAGAGACGACAGGGGTCCACGCAGAGACGGCGAAAGAAAACCATTCAGCAGAGACTAATTTAATATCGATAAAATGTATACGGGCACTTGAAAAGGTGCCCGTTTTGATTTTGATTTATACAACATAAATCGTTCGATGTGTAAGAAAATTTTATATTTTGATTTCAATACGTAATCAAAAACAGAGTAATGATTTCTTTTTGTAAGAAAACGAAAGGTTTTTTCTTGTTTTCTGTTCTTGCATAACTCTGAATATCAGTCTCGTAAATTATGCTTCGCTCTTCTTAAGATTATTTGGAAATCGTTTAAAATAGTTATAAATTCGTAGCCACAACACCAACTAACTTATTTTTAACTTAAATTAACTTAATCTATGAAGAAAACGATCTTGTTCGTCTTATCCCTATTGCTTGTCAATATGGTTATGGCTCAGATGAAGGTTACCGGAAGAGTGACCTCTTCTGAAGATGGTTCTCCAATCCCTTATGCAAACATCCAGGTAAAGGGTGTCAGGGGAGTAGGGGCAACCACAGATCTTGAAGGTCGGTATGCTTTTGATAATCTGTCAAAAGACGCCGTTCTAATTTTTACCTATATAGGCTTTACCTCTCAGGAGATTCCTGTAAATGGAAGGGCCGTAATAGATGTCTCACTGGCTACAGATGCGCTAAATCTGGAAGAAGTAATGGTTGTTGCCTATGGAACGGCAAAAAAAGGAACCTTTACCGGTGCTGCCAGCGTTGTTAAAAACGACGCTATAAAAGATGTACCTACACTCTCTTTTGAAAATGCATTGAACGGAAAAGTTGCAGGTGTGCAAATTTCTTCAAATTCCGGTCAGGCCGGTTCGACATCATCAATAAGAGTAAGGGGTATTGGATCAATGAACGCTTCAAACGAACCTCTTTATGTTGTAGACGGTGTTCCTGTTGTTTCGGGTAACGTATCGAATATGGGTAACTACACATCGAGCAACGTTATGAGTACAATTAATCCAAGTGATATTGAGTCTATAACTATTCTGAAAGACGCTGCGGCATCTTCTCTTTATGGATCAAGAGCTGCAAATGGTGTTATCATGATAACTACCAAACGCGGTAAATTGGGAAGAACCAATATCAACTTTAAGGCTTCTGTAGGTATCACGCCTTCATTTGCAACAGACAACTATGAGGCAGCAAGCACAGAGCAACAAGTTGAAATGTATTACGAAAACTTCTGGAATGCAGATATTTATGCTTATGGCAAGACTTCTGCTGTTGCAAGCACTAACGCACTTAAACAGTTGAACAATAGATTCAACAAACATGGCTATACTTTTACCGCTCCAGACAATACTGTAAAATCTCTTACAATAGGTGGTGACAGGGCCGGCAAATATTTCGACTGGGAAAGTGAACTAATGAGAACAGCTGTTTATCAGTCTTATGATCTTTCTGTAAGCGGAGCAACAGAAGCTTCAAACTATTACACTTCACTCTCGTATACAAAAGATATGGGTCGCAGTGTGATAAATGATTTTGACCGTATCACAGGCAGGGTTAATCTGACTCAGAAAGCTGGCAAATATGTAGATTTCACTACAAATATAAATGTTGCAAAAAGCGGGAAAACCGGTTTTAACGACAGTCGTGCAACAGGAAACAACTATTTCCTGCAATCAAGAAACTTGTTATGGGGGCTTTATTGGCCAACAGACTATGTTACCGGGCTTCCCTGGACAGCCAGATATGGCAGTTATGCATACAATGCTGTATATTATAACAATGAGTGGGAAAACAGTTCAAAGACTCTAAGAATCTCTGCAAATGAGGCTATTACAGTAAACCTGCTTCCAGGTTTAACTTTTAAGACAATTTTTTCATACGACAACACACAGACAAATGACCATATATATTATAGCGCCAATCACTTTACAGGCGCAGGTGTAGGTGGTTCGGTTTCAGAAATGAGTGCAACCAACACTAAGCTTGTTTCATCTTCAACCTTAAACTTTAACAAAGAATTTGCGAAGAAACACAATATCGGAGTTTTAGCAGGTTGGGAAGCTGAATCAAACAGGTTTGATTACCAGCGTGCTTCAGGAACAAATTTAGCAACAAGTGTTCTTCATACAGTAGCAACTGCAGGTAAACTTGATGCAACTGCATACTATGCAGGAAATAGCATGCTCTCTTTACTGTCAAGAGCCGAATATAACTACGATAACAGATATTATTTTTCAGGTTCTTATCGTCGCGACGGTTCTTCAAAACTAGGCCCTGCTGCTCGCTGGGGTAACTTCTGGTCTGTTGCCGGATCTTGGAGAATAGACAAAGAGATGTTCATGACAAATTTAGATATTATAAGCAGCCTTAGATTAAGAGGTTCTTATGGTGTAAATGGCACTCTTCCTTCTTCAAACGACGGCTGGCGTACACTATCTACATATCCAAACAAGTATATGGAAATGCCTGGTGGAGGAGTAAGCAATATAGCAGATCCTATTCTTTCATGGGAAACTAGTTACACTTCCAACATCGCTTTGGAATTTGGTTTGCTGGATCAACGAATTACCGGTACCGTTGAATATTTCAACAGAGATTCAAAGGATTTGCTTCAGGATGTTCCAATTTCCGGAGTAACAGGTTTCTACTCAACTTTGAAAAATGTTGGTGAAATCAACAACAATGGTATCGAAATTGAATTATCCGGCGATATTATCAAAACCAAGGACCTTAACTGGAGTTTGGGAATAACTGCTTCAACAGTTAAATCTACTGTTACTAAACTTTATAGCGGGCAGGATATTATTTGGTATGATCCAACAGGAGACGATGCCAGAGCAAAATTTATTTATCGCGAAGGTCAATCTACACTCGCTCTTTATGGACTTGAGTGGGCCGGTGTAGAAGACGAAACCGGTAAGAATGTTTGGTTCCTGAACAACGATAAAACCGCAACCACAACTGTTGATGGTCGTCCTGCAACATACAGATATCAGGATGCGACTGAAGTTATTATCGGCAATGTTCACCCTAAACTGTTTGGTGGTATTAATACCGAATTGAACTGGAAAGGTCTGTCACTATCTCTCAATTTCAACTACAAACTGGGTGGTTATACATATGACGCTGCCGGTCGTGACGTTTCAGATGACGGATACTACTGGGAAAGAATTATGTCACAGAATCAGTTCGACAACAGATGGACTCCTGAAAATAAGACTGCAAGCCTTCCACAGCGTCTTGCAACCGACATGGAGGATGTAAATCAAAAAAGCAGTAGGCATATGCATAAAGCAGATTATCTGAGACTTAAAAATGTAACAATTGGATATACAATTCCAAAAAACATTACTAATAAAGTTAAGATTTCCAGTGCCAGAGTATATTTCAATGGAACAAACTTATGGACTTTAGCTGCATACAAGGTGTATGACCCTGAGGTTAATGCATTTGGTTCTAGGGGCTGGGAAATGCCACTTGGCAAAACATATACCTTCGGGGTTGAATTTAATTTCTAATTTAAAAAGGTGATACAATGAAAAAAATAAATATATTATTAATAGTACTGAGCATTGTACTACTTTCATCTTGTGAGGGTTTTCTGGATGTAAAGCCAAGTAACTCTACAGACGCTGAAACTTCAATATTAACTGCTGCCGATGCAAAAGTGGCAATTGGTGGTTTGATGAGAAAAATGGCCTCATCGGATTATTATGGAAGGAATTTTATTATGTACGGTGACGCAAAAGGGAGCGATTTCGCTATTGCCTCACAAGGAAGAGGTCTTGATGCCCTTTATGTATTCAATCATTCAGCTACATCAAATTCTTACTCGGGGTTCTGGTCTCAGTTATATCATAACATTCTGCAGGCAAACAACCTGATAATGAATATTGAAAAAATAGAAGCCGACGGTAAAGGATCTGCAACGCTTAGTGAATATAAGGGTCAGGCACTTACAGCAAGAGCTTTAATGTATTTTGACCTTGTTCGTCTGTACGGTAAACCGTACAATATGGATAAATCATCTCTTGGAGTTCCTCTTGTTCTTGAACCTCTTGAAGAAACGGCTCAACCAACAAGGGCATCAGTGGAAGCAGTTTATACACAAATTTTGAAGGATCTTGCAGATGCAGAGCCTATACTTTCTAAAGCTGTTGGAACTGTTGCCGTTAAGGGTTTCATTAACTATTATGCAAACAAGGCAGTTCAGGCAAGGGTAAATCTGGCTATGGGCAAATACCCCGAAGCACTTGCCGCTGCTGAAACAATTATCACAAGTAACAAATATACGCTTTATGCAAATGATAAATGGGTTAAATCATGGTCAACTCAATTTGATACAGAGTCGATTTTTGAACTTGCAGTATACCAAAATGAAGCAGATCTTCTTACAGGGTCTCTAGGCTACTATCTTTTGCGTAAAGGAAAAATTTCAGGCGCAATGGGTTGGTTTATGGCAAGTGATTTCTATATTAACAGGCTTAAAGAGGACCCGACAGATGTTCGCTGGGGAATTATGGATTATGATGAAACATCTTCAACCAGATTCGGTTCTTGTCTGAAATATACAGGCGCAGATCTTAAGGGAGATAAAGGTTTTCCTTCTCCGGTTAACATTAAAGTCATTCGTCTTTCTGAAATGTATCTTATTGCTGCCGAAGCTGCATTTAGCCAGTCAACTCCGGATAAAGTGAAAGCTTCCACCTATCTTAATGCAATCCGCAAAAGAGCTCCGGCACTTGCTGCTTCAACATCAACAACAGTAACTCTAGATATGATTATTGATGAAAAGAGCAAAGAGCTTTTTGCCGAAGGTCAAAGATACTTTGATTTGATTCGTCTTAACAGGACTATTACTTTCAATGATGACTTTATCAAACCTGCGGTTATAATAACTCACCGCACAGTATCAATCGACAGAACTTTCTACAAAGCTATTTTGCCTATTCCAAAAGGTGAAATGGATGCCAATCCTGCTATTGCAAGTCAACAGAATCCAGGTTACTAACAGGAAATTGTAAATAATCAACTAAGAGGGGTTGCTACTTATGTGGCAGCCTCTTTTTAGTACTCGGGGACGCACATTGTGTACCCAAAAAGGATATGGTGCGGGAGTTGAGGATGCTTGTCAAAAGGATTTGGGCACCCACTCAGGGAGCACTGCGTGAAAAAACAAGGAGTGGAGGTGTAGCAGGGGGTGTATCAGGGGACGCACATTGTGTACCAAAAAAAGAATATGGTGCGGGAGTTGAAGATGCTTGTCAAAAGATTTGGGCACCCTGCATTTTGCATCTTAAATATTGATTGTGTAATTGTCTTTATGGGCGTTGCAAGAAGCGTTTGGGAACCCACTCAGGGAGCACTGCGTGAAAAAACAACGAGCGGAAACTGCAGCCCGATATACCAGCATAATAAGTTTCCGCATTTGTTTTTTAGCGGTGCGACCGCGAAGTGGGTAAACCCGGTGTACGCAAGGTAAAGCCCTGCACCACTATTTACATTTATTGTTTATATTTGTAGCCAAATATTAACAAATTATAATAAAATATAAGTCAATATGGACTGTTTTCATATAACCCTAAAGAATCACGCACTTGAAGATTTGGAACTTCTGTTCAGGAATGAATGTAAAATTCAATTATCGGATGAGGTAAAAGAGCGAATTATCAAATGCAGGAATTACCTCGACAATAAAATGAAAAGTCAGAAGGAGCCTATTTATGGTATAAACACAGGGTTTGGTTCTTTATGCAATGTGACAGTCAGCAACGATCAGCTTTCGCAGCTGCAGAGAAATCTTGTGGTTTCACACTCTTGCGGAATGGGAGAAGAGGTTCCACAGGAAATAGTAAGGCTGATGATATTTCTTAAAATAAAATCATTGTCATACGGTTATTCCGGAGTAAGGCTAGAAACAGTTGAAAGACTAGTTGAGATGTTCAACAACAAGGTCTATCCGGTTGTCTATCAGCAAGGGTCCCTGGGAGCATCGGGCGACCTTGCACCACTGGCAAATATGAGTCTGCCACTTCTTGGTCTGGGTGAGGTAAATTACAATGGTAAGAGATATGAATCAAAGGAGATAAATGATAAGTTTGGATGGAAACCGCTGGTACTTGCATCAAAAGAGGGACTGGCCCTGCTCAACGGTACTCAGTTTATGCTTGCGTACAGCATTTGGAACATAAGAAAAGCAAAAAAACTTTCTGCCCTGGCAGACAAAATAGCAGCCCTGTCTCTTGAGGCTTATGATGGAAGACAGGAGCCGTTCACTCATGGAGTTCACGCTGTAAGGCCCCACAAGGGACAGATTGAGACTGCTGCAAATATGAGGGCATATCTGGAGGGTAGCGACCTAATAAATATTGAAAAGAAGCATGTGCAGGACCCATACTCATTCCGTTGTGTCCCGCAGGTTCACGGAGCAACCAAAGATGCACTTGCATTCATAGAGAATTCATTTGTTACAGAACTGAATAGCGCCACCGATAATCCGACAATCCTACCGGAAGAGGACAAAATAGTATCTGCAGGTAATTTCCATGGACAGCCTCTCGCACTACCTCTGGATTTTCTGGCAATAGCTATGGCAGAGATCGGAAGCATATCCGAAAGGCGGACATATCAGCTTATCTCAGGCAAGAGAGGATTACCCTCTTTTTTGGTGGCCCATCCGGGATTAAACTCCGGCTTCATGATTCCTCAGTATTCTCAGGCCTCAATTGTAAGTCAGAATAAACAGCTCTGTACACCGGCATGTGTAGATACCATAGATTCGTCACAGGGACAGGAAGATCACGTAAGCATGGGCGCAAATTCAGCAACCAAATGTTACAGGGTAGTGGAAAACGTAGAGAAGATACTTGCTATTGAGATGATGAATGCAGCGCAGGCACTTGAATTCAGGCGTCCCGGAAAGAGCTCGCCTATACTTGAGCAGTTTGTGGCGGAGTTCAGAAAATATGTACCGTTCATTGCCGAGGACGAGATTATGTACACCAACATGAATAATTCTGTGAAATTCTTAAGAGAAGTTCAGATGTAATGAAGATACTTATAAAAAATATAAAGAGGCTCGTACAGGTAGAGGAGAGCGATCCGGTGACTTTGAGATCTGGAAAGGAGATGTCGGAACTTAACTGTATCGACAATGCATATCTTATTTTCAAAGATGATAAAATACTCGATTTTGGCGAGATGAAGCATCTGAACGAGAACTTCCAGGGTTCGGTTTTTAAATCAATCGATGCCAAAGGCAAGATGGTCATCCCTGCGTTTTGTGATTCTCATACGCATCTTGTATATGCAGGAAGCAGGGAGATGGAGTTTTTCGACAAACAGAGGGGGCTCTCATATCAGGAGATTGCAAAAAAGGGTGGAGGAATCCTGAACTCTGCAAAATTACTTCATGAGACAAACGAGGATGATCTTTATAAAGAGTCGATGGTCCGTGTAGAGGAGATAATTGGCTTTGGAACAGGGGCGGTTGAGATAAAAAGCGGATATGGACTGACACCTGAGGACGAGATAAAGATGCTGAGGGTAATAAGAAGAATATCAGAAACCTCACCGCTTACAGTCAAGGCAACTTTTCTGGGGGCCCATGCAGTACCTCTAAGGTATAAAGGCAAGCAGGAGGAGTATGTAGATGAGATTATTTCCGAAATGATTCCTGTAATAGCTTCCGAAGAGCTGGCAGAGTACATAGATGTATTCTGCGAAGAGGGGTTCTTTACCGTAGAAGATACTGACAGGATATTCAATGCCGCCATCAAATACGGGCTAAGGCCAAAAATTCACGCTAACCAGATGGGATTCTCAGGAGGAGTTCAGGTTGGAGTAAAATACAATGCCCTATCTGTTGACCATCTTGAATCCACAAGAGAGAAGGAGTTCAAGGCCCTTAAGGGAAGCGAGACAATTGCTACACTTTTGCCGGGATCGACATTTTTTCTGAATATGGATTATGCGCCGGCCAGAGAGATGATCAAATACGGGCTCCCTATAGCATTGGCAACCAATTACAACCCGGGGTCGTCACCATCGGGCGACATGAAGTTCATGATGGCACTAGCGGCCCTCAAGCTAAAGATGTCGCCGGAGGAGATTATTAATGCTGTCACTATCAACGGAGCATATGCAATGGGAATAAGCGACACACATGGCAGCATAGCCAGAGGTAAGAGGGCAAATATCATAATAACCAAGGAGATTCCTTCGGTCGAATATCTGCCTTACGCTTTTAGTACGCCACTTATAGAAAATGTCATTCTCAACGGGAAAATTGTAAAATAACAATATAATTAAAAGGCTATGGCTAAATTTATCACACCAATCGGAGAAATCGCGATAATAATACTGGGTCACGCTTCACTGCTGATTCAGTGGGAAGGGAAAAATATTTTTGTTGACCCATACAGCAAAGTGGCAGATTATTCTGTTCAGCCAAAGGCAGACCTGGTTCTGATTACTCATCACCATCGTGATCATCTCGACAAAGAGGCCCTGAAACATATTACTAATGATAAAACACTATATGTTACTAGTATTATTGCCCAAAAAGAGATTAGTGGAGCAAAGGGTTTGAAACAGGGTGAAGAGTTTGACTACAATGGGTTAAAGATAGAGGCCGTATATGCATACAATGTTAACCAGAAGAGAGATAACGGACAGCCGTTCCATCCAAGGGGTGAGGGAAATGGGTATGTTCTCAATTTTGGTGGATACAGTGTCTATATTGCCGGAGATACTGAGCTTATCCCTGAAATGAAAGAGCTTGGAAAAATCGACATAGCTTTTTTGCCAAAAAATCTTCCATATACAATGAGTGATGATATGTTTGTTGAGGCAGTAAAAGTAATCAAGCCAAAAATTCTCTATCCTTATCACTATAGCGAACTTAGTGAAGCAGTAATAAAATCGAAACTTCCAGAAGGAGTGACCCTTTTTACAAAATAGGATATTACAATATTTAGATAATTTAAAGTTTAAGAACAATCATGGAGCAAAGAATAATTGAGTGTGTCCCAAATTTCAGCGAAGGTCGCAATATGCAGGTCATAAAGCAAATAACAGATGAAATTGAAAGAGTGGAGGGGGTAAAACTGCTTAATGTAGATCCAGGAGCTGCCACCAACAGAACCGTCGTGACCTTTGTCGGTTCGCCGGAACAAGTTTCTGAAGCAGCATTTATGGCTATTAAAAAGGCCGGTGAAATTATAGATATGCGCAACCATCACGGTGAGCATCCGAGAATGGGAGCAACAGATGTGTGTCCGTTTATTCCTATTGCCGGTATCTCAATGGAGGAGACATCGGAATATGCCCGCAAACTCGCTAAAAGAGTGGGAGAGGAATTGCTGATTCCTGTTTTCTGTTACGAGAGTGCTGCATATAAGCCGGAAAGAAGGAACCTTGCAAATTGCCGTTCAGGTGAGTATGAGGGTCTGGCCAAGAAGTTCCAGGATCCAAACTGGGGACCTGACTTCGGACCTGCTGATTTTAACGGAGATGTTGCCCGGACAGGCGCAACTGCAATTGGAGCAAGAGATTTTCTTGTTGCAATAAACTACAACTTAAATACAACCTCGACCCGCCGTGCAAATGCTGTTGCTTATGATGTAAGGGAGAAGGGCCGAAAGATGAGAGAGGGAAACCAGATTACCGGCAAGGTTGTTAAAGACGAAAACGGAAAGGATAAATGGATACCGGGAACACTTAAGGGTTGTAAAGCAATAGGTTGGTTCATAGAGGAGTATGGAATTGCCCAGGTCTCAATGAATGTTACTAACATAACTCAGACTCCTGTTCATGTTGCATTTGACGAAGTAACAGCAAAAGCCGCAGAAAGAGGGCTCAGGGTTACAGGTTCCGAAATTGTGGGTCTTATACCAAAGAAGGTATTGATTGAAGCAGGTAAGCATTATCTGGCAAAACAACAACGTTCGGCAGGGATATCGGAAGCGGAGATTATAAAAATTGCCATTAAATCTATGGGTCTGGACGATCTCAAGCCGTTTGACCCGCAGGAGAAGGTGATAGAGTATCTCATGGAGCAAGGTAAGGAGCCTAAGCTGATAAATATGACCTGCAAAGCGTTTGCAAATGAGACTGCAAGTGAGTCCCCTGCACCGGGAGGAGGTTCTATCTCTGCATACATGGGTTCATTGGGAGCTGCGCTTGGTGCAATGGTTGCAAACCTCTCTTCTCACAAAGCGGGATGGGACGATAAGTGGGAATACTTTTCTGATTGGGCTGTCAAAGGACAGTCAGTAATGAATGAAATGCTATTTCTTGTTGACGAGGATACAAACTCATTCAACAAAATAATGGAGGCCTTTTCGCTTCCAAAGGAAAGTGAACAGGAAAAAACTGCAAGAACAGCAGCAATTCAGGCTGCAACACTTTATGCAACAGAAATACCTCTGAGAACAATGAAGGTTGCAAATTCTGCTTTTGAACTGATTGAGAACATGGTAAGAGAGGGTAATCCAAACTCAATTTCCGACGCTGGAGTTGGAGCACTCTGCCTTCGCTCTGCAATATTCGGAGCATATATGAATGTGAAAATCAATTCTGCCGACCTTAAAGACAGAAATGTAGCTGACAAAATGGTTTCAGAAGCAACGGAAATTTATAATTTTGCTGCTCTTAAAGAGAAACATATAACAGATGCAGTTCTTAAGTCGTTGGAAAAATAGAAAACGACAAATTTGAAGCGGCATTAAAGTATAATTAAAGTACTATGCTCAGTTCCATTTTAAGAGCAGTGTCCGGACCTGTATGGAGATTATCAACACGAATATCAAGGGTGATTTTTTCACCCTTTTTAAATTTCTCAGTCGGAGTCATAATGACAGCCGCTTCACCTTTTTGTGGTATTGTCAGAATCTTGTTTCCCATACCAAAGGAGAAGCCCCTGGTCTCTTTAATGGCAATATTATAGGACAAGGAAGAGCTATTCATAAAGGTTATATGGACTGTCTTGTCGAAATTTGTAGATGTCTCAACTTTGACAGAACTCCTGAAAATGGCTTCCAGAAAGATTTTGTCGCCATAGAGGAAATTATTGCTGTATGCAACGCTCCTTCTTTCTAGCAAGGCTTCGTGTATAGACTCAACGGTACGCTCTTTTGCAAACACAATATTCATGGTTCTGTACTGACCCTTTTCAAGCGATACCGGAGCGTGAGAGTCTGTATTTGCCAGAATAGTCATCTTCTTTGATTGCACCCATCCCAAAACAACAGGATCATACCTGTTTGAATTCACCACTTCGATCCCCTTAAAATAACCCTCATTATACAAAGAATCGATAATAGGGAACCATATTGACTCATTTGTCTTTACCTTATACCATGGGTGGTTCCAGAAAATAAATGCATTTTGTCTTACTGCCTCTTTAAGCGCAGCACGAACTGTAGACGGGTCGCCGGGTTTAATGCTATTTATATATGGAACAAACAGATCGGCATCCTTTATAAATAATGCATTGAAGTGTCCCGGAGGGACAGACTTTGTTATTTCAAGAGCCGGGATTAACAGTAATCCTGCATTGGCAGCATTTTTCCCAGCTAACCTGAAGGCACTGTTTCTTGTAATAGTGTCACTTACATTCATCTCCTTCAGACGGGGTCTGTATTCCAGATGATCAGAAATAGCAATTGCATCCAGACCCTCAGAAATTGCTTCATTAACCCTTACAGTAGGCCAGACAATACCATCAGAAAAGATTGTATGCATGTGCAAATCACATTTTAAAACCTGATAACCAAGAATTTCCTTAGGTAACCGCAGCTCATCTATCTGAACTATCTGAGATAGCCCGGTCACTACATTAAAAAGGATAAATGCTAAAACTGATAAAACTCGTCTCATTTTAAATAAATTTTATGCAAAATAAGGATTATTTTTCATAAACAGGATGCCCGGTAAAGCAGCTTTCCAGTTTTCTTCGAAAACCTGAGGCTGCATTTATAATTGATCCAAATAAATAGAAAATATATAGTATATGAGCCATCCTGTATATATCTGCCACTCTATGTGACAATACAAACATGAGGTTAATGATTAGATATAGAACATTTTAGCCGATTTTCGGAAGTTTGCTTACAAAATGCTGATAGAATGCTGACCATTTGCTGAAAAATTATATGTCAGGTAATTCAAGTCAAAAAAACTCCCTTGAAGTTCTTTTTGTCCCCATTAAATCGAAACACGTCATTAAAGCAAAAACCTGCTATACAGCCTCAGGTCTTTGATGAAAACCGGAAAGCTGTGTAGCAGGTTGTTTTTTAAGACGATCGGCTTCGTTTAGTTACTCGCAAGTCTCTTATAAGAGTTGTACCTCCATTTTGCATTCTCCTCAGTAAGCTTGAACAGCAGTTCAGCCTCATTAGGGAATGTCTTTACAAGAGAAGAGTATCTGACCTCACTCTGAAGGAAATGCTGGAACTTGCTCCAGTCCGGTTCCTTGCTGTCAAGAGTGAACGGATTCTTTCCTTCTGCTTCCATTAGAGGATTATACCTGTACAGGTGCCAGTAACCACAGTCAACTGCCATCTTCTCCTCTTTCTGTGAAGCTCCCATTCCCTCTTTCAAGCCATGGCTGATACAAGGAGCATAGGCAATAATCAGGGATGGTCCGTCATACGCTTCAGCTTCCTTTAATACGTTAAGCAACTGGTTGTGACTTGCACCCATAGCTACCTGGGCCACATATACATAACCATAACTAATTGCCATCATTCCAAGATCTTTCTTGCGAATTTTCTTGCCAGAAGTAGCAAATTTTGCCACAGCACCAGCAGGTGTTGATTTTGATGATTGTCCGCCGGTGTTTGAGTAAACTTCAGTGTCAAGAACAAGAACGTTTACATTACTGCCGGAAGCCAGTACATGGTCAAGACCTCCATATCCGATATCATATGCCCATCCGTCACCACCAAATATCCATTGTGAACGGGTAACGAGAAACTCTTTAAGAGTAGTAAGTTCTTTACATATATCACATTTGCAGCCGGAGATTATAGGAATCAGTTTGTCTGCAATCTCTCTTGTTGCAACTGAATCTTCGCGTTTTGTGAGCCACTCTCCAAAAAGCACCTTAGCTTCAGGGGTGCACTTGTCACAAACAAGACCGTCGGCCATAAGTTTGGCAACCCTGTCGCGTACCCTGTCCGATCCCATATGCATACCAAGACCAAACTCTGCGTTGTCTTCGAACAGTGAGTTTGCCCATGATGGACCATTCCCGTCTCTGTTTGTAGTGTATGGAGAAGCAGGGAAAGAACCGCCAAAGATTGAAGAACAACCGGTAGCGTTTGCAATCATCATACGATCACCGAATAGTTGTGTGATGGCTTTGATATATGGAGTTTCGCCGCAACCTGCACAAGCTCCTGAGAATTCGAACAGAGGTTGTGAAAACTGCAGATTCTTTACATTTTGTGTTTTTGGCTGAACAGTGTCTTTGTAACCGATAACACTATGCAGATAATCGTAGTTAGCCTGTTCGAACTCCTGTGTCTCCAGAGGCTTCATTACAAGGGCCTTAACTTTTGCAGGACAAACGTCGGCACAGTTACCGCAACCGGTACAGTCCATTGGTGTAACCTGAATTGTAAAGTTATACTCTTTATAAGGACCGTTTCCTTTTACTTTCTTTATTGAAGCAGGTGCATTTGCCTGTTCTTGTTCGGTCATAAGGAAAGGACGTATAGCAGCGTGCGGACAAACATACGCGCACTGGTTACACTGAATACAATTTTCAGGTTGCCATTCAGGAACATGAACCGCAACACCACGTTTCTCATATGCCGATGTGCCCGAAGGAATGGTGCCGTCTTCAAGATGCAGGAATGCGCTTACAGGAAGGTCGTTTCCAGCTTGAGCGTTAACAGGGTCCGCAACATTTCTTACCCAGTCCGGAGCTAGTCTGTTGAAATTGGAAGGAACAAACTTGGCAGTCAGATTTTTCCATTCGCAAGGAACTTCTATTTTCTCATATTCAGCACCTCTGTCAATAGCAGCATTGTTCATTTGTAAAACGTCGTCCCCTTTCTTGCCATAAGATTTTTCAGCAGCCTTTTTCATCTCCTTGATAGCCTGAGTAGCAGGAATGATATCAGCTATCTGGAAAAATGCAGACTGAAGGATTGTATTGGTCCTGTTGCCGAGCCCAATCTCCTCTGCAATCTGAGTCGCGTTTATGATATAAACATTCAACGCTTTCTTTGCGATTGTAGCTTTGATGAAATCAGGAAGCTTCTGGATTGTATCCTCTTTTGACCAAAGAGTGTTAAGAAGAAGGGTGCCACCTTTCTTAATGCCTTTAAGAACATCGTACTTTGTAAGGTATGAAGTCACATGGCAAGCCACAAAATCAGGAGTAGACACAAGATATGGTGACTGAATAGGAGTGTCGCCAAATCTCAGGTGAGAACAAGTATATCCGCCCGATTTCTTTGAGTCATAGTCAAAGTATGCCTGTACATATTTTGGAGTTGTTTCTCCGATAATCTTAATAGTATTTTTATTGGCACCAACGGTACCGTCAGAACCAAGTCCATAGAACTTACACTCTTTAACACCGGGTTTTGCAAGGCTGATATCCTCTTTAAGAGGTAGTGATTTAAAACTTACATCATCTACTATGCCAATGGTAAAGCCATTTTTAGGCTCCTTCATCTTTAAGTTGTCATAAACAGATATGATTTGTGAAGGGCCAGTATCTTTTGACGAAAGACCGTAACGACCGCCGACAATAAGAGGAAGTTTTCCTGCTTTGTCTGCAATTGCAGCCTTAACATCTATATAAAGAGGTTCTCCAACCGCTCCCGGTTCTTTGGTCCGGTCGAGGACAGCTATCCTTTTAACACTTTTTGGAAGTACCCTGAAGAAATATTTTGCAGAGAAAGGTCTGTACAACCTTACATTTATCATCCCTACTTTTTCTCCTTTTGCCATCTCATGATCGACAACATCTTTGATTGTCTCGCAAACAGAACCCATGGCAATAATTATGTTCTCAGCCTCAGGGTCCCCGTAATAGTCGAATGGAAGATAGTGGCGACCAGTAAGTTCGCTGATTTCACCCATATACCTTGCAACGATATCAGGAACTGCATCGTAGAACGAGTTTGATGCTTCGCGTGCCTGGAAGAAAACGTCAGGATTTTGAGCTGTTCCCCTAGTAACCGGTTTGTTTGGGTTAAGTGCCCTGTTGCGGAAAGCTGCCAGTGATTTTTCACTAATCATGTCTTTAAGAGCCTTTTGATCAAGATCTTCTATCTTCTGGATCTCATGTGATGTTCTGAAACCATCGAAAAAGTGTACGAAAGGAATACGAGACTTAATTGTAGATAGATGAGCAACAGCTCCAAGGTCCAGTGCTTCCTGAACGCTGGTAGAGGCTAGTAATGCAAAACCTGTTTGTCTGGCTGACATTACATCTGAATGGTCTCCGAATATTGAGAGGGCTTGTGAAGCCAGTGTACGGGCAGAAACATGGAAAACTGTTGGAAGAAGTTCTCCTGCAATCTTGTACATATTTGGGATCATTAAAAGCAGACCCTGTGAGGCAGTAAATGTAGTTGCCAGAACTCCTGCCTGAAGCGCACCGTGAAGTGCACCAGCGGCACCTCCTTCGCTCTGCATCTCCACTACCTTAAGCTCTTCTCCAAAGAGGTTCTTCATTCCGTAGGCAGACCATTCATCTACATACTCTGCCATTGTTGAGGACGGAGTGATGGGATAAATTGCTGCAAGTTCGCTAAACATGTATGCTGCATGTGCTGCGGCGTAATTACCATCACAGGTAATAAATTTTTTTTCTTTTGCCATAGCTGGGTTATTAGTAATTAGTACTTATGATTATTTAAATATTGTTTCATTCTTTATTGTGACAGGGTCAAAAACATAAAATGGCCGGTAACATTTACTGGTTACTGACCATATTTGAATATCCGCAAAATAGGGGTATTTTTTTTGACTTTCAGAACCTCTTTGATAAAACCCGCTTTGATGGGTTTTATCGACAAAAGCTCTGTCTCTGTCTCTAAATCTGTAGCTATTTGATGAAGTCTGGGCATATTATCAACTCTGCGCAAAATTAGTTATTTTTTTTAGAAATTAAAAGTTTATTTAGTAATTTCAGCGTTGCGTTCTTTATAACAAATTATTATGAAAAAGCCTGTTTTAAGTCTCTTTTTAATAGCTATCTCAATGCAACTTTTTGCGCAAAGCGGTGTAATCAAAGTGTCTGACGGCAAGGTTACAGAGGGAGATTTATATCTGAAAAACCAATACGTATTGCACGATTTCCTCGATGCAATTATTACTCTCAAAGATGGTACCACATATGATGGGAAGATTAATATAAACACCGTCACCCAGACATTGAGGATGATAGATGTCAATGGCGACACTCTTGGAGTTAATATTGAAAAATCAATAAAAGCAGTAAGTGCCGGTGCAGAGCTTTTTTATAAAATCAATGGAATGTATGTAAGAATTATTGATACTGATGGAGAGATTTTTCTGGGTCAGATAAAAGCACTTAAAATTGGAGAGGAGAGCAAGAAAGGTCCTTACGGGGGGTCCGGAGAGGTTGCTTCGATTACTACTGTAGGGGTACTTGACTCAGACAATATGATAGAACATATTCCTGGCGACGCTACTTTAAAAGTTGATCTTAGAAGGGACCTTTTTTTTATAAAGAATGACAAGCTTTATCCAGTAACAAAAAAAAATCTTGCCAGACTGTTTCCTAAGCAATCCGGCATGATTGAATCCTATATGAAGACTAATGGAACTAACCTTAACAGGGACCAGGACGTGAAGCGACTGTTTGATTTTATACTGAACAACAGGCAGCTCTGAATTCTCTATTGATAGCCCTGTGTGACACTTTCCGGAGCTATTTTCTTAATCAGGTTTTGCAGGACGCTTCCAGGGCCGAGCTCTGTAAACTCCCTTGCTCCGTCTGCCCACATGTTTTCTACACTTTGCCTCCAGCGTACAGGTGCCGTAAGTTGAATCATAAGATTATTCTTAATCTCAGAAGGGCTGGTGTGAGGTTTTGCGTCGACATTCTGATAAATTGGACAAATTGGAGTCACAATTTTAGTTGCCTCAATGGCAACCGCCAGTTCGTGCCTTGCCGGTTCCATAAGTGGTGAGTGAAATGCGCCTCCAACAGATAGGACAATTGCCCTTTTTGCTCCTGCTGCCTTAAGAGCTTCACAAGCCTGATTTACAGATGCAATAGAACCCGATATTACAAGTTGCCCTACAGAATTGTAATTTGCCGGGACTACAATTCCAGGAATAGCAGAACATATCTCTTCAACTTTTTCATCTTCCATTCCAAGCACTGCTGCCATTGTAGAAGGTTCTGATTCACAGGCTTTCTGCATGGCCTTAGCCCTTGCGGAAACCAATCTTAGCCCGTCTTCGAAATTCAGAGCTTCTGCAGACACCAATGCTGAAAATTCACCAAGTGAATGGCCTGCTACCATAGATGGTGTGAAATCGTGGTGGCATACAGATAGTATTACTGAATGAATGAATATTGCTGGTTGGGTTACTTTTGTCTGTCTTAACTCCTCGTCACTACCGTTGAACATTATGTCTGTTATGCGAAATCCAAGAATGTCATTAGCGTGTTCAAACATCTCTTTTGCAACCGGGTATGACTCGTACAACTCTTTTCCCATACCGCTGAACTGGGCTCCCTGACCGGGAAATACGAAAGCTTTCATATGTCATAAAATTATTAAGCAGCAAAGATACATTTTTTAATGAAATTTAAAATGTGTATCTTTGCTGCTCAATATAAGGCCTAGTAGTTCAGCTGAATAGAACGTCAGATTCCGGTTCTGAAGGTCGGGGGTTTGAATCCCTCCTAGGTCACTACAACTCGCTAAAAGCTATTGTTTTGTATACTTAATAGTATACTGTTTTTCTCCATAACCATAGCTATCCCATATCAAATGCAGGTCAATACTCTCTCCTGTGGAAACACCATCAAGAATAGTGGAGATATCAAACGATACCTTGCCAAGAGAGTGCAGAGCCGGAACGTCATTAAATGCATTGTGTCTGAATGCCAGATAGACCTGAGTTTCCGTACTGCGCTCCGTGTCAACGACCAAATTGACCAGGTGCTTCAGGTTCGGATTCTGTCTGAATACATCAAAATGAACATTCAGATACTTGTTGCTTACCCAAGCTTCAGAAATGTCCGCTTTGTCATATCCCAGGCTATCCTGTTTTGCCGGAGTCGCTACTTCGCTAGAAAGTAGCGGGCTTTTAGTCAAAACATTGTGCAAATAGTTCAGAATTGCATTGCGACTTGTGACAGGGCCGGAGATTTGCTCTTCACCAACAATGGTGTAGTCAGCAATTACTCTTTGTCCGTCAGTTACATTTAATTGGGGAACTCTGTTAATAGTAATGTTGAGAATAGTGCCGTCATCCAGTCTTACTTTGTAATTTGGATTTTCGCCAATAACCTCTCCATAACTTAACCAATAGTTATCTAAACTATAACTATCCTTGGTGCAACCGGAGTTCAGTCCAAGAATAATTAAAATCAGAGATAAAATTTTAACAATAGGTTTTAACATTTAATTAATTTGATTTGCCAATCATACTATAGATGCAGTTTGTCTTGGTTTTGTTGCATGAAAAATGGGAAAAATTTAAAATTATTCCACGAATGCGATTATCTCTCCTTTCTCTACAATATCGCCATGCTTTGCACATATAGCTACATACTTTCCGTTGAAGGATGTTTTAATTTCCTCTAGTCCGTAAAATGCTTGTATGTAGCAAATTGGTTTGCCGGCCTCTACCTTTTCCCCCACATTAGGGGCAGTGGATTTGTCGGCCATATCATATTCCCATACAATCTGTCCTTTTACTGTGGCTTGTACAGGTTTTGCACCGGGGTGCTTTTCCTGAATCTTTTCTATATCAATTTTTGGCAACTCGACAACAGGGCGTGTTACAATTATTGGTGCACCGGCCTTTGCCTTTGCTGCCTCCAGTTCTTGTTTGAAACGCTCCTTAGCAACTCCGCTCTTGTAGTCTCTGTATTGCCTTTCGTGCATTGCAAATTCAAACAACTCCTCATCGTCCTGTCCGAGATCCCAATTGTTGTCGGACATCTCCTTACGGAACCGGTCAAGTTCGTTTGGAAACGCATCCTGAGGGTTGCCATGATAGAACTCCATACCCTTATCAGTCGCTATTTTGATAATCTCAGGAGCAAGTTCTCCCGGAAGCTTACCGGTTTTGCCAAGAATCATGTTCCAGGTATCCTTGTCTATTGTTGACCATCTTGCCTCGCCCTTAAGAGTGTGCATCAGGTTCATAAGTGCAATGTTCTTTACATACTGGCTGAATGGGGTTACCAGAGGAGGGTAACCAAGACGAGGCCATACATATTCTACTTCCTGGAAAAGCATTACGACAAGTTCGTTTAGCAGAAGTTCTTTCTTCCCTTGATTTCTCAGCGAAGAGTTTATTGCTCCGTGGAAACCCTTAAGATCGGCCATCATAGATCCCATCATTCCTCCCGGAAGGCCGCAACCAACAAGAAGAGATGTCATCTGTTTGTTTCCCGGATCGATGAAGTATCCGAGAAAGTCATCAATAAAGCTTTGTGTCAGCCTGCGGGCCTCCATATAAGCATCCATGTTTATATCTTTGACAAGGAAGCCTGCATCCTTTAGCATCGCCTGAATTGTGATGACATCTGGATGAACCATGCCCCATGAAAGTGGTTCCATTGCTACGTCCAGATAATCTGCACCTGCGCGGGCGACCTCCAGCATTGATGCTACGGAAAAACCGGGCCCGGTGTGGCCGTGATACTGAACGATAATATGAGGATATTTATTTTTTATCTCTTTAGTCAGCTTTCCTAAAAAAGCAGGTCTTCCGATACCGGCCATGTCCTTCAGGCATATCTCATCTGCTCCGAAAGCAACAACTTTGTCTACAAGACTCATATAATACTCAACTGTATGAACGGGAGAGTGGGTTATACTCAGGGCAACCTGTGATATCATGCCACCAGATTTAGCATATTTAACCGATAGTTCCAGGTTTCTGGAGTCGTTAAGTCCACAAAAAGAACGTGATATATTTGTTCCTTGTTTAGCCTTAACTTTATACATTAATTCCCGCACATCTGCTGGAACCGGATTCATCCTGAGTGCATTTAAACCTCTTTCAAGCATATGTGTCTGAATACCAGCTTTATTAAAAGGTGCCGTCCATTCGCGAACGGCTAAGTTAGGATTTTCACCGAAAAGTAGGTTAACTTGCTCAAAAGCGCCTCCATTTGTCTCAATGCGGTCGAAGCAGCCCATTTCTATAATAACAGGAGCTATCTCTTTTAACTGATGAACCATTGGAACATATTTTCCCGATGATTGCCACATGTCTCTGTAAACCAGAGAGAATTTAATTTCGCGAGCCATAATTTATTGTGATTTATGTAATTCCTTTTAGCTTCACTACGGAGCTGCAAAAGTAGAAAAAATAAAAGAATTAGTCGCTAACAAATCGTAACTATTTTATATCAATTTATCACCAAAAGGACTTTTGTGTAATTCTTGTGCGGATTTAAAAAAAATATCTATCTTTGCAGCCCGATTCAAACGGATCGTTCATGGTGGTCGTAGCTCAGCTGGTTAGAGCGCTAGTTTGTGGCACTAGAGGTCGTGGGTTCGAACCCCATCTTCCACCCAAAGAAAAAAGCCCGGCACGTAAGTGCCGGGTATTTTTTTGTGCCCCCCATTGAGCTTGCTCAAATGGGGAGAGCACAAAAAACATACCCAACCTCGGTTGGGCTTTTTTCTTTGAAGCCCCCCCTCAGGGCTCGCCTCGCCGCCAGGCGAGGCAACTTCCGGAGGGGGCAATATATGACGCCCCCCATTGAGCTTGCTCAAATGGGGAGAGCACAAAAAACATACCCAACCTCGGTTGGGCTTTTTCTTTAGCTGGACAAGCATTTAGAAAATACACCCCACTGGCGTTCATCAAGAATTTTGCTCAGGTTTAGCATAAGTTCACGATAATTGGTGGAAAAGATCACAGCATTTTTCTCTTTAATCTCCTTTAGTGCCTGTTCAAACTGAGCTTTTAAGTTCTCCAGCTTTTTGGACAACTCTTGCCTGTTCATTTTAGCAGAGGTAGATTGCTTGAGCAGTTCGATTCTGGCAGCCTCCATTCTAGCTTGGATTTTGGCATAGGCTTCGCGGTGGCTTTTAATTATGTCAGCATTTCTGGTTTCGTAAATGATGAGGGTTTTCCTTACTTGAAGTGCTTGTTCCCGACTAAGTTGCACAGATTTAAGACAACTAGTAAGCGGGTTCAAAGCTTCTGTTGCATTGCTTTCAAAACCTCTCTCATTTGCCATATAGACAGCTGTCAACCCGTCGTTTTGGGCAATAAAAGTACTAGTCTCGCTGCCGCTAATTAAAAGGGTATTTAAATATTGCTGGTTGGCTAGTTCAACTATCTTATCTACACTATTTTGAGAAATAGCCTCCTGATGATTCTTGTTGCAAGAAACAAGAACAGAGCACGCAATCATTAAAATGCCAATGGATGTGAACATCCCTTTAAAAGCTAAATTTTTCATAATGCTCGAGTTAATTGGGTTTTTTCTATTTTTTTCGTTTAACAAATATAAAAAAAAAAGAAAGTGCATGGTACAAATAAAAAATTATTATACATTTGCGCCGAGATACAAATCTCAAAACGTAAGACAATTCAGATGAGACTATTTAACGCTTTTGGTTTTTATTATTACTTCTTTTATAGCAAAAGGGGTGGAAGCGTTATTGTCTAAAATCATATAAATGAACAAATAATGTGGAGGCCCCGATTTTCGGGGCTTTTTTTTTTATGCAAAAAAACGAAAAACAAGTGCAATAAAATGAATCAGATGGAGCAAAAAGATGAAAAGCGGACAAAAATACAGCCATCCTCAAGGAGTGAAACAATTCAGGAGTACTACTTCTCCCGCAAACTCAGGGAGATAGACCAGATGAGAATCGCAGGTACAAATATCATCAACCTTGGAATCGGAAGTCCTGATTTGCCACCCTCACCATCAATAGTGAAGGTGCTTGCCAAATCGGCGGAGCAGGAAAATAATCATGGTTATCAGAGCTATGCCGGTATTCCGGAATTGAGAAAGGCTTTCTCGGAGTGGTACAAAAGGTATTTTGATGTAATGCTAGATCCCGAAACAGAGATATTGCCACTAATGGGTTCCAAGGAGGGAATCATGCACATAAGCATGGCATTTGTAAATCCAATGGATAAGGTACTGGTCCCAAATCCAGGATACCCCACATACACTTCGGTTACAAAACTCGCAGGAGGAGAGATTATAAATTACAACCTGCTGGAAGAGAACAAATGGTACCCCAGACTGGAGCAACTGGAAGATACAGATCTGAGCAACATAAAAATGATGTGGCTTAACTACCCACACATGCCAACCGGCCAAAAGGCCAATAAAAAGCTTTTTGAAGAGCTGGTTGCGTTTGCCCACAAACACAACATTCTACTGTGCAATGACAACCCTTACAGCTTCATCCTCAACAAGGAACATCTGAGTCTGTTGTCGGTAGACGGGGCAAAAGAGGTGGCACTTGAACTCAATTCGATGAGTAAGTCCCATAATATGCCGGGATGGAGAATCGGAATGGTTGCAGGTCATAAAGATTACATTTCCTCCATAATAAAAGTAAAAAGCAATATGGATTCAGGCATGTTCAAACCCCTGCAACTGGCTGCCGTTGAGGCACTCAATAGTGGAGATGAGTGGTATGAATCTGTCAACGAAACCTACAAACGGAGAAGAGTGAAGGCAGAGGAGATAATGACCCTTTTAAAATGTACATACGACAAAAAACAATCGGGTTTGTTCCTGTGGGGCAAGGTTCCGGAAGAGTACAAAAACGGAGAGGAACTGACCGAGATGATACTGCACAATGCGCACGTCTTTATTACCCCGGGCTTCATTTTTGGCAGTCAGGGCGACAAGTATGTGAGAATATCACTCTGCGCCAGAGAGGAGTTGCTCAATAACACAATAGAAAGAATTAAACAGATTTTATAAATAAAAATTATGAAAATATGTATAGTAGGAATAGGACTGATTGGCGGATCACTTGCCATTGACCTGCGGAAAAGAGGATTTGCGGAGCGCATAATAGGAGTGGACAATAACATACAGCATCAGAACCTTGCTCTCATTACAGGTCTCGTAGATGAGATAGATACCCTTAAAAACGGAGTGGAAAAATCTGACCTCACTATTCTTTGTACCCCTGTGAATAAAATCAGCGAGGTGTTGCCGGAGATATTGACAATGATTGAGGGCAGCAATAAGATAGTTACCGACATGGGTTCTACAAAATCATCCATTGCCGAGGCTGTAATCAACCATCCCGCAAGAGGCAGGTATGTTGCACTGCATCCGATGGCAGGGACAGAGTTCTCAGGACCACTTGCCGCTATGGGAAAGATGTTTGATTACAAGCACGTTATAGTATGCGATAAGGAACTTTCCGACGATGATGCAAAACGAAGAGTTGTAGAAATGCTTAAGGTTCTAAACATGAAAATCTCCTATATGAGGTCCGGCAGCCATGACCTTCACGTAGCCTATGTGTCGCATATCTCCCACATAACTTCATTCTCACTTGCACTAAGCGTGTTGGAAAAGGAGAGAGATGAAGAGAATATCCTTACACTGGCAGCAGGAGGATTTGAATCAACTGTAAGACTTGCAAAAAGCAATGCTGAGACTTGGTCACCGATATTTATCCAGAACTCTGAATTTATAGTAGAGGTACTGGATACTTATATAGAGAAGATGAATCTTTTCAAGAAGCATATAATTGAAAAAGACTCTGAGGCATTGTGCGAATTAATGAATAAGGCAAACGAAATAAGAAAAATACTAAACTAAAATGGGAACGAAACTTACTATCAAACCGGTGCAAGAGTGGAGCATATACAAAGGCCGGCCACTCATCATATCCGGACCATGCAGTGCTGAATCGGAGGATCAGCTTATGGACACTGCCCGTCAGCTTGCAGCTTTAAAAAAGGTTGATGTATACCGCGCAGGAATATGGAAACCAAGAACAAGACCCGATGCCTTTGAGGGTGTGGGCAGAGAGGGGCTCATGTGGCTAAGGGATGTGAAACGAGAGACTGGATTACCCACTGCCACAGAGGTTGCAAATGCCGCTCACGTAAACGATGCTTTGAAATTTGGAATAGACGTGTTATGGATTGGTGCCAGAACATCTGCCAACCCATTTGCGATGCAGGAGATTGCTGATGCCCTTAGCGGAGTAGAGACAACCGTTCTTGTCAAGAACCCGGTTAATCCCGATCTTGATCTTTGGATAGGAGCCATAGAGAGAATCAGCAGAGCAGGAGTAAAACAGATAGGAGCTATTCACAGAGGTTTTTCTGCCTATGAAAAGACCGCATACCGCAATCAGCCTAAATGGCAGCTGCCTATTGAACTGAGAAGGGCAATTCCGGAAATTCCGCTCATCTGCGACCCAAGCCATATGGGAGGAGCAAGAAGGTTCCTTTATGAGATTGCTCAGAAATCGATGGACCTTAATTATGACGGGCTTATGATTGAGTCGCACAACGATCCGGCTAAGGCTTTGAGCGACAAAAATCAGCAGCTTACTCCCAACGACCTTCAGGAGCTTCTCAGCAGGCTCATCTTACGTCAGCCACTATCAAAAGACAGTAAATTTCTGGATGTGCTTGGTGAACTCAGGTCGCAGATAGATATCTACGACGACCAGCTGCTGGATCTTCTGGAGCAAAGAATGTGTGTGGCAGAGACAATCGGGAAATACAAAAAGGAGAACAGCATAACAATTCTTCAAACTTCTCGTTGGGAAGAGATTATTCAAAAGGCAGTAAGCAAGGGGAGTTCAAAAGGGTTGAGTGAAGAGTTTATAAACCTGTTATTCAAGGCGGTACATCAGGAGTCAATCAACCATCAGAATGTAATTATGAACTCATAGTCTCCAAATAAGCAGATGAGAGAGTTTAGAAACATTGCACTCACAGGGTTTATGGCCACCGGTAAGAGTACCGTAGGGAGAGAACTTGCTTTACTGTTGGGATGGGGTTTCACGGATACCGACGAGGAGATAGCTGTCAAAGCAGGGATGAGTGTTCAGCAGATTTTTGAAACTAAAGGAGAGTTTTTTTTTAGGAAGATAGAGGAAGAGGTGATTCAAAAAATAACCCTGCGTGAAAAGTGTGTTATTTCCTGTGGAGGAGGAGCGATTCTCAGTGAAAAAAACAGGCAATTATTACGAGAAAACTGCTACACTATCTGGTTGTACAACTCAGTCGAGACAACAATAGAGCGCAACGAAAACAAGTGCCGTCCGTTACTCAGTTGTTCCAATCCACTTGAAAAGGCAATCAGACTGTACAAAGAGAGAGAACCTCTCTATGAAGGAACCTGCGATTATTCTATGTGTACAGAAATGTTATCACCAACGGAAATCGCATCAATGTTGACACGACATATTTCAGGAATGTGATGTCTACAGATACTTTTCCAGTATCTCCTTCCAAACCATATAGGCGTCGCCATTGAGATGCAGACCATCAGTTGTAAATTTAGGGTCAAGCTCCTCACTGTCCTTACTTTTTAGAGCGGGGTAAACATCTATGTATGTCAGACCCTTTTCTGCGCACATTTTTTTAATGCCATTGTTCAACTCGATTATCCGTGGTCCCTTGTTTGCGTGACGCGGAGAGTTTGTGAAAGTGCTATTGACAGGGAAAACGCTCTGAATGTACAATTTAGTACGAGGGGACTCCTTCATTATCTTTTCTGCAATCTTTTCAATACCCATTAAAACGGAATCTGCACAATGGTTTCGCGCGAGATTATTTACACCAATAAGCAGAAAAATCTTTTTTGGCTGCCCTTTAATAATTGGATCAAGCCTGTCATAGACTCCCTCGACAAGGTCGCCACTTATGCCGCGGTTCTTTACATGCCGGTCGTTGAAAATCTCTGCCCATTCGGCATAGTGAGTTATGCTGTTACCAAGAAATACAATGTCCGATTTATGTATAGGAAGTTTTTCAAAAAGCGATGCCCTGTGATAGTAAAGTGCAGAGTATTTGATTGTCTGTTGCCCGCTTAATAAACTGGTGAGACCAAAGATGATTGCTAACGTAAGAATTGTTTTTTTCATAGTGTTATATAAGTGTAAATATTTATTATTAATCAAATTAGCACATTAGCACAATCAGTATATTAAAAATCCGACAAATCCGGCCAGAATAATCACAAGTATCGGGTTTACTTTCCCCCACTGTGTTGCAGCGAAAGCAACTCCGAATATAACCCAGCTCTTCCAGTCAATAAAATTATCTGCGGTTACAAGAAGTATTGCAGCAGATGCTATCAACCCAAGAACAACCGGACGTATCCCCTTAAGCGCAGCTTCAAACCACTTGTTCCGCTTGAACTGCTTGTAAAGATATGCAATGAGGAGAATAATTATGAAAGATGGCAAGCACACTGCAACAGTTGCAACCAATGCACCCCAAACGCTGTCGGTAACTGAGTAGCCTACATAGGTGGCACTGTTGATTCCGATAGGGCCTGGTGTCATCTGCGAAATGGCAATAATATCTGTAAAGGTTGACGCATCTATCCATTGATGTTTCACCACAACCTCATTCTGGATAAGCGAAATCATTGCATATCCTCCCCCAAAAGTGAAGAGGCCGATTTTGAAAAACGTTATGAATAGCTGCAGATAAATCATCGTTTTACAAGATAAAAATAGAAAAGGCCGAGAATCGCCCCGGAAATAATTATATAAATTGGAGAGATGCCAAGAAGAACAATAAGCAGTACTGTAGCAAATGGTATGAGAGATGTGTATTTGTTAAGATTGACAGATTTGGACATTGCAATAAGGGGTACCGCTATTAAAGCGACAACTGCAGGACGCATGCCGGTAAAGATACTGTTGACAGTTTCATTATCCTTGAATGCAGAGAAAAACATAGCTATCAGCAGGATAATGACAAAAGAGGGAAATGCACTCGCAAAGGCAGCGACTACACTACCTTTGAACCCTTTCAGCCGTTCTCCAATGAATATCGATATGTTTATGACAAATACCCCGGGTGCCGACTGAGAAATTGCTAAAACATCCAGAAAGTCCTCTTTGCTCAGCCACCCTTTTTTCTCAACAACCTCTCTCTGGATAATTGGCAGCATTGCGTAGCCTCCGCCAATGGTAAAGGCTCCGATTTTCGAAAACGTTGTGAATATCTCCAGATATACGTTCATATCACAAATGTAGCTCTATTTTTCAAGAGCATATAAAAAATGGTCCTCAAATTTTTTATAGCTGTAAATCAGCCTAATAATAGAAGAGGTAAATATTTTTTAAGAAAATTAAAAGAAAAGTTTTGTTTGATAAAAAAAGTCGCATATCTTTGCAGCCCGTTTCGAAAATGAAACGCTGAATAGAAAGTTCTTTGATAGCATATTAGAAAGAGTAACAAGGTAGAGGTTTATTATAAAAAACTTCGTCAAAACCTAATGTAAATGAGGTTTAAACTAGTTAGGACAGACTAAACATTTAAAATTTTTACAATGAAGAGTTTGATCCTGGCTCAGGATGAACGCTAGCGGCAGGCTTAACACATGCAAGTCGAGGGGCAGCGAGGGTAGCAATACCTGTCGGCGACCGGCGCAAGGGTGCGTAACGCGTGAGCAACATGCCCGTATCAGGGGGATAATCCAGGGAAACTTGGTCTAATACCCCATAGTAATATTTTCAGGCATCTGGGGATATTTAAAGCTTTGGTGGATACGGATTGGCTCGCGTGACATTAGCTGGATGGTAGGGTAACGGCCTACCATGGCTACGAT
>Ga0209417_1000464_pt1 | contig 96718 bp, 78 predicted proteins | sample RifGroF2_FD_184002 | JGI IMG/M metagenome (GOLD analysis project Ga0209417, IMG submission 184002) | Groundwater microbial communities from Rifle, Colorado, USA - Groundwater F2 (SPAdes) (version 2) | ecosystem: Environmental > Aquatic > Deep subsurface > Groundwater | place: Rifle, Colorado... | reverse complement strand
GTAATATTTTACACCACCCGCCGCAACATAATCTCTCGCCGTTTGTGCCGTTTTCTCCATCAACTCGTCGGGCAAATCACCAGCTTCCTTTGCTAATTCCAAAAATTTTTTTCTCAAATCGTGAGCCGCTTTATAGACGTCAAATTCCGTTATAATCCCAGCGCGCGCTTTATCGGTGTACGTTCTTGTTGGAACAGTGTATTCTTGAATCATTTTGTCATCAACTTCTAATGCTTTTAGTAATTTACTTAACAAAGCTTCTTTATTTTCATGATCTTGGACACCTTCGGGCACTGGCCCACCCGGTTTTCGTAATGACATATTTATAGTAAATAAGAATTAAAATTGATCTAACGTCATTTTAGACCAAACTGGGTTTTTTTCAAGTTTTTATCCACAATTAAGCTAAAAAACTCAAAGGGGGGAAACAAAACATCTTCGAAAAAAAATATTTAACCGATCTTGAAGGCAAGCCACTCCGCGCCGCCGGCATGGCCATGGGAGTTGATCGGTTGGTGATGCTGTTGACCGGAGCTTCGAATATTGGCGAGGTGACGGCGTTTGCGTGGGATGAGGTTTAAAGACTTCCATCGCCACCCCTTTAACGGGTATCCCGAAGCCTCTGCCGTGCCGACGGTGGGAGGGATCCCGTTAGGTTCAGCAAAACCGACGGTTAACAAAAAACCTCCAACATCACGTTGGAGGTCTTTTTAATTCTTCAGTCTGTACTGGAACTTAGGAGATCCCTCCCACCGTCGCTCGTGGCGAGCTATGGCGGGCACGGCAGAGGCTTCGGGATGACGATTAGCAAATTAAACCCTCAGATACTTCCGCATAGCTACCGCTGTCGAAAACAAACAAACCAAAGCCGCGCCAACAAACTCTGAACCATAAACCCAATAACCTTGGCCAATGAAGAAATCTTTTAATTTGGAGCCGGAATCAAAATACGAAGCAAAAACAGGATCCAGAACCGTGGCCGCAAAAATCATGAAGGCACCGGAAATTAGTACGGCTAAAAAGGAGAAAATCAGGGCTTCGATAAGAAAGGGGGTACGAATAAACCAGCCTGTGGCCCCGACCAAACGCATGATGGAAATTTCCTCGCGGTGGACAAAAATTGCTACTCGAACAGTATTGAAAACAATTAGCACGGCAATGGTTAAAAAGAGAATGACTAAAATCAGACCAAAAAATCTAACTTGATTTGCCACACTGGAAATTTTATTTAAAACAGCTTCGTGGCTAGCAAAATCCTTGTCTTCTATCTGATCGCGGAACGAAGGGTTGTCTAAGGCTTCGAGAATCATGGGATAATTATCGGTAGAATTGGCCTGAATAATTAATTCGTAACCAAAAGGATTTTCACCGACTTCTTCGATCGAAGCTAAAACGATTGGGTTATTGGCGTGTTTGATTTTAAAAGCCTCTAAGGCCTCGTCCGGAGTAATGATTTGAACGTCTCGGACTTCGGAAAAACTTTGTAAATAAATCGCCGTGTTTTTTGCGTCAGACTCGACAGCTTCGGTTTTAAAAGTTACGGAAATATCCACCCGACTTTCGATATTTTTTATGGCCGCGTCGGTGGCCAGGTTTAAACTAAGCAAAATATTCAAGGCCAAAAGAGTCAAAGTCAACATGCTAACCGTAACCAAAGACAACCAAATATTTCTGAAAAAATGTTGAAAAGCGAATTTTATGACTCGCAAAAGTGTGGACATAAATTTTAAAATCCAAAATTTAAAAAGAAAAACTTAGCTTGATTTCACAAACGATACCGACCTTCTTCTTCGTCGGAAATAATTTGACCGTCGTGAAGAGTAACTACTCGGCGACGCAAGTGATTTACCACCTCGCGATTATGGGTAACCAAAACCACGGTCGTGCCGAACTCGTTTATTTTTTTTAAAAGATTGATAATTTCGTGAGCGTTGATGGTATCTAAATTTCCGGTCGGTTCATCGGCAACAATAATTTTTGGTTTATGGGCCAGGGCCCTAGCAATGGCCACCCGTTGTTGTTCACCACCGGAAAGCTGACGTGGATAACGATTGCCACAATCGTGTAAATTAACAATTTTCAAAACTTGAGGCACAATTTCTTGAATACGCCGCGAACCCACACCAGAGACCTCTAAAGCAAAAGCAATATTTTCGGAAACGGTTTTTTTAGTTAACAATTTAAAATCCTGAAAGACCACGCCAATTTGCCGACGCAACAACGGCACGTCCTCGGCTTGAATTTTACTAATATCCCAATCGCCAATAATGACTTCGCCCCGCGAAGGCAATTCTTCGGCAAACAAAAGTTTAGCCAAAGTGGTTTTGCCGGTGCCACTTTGTCCAACAATGGAAACAAACTCCCCGGGCCGAATGTGCAAACTAACATTTTGCAAAGCCATGGTGCTGGGAGAATATTTTTTTGAAACGTTTTTTAGACGAATCATAACTAATAGGAGATACTAAAAAAGATTTTTCCATTTAAAAATCTCTAAATGGTTGTACTTGTCGAAAAGCGCTATCTTTGATATGATACCGCGCGCAAGAATTCTAGACAAGTTAATAAAATATTTGCGGGTATGGTTTAGTGGTAAAACGACTGCTTCCCAAGCAGTAGTCACGAGTTCGATTCCCGTTACCCGCTCCAGGCCGTCGAACAGCCTGGATAAGATGATCAGAATTGGGCGAATGTTTTACAGTTGAATGGTGGAAGGTAGTAAACCAAAGGCTTGAAGGGACGTCTAACGTCCCCGACGATGTTTTTCGCCGATGTAGCTCAGTTGGTAGAGCGCCGGTATCGTAAACCGAAGGTCGTGGGTTCGATTCCCACCATCGGCTCCATTCCACTTCGCGATGTTGGCCACAGCTTCGCTCGGAATTGTCGTGAAAAAAAAATAAAAGTAAAAAGACCGGGGTTTTACCCGGTCTTTTTAAAAAACTAAAAATTAGAACTCTTAAATCTTCAAAAAATTCCAAATTTTTGAAGCCGCGGTAAAGTTTTCGATAACTTCGCTCATACCAACTTTGTAAACAATAATCGTTTTAACATTGAACTGCGTACCATCGTCGCCTTCAACTTGGTCGCTGGCCGAGGCAATACTGTAAACATTACCCAAATCAATTACCTCGGTCGGGGTGTTTAATTCATTGTTAGACAAAAAGTCCAGCCATTCTGGCGGCAATTGTGTAAGCGGCAAATAACCCAGGTCGCCACCATCGGCGGCCGAGACATCTTCACTGACTTCGATGGCCACGGTGGCAAAATCTTCGTTGTTTTTAAGACGAGCTAAAGCAGCATCGATTTTGGTTCGAGCAGCGGCCTGCAAATCTTCATCGGCGTTAATTGCTTCTTCGACTTGTGAAGCTAGAACTACTGGTTTAACCACATGGCTCATAAACTCTTCTTTTTCCCAACCAAACAAACGTTCAACTTCGGACAAAAAGGCTTCTTCGAAACCGCTTGAGGTATAGGCTTCGGTATAGACTTCGTCAAGTTTTGTTTGATCTAAAGAAATGGCGTAACGATTAGCCAGCTGGCGAATAACTTCCCGATCGATCATGGTTTCGATAATACTGGTATCTAGTTCAGCTTCGGACATTTGTTCTTCTGCGGCCGTTTCGTTGGCTAGATAAAAATTTTCCAAAGCCTGACGTTCTTTGTAAAAATCCTTAAAAGAAATCGGCTGCATGTTAACTACGGCAATCGGATAAGGAACAATCTTGGTAACAACGCCGACAAATTTATCATCGATTGGCAAAATATAAATTGCCGCTGTTAGAGCGGCGACGCAAACCAAAACCAGCAAACCTAAAATCAGGCCGACCAGCAAACGGAACTTTTTATTAACCACGGGCAGAACATTAGACCGAGTTGGCGGAGTTAAAACCGGGTCAACGGACGGAGGTATTTCCATAATATTTGATCATTTCAAATTTATTAGTATCGAAGAAGTAATACCACCATTTTCGAATGTTGGCAATTGAGGATAAGTCAACCGGGTCCTCGGAAGTCAAAAAAACATTAGCTCCGTCTTCGGTTACTGAGGTATTTTTAGAGATTTGGGAACCGGGTAAAACTACAACTTTTTCACCGGGCTTGGCTAAACCCAGTTTAATTCTAGCCTCGCGTTCAATATAAGTTTCGGTTTGTACTGAGTTCATTAAAGCCGAAATGTCGGAATTTTGAGCCTCTAAACTAACTTTTTCCGCCTCCAGATCGGTAATTTCTTGATGGATAGTATAATTTCTGGCAAATTCGCGACCAAAAGAAAAAAGTAGAAAAGCCAAAATTAAAAGTTGCACCAACAAAGCTGTGCGCGAAGCCAGCAAGCGACCAAGCCAAGTTGTCCGAACTTGGGAAGCCATAGTTATTCTTGAAAAAATTGACCAGCAGCTTTACTGCTTTCCCGTTTTTTTATGGCCTCGGTCAAACGTTCAACTTCTTGATCGCTCATTTGTTCGGCCAGGGTTTTTAATTTTTGGGCACGAAGAACTATAGCCGGATCAGCCAAAGTTTCCTGGCGCAAATCATTTAAAAGATGATGCAAATCAATTGGTCGGTGTACACGACAAGCCGCAATATCGGCGCGTTCGCCGGCAGTGCGAATAATTACCGTGCCAAAACGAAAAATCGTTGCCAGCAAACCTTTAACACGATAGGTTACTTCTTCGATTTCCTCGTGATTCACTTCGGAAATTGTTCGATCAGAAAAACCATGCTGAACAATGTCGACGATTCGTTGATCGGTAACAATCAAAACTGTTCTTAAACGCGAAAAACGAAAACGCCAAGCCATAAAAATTCCACTACCCACCAAAACCACCAAAAGAATTATACCGGCCGGACCTTGTCGCACCAAAGGAAACAAAAAGAAAAAAGGCCCGACAATCCAAAAAATCAAAAAAACCAACCAAGGTAAAGAAGGAATAATGTCTTCATTAACCGTATCCAAAACCTGTTCGCCAGGTCGAAGTTGAATTAAATTTTCTGTTTTCATAAAAACCGAAATTTAAAAAATCTTTTTTAAAGCCGTCCGCACCGCCCGACGATCATCCCAAGGAATGGTTTTGCCATTAGCCACAGCCATAACCGGCTCACTACCCTTGCCAGTGATTAAAATCAAATCGCCGGTCTTGGCCAAAGCGACAGCTTTTTCGATCGCGGCCTGACGATCAAGAATTCGAAACAAATTTTCGTTTTCTTGTTTTCCGACTTCAAGAGCACCAGCTGTTACTTGATCGATGATATTTTGCGGATCGTCGTCGTACGGATCTTCATTGGTGACAATAACAACATCGGCTTTCTCGCCAGCAATTTTTCCAAGAACCGGACGACGGGCAATATCGCGGCCACCGCCGGTCGAACCAAGAACATGGATTATTTTTTGATGCGGTAAAAGACGAATTGTCTCGTACAAAGAAGTCAGAGCTTTTGGTTCAAAGGCGTAATCAACAATAACAAAAAAATCTTGACCTTCGTCGATCGACTCCAAACGCCCGGACACGGACTTAATTTTTTCCATAACCGTGACGGTTTCGGAAAGCGAAAAATCAAGAGCCTTCGTAATCGAAGCCGCGCAAACCGCGTTATAAACATTTGGCAAACCAATCGGCTCGATAAACGCCGGCAAATCCTCCCAATTAAATTCCGACCCGTCGGCCGAAAGTTTTACTTCTTCGGTGTCAATTCTGAATTCGACAACTTGATTCCCTTCTCCAACCAATCCCAAAAAGTACGGCGCGTGCTCGTTGTCAACATTAACGACAAACGACTTGTGGATTACTTTTCCGGCCAGCTTTTTTAAAGGACTTTTGGCAACATATTCGAAAAATTTACCCTTAGCTTTCTTGTAATTCTCGAACCCGCCATGAGCCTCGATGTGCTCGGGCCACAAATTGGTAAGAGTGGCGATATCAAAATTTATGCCGACATGACGATGTTGAACAATTCCTTGCGAGGAAACCTCGACGATGGCGTATTCACAACCGGCAGTGACCATTTGACGGAGTAATTTCTGAGTCTGGAATCGACCAAGCATGGTCATTTTTTTGTCATTAACCCATTCTTTGTCAGCGATTTTAAAACTAACCGTTGAAGCCCAACCAACTCGCTTCCCGGCCGCCTCGAGCATTTGGCCGAGGAATTGGACGGTGGTGGATTTCCCCGAGGTTCCGGTGATGCCGATGACGATTAGCTGGCGCGAAGGGAAACCAAAAACTATAGCCGCCAGTTTGGCTAAAAACCAATGATAAACCGAAATTAGCGGCTCGGGAACAAGTTTTCTGACCGTTTGTTTGAGGGTCATAGGATGTGAAAATTATAGCAAAATTTGGGAAAAAATGAAAACCCGCCAGCCGATTTGGCTGGCGGGAATTTTTTACAAAAAACTTGCAACTCGTAAAGTCAAAAACCAAGAGCTTTTTCAACTTCTTTTTTAAACACATCGTTAATAATTATTTTCCGAACTTGTTCCAATCGGGTTAAACCGAGTCGTTGAAGTTCTACGGAAGAATAATCATGTTCAATACGTCTTCCAAATTTATCTTGACTAAGAGCTATCTTTTTTTCTTCATTGCTGTCACCAATGGCTTCTAACTCTTTTTTTATTTCACCTAAAAACCCTTTAATTTCCGGAAAGGTCAAAATTCCTAATTCTTTCAGAGCTCTCAGCCCAGCACTAAAAGTTTCCACCCTCATCGGCTCTTCAAGAAAAACAAATTCTTGACCTTGCTGCCATTTTTCGCCAGCCAACATTTCTGGAAATAAAACTTCAGAATAAATTTTCCGCCGTGTCTTTTCTTTCCCGAACTCTCTAAAATAAGCCTCGGCCCACTTTCTTGCGTTTCGACCTTCCAAATCTTGAAACAAAAAAGGTAATTGAATCCCTTCTAAAATTTCTTTGACTTTTTCATCTTTATTCATTATGCCTAAAAATTCATCAAACCCAACTTCTAATCCCAGACGCCCCAGAAGTGACAAAGCTTTTATCTTACCTGTTGGCGAAAAATAATCAGTAACCCTGTCACCAGTTCCCCCTAGCCCCCTCTGACTTTTATTTTTTTCCAACTCACTAAGAACAAGATCAACCTCTCTACAAACTCTTTTTTTTACCGACTCACGACTCGAAAGGAATCCTGAAAGAAACTCTGTTAACTCGCGAACTGCCATTACCCCCTTAGGAGAAATAAATAATTCTCCTTCTTCTCCAAGCTCTTCATCTTCTCTTTCTAAAAGCAGTTCTCTGGTTAAACCCATCATCGCGCTTACTAACACATCTCGATCGTCCGCATCTTCTTCAAAAGCTTCACGAAAAACTCTTCCAAAAATTTGGGCGTCTTCTTTTCTTCTTCCTTTTTTGCCTGGCACTGTTTTAAAAGAAGCTTCAATTATTTCTTTTATCTTTCCTTGTAAAATATGTTCGTTCCCTCTAAAGCTCTCCCTAAACTTCCTGGCCCCCTCTTTTACGGCTTCGTCTTTTAACAACTCGCGATCACCGGGAACTACTTTGTCTCGTTTAAGCGTTAAAGCACCTTTTTCTAACATTTTTTTGAGCCAAGGATCGGCCTCGCTCGACAAATCTGTCAAATAATCTTCCAGTTTTTGCGTAAAACGTTTTTTCTCCGCATAAAAATCCTGAATGGCTTTATTGACTTTTTTTTGATCAAGACTACCAAGACGACTTGTGAAAGCTTCTGTTGTTCCATGTATTTGTCGCGAATACACAGCCATGGCAAAAAGCTCTTTTCTTTGTTTTTCTGTAACTTCATCAGAGTTAGCTAAATACAAAAGAGACTCTGAAGTTCTTTTCAGATTTTCAGTATCGCTCAAATACTGTTCTTTTAGAGAACGAACATGTTCGCTGTGTCGTTTTTTTAAGGCTTTGTCTATTCTTTCCGTACTCAATAAACCCCGGGTTACTTTTTTAACCGCTTGAGCCTTCTTGGCTTTGTCATCCGCACCTGGTCTTTTTTCCCGATTAACTTTGCCGGTTTCAGCAACCTCCGGCTCAATTTGTTCTCCGTCTTGTTTTCCCATATAAATTAAATCTTAACCTCACTCAGCTTAGCATTTTTGCCAAACGGAGTAAGAAAATAACTAGATAATTGTTCAATACCGACTTTTTGAAAGGCGGCAATAAACACTTTTATAAGTTCTTTAAAGGCATTGATTACCTCTTCTAACGTTACACCGTTGTAATCAGCCGAGCAAGTTCCCTGTTTATCGCAAATCATTTTTATTTTAGCGATTTTTTCTTTGGCCGTATAGTAGGAAACTTCGAGTTCGGAACGCAAATCTTGGTTTAAAATTTTGAGAATAAATTTTTGTAAAACTTCGTCTTTGTCGAAATCGGTCCAGATGCCTGGCAAGTCGCCGAAGCCGAAATTAATTTCTGAGCTTTCAATAAATTTTCGTTTAGCTGGTTCGTCGGGCGCGTCGAGGATGGCTTTGTAGAGAGTTAGATAATACTCAAGACAATACATCATACCCTCGAGCTCGAAAAGGCGACGGTCATGAGTGGTTTGTTCTTCGGCCGACAAACTGGCTTGAATTCGCTGGCGTTCGCGGCCCAAAAATTCCGCGGTCTGGGCGCGATCACAAAACTTTTTGCTGTCGACGATAAAGGAAAAAACTGTGTTTTTATCTTCTTCGGATAAAGTTTCGGTTTGAGCTTTAAAAAGCTCGGCTGTGTATAAAATCATTTTGGCCATTTCGTATTCGCCGGGCTGGTTGATTTTCAAAACTTTGGCCAAGGCTTCGAGATTTTCGCGCACCCCAGTACCGGCCTCGATAGTTTTGGCTAATTCCGATAAACCATCCGATAAATCGAGATTTTTGGGCTGATATTCGCCCCACCACATGGCCAGAGGTTTTTGAGCGCCGAATTTGGTGAGTTCGTGGAGGTCGGTTAGTAACATAATGATGAAAAAATTATAACAAAACCTTGGATAAAAGCCAAACCCCGCTTCTGGTTAGAAGCGGGGATGGTTGGTGCCGATTTTTTTGGTGGACTTGGCGAGAATCGAACTCACAACTCTCGGTGCCAAACCTAGCGAGGTTACCACTACCTCCACAAGCCCGTATCGGCATTTTTATAAACAAAACAACTCCTCGTCATGAATTGCGAACTTCACGAATAAATACAAATACACGAACTAATTCGGATTTGTTTTTTTCGTGTCATGGCAACTCGGGGGGAGTTGTGTTGCTGACACCGAGAGTTAAATTCTTTTACAGAACCTCACTAGGCTATTTTTATTTCATCACAAAATAACTTTTTTGTCAACCATAATCTGTTAAACCTATTTTCTTTTGAACCCAATCGGTAAAAAAGTTGTTATATCTTTTTTAGAGTAACCGTGTTTCTTGAAAAAATCGACAACTCCTAAATTTTCTGCTGCAGTGCTGTTTTTCATTAGACCCAAAATATCTTCAACGACTTCCGGAGAAAAATTATCTGCCAATTCGGCTTCAAAAAGTTCGTTTAAATCTTCGCCCGAATCGCTTAGAGCCTGAAACAAATCGGCAAAACTGGCGTCTGGCAAAAGTCTTATTTTATTTTTTTTCGCGGCTTTTTCTTTTTGCTCCTGTTCCCTTCCTTTGACAGTGGCCAGTTCTACAGCAACTCGCCATTCCGGACTATCAAGACCAAATAAATCACAGGTCAAACCGGCGGCTGTAGAAAAATCTTGAGCGGCTTTGGCCGCTTCAACAGCTCTTAACCCGAATTCTTTAACCTTGTCCGGACCATATAATCTTTGACCGGTTTTAGAGCCTTTCATAAAATGAAAAACTTTTCCGTAATTCCCGGCGCCTTCCATTTTTGCCACCAGAGCTACAACCGCCTTATCAATTTCTTTGGTCGGCACGCCGAGCCTTTCTCCTTGTTGGATTAACCAACCAAAACCCTCCTCGGAGGCTGTCAATCGGCCCCAAGCTTCGGTATCGTATTCTGGTTCTTTCTCTGGCTGCGTTGCGACCGAAAAATTTATCGCCTCCGCCGGAATGTCTCCAAATTCTCCTGACGACATAAATTCTTATTTCAACTTCTTAACCGCCGCCACAAACTGATCGCCGCGATCGAACTCGTTTTTAAAAATTCCAAAAGAAGCCGTGCCTGGCGAGAGCAAAACTACGTCGCCTTCTTTTGCGACTTCGGTCGCGGCCTCGAGAGCGGCTTTCATGGAATCGACGCGAACAACAGGAACTTCTTCGCCAATAATAGCGACAAATTCTTCGGTGGCTGTGCCTTCGAAGAGGATGCTAAATTTACAAGTGGTTTTAATCGCCTCACCTAAAGTTTCGAGTGGTAAACCTTTAGTGGCGCCACCAGCCAAAAGGATAACATTTTTCTTTTGGCCGAAACGGTCGAGGGCGGCGATGGTGCCATCGGGCGAGGTGGCTGTGGTGTCGTTTACATAAGTAATACCGTTCAACTCACGGATAACTTCTTGTCGACCGGGCAAGCCACCGAATTCCCGGAGACCGCTGGCGATATTTTCGTTGGTAACAGCGGCGAGTTTGGCCAAGGTCACGGCGGCCAAAGCGTTGGCCAAATTATGTTCGCCTTGAAGTTTTATTTCAGAAACTGGAATAATAATTTCCTCGGTGCCAGCAGAATGGAAAATTAAATTTCCTTCGACAACATAAGTTCCGTTTAAACCATCGGCCAATTTATTTTTGGAAAACCAGAATTTTTTGCCCGGTGATTTTTCACCGACAATTTTTATTTCTTCTTGATCAAAATTAAAAACCCCTGACTGCTCGGCGCTTTGTTTATAAAACATGGCCGCTTTGGATTCGCGATAGGCCTCGAAGGACGCATAGCGATTCAAATGATCGGCGTAAATATTGGTAAAAATTCCAATATCCGGAGCCCGAGCCACATTTTCCAAACTGTCGATAAGCCAAGAAGACATTTCCAAAACAACCGGCACTGGTTTCTCTTCCTCGAGCAGCCAATCCAAATCCTCGAGCGGCGAGCGCTGGATATTACCAGCAACCACAGTCTTTGGCTGAACTTGTTTAAAAATCTCGCCGAGCAAAGCGGTGGTTGTGGACTTACCACGAGTGCCGGTAATGGCGTAAATCGGAAACGGACACAGGCGAAAAAATAAACTCATGTCGCTTTCCACCGAAACATTGTGTTGTTTGGCCAACTGAACAAACTCTGATTCGCGCGGCACACCGGGATTTTGCATAACCAAATCGACATCGGTAAAATCATCGGCCCGATGTTCGCCGAGCACAAAAACCGGACTATAAATATCGCGGTTAGAATATTGCGCTTTATACTTTTCGTACCAATTCATGATTTCGTCAACCGAATCTTTAAGTTCGTCGTGACTCTTTAAATCAGTAATAACAATCTGCGCGCCGTGACGCATAAGCCACTTGGCCGCGCCAATACCACTACCGTTTTTAAAGCGGCCGAGCCCCATAACAGTGACAACGGCGTCTTGGAAAGTGGAAACGTTGGTTAAATCGATGGACATAAAAAAATTTAAAACTGCTTAAACACTCTGGCAATTCTTACCACCAGTATAGCTTTTATTATCTGAAAAGTCATGCGGACATATTGTTTCAAACCGATTTTCCAGCCGACTTTTTGGTATTTGCGACGAATAGATAAGCCGGGCATTAAAACCGAACCGTAGCGGAATTTTTTGACCCGACACTTGTAATTTAAAGCGTTCTCAACCATAAAACCTTGAATATATTCTTCGGGAATCTCTAAAAAAATATCTCGGCGCACCGCCCTTTCTCCACTAATAAGCGGCAAAGGCAAACGTTTAACCCAAGTGTTGATAAAATCGCCGCGATCGCGCTGACCGACGTTCATGACTCTGGCGCCGGTAACCACCGGCAGAATAAGTTTTTCCAAATGATCGACGGTCAGACCGAGTAAATCGGCATCAAGAAACAAAATTATCGGCGCGTTAGTATCTAAAACCCCCAAACGCATAGCCGCGCCCTTGCCATGATTTTTCGACAAAGCCAAAATCCGCGCCCCGGCCGCCCGAGCCACATCGACGGTATTATCGGTCGAACCATCGGAGACTACTAAAACATCGTCAATTAAATCTGATTGATGAGCAATTCTAACCACCGCGGCCACGGTTTGCTCTTCGTTATAAGCCGGGATGATGGCGGTGATTTTTGGACGAATGATTTCGGACATATGCGGTTGAGTGAGGGGGGACAAGGAATGAAACCAAACAGTCATTCCGACGCCACGGTCGTGCCCACCATAGCTCGCCACGAGCGACGGTGGGAGGGATCCCGTTAGGGACAGAACGAGCATTGGTTTAATTCTGACCTCAAAAAAACGTGTTTTAAGATTTTCCGATATCCTCCAGTCTGAACTGTAACTTAGGGGATCCCTCTGAGGCTTCGGGATGACAGTAGTAAAAAAACTAAACAACTGCAATTTACTTCCGCGCCAACCCAATCTGATACATCATATCCTCGAGCGAACGAAGATTGCGTTTGGCTTGGTCACCTTTTTGACGGAGGTCACCGGTTAAATCGAGTTCGAGAATGTAACCGATAGTTGTTTCGACAACATCGCGGGCTTTTTCTACGGCTTTGATGTTGCTTTTGGTGGCTTGGCGGACAGCGTAACGAACAAGTTCGCCGGTAGCGTCAGAAAGGGCACCGAGAAAAATTTCTGGATCGAATTTTAAAGCTTCGGCATTTTTCCAGTCGCCTTTTAACAAATAGTTCTGATAAAGCAAAGCCTCGGCAAATTCTTCTTGGGCGGCTTTATACGGACCCTGGCCGCGAAGCTCGGGATGTTTTTTGGTCTCGGCACCGGCTTTGGCGATAAGTTTTCTGGCTTCGTCTAAAAGTTGTTCGGCCTCGGTTAAGTTATCGCGATGCAAGGCGAAAATGGCACGTTTGGCAATGGCTGTGGCGTCGTTGCAGGCATGAAACATGTGGCGACGGGATTGGGTGGCGGCAAGATAGCCTTTTTTAACCGCCAAAAGATAAGAAATATTTTTCATAAAAAATTATTTTTTAACGGATAAACCGCTAAGCAATTCTTTAATTAAATGTTTTCGTTCGACCGAAACTTGAGTTTTTTTTCTGATAACCGCTTTTTGCCGACGAATAAAGCAAGCTAGACTGCGAGTATATTTACCTTTCATACCTCATCATGATACGGGAAAAAAATGACTTTCGCAAGAAAAAAGGTGGGTAAAACAAAATCGAGGCTTAAGAGCCTCGATTTGACGAAACTAAATTTAAAATAGCGAGAAAAGTTTAGCTAGAAACAAAACATAAACCATCAAAAAGAAAGCACCCTCCCAAATATGAATTCGCCGAGAAATTCCTGAAATAACAAAAAGCAAGGTGGTTAAAGCCAAAGCCGGAACGCCGATCATAAAAGTTGGTTCGTCTAAAACCAAGGTTTTGAATAAACCGGGAATTCCAACAACCACCAAACCGTTAAAAATGTTGGAACCGAAAATATTACCCAGAGCGATTTCGGACTTCCCTTTTCTGACCGCTTTAACTGAAACCAAAAGTTCTGGCAACGAAGTACCGACAGCCACGGCCGTAATCGCAATCACGCCAGTACCAATACTAAAAATTTCCGATAAACCAATAACCGAGTCGATTAAATATTTAGCACCAAAAACCAAACCTAAAATACCCACCGACAACAAAACAAAATCTTTGGCGAAAAATTTTGGCCGAACCAATATTTTCTCTTTTTTGGTCTTTTTGCCTTCTTCGGCATCTTCTTTATGCAAAATAGTGTAAAGAAGGTAGATTCCGTAAGTAATCAAAAGCAAAACAGCTTCCGGCCAAGTTACTTGTTTGTCCCAAACCACACCTAGAAGCAAAACCGTACTAATGGCTAAAAGCGGCAAATCCAAATCAATTAAATCTTTTGAAACCATCAGGCGTCGACCAACCAACGCCGAGATTCCGACGATTAGAAGAATATTGGCAATATTGGAGCCAATGGCATTGGCCGCCACAATCTCGCTAGCCCCGCTCAGCACCGCAGCCAAAGATGAAAACAGCTCCGGAAGCGAAGTACCGGCACCAACAATTGTCACACCAACAATGAACGGCGAAAGACCAACAGCCAAACCAACCTTCTCGGCGCTTGATAAAAACCAGTCTGCACCCTTAACCAAAGCCGCGAGCGAAACTACAAAGACGATTAACCAGAAAAAAATCATAATTGAAAAAATAAAATTTAAATTCGCTAAAAATTATACAGGAAAAATAATCATAATACAAAAACATCGGCGCTTGCGCCGACATAATTCTTTTTATTTATTCATCTACGAGTTATTTACGAGTTTCAAACACCCAATATGTTTTTTTATTCGCATCGCTTCCGATCCGTTCGTCTCAGCCATTGATTTTCCACAACCAGTGCTTTTCTCTTAAAGGACAAAAGATATCCACCCCTCGAACCTTTGGTTTATTATCTTTCAACATTTAATCGTAAAATTTCCGATTTGATCCTGATCATCAATTCCAAACCATTCAACAACCTGGTGCGCTGGGAGGGGATCGGACCCTCGACCTCGGGCTTAAAAGGCCCTCGCTCTACCACTGAGCTACCAGCGCATATTTATCTAATCGCGGCGATATAATAGCTTATATTTATTTTTTTGACAAGGGCTGTTGATTTTTATGTTGATTTTTATCCACAAAGCTATTGACTAGTTTTTAAACTAATTTATACTTTCTCTATCGGGTTTTCTAAATCCCGAATTTAAAACAAATATTCATAACTTTTTCCTACCTCTATGGAAACTGGTACATGCGTCGGTTGCGGCGCCGAAGAAATCGAAATTAACGCCGATGGCTTCTGCACTGATTGCGCCGAACTCGAGGCCGAAGAAAACCAAAACGAAGAAACAGACGGTTTGACTGAGGAAGAAGCTTAATAAACTTTTCGCAAAAACCTCCTAGTTTTAGGAGGTTTTTGTTTTACACTCAAACTTTTTTGGCGAAAAAACAAATCGGCTGATTAACTTGCCACAAAGCTTTGTCTTTTTGAAAAACCAGAACTCCATCTTCGGCGACCAATTCTTCTCTTTTTCCGTGATAACCAATAACTTGACTGGATTTAACCGGAAAGAAAGATTCCAAACCAATTCCTTGGGCGTAAGAAAAACCATCTAAGGTCAAAACAATTTTTTTGGTCAACTCAAAAATTTGATAAGTGGGTTTTGGTGGCACTGGAGTTTCAGCCTCGGCAGCAATCATTCCTAAATCAACCAAAATTTTTAGGACACTTTCTGAAACCACGGGAACCAAACTGGTATCTCCGAGCCAACCGGCTTCAAAACAAATTCCGACACCGCCGCAGACATCGACAAATTCATCGGTGGTTGCTTGGCCGTCGCCAACCACAAAATTTGGATCGGTTAAAACTAAGTCAGTATTAAACCAACGGTAAATTTTTTCGTGCCGAGGTGTGGCCGCGCCGGCCAAAAAAGGCCGCGAAGGAGAAAAGGTGGCATGCAAGTCTAGCAAATAGTCGGCCTGACGTAAAAAACCGGCCAACTCGTGGGCACGCCGAGATTCGTAAAAATCTTCTGCCGGTTTGGACAAATATTCGACATTAAAAAGACGGTTTAAATTATGGCCGTCAATTTCGCGAACACCGGCTTCAACAGCCCTCTCGTTGCCAAGAGCTAAAATCAATTTGCCTTTTAAAAGTTTTTTAGTTGGAGGCTGACAAACTTCGCGTAAAAATTTTATCACTTCGATACCGGTTTTTTCGTCACCGTGAACTCCACCCAAAATCACCACACTCGGACCGTCGATAGCGCCGGTAATTTGCCAGATGTTGCTTCCAACTTCTTTTATCATACAAAAAGAACTTTAGCACAGACTTGACCTTGCCTTCAAATCGTGGTATAAATATAAAGTATGTTATCTGCCTTGAATTTAAAAAAGGCCAAAAAGAACCTGCCCGAAGGCCGGCTAATTTTGGTTAACTAATTCAAATCAGTTCATACCAAACAGAGCCTCCTTCGGGGCTCTGTTTGTTTTTGACCTCAACACAGACAAAACCTCGAGGAGATTCAAAATGAGAGACATCGCCTACCTGCGCGACGCCAGTTTTTGCGCACTTTCCGGCTGGGCCGAGTACTTGTCGGCCATCACGAGACGAGAACCACACTTGCTGGCGCAATCAGCGGAAGATATTCGAGCCTGCGGTCGAGCCGGACTGGTAATCCTGGCTGTGGATAGATCTGCCGACAACTTGATTGTCGGCAGTATCTCGCTCGTGCCGCTTAATGTTACGACCGACGGTCGGCCGTGGTTTGAACTCATGATGGTTTACGTGGACGAAAGGTATCGTTTTCCGATCACCGGACTCGATATCGTGGACGAACTGCATCGACGGATTGCCCACCTAAACGACAGCAACAACCTGCTCTCGACCACCACCAACCCGAGCGAGGTCAAGAGCGGTATCCGCGTCGGAATGATCCACGTCTCCTTCACCGCCCTGCCGCCGAATGTCCGGCGAGCTACCTGCATCTGCCCGGCAGACAAGATTGGCGTAGCCGATCCACTCACTTGCCCGCAATGCGACTGCTACTGTGTCGCCCGGGTCTCACGCGAAACTTGGGAACGCCTCGGCTGTCCGCCAATCGAGGCTTACCCGAATCTCTAACCGCTCTTCACAGAGCGGTTTTTTTATCACAAAAATTACTCCCTTGGTTTTTTATTTTCGATTAACCACCGTGTTGGAGTTTTAACTCCGTCGCCTAACATATGGCCGCCTGGTAAAGGCTTGTATCCTTGCTTAAATTGGTTTAAAAACAACGACCACCCTCACAGGCGGTCGTATATTTTTGGTAATTTGTGCCAGACCTTATCATCAGGATTATCTTCCAGAACACCTCCAAATGCTTCATCGCGAGCAATCGCTTCCCATTCGCGCCACACAGCCCGTTCTTCAGCACTTGGTTGATTGAGAACAGAATCATGACCAAAACAATCCTCCGCGAGCGATAGCAAACATTATTCGGGTAAATTTTATTTTATAGTTCCACCAAGCTCAATAAGTAAATTAGACAGGCCGGGTATTTTTTTAAGTTTTTTTGAGGGAAATATTTCTTCAAAAAACAATTTGGTATTATTTAACGTTTCCGTTAAATTGCGTTGCCCGCTGGAGGTTATTGCAACGTAACTAACGCGAGCATCTTTTGCGGTAGTTTCTTTTTTAATTAAACCTATCTTTTCCATGGGAATCAGTATTCTGGTTACACCCGAGGCGGTAAGTCCCATTTTTTCCGCTAAATCTATTCTACGAATTTTTTTGTTTGAGACTTCGTTTAAGTGAAACAAAACAACAAATTCATTAAAACCGAGCCCGTCCAAACCACCATTGAATCGGCGGCTATTTTCAGTCAAAATTTTAGATAGATTAATAAATACTTTTAATGATAAACTCACGGAATCCATAATGTTAATATTTAATTGATTAATACTTTATATGTCAAGTATATGTCAATTAAATATTTCTGTCAATTGCTTAAAATATAAAATAAAATTTGCCCGATTATACAAAGGCGGCGAGCATTATGTGTTTGTCTTGAAATACTTTTTTACCATTGCTTTCCAATCAGAGATTTGGGTACTGTCTTTTTTTCCCCTACCCATAATTTCTAACATTTGGTCATACATTTGATCATCTTGGGTTTCGGTTATTTTTTGCAAAAACCGTTTCAATGGGGTTGCGTCACCTTGCACGTAAGATTCTTTTAACGCTCTAAAAAACACTTGACTGTCCGGACACTGCTCCCAAAGATAGTTAATCATGTGACGTTCGAAGTAACCACTGTTTTCGATTTCTTTGAGTTCTTCATCGTTAAAAACTTTGTCATCTGCCGCTAACCAATCTGTTATTGCCTCCCAAAACAACATTTGTTGATTGTGATCTTGTACGGTTCCAAGAATCTTTGAGTAATCTAACGAATTATCAGCTACCAGCCTTTCAAACATGTATCCACCCACAAAATCAGAAAAAGTTTGCTCGTCTGGTTCCAACAAGTGATTAAGAGGAGACAAAAGAGCTGGTGGCGACATCAAATGTACCGACTCGTGTAAAAATGTATGCAGAGTGTTGGCACGAGAATGCCCCATCATTACAATCGGAACGCGCCTGACCTTTGCTCCTTTGATTTCGTAACGAATTAGTCCTTCTGCACCCGCGTCTTTTAAATTGGTTTTGGCTATTTCATCCATTTGTTCTGGTGTAACCAACCGCACATTGTCAATTTCCTGCAACCTTTTTTCCAGCTCCGTACTTTCTAAAACGTCGCTAAAAATTTCACGGATCTCGCGCCGCGCAATTGTTTTGTATTCTATTTTTTCCGCTTCTACTTTTACAGCCATTTCGTTTTCATGACCTTGGTGCCCCATACGGTTTGTATTTAAAAAATCCTTTTCTTTAACAACAATCAGGTTTTGTTTGCCGCGCGGCGGTGATTGTTTTTTCCGCCAACTCCACCATCTCCCCGGCCACATTTGTCCGCAAAACCTCGGCTATTTTTTTTCCTAGGTCTTCCCTTCTAGTCTGATCGTCGAGCAGACCGACGATTATCGAAAGTAACTTTTTACTATCAATCTCGGCTTGGTATAAAACCACACCGGCCGCCTTAACAACCGCGGCATTATCCTCTTGCGGCGAGTTTGGCAGAGGGATGACGACGGCCGCTTTTTTTGTGGCCGCCAGTTCGGTGATCGTAGCCATGCCGGCGCGACAAACAACAAGATCTGCCGCGGCAAAAGCCGACGGCATTTCATCGGTCAATAACTCAAAAGCACGATAACCATCGACTGATCTGCTTTTCACCATCTTCCCTTTCCCAGTCAGGTGAATAACATTGGCTCGAAGCAAAAGTTCATCAGAAATTTCTGAAACGGTTTTATTCAACCAAATCGAACCGGTACCGCCGCCGAGAATTAAAACAGTCGGTTTGTTTTCATTCAAACCAAAATGTTTTATCGCTTCACTTTTCTCGACCCGAAGAAAAGCAGAACGAACAGGATTGCCTATCAATTTTCCTTTTGGAAAATCTTTCAGAGATTTTTCCCAAGCCACGGTCACGGCCGAAGCAAACGGCGCGGCAATCTTATTCGACAAAAGCGGGTAAACATCTTGTTGGTGCACAAGCGAAGGGATGCTTAAAAACCAACCGATAATGACAAGTGGCACCGAAGTGTAGCCGCCGGCCGAAACAATCAAAAGCGGTTTTTCTTTTTTCAAAACCAACCAAGCTGTGTAAAGCGCCGCCACGAGACGAAACGGTAAATAAATCCATTCCAAACTTGGATAGCGAGGAAATTTCGCCACAGGCAAACAATGAAAAACGATTTCTTCTTTTACCATTAGTTCCCGTTCCGGCCCGTGCGGAGTGCCAACAAAAACAAATTCGGCCGAAGCGTCTGTTTTTCGCCAAGCCTCAATAATCGCTAAGAGCGGGGTTACCGGACCAAGAGTACCGCCGCCGCAGAAAAGGATTTTTTTCATATTGACGGGCTTTTTATAAAAATCATAAATTTATTTTTTTATTTTTTGCGCGTAAGCTGTAAAACTCATCGTCAAAAATTTCATAATAATCAGCGTAAATATATTTTTGTCCATATTCGGCATTGCCAAGGGTTTCAAGAATTTTTAAGTCCTTGAGCCGCTCTATCATATTATATGCGCCTTGCGGACTAAAGCCTGTCCATTTTGTTATCTCGGCTATTCCCACAATCGGTTGGCTGAATAGTTTGCGCACCACCTCTAATGTCGACTCAGCTGATTTTTTACCAAGTTTCTGCATTTTGGCAAAATCACGATCGCGCAATGCGGTAATTTTGGCGCACGCCTCAATGGAAGAAGCGGCGATTTCCGCAACACCTTCAAGAAAGAATTCCAGCCACGCATCAATATCCGCGTTTTCATCATGATAGCATTGCAATTTTTGGTAATACAATTTTTGGTACTTTTTGAAATAACTTGAAAGATAAAGAATTGGCAATTCTAAAAGCCGGGCGTGATGAATATACATCGTCACAAGTATTCTACCTGTGCGACCATTGCCATCGGTAAATGGATGGATTGTTTCAAATTGCGCATGCAAAAGTCCAGCTTTTACAAGAGATGGATATTCGTCTTGCACGTGAATAAATTTTTCCAGATCATAAAGCGATTTGTTCATATCATCAGGCGCGGGCGGTACGAAAGAAGTGTCTTGCGGAGTTTTTCCGCCAATCCAGTTTTGCGAACGACGAAATTCTCCGGGATAAGCGTGTTGAGTAACACGAGCGCCAGTCATCAATTTTTCATGAATTTCCCGAATCAGGCACAGAGAAATCGGAAGTGTTTTTGTCCTTTCAATTCCGTAATTTATTGCTTCAACATAGTGCACGATGTCATCAACATCTGGATGCAGGCGTGATTTTTCTTCGGTAACCGGAGCCGCAACGGCATCTTGCAAGGTAGCTTTTGTGCCTTCTATTTGACTGGAATATGCGGCATCCTTCTTTATAAACATTAGAAGAAAAAAGTTTTTGTCCGGCAAAAGTCTGGTAATGCCATCAAGTTTTCCAACTAATCTAATCGCTTCCTCGTGTTTTTTGTGCAAACGCAAACTAATAACAATGCCGTCTTTCGGAGGAAAATCAAAAGGCGTAAAGGATTTATAACCCGATTTTTGCGCTACATAACGGCCTATTTTAGTTTTGTTGATGTTGTTCATAGTAATATCAACATATTACGCCATTTAGTTGATATTAGCAAATCTAACATCAACTAGGCTACTCTTTAACAGTTTGGACTCTTATCTTCCCCGTCACAACGCTGGTAATAAACGCTTATCGGTATTCTTGCAGTTTTTCAATAGAATCGATTAGTTCATTGCTGGTTTTTTTAATTTTTCTAGTATCGTCTAAAAGTTGATTTCTTTCACTGCTATCTCCCTTTAATATTTTTATAATGGGCATCTGTGATATTACATTGTTACTCTTGATTAAATATTGCTGATAAATTTCTAGTTTTAAACGAATCTCTTCGTAGATGGTAAGTGATAACAACTTATTTATTAGGGGAGGTAAATTATTTATTAAATATAGACCAACCACATCCATACCTACGTCCTTTAATAAAGTTTCAATTGTTTCTGCAATTTGTATATTACGTTTAAGCTCATTTAATTGAGAGGTTAACAACTCTTTAATCTCTTTAATATTGCTTTTTGATAATTCTGTTGTGAGCTGTCTATCATAAAAATATACTCGATGTATATACGGTTTCAGTCTTGCATTCTGTAATATTATGTCTTTTGCATTGCCTACAAATTCTCCATTGGTGAAAATAAAAAAATCGGCAATGTTTTGATTTCTTTTAGTCACCATATCAAGAAAAGGCACTTCGAAAGCCTTCGTAATGTGATCGACTAAATCACAAATTCCACTCCTGTTACCACCAGCAATATTACCTACTTTTATTTGTGCCGCATGATACTTTTTGTTTCCAAATCGATCGAACTCTGCAAAAAGAACATCTTTGCCGAATTCTTCTGTCCCATGATTGTAGAGAACTTCAATAAATCCCATATATTTTAATAAGGGAATTATGGTTTTTTTTGTATATTGTTCTTCCTTCATATGTAATTGAAAATTTTGTAAATTTCCGACAACTACGTTTTCTACCCCCCCCCTACGGCCACCTCGAACCCAACACCTGCCTCCCGTAACGCGAAATATTCAAAACAACTCCGATAGCCGCCAAACTAATGGCCAGCGAGGTGCCGCCATAGCTCATAAACGGCAGAGTAACGCCGGTCATGGGCATTAGACAAACCATAGAGCCGATATTCACAAAAGCCTGAATGGTTATCCACGAGGCGACACCGATTACCACGTATTTACCAAAAGTGTCCGGACTGTTTTGGGCGATTTTCAAAGCTCGGCGAAAAAACCAAAGAAACAATAAAACCAAAAGAATAGCAAAGACAAAACCCATTTCTTCGGAAAAAACTGCAAAAATGGAATCACCGGCCACTTCGGGTAAGTATTCAAACTTTTGGCGCGAATGACCGTAACCAACACCAAAAAATCCGCCTGAACCGATGGCCAGCAGAGCCTGGTTAATGTGATAACCAACGCCTTGCGGATCAAGCTCAGGATATAAAAAGGTTGTAAAACGAGCGGCTCGATAAGGAGCAACAGCAATCAAAAGACCAAAGGCAGCCAAGCCACCAAGAATCAAAATCCCAATGTGAGTCAAAGAAGCGCCAGCGACAAAATAAACACTCACAGCCATGGCCGCGATAATCGACAAAGTTCCAATATCCGGCTGAGCAATAATTAACAAAGAAACCGCGCACAGCACCGAAACAAACGGTACAAACCCGGAATGAAAATCTTTTACACCGTGGACACCACGTTTTTCTAACCAAGCGGCCAGATAAAACAAAAAAGTCAATTTAACAATTTCTGCCGGTTGAATAGAAAACAAACCAAAAACATTTATCCAACTATGAGAGGTTCCGAAATCGGTTCCCAGGCCCGGAATAAAAACCGCGATCAACAAAACCATGCTGGCAATCAACATGTGCCAAGACCACTTTTTCCAAAAAGCAAACGGAATCCGACTCATGACATAAAGAGCAAACAAGCCGGGAACCAAACCAAAAATCAACTGGTGCTTAACATAATAAAAACTGTCACCGCCTTGCTTGGCGTAACCCAAAGGCCCGGAAGCCGAAGTCAACATTACAAAACCAACCAAAAGGAGCACCCCGACAATGGTCAGAAAACGATAATCAACTGCCCGAGCATTCTTTGAGAAAACCATAAAAGCAGCAACGGAAAAAATTATTTTACCAAAGCATCAAGAAGAGCCAAGGAAACGCCGAGCGTGGCAGTAATAATGGAAATAACCCAAAAACGCATAACGATTTTTGGTTCCGACCAACCCTCGGCCTCGAAGTGATGGTGAATGGGTGTGGAAAGAAAAAGTTTTTGATGAAAAAACTTTCGCCAAAAAAGTTGGATTATAACCGACAAAGATTCGATCACAAAAACCAAACCGATAATTGGTAAAAGAAAAGCTGAGTTGGTGAGCAAAGCCACCAGGGCTAAAGTTACTCCCAGGGCCATGGAGCCGGTGTCGCCCATAAAAAACCTGGCCGGATTGATATTGAACCAAAGGAAGGCGAGCAGGGCGCCGATAATCACGCCACAGAAAACCGCCAAATCGTATTTGCCTTGAGCAAAAGAAATAATAGCAAAAGCCCCGAAAGAAGTCAGAAGAGTGCCGCCGGCCAAACCGTCCAAACCATCGGTCTCGTTAACCGAAAAGGCCGTAGACACAACCACAAAGATAAAGAACGGAAAATACCACCAGCCAATATTAAAATCTCCGATAAACGGAATATGCAACAAATCCCAATCCAGTTTAAGAGTGAACCACAACGCTCCAACAATAGCAATGGCAGAGTAAATCAAAAGACGATGTCTAATTCTTAACCCACCACCCTTAGTGCCAACGCCGCGGACGTTCATAAAATCATCAATCAAACCAACCAAGGCCGAGGCCACCAAAGCACCCAATGGCAAAAGAGTTTGCGGCCGAGTTAAAAAACTAAATTTGGCAACCCAAGCCCCAGGAAACGCTTGAGCAAAATAAAGCAGGCCGAGTGCCAAAAGCAAAACCACACCCCAAACCAAAACCCCACCCATGGTTGGCGTGCCCGATTTTTTGGCATGAAGCATGGAAAAAATCGGCGTGTCACCGCTATTTCTAATTCTCTTCCCCAACTTATATTTATACAAAACATGAGTCCAAACCGGAGTTAAAGCCACGGCCAAAATAAAAGCCGCGGTGGTTAAAACCAAAATTCGGACGAGTTCGAATGATTCAAGATTCATAAAGTAAGGGGGGATAAGTTGGATAAAAGCGTGGGGGTGTAGAGGGTAGAATCGGCTTCGCGACGAAGCCTCGTAGAAATCGTAGATTTACGGCTTCTACATTTTCTACGACTTCTACGAGGCCGACAGGCCGATTCTACGTTTTCTACAACACACCACACCTCTACATATTTAACAAAACCGTAAAATACATGGCGGCCAGTAACATAAATTGAGCCAACAAAGCTGTGACACAAAAAAATCCCGATAGGGCTTTTTCGCGTTTAAAAAATCTAGTGGCTAAATAAAAATTCACCAACAAAACCAATAGACCAAAAATCGGCAATTGGAAAACCGTGTACCAAGGCCCGAATTTATCGACACCAAAAAAAACATTGTAATGAAGAGGAATAAAATTAGCTTCTTCGGATCCTGGCGATAAACGCAAAATTGGCGTAATTAGAATTATAACCCAGACGAGCCAAGAAAAAATAAACGTCAGTTTAAAGAGTCGAGAAGTTTTCCAAGCTAATTTTAGTAACTCCCAACTAACTTTTTGAAGATGTAAAAAACCAGACATATTTTTTTATTCAACCGAAATAACGGTTTGAACGCCAGGGACCTTTTCTTTAAGCAAAGCCTCGACTCTGATTTTAAGAGTAATCGCCGCAAACGGACAACCGTGGCAAGCCCCGGACAATCTTACCCAAACTTCCCCACTAGTCTCGTCGACCTCGACCAACTCGATACCACCACCGTCATACTCGAGCATCGGCCGAATTTCGCTGGACAAAATATGTTCAATAGCTTCTTTCATAAGTGTCTTTAATTATAGAGGAAAAGTGTAAATAAGTAAAAAACGAGCTTAAACCCGTTTTTACACTTTTACAACTTAACACTTTTACCCAATTACTTCGTCGGCTCGATCCGGGCGTAGGTGCGCAAAGCCAAAGTTCCGTGAAAATTTTTGGCTTGCTTTTTCAAAAATTTGACCGTGCCATCGACAGCGGCGTACAAAGTGTCGTCTTTGCCGCGGCGAACATTGGCGCCCGGGTGAATTTTGGTACCACGTTGACGAGCGATAATTTGACCAGCATGGGCCTTTTGACCATCGCCGAGTTTAACGCCTAAACGTTGGCCTTGGGAATCTCGACCCAGCTGGGTAGAACCTCCGGCTTTTTTATGTGCCATAGCTATGTGTGAAATCCCAAATTTTAAATTCCAAATGACAAATTTGGGGATGTTCAATATCTAATAATTAGCGCCAATAATATACCTGTTAGGCGGTTTTTTGTCAAGAAAAAGAGGCTGAAAAAGAGGCTGATTAATCCCCAAAAGGAATTTCGACCAATTCTTGGCCATCTAAAACAACTCGAATTGACCCGTTCGGTAATTTCAAGCCATCTTTTTGAACCGCCTCAAAAGCCTTACAAATAGATTTTCCGTTTTCACCAATAAGATTATCCGGAGACAAAGGAATCTGATTATTAGGAGAAGAAAAAATGACAAGTTGTTCAACTTCATACTCGACATCGCCGGCTTCTTGAACCGCCTCGCGAGCGAGTTGTTTCCAGAAACTATTGCCGACTGAACGCTCGGAGAGCGCGGGAGTGATATTAATTTCATCGCAAACCGTGTTTCCTTCCAAAATCGAAGTCGCCCAAACCAAACCTTGGTCGCTCCGAGAATCAAGACGAACCAAATAATCAGTACCATCAAAATGCGTCGACCACTCCTCTTGCCAACGGCGATCGAGTTCGGATAAAAAACCGACGGTCATGTCCGGATTTTTTTTGGAAGAAGTCTTGATTTCGCCGGCCAGCTCGGTCGCCATGTCAACAACCGTGCTGGAAAAATCCTCGAGCTTATCCATCCGATCGCTCTGAAAGTCGGCGAAGGCCGCACCAGCGGCGCCAAGACTGGCCACTAAAGCCAAGTCTCGAATAAAGCACTGCCTCTTTTTTGGCAAATCTCGCCAAAACTTTTGGCCTTGCTTTTTGGCTTGACGAAAAACAAGTTGTCTGGCTTCTTCAGCACCGACAATTTTCTTTCTGGCGTTTTCAATTTTTTCAGAACTTCTCGAAGATGTTGGTCTTATCGTTAAAGGTTCTTGATAATAATCCAAAGCCGAAGATGTCTCTATGGCCGCAGAGCGTTTAAAAACTTTGATCCCACCCTGATCTAGCTCGAAAATTTCATCCTCTCGAAAAGGCAGTGCCGCCAAATCACCGGTAAAAAACCTAACAATATTTATAGTATCGACTAAAACTGTTTTTTTACTCTTATCTAAATCAGACAAACCGCCTTCCAAAACAAAACTCCGTCCAGATAGCGGACTACGCACAACCATACGAACGTGGTCTCTAAAAAATTCCCACTCGGTAACATAAAAACCTTTATTTGTCTGAGCTCGCATTTCGGCCCTATCTAAAACCGCGGCCAGAGCCTTGGCTCGCCCTTCACAGTCAGCAACGGCTTCTTCGCCCGCTTCTGGGGCAAAAATATCGACCAAACGATTTCGACCCTTCTCGTACTTAGTTTTAGAAAAGATTTCTCGACTCAACCAACTCAAAGCGCGAACAAAAGCTTGCTCTTCGTCACCGCTTTTTTTTCTAACATTAGAAACTTTCTTATTAAAAGTTTTGGCCAATCTAAAAATTTCCTCCCTGGCTCTTTCCACTCGCTCGGCATTTTCAGCCAGCTTGTTTTCCAAAAATGGCTGGCCTTTTGAACTGAGGCGATCGCGATAAAACATCATTGGAGCCTTTTCTGTACCAGACCGTGGATCGTCTTGTTCTGCTAGTAATTCAAAAGCCTCCAAATCTAAAAGTACCTGATCCATTTTTCGACCAATAGGAGGTTCTTGACTTTCAATCTCGTAATTCCAAAAGAAACTACGACCAGATGCCGGTCGGCCTTCTAGAAATGGTTCGATCACATCTTTATTTGGCGAACAGACAGGCTGAAAGTCTGGATTTTTTTCTTCTTTTTTGATCTCTGTTATCACTGGGGAAATTTCACCCGAATCGATAGGAATAGCAACTTTAATCGACAATTCCTTTTTTGAAGGATCAATTTTTAAACGATGGTTGGGCAGAAAAAGTTCGTCTTTTTCAATTGCTATATCACGAGTTATTCGTTTCATAAAAAAGACTACTTCCTTGTCGCCGCCTTCACAAAATCCCTAAACAACGGATGTGGTTTTAACGGCCGAGATTTAAACTCTGGGTGGAATTGGACACCAACAAAAAACGGATGCTTTTCCAGCTCGACAATTTCTACCAAATCGGTTTCTTTGTTGATGCCGACGATTTTCAGACCGGCTTTTTCCAACATTTCGCGATAATCATTATTGAACTCGTAACGATGACGATGACGTTCGCTGATTTTTGTTGCACCATAGGCTTTGGCGGTTTTTGTACCTTTGACTAAGTCACAATCGTATGCCCCCAAACGCAAGGTGCCACCATAACGATTTTTTTTAATATTCTCGGCTTGACGGGGATTAACATGGATGATCGGATCGGAAGTTTTAGGATCGACTTCGACGGTGTTGGCGAATTTTTTGTTTAAAACATTTCGAGCAAATTCGACGCAAGCTAATTGCATACCGTAACACAAACCAAGATATGGTTTTTTATTTTCGCGAGCGTATTTGACGGCCAATAAGATTCCTTCAACCCCCCGACTACCAAAACCACCTGGCACAACAATACCGTCAACCTGGTCCAAGATCTTGAGTTTCTTCGGATCTTTCTCGAACTCTTCCGAATCCAACCAAAGAATTTTTGGCGCCCGGTTATTAAACCAAGCGGCGTGATTGATCGATTCGATAACCGAGATGTAAGTATCGCGACAGGATTTGAAATTAAAATATTTTCCAACAATGGCAATAACAACTTCTTTTTCTAAACCCTTGATTTTTTGAGAAAATTTTTGCCAATCCCCCAAACCGTTTTTTCGAGAACGCAAACCCAAGGTTTTCATCAAAATTAAACCAAATTTTTCGGCCTCGAAATTTACCGGCACGTCGTAAATCGAACGGACATCCGGAGCGGAAATTATTCTTTCTTTAGGCAAGCTACAAACATTACTGATAGTGTTTTTAATCGAATCGCTAACCGGACGATCGCCGCGGCAAAAAATAAAATCAGGATTCAAGCCGGCTGAGTTGAGAGTTCGAATGGCATATTGGGTTGGTTTAGATTTTGGTTCACCAAGCAGGCTGGGGGTTGGCAAATAACTGACCAAGATGGAAAAAACGTTGTTCGAATCTTTCATTTTCATCATGCGCGCGGCCTCGAGAAAAAGTAGAAGTTGATATTCACCAACGGTTCCGCCAAATTCGACAACCACAACTTCGGCCTTATTTTTTTGTTGACAAAGTTTGATGCGACGAATTATCTCATTTGGAATATCCGGCACCACTTCAACATCTTCGCCGTTATATTCCAAATTCCGTTCGCGACGAATGACTTCCAGATAAACCTGGCCGGTGGTGATGTAATTATCGTGAGTACAAATTTGATCGGTAAATCTTTCGTAATTACCCAAATCTTGATCGGCTTCGACACCATCTTCACCGACAAAAACCTCGCCGTGCTCGGCCGGACGAATGGTGCCGGCGTCGATGTTGACGTACATGTCGCATTTAATATTGGCCACGCGATAACCTCGAGCCTGTAAAATTTTGCTAACCGAGGCCGCGGCGATACCTTTTCCAACTGATGACATAACCCCGCCGACCACAAAAATATATTTGGTTGACAGTTTTTTTTGCGACATAAGATTTTGGATTGGTTACGATTAATTATTTTAAAACACCGGAGGCATAGCTCCGATGCGGTTATTTGGCTTTGATATTCAAATTAATTTTGGCTTCAAAACCGTGCGGCAAACAAACCAAAACTTCATGCCCGCCGATTTCTTTAATGGGTGACGAGAAACCAACCCACTCCGGCTGGATTTTCTTTCCGATTTTTTTTAAAGCTTCGACAATGTCTTGACCGGAAATCGCGGCGTATAATTTTCCGACCTCGTTCACTTTGGTTTCGATTTCTATTTCCAGTCCATCGAGCGAAGTTGCTAAACGACCAGCTTCTTTTAATTCCTTTTTCTCGACTTTAATTTCGCGTTCTTTTTTAATTTCAACTTGACGAGTGGCTTGCAACGTGGCCGGAACAGCCAGGTTTTGCGGAAACAAAAAGTTGCGAGCGTAACCATCGGAAACCTCGACAATCTGGCCCTCTTGGCCATAATTCAAAACTTTTTTTAAAAGAATTACTTTCATAAAAAACTTTTAATTCTTATTTTTGCACCGCGACCAAAGCTTTTTTAATAACCGGAATCAAATCTTCGTAATAAGAATTTTTTAGCAATTGATTAGCCGGTAACCACTTGGCCTCCAAAACATGTTCGGCAATTTGCGGATTTAATTCGGCTTTGGCTGGTGTGGAAAAAAGAAAATAAAAAATATCTTTGTGAATAATTGTGCCTTTGTGCACATGCTGATCGCGAAACCAAATATCGATTTTACCAAGCGGTTCTAAAAGTTTGATTTCTTCTAATCCGAGTTCTTCGATGATTTCCCGAGCCGCGGCTTCTTCGGTGGCTTCGCCGGATTCCACATGACCTTTGGGAAAGGTCCATTTGCCGTAAGAATCCTTCATCATGGCAAAATAAATCCCTTTGGATGTGCGCTTAAAAACTAACCCCCCGGCTGAAATTTCACAACGAGCGTTTTTGTTCTTAATCGGTAATTTTGTTTTTTTAAATTTCATGTTAAATAAAAATACCTGAGTAATTATCTGTTACCGGTCTAATAACTCCAGGGCTTTATCGAGTTGCGGATCTAAATCGGCCAAGGCGTCTTCTTGAGTATATTCGACTAAAAAGTCCGGAGTAATACCGAGGTGGTTAATGGAACGGCCTTGTGGTGTTAACCATTCGGCTGTGGTGAGTTTGACAGCCGAACCATCCTCAAGCTCGCGATAATCTTGAACCGAACCTTTACCAAAAGTCTGAGTGCCAACCAAAGTGGCTAAACCGTAATCTTGCAAAGCGCCGGCCACGATTTCCGAAGCCGAGGCTGAACCACCATCAACCAAAACAATAGTTGGCAAACCATTAAGCCGAGCATCGGCCGAACCCACAAAAGATTGCTGACCGGCCCGCGTACTTTGAATAACCACGGAATCCTCACCAACCCAAGCGCTGGCTATATCAATGGCTGTATTTAACAAACCACCGGGATTCCCACGAAGATCAAGAATAATTCCTTTGGCGCCTTGGCTTAAAAGTTCATTAATCGCCGAAGTGAATAAACGAGAGGTGTCTTCGTTAAACAAATAAATCGAAACCACGGCAATACCGTCGTCGCGCATTTTTAATTCGACGCTTTCGATAACAATGGTATCGCGGGTGATGGTAATATCGCTAGCCGACTCCAGACCGTCGCGGATGATTGTTAACACCACATCCGAGCCTTTGGGACCGCGAATTTTGTGAACCGCTTCGTCAACACTAAAGCCGGTGGTATCCTCGCCATCAATGGCCAATATTTTATCGCCGGCCAATAAACCGGCAACCGTGGCCGGAGTATTTGGTAAAGGCGCGACAATTAATAATTGACCGGATTCATCCACATCAATCTGAGCCCCGATACCCTCAAAAGAGCCATCGAGCTCGCTATTAAATTCCCGGGTCTCTTCGGGGTCAAAAAAAACCGAATAAGGATCGTCCAACCCTTCGAGCAAACCTTTTATTGAGCCATAAAAAAGCGTTTCATCGGAAACCGGCTGTTGATAATAATCTTCTTTAACAAAATCCCAAATTTCCCAAAAGGTACCGAAATCGATATTTTTTGAAACTTGAGCAACCAAACCACGGTTAATTAATTGTCCTTCACTTTCCGGAACCGCGGAAATAGTGCCTAGTTGTTGACCGAGCATTAAACCGCAAGCAAAAGTCACACCAAAACCAACCAAAAAAACCAAAACCAAAGCTATTGGCAAAAACCGGCGTTTTGATTCTGACGAGGAATTAAATTCATTTTGATTATTCATAACGCCTTATAGGATACCAGAATTTAGCCGCGGTGAGGAGTGGACAATTTAAATCAACTTTCTCGCTCCACAACCAATAATCATTCAAAAGTTCTTGCCTCACCTTATAAGTATTGCCGTGACCCAGCAAACCCAAATACGACTGCAAAGAAAGCAGATCAGAGCTTTTTTTAATCCTTTTGAAAGCCCGCCGTTTGGTCGACGCGCGAATTGTCCGATAATCCGGAAACAATGTCCAACCTAAAAAATCCACGCCTTGACCGATTGTTTTAGTCAACTACCACCGACTTCGTCGGTGGCTTGTTGGTTGGATAAGAGCTACGCTCATTGAATCGGTTGGTTGGTTGTTGGTTTTTTGGCATATCGGAATCGAGCAAGGACTTCGTCTTAAATGGAAACCGTTGCCGGCTTCGCCGGCGGTTTATTGCGGGAATAAAAATTTTGTTCGGGTGCAAAATCAATTTCAACTCTGAACTTAAAAAATCCGACAGCGGCTTAATCAATTCCTGCAGGTCTTTTTTATTTTCCGAAAGAATAACAAAATCATCGGCATAACGAATATAATATTTTGCCTTCAACCGATGTTTAACAAATTGATCAAACCGATTAAGATAAACATTGGCAAACAACTGACTGGTTAAATTTCCCAGCGGCAAGCCAACAGCCATACTCGGTTCTGTTTCGTAACTGTCGATGATATTTGAAAGCAAAACTAAAATTTTTTCATCCGGAGCATATTCAATCAAAATGTTTTTAAGAATCCGATGGTCAATGCTGGCAAAAAATTTTCTAATATCGCCTTTAAGCACCCAACAAGTACGAGTGTGATTTTCGCTTACCTTGTAAGCGAAGGAACGAAAACGGTTGATGGCCTTATGTGTCCCTTTCTCATTTCTGCACGAAAATGAATCGGCAATAAAAGTTCGGTCGAAAAAAGGATACAGTAATCGATAAACGGCATGATGAAGTAAACGATCGCGGACGCCGGCTTTGTGAATGTGACGGCGTTTGGGGTCGTTAATAAAAAAACTCTCGTAACTACCGTGTTTATATTGTCCGCTTGCCAAATCGGCGTGAAGGGTTAAAATATTGTCCATTAGAGCCAAACAAAATTCTCTCACATCACTTTTTTGTCTCTTGCCAACAATAAATTCCTCCCATGCTAAATATAAATTTTCTAATGAAATAATTTCGTCAAAACTATGACTCAATTGTCGAACGCTTCTTAGCGCCCCCCCCCCCCAAGATTCCGAATTGTCGATTCTCTTGGATATCAAAGATAGTTATTTGTTGTGGCATAGTTTTTTGATTCACTTGCCTCGCCTTTCGCGTTACACACTTGGCGCGAAAATCGACAATTTATTTACCGAAATTTTAGAACTCGCACTTACGGCTAAATTCACAAGGCGCGAAGAGAAAAAAATATTTCTTGAAACCTTAAGTCGTAAATTGGACCAGCTGAAATTTTTCATAACTTTATTATGGGAAGTGAAAGGCATAGACGCCGGAAAACACGGCCAAATTTCTGAAAAACTCGGAACAATCGGACGACGGCTCGGCGGATGGATTCAAAACATTTCCAAACAACTGCAATAATAACACAAAAAAAGACATCTCGAAAAACGAACGAGATGTCTTTTTGTTTATTTTCCCCATCATCAGAGCAAGGACGCCGATGTTGTCGTAGGCCTTGTCGTCTCTGTTCCAGTTGTCGCAGTTGAGCTTGCCTTCGTTCCAGTTCAGATTGAGGCGATCGCCGTCGGCATCGCAAAATGTCAAACACCTTCCGTGACACTGTCCTTTGAATACTCTCTGGACTGAATCTTATTTCGCGCCGCAAGCGCGTGAGTGTCTGACACGGGGTGGAAAAAATATATCAAACGACACGCTAACACAACGCAAATTGCGCGGCATTATTCCGATCGAATGATACCCTGTACTGCCGGCTCGCATCCATAAACACGAGCAACAACGACACAGCCAAAAATAAGTATACCAGAAAAAAAAACGATCCCCGAACATTTGTCCGAGGATCGAGTGACCAAGTTTCCGAGGATCGGAACCGGAAGAGCCGAGTGGCCTAGCTTCCGAGTTCCACCCCCAGAGCAAGGACGCCGAAGTTGCCGTAGGCCTTGCCGCCTCCGAACCAGCGGGCGCAGTAGAGCTCGCCTCCGCCCCAGAACAGACGGAGGCGATCGCCGTCGGCATCGCAAGTGTCGATTCGCACCACGAGCGGAATTCGCTCATCGGTGGCCTTGAAGTGGGCCAGCATGAGACCAGCAACGAGCGCGACATTGCCGAAGCCGATCAGATGATGCGCAGGCAGAGCCAGCCTGGTTCTGGTGTCCGAGAGCAGCTGTCTCTGCTGAACAACATCCTTCGAGGTACTGCCCCGCAGGACGCCGGGAACCCAGAAGACGAAACAGTCCTTGGTGGCTTCGTCCGGGAAGTTCCAGTCCTGAAGGTACCGGAGGCTGTCGTGGCAGGGGCCGGCCTTCGGGGCGTGGATCTTGAAAGTGAAGCCGGCGCGGACGCGGTAGCAGACCGGGTGGGAGACCGGAATGCCCTGCTCGGTGGCCAGTTGGCGGTAGATGGCGCAGGTCGCCTTGTACCGCTCAGGGACGGCGGCGTCGGGGATCGGGATGAAGTGGTCGACCTGCGGCGGCGCGGCGGTTACTTCGAACTGTCCTTCGATGACAGCTTGAAGGGCACGAGCCAGACGATCCGGATCGAACGGATAGCCGTTCTCTTGGCGAATCTGGCGCTTGATCTCGCCGAGTTGACCATCCAGCCTGTAGTACTGTTCGCTTGTGACGATGGTCGCCATGACGATACTCCTTGTTGTAGTAGCTCCCATTCGCCAGCACCCTATGCGCCGACAAATAGTCGCTGTCACAGATCGGAATTATCCCGATCTTCTTTTTATTTTCTCTCAAAAGACAAAAAGAAAACCGCGATTGTTACGGCTTAAAATAGCATTTTTTGGTGGTTTTGTCAAGTCAAATAATGGACTAACGACTGATTTTAACCTACAATAATCAATGTTATGAAAAAAACCACCAGAAAAATCATTTTTTTCTTATTTTTAGGCGTCTTTTTAATAGCCGCGCCCTTGGTTGTTTTTTACACGGCCGGTTATCGTTTAAATTTCGAACAAATGTCTTTGGTTAAAACCGGTTTATTTTATCTTTCCACCAACCCTAAAGGCGCGACGGTTATTCTGGACGATAAAAATATTGGTCGGGAAACTACGGCTATTTTAAAAAACATCTTGCCCGGTGAATATTTGGTTCGACTAGAAAAAGAAGGCTACCTGCCCTGGGAAAAAAAATTGGAAATAAAAGAGAACGAAACGACCTTTGTTCAAAAAGCGATTTTGTTTTCTTCGACTGAACCGACTTTAAAAATTGCCGGCCCCTTCCTTCTCTCTGCTCTTGATCAAACCGGGGAAAATCTGGCTTTCGCTTTGACCGAGGGTAGCTGGGTAGAAATTTGGTCGCAAAATCTAGCTTCTGACGAAAAAAAACTTTTGCTTCGTTTATCAAAAAACAGTTTTGACAAACTAAATCTATCTTGGTTGGCCGGCAACGACCATCTATTGCTGGTAAAAGAAACTCGAGCCGGCCTGGAAACCTGGTTAACTATTGATCAAAATGGTAAAAGTCAAACGGCCGACGAAACCCTAAAAAATGAATGGCTGAGCGACAACCAACTTCTGTTCACAAAAAATACCAATACCGGAGTCGACCTTATCCGCCGCGACCAAAATAATTCCGAACAAACTCTGGCTTCCCTACCAAGTGGTAATTACGAATTTATTCCCTCGCCTTCTTCACTAATCTTGTTACAAGAAAAAACTCGAAAAAAAATCTTTTTAATTGATAATCGCGGCGTTGATCAACCGATTCTTTTAAATACCGCTGCCTTTGTGGCGGCTTGGAATCCACAAAATAAAAACCAACTCCTTTACGCCTCTGACTTCGAACTTCATATTTTTGACGCCGAAAAACAAACCGATACTCTGCTAACTCGGGTCAGTGCACCAATTATCGACGCCGCTTGGCAACCTTCGGCCGCCGATATTTTCTACGCCGACAATAATAATTTATACGCCCTGGAACTCGATCGTCGTGGCAGTGGTTATCAAATTTTCACCTTGGCTACACTGGACAAGATTGAGGCTTTTGCCCCAACAAGCGACGAACAAACAATTTACCTCGTTGGCACTCAGGGCCAAGAGATCGGAGTTTTTGAAAGAAAATTGTTGAAGTAGGGGTGGCAATAAATAAAAGTTGTAAAAAAATCGGATAATAAGTCCGATTTTTATTTTCTTAAACTCACATTTTTACAACTTTTGCCCAACATGAATCTACATCTACAACTCAACCAACGAATTATCACCAACAAACATTTTGTGTCCGCTTGAAGGCAACGAACAAGTTTTGGCGGCGACGGTAACATTGCGACCAATCATCGAACCGTCAATCCGACCGACATTTTTTATTGTGGATTTATCTAGAATAACCGAATGTTCGATCTCGGCGCCATCAACGACGCAACCAGTGCCAATCGTCGTGAACGGACCGATAAAAGCATTATTAATCTCGGCGTTTTCGCCGATAACGACCGGGCCCCTGATCAAAACATTCGGACCGATCTTGGCGCCTTTTTCGATTTTGACCAAACCGTGAATCTGCGCCGCCTTATCGACTTCGCCTTCAATAACATAACTCGATTGTGGCAAAGTGTTCATGGCCAAAATGTTTCCTTCCAAAAGTTGAGCCGGCCGACCCGGATCTTTCCACCAACCGTCGACGATATCATAGCCGACCTTAAAACCGTTTTCGATCAGCCAAGTATGAATGTCGGAAATTTCGTATTCCCCGCGAGCCGAGGGCTGGATATGACGAAAGGCTTCAAAAAAATTTTTGTCGTAAACATAAACTCCGGTCACCGCCAAATCACTAGGCGGATCTTTTGGTTTTTCAACAACTCGAGTCAGTTTTCCGTTTGCGTCAAAAGCCGCCACCCCAAGCTCGGTTAAATTCGGCGCGCGCGAAAGTGTCAGAGCACAATGCAAACAATCTTTATGAAAACGCTCGACAATATTTTTTATGCCGGCGCGAAAAATATTATCGCCAAGATGAAAAATAAACGGTTCGTCTTCGCCAAGCCAATCGCGGGCGTTGTAAACAGCGTGAGCAATGCCACACGCTCCGCCGACTTGTTCGATGTAAGTAATCTTTACTCCCCAGCGAGATCCGTCGCCTACAACCTCTTGGATCTCCTTATCACCCGGATTGATATTGATGGCAATCTCCTTTACCCCGGCCTCGACGACATTTTCGATCGGATAAAAAATCATCGGCTTGCCGGCTAAAGGCAACAGATGTTTGTTAATTGACCAGGTTATTGGACGGAAACGGGTGGCGTGGCCACCGGCGGCGATGAGGGCTTTCATAAAGGGAGGTTAAGGGGGGTTAAGGGAGGTTGGGGGAGGTTAAGGGGGGTTGGGGGGGTTAAGGGAGGTAAAGGGGTTTTGAACAGCGATCCTTCTGTTTGGTAATTTACCTAAAATAAGTGGTTTTAGTCAAACTCCTGATCAAAAAAATTGACAAAGTTGGCCAAAATGGAATAATTAACACCAAGGAGGTCTGAATAAAAAAATTCCCGTACCGTCTCGGCGGTTTCTGTACCTATTGGCTGCCGGTCATGACTGTCTGTACCCTACTCGGGCTATTCTGCCCCAAGCTCGCCATCGTCATCACGGCTTTCTGGAGCACCGCCACTCCAATCATGGCCGTCGACCGAAAACAACTGCTCGGCACTGCCAAGATCTGCGGAGCCTGCTTCTTCGTCACCACGCCCTGGACCCTACTCGGCGTCCTCGTTCTCCCCCTCGTCTTATAGGCAAGGTCTTTTTTTAAGGAATTTTTAAAAAATGTCCCGGTCAGAATTATTTTTCGTAAATTCGAACCATAAACACTTCGGGGAATAGGTGTCGATCGGCACCTATTCCCCGAAGTGTTTTTAGAAATAGCATGTGATACAATTATTTCTGGGAACTCTCTTTTTTTACTAAAACAAAAAATCGAATTTCTAATTCGATTTTTTGTTTTTAAATTACTTCCGTTTTAAATTACTTTTCCGATCCAACGGCTAATTTTTCCGCGGTTTCCAAGGCCACAAGCGTATTAAAAGCTCCAGAATTCGGAAAATAATTTCTTCCCGTAATATAGTACGACGCAATATTACCAAGATTCACATACATATCCATCTTTTTCTGTTCAGGACTACCCCATGTACCATTCTCCAAAGATTTTTGACTTATAGAGAAAAAAATGTTGGGGATAATCCTTCCTTTGATATCAACCATAATTAAAAGTCTGTCAGATAATGGTAATCCTTCGGTACTCAAAAAATCTTCCAGGATTTTTCGAACATCTTTACTTTTACGATCCTGCTCAGGCAACTCATTTCCATAACGCCCCTCAAACTCTTCCAACGCAAAAAGCATTTGCTTAAACTCTTCACTAAAATTTTTAACCGCACTTTCGCAAAGTTCTCTTGACGAACTATTATATTCCGCTCTTTGAGCTCTTTTATCCGCAACTACTGCTTCTTTCTGAATTTGCGCGTCTTCGGTATCTTCTCCCAATTGGGACATGGCTCTTTCTTCATTCCTCAAATCTCTAGCAAATTGTCGACTTTCTCTTACCCTTTCTGCAATAATTTGTGCTTCATCAGGACTAAATGTTATTTTTTTTGCACGCGCTTCTTGCAAAGAAAAACGAAATGCCTCGGGAATTTGATGACCTTGTTCAGACATAAATTTAAATTAATAAATGATTTTAACGATCTTATTTTATCATTGCCACAAAAAACTAACAATCTCGTAAATACTCCGCCAACGCCTCTTGCCAACTCCGAGCTGGTGGCAATTTGGTGTTAATAAGAACCGAACAGACCGGGCGCTTGGCCGGGCGAGGATAAAAATCACTGCCGACCGGGTTTAATTTTATGTCTTCACGATCGATCAGACGAAAAATTTCTTGGGCAAAACTGTACCAAGTACAGGCGCCGTCCTGAGCACCATGATAAATTCCCGGTGGATGATTTTCAACAATCTCGCGTGTACGTAGAGCCAAATCAGGAGCGTAAGTCGGTGAAGTTAACTCTGAGTCAACCATATCAAACTCGTTTTTCTCGGCCGACAAACGGATCATCAAATCAACAAAACTTTCTTTAACTCCTTCACCACTTCCCTTCACTCCGAAAATTCTTGACGGACGGATGATATAAATTTTTCCGCCAATCTCGCCGAGTAAGCGTTCGCCTTCGGCTTTGGATTTTCCGTATTCAGAGATCGGATCAAGCGGATCGTCTTCGGTGTAGCCGGTTTCTTTGGTTCCACCAAAAACATAATCGCTGGAGTATTGAACAAAGCTCGCTCCGAGTTCTTTAGCGACTCGCGCGAGGTTGGCCGGCGCTTCGGCGTTGAGTTTGAAACAAATTTCTCGTCCCTCGCCTTCGGCCATATCGACATTATTATAAGCCGCGCAGTTGATAATCAAGCTCGGAGTCGTGGAAATTATTTTTTCTCGAGCCTTTTCAAAATCACAAATATTACAATCCTCACGATCCCAAGCCAAAACTTCGTGATCGGAAAAAACTCGAACCAGTTCTTGGCCAAGCATGCCTTTGGCGCCGAGGATTAGTATTTTCATAATCGTAGAAGTCGTAGAAGTCGTAGAAATAAAATCTACGTTTTCTACGCTCTACATTTTCTACAATCAAATTTTAAACTTACTCTCTGGATCAATTTCGTGGCGGATCTCATCAACTTCTTCGGTCTTCCCGGGTCCTTTGTAAAGTTTGTTGGCACAATTCACAACCATTCCATCAATCTTGCCAATGTTTTTGTAACCATGAACCACGCCCGGAGGAACGATAGCCACAAACGGTTGGTCTTCACCGCCCTCAAAAGTCTCGTGCTGACCAAAAGTCGGCGAATCGGCGCGATTGTCCCAAAGATTGAGCTGAAAAACCGAAGGACCGACAAAACCAAAAAAATCGGTTTGATAAACATGCTCGTGCGGGCCACGAACGATTCCCGGTTTGGTTAGTGAAACATAAGTCATAACCGGAGTTTCTTCGGAAGCGATTTCGTCGGTTCGCCAAAGCTCCGAAAGCCAACCGCGCTGGTCTTCCCATTTTTTTAAAGGAATAATTTTGACGCCGGAAAATCTGCTATCATTCAACATAGATTAAAGATATTTATAAATATCGTGCCGTCCAATCGAAATAAATAAAATAGTGCCATTTTCTTTACGTTTAAAAATTATCCGATAGTTACTTGTTATTGAGAGCGACCAAACCTCTTTAAACTTTCCATGTAATTCATGTAGACGCAAAGACGGATGGAGTGGATTATCTCTAAAAACCGTTTCTTTTTTAATGGCTAAATTTATTATATCTTCCGGTAATTTATTAAACTCTTTAATAAATTTCTGAGAATATTCTATTTTTTCTGCGAACATACTAAATCAGCAAGCGATTTTGCTTTAATAGTTCGGCTGGTTTTATATTCTCGTTCGGCTTGTTTAATCGATTTGAGCAAGGATTCCTCAGAAATCAAATCCTTATCCATCCCAATAAGATGCTGCACGTACCCGCTAACCGAAACAAAACCTCTTTTTTTTGCCAAAGATTTTACTTCGGTCGTCATTTTTAAAGGCAGTGACAAACTTAAAACTTGACGCATATTTTTTACAGAATTAATACTTACATCTACATCTTAATACATCTGTATTACAGAGTCAAGGATTCATCTTTTCCGTACTGCCTCTTATAATATTCCTGATAAACCCCCGATCTGATTTTGTCCACCCACGCCTGATTATCCGCGTACCACTGAACCGTCGCCTTCAAACCGTCGTCAAGATTAATTCGCGGCTCCCAGTCGAGTTCGCTTTTGGCTTTGGTGTAATCGATTGAATAACGACGATCATGGCCAGGACGATCTTTGACATATTCGATGAAACTTTCATCACGACCGGTTAACGCCAAAAGTTTTTTTGTTAATTCGAGATTGGAAACCTCGCTGTCTTTTCCGCCGAGACAATAAGTTTCACCGATTTTTCCTTTGAGCAAAATCGCTTCGATCCCACGACAATGATCCTCGACATGAATCCAGTCGCGAACATAAAGGCCGTCGCCGTAGACAGGAACCTTCTTCCCTTCCTTTAGGTTGCAGATAAAAAGCGGAATGATTTTTTCCGGAAAATGATACGGGCCGTAATTGTTCGAACAGTTGGAAATGGTTACGGGTAATCCGAATGTAATATGATAAGCCCTAACAAAATGATCGGCCGCGGCTTTCGAGGCTGGATATGTGCTGCGCGGAGCGTACGGAGTATTTTCGTTAAAAAAGCCGGCGCCGAGCGGCAAGTGTCCGAAAACTTCATCGGTCGAAACATGATGAAACCTTTTTAGACCGTTCAGTCTGGCGGCGTCGAGGAGCGTGAAAGTGCCGAGAACATTTGTTCGAACAAAAGATTCCGGATCCATCGCGGCGCGATCATTGTGCGACTCGGCGGCAAAGTGGACGATGGTGTCAATATCTTTGACAATAGAAAAAACCAACTCGCGATCGCAAATATCGCCTTTAACAAATTTTATTTTGTCGACGACGGTTTCGAGATTTCGCAAATTGCCGGCATAAGTCAATTTATCCAAAACCGTCACCTCGTCCTCGGGGTGATTTTTGAGCCAGTAGTGAACAAAGTTGGAGCCAATGAAACCGGCGCCGCCGGTGATTAAGAGTTTCATATTGTTACGAATTACCCTCCGTCGCCGGGCTATGGAGGGGCACGCGAAAAGTGCCGAATATACGAATCGATGAATTATTTTAAATAAGGTTTAGCGATAGCCCAGGCGGAAATGGAAAAACCATCCCAAATTTCGCCGCGAAGAATCGCTTCGTCGACTTCTTCCGGCGTCAGACGGACGAGTTCGAATTCTTCGGTTTCGTCTTTTTCGGCAAAGGCCGGCGACAAATTTCTGGCCACAAAAACTTTTGTCATTTCATCTAACAGTCCACTACCGACAGCAAAACGACCTACCTCATCAAAAAATTCTGCTTTTTTTCCTGTTTCCTCGATCAGTTCAGCCTTGGCTGTTTCTAATTCAGAATTTCCAGGTTTTACTCCGCCGGCCGGGCACTCCAAACTTTCTTGATCAAAAATATAACGATATTGCCGAAGAAACAAAATTTTTCCATCTGTATCTACCGGAATAATAGATACACCACCGGGCGTTGACATGTAATAATAATCCCCTTCTTTACCATTCGGCAACCGAAAACGATCGTGAATTCCTTTCCACCATTTGTTTTCATGAAAAACTTCGGAGGAAAGTTTGGTCCATTTTGCTATGGGCATATTTCTAAATTTTCAGATAAATAATCACGATTACGAAAAACCTCGAAGCCGGTCCAAATCAACCTGCCGTCGTCGAAAAGTTTTTTGGTCTTTTTCCTTTCCTTGTTAACTAAAACAATTCTTTTTTTGCCGATAATCGGATCTTTCTGGTTCATAAAAGTGACTTGAAAATCAGAAAAATCTTGAAAAAATCTGGAATCAACTTCCTTTTTGGATTGCGCATCGACTTTGTGCTGTTCTAAAAAACCATTAAACATTTCCTCGCGAAATCTTAATTCCAGCTCTCCTTTAGGACAGTTAATTTCCATTTCAAATGGCGAAAAATCATCAAGGCGTTTTTGCGGCGACAGGTTGTAAGCGTCTTGCAGAACTTTTAAACGCTCGTTGGCATCGGCAATTCCCTCGGACGACAAACCGATCGCCTGAATTATTTGTTGATGTAGAGGATTTTCAGCACCAGCGCAATAAACCACTTCTTTCCATTGAGACAAAAGCCGCCAATCACCTATTTTATTGTCTTGAAACATCTTTAACAATCGGTCATAGGCCGATCTGCGTAATCTATCAATACAGACACTGCCAAGACGCTCTAATAAGACGTGCCAATCATCCTCATTATCTTTTGAAATTCCTCGATCATAAGCATAATAATACCATTCTTCGGCTTTTTTAAAATCTTGTTTAGTGTTTTGAATTTGATAAAAATAAAAAATATCGCCTAAAATTATATAAGGCCAAAACTCGCTAGGTCTGGTTAAAGAATAATCAGCTACCAATTCTTCGGCTTCTTTTGTCCGGCCCAGACCAACAAAAGATTCCGCGCATTCTTGCAGCCAATCTTCTTCTTTGGTCACACCGAGTGTCACTGCTTCGTTAAGTAAATCCAAAAAATTTTTATATTGAGCTGTATTCAAACAAGCTAGTGAAAAATCCGATAAGATTTCGGAAAAATCCGTAAAAACCAAGTCTTCGAACGCTTTTTTAATCTTTTTTCTTTCTTGATCAAGGGATGTGGTTTTTAAAACATCAAAAAAAATTCTTAACATTTCTGAATATGCATTAGCCGAGCGTGTGGAGTTTATATCTTCGTTCCGTAAAACAACGCAAACTAGTTCCAGAAGAATTTTCATCTGTTCCAACGAAAAGAAGTTCGGTGTTTTTTCTTTTTTCATAATCTTTCAAAAACCTCTTGAATCCGCTCGGCCACATCAGATAAATTATCTATCAAATCTTCGGTCCGACACCATTCTTTATAGCCATCGTCTTCATAGCGAGGAATAATATGCAAATGCGTATGAAAAATAATTTGTCCGGCGGAATGGCCAACATTAAAATTAATATTGCAACCCATGGCGCCGACGCTTTCCATGATGCCCGGAGCGATTTTTTTGGCCGCGGTCATAACCGCCATAACTTCTTCGTTGGTTGATTCCAAAAGATGTTCGGCGTGTTTTTTGGGAACAATTAAAGTATGGCCGGGATTTAACGGTTTAATATCAAGAAAAGCCAAAACGTTTTCGTCTTCGTAAATTTTGTGGCAAGGGATTTCACCGGCGATAATGTTGCAAAAAAGGCAGTTGGTCATAAGGGAAGATAACGTCAAATTATTAAATATCAAATGACAAATGATGGGGGATTATTTATTTGATATTAAGTACTTTACAAGAAATGGTGTGATTAGGGCAAGCGGGATAATCAAAACCAAAAAATCACCGAGATCGACACGGAATTGCCAGGTCAGGTAAACGCCCAGGAAGCCAAAAATCGAAGCCGCCAACCAGGCCGGCCAAGTTTTTTCTTCTTTCGCTTTGGCTAGACAGCCCCACCAAAATCCGGAAACCAAGGCCGCAAACAAAAAAACAAAAACCGAAAAACTTCGGGAAACAAAACCCGGGCGCAGTAAATCAAGACTTAAAAAAATTGCAAACGAAATCAACGAGGTTAAAAACAAAGTCCGAGCTATTATTTCGGCCGGATGAAATTTTTCACTTTTTTTAAAAAACATATTCTTTAAATTTTCCCCAAACTTCGTTCCAGGTTGTTTTAGGACGAGTAAATTTCATGGTCACGGAATTGAGAAAAAATTGACGATCGGGTTGGGTAATGGTTGGTAAGGACAAAACGAATTTCCAAGTTTTATCTTCGAAAGAAACATTGGATGTGGCAAACTTAACTCGAGCCAACAACCACTCACCATCTTGAACCGGCGGGATGTATTTGGCAATAAGATAATTGACATTCAGACGATCCAAATCACTTTCCGCGGTTAAACGAACCGGATCGGGATTAAAATATTGGGCCTGAGAAAAGGCCAGGTGACCGTCGGAGCTAATCAAAAGATCTTCGGATTTGGGAACATTTACTTTAACCAAACCGGCTTCTGGTGGCGCGTACTCATATTCAATGTATGGCTCGAGAATGGCCACCGAACCTCGACCAATGGTAATTGTTTGAGCGCCGCTGGCGTGTCTTGTGGCTAGCTTCAAATTTTTCCCTTCAGTAACAAAATCAGTTGTTCGATTCTGTTCACTGAAACCGACTTGATCGGCCAACCAAATTTGATTTAAAAAAGTAATTTTTTGTTGAGTCGTAGCAATCGAACGAAAGAAAATATCTTCTGAAGCTTTCATTTGAATTTTGTAAACACCTTCTGGCAAGGCCGTGGCTTTTAAAGTTAACTGTCGCAAACCCAAAGCCTTGGAATCGTTTAAAGTATTACCATCGTCTTGAGCTCGAATCTCGGCTACTGATTTTCCGGTTTCATCGATAGCAATAAGTGTAACTGTGTCTTCGCCGACCAGCCGGTTCATGTCCATAAAGGCAAAAACAAAATTCAGGTCTTCGTTTTTGATATAAGTATAAAACTCATGCGAACCGCGCAGAGAAACATTTAAAACGGTTTGGATTGAAGTTGGAGTATAACCGGATAATCGATAAGGCTCGGTCAAACCATAATGATAGGTAGCGATTTCCGAGCGCGCCGGCGGTTGACGCAAAAAATCTTCGACGGTTTCAAATTTTGGATTTCTTTGAAGCAAAATAATATCATCAGACACCAAACGGGACCACTTGGAATTATCGATCAGCAAATTTTGCAAAGGCTCAAGGGCGTAAGCGCCAGTGGTGGCGTCAGCCAAAATTCCCAGTTCAACAATCGGCAAATTAGAATTCTTAAAACGGATTTCCGTTTCCACCTGATCAAAGAAACGTTGCGGGTGAACAAAAAAGAAAGCCGGATCACCAATAATTTTTTGCGACCATTCAGCATTAGATAATTGTTGCGGCGCCTCGACACGAGCATCGGGTAAAACCTGGTCGATATAGGGCGAGCGTTCGTTAACCGCTCGAGTAGTTTCAAAAACCCCGGCTGGCACTAAATCAATATTGATTAACCAAACAAAAACCAGGCCTGGCAATAAAATAATTAGACTTTGAATAATTCTAGTAATATTTTTTTGACGAGATTCATTCATAAACAATTACTCGAGTGCGGTTATGCGGTACAAAGACTCGATACCGAAATTTTCGATAAAATTAATTTGCAAACCCAGGGCTTTTAATTTTTCTCCGTTCAAATATTCTAAATCAATTTCTGGAAAAGTAATACCAAAATAATACAACGGAGCAAGTTCGACAATTTGCGGCATTAACGTATAAGTACTTTCATCACGCAAAGGATAACGCACTCGGCGATCCGGAAAAAACAACTTGTCGGCCCGATCGACCACAATCACTGAATCGATTTCCGTAAGTTCGAGCAGGCGATTATGAGTTGTTGCGGCCCCAATTAAACGTTGACGCATTGGCCAAAGACTATCATTAGACGAGAAAAAAACTGAATTAAAACTTAAACCGACAATAACCAAAAGACCGGCCAGAGCCAAAAGACGACCAAACTTTTTAACCGTCACCATCAGCTTAACCAAAACCAAAGCCACCAAAGGTGTAGACAAAACAAAAACCGGCAACCAATAACGAGTGTAAGAATTAACAATGGCTACGGCCGCCAAGTCGGGATTATCGTGAATCGTCCAACTGCCATAAATTAAACCAAACCAAAGAACCGAAAAAACAAAAGTCATTAAATAAAACCCGTGAAAATCTTTGACCTTGGCCTGGTCTTTTTTTCGCGGCCAAAGCAGAAAAAAACCCACTGCGGCCGGAATGGTTAACCACCAAAACATCAAAAGTCCGTAATCAAAAATGTGTCGAACGGCCGTCCGTGGGTGCCAACCAAAAGGCAGACTGATGGCCGATAAAAGCGAGGTCGAGGAAACAATGGTCGGATTCTGATCCAGAGATTCGTCTTCATCGATTTGGGACGAATTGTTTTCTAAAAATGTCGGGCTGGTTATGTTGTATCCGGTTTTCCAAGGCTCACCGTATAACGAATTGTTAAAAAACAACAGAGGCACGATGGCCAACAAACTAGTGGCCAAAAACAAAACCACGGTTTTCCAGGAAAAATATTTTCTTAAAACTATTACACCAAGAAAAATTAAAGGTGCCAGCCAAAAAAATTCAAAACTTCTAATCCATAAAGACAAACTAAAACAAAGGCCGGCCAAAAACGGATCCAACCCGGCCCAATCTTTTTTTAAAAACTTGATGGGTTTTACCACCAAAAAAAATCCCGAAAAAATTAAAAAACTAACAAAAGTCACGTTAGGCATTAACGGCCGCCCCGACCAATACCACCAAGCCGGATGAGTAACTAAAAGCAGGGCGGAAAACAAAGCCACTTGACGATTAAAAATTTTTCGAATTAAGCCGTACCAAGCCCACATGGCCAAAACAGCAAAAAACGGCGTCCAAAAAGCCAAACTCCAAAAACCAAAAAGTCGCATCAAAAAACCAAAAATTATCGGTAAACCCAAAAAACCGATCGGCAATAAACGACCGGAAAAAGAAATAACACTCCGAGGAAACAAAACATCGCCCAACACCGTATTAAATGGCTCAAAAGAAAACAATTGACCTTGAGTGGCAAAAGTTTCGGCAAAAAAAGCATTAGCCGTCTCGTCTGGCGAAGAATAAGTCGGGCTTAAATTAACTAAAACCAAAGTCGAAAGAAAAAAAATTAATCCGACAACCGCCAAGATTATTAAATCGCGACGATTTTTAGATACCATAAGACAACAGACTCAAAAGGGCAAAAACAATAGCCACGGTAAAAGCACCAAAAGACACGCTGCGAAACAAATCAAAATCCATCCATAAAGAAATAAACAAAAAGAGTACACCAGCCACCTGCAAAAACATTTTTATCTTGCCAAAGACATTAGCACTAACAAACTTACCTTGGTGTTTACGAATCAAACCACCGACAATAATAACTATTTCAAAAAACAAAATCAACAAACCAAAGAACAAACCAAAATACTGAATTACGAAGAGTAAAACTACCAAACCAATTAAAAGTTTGTCGGCAATAGGATCAACTATCGTACCCCAAGGAGTGATTTGTTTACGAACCCTAGCTAATGAACCATCGATAGCATCGGTCAGAGCGGCAACAAAAAACAAAGGTACACCAATAGCATACTGACCGGTATATAAAAACCAAAGAACAAACGGTGTCATTAATATACGCAAAATCGTAACATGATTAGGCAAAACAAACCGGGGAATCAAAGGCAAAATCAAAAATTTCATTAAATGATCATGCGGAAATAACCGATACGGGTCACGTTCGGCCGATGGGTGGAAGTGCTTCAAAAAATCAAGAAATCTGGAAAACATGGTATTATATTAAACGTATGAAACGACTTTTAACTAATATGAAGTTTACCACGTTAAGCATAATTTTTCTAGCAACTTTTGTTGCCAACACTTTTGTCTTCAAGTCAGAGTTGACTGCGGTAATCCTTTTGGTTTTTTTTGCTTTCCTGATAATCCCGCCACTTGGCCGCGCCACGACCCCGCGTGAAGGTCGCTTAACCCAACTTCTTTTTGGTTTTTTTACCGCTTTTTCTTTGGTGGCCATTATCGGTTCGCTGGCTTATTATCTGGCAAATTTTACCAAACCGGTGGTTGTGGTCATAATCCTAATCGCCCCTTCTTTGGTTTGGCTACTTTGGCAACGCCAGCCCGCAGCTTTTAAAAAAGTTGCCGCCGTTCATAATATTTTGTCCGGTTTAAAACATCAGATCAAAAAATCAGTCTGGATCGCCGTCGCTACCGCAGTTTCTCTCTTAGCCGCCACCGGTCTCCTAATCAACCAAGCCGCCACCACCGAAGCGGTTCGTTCTCCCTGGGAAGTTGTAACTCCGGCCATCTTTTTAACTTTTGGTTTGGCTTCCTTGCTCTTAGTAGCCTTAACTGCCAAAGGTCACGAACGAACCCTAACTATTCCTTTAGTCTCACTGGCTTTATTTGTTTTTCTTTCCGTGGTCCTAATGGTTTTTCCCATTGGTTATGGTTTTGATGCTTTTATTCACCAGGCTACCGAGGGCCACATCGCTGAATTTGGCACCATCACACCCACACCTTTTTATTACATCGGCCAATACGCCATGGTACTTTTTTTGCATCACGGTTTTCAAATCCCCATCGACTGGGCAGACAAACTTCTTCTGCCTTTACTTACCGCACTCTTGTTGCCATTGGCCTGGCTTTCGGCCGCGGCCCATGCTTTAAAAGAAAAAACCAGCGCTGTTCGCAGTTTACCTTTTCTATTTCTAATTCCCCTCTCTTCTTTTATTGTCACCACACCTCAAGGTTTAGGGAACCTCTGGTTTGTTCTAATAATCCTAATGGCCAGCCCGCGATTAATTGATCGAAACAATCAACCACTCTGGCCGCTCATCTTTGGAGCCATAACCGCTCTACTTATCCACCCCATCGCCGGAATCCCCGCCCTACTCTTCCTGGCCCTTTTAGCCACCAACCCCGATGATCCTCAACAAAAATTTCCGGGTTTAGCCAGGGTTTTTTCTTGGATAATAATTTTATTCGGTTCTTTTGCTTTACCAGCCTCGTTTGCCATAAACAGCTGGCGCTCCGGACAAGGCCTAAACTTAAATTTCTCGGCCTTGACCCCAAGCCAACTTGTCCACAACCTGCGTCTCGATTTGTTTTTGGAAAACCATTTTTCGCCTTTACTCGACTTTGTTTACTTCTTTGGCTGGAATCAAATCGCCCTGATTATTTTAGGAGCAATTATTGGAATTTTTTACGCTCGAAAAACCGTATTAAAACCTTTAAGAATTTATTTGGCCATGGCCGCCATGCTTTTTATAAACTTTGTGGTTATGGGCGCGGCCGTGGATTTCTCGTTTCTGATTGATTATGAACGCGGCAATTACACCGCGCGTCTTTTGCCTTTGGCGATTTTCTGTTTACTACCTTTTTTAATTATTTTTGCCGGTCGCTCGTTAACATCACTAAAAGAAAAACCGATTGTTTTGCGAACCGGCGTAATTGTTTTACTCTCGGCTCTCATGGTTTCGGCGTTTTACCTTAACTATCCGCGCCAAGACGTTTACGAAACCAGTCATGGTTTTAATGTTAGTCAGGCCGATATTGCCGCGGCCCTAGATGTCGAAAAAGACGCCGGTCAAAACGATTTTGTTGTCCTAGCCAACCAATCAGCCGCCGCCGCCGCCTTAAGCCAATTCGGCTTCGTCCACTACTACGGCGAGCAGTTTTATTACCCGATTCCTACTGGCGGCGAGCTTTATCAGATTTTTTTGGAAATGAACGAACACCCAGCTCGTGAAACCGCGCTTGCGGCCATGGATTTGGTTGGAGTGGACAAGGTTTATTATTTAGTTAGCGATTATTGGTGGCAAGCGGAAAAAATTATCGAGACAGCCAAAACCACGACCGATAATTGGTGGAGCGTACAAGAAGGCCGAGTGACGATTTTTGAGTATGGGAGGTAAGTTTGGATAAAAGCGTAAAAATTGTATTGTAGAGATAGAACGACGTTCTGTCTCTTTTTTAATCCCAAAAAAAATCGACCTCGTACGAATCACAAGATCGAAGACGAAACGGAGTGACAAGATGCCACCTATTCGATCGCGAGCACCACCAGTTCTGGCGAGACGAACTTTGCCAGACAGCCTGGTTCAGGAAAACCATGAAGGCTTCTGATCTGAGCCAGGAACCCGTTGCCCGGGTCTTCGACAAAGACAGCCTCGAACCGAAGGCTCTGGAACTCCCCGTCGACCTCTGCTCCAATGGTCACAACAAGAGTTCGGCCACCGATCCGAGGATCGGAACACCTGTACTTGAAGTTGAAACCGCCATTCAAGTCCAAGTGAGGCGCCCATATCACCGAGAGTTCGAAAGTGTCGCCACCCAAAGCTTCAACCCGAGCCACCGGAGGCGCTGTGACCCCACCCCCTTGGTCGGCGGCCCGATACGGATTTCATGGATGTCAGTAGAACTCCCCGGAGCGGAAAGCAGTCGCTCCCAAACCAGAAGGACTTCGGTTGTGGAGGTGGTAGAAGGCGTAGAAGGCGTAGAAGGCGTAGAAGGCGTAGGAGGCCGTAGGAGGCGTAGGAGGCGTAGGAGGCGTAGGAGGCGTAGGAGGCGTAGGAGGCGTAGGAGGCGTAGGAGGCGTAGGAGGCGTAGGAGGCGTAGGAAAAAAAACAAAAGCCGTAAATTTACGGCTTTTGTTTTTTTTGGTTTTTCGGACTTTTTTGTGGAAAAAACTTCTTGTTTCTCGCCTTTTTTACAATTTTCGAATTTTCTAATTATCACCTACTCTTTTTCTTCTCCTTAACCTCGAGCATAATTCGCTCTAAATTATCGACGTAAGTTTTTAGTGAGTATCTAAAAGAGGCGGCGCGAATTTCTTCACAGCGAGCTCGGAAGACTTCTTTTTCTGCGGCAAATTTACGAATTGCTTCGGCCAGGGCCGCGGCTCGACCCGGTTCGACCAAAAAGCCGTGTTCGCCATCTTTAACCAACTCGCCTACCCCACCAATGTCTGAAGCAATAACCGGCAAACCCGCCTGCAAAGTTTCATAAATAATCGTTGGGGAATTTTCGTAACATTTTGAGGGTACAACCACGGCATCAACAATCTCAAACAACTGTCCCAAACTAGTCGAAGAAACAAAACCGTGATAAATAATTCGCGAATCTTTTTTGCTAAATTCCTGAACCGTGGTGGCCAAAGTTCCGTCACCGGCAATGTGCAATTCAAAAGGAATTTCCAGCAAGTTAACAGCCTCTAAAAGTTCTAAAATTCCTTTATGTCTTTCGAGCTGACTGGCCACCAAAAGTCTAAGTGGACCAGGCATCCTAACTGAGCGCGCACAAAAATCGTGTTCCGGCGCAGGATTGGAAATCACGCGAATTTCCAGACCTTTAAAAAATCCTCGTTCCAAATAAAAATCGGCCAAAAATTTTGAAGGCGAAATTACCAAATCTGGCCGACCAAAAACCGAACGCACAGAGACTTCGTAAGGTCGACGCAAAACATTTTCTACCAAGTTCAAATTTTTTCCATAAATCAACAGGCCGCTAGGAACCGAAAGTTGAACATCGTGAAGAGTGTGAATCCAGGGTAGATTAAGATTTTTTATGGCTTGAGGCACGCGTAAACCAATACCCTTTAAATTGTGCGTTAAAACCATGTCAGGTTTTTCTTCGCGCAAAATATTTTCAATCCGCTTGGCGCTGCTTGCAGAAAACAAATCAATCAAATGCCAAAGAGCGCGCATCAAATAAGGAAATTTATAATCTTTTAAAACATAATAAAGATTTAACGGATAAAACCGATAAACCGTTTCACCCAAAGTTTCACGCACCTCGGGGGTCATGGTGCCCGAACCACACAAAGGCATGGTCGAAATTACCATCACTTTGTGTCCGCGACGCACCAACTCGCCAACAATTCTTTGAGCGACTTTTTCTGCTCCCCCACGACTGATTGGTGGATAGAGATTTGTAATGACAGCTATTTTCATAAAAGTAAAGGTGTTCGGTTTCGTGGCGAGGTTTTGTAGAAGATGTAGAAATCGTAGAAATCGTAGAAAACGTAGAAATCGTAGATTTACGACTTTTACGTTTTTTTTTACTCAACCAAACTACGATATATTCCTTCCAACTTATCCATAAGCGGCTCCCAGGCAAATTCTTTTTCGGCGCGGGCTCGGGCGGTTTGACCAAGAGTTTTGCGGAGTTCAGTGTTGTCGAGGAGTTGGTTTACAGCCTCTCTTAAACCAAGAATGTTTTCCGGTTCGACCAATAAACCGGTTTGATTGTTTTTTATCACACTTCTAACACCTGGTAAATCCGAAGCAATACAAGGAAGACCGCTGGCCGCGGCTTCGAGGGCCACCAAACCAAAAGCTTCGGAGCGATCGGTTGAAGGAAAAACATGAATATCGGCGGCGCGAAAGGCTCGAGGTTTGTCGAGTTCAGAAATGGAACCAAAAAATTTTATCTTGTCGGCTAAACCATTCCTTCTGACTTGAGCGGCAAAAGTTTCTAGTAAATCACCGTCGCCGGCCACCAAAAGTTGCCAGTTTTTTTCTTTCAAACCTTCTAAGGCCTCGATCAAAATTGGCAAACCTTTAAAATAATGAGCTCGATCCAAACCGCCAATAAAAAACAAAACCGGAGTCTGACTATCAAAACCAAGCGCTTGGCGAAACTCTTCGTCGCGGCCGGGATGAAACCTTTCCAAATCGATACCAAAGGGCATGACCTCAACTTTTTCCAAAGCTCCGGAAATTCCCTGCAACGAACAGGTTTCGGCATACTCACGCGAGCTGACCAAGATTTTGTCGGCCCGCTCCACGATCCAAGGCAGAATCGCTCGCCGATGAGCATCAAAAATCAAATTCTTTAAACCCGTACTTTTATTATCCATGTGATAAGTCATGATCAGCGGCTGATGGGGCTGCAAATATTTACGCACAATCAAAGGCTCGGCCCCACCAAAAAACGGATAATGAAGATGCACCAAATCAAAACCCTTCAAGCGATAAGCCAAAGATGGCACCACGCCGGCATTACCAAAATGCAACGGCGAAGGCACCCGATGAACATATTCCGGATCACCAATTGTTTTTTCGTAATGCGGAGTAAAAACATGAACATTATGCCCGCGAGCCCGCAACTTTTCTGTGTACTCAAAAACCACCGCACCCATGCCGCCGCGATAAGGTGGATAAGTGGAAACGACTTGGGCGATTTTTAGGGGTTTAGGGGGCATAAGGGGCTTGAGGGGGCGTAGAAGGATTTACCAAATAATTATTTTTTTCAAGACTAACCAAACCAAACAAAGCGACGGGTTCCCTATTCTCTCGACCAACCAGCTCGAGGTTTCTTGATGTTCGATTTTTGCCGACCACAAACGCACAATCTCACGGTCGGAAACCGTTCGAAGTTTTTGCGAAGCTCGACGTTTTTTCCAGAGATGTTTCCAAAGATGAGGTGAAAGCAAGGCTGAATAAACTTTTAACTTATCTTTTAGCCAGCCACCTTTTATCGACAAGAGCAATAAGGCGAGTTCCATAACTAGTAAAAAAGGCGTCAGCAAAATCAATGTGGGAATCTTTAAATGAGCAACATGAACTAAAATTCGATTTCGTTCCATCCAAAAAAATTTCGAGATACTCCGTTTGAATTCGTAATAGTGGTAGACAATGGATTTTGTTGAGAGAACATTTTTATAACCGGCTAAGCGCAAGCGCCAGCCAAGGTCGAGATCTTCATGATAAAGAAACAAGAAGGAATCAAGAAAACCAACTTTTTGCAAAGCCGCGACTCGATACAAAACCGCGGCGCCGCTCCCGTAATTAATTTCTTCGCCATCTTGATAATGGCAATCGGTAATTTTTTTTCCGTTGTCGCGAACAAAACCGAAACCCAAAAACTGGATCACGCCGCCGCTCGAGTTGACTATCTCATGATTCTGCCAGAGCAGCATGAGTGATTGAACCGAAGCGATCTGCGGATCTGACTCGGCCAAAGCCACAGCTTCGGCCAAAGCCCGAGGTGTGAGTTTAGCGTCGTTGTTTTCCAAAAAAACATAATCCGCACCGCGCTCAACAGCAAGTTCATAACCAACTCGATTTCCGTCAGCAAATCCGCTATTAACTTCGTTCGTGATCAAAGTCACTTTTGGCAAAGTAATACCAGACTTTGGCAAAACTTTTTCTCGAATCAAATCGACACTGCCATCGGGCGAAGCGTTATCGACAATAATTATTTCCCAGGACTCGCGTGGATACTCAACTTTTTCCCAAGCCACCAAAACCTCGTCCAGAAAATTTCGGACGTTGTAGGAGAGGTAGATGATGGATATTTTTGGAGGCATAGAAAAGTAGAGCAGAAAAGGGACAACTAGGTTTTTTAATTTTTGCACTACCAACATTCCAAAGTCTCTGAGGAATCCTCTAAGCTTCAGTACAGCCCAAGAGATAAAGAAAAACCTCAAATGCGAATTCGGAGTTAGTAGTAAACCAACGGTTAATCTGTTCCCAACGGGATCCCTCCCGCCGTCGCTCGCGGCGAGCCATGTCGGGCGCGGCCGTGGCGTTAGGATGACGGTCAGAGGCAGGCTACACAAACAACTCGACAACCCGACAACTCAACAACTAAATAACTTAATAACTAAAAAACCCAAGTCAGCTATTTCTTCACCAACTTCGTCAACGCCTCATTCAGCTTACTCAATTCTTCTTCGGTCTTCTCTAACTTAAGGCGAACGCGGAAAATAAGATAAAACAAAACAGCAATGGCCAAATAAACCGCGACCTGGATAGCTGAAACCGAAAAACCTAAAGAGGAAACCAAACGGTCGAGCTGTTTTAAAAACAAAACCATGATCAAAGAAGCCAACCAGAAAACCAACCAAAACCAAAATTCCCCGGTCGAAACCGTACCTTTGGTTTTTTGCCAGTAAAGTTTGGCGACAAAGAAGGCGATTACTACAATGGCTACGATTAGTTGGAGCATATTTTATAGTTTAAACAAGACGAATATTTCCAGAAATAAATGCGATCGCGTTTATTTCTGGAAGCACTTCGGGAAATAGGTGTCGATCGGCACCTATTTCCCGAAGTGTTTCCAACCCTCATTTTTAAAAAAAATTCCGCTCAAAACATTTTCCCCAAAACATTCCACTCTTTTAACTCAACTTCTTAATAAAAATATCTTTCAAAATTTTCAAACCACCAGAAAAACCCTGACCGAATTCGTGATAAATTACAGTGATTGGCACCTCGACAATTCGCCAACGACCCTGAATTATTTGAGCCAAAATCTCTGAAGCGTGAGCCATGCGATCTTGGCGCCATTTCAAATTTTTACCAACCTCGGCCGTAAAAGCCCGAAAACCGGATTGCGGGTCTGTTAATCTTACCCCAAACAACACCTGGTTTACCAGCCTGGCCAAAGGCATAATCAAAAACCGTTTGGCCCAAGGCAACTTGGTGGAATGATCTAAAAATCTGGAGCCAAAAACCACATCGGCTTTTCCGGAAATCACAGGCTTAATCACTCGAGCAATATCTTCAATCCGAAACTGACCATCGGCATCAAAATGAACAATAATTTTAGCCCCATTCTCGATCGCCCAATTTGTTCCGGTACGCAAAGCCGCTCCTTGTCCACGATTAATAACATGACGCAAAACCGCCGCCCCAGCCTTTTCAGCCAAAGCCGCGGTATTATCTTTTGAACAATCGTCAACAACTACAACTTGATAACCAGCCGCTTTTACTTCCCCCACAACTTTTTTGATCCATTTAGCTTCGTTAAAGGCTGGAATAATTATGATGATCATAAATTTTGAACTCCGAGTCCTGCCCGTTTCACCGCGAAAAGGAAGGAATTGGGGTGTGGTCACTCCAACGTCGTCAACAAAATTTTATTCGCCCTGATATACTCGATTGTCTTAGCCAAACCGTCTTCCAGACGAGTTAACGGCAACCAACCCAATTCTTTGGCTTTGGAAATATTCGGCAAACCCAGCTCGGTTAAAAACAATAAAGCACCTTCGAATCTGATTTTTGAAGTGGAAGCGGTCATTTGAATAATCTTGTTGGCGACTTCGACCATTTTTACATCAAAGTCACTACCTAAATTTACCGGGCCAAAACCTTCTGGCGCCTGCATAACTCTAATCAAACCGTCGACCATGTCGTTGACATAACAAAGCGAAGTGACAAAACTTTCATCGCCATAAATTACCAAATCCTTACCCTCAAGAGCATTCAAAACAAAATCAGGAATTAGCTGACCATCAAAAAGCGGCATGCGCGGACCGTAAGTCCTGAAGACCCGAGCGATCTTAACGTCAATGCCATGCACCTGACGATAAGTTTCAAACATGGTTTCGGAAAAACGTCGACCTTCGTCATAACAACTCCGTGGCGTTAGATGAGCCACACAACCCAAGTCGTCTTCGTTAAACATTTTACGATCTTCGGAACGCGGTCCGTAGACCACAGAACTTGAAGCCAACAAAATTTTAGAACGATATTTAACCGCGGCCTCTAAAACATGATAATTACCAATCGAGTTGGCCAACAAAGTTTGGATCTTGAACTGATCGAAATTTTTAATCGACATAGGGCAGGCCAAATGATAAATCTCTTGAATGCCCTGAAAAGAAATTTTAAAATCCGCCAACTCTTTAAAAGATTCCAAATCAAACGGTTGATTAATATCTAAACGCAAAAACTGAAAATTTGGATAAGATAGCAAGTTCTCGATATTGCGCGGATGCGAGGTGGCAAAATTATCAATACAAATCACGTGTGCCCCTTCGCGCAACAAACGTTCGCACAAATACGAACCCAAAAATCCCGCCCCGCCGGTAACAAGGATATTCTTTTTACCGGAAATATAATCAGACATAAAGTTAAAACAAAAGTATAATTTTATTTTTTATAAACCTCACCATCCCGCTACAAATATACCATTGTTTAGCGAGTTTTCAAAGGGAAAAAAACCGCCAATAGCCGTACCGACAGTATTGAAGACCCGTAAATGTGGGCCACCGCCCGGACCGGCGGCCGTATAAATCTCTGAAGTTCCGTTATTGTCCAAATCGGCCACGGCAACGCGCACGCCGCCACGAAAAAATTCATCATAAGCGAAGAACGAGGAAACTACGGTACCGTCTGATTTAAAAGCCCGAACATGAGGCCCGCCACCATAATCAGTACCGGTGACGATTTCGTCCTGACCATCGCCATCTAAATCTCCAGCCTCAACGTAAATTCCCTTATCATAAGTTGTGGCATAGGCTTCGAAAGAATTTACAAAAGTGCCAGTGCCGTCAAAAATTAAAACCGTTGGTTTGTTACCAGAACCACCACCAACGATCAATTCGTCGTCGCCATCACCATCAACATTGCCGGCAGCAACTCGCAAACTAGTTGTCGAGTTACCAAACGGTTTTACAAAACCGTTTTGCTCGCCAAGAAAATTAAACCAACGTACCTCCCCGTTACCACCGGAATCCGGCGAAGTTAAAATTTCATCGGCGCCATCGCCATCCAAATCGCCAACACCAACAAAAATTCCGTGAGTTGTGGTTGAACTAAAAGCAAAAAATTGTTTAACAAAAGTTCCGTCCATTTCAAAAATCCGCACCTGAGGCCCACCACCGGGACCAGCACCGGTAATTATTTCATCAACGCCGTCGCCATCAACATCGCCAACCGCTAAACGCACACCGCCTTTAAATTCCGCATCATAAGCGTAAAATTCGGTTTGTTTGTTGCCGGCTGAATCCACAACTCGAACTAACGAGGAATCGCCGGCCGGAGCCACAGCCAAAAAACCGCTGGAATTTTTTTCAACACCAACATCAACAACCGCCGAAGCAAAACTAGCACCAAGCTCTAAAGCCCTGGCCAAATTCAAACGACCAGAACCAAGTTGACCAACAACCTCGGTGCCACGCTCGGCCAAAGGATCAACCGATAACTGCAAAACTATTTTTACTTCGTCTGGTGTGATTCCAGGATAAGCCGCGCGCAGCAAAGCCGCGGCGCCACTAATCATTGGCGCCGACAAAGAAGTTCCGTCCCAACCGCCGCCATAATAATTATCCAAATCAGAACTTTCATTATCATAAAAAAGCGTGCTAAAAATCTCCACACCTGGCGCGGAAATATCTGTGCAATTTGATCCGTAATTAGAAAATGAAGCCCGTTTATCTTCTTCGTCCAAAGCGGCCACGCCAATCACATAATCCTCTGAACCGTCTTCGCTCTTAAAACAAGCCGGATAAATTGGCCGAGTATTAAGATTGTCGCTTTCGTTTCCCGTAGCCGCCACCATAATGACCCCGGATTCATGAGCTGTTTTGACAGTTCGCCAAAACACCGGATCCATCGAAGTTCCGGTTAAACTAAAATTAATAATATCGGCGCCATTAGCCACGGCATACTCCACGGCCTTGGCGGCGTTACCGGAATCTCCGGAACCCAGACGATCAAGAATTCGCAAGGACATTATTTGGGCTTCCCAATTAATTCCGGCTACCCCCTGACCATTATCACTAACCGCTCCAATAATTCCGGCCACAAAAGTACCGTGCGAAACGGCGTCAACATCAAAAGCCCCACCAGAAATTTCCGGAACCGGTGAAGCGTCTTGTTGAACAAAATCCCAACCGTTTACGTCATCGATAAAACCATTGTGGTCGTTATCGATACCATCACCAGCCACTTCGCCAGGATTTTTCCAAAGGCTACCAATTAAATCTGGATGATCAATATCGACTCCGGTGTCCAAAACCGCCACCACAACTTTGTTTGATGATCCGGTTTCTGTGTCCCAAGCGGAAAAAGCCTGGATTTGCGTTAAATACCACTGACTGCTCAAAAAAACATCGTCCGGCGTTTGCGCCAAAGCCGGAGTAATAATAAGAAAAAACAGAAAAAAAGAAACAAAGAACCTTTTAAGATTCTTCGTCTGGCCTCCAATTGTCATAATCGTCTTTGTAAACATAACCAAATCCCGCTCACTCTCGTTGAACGAAAAAGCCCGAGGTGTTTATTTCATTTTCTCTCTAACTCCGGCGATCAATTCGTCTATACCACTATCGTCTGGAGTCAACTGCTTGGCCACTTTATAATGAGCCAGAGCTAATTCGTATTGCCCGTCATTTTCAAACCACATACCTAATTCTTTTAACAAACCTGTGGTCTGACCCAAATTAGCAATGGCTTCTTCTAAAATTCCCTGAATTTCACTTTGTCGAGCCGGGAATTTTTCTTCGATCAAATTTGTGAGTTTTAAATAAGTGATCTCCCATGGATTAACCGAAATCGCCGCCCGCCATTTTAATTCAGCCCCGGCGTAATCGCGCATTTCATACAAAGTCTGCCCCAAGTTTTCCAAAGCCGCGGCATCGTCTGGATGATCGCGTAGAATTTTTGTTTCGTAAATTTCTTTAGCTCCGGCTAAATCGCCGAGTTGATATTTCATATTCCCCAAAACCAACCACTGCGATAAATCTTTAGCTAATTCTTCGTCAGTCGCCAAACTATTTTCCAAATCAGAAATTTTTTGTTCCAAAACAGCTCGATCCTCGGCTTTAAAACCATGATCAACATAAGTTAAAAATTCCAAGGTGTTATCCGGCGGCTTAATCGCGAAAAAATTGAACTTCCAAATCACGCCAAGAGCCACCAAAATTACCAAAGCAATGGCAAAAAATATAGTTAAAAGAGGAATTTTAGGCATTTTCATAGTGCTAAAATTATAAAGGATTCCAAAAGATTTGGCAACTGAAATTGCGGGTAACTCGATTCCACCTCACCCAGGTTTGCTGTCGGAGGGTGGGTGGTTGCCGACAGCAAACCGTCCCTCTCCCAAAAGGAGAGGGCGTGGACCCGGCCAATCCAACCCCACCCCTCTCCCCTTGGGAGAGGGCCGTTAATCGGCTGGGCCGACACCAGCCGATTAACGGGGTGAGGGCTACCGACCGGGGTTGGGTGTGTGTATATGTGTGTGGGCGCGGAGAGTAAAAACCCAAACTCGCCCCACCCTTGACAAAACCCCAAAAAATAGCTAGGTTTCAATTACAAAAGAGTTCCTTTATTTCCTCCCCACAGAAAACACCTATTCTCGATCTCAAGGAGAATCAACCGTGCTTCGCCTCCTCCTCACCGCCCTCTTCCTTGTCAGCTGCCTCCCTGCCCCACCACCATCCGACATGGACGGCGACGGCTACGAGTACTGGATCGACTGCAACGAACACAACAATGCCGTTCACCCCGGCGCCACGGAATTTTGCGACGGCGTGGACAACAACTGCGACGACGATGTCGACGAAGACGCAGCAGCCAATGCCCCGACCTGGTACCTCGACACGGACGGCGACGGCTACGGCGATACCTCTCGAGTCTCTCGGGCCTGCCAGGCCCCAACCGGCTACGTGTCCGACTCGACCGACTGCGACGACACTGACCCGGCCTACAACCCGGGCGCCGAAGAATCCGACTGCACCGACCTGAACGACTACAACTGCGATGGCTTCACCGGCTACATCGACTCGGACGGCGATGGTTTCGCCGCCTGCGAAGAGTGCGATGACGGCGACGCCAGCGTCTACCCCGGCGCCACCGACGCCTACTGCCGCGACGGCGTGGACAACGACTGCGATGGCGTCGATGACGGCACAATCGCTTTCGGCGATCTGCGTTTCGGCGATCTGGTCATGACCGAGATCATGATCGATCCCGTGGCTTCGCCGCAATGGTTCGAGATTTACAACCTGAGCGAGTGCGAGATCGAAGTCGAACCATTCTATCTTCGCAACAGCTATGGCGAAGAAGAGCAACTCATCGACGACTGCTCCGCAAAAATCGACTCAGGCGACCACCTGACCTTCTCGACCGAAGACGAAGAAGAATTCGACTGCACTTTCGATCCCGCGATCACCACCCTAGAAAATAACAACTCGCTGGAAATCACCACAAACAGCGGCAACTTCCTCGAGTCAATCTTCTGGAACGAAAGTCTCGCTGGCCACTCCTGGTCGCTCGATCCCGGGGCTTACGACCCGGCGACAAACAACGACCTCGGCAACTGGTGCTGGGAGTCGGAAGCAGCCTACAATTCCGACGACTTCGGCACACCCGGGACAGACAACTCCGCCTGCCCCTGACCCCCTCCCCTCGGCCCCTGGCCGAGTTTTTTTATCCAAAATCCTACTTTTACCCGCAAAAAAAGTCCCTCTTCCTATATCGCCACGATAGAAAAATGGGGGGGTAGGGGATGGGGTCAAAAAAACAAAATCTTCAGCTTCCCGTTGACACTCAAGTCTTTTCAGTTGACTTTTTATTCTTTTTTTGCTAATTTGACCCCTTGCGTGCTTTGGGCAATAAAGCTCTTGGAAACGCAAAAACCCTGGGAACCAAACCTTTTTGGTTGCCCGGAAACTGGAGGAAACGTGGAAAACGCACTGAAAGTTCTTCTCGTTCTCGCGGCCGTTGTCGTGACTTTGACGGGCTGCCCCAAAGACGATGAAGACACCGGCAACATCGTGACCGATGTCGACGCCGACGGCTATACCGCAGACAACGACTGCGACGACCTGGATGCCGCGATCCACCCCGACGCCGACGAACGGTGCAACGGGCTCGATGACGACTGCGATGGCACGGTCGATGAAGACATGAACGTACCCACCTGGTACGCCGACGCGGATACGGACGGCTATGGCGATACCTCTCAGGCCTCTCAAGCCTGTCAGGCCCCAACCGACTACGTAGCCGACTCAACCGACTGCGACGACACCGACACCGCCATCAATCCCGGCGCCACCGAAGCCTGCAACGGACTCGACGACAACTGCGACGGAGTCGTCGACGAAGATATCGATGGCGGAATCTGGTACGTTGACAACGACGCCGATGGCTACGGCAACGCCACACTCACCAGTGTGTTGTGCGCACAGCCCTCGGGCTATGTGGCAGACAACACCGACTGTGACGACTCTCATCCCGACACTCACCCCGACGCCGCCGAGTTCTGCAACGATCTCGACGACGACTGTGATGGTGTGGTCGATGAGGACGCTATCGATGTCATGCCTGTCTATGTCGATTCCGACGGTGACGGTTACGGAGCTGGTGAGCTGATCACGGCTTGCGACTGGCTTTACGGCTACGCCGACAACGCCGACGACTGCGACAATTCCAACTCGTCCGTCAACCCGACCGCTACCGAGTACTGCAACGGCTACGACGACAACTGTGATGGTGTGGTCGATGAAGACTCGGCTGTGGACACCATGACTTGGTACGCCGACACAGACACGGACGGCTATGGCGACCCCGGTTCACCGGCCAATGCCTGCCTCTGGCCCTCCGGCTATGTGGCAAACCCCGACGACTGCGACGATACCGACATCGCCATCAATCCCAGCGCCACCGAAGCCTGCAACGGCTACGATGATGACTGCGATGGAGAAACCGACGAAATCGGTGCCACTGGCGGCGCCACCTGGTACGCCGACTTGGATAGCGACGGCTACGGCAACTCCGTGTCCGGAATGATCTCGGCCTGCAACCAGCCCTCGGGCTACACCGCGACCTTCACCGACTGCGACAACTCCGATGCCTCGGTCTACCCGGGCGCCGATGAGTATTGCAATGGTGTGGACGACAACTGCGATGACACCGTCGACGAAGACTCGGCTGTGGATGCCGTGATCTGGTACGTAGATGGTGACGAAGACGGCTACGGCGACGACACCGTCACCATAACGGCCTGTTCGGCCGGCGCGGAATTCGTACTCATCGGCGGCGACTGCGACGACACCGACTCGGATTTCAACCCCGGGGCCGACGAGTACGACTGTACCGACCTGAACGACTACAACTGCGACGGCTTCACCGGCTACACCGACCTGGACGGCGACAGTTTCGCCGCCTGCGAAGAGTGCGATGACGGCGACGCCAACATCTACCCCGACGCCGACGAATACTGCAACGGCTACGACGACAACTGCGACGGCGAAATCGACGAAGACAGCGCAGTCGATGTCGCGACCTGGTTCGCGGATGCGGACGGCGACGGCTTCGGCGAGGCCTCTCAAGCCTCTCAAGCCTGTCTAGCCCCAACCGGCTACGTGGCCGACTCCACCGACTGCGACGACTCCAAGGCCGAGGTCAACCCCGACGCCTCCGAGATCTGCAACGACCTCGACGACGACTGCGACGGTGTCATCGACATCGCGCCGCTGCTCGGCGATGCCTGGTTTGTTGACACGGACGCGGACGGCTACGGTGCCGAATCCACGGTCCCGTCATTCTCGTGCTTCGCCCTCTCGGGCTACGCCGACAATGACAATGACTGCGACGACTCCGATGCCTTGGTCTTCCCCGACGCCGACGAGTACTGCAACGGTCACGACGATGACTGCGATAGCGTGGTCGACGAAGACTCGGCCGTGGACGCCACGACCTGGTACTTCGACGGCGACAGCGACGGCTACGGCGATTCCAGCGACTCGATCATCACCTGCTACGCACCCTCGGGGTTCATCTCCGACCGGCACGACTGCGATGATACCGATGCCCTGGTTTTCCCCGGCGCCGGCGAGTACTGCAACGGCTACGATGACAACTGTGATGGTACGGTCGACGAAGACAGCGCGGTCGATGCCACCACCTGGTACATCGACACGGACGGCGACGGCTTCGGCGAGGCCTCTCAAGCCTCTCAAGCCTGTCTGGCCCCAACCGGCCACACCTCCGACTCCACCGACTGCAACGACTCCGACGCCGCCGTCAACCCGGCCGCCGACGAGTACTGCGACGAAATCGACAACGACTGCGACGGAACCGTGGACGAAGATGACGCGCTCGATGCCAGCACTTGGTATGCCGACGCCGATTCCGATTCCTATGGCGACACCACCGTCACCTCCACAAGCTGTGACGAACCTTCGGGCTACGTCTCTGTGGATGGCGATTGCGATGACAGCGACCCGGCCTTCCACCCGGGCGCGGCCGAAAACAGCGGCTGTGTCGATCTGAACGACTACAACTGCGATGGCTCCATTGGCACCGACGACCTCGATAGCGATGGCTACATGGCCTGCACCGAGTGCGACGACACCGACGCCGCCATCTACCCGGGCGCCACCGAATACTGCGACAGTGTGGATAACGACTGCGACAGCGCAGTCGACGAAGACAGCGCAGTCGATGCCGCCACCTGGTACGCAGACACGGACGGCGACGGCTACGGCGATGCCTCTCAAGCCTCTCAAGCCTGTCAGGCCCCAACCGACTACGTAGCCGACTCCTCCGACTGCGACGACTTCGACGCCGCCATCCACCCCGGCGCCACCGAGACCTGCAACGATCTCGACGACGACTGCGACGGCACGGTTGACGAGTCCCTCGGGGGCTCTGACTGGTACGCGGATGCGGACGGCGACAGCTTCGGCGATCCTTCGTCCTCAGTCTACGACTGCAGCCGGCCCTCGGGCTATGTGGCCGATGACACGGACTGCGATGACCTGGACGACGAAGTCTTCCCGGGTGCGGACGAGTACTGCGACGGGATCGACACCGACTGCGATGGCAGCCTCGACGAAGACGATGCCCTGGACACCAGTATCTGGTACGCAGATGCGGACGGCGACGGGTATGGTAATATCGCGGTAACCTACGAGGCCTGCATTGCCCCCACGGGCTACGTGGTCGACGACTCGGACTGCGATGACACCTCGGCCCTGGCCTATCTGGGTGCGACCGAAATCTGCGGCGACGGTGTGGACAACGACTGCGACGGCGACGTAGATTTCATCGAAGAAGCCGACTTGAGCTTGGGCGATCTGGTTATCACCGAGATCAATGCCAACGGCACCGACTGGTTCGAAGTCTGGAACGGTTCGGGTTGTGATGTTGATCTTGACGGGATCATCATTTCGTCAAGCAGTTTGTCGATGGCTGTTTCTGCCGACATCCTGGTTGCGGATGATTACGCAGTCTTTGGTCGAACTGTCAGTGGCTTTGTCGATTTCAACTACGACTACGCCATTCTCGGTGACCTCATGACCGCGGATGATGTCATAGTCATCTCCTCGATCGGTACGACCATTGACTCCGTCTACTTCTACAACGGAACCCGTGGCTGGCCGAGCTACTCGTGTCAATGTGCCTTGAATCTCGACCCCGGATCGTATGATTCAACGCTGAATGACGATGCCAACAACTGGTGTAATTCGGACACCGAAATCCCCTCAACCGGGGATTACGGAACACCCGGCACCGACAACGAAACTTGCTCGCCTTGAAAACTCTTGATTCCCCTTGGTAACACCTCGGGGATTTTTTTTATTTTTTCTCCACAAGGACAAAACAATTTTTAACTTCCGCTTCATAACCTTCTTAAAACCAAAACACCGCCCCTCACAGGGCGGTGTTTTTAAGTCGTCTTTTTTTTGTCGCGAACGGGCCACGATTAACCGAAGTCAAGGCGGAACGCCGCGACGATTTTCCCGTAAGGGGTGGTTTGCGACCAGCCGAAGCCGTTATCGCAAATCGAATTTGTGAGACAAGCCCACAGGTAGTGGGGCCGGGTCAAACCCGTAACCCCACTACCCTTCCCATGGTTTCAATCTTACGATTTAGACCAAAGAATCTTTTGGAATCAACTAACTAGTAAACGATTGTTCCACCAGTGACTGGCAGGGTCTTAACCAAAGTGGCGTAGAGTCCTGTGTCATAGGCGTCGTCATCCCAACAAATTGTACCGTCTGTACCAACATGTGCAGCAGTGCCGGCAAGTGAATTCGCGTCGATATCGAGATCGATACGCAACGAGTCGTCGTTGGCAGCGCTAGCACCGGTATTATCCATGTACAAAGAGTAGGTAAGGGTTGTTCCAGCGGCAATTACATCTGGGGTTGTAAGATCTAACACAATGTAATCAATTACATCTGTGTCTTCTGTACAAACCGAGCCGTCAGAACTGTCATAGAATGTCCAGTTCGTGTCAGCACCTTCAAGAGCGGTTCCTAGATCTAACACATCGTAAAGTGTCAGGTCGGCATCAGAAATACCGCTTGCGCTATTGTCATCGTCACAATAATGCCATTTGACAGCACTACCTGCTGTGGAAGACATCTTGAATGTAACTTCATTCAAAGTAACATAACCACGAGAATCTGCTGCAACATTGAAGCGGAAGACTTCATTCAACCCTGGAATTCCAGCGCCAGATGGGCTACCAGAAGCCAAACTCAAGGTTGGTTTGGTCTTGTAGATAGTCATGGCGTTAGCGCTTGGATCAGAACCAGAAAGCTCTGTTCCATCAAAGGTATCGCCAGAATCTGCACCAACAGCGTTAAATTCAGAAGCGGCTGACGAATCAAAGTCAAGGTCGATTGTCGCGCCATCAATTGAAGTACTGTCAACAACAGCTGTATCAAGAGTCACGGTAACGGTAGCACTTGAATCTTTAGCAACATAGACATCCAAACCACTGAAAGTAACCGAAGCACCTGATAAGAAACCGGAACTTGTTTCTGTATCGCCATCTGAGTTGGTATAAGAAACAGTAATTCCAGCAGCCACAGAATCAGAAACAGCAGCGGAAGGAGTTGTGCTAGCGTTGGCAAAAGTCATTTTGTTAATGACCCAAGCTTCGCTGGTCGAGGTAAACTTGATCTTAGAAACCGTCACACCGGTGGAGCTACCAAGAATAATTGTCGAGGTTGGCATATCCGCGGAAGCGGCAACAGTCAATGTTCCAGCAGCGGCAATGGTGATTGTTGGAACGGTTGCGGCAACAGAGTCATAAGCCAAATCGTCTGAGGCATCAGTGGCACAGGTTCCGCCGTCATCGTCGACGTCGTAACAAGCGGTAACACTGTCACCCTCTTCGTCTTGAGCTGTAACAACAGGCGCACTATTTGTCGCACCAATGAAAAACTTGTAAACGTCGGTACCGTCTGGTGCCACGTTAGCCAAGTTACATTTCATAATCAGTTTACTGGTTTCACCGGCTTCAAGATTCCAGGCAAAATCAGTGAATGGAATGGTGTAGACGGAAGAAGTGTCAATCACACCCTCTGGGCCGTCAACCAACGAACCTGTAACACCATCGTAAACCGAACACGAACTGATCTTATCTGTGAGGACGATGTCATTTTCGTTTGAGAATGTACCATCGCTATCGCCAGTACCGGTAAAGGTTACGTCAGAAACTGTAATATCGTGTGATGTTCCGGCAGTAAAGTTATAACCAACCAAAGACGCGGCACTTGAACCTTTAATATAAGTACTTGTCCATGGGGTTGACGACTCGTTGACTGTCAACGAAGAAGTTGTAATGGTCATGCTATAACCAGTGATTGTTGAAGTTGGAACAACGTCTGTTGAAACAACCAAGGAATCACCGTTAATATCATCGGCTGTAACTGAAGCCATGATGATTGAAGCATAAACAATGTCGGCATTCAAGTCAGTATCAGAACCAACATCAACGGTCAGCATCAAATCAAACGATTCACCGGCTTGTAGGGTTTGATAATCATCAAAGGTTAAGGTTTGGGTTTGGTCAAGAGCACTTGCCGCAGCACCCGTGGCTAGGGTTGTCAATTCTTCTGGACCCATCCAAGCCGTTCCGTCTTCAAGACGAACGGTAATGTCTGTGTAGTTGGCATCAGCAGCAGTATTGTTCAATAAGTCATTGTCATCAGCTGTTGTGTCAGCGCCAGATACGGTCAGAGAAATTGGCAAGTTTTGCAATTCTGTCCAGTTGGCTGAAGTAATGGTGAAATTCAATAAAATCACGTCATTACTATCAACAGCGATATCAGAAGCGGAAGGACCATTGAAAGCAAAGGTCAAATCACCGCCTTGAACAGTGGATTCAGAACACTCGGTTGTACAATTAGTATTGCCGGTCTGGTCAAAACCAGTCACGTCAATACCCATGTTAAAGCCATAAATGCTTCCGGTAGCCATAACATCGGCGCTCTCTTCGATAGCTACGCTAATGACATCGTTGGCTTCGCCACCGATGTCAGCTTTAACTTGTAAGGTTTCATCTCCGCCTTTAGCAATCACATAAGGTGTACCAAAGACAAAAGTAACTTTTTTCCCAACAACAGTTCCATTAGCAAGAAGTGTGGTGCCATCATAAAGTTGGAAGTTGCTGTGGTCGGCGGCGTTATCGACATCAAACATAACTTGTTCGATGGAAGCGCCTTCGGTAGCCGCAGAAAACTTAACTTTAGCAATGGTTGCACCCTCTTGACCTAAAGTCGGGTTGGTGATTGTGCCATTATCAATAACGGTCAAGGTTCCAGCAACAGTGTCAGAGAAAGTCATGGTATTACCGGAAATCGGGAAATTACCGGAAACTTCGCTATCAGTAACAACGTCTGTGGCTTCAACTAAACTGAAATAAACAGTGTCACCGGCGGCAACCGTAGCTGCAGCGGCGACATCAACACGAACCGTAACATACTTTGTTTCGCCGTTGGTGAAATCCAATCCTAGCGAGCTAAAAGTAACTTCACGAGTTGTTGAATTGATTGAACGGGAATTGGTCAAACGAGTATTACCTTCATAAAGGTAAGAATTGGAAATGTTGGTTGTTGCGCCAACACCGCCAAGACGGAAAATCATTTGATCAACAGAGGACGCGCCGTCGGTGGCGGTCATCTTGAAAGTGGCAAATTCAACAGAATCAGCCGAGGAAGGAACTGTGGTCGAAGCCGGGGTGGTGGAAGCCAATGAAATTGACAAACCGCCCTCGGTAGCGACTACGCCACCCAATTGAGCTGTGTCTGTGAGTTCGGTATCAACGGAAGTAAGTGCAGCGCCGGCAGTGATGCCGGAGAGGACAATACCGGATCCGTCGAGAACTAAGCGTGATTGCAAACCGTTGGCAGTCATGCCAGCGTCTGAAACCAAGCGTGTTGCACCGTCCCAGACCAAATAAATTTCTGCTCCGGAAGCGACCAATGCGCCATTATAGGCATCGGCGGCGCTCATGAGGGATGTACCGACAGAATAATCGACAAAGAAAGTATCAGAGACGTCGTCAATGAAAGCATTCCAGTCAGAGCCGGCAAGACCTTCGGCAACTTCTTCGGTTTCAATCCAACGGATTGCACCTTCTGGAGTTACAGCATAGGTCTTAGGATCACTCTGGATTTTGATCCAGCGAGAACCTGGGCGGTACACAATGTTGCCGGCCAAAGGGATGGCAGCCAAAGCTGAATCCGAGAGGGTAACGACATCACTGAAATCTGTGTACCAGGAGAAATAGGATTTTTCGTTCGGGAAAGCATAACGGGAACCATCAGAACCATAGTAATAAACGGTTGAGAGGGTTGTACCCTTAATAACATCTCCGGCCGAAGCGGCTTGAGCTGTCATTGGGAGGTTAGCGAGACCGACAGACCAGACAATGGTCAAGACAGCCACGGCACCCGTGAAAGCTTTTTTGAAAGCATTTTTCATAATTGTTTTGAACTCCGTTTTGTAAAGCGCGGGAGCGCGCGCTGTATTGCCATGAACCGTAATGGTTCATGGTTTGCGGCAATTATTTCACGTAAGGGCCCCAGCCGTTGGTTCAACCTTTGCCTTTACGCATTTTAGAAAGTTCGCGAGGTGAAAAAACACCTCTCCGCAAGTTCTATTTTTTAGAACCTGCCGAGAATTGTCTTTATTGTTGTGGAGCGGTTAGGACGATTTCCAAATCGGCCACAACAGTTTCGGCGTTAACCAAAACGATTTTCATTTCGGAAATTTTTGCAAAAACTGTGCGGTAGCCACCGGCCGCGAAGATGCTGGACAGATCTTGAATTCGTTCGTCAAAATCTGCTGTGGCTGTTCTGGTAATTTTAATGGTGTTGCTAAGATCTAGAGTTAAAGTCTTATTATTCAACAAGGCGGTTTCGATTCGGTTCAGACGAAGATTAATCATGTCAACGCGATTACGAATATCGACGATGTCTTTTTGAAAAACCGTGTCGAGATATTTTTCGGTTTCCTTTTGCGGTTGTTCTTCGTGCTCGGTAACAACGGTTTTAGTAACTTGTTCTTGAGCCTCGACAACCACGGCTGTGACCTCGACAACATCACCGGACGACTGGCCAATAACAGCGGAATACTCCTCGGCCTTACGATCAACGGCGTTAGCCAAATCGGTTACCGCCGCCGCACCTTCGGCCGAAGAAACGTTTTTTAACTCGTCGGTTACGGAAACAACCTCGATGCGAAAATTTTCGACCGCGGTTTTCATTAAAACATCTTTGTTAGAGCGTGTAGAAGAGGCAATGTCCAAAGCTTCGTCCAAACGACGGCCGGCAAATTCGGCATGCAGGCGGGCGCGTTGTTCGCTGTTGGCCGTAAACATAAGTTGGGTGCGTTCGGTAACCAACTTAACCGGATACAAGAAATCGCCGGGCACACTACCAAAAGAAGCGTTAACCGTAGTCACCCAGCCGCCAAAAACCAACATAAAGGCCATAAGAGCCGCACCGACCGGGCGCAACACGGCTTTGGATCCGATATGAGTGAGATAATCCAGGTAAACTTTCCAAGTAAATTTAAACGACTCGGAATTTTCTTCAAAACCGTAGTCACTATTTTTCTTGGCAAAATCGTTCCACAAATCTTTATGCGAAAAACCGCCCCCGAGCTTGGGGTCGTCTTGATGATCTTTCAGGAATTTAATTAGCTCGCGGTTGGTCATATTTTTTTTGAATTTCGGCACGAATTTTTTTTAGTAATCTGTGAGCCGACATTCTGGTGGCACTTTCTGATTTCTGAACCCGCTTGGCCACTTCTTTGATGGTTAAGCCATCTAAAAATCTTAGTTGAAAAATGAGTTGTTGATCGTCGTCCATTTGACTAACTTGTTCTCTTAAAAGTTCGACGTCAATTCTGACTTCCAGTTCTTTTTCTGAATTGACCAGACTGTCTTCGTGACCTTCAATGGGAACGGTGTCGAATTTCTTTTTTCGGTAGAATTCCGCGATCACGCCCCGAGCAATGGTAAAGATTAATCCGGAGACACTTTCGACCTCCGAGGACTTTAAGTAATTCCAGGTCCGTAATAGAATTGTAGAGAAAGCGTCTTCGGCGTCTTCGTGGCGCGGCAGGCGCATTGCTAAAAATCGCCTGAGAGCAACAGTGTGTTGACTGATCAGTCTTTCAAAGGCTTTCTCGTCCTTTTGGACGCGAATGCTATAAAGAAGGATTTTCTCTTGCATGCTCACAAACGAAGTCGATGTGTTAGTGGTTTAATATCACTTTTTAAAAACAAGATTTGGCTTTTTTAGCCAAGGTAACAGAAGAAATATACACTATTTCTGGTAAAAAATCAAGTATCACCCTTATCCCCTGCCAACAAATTTGACAAACAAACCATTTCTGGCTACACTAGTGTAGACAAATGTATTGGAAATGGAGGTGAGTTGGGGTGGTCTGGAGGAGGACCCAATGTTTGGGCGCTAAGGCATTAGGGGATCGGAACCACTCCACCACTCCACCCACCTCTACGACTTCTACAAGACTTCCGCCACGGAAGCCGATTCTACGTTTTCTACACCACTCCACCACTCAACTATGCCCCTAGACAATCTTATCCGCCTTTCCGTTTCCGAAGCCGCCAGAATGTTTGGAGTTAGCCAGCGAACCATTCGCCGAGCGATTACCAATCAAGAGGTGACTTATGTTGTGGTTCAAGGCCGCTATAAAATAAATTTTGAATCTCTGATAAAATGGTCACAAGATACCACCACCATTCGCAACAAACGCGACAAATCCGGAATTGGTCAATTCGTAGCTCAATGGAAAATCAAAAACAAAATGTTTTCGCCTAATCCAAAAACATTAGACGAAAAATAAACTTGATTACCAATTGTGTCTCCCCTCTACCTTACCAAGGAGGGGAACCTTGCTGTGCCGGCCACAGCTCGCCTCGAGCGACGACCGCGGGGGAGGTCGAACCCCCCCAAAAAAAATTCTTGTGAAAAAAATCTTAATCACAATTCTCCTCTCTTCCCTGCTCCTACCATTTTTTGCGCAAGCTAAAACCGCGGTCGATAAATATCCGCGAACGGCTAATTATTTTTTGCTATCCGGATCGTATTTGCAAAACCAATCGACACTGGAAACTTTGTCAACTTTTGATTTACTGGTTTTGCCGGCCGAAGCCCAAATCTATAATCAAACTTTTTTTAGCCAAGTTCGAAATCTTAATCCGGACATTATTATCTTGGCATATGTTCCAACCATCAGCTACAACAACCAATATTGGAACGACACGCTTCATAAAAAACTAAGGTCCGGCATTCAAAGTTCTTGGTGGCTCAAAGATACCGGTGGCAATGCTGTTAGTATTTGGTCAGGTACTTCGGCTCTTAATTTAAACTCCGGTTGGGCTGAATATTTGGCCAACTATGCCGCAACCGATGTTTACGGAACCGGACTTTGGGACGGCATATTTTTTGATGAGGTAAACGATTCCGCTCCGGTTGACGGCACAGCCACTAATCTGGAATGGCAAAACGGTTATATTAATATTCTTTCAAAAACCAGAAGCAAACTCGGAACTCAAGCCGTTATTATTACAAACGGCAGTTCCAATTCCCTTTTTCAACCTTATGTAAACGGCCGAATGTTTGAATCTTTTCCCACGCCCTGGGAAAGTAACGGTCAGTGGGAAACCGTGGAAAAAAATTATTTGGATATGGAGGAAACAGTTGGTTACGATCCGGTCTTTGTTATAAATGGCAATACCGACAACACCGGCAATCAAACCGACTATCAATTGGTGCGCTATGGTATTACCTCAACCTTGCTTGGTGGCGGCTACTTTGCTTTTGACTATGGCACTCAAAGCCATGCCCAAACCTGGACTTACGATGAATACGATGCCTATTTGGGTCAACCTAAAGGTGAAGCCGAAGATTTACTTAACGCAAACAACAGCCAAATGACCGAAAGCGTCTGGGCCCGAGATTTTGAAAACGGCAAAGTGGTGGTTAATGCCACCGGACAATCCCAAACCGTCAGACTCGATGGTGAATACGAAAAACTTCACGGTTCACAAGATCCCGACACAAACAACGGGGCGATTATTTCACACTTAACTCTGGCTTCGGAAGACGGGGTTATTCTTTTGCGACCAATCGAACAAATCGATAACGCGGTTTTTCAAAACGGTTCTTTTGCCCGAGTTTACGATTTAGACGGCGCAACCAAACGCACCGGCTTCTTTGTTTATGATTCTGAATATCGCGGCGGTCAAAGTATCATTCGTTACAACTTAGATGAAGACGAAGCTTTGGAAACCGTAGTAGCCAACAATACCGAAGTAATAATTTACGACGATGACGGCAAACAACAAGCGGCCTTTTGCCCTTACACCGAGGATTACGACTTGGGAATCAATCTTTCGGTCGGAGATATTGAAGGTGACGGGAGCGTGGAAATCGTTACCGGCACCGAATATGGTGCCGGGCCGCAGTTAAGAATTTTTAACAAAGACGGGGTTTTAATTCACCCCGGGTTCTTTGCTTACGACACGGCTTTTCGTGGCGGCGTTCATGTAGCCCTTGGTGATGTTAACAATGACGGCAATCTGGAAATCATTGCCGGCGCCGGCCGGAGTGGCGGGCCACACCTGCGCATTTTCAATAAAGACGGCGTCTTAATTAACCCCGGATTCTTTGCCTACAACTCGGCCTTCCGCGGCGGTATCTATGTCGCCACCGGCGATGTCGACGGCGACGGCGAAACCGAAATCATTACCGGCGCCGGCCCGGGCGGCGGTCCACACGTTCGAGTTTTTGACCAAAACGGCAATCTAGAAAATGAATTCTTTACCGGAGCGATTTCGGACACCTCGGGTATCAAAATCACCGTCGCCGATATTGACAACGATGGCATCGACGAAATTATTGGTTTAAGCGAGGATGTGTTTACAATGTCGAATTTTTAAAACACCCGACCCCCCATCGTATGGGGGGATACGGTGCGACGCGATAATATTTATGGAATCATTAAAACAACAAATCGAACACGGCCTGAGCGGACATTCGCGGCCGCATTCGCCAATCGAACATTTTGTGCGTTTGCTCCGCCATCCGGGTCGACTTTTGTTGACGCCGGTCTATAGGTATGTTGGTCGCCGTTATTTAAAACGGGAAAAATTTGAAATCAGATTTTTAATAACCGACATTTTTCTGTTGATCGTGGCTTTGGGGCTTGTGGCTTCGGCTGTTGGTTGGTTTGTTTGGCATAACCGGATCGAAAACAGAATTTTTTTCGAGGCTCAAGTGGCGCCAACCGAAATCGTTTCCGGTGCGCCTTCGACTTTGGTTATTCGTTACACCAATGGCACCGGACAAGAATTGAAAAACGCTTATTTAAATCTTACTTATCCGGCTTATTTTGAACTTCAAGAAATTGCGATTGGCGAAACCGCGGCCACGGGCGAGGTTGTTTCTTTGGGAGATATCGCACCCGACGAGGTTGGTTCAATAAAAATTCGCGGCGTTATGTTTGGCAATGTTCACGGCGAACAAGTTTTTGAAACCAAAATGACTTTTACTTATGGCGAAAAAGAAAAGTCCGGCGAAAAAATTTCGCGTCATGTTTTTTCGCCGGTGTCTTCGGTTCTAAAATTGTCCCTGGAAATTCCCGATCGTATTATTGCCTCCCAACCTTTTTCCGGAAACATTGTTTATCAAAACACCGGCGAAATAACTTTACCGAAAATTATTATTGAACCGGAATGGCCAAACGGTTTTGCCCCGGCCACTGATTCGCAAAAAGCTTGGGAACTGCCCGTAATCGAAGCCGGCCAAGAGGGCCGCATCAAATTCACTGGCACGGCCGCCTCGGGAATGGAAAATTTAGAACTGATTTTTCATCCTTCCTTTGTCTTTGGCACCGATCACTTTCAACAAGATTCTTTGATTGAAACTGTTAAAATTATTCAACCACAAATCAAAATCAGCCACAGTATCGAGCCTGACACAGCCAAACCTGGTGGTAATTTAAAAACCTTGGTTCAGTATGTAAATATCGGTGAAACTCCGGTTTACAATGTTGAACTTTCACTGATTTCAGAAAATCCCTTCGCCGGCTCGGCCGAAAAAATTTTAATCGGCACGGTTGAAGCCGGCGCCAGCGGCGAAAAAGAAATCAAGTTGACGCTTCGTTCAACCATTACTCAAAGCGAAACTCAAATTTACGAACATCTAAACATTTCAACTCAAGCCACGGCCAGCTATCAACTCGAGAAAAATGTCGCCGGACAAAAAATCACAGTTATCGATTCAGCTATCGAAACACCTCTGACAACACCAATAGCCCTCCACTCATTCGGCCGCTATACCTCTGATCGTGGCGATCAATTGGGCCGCGGTCCGTTGCCACCAACTGTTGGTGAGCAAACCAAGTATTGGATTTTTTGGAACGTCTCGGGCACTACCAACGAAATTCAAAATTTAACTATCTCCGGACAACTGCCAAACAATGTCACCTTCACCGGCCGACAAACCGTCTCTCTGGGAAATGCTATTGAATACGACGCGAATTCCAAAACCGTTACCTGGAGCATCAAAGAGTTGGCGCCCACATTTGCTCCGTCTTCAAAAATTATCGGCATTGCTTTCGAGGTAGCCATAACTCCAAACGAAGATCAAATCGGAACTTCACCCAATCTTGTTTTCGATACCTCTTTATCCGGCACCGACAGCTGGACAGGCGCCTGGATTACAGCCTACGGCACCCCGGTTACTACCAACCTACCTGGCGATTTAATGGCCGATGGTTGGGGTATAGTTGTGAATTAAACCGATTTGCGAAACCGCCTTACCCATGATATTCTAAAACCATTATGGATCAAGAAATCAAACAAGAATTTGAAAACTTAACCTCATTGTTCCAGCAAGGTTTTAAAAAACACGATGAGGATATTGAAAATTTGTCCGTAATGGTTCAACAGGGTTTTGAAGAAGTGAATCAAAAATTTGCCATTGTTGACATCAAACTAGAAGAAACCAACCAAAAAATTGATCAAACTACCGAAAAAATTTCCCAGCTTTATATAAACGTCGACGGTTTTATTCACATGCACCAAAGGCTCGATTTAGAATTAACCGCCATGCGCGGCTATTATCAACGACTCGAAGAACGAATAGCCAAGTTGGAAACCGCCCACTCATAACCCTCGAAAACCCATTTAAAAGCCCCAAAATCGGGGCTTTTTAGTTTATCCACAGATATCCAAATTCTACCATTGACAGAAAGCAATTTTTCTGCTAAAGTAAGCGGTTTCGTGATGTTGCGAATTACGAATATCTACACGAATTCACAAATCAACAAACTTAAAGATGACACCCGACATTCGTGAATTCATCATAATTTCGTAATTCGTAACAATATGAAAATAGCAATGATCGGACAAAAAGGGTATCCGGCACAATCTGGCGGTATTGAAAAGCACGTGCAAGAACTCTCAAAACATTTAGCCGACCAAGACCATGAAATCTTGGTGTTTTGTCGTGCTTGGTATGGGCCAAAAATTCCAACTCAAAATGGAATAACTCAAATCTTTATTCCAACTATTCACACCAAACACTTAGACGCCATAATCCACACTTTTTTTGCCGTCCTGATTGCCAGCTATAAAAAAGTCGATGTTTACCACATTCACGGTGTTGGCCCGGCTTTGCTGGCTTGGTTACCAAAATTACTTCGCCCTTCGGCCAAAGTAATCGTAACCTTTCACTGTATTGATCGCTTGCATCAGAAGTGGGGCTTGTTTGCTCGCCTCATGCTTAAACTTGGTGAAATGGCCGCTTGCCGCTTGCCCGACAAAACTATTGTGGTTTCAAAAACCTTGCTGGAATATACTTGTGAAATTTATAACGCCGATCCGATTTATATCCCTAACGGCGTAAATGTCCCGGCGGCTGAAAACAAAATTGAACTCTTGGAAGATTTTGATCTTAAACCAAACAAATACTTAATAATGGTTTCGCGTTTGGTTGAACACAAAGGTCAAAAAACTTTGATCAAGGCTTGGAAAATGGCCCGCGCCCAAAAACCGGAATTGTTAAAAGGTTTTAAATTAGTCATTGTTGGCGGCGGTTCCTTTACTAATGATTATGTTAAGGAATTGGAAAAACTTTCTGGCGGTGACGATTCAATCGTTTTAACCGGCGAACAAACCGGCGAAAAACTGCACAGCTTGTTTACCAATGCTTATGCCGCTGTTCACCCTTCTTTGCTCGAGGGTTTGCCAATCGTCGTGCTTGAAGCCATGAGTTATGGCAAGTGTGTCTTGGCCTCGGATATTTCTGAACACTTGGAAATTGTAAAAAATTACGGTTTGTCTTTCCAGGCCGACAATGTCAATGATTTGGTAGAAAAAATATTGGCCATGATCGAAGCTCCGGAATTAGTTAAACATGTTGGTAGCGAATCGGCCAAATTCGTTAAAGACAATTTTGCTTGGAATGAAATTACCACCCAAACAGAAATGCTCTACAACAAAATTACTCAAAAACCAGCCGAGTCCGTAGTTGTAAAATGGCTAACTCGCGGAAAACCGATGTTGTAAATGGTTAGATAAAAAAGTAAAAAAAGACCGGTGGTTTAAACCATCGGTCTTTTAGTAAATTTAGGTTTTACCCCACCGGCCCTCGATGTTCCTCAATGGCTAATTTATAAACTTTCATTAACTCGGCGAAATGTTTTTCGGAATCATATTCTTTTACTACTCGTTCACGACCGGCAAAACCAAATTCGCGAGCCATGCCGACATTGTTAAAAAGCCGATCAATGGCCTCGGTTAATTCTGGTACACTGCCCGGCTGAACCAAAAGGCCGGTTACTCGATCGACCACGGTTTCTGGTAAACCACCAATATTAGAGGCGATGACCGGTTTTCCGGCGGCCATGGCCTCGATTACCACAATACCAAAAACCTCTTGCCACAAAGACGGCACCACCACAACCCGAGCCCCGCGATACAAACTCCATAAAGCCTCGCCAGCCGTAAAACCGACAAACTCGACATTCGACAAATGAGCGGCGGCCTGCTTTAATCTGGTTTCCTCTGGCCCGGTGCCGACCACTTTAAATTTTATGTGAGGTAAATTTTTAGCCGCTCGAAGCAAAGTCCAAATTCCCTTTTCTTCTACCAAACGACCAACAAACAAAATATAACCCTGGTCCCAACCAATAGCCGGGTTTACTTGGCGAGCATTAATAGCAAAAGGTAAAACATGAATTTTTTCTGCCGAAAAACCTTTCTTAATTAACTCATCTTTTACAAAGCGAGAAGAGGTTACATAACGATCGGCCAAATGATACAACCCCATGCGTTCATGCAAATGATAAGTCGCGGCCGCGGCCAAACTGGCAAAAAAAGAATTTTTATGAAATCGCGACAAAGCGGCCTGAATAATCCCCACCTTACTTAAATCCTCGACACGATGATGTGACCAACGCATGTATTGCGGCGAAATCATATGATAATCCTGAACAGTCATAACCACAGGCATGCCCAACTCGCGCGCGGTTAAAAAAATAGTTGGCGAAATTTGATAATAAATATTATGAACATGTAAAACATCGGCTTGGGTTCTCCGAATCAGCGTGGAGATTTTTTCCTGAGCCTCAAAAGAAAACATCATGCGGCCAAGAGTACGCAAACCTTGCTTGCCAAATTTGACTCTTTCAGTTTCAACTCGACTAACAAAATATTTATTGAACGAAGTCGGCAAATTGGCCGAATACTTCATAGCAAAAGGAATCGGCTCGTGTCCGCTCTCTCTTAACCAATGTTCCAAATCCAAAAGATAGCGTTCAGCACCGCCTTTAAGAAAATAAAATTTATTGGCTAAAATTATTTTCATATGTCTTTCTTCTCTTCCTCTCTTAATCCTAAACTAACCACAAACCCACCATACAACCACAAATAAAAAGCCAGAGTTCTGACCTCTAAAAATGTCGCGAGGAAAGCGTTAAGAGCCACGGCAATCATGGCCGCGGCAAAACCCAAAGACAAGGCCCGCAAAAAGGGATCATCTTTGGTTTTTTGATAAACTTTTAACGAAAAGAAAAACAGGCTGACATACATCCAAAGATAAAAAGCCAAACCAATAGTGCCGGTTTCGCCCCAGAGTGAAAACCAGTTGTTGTCGATATAACCGTCGGTGCCGTAGACGCCGAAGGGCAGGCCGAGCTGTTCGTAAACTCGAGTATTGTTCAAAGCCGTGGCCGCGCCGCCGCCGTATTGGCCGGGCCCAAAACCGAATAATGGCGAGGCTGGAACAACCGTGGTAACGGTTTGAGCAACCCAGAAAAGACGACCAAGACCGGCGTATTCGCCACGCCAACGATCATAAGAAAAAGACTCGAAAAAACGTTCGGCCACGGTTTGTTGCGGGTAGTCGACAAGATGTTGCACAACCAAACCAGAGTAAGATAAATAACTAAACATGATGGTAATCAGCGACAAAGTTGCCACCAAAACTCTTCGGTCTTTTTTAATCCAAATAGCAATAAACAAAAATCCCAACAAAAAACCAAACCAAGACGAACGCGAATAAGTCAAAACCAAAGCCGGCAAACCGAGTAAAAAAGTTAGCCACAAAAATTGTTTGTCTTTAAGACGATTCTTTTTAACTTCGTAAAGCATGGCCGAGCCAATGACTAAAAAGAAAGCCAAAAAAGTTCCCAAACGGTCGTAACGGCCAAGTGTGGCAAAAACCCGGGAACCGAATTCCCAAGTTTGACTAACACCAGAAGTTAAAACCATTTCACCGAAAGTTCTGGTTTCTGAAGGAAGAAGTAAAAGATCAAGTGGTTCGCCGATAATGGCTTGCGAAATTCCGAGTCCGGCCTCGAACATAAGAACCACAAAAATCGCCCAAGTTAAACGCCCAACAAAAGCCCGCGACGGCTTCAAATAAAGAGCCACGAAAAAAACTAAAATAAAACGAATAATTTGTCGCAGGCCAAGAACCGCAATTGAAGGATCAACAAAATTAATCACCGCTGAGGAAGCGGCCACAATCACAAATAAAACAAACGGCAAATCCAACGGCGACGATCGAGCTTTTAATTGACCGGTAATAATTCGCCACAAAACCACGGCGCACAAAAAATAAATCAAGAGTTCGGAAAAATAACGAGCGAAAAAATAAATGTCGTCGGGAACAAACTTAAGGACAAAAGTTTCGAACGGCAAATAAAGCGCCAAAAAAGCCAGAGTCCAAAGCGGACGAACAATGGTGAGGATAGCGAAACAAATTCCGACAACAATCGAAAGAACCGCCAGGCCGGAGTAAACGGCTTGCAAAGAAATCAACAGGGCCAACAAAACAAAAAGACCGACCGCATACCAAGCAGTGTTTTGTTCGGCATGTTTATAAATCCTCCTGAAGTCGGGCATGGGTGTATTTTAACATGGAAAATCCCAAAATTCAAATTCCAAATCCAAAAAATTTTGAAATTTTGAACTTTAAAAATTTGGGGGGTGTTTGGGGTTTGAAATTTTTCCAAAAAAAAAGAGGCGCGCCGGCAACTTCCCGAAGGAAGCCGCGCGGCGCGCAGGAGGAGGATCTCGAAGGACTAGGTCCCGGAGCTCGAGACGAACACCCAGCCGCCCAGGCCGTCTTCGACCCTGGAGCACAGCCCGGACGTGCCCCACATCTCGGGGGAGGCGTACTGGATCGTGCCGGCGGCGTCCATGGCATATACCATGAAACGGGTGTCGGAATACACGAGAAGGGTGTGGCTCAGCCAATCACCCTGGTAGGCGACCGTGAAGCGCCCGCCGCTCGTGTAGCCCTCGAGGCCGACGGTGGTGATGACGCCGGCGAGCGGCATCCGCAGGGAGCCGCTGATGTTGCCACTGACGGTCACCACGAGGGTGACGCCGTCGGTGTCGAGCGAGCAGTCCACGTTGCTCACGCAGACCATCTCGTCGATCTCGCCGTCGCAGTCTTCATCCACGCCACTCTCGCAGGCCTCGGTGGCCAGCGGGTTGACGAGGACGTCGGAGTCGTCGCAGTCGCCGTCTTCGACGGTGACGCCGTCGCCGTCGGCATCAGTGCCTTCGGGCTCGATGGGTGGGACCGGGCAGGCCTCGTCGGCGCCGTCGCAGTCCTGGTCGATGTCGTCTTCGCAGACGTCGTCGGCCCAAGGATGCACGCTCGCATCGGAGTCGTTGCAGTCGCCACCGACCAACACCATCCCGGCCTCGTAGAGGCAGGAGGTGAAGGCCGTCGAGTCGTCGCCGTAGCCGTCCAGGTCGAGGTCGGCGTACCAGATGGCCGTGGCGAGGTCTTCGTCCACGTCGCCGTCGCAGTCGTCGTCCGCGCCGTTGCAGTACTCGGTGGCGTACGGGTGCACACTCGAGTCGTTGTCGTCGCAGTCGCTCCCGTCGGCGGTGTAGCCGGCGGGCTCTGTGCAGGAGTAGGCCAAGGAGAGCTCGTCGCCGAACCCGTCCTTGTCTTCGTCCGCGAACCAGATGTCGGCGTCGAGCGCCGCGGCTTCGTCGACCGTGCCGTCGCAGTCGGAGTCGATCCCGTCGCAGAACTCGTCGGCGCCGGGGTAGATCATCGCGTCCGCGTCGTCGCAGTCGCCGTCGGCTTCGGAGAAGCCGTCGCCGTCGTCGTCGTAGGCGTCCGTGCCTTCGTCCACCACGCCGTCGCAGTCGTCATCGATGCCGTTCGCCGCCTCGGTCGCGCCGGGGTACACGGTGGCATCGCTGTCGTCGCAGTCAGAGATGGAGGAGTAGCCGTCGCCGTCCATGTCCCAGGCCGGGCAGCCGTCATCGGTCAGGCCGTTGCAGTCGTTGTCGGCCGCGTCGTAGCAGATCTCGCTCGCACCTGGGTAGGTGCTCGCATCCGCGTCGTCGCAGTCGCCGTCGGCTTCGAGCCAACCGTCGCCGTCACCGTCCGTGGGCGCGCACTCGAAATCTTCGCCATCACAGTCGTTGTCGAGGCCGTCGCCGCAGACCTCCGTGGCGCCCGGGTGGACGTCGGGGTTGGTCTCGTCGCAGTCGATCTCGTAGTCGTAGCCATCGGCATCGACGTCGGTCAGATCAGAGCCGTCGCAGTCCTCGTCGATCCCGTTGTAGGGGATCTCGGTGGCCGCGGGGCTGATGTCCGGATCGCTGTCGTCGCAGTCGGCGCCGGCGTAGCCGTCGCCATCGCCGTCGACGAAGGTGCTGCAGTCGGAATCGAGGTAATCCACGACGCCGTCGCAGTCGTTGTCGAAGCCGTCGGTGCAGTTCTCAGCCGCACCTGGAAAGATGTCGGCATCCTCGTCGTCGCAGTCGCCCACGTTGACGCTGAAGCCGTCGCCGTCCCAGTCGACGTCGTCGCAGTCGAGGTCGAAACCGTCGCAGTCGTTGTCCAGGCCGTCGCTGCAGATCTCGGTACCCGCCGGGTTGACGGCCGAATCCGAATCGTCGCAGTCGAGCACTGTGGAGTAGCCGTCGCCGTCCGAGTCCTCGTAGATGCAGTCGTTGTCGACCACACCGTCGCAGTCCTCGTCCGTGCCGTCACAGATCTCCATGACGTCGGGATTGACATCCGCATCGGCATCGTCGCAGTCACTGCCGACCAGCACATACCCGCTCATGATGAGACAGGAAGTGATGGCAGTGGCGTCGTCACCGTAGCCGTCGAGGTCCGCGTCCGCGTACCAGGTGGCTGTGGTGACACCGTTGTCGACCACGCCGTCGCAGTCGTTGTCCGCGCCGTCGCAGTACTCGGTGGCGCCGGGGTAGACGCTGTCATCGGTGTCGAGGCAGTCGCTGTCATCGGCCACGTAGCCCGAGGGCTGGTAGCAGGTGACAGTCGAGACGGCGGCGTTGCCGTAGGTGTCGGAGTCGGCGTCGGAGTACCAGGTGGGTGCATCCGCCGCGTCGTCTTCGTCCACGTCGCTGTCGCAGTCGTCGTCGTGCCCGTTGCAGTACTCGGTGGCCGCCGGGTTGACGGTGGCCAGGGAGTCGTCGCAGTCGGTCGAATCGGGGACGTAGCCCATCGGAACTTCGCAGGCGTCGATCGAGTAGGCCGCGTTGCCGTAGCCATCGATGTCACCGTCGTAGTACCAGGTGGGAGCGTCCACGCTGCCATCGTCGATCTCGCCGTCGCAGTCGTCATCGAGGCCGTTGCAGAATTCGGTCGAGCCCGGGAAGGCCGCCGAATCGCTGTCGTTGCACTCTTCGCAGGCCGCGAAACCGTCGCCGTCCAGGTCGGCATAGCCGACCGAGCCGTCACAGTTGTAGTCGTTCGGATCGGTGCAGTCGTCCTCGGTGATGCCGGGGTTGAAGTCGGCGTCGAGGTCGTTGCAGTCACCGTCCAGGGCGACGTAACCGCTGGGCTCGTAGCAGGTGACCATGACAGAGGCACCATCGCCGTAGCCGTCCTCATCACGATCCTGGTACCAGGTGGAAGCGTCGAGAGCGTCGTCCTCATCGCTGAGGCCGTCGCAGTCGTTGTCGATCCCATCGCAGTACTCGGGGGCGCCCGGGAAGGTCGTGGCCTCGGAGTCGTCGCAGTCGCCAGTGGTGGAGACGTAGCCAGCAGGCGCATCGCAAGCGAGAACGCTCGTGCAGGCGCTGGTGTCTTCCAGACACTCGCCGTAGCCGTCGCCGTCCGTGTCCGCGTAGAACCTGGAGGTGACGTCTTCGTCGACCGTACCATCACAGTCGTCATCGAGCTCGTTGCAAGACTCGGTAGCGGCCGGGTTGGTGGCGGCGTTGGCGTCATCGCAGTCGCTCGCGTCCGTGACGTAGCCCGTGGGCTGGTCGCAGGCGCTCACGCTCGAGATAGCATCGCCGTAGTCGTCGCCGTCCGTGTCCGCGTAGAACACGTCCATGACACCTTCATCGATCACGCCGTCGCAGTTCTGATCCACACCGTCGCAGAACTCGGCCGAAGCCGGGTTCACGAGATCGTCGAGATCGTCGCAATCGCTCGCGTCGGCCACGAAGCCCGAGGGCTGGGAGCAGGCGGAACGCGCGAACTCGGCATTGCCGTAGCCATCCATGTCGATGTCGGTGTACCAGATGGGCGCGTCGATGGCGTAGTCATCGTCGATCTCGCCGTTGCAGTCGTTGTCGCGACCGTCGCAGTACTCGGCTTCGCCCGGGCTCATGCCAGGGTCGGCGTCGTTGCAGTCGGTGGCGTCCGAGGTGTAGCCGGTCGGAGCCTCGCAGGCCATGATGGTCTGCAGGGTGCCGCCGTAGCCGTCGGCGTCGAGGTCGGCGTAGAACTTGGACATGACGTCCTCGTCCACGTCGCCGTCGCAGTCGTCGTCGACCAGGTTGCAGAACTCGATCGCGGCCGGGTTGATGGCCGAGTTGAAGTCGTCGCAGTCGGTGGCGTCGAGGACGTAGTGCTCGCTCTCGTAGGTCTGGCAGTCGGCGGGATCGCCGAAGCCGTCGCCGTCGTAGTCGTAGCACCAGGTCTCGAGCTGCTCGATACCGGTGTCGTCGGGGGTGGTGCCGGTGTCGGTCGGCTCCTGCGGACAGTCCGGGTTCTGATCCGGGCAGTCGCAGGCACTGATGGACATGCCGTCAGCCACGTTGGGGTTGCAGTCGTCCTCGTTGAGGACGCCGTCCCCGTCGAGATCGGTGAACATGGAACAACCCGCCAGGATGGCGAGCGCGAGAGGGATGAATCGCGTCATGGCGATCAGTCTCCTTGGAGTGGAACGCAAGAAAGCTTTGTGAGCTGTCTATGCGTCGGGGGTTGGTTTGAGGTTTTCCACCAGGCAGTCAGGCCTGCTGGCGGGGTGATTACGAAGGAAAAATTTGCGACCTGATTTTGGCTCCTCTAAGCCAAAAACAAGCCGTAAACAGAACGGAGATTTTTACCATTTTTGGTGAGTTTTGTCAAGGGGAAAGAAATTATTGAAAGAGCAAAAGTAACAAACGGTACAAATAGTACAAAAAGGGCAAAAAAAGTGGCTTAAATTGGATAAAAAGAAAATAAAGAGGCCCGCGTCCTGCTAGCTAGCCAAGGTGGCAAGTTTTGCAGAACACGGGCCTGGGAAGCACGTGAGGAGTAGAGCCCAACTAGATCGTCGGGCACCACATGTTGGCCCCCGAGGCCGGCCAGTAGCAGTCGGCCGCGCCAGAGGAAGCCCCGATCGACAGGGGCTCGCCGTCGAGGTAGATCCCGGTGATGTGATTCACCGAGGTCTCGACCAGCCAGCCCGAGGAGGGGCGCAGGCCATTCAGGTACACACCGGAGACCGAAACGAAGTAGGTCTCGGGGATGTACATGGTGTCGCTCGACACCGTCTGCTGGAGGCAGTTGGTGTCGTCGATCCGACCGTCGCCGTCGGCGTTGGTCGGACCGAACCAGTAGCTCACCCAGTCGGTGTAGCCGCCGACAGTCGGGGCGAAACAGACCGACCAGTCGCTCGACATGAAGTCGGCGATGACGACGAGGCCGGGGTCGACCATTCCGTCGCAGTCGTTGTCCACCAGGTCGCCACCGACTTCCTCAGCCTCGGGGTTGACCTCGGCATCGGAGTCATCGCAGTCCTCATCGTTCGCCACGTAGCCCAAGGGCGCGGTGGCGGACGAGGTGGCCGTGGCGAAGTCACCGTAGCCGTCGGTGTCGGCGTCGAGGTACCAGACCGGGCAAGCCAGGTCGGCGCCATCACAGTCCTCGTCGATGCCGTTGCCACAGATCTCGGTGGCGCCGGGGTTGATGGCGGCGTCGGTGTCGTCGCAGTCATCGTCCTCGTTGTAGCCGTCGCCATCGGCGTCGACGGCAGGCGTGGAGCAGACTTCATCGGCTCCGTCGCAATCCTGGTCGATGCCGTCGCCACAGATCTCGGTGGCACCGGGATTCACGGTGGGATCGGTGTCGTCGCAGTCGCGACCACTGGCCGCGCCGCAGTCGACGCCGTAGCCGTCGCCGTCCGCATCGATCTCGGCCCCGGCATAGCAGAGGCCGTCGCCGCCACAGTAGAACTCGTAGCACTCGCTGGTGCCACAGTCCTCGTCCGTGACGCACTCGGGCTCGCCGGTGTCGTCGACCGGATCGGTCTCGGTCTCGTCGACCAGGCCGTCGCAGTCGTCGTCGATGCCGTTGCCGACGAACTCGGTGGCGGCCGGAGAGACACGCCACGAGTGATCGTCGCAGTCGGTGTTGTCGACGACGTAGCCGATCGGCTGCGCGCAGGCGACGACGAAATTGTCTGGGTCGCCGTAGCCGTCGAGGTCCATATCGGCGTACCAGGTGGGCGCGCTGGTGGCGTTCTCGTCGATCACGCCGTTGCAGTTGTCGTCGATGCCGTTGCAGAACTCGGTGGTGTCGGGGTGGACGGTGTTGTCCCGATCGTCGCAGTCGCCGTCGGCCACAGTGTAGCCGTCGACGTCAGCGTCGATCTGCGGCTCGCCGGTGTCGATGATGTCGGTATCGGTATCGGTATCGGTATCGGTATCGGTATCCGTGTCCGTGTCGGCGTCGCTATCGGTGACCGAATCGGTGTCGGCATCGCTGTCATCGGTCACCTTTTCTCCACCGGGGACCGTGTTGGTCCCGTAGCAGGCGGAGAGGGCGAGGAGGGCGAAGGTCAGGACGAGGGTGCGGGTCATGGCAGTCTCCTGTCGGGTCTCAATTTTGAGCCCGTACTTTTGGGAGTGGAACTGTTCGATTTTTTCCCTTGGCCAAAAACGGCTTTTGGGGTTGAACAGCGGATCAAAAAGGACTTCATCTAGGCTATAACTAGCCCAGGATGAACGGTTTATAATAGCATAAAAAAACGGTTTTGTCAACCGTTGGGTGGTGGTTTTGGGCTGGGGTTAGCGAAGAAGCTCGAATTGGTGAGTTTGCCGTGTGGTGAGGGTGGGTTTTCGGGGGGATGCGAGGCCCCCTCCTGTAGTCCTCCCCCTGGGGGGAGGAACGCGTTTTCCCGAAACACGTACACATCGCGTCCCTCCCCCTGGGGGGAGGGCTAAGGCTGCGCCACGCAGCCCGGGAGGGGGCCCAAGCACGTCCTCAAACCAACTCACATCAAGAAATAAAACTCATTCTAATTCTTGTTTAATTTTTTCAACGACAAAATCGATATTGTTAAAAACTTGAGAATTTGTAAATCTTAAAATTCTAAAACCAAAATTTTCTAAATCCTGTTGACGAACCTGGTCATTTTCTTTGTTGCTAGGGTCATTGTGAACACTGCCATCAATTTCTATTACTAACATTTCTTTCCAACAACAAAAATCAACAATGTAATTTCCAATACCAAATTGCCGCCTGAACTTTTTTCCAAGAGCATTATTTTTTAATCTTGACCACAAAATTCTTTCAGCCTCGGTCCCAAAACCACGTAATCTTTTTCTTAACGGTTTGAACTTTTGAAGATTGTGAACTTTTGGATCGTACATATTATTTTTATTATACGAGGGTTGGGATGGAAATGCGAGCCCCCTCCTTGCCCCGTGGCGGGGCTTAGTCCTCCCCCGAGGGGGAGGAACTCGTTTCCTGAAACATGTACATATCGCGTCCCTCCCCCCAGGGGGAGGGCTAAGGCTGCGCCACGCAGCCCGGGAGGGGGCCACTCGCATCCCCAAAAAAACTCAAATTTTCCAAAAAGAAAACACGCCTTCGGGGGAGAACCCAAAGGCGTGGTTGGAGAACCTTGCTGGCTAGCTGCCGAGGCGACGCATGGCGTCGACCCAGTTCCAGCAGAGGTCGTAGGAGTGGGCGCAGAAGCCCACAACTGTGCCGTCCACCTTGATCTCGAGCACGGAGGCCTTGCCACCGGAAGAGACCTTGATGGACGTGGAGCCGTTATCGACCCCCACGATGAACTGACCCCAGAGGCCCGAGTCCGGACTGTAACCGTTGAACTTGGCCTGCTCCGCCACGAAGACGAAGCAGCCGTCGGTGTCGGTCTCGGTCAGCACGGGGCTGTCGACCACGGCCAGACCGTCGTCGTCCACCACCCAGTGGGCCGTGGAGGACTCGGTCAGCATGCCGAGGTCGAACTCGGTGACGCCGGTGCCGCGGCCGGTGACGCAGACCGTGTGGGCGTCGGGGCCGTCGCAGTTCTCGTCGGTCCAGCCGTCGCAGTCGTCGTCCACGCCGTTGCACTCCTCGTCGGCACCCGGGTGGACGCTGGCGTCGGTGTCGTCGCAGTCGACCTCGGTGCTGTAGCCGTCGCGGTCGTGATCGACCGGGTCGGTGCCGCCACAGCCTTCGTCGATCTCACCGTCGCAGTCGTCGTCGTAGCCGTTGCACTGCTCGGTGGCGCCCGGGTGGATGGCGGCATTGCGGTCGTTGCAGTCCTCATCGGCGGTGTAGCCATCGCGGTCGGCGTCGACGGGACCGGTGTCGGGATCCTCCTGGCACTCGTCGTACTGCCAGTGGGCCCAGTCGAGGTCGCACTGGTCATCGTTGGCCTTGGAGTAACCGTCGGGGCACTCGGTGACCCCCTCAAAGGTTCGGGAGGAGTTGCCGTTTCCGTGGCCGTCACCGTCCTCGTCGGTGTAGCAGGTGATGTAGCCGTTGCCGCTACCATCACCGACGGTGTTCGTGGGGTACATGCAGCCGGCCAGGCCGGCAGCGAGGATCGGGGTGATGAGCTTCTTCATGAAATCTCCTGATGGGCGCGCTAACGCCACAGTTGGAGTGTTGGAACGAAGAGATCATGGGAACCGCCCCACAACCTCTCTGATGGAGTAAGTGGGGGCGGTCCCACAGTTCTCGGGGCTTCATTCAATCTTACTACAATTGAATATAATCCTGAAAACTATGGAGGAAAAAAGATTCGGGGGGTGAGAGGATCGCGTATGCGATTCCACTCTCACCCCCGTCGAAGTTGGCCTGCCGGATGACCTTCCTAGAACTGGAAGGCCAGGCCGAGACTGCCGGTGGTGTGGCCGTCCTTGGCCACCGACTGCCCCTCCATAACCGAGTAGGCCGAGTTGAGGCCGCCGCCGGTGACGATCCGACCCTCGAGGGCCAGGCCATCCATCAGCTCAAACTCGGCCTTGAGACCACCGTCAAGCCCGAAGGCGATGACGGAGGACTCCCGACCGACCGTGCCGGAGGAGCCGACGTAGAAGCCACCCAGACCATAGACGCCGAAGCGCTGGCCGTGGTAGCCAATCTGCGCCGAGGGCATCAGGACCAGGCCGCGCTCGGCCGGCATGATGGCGCCGATGACGTCGCCACCGACACGGAGCCACTTGGCGCCCATGAACGGCGCACCGAAGTAGGCACCCGTGACACCCACGCCCATGCAATTGCCGGGACGCAGGATCTCACCGTCCGTGGTGTTGGCCTCGGACTGGGCGCAGGCCACCCAGGCGCCTCCGATGGAGCCGTGGTTGGCCTTCTCGAGGGCGGTGACGCGGGGCATCAGGCCACTCTCGGTGGGGTTGTCCTTGGTGCCGCCGACGCCGTAGACCATCGTCTCGAGGTCGGTGATCCGACGCTTGGCGTCGGCCAACTTGTCGAGGACGGAGCCGCGGGCCGGGTTGGCCTCGGTGCCGCCCACGCCCACCAGGATCCGGCTGAACTCCCTGTCGTTGTAGAACAGGTCGCTCATCAGGGTCCGAGGGGCCGGGTTGAAGGCCGTGCCGGTGCCGTCGGCGCCGCCGTAGAGCTCATTGACAAGCTCCTGGAGCTGCTCCTGGGTGGCCGCCTTGTTCAGGAGGTCGACGAAGGAACCGGACTCGGGGTTGTCGAAGTCGCCGGTGCCGACCATGCGGATGTGCAGGTCGGACGCCGCGGTCTCGATGACCACGAAACGATCCACGAACGATCCCTCGGCCGGAGCCTCTGGGCCCACGCCCTCACCTTCTCCGAAGAGGAAGGTGTTGATGTCGACCACGCCCTCATTGGCCTTCTTAGCCTCGGCGCGGGCGCCGGAGGTGTAGGCGGCCAGCTCGGTCGGGCCCATGAAGGCCCAGCCGATCCAGTCGCGACCGCCGAGGTCGACGAAGTCGGTGCAGTCCAGACCGGTCCACGAGACCTCGCCCGGGTCGATACCCAGGACGTTGGCGCTGTGGACGGCCTTCTTGGCCAGGCCGAGGGCACGCTTGCCCTCGACAGTGGCCGGATCGTTGCAGGGGTCGCAGGTGGCCAGGAGGGCATTCGCGACCTGAAGCTCCTGGGCCGAATCCAGGGCCTCGTCCACCTTGCCGTCGCAGTCGTTGTCGATGCCATCGCCGAGGATCTCTCGGGCGGTGGTGGCGACGCAGGCCGCGGGGGCGGGGGCGGGAGCGGAGGCGGGACCACCCAACGGGACGGCCGAAGCCGACGAGGTAGTGATGGTCATGGACAGGCCGCAAGCGGCCAGGAACAGGGTGGAACGGTGGAACATGACTTCTCCTTCGCAGGTTCCCCATCGGGGAGGTGGTGGGCAGGATGCCCGGGTTGCCTTCCCGACGGGATGTGGGTTGGCAGGTCTTGAACTCGGATACCGAACAGAACAACGTGTCCCGCTCGGCCCGAGTTTTTTTCTGAAACGTTTTCCGCTGCGCTTTCACGCATTGGAGTGGACTGACGCTCGTTTTATCTTGAGGAGGAATTCAAGACAAAAGATGTCAGACCGCTTCAAGGCGCGGGGTTGGAGTGGTGGTTGGTTTGAGGAACTCGATGCCGTGGGCATTAAGGCTTTTGGGTTTGGTTTCGAAACAATCCAATCCCTTAATGCCTCAATGCCCAAAAATCGAATCCCTTCGGCACTATTCCTCAGTCACTTAATGAACGCTGTAATTTAGCAGAAAAACAGTTTTTTGTCAAGACTTCGTTTAAAGAAATGACTCTATTACCACATCTACCCAAACCCTCACACTCCCCTACCCAATAAAAACCGCTAAAATAAGCAAAAAATCCACCTAAGTGGCCTGGTACTCGCGAGTCGGAACGAGGAGGAGACGTTCTGACCGCTGTAACCAAGCCGCCCAGATGGATTTTTATTGTGGCGTTAGAATATCAATTTGAGGTGGGTGGTGTCAAGGTGGTTGGCTAACTTCTGTTCTTCCATTATCGCCCGATCTGTTCCCTCCTCACTCAATCGGCCGTCCCCATCACCCTATTGGAACCAATTATAAACCGGAGTGAGGGGGAATTGAACCTTGTCACCACTTCCCTTCGGCCACATGTTCTGATGGCGCGGGATTGTTGTCGCGGGCTTCTCTTGTAATGACGAGGTTATTGTAAGAAAGAATGTCATCGTACATGCCAGCCCATTCTAAAACAAATTCGCCGAGGTCGTTGGTAATCATTTCGCCGGTCGAAAAAAAATCGAATGGAGATTGGCGAACCAGCCAGCCTTCGTAAAATTCGCTCTCTCGATTTATAACCGGCAAAGAAACTTTAGCGGTGTGGTATAAAAATTTATTTTCAATACCCCGAGTGGCCAAACCGATTTCTAAACCACTGGCCAAACTAGTTATTTTTATTTCTTGAACAGAAAAATCTTTTAGTTCATTACCAGTCAAAAGACCGGAGGTGTAATTAGAAGAAATTTCGGCCGCGCCGCTCGACTCGATTTGAAGATTTTCTTTTTTACCGTTTCTAAGATAATAAAGTCCGACAAAAAAAATTACTAAAGTTAAAATTCCCAAACCGATTATCTGCCAAGGAAAACCGTGAATTTTATTTTTTTTATTGGAATATCGAGAATACATAATTATTTAATCAAAATCCCCACTGCCGACGTTCGGCACGAGCTTTTTTTAATTTGGGAATATCTGTTTGCCAACGAGCCAACATTTCTTCCGGCAAATCCGGATGCAAATTATTTTTTTTACAAAAATCAATAATCGCCTGCAAAGATTCTAAATTCAAATTTTGACGAGCTTCGTGGGCCAAGTCGCGTAAAACCCCATTAATGCCGTCTCGCGAGTCTGAACTATATTTTTGGGCATCAATTTTAATTTCATATTTCTGACAAAAATCAAAAACATCTTGGGCTATTTCAAAAGCCCAAGATGTTAATTCCAAACAAACAACTCGTAAAAGCGCGGATTCGAAAACTTCGTTTTTACCAAGATCTAATTCAACACCTTTAGCTTTAGCCAGCTCTAACATTTCTTCGGCATACTTCAAACTCTCGGAATCAATTCCACGAATACCATTAAAACCATTGGTAACTTCGTCTTCTAAAGCGTAAGCCAAATAATTTTTCGACAACTCTACACCCAACCGTTCGGCCAAAGCGATAAAATGAGATAATTCACCAATATATTTATGATTAAACAAAGCTTCGTCGAAAACCTGGACAAGACCTTGGTCTTGGCCGTTTAAGTTAACACCGCGTGCTTCAATAAAATCAATTAGGATTTGTATTTGATCTAGCTCTTGCGGTCGAGGAATCGAAGCGGCCAGAGTTCGCATCATTGACCGATGAACTATCCGCATCGTTTCCTGGCCATCCGGGCCGGGAGGTACGGCGTCTTTGTCAAAACCTATCCAGATTGCCGGTTCGTCTGACTTTGGTCGCCAACCTAACAGGAATTTAATTTCATCTCGAAAACGAGCCTGAACAAATTCGCTTTGCCAATCAACAACAACTTCGTGATCAACGGTTTCATTAAAAGCCTCACGGAGCTTGGGAACATCTAGTCGCCCGAGCTCACCGTACAAAAGTTGATTAAATCTTTTTAAAGCCGCGACACCCTCTTTGGTAACAACTTCGGGAATCACAACTTCGGGCTCGCGGACGGATATTTCCGTGCCTGGACCGGGTTGAAACCCTTCACCTCCGAAATTTTTAATTGGCATATTTTTTTAAATCAATTCTTTAGATTATTTTATCACAACTCATTAACATCTCTTAAAAAACTAAAGCCGGATTTTTTGGGTTTGGAATTAGTTGGGGGAGAAAATGAAGTTGCTGAGGGCTCACCCAAACTATCAAGAACAATGGTTGGTTCGTCGTCGGCCCAATCATCTTGCTTGCCCCAATGGCTTGAAGACGACGACGACGAGGGATAACCAGACACCGGACGACGTTCTTCCACAAAAACACCTCGGGGCAATTCGGAAACAAACAACGATGGCAAGCCCGAAGAAAAATCATCGCTTCGACCATCGGAAAGCGGATAGGTTAAATATAAATTTTTTCGAGCTCGGGTTGTTGCCACATAAAATAAACGACGTTCTTCTTCGATTTCACCTTCGGCCACGGCTCGAGGGTTGGGAAAACCGCCGTCACGCAGACCAATGACAAAAACCGCATCCCACTCCAAACCTTTGGCTTGGTGAATGGTCGACAAAATTAAACGTTCGTCCTGCATTGGTTGTTTGGCCGTATAATTCTCGGCTAAAGTTACATCGTCTAAAAAAGAATGAAGGTCTTTTGACGTTTCGGCGAAAACTGCGAATTGTTCTAAATCGTCTAGGCGGTCGCGAAAATCCGGTTGCTCGGCTTCGAGGTAATCGCGATAACCTTGAGCCACCACGGCTCGAATCATGTCGGATGGATGAGTGGCTGCCAACATGTGTTTTAAAACTCCGCGACAAATTTCCCAACCGCTAGCCGCCCGAGTTGGCGAAACACTATCGGTGGCCACGGCCTCGGCCAAAGTCTCAAAATTCTTAACCTGATCGAGAATTTTCTGGGCTGTGGTGGTGCCAATACCCGGGTAAAGACTAAGAGTGCGCACCCAAGCCGCTTCGTCTTTTAAATTAGCCAGGACTCGCAAATGGGCGGTAACGTCTTTAATGTGCGCTCGCTCAAAAAAACGCATGCCGCCACGAAACTCGTAAGCAACATTACGTTTCATGAGTTCGAATTCGAGGGGCTGGGCGTGAAAGGCGGCGCGAAATAAAACCGCGATTTCTGTGGTGGGCACGCCTTGATTTTTAAGCAGACCGATTTCGTCGGCAATTCGACGGGCTTCTTCGAAAGTCGAAGCTGTGGAAAAAAGTTTTGGTTTTTGACCGCTTTCTTTCATGGCCCGAAGAGGTTTTTCGAATTGATCGCGATTGTTTTTAATACTGGCGTTCGCTAAAGACAAAATTTCCGGAGCTGAACGATAGTTGGAAGTTAAACGAAAAACTTTGGTGGCAGGATAAACTTTGGGGAAATCTAAAATGTTTTTAATCTCGGCGGCCCGAAAAGAATAAATACTTTGAGCGTCGTCGCCGACCACCAACAAATTACGGTGAACCGAAGATAGCATTTGGACAATCTTGGCTTGAATAAAATTTGTGTCCTGAAATTCATCGACCAAAACATAGCGAAACTGCGAAGACAAACGTTCGCAAACATCGGGACGGTTTTGCAACAAGTGCATGAAGAGTAAAAGCAGATCGTCAAAATCAACAGCGTTGGAATCGTGTTTGCGTTTTTCGTAAAGATCGGCCACGTACTCTAAATTTCCGGCAATGCCCACCAAGGCCGGAGTGCGACGATCCAAAACATCGCGCAAAGTTAAACCGGAATTACGCGAATAACTCCACAAGGATTTAAAAGACGAAGGTGAAGGATAACGTTTATCGTGAGTGGAATCGACGCCGGCTTCTTTTAAACAAAGTTTAAGTAACGATTTGGAATCGTCTTCATCTAAAATAGTAAAACCTGATGTTCGGCCAACCAAGTTGGCGTAAGAACGAAGAATACGTGCGGCCGTAGAGTGAAAAGTTCCACCCATAATTCCTCTGGCCTCGGCGCCTAAAAGATTTTCGACTCGTGTTAGCATTTCTTTTGCCGCTTTGTTGGTAAAAGTCAGCAACAAAATTTCTTGTGGCTTGATTCCCTGCTCTAGCAAATAAGCCACGCGATAAGTAACAGTGCGGGTTTTGCCCGAACCGGCACCGGCTAAGACAAGACAGGGGCCATCGCCATTAAGGACGACCTGAAGTTGTTCGGAATTAAGTTCTTTTTGATAATCAATTTTCACAGCGGGAGTATTTTAACACACCAAAACCGTGAGTCGAAGGGGATAAAAAAACAACCTTTTGAAAAAGGCGGTTTTTTAATAAATTATCTTAAATATTGGTATTTATTTTCATTTTGTTCATCATTAGTTTGAGCATAATGAACTTGGCCTTCGGAATCAGTCAAAAAATACCAATAATTATTGGCGGCCGGATAAATCACAGCCATGACGGCCGACAAACTCGGGTTGGAAATCGGGCCGGGTGGCAGGCCGCGGTATTTGTAAGTGTTGTAGGGCGAGTTGACCTCGCGATCGGTGTCCGAGGTGTAAACCGTAGAGCCGTCGGAGCCAACAACGAAGTGTACCGTCGAATCAGCCTGAAGAGCCATACCAATTTCAAGCCGCCGCCAAAACAAATCGGCCACCAAAGCACGATCTGCATCGCCACGAACTTCGCGTTCTAAAATCGAGGCTAAAATAACCACCTCTTCGATAATCTTTCCTTGCCGAGAAATCTCGGCGCGCAATTCCGGTGAAAGTTTTTCGCTAAAATTTGTCAGGAGTTTGTAGGTCAGCTCGTCTGGAAAACCGCTGCGAGAAATTCGATAGGTGTCAGGAAACAAGTAGCCTTGAAGATCGTCGCTTGGCAAAAAAACATAAATATTGCTCCAGTTTTTTTCTGACAAACTTTTAAGCCACTCGGCCCCACTACCGCTACCAAAAGCCGTATCAACCCGCTCGGCCATTTGATCGATAGTCAAACCTTCGGGAAAAGTTATTGTTACCTCGTCTGGAGTAATCGCGGTCAGGTTGGCAACGATCGAGGAATAATTCAGGTTTTTGTAAAGCGTAAACTCGCCCGGCTGAAAGGTGCGCTCGACTTGGGTAATTCGGACGTAAAGTCGAAAACCAAAATCACCAGGAATCAGACCAGCATCTTTGAGAACCTCGGCAATCGCTTTGACGCTCGAGCCGGGCTCGATGGTAATAACAACCGGCGACGCATCTTTGACCGGCGAGCGCATAAAAGCATCCCAAACAAAAGACACGCCCAAAAAAGTTGCAACCAAAAAACTCACGCCAAAAAAAACCACCAAAATCTTTATCAAAGTCCTCATAACAATTCCTCAAGATTATTTTTTTGCAATTCGGAAACTATTTCTTTAACCCGCTGAGCCTCGGAACGCGGGCAAACCAAAAGAGCGTCGCCGGTGTCGACAACAATTATATCTTTCATCCCGAGAACGGCCACCGTCTTCCCGGCCGGGGCGTAAACAAGTGAACCTTCAGTCTCGACTAAAATCGTCGAGCCTTTGATGACATTTTGTTTTTCTTCGCTAGCCAAGCGATCGTAAAGTGTATCCCAGGCGCCGATATCACTCCAACCAAAATCACCTTTAATAACCAGAACATCGGCCGGATTCATTTTTTCGGTAATTAGGTAATCGAAAGAAGTTTTTGGTAAGCGGGAATACAAATCACGTACCGCATCCACGGTAGGGGCACGAAAATTCGTGCCCCTACCGACGTTTTGAATTTGACGTAAAATTTCCGCGGCCTCGGGGGCATAATTTTCAAAAGCCGACATAAATTTTCGCGGAGTCCACATGTAATAATTGGCGTGCCACAAATAAGAACCGTCGGCCAGATATTGTTCGGCAATTTCGCGCGGTGGTTTTTCGGTGTGACCGGCGAATTGGTAAACTTCGATGTTGTCGCGTTTTTCGACCAACTCGCCGAATTTAGTGTAACCCAAAACTGTACTCGGAAAAGTTGGAGTAATGCCAATATCGAGCATTTTTCCGGTTTCACGGATTAGTTGATCACCGACACTCAAACAATTCAAAAACTTTTCTTCGTCGGCAATGTAATGGTCAGAGGGAATAAAAACAATCGGCTCATCGGGATCCTCAAGCTCGAGTCGAGCGGCGACATAACCCATGGCCGGACCAGTATCACGCTTTTCCGGCTCGACAATAATTCTACCGCGATCAAGATCGGGAAAATATTCGAACAACATTTTTTCAAAAGCCGGTGTCACGGAAAAATAAATCTTCTCGGCCGGGAAAGTTCGAAGCAACCGGCGATAAGTGTCGCGAATCAATGGCTCGCTACCAACCACATCAAAAAACTGCTTAGGTTTACCCGAGCGCGACATTGGCCAAAGGCGAGTGCCGGACCCGCCGGCGAGAATTATTGCTTTCATAAAACGATAAGCTAGTTCAATTTGACAATCTTTTTTAAAATTGTTATTCTTAATTTAGAAAAAGGCTTTCGGCCGGGGTTTATAAGCCCCAAATTGGCGGAGAGTCTTTTTTTGACCGATTGAACACAACCATTATTGACATAGTGACAAAAATTATTTATCTTCTGGTTCTTCAGACTTTCCTGTGGGTAAGCCTCTGAGGTAAAATGGTAGGGTATGAATACCCAATCAATTATCTCCACCCATTACAACCAATTATTAGGCTTAACAGAACCTTGGAAAGTCGAAGATGT